>JAESFJ010000050.1_pt1 | contig 205958 bp, 184 predicted proteins | sample 9266161 | NCBI WGS metagenome assembly JAESFJ01 (sample SAMN14506165, study PRJNA617096) | algae metagenome | isolation source: Calothrix sp. FI2-JRJ7 and co-occurring heterotrophs from granitic desert soil | place: USA: Red Pass Lake area, Fort Irwin, California | collected 2000-06-01 | reverse complement strand
ATTCTAAATTAATGCTCGGATTCAATCATCTAATTAGTCTAATCAATCAATACCAACCATTTTGTTCTTCTAGTTAATCCGGTTATTTCTTATTTCTTGAATTCGGAGAGTGACAGAAGAGGGGTATATTTAGGAGTATATCCGCGCTCTAATAACCAAGAGCCAAAACGACTTCCTAAACCAGTACGACGGTTGAATGCTTCTACAACAAGAACGAAAGGCGCCTTACCAATTTTCGCTATCATTTCTTCGTCGATAACATTTAGAGTTGGTTTGTTAATTAACCCTACATCTATTCCTTCTTGTTTAAGACGTTCTACTGCATCAAGCGCGCGGTATAAGGCATCACCAAAGCTGACAATATAACCTTGTGTTCCTTCACGTACTACTTCATCTTTACCAGGTACAAATTTATAGCCACCTCCAAATAATTCGTTACCGTCGCTACCTTTAATTGTCGGCACCTTGGAACGAGTTGAGAAAATAAACCGTAGTCCTGGGTCAGAGAATATTGCTTCTACACAAGCTGTCATTTGGTTGGTGTCTGCTGGGAAGTATAGACGTGTTTCATGACCATCATCTAAACCGTTGTCGGCAAACATGTTATTTATACCAAAGTGGCAGGTGTTATCTGCCATATCGTCAATACCCGCGTGGGAGAAGTGACACAGCACATTCGAGTAGTTCAAACGTGCCATTGTAATTTCGGATATACACATTTCTAAAAATGCGGAAAAGGTGGCAAAAATTCCTTGCTTTCCGGCTTCCATACCAAACCCAGCAGCAGCAGAGAAGTTACCACGCTCCATAATACCCGAAGGTACAAAGACTTCTGGATATGCATCGTGAATTTTCTTCAAACCGCATGACCCTTCTAAGTCACTATCAATAACTTTGACTTTTTCCTTACGTTCTGCTTCGCTCATTCTACTTAATATATTTACCACCGCTTCACCAAAGACGTTACGGTTGGCGCCCCATTTATCGCTAGAACCAAGGAATGTATAAGTTTGTTTGGGTTTTTCGATATTTTTAAGGTATTTAACTGCTGCACTGTGTCCGCGTGACTCTAAATATTTAATTGCTAAATCTACAGATATTACATCATGACCATGAGTTGAGCCTTCTAAACCTTCAATTGCTGGACACATTGGACGTTTGTTAATAACAGCAATTGGACCTGGGGTATTTACTGCTTCACATAAACGACGATATAAATCATCTATATCTTCCCCGTCTCCCTCTAATACTTTCAAACCATGCCCTGTTAAAGTTTTAGCAACGCTATACCCAGGCAGATATTTAGATGGGTGTCCAGCTATTGTTACATCGTTATCATCAATGATTAATTTTACATTTAAATGTAAAGCGGCAGCTAAACGTGCAGCTTCAGCATCGTTACCTTCTTGTTGCGAACCATCAGAACCCAAACAAAAAACCGTTTTACCTGGATGTGCCATTGCAACACCGTTGACATAGGGCCACATGTGACCCAGGCGCCCAGAACTAAATTTTACACCAGGAGTTAAGCCAAGTTCCGGGTGTCCTGGTAATTTGGAATGTGCTTCGCGATAACGTAGAAGTTGCTGTTCTGGTAAATCACCATGCAACGCTGACATTAAATACTGAGTACCAACTCTATGTCCTGCTTCATCAAAGAATATGGGCACAAACTCCGAAGCGGCGCCTCGAAAGAATGCATCGAGAATCATTACTTCTGGCACTGTGTCGTAGGGTCCACCCGTGTGACCACCTACTCCTCTAGCTGCTCCAGTGGCAGTGAAAAAGACTATCGCATCACGGCAAAGTTGAATATTCGCTTTCAGTGCTTCTCTTTGTTCTGCTGTCAATGTCGTATTTGCCGGATTGAGCGATATGTATTTATAGGCGCCTAGATTTATTGGAAATTGAGTGGTTGTAGTCATAATTTGTCAACGGGTTGAAGAACGCCGAAATGTTTGCTATGAACTTTTTGAGCTTATACAATGAGTATAAACTCACAAACGTGCAATTTCAAGAAAAAAAACGCAACTTCCGGAAAATTAATTATGCTGACTGCTGAACGACGACAATTTATCTTAGAAATCCTTCGTCGTGACAAAAAGGTGCTTTCTTCCGAACTCAGCGCTGTTCTTAAAGTTTCAGAAGATACGATACGTCGCGATTTAAGAGAATTAGCTGAAACAGGTTTATTGCAGCGTGTGCATGGAGGCGCGTTATTAACCTCTCCAGCAACAGCGAGTTATGCCGATAGAATACAGCAGGCGCCAATAGAGAAAGAAGCAATAGCACGTGCAGCTGCTAAATTGGTACGTCCAGGTCAGGTGATAATTTTAGATGGTGGTACAACAACGCTAACTGTAGCGCGGCATTTACCTATAGATTTACAAGCGACAGTGATAACAAATAGTCCACCAATTGCTGTAGCTTTGGCAGAACATCCTCATATTGAAGTTGTGATGTTAGGTGGGCAACTTTATAAAAAAGCTTTAGTTAATATTGGTGCCGCAACAGTTGAAGCCTTACGGATGATACGGGCAGATTTGTGCATGTTAGGGGTATGTAGTTTACATCCAGAGGTTGGAATAAGTGTTACAAATTTGAATGAAGCCCATGTAAAACAAGCAATGATAAAGAGTGCTGCGGAGGTAGTAGGATTAGTAACTGCGGCAAAGCTTGATACTGCGGCGCCTTATGTTGTTGGCTCGATTCATGCGTTAAGTTATTTGGTAACGGCGCCTGTTGTACCATTAGAGGTGCTAAGTTTTTATAAAGCTTTGGGATTAACGATAATTCGTGAAGATATAGATTAAATAACTATAACCGATTTAGAGGCGCCTGTGCATGAGCCAATAATCAACTAAAAGTCAAGATATTTTAACTAATCTTCAATTAACTTGAAATTAAACTTTACAAAAATATAGCTTTTAGTATAATTTTTCAAAAAGAAAATAATTATACTCATAATTAATAAGCACTTATGTAGGTATATCTATGGACGTGAATTTAGATTTCACAACAGAAGAAAGAAAGATGTTGCTAGAAGAAATGCAACTCCTTGAGCATAATATTAGTATTTATTCTTGGGGTTTACGAGGTTTTAAAACTTATGTAAGTGGCGTTTTTACGTTACCATTGACAAATTTTATGCAGACTATTGGTTATAATAAAAAAGTTCTTAATTTAAAGAAGTCGGACATAGTAATTCTTAATATTGGTTGCAGAGATGATACAGATAATGATTACATTAACGCCGAACTATTTCCTTCACTAGGAGAGATGTGGAGAATTTTAATGGGCAAGCAGAAGATAAAATATGATTTATTTTTGAATATCTGTAATGAAGATAAAAATATTTTAGAAGTAGCTGATGGAATTATTTTAAGTCATGTATTAGAACATATACCTTTAAATTTAGCACTTATTGCTTTAAAAAATTGTTTTAAGTATTTAAAAAAGAATGGATGTATACGTATCTGTGTTCCATATTTAGGAAAATACCAACAACCGCCAAATATACCTTATGAAAAAGCCAAGAATATGTTAGCTATAAACACTGTAATTTATTGTTATGGTCACAAAGTAATGTATAATGCGGAACTCCTGAAATTACTAATGGCAGAAGCTGGATTTAGCCAAATCGAAGAAGTTAATTTTGAAGAAGGTTTGCTTGGGATATCAGACCTTCCTGAACGTCAATCAGAATCAATATATTTAACAGGGGTCAAAATTTGATTTTAGAAGCTCAACAGAAAGCAGGGTGTTATGACTTTTCTAATACTTGTACTAAGCTATACCCTTTTACCGTACCTATTGTATGATACAATACATTAGAATTTACAGGTTCATTTATTTTACTCTCTTCAATCCAAGCATAATTATTAGGTGATACTTGCTTAAGTATATTAACTCTTTCTGCAATATTTTTGGTATAAAAGTTAATTAAGACTCCAGTTTTTCCACCAACATCAACTAAACTAACAGCAGATGATTGAAGGATTGGCGCCACTTTTTCGTTTTCTATAAATTTGCGAAACTCTGGGTTATAGTCACTAAAGGCACCATTATATCCCAATACTGCTAAACCAAGCCAAACTGGAATTAGCCATGCTGCGAACCAGTAGTTACAAAACGTGCGCGTATCAAATCGGTGACGTTGTATCCATACAATAGGTAAAATCAACCATCCGGCGCCTAATACTATAATCAAATTTATATATTTATGGATTTCTGAATTACCTATTGAATTACTTATAAATAATGTAATTACACCTGTAAGTAATAAAAATATACCTAAAACACCAAACCCATAACTTAAATAACGCTTAATTATTTTTGTTTGGGTAAGTGCGTCAAGTCCAACAGCTGCTAGTAAAGCGATAAAAGGGAATAGACAAAGACTGTAATGCGATAAACGGGTTGAAATTAAACTGAGTTCGGCAAATAAAATTACTGGAAACCCAACTAATATTGATTTATATTTAACTTGCGGGCGCCTAATTATAGTAAATAAACCAAACAGGGCAACAAAGAACCAAGGGAAGGATTTAGCGGGAACGTTCCACATGTAAAAAAGAATTCCATTCCCACCTCGTTCTATTGAACCGACTTGAAAGACAAAATCTAATAGTTTAAAAATACTTCCGCTTCCGTAATGTGAATAACTAAGCCAAAGCCAAATAACAGTTGGAAGCAAACCAACTATAAAACCTATATATAAATATCGATTATTCAACAAACGATGGCGCCTTTCTAGGGAAATAAAAAATGGTAATAAAGCGATAATTGGTAAAATAATCATTAAACTGCGAACTAATAAACCTAAGCCAAAACATATTCCGCTTATTAAGCATAATAGATTATAATGCGTCAAGTATCGTTTGGAATATAGCTTAGGGCATAGCTCCGCTTTGAGTAAAAGTAAGATTCCCGAAAGGACCAAAAAAACCATGCTGACATCGGGAGTTCCCAAACGACAATATTGTAACCAAAGGAATTCTACGCTAAATATAGCAGCAGCTAGCCATGCGATTTTTCTATCTAATATAATTTTGCCTATTTCATATAAAATAAATATAGAGAGTGTGCCTAAAATCATGCTAGGGAGACGAACACTCAACTCGTTGATACCGAATAACTTATAGAAAAGTGCAATTATCCAGTAAATGCCGGGTGTTTTATGATGTGGACTATTCCAAGGATGTATCCATTCGCCAGAGTCGAACATAAGACGTGCGCGAGTTGCGTAAAGTCCTTCATCATGCGCCATCAAGCTGTTATTGCCAGAACTAAATAGCAATAAAGGTAGTATCAAAAATAACAAGCTCACATACGAAAATACTTGTGAGTATTGAAATTTTAACCAAAGCGAATGAATGTTCTTTTCTAAGTGCAACATGAAAGGATTGTATGCGAAAAATTTAATTGACTCATAAGAAACCGGGTTTTTCAGCAAAATCGTTGTTTCATTGCAAGATATTAACAAAAAACCCCGGTTTCTAACAGGTTTATTTTGTTGTCTTTTTTAATTGTGTTTTTTAAAATAGATGAGGTACTAAAACGTATCACACATTTAATTGTGATAAAAGACAATATCATATTATTGCTTTTTTGCCAAAGAAATCTTAAAAACGTAAACGAAACCTCAGATATTTATGCTCCTTAGACCAAATCAACGTACTAAGCTAGACGACAGTAACGATAAATTGTTCTATTCTGAACCACGCTTTGTCACCCATGTTGATGAAGGATTTATTCAACAGCTTACAGATTTGTATCGCCAACTGTTAAAACCAAATACGCGCATTCTAGATATGATGAGTAGTTGGGTTTCGCATCTACCAGAAGAAATAGAATTTTCTCATGTAGAGGGACATGGACTTAATGAACAAGAGCTCGCACGAAACCCCAAGTTGAACCATTATTTCGTTCAAAATTTGAATGAAAACCCGAAGTTACCGTTGCTTGACCAAGATTTTGATGCCGTTATCAACTGTGTCTCTGTACAGTACATACAGTATCCAGAAGCAGTATTTTCAGAAATTCACAGAATTTTAAAACCTGGTGGCATGGCAATATTTAGCTTTTCCAACCGCATGTTCTTCCAAAAAGCCATCGAAGCTTGGCGTGAAAATTCTGAGAAAGGTCGAGTTGAATTAGTCAAAAGCTATTTTAACAGTGTACCTGGCTTTACTTCTCCCGAAGTTATCGCCCGCCAATCCCAAGTTCCGAATTTACTACAATGGTTAGGCGCCGGTGGTGGTGACCCCTTTTACGCTGTAGTCGCTTATAGGAATAGTTAGGAGTTATGAGGCGCGGAGTTATGAGTTATGAGGAGTAGGGTGCGTGACGCCATAACAATTGTGAAACAAAACGAGTAATCTAGTAGCGTCACGCACCGCACCTTACTCAGCACGAGCGCACTTTCTAACTTCCTGAATAAATAGTTTATATTTTCATGACATAAGCTACCTAACAGGTTAAATTCGAGGTAAAGCTTTAGTGACATCCGCTTTATGTGCAGTTCAAGGAGATAATACAATGTCTTTCCCCCGTATACGTAGAATATTAGCAGCCTTACTGCTATCTGTTATATTGATAACATCCACAACTGCTTGTGCAACAAAGGCGCCAGGAAGGTTTGACGCTGCACAACAAGAAAGCAGTCAAAAGCGTAGCGGTCAAGCCGTTGCGAAGAATGCGACTCAAGGTAGCGAATTTAACAAACTTTTCCCTTCAGATGGCGGTGGTTTTGACGTAGTATTCACTCAAGAGAAAAAAGGTTTCGCAGAAGCGAATTTAAAAGAAGGCGGTAAAGTAGTAGCACAATTAGCAATTTCCGATACTACCAGCACACCCGCAACTGCTGCTGGCTATAAGACTAGTACAAAACAGGTTGGTGGATATCCTGCAAAAACTTTGGGTAAAACTAAAACATCGATTTTAGTTGGTAAGTACCAAGTTTCTGCCATCTCCAAAGACCCATCGTTTACCGACACCGACAGAGAAGCTTGGCTTCAGAAATTTAACCTCACAAGGTTGTCAAAACTGCAATAATTTGCCTCTCCATTAATGACGCAGTAAGTTTAACGTACTTCTATTCGGGATTAATAATGAGTAAACCAATTCAAGATTTAGTTGATAAGTTACCAACTGGTGGCTTGACAATTTCAATGTTAAATGCACTAGATTTTGCGGCGCCTGGTCAGTGGCAAAACATAACTGGTTTTGTCAATACAATTCAGCATGTGACAGGAGAAACAGACGACGATGTAGTTCAGCAGATTGGCGAACGTGCGATATATTTGTATAACGACCGTTCACAAGGATACCAAACTGCGATGTGGCTGTATCAAACTGTTGATGGTACAGATAAAGCATTAGGCGCCGCAGCGTTAGCGAATAAAGTTGGCGAAACATTTTCGTTTTTGGGTTTTCTCGATAAAGTCACACCCAAACCCGACAAAGCTCAAACAATCGATTTATCTTTAAAACTTGTAACTGAGTTAGTTGCATTTTGCCAAATCAATGGTATTCCTGGTGATAGCATTGGTGACTTTGTAGCTGCACTAGGAGAATATAGCGGTGAGTCTTCTATCCGCATGGCAGCTTTGGTTTGCGTCGATGCTTTACTACCTTTAGGACCCGACTTTATTCAGAAGGTAACATCGAGTCTTGGGGCAATGACACCGCAAGACTTAGAGCAAAACTCGACTTTCAACAACATCAAAGATACTATTCCTGGTCAAACTTCAGGAGGTAAACTTGATTTTATTGGTCAAAGCTTTGATTCAGTAAAAGGCTGGATGAGTGACTTAGTTGTTTCTCGTGGTCTAACACCTCAAAAGGTTTTAAACAACCTCAACAATTTCATGCAAATTGCAGACGATAAGTTAGATTACGTCGCAGCGTTTATCGATGTGTCCACAAATTATTATGAACACACTGGTACGCAAACTCTAGCACGGCGCCTAATTGAACGCGCATTTGCAGAACTATAGATATAGAAACCCGGTTTTTTGAAGAAACCGGGTTTCTTTTAGGGTAACTTTAAATTAGAAGTAATTTCGCTCAAAAACGGCTCAAATACTGCCATATTTTCGTACTTATCAAATTTTGCGCTTTTACCAGCAGGGTCATACGCTGTATTAATTACATATAGTGAATTTCCATCGAATGCTACATATTTCAAATGTTGCTCACTAACTCCACCTTCGCGTTTGAGACCAGTGAAACCGTAGCGTACACCTTGGAGTTTTCCAATATTCACGAGTTGCGGTGGATAACCTGAAAAATTAACTTTATTTTCGTAACTTTTTTGACGCTCTTTAGAATTAACTGCGTATTCATCTGTAACCCAAGCATTGAGCGCTTCTTTTATTTTCCCTTGGTAATTGGGATTTTGATAGTCAATTTTAGCATCAGCAGGAATACCCGCATAAATTAGCATCTTTTTAAACTTCGGTTGTTGAGAAAGTGGGTAAATTTCCATTTTGACGGAACCCAAATTTTTACCATTAGACGAAATGCACAATAACGGTGCATCCCCATTACATGGTGCAACATTCCAACCTACAGGCGCCGTTTTTGTTCTCAAGACACTGTTCCAAACGTTAGTAGATGCTTGGGATGGTTGTATTGTTACAGCAGATGCAGGAGAAGCTGTTACAGTTGGCGTTATGCTAGACGGTGTTGGTTGCGGTCGTACATTGTTATTATTACTTGTATTTTTAAATACCGATTTCAATATGAATGGTGATAGCGCAAGTAAAATAAGACCGATTAATAGATGATAGACTCGCAAAAATTTGCTCCTTCGCTGTTTTGGTACCTAATTGTAAGTAGAGACGCGATGTTCCTCGCGTCTTTACTGTGAGCGTTTGTTGTATTTATAACACTGCAACATTAAATAAAGATACATAATAACCCACACATAAAGAAACCGGGCTTCTTGTAAAAGCCCGGTTTCTGTTGGAGATGATATGCGCTTACTTAAAATGCTGGCGCATTCTGCGATTTTGCTTTCTGCGTGCAACAGCTTTACGCTTATGTTTCTGCAAGGGAGTCTCAAAGTGACGCTTGGTTCTAACATCTTGGAGAATACCCGCTTGCGAAACTTGACGCTTAAATCTCCGTAAAGCGGACTCTATTCCTTCATTTTCGCCTAAAACTACTTGCGTCATTAGTACAACTCCTTATATTTGTGAATATTTTAACTCAAGTGTGAACAGTAAAAACCAGCAGTTGAAGAGCGCTCTTGCTTATAACTGCTGGGAGAGTAATGAAATCAAAACTTGTGAAATCTTTGCATTATAAGCTTAGTAACGACGACCACCACCTCGGTTGCCGCCACCCCAACCTTCGCGTGATGGGCTTCTTTCCTCGCGAGGTCTTGCTTTGTTAACTTTTAAATCACGTCCCATCCATTCCGCTCCATCCAGAGCTTCAATTGCTGCATCTTCTTGCGAGCTGCTTTCCATCTCAACAAATGCAAATCCGCGCATCCGACCTGTCTCACGGTCGGTGGGTACCTTGACACTACTGACTTTACCGTATTCTGCAAAAACACGCTTCAGATCATCTTCCGTAACTTGATAGGATAAGTTACCTACATAAATAGACATTGGGATCTCCAAAATCGGGACACGTAGAGAATTAGATTCGGAGAAACCGTTTTAAAAGCTAAAATGATTTTCACAACCGAATATAAATCTTAGATAGCCAGTATAGCAGATTATTCTAGCATGGGGGTCGGTTTTGAAGCAAAGGTTAACCTTCGTATTTAAGGGTTTGACACGTTAGTTGACGGCGCCTCAACCCATCTTTATTATACTGGTTGACATAGTTATAGGGGCACTGTTGAACCGCGCCCCTAGGTGATTTAATATGGTAATTATAATTACGCTTCTTCCCAGAGTTTACGAACATAGTCAGGTAGCCAGCTAGCTATTTCCTGAATACGTTCTTGTGAAAGTTCTTCCTTGGTAGCAGAAAATACAGCCTTTACGACTTGTTCACGGTCTACTTCGTGCGAAAAACTGCTCTCGTTAGCAACCCTGAATAAGAAACGGTCAGAATCGATTTTAAAGATTCCTGGTCCTTGCCACGGTGGACGAACGCGACTCAGAAAGCCTACAATTGGGTTTGTATCGTGCCATAAATCGGCAATTTCCATTTGCAGCGATTTATCTTCTGCTGGTAGTGCTTCTTTGTGCAGTTCTGCTTCAACTCGGTCAGCAGTTTCGGTTGTCATTAAGTCACGCATGACTCGAAAGACAACCTCGGTTACATCTCTAGCATCAAAAATATCTTCTAAACCACTTCTGAGCAACACTTTTTCTAAAAATGGCAAATCTTTAGAAGCGATATTAACTTCTGCCCCCCCTGATGCCTTTGATAACTCGGTTTCAATTTTATTAAGTAATTTGCGCCCTTTCTCAGTAATTTCGCCTCCCTCAAACTCTATTTTTTCTGGGTGCAAAATTTCTTCAGCTAATTTTGCTGGTTCTGCATAAGCATTTCCAGAAAATTTAGCTTTGATAAAGTGATTTTGATTAAGATAATCTAAATGTCCTAAAAGGTCAGCTTCGGTGACATTTAACCCTGCTAAGTCAGTATCTTCAAATTTAACTTCATGCATTTCTTGCCCACTATCGCTAATTTTTTTTAGAATAGTGTAGGCAATATCTTTCCGAATTGTAATCGGCATTCCACCCTCCGCAAATTATTTAATTAATACACAACGGTAGGCGCGGCTATGCCACACTTACCTATGGCCGATGACACGAACAGCAAAGTTCTAAAATACAGCTAAATTGTTCGAGTATTTCTACTTTAAATAATCATTATTCAAAAAGCTATGTATTAACATCTATCAGTGGTAACACTGTCATCTCTACCGATAGTTTGAGAAACCGGGTTTCTATGTAAAATTATTGTTTTCTTACAAGATATTGACAAGAAACCCGGTTTCTAAGGTTTCTAAGATTTGTCAGTTCCTAGTTGGAGAGCATAGAGATTTGCATAAACTCCGTTTATGGCAATAAGTTCAGTATGGGTTCCCTGTTCCAGAATTTGCCCTTGCTGAATTACCATTACTTTATCGGCTTGCGTTACAGTACTAAGGCGATGGGCAATAACGAAGCTTGTACGATTTTTGAGAATTTTGGCTATTGCGTCTTGTACTAACTCTTCGGTGCGAGTATCGATGCTGCTAGTTGCTTCATCTAAAATTAAAATTCTTGGGTTGACCAAAACTGCCCGTGCAATACTAACAAGTTGTCTTTGTCCAAGGCTTAGGGTTACACCACGGGCGCCAACCACAGTATCATAACCTTGTGGCAGCGTCATAATAAATCCGTGGACATTAGCGACTTTAGCAGCAGTTTCAATTTCTGTAGTTGTTGCATCCGGGCGCCCAAAAGCGATATTCTCGGCAATGCTACCACTGAACAATATCATGTCCTGAAGCACAATCCCAATTTGAGAACGTAAAGAAGCTTGTGTAACAGAGCGAACATCTATACCATCGACTTTGACTCTTCCACTAGTAACATCGTAAAAGCGTAATATCAAGTTAATAATTGTACTCTTTCCTGCCCCGGTGGCACCGACAAGCGCTATCATTTGTCCTGGTGCTGTGCAAAAAGAGACATTTTTCAGCACTGTTTGATTAGCTTTATAACCAAACGAAACATTTTCAAAACTAACTCCACCTTGAATTGGTGGCATTTCTCTAGCATCAGGAGCATCTTTAAGCTGTGATGGTTCGTCTAAAAGCAAGAAAATTCGCTCAAGTCCAGCAACTGCTGATTGCGCTTGTGTATAGAATTGGCTTAATATTTGAATAGGTTGGAAAAACTGCTGAACGTAAAGAAGAAATGCCGTTACAGTTCCCACCGTCATCTTACCTACCACCGCTAGATAACCACCATACGCTAATACACCCCCAAGCGAAAGCGTATTTAAAACATCGATAGTCGGTAAAAATGCTGCTGTTATTGCCGTTGCCTGAATATTCGCATCTCGATTTATCGCATTCAAACGGCGAAAATCATTTATATTGCGTTCAATTCGATTAAAAGCTTGTGCTTCTCTAACACTGCTTAAATCTTCCTCTAATCTACTAGATAATTCACCTATACTAGTACGAGTTAAACGGAATTTAGTACGCGCCCAACCTCCAAATAATGTAGTAAGAATAATTACTAACGGCACTAGTATATTACTTAGCAACCCTAACTGTAAATTTACAGCTAGCATAGCTAAAGCAATTCCAACTAAACTAAATACACTACCAACAATTTGAGCAATAGCGAGTCCAAATACTTGGTTTACAGTACTAACATCATTAAGCAAGCGACTCATTAAGTCACCTGCTGAACTCGTATCAAAGAACGAAAGAGGTAAAGTTTGTATTTTTGTAAAAATATCTTGACGAAGTTGTGCGAGTACGTTTTGGGTAATCCAGTTAGTGCGAAGAATATGTCCGCGAAACGCCGAAAATCCGATTAAATACACAGCTAGTACAACAACTAGCATTTGCATCAATCCAGATAAATTACCCTTGGCAATTAAATTATCTATCGACCAACCAATCAAAAAAGGCGCCACACCTTGCGAGAAGGCGCCGATAGAAACGAAAAAAACCGCCACAGGAATTTGACGACGGTAGGGAATTAGATATTGGGCAAAGCGTTGCAGTGTGGGGGGTTGAGAGTTGATATTTGCCGTCATTAATTTATTTAAATCTATAATATATCGCCAATAGAGTTACAATTGCACAGCTAATAAAACTAATTATATTACCATACATCAAAATCATGTCGTTGTAGTAATAACCATATAAAACACCATTGAATTGAATAATATTAAAACCAGCAAAAGTTATTAACGAAATATTTCTAGAGCTTTTAGTTTTGTAAACTCTAATTGCTTGTGGAACAAACAAACTAGCGTTAAATATAAAACCTAAACCAAATAAAAAGGTAACTATTTCTTTCATATTACTAACTAAAGCTATTTTAATAACCAAGCTTAATTCAATGGATACATATTAACGTTGTATAGGCGCAATATATTACCTTTGTACAATGTTAATGTGTATCCAATTTTTTTCAAACACTATAAAAATCCTAAAATCATTATCTAACTGAAAAGCTAATTACGCCTAATTACGCCAAAAAATCATACTTTAGAAGTACTTAAAACTCATGTTTTGTTTATATTGATTGAATGATGTTTTAAATTACAAAGATTTGATATACTATATAAACAATATGCTTTCCATTTGTTCGCTATATTTTTCTCTATGGTCTCTGTGTCTAGAGTAGGGCAGGTTTACTCTAATTGTGAACGAAAATCAATCGCGCACCCGCCCCGCATGATGGCATTTTCCAATACAGATTTACACTTAAAATAAGTAAGCGTGCAGAGTATGCTGCACCGTAATTCAGTGGTGTAAATACTACACTTGATAAGCCATACTCGGTATCGTTCGCAAGTTTTAACGCTTCTACAGAGTATCAAAAGTTTCATTATGATTTTTTAATATTTTATTTTGCCTTGACATTGAGCTAGTATGTTTAATCTATTAGCTATGGTTCCTCTACGTCCTGGCTAGCGCTCCTGTCGCAGTACCCTTGAGGCTTAGGCTTAAAAATGGCAGGAATTAGCGCCCTCAAATTGCGGGTCATCTATATACTTCCCAGCCCTGCGCCCTCCGGATTCATCTGGGTGCCCGTGCGCCGGATAGCTGAGTGGATAATTTTATTTCTCCCATCGGATACTGTCTGGATTAAGCGTGATTTTAACCTTCAGATAGTGTTGAGTATCACTGTTTTAGGAGCAAACTATACTAAGACTCGTAAGTAAAGTTTTATATCATTTATGGTATTAGCCATTGAGTATGTAAAGCGATTCCATAATGCTCCGCACATTATGCAGCTCCGCCAGTTCTAGACTTTAGAGGATTTTTAGTAATGACCAATTATATAGAAATCTCCGCTGGATACCCTGGCAAACCAGTAGCAAGGCAAGGACGTTGGCAGCGTTACTTACTTTTAGGTTTAGCTACCAATATTGCCTTTTGGAGTTCAGCTTTTCTTTATCTAAAGGTTACACCACCAACTTATACTAGTTACTCCGCAATTAATTTGCCTGGGGCAAGTTCAAATGCTAATGTAAGTTTACCAGGCATTGGTCAAGCTTCATATGAAAATTCGTCACCGTATTCTTCTAGTTCTACTCAAGACCCAAGGGAGAATTATAAATTTATAGCAGAGAGCGAACCTGTACTGAAAGCAGCTGCTACTAGTCTCAATATGCTCCCAGCAGAGTTCGGCACTCCGCGAATAAAAGTGATGGACAACACTACCATCATGACCGTTGAGTTTAAAGGTGCGAGTCCCCAAGAAGCGCAAAATAAATCTTTAGCTTTTTACAAAGCCCTGGAAGCTAGACTAAGTGAGCTGAGAACTCAAGAAGCTATTCGACGAGATGTAGGTTTCCAAACAGGTCTCGATTCCTCGCAGAAAAAATTGCAAAGCGCTCAGAAGCGTCTTTCCGACTACAAAGCGAGTTCAGGTTTGAACTCTGAAGATCAAATTAAGGATCTAACAACTAACATTGAACAACTACGCAGGCAACGAGCCGAAATATTAGCGAGTCAGCAGCAAGCTAGCACTCGTCTAGAACAACTATCGGCTAATTTAAAATTATCGGCGCCGCAAGCTACAGATGCTTTTGTTCTTCAAACAGATCAGGTATTTCAGCAGAACTTAAAAAACTATAGTGATGCTAGCGCTGCCGTAGTTATTTTAGAATCAAAATTTTTACCTAACCATCCAACACTAGTTACAGAAAAAGCCAAGCGAGATGCTGCTCAACAAGCTTTGTTAGCGCGTAGTCAATCCGTTTTAGGGCGCCCAGTCAGTCTAGCAACCATAAAGCAATTAAACCTTAGTAACACTAACTCTGAAAGCGGTCGAGACAGTCTTTTCCAAGAACTAGTTAAAGTACAGGCAGATCAAAAGGGACTTACAGCTCAAGCTCAAGAAATAGACCAACAAATTAACTTGCTTGAAAATAGACTTAAAAACTTAGTACAAAAGGAGTCTAACTTGGATGCGCTCAAACGAGATATGCAAGTTGCTGAAGCCGTCTTTTCTTCCACTTTAACTAGATTAGATATTGGCAAATCAAATACCTTTGGCTCTTATCCACTAATTCAAATTGTCGCACAAGCTAGCTTACCTGATAGTCCTACTGAGCCTAAAAAAGCATATGTTTTTCTAAGTGCTGCTGTTGGGTCTCTTTTTTCAAGCACTGGTTTAGGATTATTTTGGCTACGTGAGCGTAAGAAGCACAGTGGCGAATTTTGCGAGCGCAAACGTAAAATTACTGATATATAAATTTAGTTATTAAGTTATACGTATGTGGTTACAAATGACATCCTAATTTACAACAAAAACTAAAATTATTGAATGCCTAGAAAACTTAATATTTTTAATTGCAATTCGCATGAAACCTGAAAATTTAGAAGAAAAAATAGTTTGGTACTGCTTAATAGGAATTTATGGTTTTTACTTTTTGGGAGCGCAGTACATCTTAATGTCTCTAGTTGCGTGGTTGCTAACGCTATACCTAGGCAAAAAACTTTGGAACCAAACGGAAAATACACCAACTAACGAAATATTAATAATTCCTTCTACTGTATGGGTATGGATTATTTCTATGTTGGTTATGGAAGTAGCTTTATTTATGGCTCATGTCAACTTTGATTTAGGAGTACCAAAATTAATTACTTCATCGATAAATTGGGCGAGGACATGGGCTTATATGGCGTTATTTCCTCTTATTGGTTGCCTAAACATCCGACCAAAATTACTTTATCGCGGTGTCTGTATTCTTTGCTTGCAAAGTATAATTATAATTCCTATTTTTTATCTAGCATTTACTCTACATCTACCACCCACTTTATACACTTCTCCACTGCGGCTTATAGGAGGAAATGGTGAAGAACTTTATAACGTAGTACTTTATGGATTTGAAGAAGAAACTTATCAAACTCGTTTGCAATTGTTTACACCTTGGCCTCCAGCTTTGGGATTGGTAGGTTGTGTCTATTTCTTCCTTGCTTGTCAGGAGTCGAATAAAAAATGGCGATTTATTGGTATGGTTGGTTCTATAGCAATGATAATAGCTTCATTTTCACGGTTAGCGATGCTATGTCTTGTCATTGTTCCGTTACTGACTTGGTTTTTGGTTAACTTTACTCAACCCAAAGTGCAAATTACAACAGGTGTAGTAGGTTTCTTTACTGGTATATTTGCTCCCCCACTGATAAATTTTTTTCAAACCTTCAAGGAACAGTTCTCTAAAGCTAGAGCTAGTTCTTCGAGGCTTAGAGAAGTCTTAGGTCGTGTAGCTTTGGAGCGTTGGAAGGAAGCGCCGATATGGGGTCACGGAATTGTTGATCCGCGCGGGCCTGCATTTACAAAACATATGCCTATTGGCACTCATCATACCTGGTTTGGTCTTTTATTTGATAAAGGACTTGTAGGTTTATTTGCATTAGCTGTTCCCTTATTATGGAGCTTTGTAGATTTACTTTATAAATCATATAAAAATCCAACCGCTAGAGTAGCTTTAAGCGTACTGATAGTTTTAATTTTATTCACTTTTGGTGAAAGAATAGAAGGTTTGGCATACCTTTATTGGCCGGGTTTAGTAATTATGGGTATTGCATTTAAAGAAAAAGTATAGATTGTGGTTATTAAATTAAATCATATATTTCTTATTGTTTATTTTTTTTAAATGTAAATTAAAAATTATTATGAAAGTTGTTTATCTTATCCAAACTCATAAGAATCCAGAGCAAATATATAGACTTGTCAAAACTATTAAAAAATCAAGTCCAAAGTCTCACGTATTGGTCAGCCATGACTTCCAATCTTGTAATTTAGACACAACTACCTTACACGACTTAGAAGAGGTTGAAGTAATAATTGGTCAAGGGGGAAGAGGAGATTTTTCTATAGTTCAAGGTTATCTAGATGCTGTTAACTGGCTTTTTAGCCATCAAATTGAATTTGATTGGCTGGTTAACATTACTGGTCAAGACTATCCTACTCAACCCCTCCCCAAAATTGAAAAATTTCTTGCCGAAACAAAGTATGATGGCTTCTCCTGTTATTTTGATGCGCTTTCTAATTCAAAACAAAATCCTTGGGAAAGAAAAAGAAGGGAAGGAAGTGATCGCTATCTCTACCAATACTGGCGATCAGGTAGATACTTACCACTTTGGCAACGGGCATTAATCAAGTTTCCGCGAATTCTTATCAATAATATTCAGCCCTTTATTCGTATTAATTCTTCCTATGGACTGATGATAGGAATTCGTGCTACTTCAACTCCATTTAATCAAAAGTTTTTATGTTATGCAGGGTCTAATTTCCATACTCTCTCTAAAAAATGTATTCAATATTTACACGACTTTTCCAAGCAAAATCTTCAATTTAACAGCTACTATCAAAAAACTTGTATTCCTGATGAATCTTTTATACAAACAATTTTAGTTAATAGCGGTTTATTTAATCTTTGCAATGACAATAAACGCTATATAAATTTTAATAACACTCAAAGTGGACATCCGAGTATTCTTACATTTCAAGATTATCCAGCATTAACGGTTGAAAATATTCATTTTGCTAGAAAATTTGAGCTAGCACAAGATAGCAAAATTCTCGATATGTTAGATGAAAGAATATTAAATTATAATTGAAAAGGTAATCGAATGCTAATCAATAAGCTGAAACAAAAACTTTCAAGTCAATTTATTCGCAATGTTGGTTGGCTAGGGGGAGCGGAGCTAGCAAACCGTATATTTCGTTTAGGAACAACTATTACTTTAGCTCGCCTCTTCAACCCCTATGATTACGGACTGGTAGCAGTTGTTTTAACTACTAATGAGTTTGCAACTGTTTTTACCCTTAGATCTGGAATTGGAGCTAAGATTATTCAGGCTGATGAACAGGATGTAAAAGTTATATGTGATACGTCATATTGGCTTAATTGGATTTTATGTGTTTCGCTTTTTATTATTCAATGTATTGCTGCCTTTCCGGTTGCTTTGTTTTATGGTAATCAGCAGGTTATTTTACCAATTTGCATTACTGCGCTAGTCTACTTAATGTTACCAATTTTCATGGTTCAGTCCGCTTTGATTCAACGGGAGAACCGATTAAATGTTATGGCACTATGTAATATTACTCAGTCCTTACTGTGTAATATTTTAACGATAATTTTAGCAATATTTAAATTTGGAATGTGGGCTGCTGTCTTACCTGCCGTTTTAACCGCTCCTGTATGGATTGTAATTAATTATAAAAATCATAGCTGGCGCCCTCCCAAGTCTTTGAAGCTAAAGCGATGGCAAGAAATTACTAATTTTGGTAAAGATATACTTGGCGTTGAATTACTAGGTAAGTTAAGAGCAAATATCGATTATTTATTAGTTGGTGGTTTTCTAGGAATAGACGCTTTAGGGATATACTATTTTGCCTTTAATGCTGGCTTGGGGATAAGTTTAAATGTTATGAATGCCTTTACTTCAGCTTTATTCCCTCATCTTTGTGAAGTTCGTGGAAACTTCACGCAGCTTAAAGACCGATATTTTAGTAGTCTTAAATCAACTGCCACATTTGTAGTTCCACTCATTGTTCTACAGTCTTGTTTAGCTCCATTTTATGTGCCAATTATTTTTGGGGAAAAATGGGAGTCAGCAATTCCAATCTTGGTACTAATCTGTCTCTCGGCTCTACCGCTCCCCTTTTATAATGCCACTAACCTGCTACTAAACGCTGTAGGTAAAAGCCATATTAATCTTTACTGGAATTTGATTTATACTGTCCTTTTTGCAATTAGCTTGTTAATTGCTGTGAAATGGGGAATCTTTTGGGTAGCAGTGACAGTACTTATTTGTCAGGGACTGGTTCAGCCTCTCTTTAGTGTATGGGGAATTAGATATGTATTCGGCAAAAGTTCACTTTTCTCAATTGAAAAAAAAATCTAGACAAAAACCGAAATATTATAAATAAGTAAAATTCTGGATATTATCAATTAACATTTCTGGAAACTAAAGCCAAAAAAGCTAATCTTTATGTTACCAACAATATCAATCATTATTCCTGCTTACAATGCTGAACGCACTATTTTAGAAACGATTGTATCAGTTCAGGAACAAACATTCTCAAACTTTGAACTAATTGTTGTTGATGATGGCTCTACAGACCGAACTTTAGAGCTACTTCATAATGTTAAAGATGAGCGCCTGAAAATTTTCTCTTATGAAAATGGTGGGGTGTGTGTGGCTCGCAATCGTGGTATTTCTCATGCCAATGGAGAATTTATTGCCTTTCTCGATGCCGATGACTTATGGACACCCGATAAGTTGGAACTGCAATTAGCAGCGTTGCAACAGCATTCAGAAGCAGGAGTTGCTTATAGCTGGACTTATTTTATGGATGAACAAGGAGAATCTTTATCCCCTGGTGAACCTGCATTCTTTGAAGGTAATGTTTATGCCGAGTTGTTGATCAATAATTTCCTTGCCAACGGGTCCAATCCTTTGATTCGCAGGCAAGCTATTGAGTCTATAGGAGAGTTTGATACTACACTTAAAGCCTGTGAGGATTGGGATTATTGGCTGCGGCTAGCCGCTTGTTGGCATTTTGTTGTAGTTCCCAAGCACCAAATTCTCTATCGTCAATCCTCTGGCTCGGCATCGTCTAATGTTGAAGTAATGGAAAAAGCAAATATTATGATGATTGAAAAGACATATCGAGCAGTTCCTCCAGAACTTCAATCCCTTAAGAATCAAACCCTGGCTTGGATTTACCGATATTGTGCTGAAAAAGTTTTGCAATATAGTACTGATAATATTGGTGAAGTTAATCGGGCTGGTCAGAAATTATTGAGGGCAATTACCCTAAATCCAAAAATATTGCAAGAAAAATATACTCAAAATCTTATTAAATGGTTCATTAAAAGGTGGGTGTTGATACAGTTTCCATTACTAAATTACCAGCCTGCTCATCAGACTATCAGTAAAGTGTAAATAACGAAAATCAGGACATGATATTTTCAGAGGAGCCAAACTAAATGCCAACAATATCCGTTATTGTTCCAGCCTACAATGCGGAACGAACTATCTTAGAAACAATTAAATCGGTTCAGCAACAAACCTTTTCCGATTTTGAAATAATTGTAATTAATGATGGCTCGACTGACCGAACTTTAGAGATTATAAATTCAATTGAAGACCCTCGTCTCAAAATTTTCTCATATAGCAATGGTGGTTTACCAGTGGCTCGCAATCGTGGTATTTCTCATGCCACTGGAGAATTTATAGCATTTCTCGATGCTGATGATTTATGGACACCAGATAAATTACAACTGCAACTAGCAGCTTTGCAACAGCACCCAGAGGCAGGAGTTGCTTATAGCTGGACTTCTTTTATGGAGGAAAAAGAAGGCTCTTTATTTTTCAAACCATGTGAACCCGTATTTTTTGAAGGTAATGTGTATGCTAACTTGTTAGTTGGAGATTTTATTTACAACGGCTCAAATACTTTAATTCGTAAGCAAGCAATTAAGTCAACAGGAGAGTTTGATTCTACACTGAAATCCTGCGAAGATTGGGACTATTGGCTGCGACTAGCGGCTCGTTGGCATTTTGTTGTTGTTCCCAAACACCAAATTCTTTATCGTCGCTCAACAGGAGCAATGTCTTCTAAAGTTGAGGTGATGAAGCAAGCATGTATTATAGTGATGGAAAAGGCATATCGTGCGGCGCCACCGGAATATCAACATCTTAAAAATCAAAGCTTTACTTCTTTCCATAAGTATTGTGCTGATTTATATCTTAAGCATAGCACCAATATGAGTGGAGTCAAAGAAGCTGGACAGCATTTGTGGAAAGCAATCCGGCTACAGCCACAGACTTTACTAAACAAAAGATTTCAAAAGTTAGTACTCAAGTTTCTATTGCTACGAATATTCTCACCTAGTATTACTAACAATTTTCTTGATCTCATCAAAAAAATTCGTGCGAATCGTCAACCTCTAACCCAATGATGAAAATGTTTTCAAGATTACTGATGCTATGCACACTTTATCACGTTCTAAATTTCTACGTTTGGCACTTCTTTCCATCTGTAGTGGACTTGCAGTTAGCAACTGTAGTATTGTAAAGGCAACGAATGAGTCTAAGTCTACAGTCACAGCCAGCCGACTAAAGACACTATCCAAAGGTTTTAATCTTGAACGTTGGCAGGAATACGAACTAACAGATGGTTCTTATACACAGGCAACTCTATTAGAGTACAAAAGTTTAGGTTTGACTTATACCAGGCTACCAGTTGTTTTGTGGAAATTTTTAAATGATAATAACCCAAGTGTCTTGAAGACAGATTATCTTACTGCTTTAGATACGATTGTTCAGATGCACGTTAACACGGGGTTAGGAATTATTGTATGTCCTTTCAAACATCCCTATGAGTTATACTCAGACCCTGCTGTAGAAGCAAGATTTATAGCTTTCTGGAAAACTTTTGCTACTCACTTGAGCAGCACCGATCCAGAAAAAGTTTTTTTAGAAGTAATGAACGAACCTTCGGCAAAAACAGCTGAAGACTGGAATAAAGTCCAGGTTAAACTAATTGCAGCAATTCGTTCAGGCGCCCCAAATCATACAATTATTGCCAGTTCAAACCTGAGAGTTGCTATCAATGATTGGGATAATATTCAAGCGCTTCTAGATACTCAAATTGTAGAAGATAAAAACGTAGTGTATAACTTCCACTGTTACGTTCCATTTGTTTTTACACATCAAGGTGCTACCTGGGGATGGCGCGCTTTGCAATTCATGAAAAATATACCTTACCCTTCAACCCCTGGAGCAGTTGCACCAATCCTATCGTCCATTCGAGACTCTGAGGCTAAATCAGCAGTAGAGAATTATGGTAAGGAAAAATGGAATAAAGATAAGTTCCTAAAAGTCTTATCGCCAATCGCAGAATGGGCGAAAACTAACGAAGTTTCTGTAATATGTAATGAGTTTGGAGCGATACCGTGGGTAGCTCCTAGAGATTCTGGGCTTCGCTATTTGAAAGATGTTACACAAGTTTTTGAAACCTATGGAATTGGTTGGGGACATTGGTTTGGCTTGAATACGCGTGACGCAGAAGTTATGCAAGCACTTGGTCTTCAACCTTTATTAAGTCCTTAATTTTTAACATTAAACTACTCAAATATTATGAAAAAATTTTCAAATTTGCTAAATACTTCCCCCGACTTATTGACATATTCCAATTCTGGATTGAATCAAAACGTCAAGCTTGGTGATGCAAATGACCAAGAGTCGCTAGTGAACACGCAGTTAAAACCAACTATCGCTTTGCTGCCTTATGGCGATTTGATCGAAGACTTTTTGGACAGTCTTGGAGTATCATTTGAAGCCTTTTGTAAAGAATTTACGGGCAGTTGGATGTTTGGTTACATCGATGCTCTGCGTCATGTTGGTGTGCGGACGGTAATGTTCTGTTTTTCGGCTAATGTGACTGTACCGTCGCGTTTTATACATGCGCCTACTGGTGCCACAATCTGTATACTGCCTGCTCCCAAAATTTACCGTGCTTATCGTACTGTTCGGCGCCAAGCGCTCAATGCTTCAGGAGTAAGTGAGAACGAGAAGTTTAGCGATGTCTACGCTACCGACAGTACGCGCCCTTCCTTAGTAGTAACACTCAAAGACGCAGTTAAAAACTTAGGTTCTTACCTATCTACACCTTTAAAGTTACTTGCCCAAGAACTACGACGTGAGGGTTGCAATGCCATTTTGTGCCAAGAGTATGAGTACGCACGCTTTGACGCTTGTGTGCTTTTGGGGAAGTTGATGCGTTTACCAGTGTTTGCTACTTTCCAAGGAGGTGACAAACAGCACAGTTTTCTCGAATACCCTCTGCGTCCCTTGGCAATGCGAGCATGTGCAGGATTAATCATCCCCACGCAAACTGAGAGCCAGCGGGTAAGTGCCTCCTATAAGGTATCGTCTGCCAAAATAGCCCGGATATTCAACCCACTAAATGTAGTATCATGGAGTGCTATTGACCGTGACAAGGCACGGACTGCGCTTAGTATTCCCCTTGATGCTTCTGTGGTAGTGTGGCATGGGCGTGTTGAAATCGAGCGCAAGGGGCTGGACGTGCTGCTAGAGGCTTGGAATCAAATTTGCTATGAACGACCAGGAAGAGACCTGCGCTTACTGCTAGTAGGAACAGGTAGCGACGCGAACAAACTGCGAGCTAGCCTCGAAACTATGCAACTGCCAGGTGTAATGTGGGTAAACGAATTTGTCCGCTCGCGCACCCAAATTCAACAATACCTTTCTGCTGCTAATGTTTATACGCTACCGTCTCGACATGAAGGCTTCCCAGTGGCGCCAGTTGAGGCAATGGCTTGTGGTCTGCCTGTGGTAGCCGCTGATGCCCCTGGTGTGCCCGATATTCTTGAGAAGGGCGAGGCACATGGTGGCATAATAGTGCCGCGCGGTGATGCGACGGCGTTGGCGTTGGCACTTGGTCGGGTTCTAGATGATGAGGCTTGGGGACGCGAGTTGGGCAAGCGTGCTAGGAGTCGAGCGGAGAACTGCTTTTCGCCTGAAGCGATAGGCGAGCAATTACGTAACTTCTTACACCTACCCTAATCGCCCTAAAACAAATTTTGGACTAGTAGCTTAAGTAAGCTGCCATGCTTACTGATTAATGGTTTTAATCAATGTTAAAGGTTGAAAGAGTATACTCTAATAAAGAGTACTCTTATTTTTTTTCTCCCTATTTTTGTATCATACCAGTTGCAAAGCGTTGTAAGAATTTGTAAAGGTAAGGCTAGATGGAAATAATAGAAAAAATCAAACGTATACCCAACAAAATCAAGAGGATTGTTTTACAATTTGCAGTTTTTAAAATTTTATCAGAACTGTTTCATAAAAAACAAGTTGAAAAATATGTTAATTATTTACCTAAAATTTCCTCAGAAGATTTAACCTTGATTGAGTCTTTGCGTCAGGAAGGAGCTTTTATAACCTCTTTAGAAGAACTGGAAATTCCTACTACATCCCAACTGATAGTTGGCGCCGAAAAGCTATTACCAGAATTACTAGCCTTTAAGAGCGAGAAATATAGCAATGTAAATGATGTAATAAGTCTACCTTTATTTAAATTAATAAAGTACCCAGATATTCTTATATGGGGACTCGAAGAACGATTACTTAATATTATTGAAAATTACATTGGTCTTCCCGTACTGTATCATGGCGCACATTTTCGCAGGGAAGTTGCTAATGGAAAACTAATTGGTGTAAGGCAATGGCATACAGATGTGGAAGACCATCGCATGGTCAGAATCATAGTTTACTTGAATAATGTGACTTTAAACGGTGGGCCGTTTGAATATATTTCAAAATCTTTAACTTCATCATTACGTAAAACTCTTCGATATACCTCTGGTTTCGTCTCAGATGAAGTCATGAAAACTTTTGTACCTACATCAGATTGGAAATCTTGCCCAGGACGTTCTGGTACAGTAATTTTTAGTGACACACGCAATGTTTTTCACCGTGCCAAACCACCTGTACAAGCAGACCGATTCTCAATCACTTTTTCCTACACTTCTAGACGACCCATAGCAATCTTTAATAAAGTTATATTGACTAGAGACGAGTTCCTAGAAATTTCCAGCAGACTTTCAATACGTCAGAGGCAGTGCATTTTAGGTTACACAAACTCATTCTAGTAATCCTAAATCATTCGTAAAAATCGCATGTTGTAGAGACGCGATTAATCGCATCTCTACACGAGTAGAATTTTTTACAAAATATATAAAGCTGCTATATAATAATTAATAATTAATAATTAATAATTAATAATTAAAAATTTAGAATTAAAAATAACTTGCCAGAAAGCTACGCTTACAGAATTAAAATGGCAATTTTAAATTTGAGCGATTTTATAACCACCTGGATATCCAAGTGGATAATTATCGCACTCTGTTTGGATGCTATCAGCTTTATACCTAGTTTAAGCCGAATGATAGTATCTAGATTACGATATTCGAGGTTACTATACTAGTAGTACAAACTGAAATATTGGCTCAAACAAAGCCAGTTTTAAAAATGAAAAAAGTTTCTGTAATTATTCCGGTTTATGGAGTCGAAAATTACATAGCTGCTACGGTACAGTCCGTTCTCGATCAAACTTATAAAAATATTGAGATTCTTATTATTGATGATGCAACTCAAGACAAGAGTATAGAAATTTGTCAAAAATTTACAGATTCTAGAATTAAAATTATTCACCAAGCAAATCGAGGACTAGCTGGAGCTAGGAATACTGGTATTCGCCATGCTCAAGGAGAATATGTAGCTTTTATAGATGGAGATGACCTTTGGCTACCTCAAAAGCTGGAAAAACATGTTGCTCACCTGGAAAATTCACCCGATGTTGGTGTTAGCTTTAGCCGCTCTGTCTTTATAGACGAAGCTGGAAAATCATTAGGCACGTACCAGATGCCTAAGCTTACAGAAATCACCACATCCTATTTACTTGGTCGTAATCCGGTTGGCAATGGTTCGGCTGCCGTAATTCGTAGGGAAGTTTTTGAAGCGATTAAATTTCAAGATAATCTTCACGGTACCGTAGAAGATTTTTATTTTGATGAACACTTCCGCCGCTCAGAGGATATGGAGTGTTGGATACGTATTTCCATTCAGACTGACTGGCAAATAGAGGGTATTTCTGATGCTTTAACTTTATATAGAGTCAATTCAAGCGGGCTTTCAGCAGATATTTTCAAGCAGCTAGATTCTTTGGAACAGGTGATTGAAAAAACACGTTCTTATGCAAAAGAAATAGTTGCTCAATGGGAAAAACAGGCAAGAGCTTACCAGTTACAGCATTTAGCTCGCAATGCAGTTCGTCTTCAAGCAGGTTCAATAGCTGTACAACTGATTAATAAAGCTCTGGTCACAAACTGGCGAATTCTTCTTGAGAAACCGCGCGGCACTATTTTGACCTTTGCCGCTGCCTATTCCCTTTGGCTTTTGCCCCAGTCTATTTACACTTTAATTGAGACTCTTGGTTTAAAAATAACAGGAGCTAACCAAAAACGGCGTATTCTTCAAGAGCAGCTTTTAATTAATTAACTTAATTCACTTAAATTAATAGGATGGGCACAAATGAAGAAAGTTTCTATCATTATTCCAGTATACAATGCTGAAAAATATATAGCTGATACAGTAAGATCGGCTCTTAATCAAACTTATAAAAACTTTGAGATACTGATTATTGACGATGCAACTCAAGACCGAAGTATAGAAATTTGTCAACAATTCACAGACCCAAGAATTAAAATTATTCGTCAACAAAATCGGGGACTGGCTGGAGCGAGAAATACTGGTATTCGTTATGCTCAGGGAGAATATTTGGCTTTTTTAGATGCTGATGACCTTTGGTTGCCAGAAAAATTAGAAAAACATGTTGAGCATCTGGAAAATGCCCCAAATGTTGGAGTTAGTTTCAGTCGTTCTGCTTTTATAGATGAGAATGGACAACCCTTGGGTATCTATCAACTACCATTACTTAAAGGTATTACCCCATCCATAGTCCTTTGCCGAAACCCAATTAGCAACGGCTCGGCTGCGGTAATTCGGAGAGAAGTTTTTGAGGCAATTAAATTTCAAGATAATGTTCACGGTACTATAGAGCATTGTTATTTTGATGAAAACTTCCGCCAATCAGAGGACATAGAATGTTGGATACGCATTTCTGTTCAGACTAATTGGCAAATAGAGGGCATTCCTCTTGCCCTGACATTGTATCGAGTAACTTCAGGCGGGTTATCAGCTAACTTGCTTAAACAGTTAGATTCTTGGGAAAAGGTAATTTCCAAGGCTACGGAATACGCTCCAGAACTAGTTGCTAAATGGGGAACACTAGCTAGAGCCTACCAGTTGCGATATTTAGCTCGCAGAGCAGTAAGTCTCCAAGATGGTTCAATGGCTGTAGAACTAGTTAATAAAGCTTTAGCTAACAACTGGCGTATCATTCTTACTGAACCGCGCCGTACCTTTTTGACCTTAGCCGCAGCTTATATGATTTTCCTTTTACCCCAGTCCCTCTACAGTCCACTTGAAGCTGTTGCTTTAAAGCGAACAGGAGCTACCCAAAGGCGCCGCATTTTGCAAGACCAATCTAGTTAATAATTGTGCATCCCAAGCGCCCTAACCCCTCCACACTGCTGTGAAGGGGCAATTTTTGCATAAAATAGAACGTAAAAAAATAAATTTAGTTTTTTTATTACTGAGAATATAGATGATAAATTATACTAAATATTATCTAGCATTATCAAACTAAAGAAACACTAGTTAGGCAGTTATTAATATTAGTAAATTAGTAGGAACAAATGAAAGCTGCACTACCCCATCAGGAAATGGCAAGGCTGCAAACACTTCGCCGATATTGTATTCTAGACACAATTAATGAAGTTGCCTTTGATGACCTTACCCGTTTAGCGGCACAAATTTGTGACACTCCCATAGCTTTAATCAGCCTAACTGATGAGTCTCGTCAGTGGTTTAAATCAAAAGTTGGATTAGATGTTGATGAGATATCGCGCGACGTGGCGTTCTGCGCCCACGCAATTTTGCAGCCCAATAGCATTTTCATTGTTTCGGATACACTACTCGACCACCGATTTGCCACCAACCCACTAGTAACTTTTGACCCTAATGTTCGGTTTTATGCTGGTGTCCCACTGGTGACATCAGAGGGATATACGCTAGGGACACTCTGTGTAATTGACCGTGTTCCACGACAGCTTACTCCTGAACAAGTGGAAGCATTGCATACCTTAAGTCGTCAAGTCATTGCCCAATTAGATTTAAAGCTTAATTTACATAAGCTAGAACGTATAACTATTCATGAAAGCCAACATATTGGAAATTTAATCTCTGCCCTTTCTCATCATATGCGTACTCCGCTACTAGCAACTCGCGGTACTCTACGTGCTATGTTAGGTGGAGCTTTTGGTTCTGTAAACGACACTTGGAGAGAGGTGTTTGAAAATTTCCACTCCTCTAATGAGGAGATTCTCAAACTTGTCGAAACCCTCTTAAATGTTTCTCGTTATACAAGTAAGTTTGGTAAGAGTCTGAGTTGCGACATTATTAATTGGAAAACTATTTTTGCTTCTTCGATTAAAAGCAGCAATAACACGAGTAAGAAAAAGTGCGAAATTACTTGTAAAATTCCTCCGTCACTACCGCCTATCTGCGGTGATGAGTTTGAAATTCAACAGGTTGTGCAAAACCTGCTTGATCATGCTGTACTTTGGAGTGACCATTCTGGGCAAGTTACTCTTGAAGTGGCGCCTATGGATGTTGACAACATAAAGGTATCAGTGCATTGCTATGGACTAGAGATTGCTCCTAAAGAAAAGGAAAAATTCAATCACTTTAGTCAAGCACAAAATCGACGTGGCAAAGCAGAGCTAGGTCTCTACTTTTGTCGCTTGATTGTAGAAGCTCACGGAGGCATGATGGGAGTCGAAAGTAATTTATCGGACGGTAATACTTTCTGGTTTACCCTGCCTGTTGTCCCAAATCCGAGTCGCACCTCCTACACCAGTTGCAAGAAGTGTGATGTGTGAATAAGTAGGAAAAGTAGGTTTTCCTGCTCTTAAAAGTATGAAAAGCAAGATATTTATATACAAACCATCAATTTTTGTTTATACTACTTAAGTAATGCTACTAAAGAAGTAAAATTTAATTGTATATTTATATACATTAATATATTGGTTGAATTTAGGACTCTGCTTAAGAGTACCCCCAAAAACTACTGTATATTAATATGACTAATAAGCTGTTCCTTGGGGCGGCAGCTAGAGGATTACCTATTTTTAATGAGAGTCTTTTAGCACTTAGTTAACGATTATCAGTATTTTGATAGAGTCAACTCAAAAACTCCTAGTGTAAATTTTTATTAATAAAAGTTTAATGAGGTATGCTTGTGGTGATATGGCTAACACAATAATTTTTCTCAAAAACCTTTTTGTTCCCCTGATTCAAGCACGAGAAGAAGTATTAAGGAGCGCGGTTAATGTCGAGGAGTGATCATGTATAATATGTAGCATGTATTTTCCTTAATAACCTTGATGCAATATTGGGGATAGGTCAGCAAAGGTGTTAGAACACAGCAAAACCAACAGCTTGAGGATATGATTTGCGCTCTTTCCCACGACTTACGAACTCCACTGCTTGCTACGCCCAGTACCTTAGATGGCATGATTAAAGGGGCTTTTGGTTCGGTAAATGAGACTTGGAAAGAAGTATTTGAAGATTATCGTCAAACTAACGAGGATATCCTCAACCTTGTGGAAGTTCTGTTGAATATTGGGCGCTATGAACAGGGAAGTAGCGCCCACCTTAGCTATGATCCCCTTAATTGGGAAAAAATTTTTGTCAAATTGATTGCCCAGATTAAGGCTTATTCAAAGTGTGAGCTAGCATTCACATATAAAATTTCTCAATCACTGCCGACCGTTTATGGTGATGAGTTAGAAATTCAACGGGTTGTGCAGAACCTGCTTGATAATGCTGTGCGAGTGAGTGAAAAGAGCGCGTCCATTTCCCTTGAGGTAGCGCCTTTTGGGGAAACACAAGTGCGAGTTTGCGTGCGCGATAACGGTCTAGGGATTGCGCCCTTCGAGGAGGAACAGCTTTTCCACCGCTTCCACATGGGAAGAGGTAAGCATGGGAAAGCAGGGCTGGGTTTGTACTTGTGTCGTTAAATAATTTCGGCTCACTCCGGTACTATTGGTGTTGAAAGTTCCCTTGGAGAAGGTAGCACATGCATGGTTTACCCTCCCGCTTAATACAGATAAGGCTAGATTCCATGAGGTAAAGCAAATGTAGGAGAAGGAATAATGCCATTAAATGACGAACAGAAAACAGTGCGGATTCTATTAGCCGATGACCACGCTTTGATGCGTCTAAGTATGAAAGGTCAATTTACCCTTGAACCTGGCTTTACTGTGGTTGGAGAGGCTTCTGACGGCGCCGAGGCTATTGAATTAACAACTCAATTCGAGCCAGATGTCGTTTTGATGGACATTGATATGCCAGTCATAGATGGGATCACAGCCACGCAGTGCATAAAAAGCGAGCGCGTTACCACTCGTGTTTTAGCCTTGAGTGCGTTTGACAACGATACCCAGGTGACGGGGATGCTTGCAGCTGGTGCAGACGGTTACTGCCTTAAGACCATCGAATGGGAACAACTCGTCGCTGTCATTCAATTGATACTTCAGGGTGGTGCTTATTTAGACCCTCAAATCGCCCAAAAAGTTGCCCGAATGCTCAAGCCCAGTGTTGAGAACACTGAAGTTTCTGAATCTGAAAGTCTCCAACAAGCAATTGTCAGTAATCGTGAGCGCGAGATTCTTAAACTTATTGCCAAAGGAAACTCAAACCAGGAGATTGCCAACCAGCTCCACCTCTCACTAGGAACTGTCAAGTCTTATGTGCGTATGGTTCTCAACAAACTTAGCGTTGATGATCGCGTTCAGGCAGCAGCATACGCTGTACGGGAAGGATTAATTTAAAGTTATATCTTCAACTATAAGAATACGGTAGTAAAAAACACTTCTAAATTCTTTTTCAGGGCTACAGCTACTGACAAATTTGACGCTAAGTAGCATTTCTAACAATCACCATATTCGATCCCTTTCCATAGCAGTTAATTAAAAGGTTTTATTTACACACGACTGATAAGAGCCACACACTGCGACTGGTCATTCACATTCCCGACAACTTCGACGAAGTCGGGAGTTTTAACCTGAATTTATTTTTAGATGATTCCAGCATAACGGCTTAGACTGTCAACACACTACCACCAGACGGATAGCTAAGTGGATAATTTTATTTCCCCATGAGGATGGTTTATATACAAAGGTTTAAATAACCATCAGATAGTATTTTTCATTGCTATCTGGGAGGAAACTATAGGAAGACTTGCAGATATCTCAGGTTATATCAAGTCTTTGTATTGTGGTTTACGCATGACTTATGTAATGTCAGAATGCTAAAAGCTTTGATATATAAAGACCGAAGCGACTATAGCAGGTTTGAACAGACAGACAAACAATCTGATCCGGGTTGATACCACCTAAGTACCTGGTGATATGTACATTCCATGCTATAACACAACGCCAGTATGTATTGAATTCCAACATTTACCGACTTATTTATCCACTTGAAATAAAGAGCTTCAAATTATATGGCAGACCGAGTTAGTTTCCTCAACGCCCATTTTGATCGTATGCCCGAGTCTGAAGCAATCGATCTGTTGCTGACGCGCTTACTGAAGCGACAGGGTGGTCGTGTATATTATGGCAACGCTCACACGATGGTAACTGCTGCTAAAGACCCAGCACTCGCGCAAGCGCTCGATAAGAGTGATTTATTGCTTGCTGACGGAAGTGGAGTTCGTTGGGGTAGTGCTTTGCTCGGTACACCGTTGGTATATAACCTCAATGGCACCGACTTAGTTCCATCTCTCTGTAAAAATGGGGCAGCACAAGGTTTATCAATCTATCTTCTTGGCGGCAAACTAGGAGTAGCTTCCTCAGCAGCAGCTAACTTAAAGAAAGCGTGTCCTGGCTTAATAATTGCAGGAACCCAGCACGGCTATTTCTCAGAGGCAGAAACCCCGCAAATATTAGAGGCGATCCGAGTCGCTCGCCCACACCTGCTGTTAGTGGCAATGGGCGTACCATTACAGGAAATTTGGATTGATAAATACGCCAGTCTTCTACCTGGTATCACTTGTATGGGTGTTGGAGGTCTGTTCGATTTTATCGCTCTTCGTGTAGCCCGTGCGCCGTATTTCATTCGTGCTATTGGTATGGAATGGCTGTGGCGCCTAGCAATGGAACCGAATCGTCTATGGTGCCGCTACATCATAGGCAACCTTGTCTTCTTAAAATTGGTATTGACCTACGCCTTTACCTTAAACCAGGGTGAACAAACAACGTAAAAGCACTTTCCAGTACCGCGAAAATTACATCAAATTACATAAGCTTTACTAAACTTTACTGACTATTAAAAACTATTTCAATTTTCGGGTGTATCAGTATTAGTTTTGAGTTGAAACTTTAACAACTATGTCTAACCTTTTTACTTCTGACTTTATTCAAGAACCAGTTCTTTTGAATAACTATAATGCTCCTGACGCTCAACTCTCAGTTCATGCTTCTGTAACAAGCATTCCGAAGCGCATTATTGATATTCTGGGTGCTATTGTTGGGCTAGGAATTACAATAATCTTAATCATTCCTGTTACTCTGGCTACTCTGATAGATAACCCAGGTCCGATCTTCTATAGTCAAATTCGCTATGGTTTGAACGGGTGCCCGTTTCGGATATGGAAATTTCGTTCTATGATAGTCGGGGCAGACCGACTTAAGCATTTAGTGGATAACGAAGCTCTTGGTCATCATATTTTCAAAAACGAGAATGATCCCCGTATTACCCGTGTTGGTAGGTTTCTCCGCCGCACTAGCTTAGATGAACTTCCGCAATTCTGGAACGTACTGCTAGGAGAAATGGGTTTAGTCGGCACTCGTCCTCCTACTTTTGATGAAGTAATGCACTACTCAAGTCATCACTTTTTAAGGTTGAATGTCAAGCCAGGTATAACAGGTGAATGGCAAGTTAATGGTCGCTCTAGCATTAAAGACTTTGAAGATATTGTGAGCATGGATTTAGAATACCAACGAAAATGGTCTGTTGCATACGATATTAAATTGATTCTCAAAACCATGAAAGTTGTGTCGAGTAAAAGTGGTGCTTGCTAATGTTGAGCCATTTCTGAACCAATCCAACATAATTGGCGCCTGCATTCACTAATATGTCTCGTTTTTTACTAGTGCGTGTTGTGGCAAAACAGGAGCGCCAATGTTTTTTGCCATTACTTCTTCTGCCACGCGAAAGTTGTACTTGTTGCCGCAGTAATCAAAACTGTTTGATAAGGCACTCGGAGCGCGATTTCTACTCCATAGATATACTTTATTAATATAATTCAAATAAAATTTAGTTTTTTTGCCGTATAGAATTTATAATCATTATCACGCTCCTAAATCTATCACATATGGGTGAACCTAAAGGAAGAGGTAGAACGACAAGTCAGGCAGTTATTAATACTAGTAGAAACAAATCAATGAAAGCTGCACTGCCTCCAAATGAAATGGCAAGGCTCTCTGCCCTTAGCGAATATCATATTCTAGACACTATTAGTGAAGCTGCGTTTGATGACCTCACCCGTTTAGCGGCACAAATTTGTGGCACACCCATAGCTTTAATCAGCCTAATTGACGAGAGTCGTCAGTGGTTCAAATCGAAAGTCGGATTAGATGTTGATGAGATGTCACGTGAATTGGCGTTGTGCGCCCACGCAATTTTGCAGCCCAGTAACATATTAATTGTTTCGGATACACTAGTCGATCATCGATTTGCCACCAACTCACTGGTTACGGACGATCCCCATATTCGGTTTTATGCTGGTGCGCCGTTGGTTACATCAGAAGGATATGCGCTGGGGACGCTCTGTGTAATTGATCGTGTTCCACGACAGCTTGCCCCTGAACAAGTGGAAGCATTGCGTACCTTAAGTCATCAAGTCATCGCCCAACTTGAGTTAAGGCGTAATTTTGGCAGTCTGAAACATATAACTAAACGTACAATTATTAATGAACGCCAGCAGATTGAAGATTTAATCTCTGCCCTTTCCCATCATATGCGTACTCCCCTACTAGCAAATCGCGGCATTTTGCGTGCGATGTTAGGCGGAGCATTTGGTTATATAGACGACACTTGGAGAGAGGTGCTTGAAGGTTGCCGCCAAAGCAATGAGGATGTCCTCAAACTTTTTGAAGCTCTCTTAGATGTTTCTCGCTATAAAAATGAATTAAGTAAGAATCTTTGCTTTGAGATTATTGATTGGAAAAGTATTTTTGAAAGAGCGATTAAGAGCAGTAACACCATAAGTCAGAAAAAGTGCGAAATTACTTGCAAAATTTCTCGATCACTACCTATTGTTTACGGTGATGAGCTTAAAATTAAACAGGTTGTGCAAAACCTGCTTGACAATGCTATACTTTGGAGTTACCAAAAGGGGCAAATTACCCTTGAGGTGGCGCCGCTTGGAGTTAACGAAGTAAAGGTATCAGTGCATAACTATGGAGTAGAAATTACTCCTCAAGAAAAGGAAACATTCTTCGATCACTTTAGTCGAGTCAGAAATCGATGTACCCAAGCAGAGCTAGACCTGTACTTGTGTCGCTTAGTTGTGGAAGCTCACGGAGGCATCATTAACGTTGAAAGTACTCTCAATGAAGGTAACACCTTATGGTTTACCCTGCCTATTGCCACAAATGAAATTACATTACTAAGTAGTTAAGGTGATAACTTATTTATCTCTCTTTTCGCTCTCTAGATAGAGGAAAAATATGGAAAAGTATAGTCAATCAAAGAAATTTATCGATGATGCCCTATGTAATGTAAGCAAACTCTCAACAATTTTGACTAATGTTTATTGGCGCCAGCGATAAGAAAATTTATTCCAGTATAAAAGTATAAATTATAACAATTGATTGTTGTAGCAGCAATTTTTTTACGGAGATTCATAGTAAAGCTTGTAACTACATGCTCAAATCATAACTATCCCTTGCAGTATTGCAATGAGTCCGAAATTTATTCATGCTGTGACTTATAAATGTATTTACTTATTTTTAATGTATATATTTTTACTTTTTTATTAAATCATATTGTTTCGATAAGTAAAATATTATACTTAACCTTGAAACAGTAATTATGTTTTTAAGATTATTTTATATGGCGTTTTATTTACTTTTACACACAAGTTTTTTGTTAATGCCAACACGTCTTATCTCGGTAAATCGCGACTTTTGCGAGTAAATCAAAAGCAAAATAAATGAGGAAAACTAGGGCATCTTTAGTGTATTTAAAAAAAGTAAGAAAAGTAGGATATTTCTAGAAAGCTCGAATAAGCTGTAAATATTAATACTTAGTAGAAAAGTAAAAAAGCAGTAGTATAAGTTTGTGTTACTTATTTAAGATAGAGGTTGACAAAAAGTTTTTTTAGTTGTAATAGTTATAAGAAGGATGTATACAATACTTAACAGTATTAGCAAAGTTAAAAATGGTTATATTTTTTAGGGTAACTATGTTATGCATGATTCGTAGTCATAAGATTAAGCTTTGAATTTTTCCAAGAATATGTTAAAGTTGGATCAAAATACGTCAAAGTTAGAGAAAACAGGAGACAAACTTGCGTTATTCTTTGATTTCTATACTGTTTTGAAATGAAAAATTTATAAGGTTTTGTAGTATTATTACTACCTGTAATGACAATACTATCTTTAAGAGTGACTTATGTTATGTGTAGTTAACAAGGATTCTCAATGACACTGATTTCAAAGTATAATTCTTTAGGCAGAGTTTAAATAAAGTTTAAACTAGTACTGTTTTTTATTATACTATTTATCTATAGATTTATATTTAGAAAGGTTAATCGAGTAATTTTGATTAATACGCATTTTGTTCGTATAGCTTTGTACGATATAGTTACATAGTTTTATAGTTACATAGTTTTAGTTCAGTTATTAGTGGTGCGGTTGCAAAAATTAAAAACTATTTACTATTTAAGTGTAATATATAGCAGTAGAGGTAAACTTTGTAAGCACTACTAAAAACTGACTTTTAGGAGACCAGTTAAAGCATAGCAAATTTTATTAATGAACATGCCAGTTGCCACTCGATTATTTGATATAGCTTACGTAAGCTTACGGATTGGTAAAATAGTGTCAGTTATTGGTTTGTTGCGTTCGATTAGTCAATGTATCTTAAAAAGTCATCTATTCGCGCCTCTATATACTAGCTTTTTGGTACTGGTGTTATTAATATTGGGGCAGCAAGGGTTGAACATTTGGATAGAACACCTCAATTACCAAGCATCTAATTGGGTTCCCCATACTTTAGTAGTACAGCGTGAAGGAGAACATTTGTTCGACGCTGTGATCGATGAGCAAAGAGCCATCTTAGAAGATTATAGTCAGAAGCAGTTCGCCTTAGAAAATTATACTGAGAGTAGCTTTGCCTTTCGCGACAGCCTTAATAAGGTATACAACTTGGTGAAGAGCAACCCTACCCAACTTGAGGGACTCTATAGGATTGAATATTTACATGATTACTGGCAAAGCAAGTTGAACCAGAAAGCAAATTCTTTTGATGTTGGCAGCACGAGCCATCAAGAAAGCCCTTTACTCAGTTGTTTACGCAGTGAGATTAACGTCTTAATTGACCGTGAAAAGATACTTTTGCGTGAACGCAGAAACAGCTTATCTCAATTAAACCGTATAGACACAGTTATAAACATCTTCAGCACAGTAACGATTCTAGTAGTAGGTTTTAACCTGACTCGTTTGCATCGACGAGTTGAAGTTCCTTTGCACCAATTGACTAAGATAGGCGAACTTTGGCGCAAAGGTCAGATGTCCGTCCAGCTTGACTATTCATCAAGAGACGAAATTGGTCAGCTGGCTAAAGTTCTCAATGCAATGTCAGACGAGACTCGCCACCGTACTGAATCGATTGAAGTGCGTAACCAACAGCTTGAGGATATGATCTGCGCGCTTTCCCACGACTTGCGTACTCCACTGCTTGCTACTCGTACTACCTTGAATAGCATGATCAAAGGAGCTTTTGGCCCAGTAAATGACACTTGGAGGGAAATATTTGAAGAGTACCGCCAAGCTAACGAGGATATCCTCAAGCTTGTGTCCGTTCTCTTGGATGTTGGGCGTTATGAACAGGGGAGTAGCGCCCACCTTAGCTTTGATCCCCTTAATTGGAAAAAGATTTTTGTTAAAGCGATTGCCCAGGTCAAGGCTTCTTCAAAGTGTGAGTTAGCATTCACTTATAAAATATCTCAATCATTGCCAACCGTCTACGGTGATGAGTTAGAAATTCAACGGGTTGTACAAAACTTGCTTGATAACGCTGTGCGAGCGAGTCAACCGAATAAAGAAATTTCCCTTGAAACAACCATTTTTGGGGAAAAACAAGTGCGGGTTTGCGTGCGCGATAACGGTTCAGGAATTGCGCCCGCAGACTTGGAACTGCTCTTCCACCGCTTCATTCAAGGAAGAGGTCGGCGTGGAAGAGCAGGACTTGGGCTGTACTTGTGTCGTCAAATAATTTCGGCTCACTCCGGCACTATCGGTGTTGAAAGTTCCCTTGGAGAGGGTAGTACCTTCTGGTTTACTCTCCCGGTTAATACAGATAATGCTAGGTTCCATCATGCAAACGAAATGTAGGAAAAGGAACGATGCCATTAAATGACGAAAAGAAAACAGTGCGGATTTTATTAGTCGATGACCACGCTTTGATTCGCCGAGGTATGAAAGGTCAATTTAGCCTTGAAGCCGGCTTTGCTGTGGTTGGAGAGGCTTCTGACGGCGCCGAGGCTATCGAATTAACAACTCAACTTGAACCCGATGTTGTTTTAATGGACATTGATATGCCAGTAATGGATGGAATCACAGCCACGCAGCAGATCAAAAGCCAGCAACCACCCGATCACGTTACGACTCGTATTCTAGCTTTAAGTGCCTTTGACGATGATACCCAGGTAATGGGGATGCTCGCAGCGGGTGCAGATGGTTACTGTCTTAAGACCATCGAATGGGAACAACTCGTTGCTGTGATTCAATTGATACTTACTGGTGGTGCTTATTTAGACCCTCAAATAGCCCAAAAAGTCGCTCGGATGTTCAAATTCGGCGCCCTTACCGCTGAAGTTTCTGAATCTGAAACTGTCCAACAACCAATTCTTAGTAATCGTGAACGCGAAATTCTTAAACTTATTGCCAAAGGAAACTCAAACCAGGAGATTGCTAACCAACTTTACCTCTCACTAGGAACAGTCAAGTCCTATGTGCGTATGATTCTCAACAAACTCAGCGTTGATGATCGCGTCCAGGCAGCAGCTATGGCTGTGCGCGAAGGGTTAATTTAAAGTCTTCTGGGCTTTTTGCAGACGAACATACAATTCTTCTGTTTGGGTAGTAACTAGTGCCAGAAGGCAGAAGATAGGAGGCAGAAGGCAGAAAAAAGATTCCTTACTTGATAAGCTTTGTAGCTTTTTCTAACTGGATAGTTATTTTAGCCATGCTGCACTAGCCCCTCATCGATTACCTGTTCTGACCACAAAATGTAGGGCATAGGTATGTGGCATTGAAGAAAGTCGTCAGGCATGGGTAGACATAGAACCAACGCATGAGGGGCAAACAGATTTATATCATCAACTTTGGGAATACCATTAGTAGGGAAGCACTTCTAAATTTTTTTTCAGGCAGTAACTACTGACACGCTGCAAAAGCAAATCCTGCTCCGCCGTACAGGTGTAAAATTCTCTAGGGTTTTCATTAATCCCCGTGCTGGTAAAATAGCCGTTTCGCCAAAGTTTGCATAATCAGTGATTGAAAAAGCAGGTATAGAACTTACCGTGTCTCCAACTTGAAACTCAGTAACATCATCTCCAACATAATATCTAGTAAGTTAAAGTCTTAGTAATTGCATACTTGAATTCAACAATGAGTGGGGTGGGCTTTAAGAATGCCCCGCCCTTGATATAAACAGCTTTAGGACGGGCAAACGGAGCGCCCATCCCACAAGATACCCATCCCACAAGATAAAATGATTTATTTGCTTTTCATAATTCTTGACTTATGGCGCCAAAACACAGTAATCTAATCCCTTGAGTTCAGAAGCTTTGGCAACAGCAGTATTAATATCATCCAAGTTAAAAAGATGAGTTTGAATTGCGTATAAATGCGCGCGTTCCTGCTGCAACCATTCTAATTAACTCGTAAGGTCCTTGCTGTGGAAACATGAACGTACCTTGAATAGTAATTTCCTTGAGCATGATTTGAGCATAAGGTAGAGGAATATCTGACTGAACACCACCCATGAATACTGCTGTTCCATGCGGACGTAAGGCGTTGATGCAAGCAATCGTTAGGTCTGGATTTTTTACGCCACCTAGCACATTTAACACCATATCAACCTCACCTGCTGCCTGCTGAATTTGCTTTCCATATTCAGATGCATCACCATGTAAAGCAACGCTAATAATACGCTGTGGGTTTATATGCACTAGTTTATCTAAAGTCTTTGTACCACGTCCAACAGCAACCACTTTGGCGGCGCCCATTGCTAAAGCAACCTTAACTGCTCCGGCGCCTAAGTTTCCTGTTGCACCATTAATAATTACGGTTTGAGATGGACGAATTTTTGCATACTAAAAATATTTAAAGTAAACACTTTAGTAACACACTTACTGAAATGTTTACAATTAGGCGGCGTATTAGCCCATCAATTTAATGATACCTTGATTAACCAGAGACTCTAGCTTGTCATCGAGCAATATTTGCTCACGTAGCAACTTCATCTGTTGGTGGGAGAGGATATGTAATCCTGGATGGACAACATAACCTTTAATGTCGATGTTTTGCGGTTGCTTGCTGTCAGTACGGTTGTATGTAATTGAAGGCATACTTGCATTGAACCTCTGGGCTTATATTACCTACAGTATAGAGCATCTTGACATAACAATTAACTTTTGATATTATCTCTCGATTTTTATGCTATAGTGAATAAGTATTCTAACCGTTAACGCGGTAAGCATAGCATCATCTTTGGCTAAACCAATTTTATTAATGAGGCTAAGTATAAATTGAAAATTAAAGCGTTGGATATAAAGGATGGTGACCGCATCATTGCTTACTGTAAGAACAAAAGGCAAATCTGCAAGGTGAAACAAATTTTAGATGCTGGGCAGACTAATGTTACGCTTGCAGTATTCACAACTGAAAATTACCGTGGCTGCTCGGTCTCACACGTAGTTCGGTTTCAATGGGATGCTTTGGTTGAATTAGTAAGCTAGAAACTCCTGTTTCCCATCATAGATAATTATTCGATAATTTACCGCTTTGCATAAGCAACTAACGAAACTCCTAATATAACCATTACTACTCCTGCAATTCTCTCTGGACTTGCGGGATATTTAGTAAGACCAATGGCGCCATAATTGTCGAGTAAAAGTGCAGCTATCATCTGACCTGCAATTGTAAGCCCTAATGTAAGTGCTGCACCAATTTGAGGTGTCGCAAAAATTGTTGACCATACATATAAAGTTCCCAAGCAACCCCCAATCCACATCCACCATGAGGTTTGGGATAGTGATGTCCAAGCTGGAATTGGGTATCGCGCGAATAAGCAAATACTAAGTGATGTCAAAGTCCCAGCTAAGTACGAAACGAATGTAACTTGCATTGGTTCACCTACATGGCGCCTAAGTAGTATGTTTAGTGCAACCTGAATTGGTAAAATGGCGCCACCAACTAGTGCTGACAACAAATAAATAGTTCTCCCACCCATATCCATACCCTCCTATCTAATCTTGACATCAAGATACTTTATATCAAGATTATAGCTTTTATTTTGATGTCAAGATATTTAATATCAAGTTATTTATATAAGCGAGTGGCACAATGGAATCTGACCCAGTTGATATGATTTTGGCGCAGTGGCATCGTGAACGTCCTGACTTAGATGTTTCGCCAATGGGTGTAATTGGGCGGATGGGGCGATTATCCAAGCATTTAGAACGAGCCATCCAAAATACTTTTTCTGAGTTTGGATTAAATTCTGGAGAATTTGACGTGCTAGCGACACTACGTCGTTCTGGTAAACCTTATCAGCTTTCACCTACACAATTGTTTAATACGCTGATGGTTACATCTGGTACAATGACGCATCGTATTGATTGCTTAGAAAAATCTGAACTAGTTAGGCGCCTATCTGACCCTAACGACCGTCGGGGAACACTGATTGAACTTACAGAAAAAGGGTTTAATCTAATTGAAAAGGCAGTTGAAGCTCATGTAAAAAATGAACATTGTATTCTTGGAATTTTAGATGAGTCAGAACGTCAAGCACTTACAAGCTTACTTCGTAAACTTTTAGTTACGTTTGAGCAATAGCTGATAAATAAATTGTACGGTGGAATGGTTCTAGATTGGGTGGAGGAACGGAACCCAACAAATGTCCAAGTTTTCTGTTGGGTTACACAAAGCCTCCACCCAACCTACAGTTCTATCATTCAATTGTACGGTACGTTAATGCACTTTAAGTTTGTTTCTGTCAAGTAACTTTAGAAGTAAATAGTGTAAGTAACACCTTTCAAAAGATAGAAATGTGAATCACTCTAAAGTAGTAATTTGTATAAGTGTTTTGCTCGGATGTTGCATGGAATAAGCAATGTTTAAATTCGATACTGTAATACCTCTTGCAAATCAAAGGGCGCCAGGTCAAAATAAAGTTTACCGCTCGTGACATAATATGTACTTTTAATTCTGGGTCTAAGGATTTCTGAAGGTTTCAATCTAAAAGTTAAGGCAATTACTATCCTGTTTTGCAACTGTAACAACTTGTAACTGGATATTGAGGTAAAAGTAAATGGCAACACAGCAAGACCGTACTATTTTGATTATTAGTGATTGTGCTGAAGACCGCGTGGCTTATCGGCACTGTCTTCTAGAAGAATCAAAGTATAATTATCGAATTTTAGAAGCAGAATCAACGGTGGGGTTGACGTTGTGTTGTGAGGCTAAACCAGATTGCGTTTTGCTTAATTTTATCGAGTCAAAGATAGGTGGATTTGAATTTATATCCAATTTACAAGCTTTGACGGGTAAATCGTATCTACCAGCATTAATAGGAATAACAGAATATCGAGACGAGATGGCAGATGCCTGTAATTGTTCAGTTCGCAATTTAGTTAGTGAGTACTTAGTAAAAACTAGTTCACCTGATACGTTACGCATAGCGGTACGCAGTGCAATTGAGATTAACGAGCTACGACATAAATTACAAGCTAGCGTTGCACGTTTTCGCACTTCCGAACAATTTGAACTGGCAGCAGAGGCAGTTAACTGCTTGATATTTGATTCCGACTTACAAACTAATATTGTAGAAAGAACGCGCGGTTTAATGGAATTAGTGGGTTATGCATCATCTGAAGCTGAACCAACTGCACAATGGTGGCGCCAACTTATACACCCTGATGATATAAACTACATCAATGATGAGAAGTTGACTACTATTCTAGAATCGAAGCACCGCTATACTAACGAGTATCGCGTTCGCCACAAACAAGGTTATTACGTGTGGGTACAAGAACAAGGAATTATTTTACGAGATGCGAATGGTCAACCAGTGAGGGTAGTTGGTAGCACAGTTGATATTACTCGACGTAAACAAGCAGAAGAAGCATTGCAACGTTCTGAAGAGAAGTTAGCTTTTGTCCTTAATAATGTTGATGCGTCAATTAGCAGATTTTGGATATTTCCAAATCAAGATTGGAAGTTTGATTATTATTCCCCTGGGTGTGAGAAAATTTTTGGCTACATGAGTCAAGAATTATTGCAGGATAAAAAACTTTGGTTGTCAAGAGTGGCGCCATCCGATTTAGAAAATGTGATTTTACCTAAGTTTAAAGATATTTTCGTCGAACAAACAGTAAGTTACGAGTATAGATTTTACCATAAAGATGGTAGCTTGCGATGGATTAATGATACTTTAACTTTTCAGTATGATAAAAATGAAAATGCATGGATTGTTACTACTATAGCTGTGGATATTACCGAGCGTAAACAAGTTATAGAAGCACTGTGGGAGAGTACAGAACGTTATCGTTATGTAGTGGAAACTGTTCCAAACATAGTTTGGAGAGCTTGTTCAAATGGTAATACCGACTTTGTAAATCATCGTTGGGTTGAATATACAGGGTGTGACGTTGACCAAGCATTAGGGACGGGGTGGTTACAATTTATTCATCCAGATGATGTATTGCGAGTTCAAGCTTTTTGGCAATCAACTACAAGTAATATAGATTCATTATACGAAATACAATACCGCCTAAAATATATTGACGGAACTTACCGTTGGAATTTAGTTAGAGGCTACCCAATTATAGATGAGCAGGGTAACGTTATTAAATGGTATGGTAGCTGTACAGATATTCACGACCAAAAAGAATTAGAAGCGCAAAGAAACCAACTTTTAGTAGAAGCACAAGCAGCACGTGAAGAAGCAGAACTTGCAAACCGCACAAAAGACGAATTTCTTGCTATTGTTTCCCATGAATTGCGAAGTCCTCTTAACGCGATTTTAGGTTGGACAAAGTTATTAAGAACTCGTAACTTTGACCAAGCAAATACTGCACGTGCGTTGGAAATCATCGAACGTAACACAGTTGCACAGGTGCAGTTAATAGAAGACTTGCTGGATATCTCGCGGATGATTCGGGGTAATTTACGTCTCACATTACAACCTGTTAATCTTGCTACGATTATTGAAACAGGTGTTAATAATCTACGTCTATCGGCAGATGCAAAAAAAATAGATTTGCAAATGAGGAATTATGTAAGGAAGTGTTTAGTTTTAGGTGATATGAATCGGTTGCAGCAGATAGTTAGTAATTTACTTACCAATGCGATTAAATTTACACCTTCTTTGGGACGGGTTGAGATTTGCCTTGAAATTGTCAATCATCATACAACGCAAATAAGAGTTACCGACACAGGTAAAGGTATTAGTGCAGATTTTTTACCTTATATATTTGAACGGTTCCGTCAAGCAGAAAACACCACAACACGCGCGAAAGATGGGTTAGGTTTAGGACTTGCGATTGTTCGTCACCTTGTAGAATTACATAATGGCGCCATTACAGCTTCTAGTTTAGGTGAAGGACAGGGAGCAACGTTTACTGTAACGCTACCACTATTGCAACAGGAAGCAACGAGACAAGAGGGACAAGAGGAAATATCTTCTACTCTTTTATCCAACAAAAAAATCTTAGTTGTAGATGATGAACCTGATAACTGTACTTATTTAAGTTGCGCTTTAGAAGAATATGGAGCAACAGTAAAGGCAGCATCCTGTGCAAAAGAAGCCTTAGCAGTTTTTGAAGAATTTCAACCTGATATTATTATCAGTGATATTGGGATGCCAGAAGAAGACGGTCACGCATTGATACGAAAAATACGTCAACTAACAACACACAGCTGTAACATCCCTGCTATTGCACTAACAGCTTATACAAAACAAGAAGATAGAGAACGCTCTCGAAATGCTGGTTTTCAGCTTCACATGACAAAACCTGTCGAACCAGCTGAATTAATTAAAGCTATTTCTAACCTGATTGAGTAAAGTTCAAATGTTGCACATAACAATAGATGAAATCCAAAATAACCTTTTACAGTACCTACTTCAAGTGGAGGAAGGTGAAAGCTTTGTAATTATGCAAGGGGATAAACCAATTGCTAAACTTACACCAGTTAGCTCTGTTAAGCAATTACGACCATTTGGCTTATGCGTTGGAGAATTTACTGTCCCTGATGATTTTGATGCATCATTACCAGATGATATTATCAGTGGATTTGAGGGACGATGAAACTTTTTTAGACAGGCACATTTTCTATGGCTTATACTATCAACTCTAAATCCATCGCCCACCCACCACATTTAAGGAAAAATAATTTTAATTTACAGTTCAATCTTCGATTCTCAAATTCGGAACTTTTGCAAAATCCTTATAATTCCGTGTAACAATAATTCCATTCACAAAAAGTGTTATAGCAGCTATTCGCAAATCGCGCGTACCAATACGAATTCTTTCCCGAAGCAATCCTTCATAAATATTAGAAGCCTCTGGAGTAAAATCAAGGAGATTAAGCCGTTTAAAATCTTCTAATGTATTCCATAGTCTCACATACGCTAATGTCAAATCATTTTCAGAAGATGCTCTTCTAATCATATCAAGGCGCCCACGTAATTACTCCTCCGCCGTAACAATTGTAACAGCAACTTGTTCAGGCTTAATAGGACTAATACGTCGGGTTAAATTAAGATTTTCTCTTTGTAGAAGTGACAAAGACTCGGTATCAAGTATCCATAAACTCACTTTTATTTATCCTGAGCATCCAATTGTTGATAATACGATTCCGTTTCAGCATCAAGTTCACGACGATCAGCTTCTATATATTTCAACATTGCGTCAAACTGGGGGTCATCCTTATACTTACCAACCAATTTCATCCAAGGATTTTCTTCTTTGGAAGGCTCCATTTTCATTGAAACAATTTTAGCATTTGCAAAACGTGCTTCGATACCAGAACGTAAATTATTTAGGGCTTCTTCTTCTGTACCACCAGAAGCTCTGCATTCTGGCATACTTAGAACTGTCGCAATAACTTTGTCATCTGAACCACGTTCGATTAATACGTCGTATGTTAAGTCCGATAAATTTTTATGTACAGAGTTCATAAAGGATAAGTTCATAGTAAAGTATGCAACTAAACTTCTATCCTAATCATAACTGTAATTGGTAATTGGTGAGACGGTATTGGCATTTTCCAAGGTGCCTTGTTTTTGTTGCGAAGCTAAAATAGCTGCATATAATTTATTTCCTAATAACTCTTCGTGTGTACCCTGTGCGACTAACTTACCTTTATCAAGAAGTAAAATGCGGTCAGCCTTGCGGATACTACTGAGTCTTTGAGCTACCATTATTACTGTACAACGGCGCCGTTGCATTAAGTCATTCAAAGACTCTTGAATTAATGTAGCTGTTTTCGCATCGACAGCAGAAGTACTATCATCGAGAATGAGAATACTAAAATTAGTAAGTACAGTACGTGCGATAGCTATTCGCTGTTTTTGCCCTCCAGATAACCCAATACCCCGTTCGCCAACAATTGTGTCGTAACCATCGGGTAAACTACTAATAAAGTCATCAATAGCTGCAAATTTAGCCGCTTCGATTATTTTTTCTAAAGGCGCCTCTGGTACAGCATATGCGATATTATCGCGGATAGTTCCTGAAAATAAAGTTGCATCTTGAAAGACGACACCAACATGCGAACGCAAACTATCAACCGTTAAATCACGCACATCGTAGCCATCTATTCTTACGGCGCCTGATGTAACATCATAGAAGCGGGGAATTAAATTAACAATTGTGCTTTTGCCTGTTCCCGTCATTCCGACAATAGCAGCAAATTCACCTGGTTCCACTGTAAAAGAAACTTTTGAAAGCGCATTAGTATTTGCTTCTAGGTAACGAAAATCTACATCTTCAAATTCTACTTTACCTGCACATGTTTCTAAAGTAATAGAATTTGCGCGGTTATGAATATCTACTTGTGCATCGATAACTTCATATACACGTCCTGCTGAAGCTGATGCTTGGGCAATAACTCCAGATGCAAAACCTATTTGTAGCACTGGTTGAATAATAAATGCTAAATACGAATTAAATGCAACTAATTCACCTAAAGATAATTGCTTGTTGATGACTTCGGCGCCGCCAAATCCCAAAACTGCTAAAGTAATAAAATTACTCAGTAAAAACAAAACAGGGAAAACATTTCGCAGCACCCTTACAGTCTTCATATTCGACTCTAACAACTCACCGTTAAAGTTTGTGTATCTTAATACTTCTGATTGTTCGCGTACAAATGCTTTTACCACCCGCACACCGAGCAAATTCTCTTCAAGAACACCATTCAAATTTGCTAGCTGTGTTTGGACTAATCTAAATAACTGTGAGTTGTTTTTAAAGAACCTTCCCACTACAAATCCTGCGACTGGTATTGAAATCAATGTTATCAGCGCTAACTTCCAATTCATTACAAGTAAAATAGTCGCACTGGTAACTAAAGTAATTAGCCCGCTAAATATTTGTAGTAAACTAGTACCAACAAAAGTTCGGATTTGGTCGATATCGCTGGTAACGCGCGTTAGTAACTGTCCGCTTGTAGTGCGGTTATAGTAACTCTGACTCAAATACTGAGTTTGAGTAAAAATTTGATTGCGAAGGTTGTAAGCGACATTTTGCGAAGTTGCTTCTGCGAAAAAACTCTGCCCAAAGCTAAATATTCCTCGTCCAATAGCTGCTAAAACTAGAAACAGCGCACACTTGAATACAACATCTAGATTACCCTTAGCAATACCTTGGTCAATACCCCAGCGAAAAAGCTGTGGAGTTATAGCATTGATTGTAATTAGTAGTAATAAACTAGTGATGGCGCCTAGCACAAGTAAGCGATAAGTATTTAAAATGCCCAGCACCCGTCTTAATGATGGCACCGAGGAATTACGTTTCGATTCGTGTCGCATTTTTACAGAAGTAACCACAGGCAGAAGTACTATGATACTACGGAGAAAGGCGCCGTTCATTCCTTCTCTGGGTTAAAAAAGCTAAAATTAAGTTATGAAGCAAATCTCTATTGCTGAAGCATCCGAAAATCTAACTCAATATATTGATGCAGCCCTTACCTTATATCTTGCACCTACATTTTTACATGTAATATTAATTGCCGAATCTGTAACTACGCTCATACCCGCCTAGGACTGAAAGTCCGTAGGCTAATAGCATAAGTCCATTAAAATGGACTGCCTATAGTTGTAATATTAAAAACAATCTTATTTTAAATTAAGAATTTATACGTAGATGTGCAAGATGTCAGTTACGGTGAAGAAATTGTAATTACTAAGGATAACCTGCCCGTTGTAAGATTGGCGCCAGTTACACCAAGGATAAAGCCTGACCGTCAACCAGGTAGCGCAAAAGGTTCGGTTCGGATGTCAGACGATTTTGACGAACCGTTAGAAGAATTCCAGGAATATATGTAACAAAGTATGTTTTATCCCCCTAACAAGAACGCGAATTCGGGGGCTAAAAACATTTCTTTTCTCTCGTTAATAAGAGAGGCTAAAAATTTTTGTTTTCCCCCCTGAGAGCGCGCAGGGCTGATTCATTCCCGCTCGAAGCGCGAAAAATCAAAGGTTAAACTTACTTCCAGGCGCCATAAACTTTCTTAAACTGCTCTAGTCATATAAAACAGAGAAAGCCTTCATAGTTAGGTAATAAACATTTTTAAGCACAACCACAAAGTTTGTGTCCTCTGCTTCTGTTAATGCTGTTTGTATTTGATTTATTAGTTTTTGAATATCTGATGCTTGGTAAGCTGACTGGGCATCAAAATCGATTGCTATATCGCATAATAAAGATATCATAATATATTTTCCATATGGAACCAATGTAATAGAACTAACAAAGATTATTAAAGTACCAGAAAAACCTTGAGCTTCAGAGTAAAATAATCTTCTAAAATTTATGCAACCTCAACATACTCACATAAACTAGTAGCTTCAGGAATTGGTAAACCTTCCTCATGTAACCCTTCTAAATGAAAAACAATAGCTTCTTGAATTTCTCTTTCAATTTCCTCTACAGTTTTTCCAGTTGCTACACATCCAGGTAAATCTGGTACATAAGCTGAGTAATTATTTTCTGCTTTTTCAATTACAATGGCGTAACGCATTACTTTTCCTCTTGTTATTGTTCTTATATATATATTAACTGATGTTAAATCTGATTATTCAAGTTGGGCTTGTTTCAAAATACTATTCAATGTTCCTGGGGCTAAATCATCCGAGGGTTTACCGGGTACTGTAACTAAACCAGATTTTCCCGGATGTTTATATTGGCGATGACTCCCCCTTGTTCTAGTTAAATACCAACCATCATCTTCAATAAGGTTAATTATTTCCTTAACTTTCATTATGCTTTACATATTTTTTGCTAACAACAAATATATTCCCATGTTCCGCATGATTCCATAAACCTTTTGATAATCCCCACACTTACAATTATATAATCTGGCGCCTGCTAGTACATGAAAGCCACACTACCAGGGCTGTTGGTATTTAACCTACATAATAGCCATAAATGAAACTCTTGTGGGATGGGCATCCTTGCCCGTCCTCCTCAAAGTATATAAGCTTACTCGTGACTCTTAACAATAGGTAATGTGACGATAAACGTTGTACCCCTACCAACTATACTTTCAACTTGAATTTGACCTTGATGGAGTTCCACTATAGCTTGGGCAATAGCTAAACCTAAACCTGAACCAGTTGCTTTTTCAGTAATTTCACTCTGGTTATGTGCGCGTGCTGGGTCTGCTCGGTAAAAACGGTCAAATAATTTTGGTAAAGCTTCAGTAGGAATACCGATGCCAGTGTCACTCACTTTTACTTTCAGCAAAGGAGTAAGATAACGCAGTCCAGATACTCGATAAATAGATTCGATACGTGTCAATTCTATATCTACTGTGCCACCAGATGGAGTGTAACGTAATGCGTTGCCTATTAAATTTGTAAATAATCGCACAAGTTGACCCCAGTCACCATTTAGCGCAAACCAGTTATCAAGTACTTCTGGATTAGTTTCTGTCTCAGGAGGGTCAATTAATGTCAATGAAAGCGTAATTTGTTTCTCTTTTGCAAGCAACTGCTGTTCTTCCACTACTTCCATTAGTAGAGCATCGAGTGGACATGATGAAAATATATCTTTGCTAATACCGCTATCTTGACGCGCAAGGAATAGTAAATCATTAACTAGCTTGCCTAAACGCTGCGTAAGTTTTTCGATTATTTTTAATTGTTGCTTGTAGTGCCACTTAGTGGCGCCGTTAGTTTCATTTGCCTGTAAATTTGATTCTAAATCAGATAGCGCAACCTGCACATTCGTTTGAATTAGGGCAATAGGACTTCGCAACTCATGGGAAGCATCAGCGGTAAACTGTTTTAAGCGTTGGTAAGACTCCAAAACAGGTTCCATAGCTTTTCCAGAGAGAAACCAACCGCAGTAAGCAACCGAAAGCACCATTAAACTAGTTCCCAAAGCCAAATCAAACATTAATTGCCGACTAGGTTTTGACACTTCAAACCAAGGATGACTCACACGTAAATATCCTAAAACCTGGCGCCCAATTTCCACACGGTCAGTAACTTGACGCAATAATAGTGCTGGGTGTAGAGACGTGTTCACGTAGTGTCCCGCTCTTAATAATCGCGTCTGTACAGGTGTAGAGTGGATTCCTTTGTTTTCGATGCGAACAGTCTCACCGTTACGGTTTGAGTGAATAGGAATATTTATAGGTTCAGGGAACGTCGTCCAAAGTAACTCCCCTGTAGGACTAAACCATTCGATATCAATACGGTCATCTTCTACCGAATTTGCATTATTGCGAAAACTCGCTTCTACATTTATACGGTATTCCTTTTTTTGACGATTTACCTGTTCAATTACAAGCGCACGCTCAACGACTTCGACCACATGGTTCAAAGTATCATCAACACGTTCAACTAATGTATTACGAACGTATAAGTATACTCCGCTCGCAAACAATAGTAGTAATACAGCTGTAATTGAAGTGTACCAGAGCGCTAGGCGCCGACGAGTCGCTTGAAACATGCTATACCCGACACATGTAGGGTGCGTGACGCTACAACAATCATACAACGAAGCGAAAATCATCAAGCGTCACGCACCTTACTACGATTGCCAATGATTTGAGCGAACTGTAGGTTGGGTGGAGGAACGGAACCCAACCTAACAATACAATTTTTTAGATCCGCGTAAGCGACATTCCACCCTACGGCAGCATCGCAAGCCTCGTTCTTGATATGGTAACTCGCTTATGGTGCCCATCCCACAAGAACCGACTCCACAAGATAGATTGTTGTTGGTTTTATTTTATTCCTGTTTATAAATATTCGATTACGTAAAGAATATTAGTATGTAAAGCTTCTCTTGTGCTACCCAGATTCTCAATTTTTTCGCTTCACTAGCACATTGACAGGAGAAATTGCAAATGTTAAAGGCTTCAACCGCCAACAACCTAGAATCATATATAACTCAGGCATTTTTCTATACTCAGTGTTGTTACTGAGTATTTTTTGTTGTCAATGCCTCAGAATTCCATATTCTTACTGAAGGTAGTTTGAGTTTAAAAGAGTTAAATTCTTTATGTAATCGAGCGATGTAAAGAAATAAAAATTACACGCGAAGGTTCTTGTGGTGTTTTGTGTGGTATTTACAGTTTTTGATTCAAAGAGGAGTGCTTTATAGGTAAAGGTTCATATATAGAAAATAAATCATTAACATCTACTTGATGTTGACACATTGTATTTCATCGCAAACTCTCCGGCTAGCCAGGGAAGCTCTATCAACAAATAATTAACAAAAAAAATTATTAGCTTTGATGAGTACAAAGCGAGAGTTGATCAAACTTAAAAATCTGAATCTACTAACTGAATTGAACATTTTTGGAGTAATTTATCTCATGAATAAGAAGATTTTAGGTATCGTTGCAGCAAGCGTAGCAGCACTAGGTAGCGCAATTTTTGCGGCACCTGCTCATGCAGTTAAGCAAGATGTTGATGTTAACGTTACTATTCAGCCTGGAATTTACCTACGTACATTCAAAACAATCAACTTGCAAATTACCCAAGGTGACTTAGGCGCTCTCCAAGAAAGCGATTACAACACTGGTGGTTCAGATACTACTGATGGTACCGGAACCTTAATGAGAACCGTGCCCAGAATTGGTGCAGGTACAGACACAGAAGTAACAAAAAATGTTAAGGAGCTATTTGCTGTTTGGTCTAACGGTAGTAGACCTATTAATGTTACAGTTACACCTAAAATAACTGATACAGATACTCAACAAACTGTATTGGCAAATGCAGATGCAGCAAGTACAGACAAAATTGTTCTTAAGAGTGTAACTGTTAACGGTGGTTCGGGAACTCCTACGAATGCTAGAACTCCAATTGTAGGTGGTGTTGACCTTATCTTTGATACAACTGAAGCTACTGCTGGAAGTTACACTGGAGCTGGGTTATTAACAGTCGAAGCTCTTGCCGAACTTTAATTTTGTCTTGTTAGGCATCAGGCACAACGAGATAGATAAAGCTTAACGGTCATAGTTGCTGGTGCAGGCGCCGTGCCTGCTTCCAGTTCAAAAATAAAATCTGGATACTTTTAATTTGCTTTTGTTGTTGATTGCTTTTAAGGTTCTTGCTATGTAGAGCTTTAAAAGCCAAAAGTTAGTATATTAAAAGTTTGAAAATTTGATAATTGAGCAAGTATTGTACATAGTAGCTGCACAATTTATATTCTCTATAGTTCAGGAATGAGTAAACGTAAATATTTTATTAAATTTTAATTTAATATGCGGTTACACTATCGTTAAATTTTTCGTTGACTCGGTACTAAAATTATGAATTATCAATTCAAACTTTTACAGTATTTAGTAGCATTTACAGTACTTTTTACTTTACCTACAGTAAAAGCTTTAGCGCAAAACACACCACCTTTAGGAAGTGGTCAATCAACTGATAAAATAATTTTAGACGGGGTTTCTAACGTATTTGCTGTACAGCAAGGATACGCAAATAACTCAACAGAATTGTTGAGTACTCCTAGTTTTAGTTTTATTCAAAATGTTGAGCGCGTTGCCACGTGGGAGAAAGTAGTGCGACTTGACAAACTTCCAACATCATTAGAAGTCACGTATGAGCAGCCAGGTATTTTTACCAATACTGATGGCTCTAATGGGATGGTTAATGTAACTGTTGAGCATGTACAAGCTGATATATTTTCGCAAAACGCTAACGAGAATAGTGCAACTATTCGAGGGCAAGTTAGATTTAAGTTTGACCCAACACGAGCTACCAGTGCTGGAGCTTACAATGGCACTCTCAGGATATGTATCAAGAGTAAAGATGGTGTATGTTTACAAAGTATTCGCTAGTTATTTGTAATTATTTATTTAGCTTGTAATTAATTCTTACTATTCAGTCCCTAATGTCTTAAATCGAGAGTTCAAATGCTATACAAAAAACAATTAACGGCTTTAGGTTTAATCGGAACAATCGCACTATCTACTCCACAAGCGCTTGCATTGGAAGTTGGTGTTAGTCCACCAAAGTTTGAAATTGAAATGAATGGAAAAGGACGTTCGCAGTCACTAAAGATTATGAACTTGTCCTCAGAGCCAGTAGAAATGCAAGCTTATGTTAAGAATTGGACTTTAAATGAACAGAATAAACTCCAAGTAACTGAGTCTAGCGACCAATCTTTAGATCAGTGGATTGTTTTTACACCTGCTCGTTTTGTAATTCCCCCGCGCAGTTCGCAAAACTTGCGCTTTGCAATCCGTCCAAAGGTTAAACCGAAAGATGGCGAGCATCGCGCAGTTATTTATCTTGAGGAAGTTTTATCTAATCGCCAAAAAAATTCTCAGGGGCTTACAACTATTGGTCGTTTAGGTGTTGTTGTTTACGCTTACTCTGGTGATATTAAACGCGCAAGCGTACTCAACTCAATAAATGTTGATATCAAACCTAATGCTACAAACGCCATATTTGACATTTCGAGTACAGGTAATGCTAGTGTCCGTATGAAAGGTCAGTATGCAATTTGGCGCGCGGGTAACTACCCTGGAGCGAAAGCAACACAGGTGATATCAAATATTGGTAAGGCAGATGTTAAATTACCAGCAAATATCCTTGAAGTTGGAGAATTGCAGACAACTCCAGTTCTACCTGGTACAAAGCGTCAGTTAGTAATGCCAATAACTAAAAAGCTACCCCCAGGTAATTACGTACTAGATATTAATGGCGATTTGAATAACGTAGGAATCGATAAGGGTATTCCTTTTACAATTCCAGCAAATGTAAGCGTACCCCAACAGCCAGCAAAGCCTGTATTAACACCAAAAAAATAGTTTGGTGACAGCAATTTGAATTAATTCATAAGTAGCTACAAACTAATAGTTGAAACCTAATAGCTCTTTAATTTGTGTGCTACGCTAACTCTCGATTTATTTCTAGGTAATTGTATACAGCAAAATACTTAATCTTCTGGGCGTAATTATTTAAAACTCAGAATCAAGTTGCTGTCTTTTTATTAATTGCCTGTGCTAACCATTTGAATTTTTGTATTTAAGTATGCTCTACCTAGCTTTACCACCTACACCACCCCCAATTGTCAAAACAGTAGCATCTCAACAAGATGTAACTGCGACAAATGTGTCAACTTTAAAAAGTGGCATTGCCAGTTCAGCAACAGCTAAATCACCAAACTGTTCTTTACCTGGTGCTAAGTCGCATAAATCTGACCTTGTTAGCAACTTATTTGCGAAAATATTAGCAAACTCGACTGATGCTAAAAATCAAAGTATTGCTTGCGAGTTTCAAAAGCAAGACCCTGTAACTGTTAATGCTAAATCAGCCAAACAGAATAAAAAGCCATCTAAGGGTTTTGCTCCTACTAACTCGTCAAATGCAACATTGCCACAGTCAGATAAATTAGATTCGTCTAATCTGGTAAATTCAAACTCGCAGCAAATTGCAAACAGTTCAGATTATAATAAGAGCGCGCAAAAAGATACTATTGGAAATATTTTAACAGCAGTACAAGAACTCATTAGTGCGTCGCTATATGCTTCTGTTAACAATACAATTGCCGATAGTACAGCAAATGCTGAAGTATCTAGCAAAACAGAAAGTGCTACAGTACAAGATAGTACTAATCCAAACAATCAAGCTACTAAAGCTGATACAGCAGTAAATAATCAAGCTAACCAGAGCACACCCAAAACTGAGACAGATTTAAAAGTTGCGAGTAGTAAGTCTTTTGACGCATCAAAACTTCTCGCATTGGTTCAAGAATTAATCAGTGCTTCAATTTCTGCTTCTTTGAGTAATACGGTTAATAGTAATGTAGATGTTGCTATTTCTGATAATTCGCAAAAGATAGCTAGTGCAAAACCAGAACCAGCAAATTTACAAACGGATACAAATGATTCTAAGCCTGCGAATGAAAAAAAAGTAGCAGCCGCAGGAAATAATATCAATACCAATATTCAAAATACTGATAATTCAAATACTGACAATAGTATACAACTAGCTCGAAATCCGGATGAGCCTTTCTTGGTTGAAGTAAGTATCAACGGTCGAGAAATTGGAACAATTGATGTCAGACTAGAAAATAAAACTTTACTTATACCTCTTGAAGATTTTGCTAAGTTGACAGGTTTTACCGTCGAAAAAGCACAAGGTGGATACCAAGTAAAAACTCCTTTAGGTACAGTTAAGCTTGACCCAAATTCTTTAAGACAAATTAACGGTGTATCTTATATTAGTAATACTGAGATTAAAAATAAATTAAGCATTAGTGTTGAGTTGAATATAGCAGATTTAACCTTACTTGCAGATTTACCCTGGCGTAGTAATGGTGAGTATCGACCAAGAATACCCGATTTAAAGCCGAGTATTTTTGCCCCTCAAAATGGATTATCAAATCTGCGCCAAGAATTTAATTGGACTAGTGGTGGTGGAAGCTCTAGTTTACGTAGCTCAACACTTTTAGGTGGTAGATTTTTAGGTGGTTCAGTCGGTTTACGTTTAGAGAATAATTTTGAAAACAGCCCTAACGTTTCCGAATACTATTTTTACAAACGTGAAGGACAATTTCGTTATCAAATTGGGCGCCAGCAAATTGGTTTACACCCTCTAGTCAATGGCTTAAACCTAACAGGTTTACAATTTGGCTATAGTAATTTACCCGCCGAAAGCTTTGGCACAAGTTTCAATGCCAACGAACTTCTACCAAGACGCTCACGACCAGTACAAACATTCCGTGGTGAAGTGCCACCTGCTAGTTTTGTACAGTTACGAGTTGGTGGTGTAGTTATCGCGCAACAGCAAGTAGGATTTAACGGTATTTATGAATTTGTTGATGTAAATTTAGCTGCTGGTCAAAATAATGAAATAGAAGTTTTGGTTTTTGATCGAAACAATTTACGTATACCTAGTGAAATTCGTACAGTTCGAGTTAATTCCTCTGATTTGCTACTACCATCAGGTGGTAATGTTCAACTCGCTGGTGTGGGTATTAGTGGCAACTTGATACAGGATAGCTTTTTCAGTGACTTTGACTCTTCATATAATGGTAAGCTAGTCGGGTTTTATCAACTAAGACAAGGACTTTCAAGTAATTTAACATTTGAAAGTACTTTGCAAGCAGTTCCAGATACATTGCAAGCTCAAGCTGGTTTAGTTTGGCGCTTGGCAAACCCAATAATTTTATCTGCAAGCGTTGGTAGTTCAAACGATAAACTTGGATATTCGACTAATTTAGATATTGATTTTGATAAGTTAGAAATTAACGCTAATTCCCAATCATTACCCAGAGCTTATCGCATTGGTAGAAGCGATAGGGCTGAGTTATATAATCATAGTCTTGAAATGAAGTATAACTTCAGTAACAAGTTTAATCTCGGATTTATTGCTCGTAATCGTCAAGATGATGTCGGTTCAGCAAGTTATATCTTGCCTACTTTTACATTACGACCCTTGTCAACATTATCTCTAAACGGTAGACCTGATATTGACGGCAGATATTTATTTAACGCTGCATATCAGCCAAATTTTGCTACTAGACTTGCATTTAATACTTACGGTGATACATATCTTTCCGATTTAAGCTATAAGTTCACCAATAATTATCAGCTATCATTTGGTACCGAGTTTAATAATGATTTATCACCTCGATATACAGTTGGTCTTGGCTATTATCCGAACAATTTTAGACAACTAAGCTGGAATCTTGGTTTAGCACTACGGGGTGGTGAAGTGGCACCAGTTGCAGGTGCAAGTATGGAAGTATTACCTGGTTTACTAGCTCGAATTGAATATCAAGGTATCCCATCTAAGGCAACTAGCGGTAATTTTGGAGGCTTCGGTGATGACCGCTTTAGTGTAACCCTAGTATCTGATTTATCATTCGCACGCGGTCGAATTTCACCCGCAAGTTACACAGGAATTGGCAAGGAACGTGGCGCCATTGCAGGAAAAGTTGTTATTGAAGGTGGTAAAGGAAAGTTTGATTTATCTGGCTCTAATATTAGTGTTATCGATAAACGCGGACAAGTTGTTAGTACAGGCCAAACCGACTCTCAAGGTAACTTTTTCATAGGTGGTTTAGCTGAAGGTAACTATATAGCTGAAATTCAAGCTGATGAATTACCGGTTGAACTCTCACTTGCTAAAACTAGCGTAGTTGCTCAAGTTGCTAACTCAGCAGTAACTCGCATTGACTTCCCTGTACGCGCTGAGTATGGTGTTGCTGGACGTATTACCGATATAGCGGGTCAACCAGTTTCTGAAGTAAAAATCGAATTGCTTAATTCGCTTGGTGCGCGCGTCTTATCAGGTGTTACTGATAAATTTGGTTTATATCGATTAGATAGTGTACCTGTAGGTAAATATACACTGCGTGTGTCACTGCAAGATGAACTAAACCGTAATGACTTGCTACCCAAGCGTCAAGTTGAGATTCGCAATGAATTTGTCTACAATCAAAATTTACAATTGCCAATCTCTGCCGCAGCTAAGAAAAAATAAATACTATAAGACAGGGGAGATGCCTATCCTACAAACCAATTTTGGAATAATCTCACAAAACGTCAAGATTTATCTTCTACCATCGAGGTAATTACCCGCCATAGCGCTTCTACTATAGAATATTGCTAGATTCATCTATAAGCGTGGGTGTTAAAAGTACACATGGCAAAACAAAAAAAAAGCGCTAATCCTCTCAACCTCAGAGACCCACAGTACTACAACAGTCGCGAGCTTAGTTGGTTAGAATTTAATAACCGTGTCTTGCATGAAGCACTTGACCCACGTACTCCCCTGTTGGAACGTCTCAAGTTCATGGCAATATTTTGTTCTAACTTAGACGAATTCTTTATGGTGCGGGTTGCTGTACTAATGCAGCAGGTAGAAGCAAAAGTTACCCAGTTAGGACTCGACGGACGAACCCCACAGCAGCAGTTAGATGATATTAGTTTTTCGCTGCGTCCTTTAGTTATTCAGCAGCATCAACATTTTGAGAAAGTCCTGCGACCACAGTTAGCACAAAACGGTATATATTTAGTTAATTATATTGAACTTAACGATAAGCAGCGCACTTATCTTGATAATTACTACGAAGAACAGATATTTCCCGTAATTACACCGTTGGCAGTTGACCCGTCGCACCCATTTCCCTACATTTCCAATCTCAGTTTAAATTTGGCTGTTGTCGTCAAAAACCCCGACACCGATGAAGAATTTTTCGCACGTGTAAAAGTTCCCAAGGTATTACCACGATTTTTAGCTTTGCCTCCTGAATTAGGAATGACTCATAATGGCAAACCAGCAGATTGGACGGGTATTCCCTTGGAACAAGCTATTGCTCATAACTTGGAATCTTTGTTTCCAGGTATGACTATTCAGGAATATCATACTTTCCGCATTACTCGTGATGCTGATTTAGAAGTTGAAGAAGATGAAGCTGATGACCTGTTAGTTGCTATCGAGCAAGAATTGCGAAAACGTCGTGTTGGTGGAAACCCTGTACGCTTAGAAATTCAGTCTCAAACTCCAGAGTCTGTGCGTTCTCGACTTTTAGAAGATTTAGAATTGGATGAAATTGATTGTTACGAAGTTGAAGGCTTATTAGGTTTACGGGATTTAATGTATTTTATGTCACTCCCGTTACCCGAACATAAAGACCGTCCTTGGCAAGCAGTAGTACCTTCAAGATTACAGCGTATTCGCGAACCAAATCCCAATAACCCCCAAGTACACGACGTTGAAGATGGTAAAGATATTTTTGCTGTAATTCGCGAACGCGATATTTTAGTTCATCATCCTTATCAATCTTTCTCAGCATCGGTTGTTAAATTTATTTCTAGTGCAGCGCAAGACCCAGATGTACTCGCGATTAAAATGACGCTTTACCGCACTTCTGGTGATTCTCCCATCGTAAATGCTTTAATCGCTGCCGCAGAAAATGGTAAGCAAGTATCAGTACTCGTTGAACTTAAAGCCCGCTTTGATGAAGAGAATAATATATATTGGGCACGGCGCCTAGAAAGTGTAGGTGTACACGTTGTTTACGGCTTAGTTGGCTTAAAAACACACTGTAAAACTATACTAGTTGTGCGACGTGAAAAAGACCGTATTCGTCGCTATGTACATATTGGTACAGGTAACTATAATCATAAAACTGCACGATTATATACCGATTTAGGATTATTTAGCTGTCGTGATGAATTAGGCGCCGACCTAACCGACTTATATAATTATCTAACTGGTTACTCGCGACAAAAATCTTACAGACAGTTACTTGTTGCTCCCGTCAATATGCGCGACCGTTTTTTAACTCTTATTCGTCGCGAAATCGAAAATGCTCATAATGGATTATCGGGACGCATCGTTGCAAAAATGAATTCGTTAGTAGACCCAGAAATAATTGCTTGTTTATATGAAGCATCGCGCGCTGGAGTGCAGATAGATTTAATAATTCGTGGTGTTTGCTGTTTGCGTCCGCAATTGAAAGATATCAGCGAGAACATTCGCGTTATTAGCATTATTGGTAGCTTTTTGGAACATTCTCGCATTTATTATTTTTATAACAATGGTCAGGAAGAAATATTTATTGGCAGTGCTGATTGGATGCCACGTAATTTAGACCGTCGTGTCGAAGCAATTACTCCAATCCTAGATATAGATATTGCTAAAGATTTGCAGGAAATATTAGGAATAATGCTTGCTGATAACCGTTTAGCTTGGGAATTACAATCTGATGGTACCTATATTCAGCGGCGCCCAGGCGATAATTGTCCTGAATCTAATTCACAGAAAGCTTTAATGGCAATGGCATTGGGGTCAACTGCGGTTGGCTCAACTATTGAATCAATAAGTGCTGTGCGAAATTAGAAACCCTAGAAACCCGGTTTCTTGGTCGAGAATTTGTAATCTAAACAGCGATTTTAGAAGAGAAACCGGGTTTCTTGGTCGATAACTTGTAATATAAATAACGATTTGCCTCAGAAACCGGTTTCTTATTTGTTCTTGATGTAAATTTTATATAGTCAAATGAATTATAAAAAAGGCTTAAACTTTGATAATTATTTTCAATCATTTTGAAATGTTTTGAAATCATTCAAAAATATTTAACCCAAATATCGATGGATATAGTCCATGTGAACGACTTATTCACCCATTAGATAGAGTTGATTTGAATGAATGTTCCTTTAAACTGTAAGGGTTATATTATATTATTCGTTCATTAAACTGGATGTTAATGTTGTCCTGTGAGCCTTCTACCCTGCGGGTGTTAGTAGTTGACGACCACGAACTAACTCGTATGACCTTGCAAATGGTACTTTCCTGCCAAAAAAACATAAAAGTAGTTGGTTTAGCAACCAATGGTCAAGAAGCTGTTGATATGGTAAAACGCCACCAACCAGATGTAATCGTCCTAGACTTACAAATGCCAGTTATGGATGGTTGGACAGCATCGGATAAAATCAAGGAAATTGCCCCTGATACCCAAATCATCGCCTACTCCTCAGTAGAAGATGCTAAAAATGTAGGTGCTAATAACGATATGGGTCGTTGGGATGTTTTTTGTAAAAAGGACGTACCCACTACTGAGTTAATTGCCCTAGTGCGTCAATTGGGAAACGGAAATAACGAATCCGCAGCTTGATAATTGCAATGCCTATGAATAAGTTGAAGAGCTATATATTTGAATTGTCAAGAGTATTTTATCTACAAGTACTGCTGGCTAAAGCATTGGTACTTATCTAGTATGTGATAAGTACCAATGCTCTTTTAATATATCAGGGCGCCTATTTCAAACCAGAATCTTCTATAACCTCACCTAGGAAAGCGCAAAAAACTATAAACTTCCTGTTTGTGGAAAGGTGCGTCTATATTCATCAATTAAATCATCCATTTCTTCCAAGGCTTGATTGACATCTATTCTCAAAGTACCTAAATTTGGCTGTTCCAGAAGTTGCAGCAGGTATTCTCGTTTGGTTTCAACTTGGGCAATGCGTGCTTTGAGTGTTTGTAAGTCCATATGTTTTGATACCTTTATTAGAGCGTTACTGTATACTTTTAACTTAACGCAAAAATTATTAATATTTACACATGTTTATAGAGACGTGTAAACCGAAGGTTTTCGCGCAGGCATTAATCACGTCTCTACACGAGCAATATTTTTGGAATAGGAAATCTTTCATCTTCACCGGGTATGAGATTTGTAATCATTTCTGGTTGGGTGTGTTGGAGTATTTTTAATAAAGCTACACTTTGATCCAAGAATTCATCTACATCAACACCACCAAAAACAGATGGGTAACGTCGCAAGCGGTTAGTGCCTTCTCCAAGTAAAATGGTGGCACCGCGTAAATTACCGTTACCCAAGTGATACAAAGCTACAGCTACTTGCAGTATACCTTGGTAAAAAGTTTTTTCCGGCTCTAGGGCTTCTATCCATAAAGCTTCTAAGGTATCGTGGCAGGCGTAGAACTGCCCAGTATTGAACTGTTCTACACCTTGCCAATATTGCGAAGGCATTTCTTCCTTCATGCCATGCTATCTCGCACTTCTTTAATGGTTTCGAGCGAGATGTCTTGTTTATCACCTGCAAATTCGTTGTCTGGGGTAAGAAATAACATGCAGTGACATTCTTTACGTTCACGCATTGGCACACAGGGGCAGTTCCAAAAAGTAGCAGCCACTTCAGCTTCTTTGTCTTCGTAGTGCCGACAAGGGCATAAAGGTGCCCCTAGTTCATCTTTATGTTTAGCGAGTCCTTCAATTACAACAGCAGTAACCGAAGGTTCGGAACAGAAGTAAGTACCAGTGCGCTTTGCATACTGCTCCGAAAAATGGCGCATTGCTTCAAGATTCTTATCGCTGGACTTTGAATTAACTTCTGATGCGTCTGATGCAATCATAGGACTTGTGTTAGAAGAGTTGAGTTTGAATACATATGCAGCATTGTACCGCACCCTACAACTGAAAACTTGGGTGATACTCCCCTTTATTTAGACTATTTTACCAGTCAATCAATACCCTAGTCCCTTTTGTAATTGAACTTGTAGCTGTTGATCGTGACTCAAAATAATACCTGGCGCCTCTCGATTTATTATCTCTTGTGTCTCAGGTGATTTTGCTTGCCATAATAGCCAACGACTACCATTATTTATTGAAGATAGTGTAACAGGGTTTTGCGACAGCCAAATTATCGGTAATTTAGGTAGCTCCGTTATTGCTCCATCCTGTAACGGCGTAGTTGCCGCTAAAGTTTCAAGTACTGAACGTTCTCCTTTAACTAAACCTGTGTCTTTTGTCCACAGTTGGACGTTCATTTGTTGATGCATAGCATAAAAGTACAGCGATGCAGCGGCAATAACAGCTTGTTCAAAGTTCTCTTCATCCCACTTTCCTCCACTATCTAGGGCAATAATAATATCTTGCCCACCAGTAATTGTCTCAAACTCGCGTACTCTTAGTTCCCCATAACGGGCACTAGTACGCCAATGTACTAATCGAATTGGGTCGCCAACGTGGTAAGGACGTAAAGAACGCATGAGTCCTTCTGTTGCTGCTGCATAAGGGTTTCCTTGCGGGTTGCCTCTACAACTAGAATCCAAACCAATCTCATCAATTAAGGGGCAAGTTGTTAGCGGTAAAACCTGCGGGTAAACAACAGAGTAGGCAGGACAATTATGTTCGCGTCTGCTCCAAAATAACCCAAATGGCGCCCCACTTCTAAACTCAACTGTATACCAACGATATAAACCTCGACGTTCGACATTTATGCTGTAAGAAAACGAGTAACTACTTTTGGCGCCGATTATATTGATTGCATGTTGGTTGCTCGAAACTGATAGAGTATTGAGTGTATAGGGTAATATATCTTTTACACTCAACAAACTTACATCTTGTTTTGATTGGTTCGTTATTTCAAACTCCACTACCAAATCATCACCCGCCGTTACAGGTTCTATTGGACGGCGCCTGATAGATAGCCGCTTCATTGAATTACCAGGTAAGACAGCAGCAATAAACAACAGCGCACAACTTACACCGCTAATAACATACAACCAACCAGCCATCGTATTAATCGCGGCACCGAAAAAGCAAATCGTAATTCCACTCAATACCCAACCACTATAAGCAGGGGCACAAGCACGAGTTTCAAAATAATTAATAATACGCTTCATAAATATAGCTTTTGTAATGTAAAAAAAATCACATTGACTTGCTCTGCTATTAGTTAGCAGCATAGTATCCACTCAAGATTAACCTATCAACATAGCTAGTTCACACTAACCATGCTATTTAATGAAATGACTGTAAAGATGAGTTCAGAGCCGTAGATATTATCTAAGATAGATGTACATTAAAAATAACAATCTAAGTAAGTTTACGGTCAATCCAAAGACAGTAAATATTCATGTATCAGTAATGGTACTGAATAAAAATATAACTTTTTAGATTGAAAAAATAGTTACAACCTGCAATCGGCGAAAGGACGCAGTCATGGACGAATCTACAACGTCCCCGTTACAAAATCCCAAACTAGAGCATCTACCCGCGACTGCCATGACGGGTCAAAACCCAATGGATAACTCACGAGTATCCTCGGTAATGCGTTGCTCACCTCCACCACCACCTGTACTGCAAGTAGTCGGTCAACCGCAAATTAAAAGCGTTACCGTTCAACAAATGGTGCGCGATGCTTATGCCCAACAAGCTTCAGATATACATGTTCGTGTTGGAGAAGTACCAAGATTTCGGATTCGGGGTCACATGGTGGTTTACAGCAAAGGTGAAATAGTTTCACCACAAACTTTTGAAACTTATTTAACCGAAGTTCTTACCCCATCGCAACGACAACGGTTTACTGAAACCAAAGAACTTGATACAGGAATCTTCTATCCTGGCTTTTTACGTTGTCGAGTCAATTGTTTTGAAACCCTGACAGGTGGAGCAATGGTGCTGCGGTTAATAACCTTAGAAGTACCATCAATTGATAGCTTGCGCTTACCAGCTGTTCTCAAAGACATTGTTTCCAAAAAGCAGGGTTTAATTTTAGTTACAGGTCCAACGGGTTCGGGTAAATCGACCACAATTGCGTCAATGATTCGCTTTCTCAACGAAACAGCGCAAAAACATATTGTTACGATTGAAGACCCGATTGAATATGTCCATACTTCGCAAAAATGTCTAATAAGTCAGCGTGAAGTTGGATTACACACCTACGAATTTCATGATGCACTACGGTCAGTGTTGCGTGAAGACCCTGATGTAATTTTAATTGGGGAAATGCGCGACCGTATAACTGTAGATACAGCCTTAAAAGCAGCGCAAACAGGGCATTTAGTTTTAGGCACATTGCACACTAAAAACGCAATGGCCGTTATTAACAGATTACTAAATATTTATAACCCTGACGAACAAGCTGCGATGCGAGTGCAAATTGTAGATTCGCTAGTTGCCGTTGTTGCCCAACAGTTGCTTCCCACAACCGATGCTCGAAGAGTTGCCGCAATGGAAATATTGCTCAACACTCCTACAATGCAAGACTTCTTGCTTAAAGGTGAGGACATTCAAGCTCACCAACTTATGGAGGATAGTACTTCGGATGGAATGCAGGTTATGAACCATGCACTATGCGAATTAATGCTAACCGGGCAAATTCGCGTCGAAGATGCAGTTAATGCTTCCCCTGATGTTGGTGACTTAAGGCGCCGTGCCCGAAACGATGGGTATAATCCATCACAGTCTACACGACGCGAAAAGCAAGAAGCCTATAACTTCACCCCTCGCTAAAATCATTATCAAAATAGTGGACAGTTCTTGTGATTCTTGTGGAGCGGGCATAGAAAGCCCGCCCGTATCTTATATTTAACAAGCTGAAAATATATTTTTAAATTGTATGAAAGGACGGGGCTTACGATGCCCATCCGACAAGATTGGTACTACTGGTTAATCTAAACCAGTAGTACTGTTAAAAAACTATAAAAAATCTAAACCTTCTAAGCAGTTTTTGGTAGTTTGCAGTAATTTATAATACCGATTTTAAGTATGTATAAAGTTACTGGAACAGCAAGAGAGATAGGTGGAGGTAAAAACCCTGCTACTAGATTTAATAACCCTAAAAAATCTTCTGTTGGTTGACTACATACAGTTTCACGGCATTTTCGTGCAAACTCTTCCAAATCAACTTCTCTAAATTGGGCGCCATCTTGTTTTGATAACTCTGTAAATGCAGCTTCGAGATCACCGCTATATTTTTCAATGGTATCAAGTGCAGTTTTGGCGCCCGCATCAGGATAATCAGATAACTGCGTGCGATAGTGCTGAAGTTCTTCTTTTGAAATAGATGCCATGTTCCTATTTTGACTTACTAAGTTTCGGTGCGCTTACTGTTTTTAGCACGAAAAACACCCGACAATAATATTACACTCTTCAAAGTTTTCTTAAGATTTTCTTTATATTTTAAGGATGTTTGTGGGAACGTAACTTTCGTTAACGTTCCTCAACCCAACCTACTAAAAATATTATTTTTTCAAGACTACGTTGAATGAATTTAAATAACCTGCAATACTTTTGGTTAAAAACTTTTGCTGTCTTTTGGTGGTGATGACCATTACTTGATACAGGCGCCCTTCAGCAAAGTATAAACGGTTTCTAGTAATTTTACCCCCAGCGTTGATGTATTCGATTTCTCTTCCTGGGTGTCCATTGGAACTGCGAATACTTTTTTCGGTTAAAAGATTACTTTTGGTTGTTTTTAATGCCATTTCTTGAGCATTTTTTAGTACTTCTTCGGGGTCTGCCATTTGTCCATAGCTGTCGGGGAAGTCGTTAAATGCGACTACATAAGCAACTTCTTGTCTGGGAGGTTGGGCAATAAACACCTGTAGGTTTATTTCTCCCATAAAGGTTCTTTGTGTCTGGGATGTTACCTTTGGTTGACCTGGCATTAAAACGCTGAAACGTCCATCAGAGGCAGTAAATACTTTCCATCGGAATTTTTCTACCTCTGATGGGTCTGGTTTTGGTGTTGATGGTTTACGTGAGGAACGTGCTTCTACAGTTGTTTCTACGGTTATAGTGAGCGCAAAAATTAAAGCTGCGGTCAAAAATGGTAGAAAACCCTGAATTTTATTTTTGATTTTTAGTTGAGTCAAAGGTCTTAATGTCATAGATTTGGCTATTGTGATGCTAATATCACGTACATGCCAATCTGTTATAACTCACCTATAACCTAGCTGCACGAATAGCGGCGCCTATTAGTCCAACTTGTTGATTAAGAATAATTTTTACTGGTATGTCTTCTAAAATGCTTCGCATTCTTCCCTTCTGGGTAAAATGCAGCATAAAGTCACCATTTTCAATCAACGGCAGAATTTTAGGAGCAATACCACCAGCAATATATAATCCCCCGTATGGTAAAAGTTTTAACGCAAGGTTTCCAGCTTCGGCGCCGTAAGCTTCGACAAATAACTGCATTGCTTGTTCAGACAAATTATCAGTTTTATTGAGTGCAGCATTACCAATAGCGGCGCCTGGGTCTACACTTTTTTCTTGTCCAGCTTGTTGTTCCCATGCGCGAACCACTTGTGCAATGTCGGGAGACTCAGTAGCTATTTTACGGTCTCTCAAAAATTGATAAATCGAGACAAGTCCCAAACCAGAGACAACCCGTTCGACAGAAACCCGTTGGATATCATGTTTATCGAGTAAATATTTTAATAATTGAAACTCTAATTCTGTGCGTGGTGCAAAGTCCGCGTGTCCTCCTTCGGAAGGATACACATAGTACTCTTGTGCTTGCTTAATTAAAAAACCTTGCCCTAAACCTGTGCCGGCGCCAATAATGGCAATTGGAGCATCATCACAAGGTTTTCCATCTTGTAACGTAAACAAATCTTTACTTTCTAGTCCTAAAATTCCATAACCAACAGCAGCAAAATCGTTAATTAGAGCTACATGAGGTATATTTAGTTCCTCTTGAAGACGGTCACAGTCAAGATACCAAGCCAAATTAGTTAATTTAGCAGTATCACCAACAACAGGCCCAGCTATACCAAAACACGCTTTTTGTGGATGGTCAGAATTGGCGTCAGCAAGAAACTGCTTGACCATAGGTACCAAATCGACAAAATCACCACTATGATAAGCATTCTCATGTACCGTTTGCGGTGATGACTTCTCGGTTGCATCAACCAATCGTAAAATCGTCTTAGTTCCGCCAATATCGCCGGCTAGTAATAAAGTCATAATATTTCACACCTAGTAGTCAAGAGTTAATGGTTAATAGCAATTAACCATTATTCCATGTACTCTTCTAATTAAATCGAACCATTTCTTCCACCTCAGTCAAGTGCGATGTATCCCCTTTTAGCTCAATCCACCATTCAGGATGCTGACGAACGAGCTTAAACAAACTACACAACCTAACTTTTTCAGCTTGGTAAATTGATTCTCCTGCAATTCCCATTACAGCACCGTTGACTGATGCACCGTGTGCTACTAACAGTATATTTTCAGGGGAGTACTCAGTAGCTAAACATCTGGCTGTTTGTCCAGCACGTGCGCGAACTTGCGCTCGTGTTTCTGGGTATCTAGCAGCAATGATAGGTGTGTAGCTAGCGTCTATACAGGGATAAAATTTGACCAATTCGCGAATCGGGTGAAGTTGTGGTTCTTCATCCATCCAATCAGGATTTAACCATTCGCTCAAGCCTGTTTCTAACTTTATTGGTAAATTGAGGACATCAGCGATGGCGTGTGCTGTTTGCACAGTTCGCAAAAACGGTGATACAAATATATGATGAATTTTTTCGCCTTTGAGACGATTTGCTAGCTGTTGTGCTTGAATAAACCCATCTTCTGATAGCGGTGGGTCATAACGACGTTCAGCAGTGAGAAACCAATCGGGGTTTACAAAGTCGAGACGGTTAGCGTGTCTGGCAATCCAAATTATCTGAGACATTCACTCTATTTCCAGCGAGTGCGAGGATAAACGCAAGGTGGGAAATATATATAATGACATGTTTCGTAATGTTAAGCATTTAACAAATTGGACAAATTTTGTGGTCTTACATGATGCTTTGTTTGCTACACCACGCTTTAAGCGCTGTTCACAGTTTAAACATTGCAAACGGCGCCTTTATTACAGATAGTTTTTGCTTGGTTCAAAAATAAGATTTAAGATGGCTCCAGGTGTTAATTACTGACTGGCGCCTATAGTAAGGTAATTAAAACTGATATGGGGGTGCAAGGAATGAGTAAAAGATTACTATTATTGAGCAATTCTACCAACTACGGAGAGGATTATTTATTTTACCCACGCCAGGAAATAAGAGCTTTTTTAGGCGCCTCCATCAAAAAAGTATTATTTATACCTTTTGCAAATGTGATTAGCTACGACGCTATTACCGAAAAAGTTGGTAAAGTCTTCCAAGAATTAGGCTATGGCACTGATTCTGTGCATTCCACAGGCAACCCGCGCGAATTGGTTGAGAAGGCTGAAGCGATTGTAATTGCTGGTGGCAACACTTTTCATTTAGTTCATCGCTTACATGAAACAGGAATAATTGACATTATTAGAGAAAAAGTTAATCACGGCACACCTTATATCGGATGGAGTGCAGGTTCAAACGTTGCTTGCCCAACTATCAAGACAACCAACGATATGCCAATTATTGAGCCAGTGAGTTTTGAAGCGTTAAATTTAGTACCCTTTCAGATAAATCCTCATTATACAGATGAACTTATCCCCAACCATAACGGGGAAACAAGAGCAAGTAGGATTGAAGAATTTTTAGCTGTTAACCCAAATGTCAGCGTCGTTGGTTTACCAGAGGGAACAATGTTAAAAATTGAGAATTCCTCAACTACCTTGATAGGTGACAAAAACATAGTTGTCTTTAAGCCAGGTGAAGGAAGGAAGGAATACGGAAGAGGCGCCGATTTAAATTTCCTTCTTCAATGAATATATGTAGAAACGTTACATTTAACGTCTCTACAGAGGCATTTAAAGACTTTGATGAGGAAAGCGACATCATTACAATCCCCGAGCGCTGGCGCCAACCTAACTTCGACCAAAACTTACAAGCTACATCGTTTTTGTTAAGTATAAATAAATGACATTTGCCAATACTTTGCTGTTGTAGCTGTGATAAGCATGATTGAACAAGTTTAGTGCCAATACCTTGCCTGTGGTAATCTGCTAAAACAGCCAAATGATTGAGATAACCTCGGCGCCCGTCATGACCACATAATACGGCGCCGACAATTTTATCATTCTGGCAAGTAACATAACTCAAACCTGGATTATGTTGTAAATAACGCTCTATATTTTCTCTAGAGTCAGCATCACGTAAACGTACACCTTGAGTATTTTCCCACACTTATTTAATTATTTAATAAACCGCGCGCTGGAATTTCGATTATAAACTTTGTTCCCTCCCCTAGCTTGGAATCACAAGAAATTTTACCCTTATGCTTTTCTACTATAATTTGATAACTAATTGATAATCCTAAACCTGTACCTTTACCTACAGGTTTAGTGGTAAAGAAGGGGTCGAATAATTTGCTCAGAATATTTTCGGGAATGCCGGCGCCGTTATCTGCTATAGATATTAGTATATTATTATCGTCTGTAAGCACAGTATGAATCCAGATTGTTGGATTTGTTGAATTATTACCGACTTTGTAATTTATAACTGAATCTTCTAAAGCATCAATAGCGTTTGCTAAAATATTCATAAAAACTTGATTTAATTGTCCAGCGTAGCAATTAACTAATGGTAATTGACCATAGTCTTTAACTATTTGAATTTCTGAATGGTAAGATTTTGCTTGCAGACGATGCTGTAAAATCATTAAAGTACTATCTATACCTTCATGAATATCTGCTTCTTTACATTCAGCTTCATCAAGTCTGGAAAAATTACGAAGTGACAAGACAATTTCTGCAATACGATTAGTACCTGTGGACATTGAACCGATAATTTTATTTAAGTCTTCTGTCAAAAAATCTAAATCAATTTTTTCAATAATTTCTTGAAGTGCTTTAGGAGGATTAGGAAAATAAGTTTGATATGCTTGTATTAATTCTAATAATTCCTTAGTATAATTATCTACATAGGATAAATTGCCGTGAATAAAGTTTACTGGATTATTGATTTCATGTGCAACTCCTGCAACCATTTGTCCTAACGAAGACATTTTTTCTACTTGTACTAAATGTGCTTGTGTTTGTTTTAACTCGTTCAAAGTTTGAGAAAGTGTTTCTGTTCTTTGAATAACTCTGTTTTCTAGTTCTAAATTTGCCTGTTCTAATGCAGTAAAGGAATCACGTAACTGCTGTGACATTTGATTAAAAGAACGACTTAATATATTTAGTTCATTAACTCTATTTTCTGGAATGTTTTGATCAAGTTTACCTACGGCAATAGCTTCAGTTGCTTGACTCAATTTTAAAATCGGTTGAGTGATATAATGTGCTGTATATATTCCTATCAACGTTGCGATAAATAAAGCAGTCAAACACAATATAATAGTGGTGCGAGTACTAGCATTAATTTGTGCCATAAAGTCGGATTCTGGAACAGTAACAACTACCAACCAATCCAAACCATGTTCATCTTTCCAGGGTGTAACTCGGACGAAATAACATTCTTTGTTGAAAGTAATATTAATCTCTTGATAATCTTTAATTTTTGGAAATGAATTAAACTCTTTTTTTAACTCGCTAGCAACGTTACGAGTGAGTGAGTCAGGACTTTGAAGTGCGTTGTATCTTTCAGTTTTGCCATTGACTTTAGATAAAATAGGATATTTACTTGAGCTTCCTATTAATAAGCCATTCCTTTCCATGATAAAAATATGTCCATGATGGCTCACTTTTAAGCTACTAATAAACTTGCTAATATCTGTTAGTAATATATCAATAGCAACAACAGATCTCAGTTCGCCATCTTCATTATATATTGGTTTCCTTGCAGGTAGCGCTACATAATTTTGGTCGCCAATATTAGTAGTTGAAACATTCTTTGCTCCCGTCTTACCTGACTGAGTAATTTGTAAATCAACTTCTTCAAAGCTAAAGATTTCACCCCAAGTCAGTTTACCTGTTTTGACCGCATCTTTATACGCTGCTACCGAGAACGGGTCAGAATCATAGCTTTCCAAAAGTTGCGCGCGGTTTCCCTTGTTGTCAGCAATATAATCTGAAGTCTTACCATCTCCTTTCAGATTTTCGTATACTAGTAAATCTACACCGTTTATCCAACGTCCGGCGCCTGCTTCTCTACCATCTGTTAAAATATAACCAATATAGCTAATACTTGTAAAAGCTTTGGCTTGGCGCCAAAAATAACGTTCGCTTGCTTTCTGGTCGTTAAAGTTAAGCTGTCCGTCAATTATAGCATCCGCGTTCATCTGCATAAGTTGTTGCGGCAAAGCTAGATATTTATCTAAATGTTCATCTACTTGTAACTCCACTTTTTCCATCAACTGTGACGCAAGGTCATTGACTGCTTTTTGACCTTGGACAAACGATAAATACCCAACTAATCCCACTGCTGCAAATATTTGTAGGACAAAAGGAACTGTAAGAATCAGTCGGAGGGGTATTTTTTTAAGAGAGTTTTTATGAGAAACTTTATCCGATTTAGAAGCCATGTTAAAAAAGTTTGTTTTGTCTCTCTATTATTCTTCCCTTCAGATACAGCTTTCTATCATGATTTATCAAAGATTGAATGGTTATTATTCGACTTGAGTTATTAGCAGTGTATGCAGTAATAATAATCTTGCTTCCTGATAAGAACCCTTTACCAAACCATTTAAGAGATTTACTTATTTATATTTAAACCTGTTTATTCATATGTTGCATCTTCGATAGGACGTAAGGTGGGCAGTGCCCACTCTACGAAATAATGAGCTTTTTAGGCTGCGATTTTCGCAACAATTAATTGGTGCAATATGTGAATTTAACTATTTAATAAACCGTGCAAGGGAATTTCAATTACAAACTTTGTCCCCTCTCCTAGCTTGGAATCACAAGAAATTTTACCCTTGTGCTTTTCTACTATAATTTGATAACTAATTGATAACCCTAAACCTGTACCTTTACCTACAGGTTTGGTGGTAAAGAATGGGTCGAATAATTTGCTCAATACATTTTCTGGAATGCCGACACCGTTATCAGCGATAGATATTAGTATATTATTTTGTGTAAGCACAGTATGAATCCAGATTGTCGGATTATTTATAAATGAATCTTCTAAAGCGTCAATAGCGTTTGCTAAAATGTTCATAAAAACCTGATTTAATTGTCCAGCATAGCAATTAACTAAGGGTAATTGACCGTAGTCTTTAATAATTTGAATTTCTGGATGGTTTGATTTTGCTTTTAAACGATGCTGTAAAATCATTAAAGTGCTGTCTATACCTTCATGAATGTTCGCTTCTTTACATTCAGCTTCATCAAGTCTTGAAAAATTGCGAAGTGACAAAACAATCTCTCTAATACGCTTAGTACCTATGGACATCGAACCGATAGTTTTATTTAAGTCTTCTGTAACAAAGTCTAAATCAACTTTATTAATAAGTTCTTGAAGCGCTTCCGGAGGATTGGGAAAATAAATTTGATATGCTTGTATTAATTCTAACAATTCTTGACTATAATTATCTACGTGAGATAAATTACCGTGAATAAAGTTAACGGGATTGTTAATTTCATGTGCTATTCCTGCGACCATTTGCCCCAAAGAAGACATTTTTTCTGCTTGTACTAAATGTGCTTGTGTTTGTTTTAACTCATTCAGAGTTTGAGTAAGTGTTTCTGTTCTTTGAATAACTCGCTTTTCTAGTTCTAAATTTACCTGTTCTAACTCGCTAAATGAATCGCGTAGCTGTTGTGCCATTCGATTAAAAGAAAGACCTAAAACATTTAGTTCATGGATTCTGTTTTCTGGAATCTTTTGATTAACTTTGCTAATTGCAATAGCTTCGCTTGCTTCACTCAATTTCAGAATAGGTTGAGTAATATAACGAGATGTATATATTCCTATCAAGATTGCAACAAATAAAGCAGTTATACATAGTAAAATAGTAGTACGATTGCTGGCATTAATCTGTGCCATAAAATTAGATTCAGGCATAGCAACTACTACTAGCCAGTCTAAACCATATTCATTTTCCCACGGTGTGATATGTACGAAATAATTCTCTTGATTAAAAGTAATATTTGTTACTTGATTAGATTTAATCGTTTCAAATGAATTAAACTGCTTTTTTAGATTATCAGCGACGTTACGGATAAGAAAGTCAGGACTTTTAAGTGCGTTATATCTTTCCGTTTTACCATTCATTTTAGATAGAATCGGATATTTACTTGAACTCCCTACTAATAAACCATTTCGTTCAATGACAAACAGTTGTCCTTGAGAACTGACCTTTAAGCTACTAAGGAACTTGCTGATATCAGTCAGTAATATATCAATAGCGAGAATACCAATCAGCTTATTATCACTGTTATATATTGGTTGTCTAGCAGGTAAAGCCACGTAATTTTGATAGCCAATATTGGTAGGTAAAACATTAGTATTATTTTCTAAAGCCTTAGCTGACTCGCTGATTTGTAAATTAGCTGCTTCAAAGCTAAAGATTTGGCTCCAAACGAATTCACCTGCTTCAACTGCATTTTTATATCCTGCTTGTGATAATGGGTCAAAATCATAGCTTTGCAAAAGTTTCGTGCGGTTTCCCCGACTATCAGCAATATAGTCTGAAGCTTTAGCATTTCCTCTCAGATTTTCATAAACGAGTAAATCTATACCATTAATCCAACGTCCGGCGCCTGCTTCTCTACCATCTGTTAAAACATAACCAATAAAGTTAATATTCTTAAACGCTTTGGCTTGGCGCCAAAAATAACGTTCGCTTGCTTTCTGGTCGTTAAAGTTAAGCTGTCCATCAATTATCGCATCCGCGTTCATCTGCATAAGCTGCTGCGGCAAAGCTAGATATTTATCTAAATGTTCATCTACTTGCTTACTAGCTTTTTCCATCAACTGCGACGCAAGGTCATTTACTGCTTTTCCACCTTGGACAAACGATAAATACCCAACTAATCCTACTGCTGCAAATATTTGCAGGACAAAGGGAATTACAAGAATCAGTCGGAGGGGTATTTTTTTAAGGCGCTTTATATGATTATTCGTAGCCGAGTTAGATGTCATGTTTTAGAAGTTGGTTTCCGATCAACGTTATTGTTCCCTCAAGATGCGGTTCGTGTATCATCGGCAAGAAAGTAATCTGGAACTAACCTAAATAAGCTTTCATCACACGTTCGTCTGTTATTAATTCTGATGCGGCGCCTGTTAATGTAATACAACCTGCTTCTAGTACATATCCTCTATCTGCTATTTGTAATGCTAAGTTGGCGTTTTGCTCTACTAGTAGTATTGTTACACCTGTGTTACGTAGATTTTGAATAATTGTAAAGATTTCTTTGACAATTGCTGGCGCCAGTCCTAAGCTGGGTTCGTCGAGTAGTAATAGTTTTGGTCTACTCATTAATGCGCGTGCGATGGCTAACATTTGCTGTTCTCCACCGCTAAGGGTTCCTGCTAGTTGGTTACGACGTTCCGCTAGTCGGGGGAATAATTGAAATTGATGTTTAACGTCGGCTTGAATGTTGGATTTGTCGTTGTGAATGAAGGCGCCTAGTAATAGGTTATCGTATACGGTTTGTTTTGCTAGGACTCGTCTTCCTTCGGGTGAGTGAGCTATTCCTAATTTTACGATTTCGTGGGGGGGGCGTTTTATGATGTTTCGTCCGTTGTATAGAATTTCACCGCTTTTTATGTTAATGATTTTGGATATGGCTCGCAGGGTAGTTGTTTTTCCTGCTCCGTTGGCGCCTATTAGGGTGACTACTTCTCCGGTGTTTATATATAAGTTGATGTTTTTTAGGGCTTGGATTCCGGAGTAGTTTACGCTTAGGTCTTTGGTTTCTAAGATTGTGACGTTGTTCATGTTTTTTTATTTTTACCACAGAGGCTATTAGGGCACAGAGGAAGAGAGGGTTATTCATTTCCTAGGTATGCTTCTATTACTGCTGGGTTGTTTCTTACTATGTCGGGTTTGTCTAGTGCTATTAGTTGACCGAAGTTTAAGACGGCAATGCGTGAACATAGTCCCATTACTAGGGGGACGTGGTGTTCGATTAGGATTATGGTTAGGTTGAATGTGTTACGTATTTGCTTGATGAAGTCGCTTAGTTGTTGTTTTTCATTGGGGTTCATTCCTGCTGCTGGTTCGTCTAGTAGGAGAATCGAGGGTTCTAGTGCTAGTGCGCGCGCTATTTCTAAACGTCGTTGGTCTCCATATGGAAAGTTTTTTGCACTTTCATACGCGCGTTTATGTAAACCAACTAGTTCGAGTAATTCTAAAGCTTTTTGTTTGCTTTGAATTTCTTCTTTTGGTGCTGGTGGTATTCCAAATACACCTGTAAATATTCCACTCTTGGTATGTAAATGTCTACCAATAATCACATTCTCTAAAGCCGAAAGTTCACCAAACAAACGGATGTTCTGAAAAGTTCGAGCAATACCCAACTCGGCAATCTCATGAGGCTTATTCTGAGATATTTCTGCTCCCTTATAGACCAACTTACCATCACTAGGAGAAATCAAACCCGTAATCAAATTAAATAAAGTAGTCTTTCCGGCACCATTTGGACCAATTAAACCAAATATCTCATTTCTATTCACCGCAAACGAAACATCATTAACAGCAACCAACCCACCAAAACGTCGTGTCAACGACTGCGACTCCAAAATAATATCACTCATACTCTTTCCTTTGCGCCCTTTGCGTCCTTTGCGGTTCGCCCAAAAACCCTCGGAGTCACCAACCCTTGCGGAAAAAATATAGTCCCCACAACAATTAACACCCCAAAAATAATCAACCGACCATCCCGCAAAAACTGAGCCAACCAAACAGGCAAACCACCCGTATCAGCCAACCCCCTCAACACCTCCGGTAAAGCAGTAAACACCATAGCACCAACCACCGACCCCAAAAAAGTTCTCGAACCACCAATCAACACAAAAGTCAAATAAACAATACTCGCATCAAAAGTACCCTGACGCGCGTTCCAAGTATTAAGAAAATGAGCGCTAATAGCACCAACAACACCAGCTAATACTGACCCCAAAGTAAAAGCCAATACCTTATAGTAAGTTGGATTAATCCCCATTGACCCCGCCGCTAACTCATCCTCACGAATCGCAATCAAAGCCTTACCGACACGTACACGTTCCAAACGATAAATTAATACCATCGTTATAACCAACAACGGCAAACCTACCCATAAATATTCAATTGGATTTAAAAAAGGTTGAGGAATATTAAAAATACCAACGGCGCCACCTGTAATATCTAAATTAAGCGCTAATACCCGCAGTACTTCCACAAACGCAATAGTCGCAATAGCCAAATAAATACCTCGCAACCGCAAAGCAGGAATACCCACCACTACCCCTAACAACCCCGACACCAAACCAGCAATTACCATCTCAACTAAAAGCAAATATACAGGAAATCCCCCATCACTTTTAAACACAGTCGTAGATAAAATAGCAGCAATATATCCACCCAGCGCATAAAAACCAGGACTTGCCAGCGATAACTGACCTGCCATTAAAGGTAAATATAACGATAGCCCAAGTAAGGCGCCTAACACCATCGAGACTATCAAAGAACCATAAGTATTGAAAAATTCAGCCATCATTTTTAAATTATGAGTTATAAGTAGGGTGCGTGACGCTATAAAAATTATGAAATAAAACTAATGATCTAGTAGCGTCACGCACCTTACGAGTTAGGAATTAAACTTTTTGAATAAACTTTCGTCCTAGTAAACCTTGTGGTCGCACCAATAGCATGATGAATAAAATACCAAACGCAACAGCATCCTTATAGCCAGAAAACTGACCTGGTACAAATGCTTCAATAATACCAATTAAAAATCCTCCGACAACAGCACCAGGAATACTGCCCAAACCTCCTAAAACAATTACCGCTAAACCTCTTAAACCAAAAGCAATTCCAAAATATGGTCCAGCAATACTTACACTCGAAGCAAGTAAACTCCCTGCCATACCAGCTAAAAAACTACTAATAAAGAACGTTAGTATTATAAACTGGTCGGCATTGATTCCTAGTAAACTTGCTGTAGTTGGGTCTTCGGCAATTGCCTGCATCGCTTTTCCATACTTAGTGCGATTAATAAAGTAAGTCAAAAGCGCTACAATTATCACTGAAACAATAAAGATAACTATTTGGACGGTGCGAATAGGTATAGGGTTATCAACTGTACCAAAGTTAATCGCAGAGGGTAAGTCACCATAAGTATTAGCAGGAAAATTATAATTTTCGGCGCCAACTAAATATTGAATTAAATTAACGATGACTACACCAACACCCAAGCTAGAAACTACCGTTAACAAAGGGTCAGAACCTCTACGTCGTAAAGGTAAAAATGCTATTCGTTCAATAGCTACTCCAACGAGTCCAGCCAAAATACTACTTAGTATTACAGCTAACACAAACGGTAAACCAAAAGGTAACGTTGTATTTGCCAGTACTCCACTAAACCCAAATGCACCCCCCATTAATGCATAAGTAAAATATGCACCCAACGTAAAAACGGCGCCGTGCGATAAATTAATTATTCCTAAAATAGAATAGACAAGCGTATACCCTAATGCAAAAATTGCATAGGTACTACCAATCGATAACCCGTTGAGAAGCTGTTGAAAAAAAATTGTAAGCATTATTTAGTCACGAATAGCTATTTGATAAACGCAAATTTACCTGTACTCCCGTCCTTTTCCATTTTTATTTGCGCCACATAGAAGTCTTTTTGTACTACCTCTCCTGTAGGTGTAAATGATATTTCACCTAATGGAGTGTTATATTTACCTGTTAATAACTGCTTATTTAGCTCAGTTCGCAGTTGTGGAAGTTGTAATGTGCTAAGTTTTGTCTTTTTATCCAAAGCTTGCAACGCTTCGACATAGACTTGGACTGCTGCAAAAGCTTGACCACTAAATTGGGGTGGTTCGGTTTTAAACTGGTTAAGGTATGCTTGACGAAATGTCTTGTTAATTTCTCCAGGGTGTTCAGGACTGTATGCTTGAGCTATCATTACACCATCACACAAAGCTTTACAGACTTTAAATATATTAGATGTATTAAACCCGTTTCCACCTACAATTAAACCTTTGTAGCCAAGTTCGCGTAACTGTCGAACTATATTACCTCCATCAGCAGCCAGTCCCGATATAATGACTAAATCGGGTTTGACGTTAATTGCACTTGTCGCTTGTGCCTGAAAGTCAGTATCGGTAGTTTGAAACTTTTGGACTGTAACAACTTCTAGACCTGCATCTTTAACGGCTTTTTGAAAAATTTCTGTCTCCGTCTTGTTAAAAGCGTCGTTTTGTGCATAGAAGACAGCGACTCTCTTAATATTCGGGTTTTGCTTCAATGCTTCTTTTAGTGCGTTAGGCGCCACTATAGATACAGGTGCAGAAACACGCGCTACATAATCACCAATTTCTGGAATACCCTTAGCTGTATTCGATGCTCCAATTACTGGTACTTTTGCACGGTCAGCTATGGGACTAGCGCTAAATGCTTGCTGCGATAACGTTGGACCAACAATTCCTACGACTCTATCTTTATTAATTAAAGCTTGAAAGGCATTGATGGCGCCTTGCTCATCTCCACCAGTATCTTGGTACACTAATTTTATCGGCGTACCGTTCACACCACCCTTATCATTAAAATACTTCTCGGCAATTTTTACTCCATTTATCCCATCTTGACCGAGTAATGCCACATTACTAGTTTGAGCAAAACCAATCCCAATGGGAATGGCGCCACTTCTACCAGCGTTTCCACCAGCACAAGCTGTAACTAGTAAAGCGCTAGTAGCAAGTAATATTCTATTAGTAATAACTTTTTTCATGACCAAATAATAAAAATGTTTCTACTCTTTAATTAGATGCATTTCACATCGGTTATGCAGAACGTCTGTAATGACTGCAAAACCCTAGTAAACTGCGCTCGTTCAAAGCGTCATTTTTATTTGACCATGCTCGTGCCAATATCTCCAAGTCTTTTACATATCAATTTATGTAAAACGGCGCCTATTACGATAATATACTCATCCCCTTTTGCACTGCTGGACGTTGTTGGAGGGTTTCCACCCAGCGTTTGAGGTGAGGATGATTATCTAAGGTCAAACCTTGCATCTCGTAAATTGCTACCCACGGATATGTGGCAATGTCGGCAATTGAGTATTCTCCACATATATATTCATTATCGCTAAGTTGCTTGTCTAAAACTCCGTACAAACGTATTGTTTCTTTCTCGTAACGTTCAATGGCGTAGGGGATTTTTTCTGGAGCATATTTTTTAAAATGGTTGAGTTGCCCAAACATTGGCCCGACGCTTCCCATTTGGAACATTAACCATTCGATGACTTGATATTTACCTTTTTGGTCGCTTGGTAGCAGTTTTTGTGTTTTTTCTGCTAGGTACATTAAGATGGCGCCGGATTCAAATACTGTAATACCAGTTTCTTGGTCGATGATTGCGGGTATTTTACTGTTGGGGTTGATGGCTATGTATTCGGGTTTGAATTGGTCGTTTTTGGTTATGTCGATTTTGTGTATGTTGTAGGGAAGTTGTATTTCCTCTAGCATTATTGAGGGTTTATATCCGTTGGGTGTTGTGAAGGTGTATAAATCAATCATAAGAAAGTACCCTCGATTTTTTTACAGAGGGTAGTGTAACAAGAATATGCTTTGTTAGGTATCTATCTTGTGGGATGGGCGTCCTCCCCCCCGTCTCTTCTGTAGATTGGTTATTATAGATTGTTATGCAAGCGTGAGAAACCTGGTTTCTTTTGGTAAACATTTAGATTGTTATGTTTAGTGGGGAAGAAACCAGGTTTCTGGGTATTTTAGGTTTTGGGGCAAGGTGGTGTTGGTGTTGCCTTGTGCTTGTTCGAGTTGTTGTTGTTCTAAGTTTATTACTCGACTAAGGTCGGCGCCACTGAGATCAGCATCTTGGAAAATTGTACCTGTAAGATTGGCGCCTGTTAGGTTTGCATGGGTTAGGTTGGCGTTGGAGAGGTTTGCTTTTGATAATGTTGCTTCAAATAGTATTGCTTCATTTAAAATAGCTGTGCTAAGAGATGCGTTTTGTAAGTCGGCGCCAATAAGGTTGGCGCCTGTTAAGTTTGCTCCTATTAGGTTTGCTTGCGAGATTTTACATGCTTCAAGGTTGGCAAGTTTTAAGTTCGCGTCACTTAGGTTGGCGCCTTCTAAGTTTGCTTGATAAAAAACTGCTTCTGTTAAGTTAGCGTCGTATAATGTAGCAAGATGCAGGTTGGCTTGATAAAAGACGGCTTTGCTAAGGTTGGCTTTTGGTAAGACTGCTGACTGTAGGTTAGCTTCGTAAAATAGTGCTTCGATTAAGTTTGCTTCGTACAGTACAGCATATTCCATATCAACCTCTGAAAAATCTACTGCTTGTAGGTTCGCTTGTGTAAGTAAACAACCTTGTAAACAAGAACCTGTGAAGTCAGTATTTTGCAAGTTGGCGCCAGTTAAGTCAGCACCTGTTATATCAACATTGCGTAAATCTAACTTTTTATTTGCTGGTTCTTTAGTAATATCGCGTCGTCCGATAACCGTCAAAGCTGCTTGTATATCGGTTGGCAATAAAATTAATTCTTCTTGTCCTAATTCTTCGTCGTCATCTAAGTCTTCTTCGTTCCTCATAAAAGGTGTGTTTTCTCGAATGAATGCTGCTAAAGTTTCAATAATTGTCCACTGTTTACTAGGAGAATCTTTAGCTATTTGTTCAAGCGTATATATTGCACCTAAGCGCGCTTCTGGTTTGTCGTTTCCAAGTTGCCCTAATGCTTGATAGAAGTCTTCTGGTATTTCATTAATTGGGTTTGTATAACTGACTTCAATTTGAATATCTTGATTTTCGAGCAGTTTTTCTAACAGCAGCAGTTTTGCTGATGATATTGTACTACCATTATTTTGTTTTTCTTGTATTTCTTTAACGAGCATTCTTGTACTATGAACGTTATAAGTGATTATCCCTAAACCGCAAATTGCTGCTACTGCTGTTACAATATGTGTTATATATTCTATTTTTTGTTCTATTACAAAATTTTGATTGTCAAGTATTAACAACACAATCAAAGTTAATATGAACATAAATAAGCCTGTTATTAGTTGCCATGATAAATTCACTTTTGCAGCACTGCTAGGAATATTCACAAAAAACATAGGGTAATTTACCTATATATAAATCGGTTAAAAAGTATTACTATAAATATTTTAGGGACTTTCTATATTAAGTGTGTACGTGCAATTACGTAGTTTAATATTTTATATTTAAAAGTATTCTATGTATCTTTTATCTAAAATATTTGATTTTTTATCACTGATTTAAGTACTATTTATATGAATAAGTTTGCCAAATTTTATTTAAATGTAATTATAAATTCAATTTAAGATTGCACTTTTATAAGGGTTGGTAGATACCCTGTGCTTTAAAGCTTAGTTTTATTCGGCTACAGCAACTTTTAGCTGGTGTGGTTCAAATTCCAAATTTTTGGCGCCACTTAAATTTGCTCCATCCCATCTGACATTATTAACGTTTGTGCCAGATAAATCTACTCCCATCAGGTTTGCACCGCAAAGGTTAGTTTCATGGAGAATGGCTCTTTGAAAGTTGCTACCCATTAAATTTGCCCCGCACAAGTCGGTTTCTTGCAAGCTAGCAGCAGTGAAGTTTGCAAAATAAGCTTCGCAAGACTGCAATTTCGCCGCATTTAGGTTCGCTTCCTTCAAATTGGCGCCATTTAAATTTGCCCCGTACAAATTGGCGCCAATCAATCCAGTGTTGTGTAAATTAGCTTTGCCAAGCTTTGCACCCTGTAAATTCGCTAAAAATAATTTTGCCCTCGACAAGTTCGCAATCTTCAAGTTGGCAAACTGCAAATTCGCTTTATATAAATTCGCACCCGATAAATTCGCTCCCCGTAAAGATGCCCGCTCCAAGTTCGCAGCTTGCAAATTGGCGCCACAAATCCAAGCCCGATTTAAATTTGCCGCTTGCAAGTTGGCTGCACGTAAATTGGCTTTGTGCAGGTTCGCTTCAAACAAAATGGAACCAACAAAGTTACAATTGTCAAGGTCCGCCAAAGCTAAATCAGCACCTCGCAAATCAGCATGACACAAGTAGGAACCACGCAAGTCAAGGTGCTGTAAATTCGCTTTACGTAAGTCCGCACGCCGAATATCCGTATTGCGAAGGTCGAGTTTACAGTTTTCGCGGTCTTTTTGCGCGTCACGTCTAGCAATCACATTCAAAGCAGCTTGAATATCAGTACGTACACGAAGTGATTCGTGACTTTCATCTTCAAGTTGGTAATTGATAGGCGCATTTTCGCGTACAAATGCCGTCAAAATCTCCATAATCGTCCAATACGACTTGGAACATTCGTTGGCAACCCCCTCTAAAGCATAAATGGCGCCTGTACGTGTAGCAACGCTATCGTGTCCAAGCTGCGTAATAGCTGTCATAAAACGGTCTGCAACTAAGCGTTCCTGTGCTAATTGAGCATTACTAACGTTAAGTTGGTTACTTTTCTCAGAAGCAATTGCATTTCTTTGCTCCGCTTCTGCACGCTTGGATACATAATAAGCATTGACAAACACCGCTAACCCCAAAAAATAGGTTGCTGAAGCTGTAAATGCTTGGTTCATTGATTCGATTTTTTGGCGTTCTGACAGGTGTCGATTTGCCGAAAAAACCAGGAAAAACAACATCGGTGCAGCAGTGAAGACTACCGCAAGTGCTGTTAACTTATTCTTTAAAACGTCTGTCTTACTTGCAGACATAGCGTCCGTATTCCTCAAAACACAGAATTTTTACGTAGGCAATTCGGAACAAGAGTATAGCATTTATCTTAAAATTTCAATATCTTTTAGGTTTTTATACCAATGTCGCAACTGAAATCTAAGTGCTTAAACACTCCCTAAGTTCAAAATTGCCCCTTAGACAAATTCCGTAGCGACACCTGATGAGAATTACTAAAGACTAATTTAAGTATGTAGTCTTGCTATTATAGTTCTTAAAAACTGATTTTTCAAGTTAAATCCAAAGAAACCTGGTTTCTACGCATTCATTGTCGCAGACAAATCATCATTTTTATTACAAAGCATCAATAGAGAAACCAGGTTTATAATTTTATAGAACATCTGCTCTACATATTTTTCAAGTTAAATTCAAAGAAACCTGGTTTCTACGCATTCATTGTCGCAGACAAATCATCATTTTTATTACAAAGTATCAATAGAGAAACCAGGTTTATAATTGCTAGTACATTTACACTGCAATAGTATGAATTTTTAGTAAAGATAATTGACCTTATCTTTTTTTAAAAGCGAGAATAGTTTCAAATCATGAAATTCAAACTTCCAGTAACCAAAGTCTCTTAAAATACCCTCTTCTGTGAAACCCAGTTTTGAGAGCAAATTGATCGAAGCTGTATTTTCGAGCATTACAGTAGCTTCAATACGGTTTAATTCCATCCGTTCAAACGCAAATCGAATTATACGTAAAACCGCTTCTGTCATTATACCTTGGCGCCAATAAGGTTTTGACAGTTCGTATCCTAACTCGGCGCAAAACATTGGTTTTCCCCAGAGACGATAACCACAGGTACCAATAATAACGTTTTCGTTTTTCTTAGCGATACCCCAGCGAATACCTTGTCTAGTTAAAAAACGGTCTTCCCAAGTATTAATTAACCGTTCTGCACGTTCAATGTTTCTAAACGGTTCTGCATCATGATACTGCAAAACTTCTTGGTCAGAGAAAAAGCCAAATATTGCCTCGGCATCAGATGACTTAATTTGCCTTAATATTAAGTTTTGTGTTTCAAATTGAGGAAAGGTGTCAAACATTGTAGTCACCCAATAATTATTATCATTCGCGTTTTTGTTGCATCTCCTGTTGTCGCATTGGCATTGCGTCTATTTCACGAAAAATAGTCTCTGCTAAAACAACTTCAGAATCTTGACGTTTTGCACCACCATCCTTGCCGACTAAGATTACACGAAAATCATTATCATTTATATTGAACTTTTGACGTAATTTTGCCGCAGACGCTATATCTATGGGTTGTTGATTACTATAGCTTGTGCCTTTATCTAAAACTGTAACTAAAAGTAAATCTCTCTCATTCAAACCTTGTTGCTGCTGTTTGAATAGTTGTACTTGCTGCTGGTAGTTTATATTTTTATCTGATGGTGCGAATACTAGTAAAATACGGTTTTTCCATTTGTGTGATGATAATTTAAATTGAGACATTTGGATAGATGCCTGAGATAGATTTACTGGGAAAACAGGCGCCAAGCTTAACGATATGATGATTGAGGTAATGATAGTAAGTTTATTCATAATAATCTTGTAGCACAGGAATCCCGCCTCTGTAGACAATGTATAAAAAATACACAAATTATAATATTCATCCGATAAAATAGCGCTTTTTTGCGTTCACGGAGTGTCTCCGGAGGAGAATAATACATAAAAAATTAAAATTACAGTAGCAATATTTACATTTGATCTGAATTTGTAGTATTTTTAATATTGGCGCCTAACTGTACAGATGTTGGGTTACGCGCGAGCGTACACCAACCTACGTTTATATTAAAAGGTAACTACGCTGCGAATGGATTCACCTTTGTGCATTAAGTCAAATGCATCGTTGATTTTCTCTATTGGCATGACGTGAGTAATTAAATCGTCTATATTTATTTTGCCGTCCATATACCAATCTACTATCTTAGGTACATCAGTACGACCTCTGGCGCCACCAAACGCACTTCCTTTCCAAACTCGACCTGTAACGAGTTGAAACGGACGAGTACTAATTTCCTGGCCTGCTGCTGCAACACCAATAATGACACTAACTCCCCAACCTTTATGACAGCACTCTAATGCTTGACGCATGATATTAACATTACCTATACACTCAAAGGTATAATCGGCGCCACCCTTAGTTAAATTCACTAAGTATGGAACAATATCGCTATCAATTTCTTGGGGGTTAACAAAGTGCGTCATCCCAAATTTTTCAGCTAAGGCTTTTTTACTAGGGTTAATATCTACCCCAATTATCATATTGGCGCCAACCATACGCGCGGCTTGAATTACGTTTAAACCTATACCCCCTAAACCAAATACAACCACATTGGCACCAGGTTCAACTTTAGCGGTATTAATTACTGCTCCAATACCAGTAGTAACACCACAACCGATATAACAAACCTTGTCAAATGGGGCATCTTCACGAATTTTAGCCACAGCAATTTCTGGTAAAACGGTATAATTTGAAAACGTTGAAGTACCCATATAATGATGGATTTTTTTGCCATCGAGAGAAAAGCGACTTGTACCATCTGGCATTAAACCCTGACCCTGAGTCACTCGAATCGCTTGACATAAATTTGTTTTTTGACTCAAACAATATTCACATTGGCGACATTCAGGAGTATATAAGGGTATTACATGGTCTCCTGGTTTGACACTTTTAACATCGGCACCAACTTCAACAACAACCCCGGCGCCTTCATGTCCTAAAATAGCGGGGAATAATCCTTCGGGGTCTTTACCAGAAAGAGTGTACGCATCGGTATGGCAAACTCCACTAGCTTTGATTTCAACTAAAACCTCACCCTGTTTTGGACCCTCTAAATCAACGGTCTCAATAACTAACGATTTACCAGCTTCTTGTGCTACTGCTGCTTTAACTTTCATATCCTTACGTCCCTGATTGCTGCGTTATCGACTGTTAGTGAGTTTAATATTCTCTAAAATCGTTTGCGAATCATGTCCATCTATCGTTACATTTATATAGAATTATTCAATCTATCAATTATTCTAACCGTTTGCAGCTTATGACTCCTGCATTTACTAAAATCGGCGCCCAAATGTCCAACTTGTCAGGCGTTCGAGCTATTATGAAAGATATTATCGAAACATTGCGCGCGGGTGCAGGACAGCAATTTATTAACTTAAGTGCTGGAAATCCGTTAATATTGCCAGAAGTTGAGAAATTATGGCGTGATTGTACCGCTGATTTACTCGCTAGCTCCGAATATGGCGAAGTTGTTTGTCGGTACGGTTCTAGTCAAGGTTACGCTCCATTTATCGAAGCTGTTGTAAACGACTTTAATAAACGCTACAACTTAAACCTCACCGACCGTAATATTTTAATAACTCCCGGTAGTCAATCTTTATATTTCTACGCTGCAAACACATTTGGTGGTTACACCCCCCCTGATCAAGGGGGGGATTTAAAACACATTGTTCTTCCTCTCAGTCCTGACTATACAGGTTATGGTGGTGTCGCACTAACTCCAGAATCTTTAATAGCCTACAAACCAACATTAGATATAGACGCATCAGCACATAGATTTAAATACCGTCCTGACTTTAGCCAACTTTCAATCGACGAAAATACAGGTTGTGTTATTTTCTCACGTCCTTGTAACCCCACAGGTAATGTGCTTACCGATGAAGAAGTTAGTAAAATAGCGGCACTGGCGGCGCCGTATGATGTACCAGTTATGGTAGATTCAGCATATGCTCCCCCGTTCCCAGCATTGAATTTTACCGAAATGACACCGTTATTTGGGGGTAATGTTATTCATTGTATGAGTTTGTCAAAAGCTGGACTGCCTGGAGAACGTATTGGTATTGCGATTGGTGATGCAGAAGTAATAGAACTATTAGAATGTTTTCAAACGAATGCTTGTATTCACGCTTCACGCTATGGACAAGCTATTGCTGCACGTGCTATTAATTCTGGCGCCTTAGCTGAGATTTCAGCAACTATAATTCGTTCATTCTATCAAAACAAGTTTACAGTGTTGGAAACTGCTTTGGATGCTGCAATGCCAGACTCATTACCTTGGTTATTGCACCGTGGTGAAGGCGCCATTTTTGCTTGGTTATGGTTGAAAGATTTACCTATCACTGATTGGGAATTTTACCAGCAATTGAAGCAAGTTGGTGTCATTGCCGTTCCCGGTAGCAGCTTTTTCCCTGGTTTACGTTCAGAGTGGAAACACAAACAAGAGTGTTTACGAATTAGTTTAACTGGTAGCGATGAAGAAATAGCAACTGCTATGGAACGTTTGGCTGAAGTTGCTACAAAAGTTTATAGTGGCGCCGCCATCAGTGTTTAATAAACGTATGAAAATGTAGGTTGGGTTACGCGCTGTGCGCGTAACCCAACATATTAATAAATAAACCGCACTCGTATGCAAAGCACGCAAAAAAAACAAATATGGAGAAGCCGAAAAAGAGACAAGGAAAACAAGAAAATCAAAATAAATCATCTCCTCTTCCTTCACTGGAAAATTATATCCCTGATGGTTGGGTAGAAATAGGCACTATTGTCGCGGCTCAAGGACTAGACGGAGAAATGCGCGTATATCCTGATACCGATTTTCCTGAACGCTTTGAAATACCAGGCACCCGTTGGTTATTACGTCCTGGTACTATAGTGCCAGAACCAATCGAATTATTATCAGGCAAATATCTAGAAGGTAAAAATATATATATTATTGAATTAGAAGGAGTTGAAAATCGTAATCAAGCCGAAGAAATGCGTGGTTGCAAGTTATTAGTCACAGAAGACGACCGTCCCGAATTAGGTGAGGATGAATATCATATTTTAGACTTAGTGGGATTACAAGTTTTTATGTCAGGGGAATTTGTTGGTACCGTCGTTAATCTTATTGCTGCTGGTAACGATTTGCTTGAAGTTGCACTCGACAATAAAGGAAAAGATACAAAAAAAACTGTTTTAATCCCTTTTGTTAAAGAGATAGTCCCAGTTGTAGATATAGAAAATAAACGCGCGGAAATTACACCCCCAGAAGGATTGTTAGAACTCAATGACTAATTAATTATCAATTAAGAATCTCAAGTATTGCTAAGATACAGGTGAATATAAATTACTGGCTGTTTCTGGATGGCAAATCAAAAGCAAATTGCCTTATTATTGCAAGGCACAAATGTCTGGAATCGCTTTAAAGAAGAGGGATTCTCGACTCAAATAGACCTGACTAACGCGCAATTAGAAACTGCCAATCTTAGTGGAGCCTACCTCAGTGGCGCTAATCTCAGTGGCGCCAATCTCAGTCGAGCTAATCTCAGTCGTGCCAACCTTAATCGTGCAAACCTCAGCGAGGCAAATCTTGAGCAAGCTTCTTTGAGTAGAGCTTATTTATTACAAGCTAATTTAGAAAAAGCTATTTTATTTCAAGCTAACCTTAATCAAGCTAATTTGCTCGGTGCTTGTCTTCAAAATGCAGACCTTCAAGCCGCAAAACTAATTCGTGCTAATCTGACAGCAGCAGCACTCTCAGAAACAATTTTCTGGAAATCTATCCTGACTGGGACACTTTTAAGAAGAGCAGATTTAGGAAGAGCAACATTTCAAGAAACAATCCTTTGGTGTGCAGACCTAAGCGAAGCTGATTTAACCAACACATACTTCCTGCAAGTCAATCTGAACCGTGCCAATTTGCGCTCGGCAAATTTGAGAGGGTCACTACTGAAGAAAACAAGCTTTTGGCAAACTAACTTTGAAAATGCCTCACTAGAAGGAGCTTGCTTCCGGAAGGCAGTATTTAATCAAACCAATTTTAAAGGCGCCCATTTACAAAGAGCGAATTTAGAACACGCGATTTTCAAAGGAGTTAATCTTTCAGGAGCTAACTTAGCAGGAGCTTGTTTAGATAAAGCTGTATTTATCAATGTTGACCTAGCAGAAGCTAATTTAACAGGCGCCTCATTCCACAGAACTATTTTTAAAGAAGTTAATTTAAAAACAGCTTTAGGAATTGATAGTAATCTCCATAAAAACGTATTAATGTACTAAATTTAGAATTTGCCCCTTTATTAGTAAATTTGTATATATATGTTATAACAGTCTGTTGTACATAAATTATTATTTATAATTGTTTATAGATGATTAACCAGGAGCATCTCGCAGTACTGCTTAAGGGAGTACACATATGGAACCGACAAAAAGAAGTATGGAAGAATAGTGAAATAGACCTTTCGTCAGCACAATTAGAAGCTGCCAACCTAAGCAGAGCGTACTTGCAACAAGCAAACCTTAGTCATGCCAACTTAAAAGGCGCAAATCTAGATGCCGCCAATTTAAGTTTTGCCAACCTAAATCAAGCAAAGCTAAAAGGAGCATCTTTAAATCGTGCTTGTTTATTACAGGCTAATTTAAAAAAAGCAGTTTTATTTCAAGCCAACTTGAACCAAGCTAATCTAACTGGCGCCTGCCTTGAAAAAGCAAATCTTCAGGAAGCTGTACTTATTCATACCAATCTGGCGGCAGCTTGTTTAACTGAAACGAAATTCTGGAAATCTTACTTAACGGGAGCAATTTTAAAACGAGCTTGTTTGAGTCGAGCAATTATTCAACAAACAAACTTTTGCAATGCTGACCTGAGTGAAGCTGATTTAATTAGTACATATTTTATCAAAGTCAATTTTAATCAAGCGAATTTGCGTGCGGCAAATCTCAGTGAATCATTGTTTAATAAAGCAAGTTTTTGGCAAACTAATTTAGAAGATGCTATTCTGAATAAATCGTACTTCCAAACCGCTATTTTTTATGAAACTAATTTGAAAGGCGCCTGTTTGCAACAAGCAAATTTAGAGCGTGCGATTTTTAGAGGGGTTAACTTGTCAGGAGCAAACTTAGCAGGTGCTTGTTTAGATAAAGCTTCATTTACAAATGTTAACCTTGCAGGTGCTAATTTGACTGGCGCCTCACTTAATAAAACTATTTTTAAAGAAGTTAATTTAGATAATACTATAGGTTTTGATAGCTGTGTCAAGCAAACATTATTAATTTGCTAGCTATTAACTTTACTTAGAAAATATTTCAACGTAGTTATAAGACTTGTAGCGTCACGCACCGAATTATGGTTATGGCAGCATCGTAAGTCCTGCTAAAATAGACTATCAAGAAATCGTTGCTATTGATAAACAGAGATTAGCTAGAAAGCTAGGTACTTTATCTTCTAATTATTTGTTGCTATTAAAAGAAGCAATGGAGTATACATTACAACTTAATGATTTAGAAGATGATAATATGTCCTGAGTACAAAAGTAATGTTTTAGGTTATATTGAGAAACCGCGTTTCCTTGGGTAAAGGTTAAAGATTATTATGTTGAGTGCTGGGGAAACCCGGTTTCTGTAACCTCTGTCTAAAGATATACTTATTGGGATAGATAGATAAATAAATTGTTATAGATAGGTTAAATTATTATTTATAAACTTATAGTATGTTGAAATCATAATTAAGTATGAGTTTTGTTATTAAATGCTTTGCTAGTGTTGGTAGAGGCTGCCAACTATAATTATTCCTGCTTCTAATTGGTTTTTAGTAAGAATTCTAAGTAATAGAATAATTGTACTTGTTGGTCAGAACAAATTAGTCCAATCGGTTTGCTACCAGGTGTAATATGACTTTAGCAATTTCGACCGAACAAAGACCATTAACTGATGAAGAGCTTCATTTAATTAACGCTTATTGGCGTGCGGCTAATTATCTTTCTGTAGGACAAATATACCTTTTAGATAACCCGCTTCTCAAAGAACCTTTAAAGACTGAACACGTTAAGCCAAGACTTTTAGGACATTGGGGCACAACTCCTGGTTTGAACTTTATTTACGTTCATCTTAATAGAATCATCAAAAAATACGACCAAAGCGCTATTTACATAGCTGGACCAGGACATGGTGGGCCTGGGTTGGTGGCGAATACTTATCTTGAAGGCACTTACAGCGAATATTATCCAAATATTTCGCAAGATGCCGAAGGAATGAAACGTTTATTCAAGCAGTTTTCGTTTCCTGGTGGTATTCCTAGTCATGTGGCGCCAGAAACTCCTGGTTCAATACACGAAGGTGGAGAACTTGGTTATGCATTATCTCACGCTTACGGCGCCGCATTTGATAATCCTGATTTATTAGTTGCCTGCGTTGTTGGTGATGGTGAAGCTGAAACTGGGCCACTTGCAACTAGTTGGCACTCGAATAAGTTTATTAACCCTGTAAACGATGGCGCCGTATTACCTATACTGCATCTCAACGGGTACAAAATTGCCAACCCCACGGTATTAGCGCGTCTTGAACACGAAGAATTAGAAAGTTTGTTTATTGGTTATGGGTACAAACCTTACTTCGTCGAAGGTTCTGACCCAGTACTAATGCACCAACAAATGGCAGCGACTTTGGAAACCGTAGTAGAAGAAATTAAAGGTATTCAAAGAGAAGCGCGCGTACATGGGTTTACCAAGCGTCCCCAATATCCAATGATTATTTTGCGAAGTCCGAAAGGATGGACGGGGCCAAAAGAAGTTGATGGTAAGAAAACAGAAGATTTTTGGCGTTCGCACCAAGTGCCATTTGGTCAACTTCAAACCAACCCCGAACATCTTAAACTTCTCGAACAGTGGATGAAGAGTTATAAACCTGAAGAACTCTTCGACGAAAACGGTAAATTTATTCCTCAACTGGCACAACTGGCGCCAACAGGACAGCGACGCATGGGTGATAACCCACATACTAACGGTGGTGTCTTAATGCGTCCGTTGCGAATGCCCGAATTTGAGGAGTACGCGGTTGATGTTCCAAAACCTGGTTCAGTTGTTGCTGAGGCTACCAAGGTAACAGGTAAATTCCTCAGAGACATAATGAAATTGAATCAAGAAAGCCGTAATTTTAGAGTATTTGGACCGGATGAAACGCAATCAAATCGTTTAGACGCAGTATTTGAAGTTACCGATAGAACTTGGAACGCTCCCCGTATCCCAGAAGACGAACATCTTGCTCCAGATGGCCGAGTCATGGAAATCTTGAGTGAACATACTTGTCAAGGATGGTTAGAAGGATATTTACTTACAGGTCGTCACGGGTTTTTCTCGTGTTACGAAGCGTTTATCCATATTATTGACTCCATGTTTAACCAACATGCTAAATGGTTAAAAACAACTTTGGATATTCCTTGGCGCCGGCCAGTACCTTCACTCAATTATCTTCTCACCTCACACGTATGGCGCCAAGACCATAACGGGTTTTCGCATCAAGACCCAGGTTTTATTGACCATGTAGTCAACAAGAAACCCGAAGTAATTCGTGTATATCTACCACCCGATGCCAACACTCTATTATCAGTCACAGACCACTGCTTGCAAAGTCGTCACTATGTTAACGTAATCATCGCAGGCAAACAGCCCGCGTTGCAATACCTAAATATGGATGCAGCTATCAAGCACTGCACCAAAGGAATTGGAATTTGGGAATGGGCAAGTAACGATAAAGGTAGCGAACCCGATGTTGTAATGGCATGTGCAGGAGATGTGCCAACATTAGAAACATTAGCAGCAGTAGACATATTACGTCGCGAAATACCAGAATTAAAAGTGCGGGTAGTAAATATAGTGGACTTGATGAAACTTCAACCATCTACCGAACATCCGCATGGACTATCTGACAAAGACTTTGACGCAATATTTACCACTAACAAGCCAATTATCTTCGCATATCACGGCTACCCCTGGTTAATTCACCGTCTAACCTACCGTCGCACCAACCACAATAACTTACACGTGCGAGGTTACAAAGAAGAAGGAACGACGACAACACCATTCGACATGGTGGTATTGAACGACCTAGACCGCTTCCATTTAGCAATAGACGTTATCAACCGTGTACCCCATTTAGGTAGTAACGCAGCATATATCAAGCAAATGCTGCAAGACAAACTCATCGAACACAAACTTTATATAACCAAATACGGTGAGGACATGCCCGAAGTTAGAGACTGGACATGGGAAGACATAGGCGCCAAAACTGATATTGGACACGAAGGAAGCTAGTCTGATCCCCCCTGACCCCCCTTAATAAGGGGGGGACAAGAGGGGGAGGCTAAAGCCCCCGCTTAGTAAGGGGGGTCAGGGGGGATTTTACGTTACCCACTTCCTGACAAATCTTAAAACAAATCAATCAAATTAGCTTTAGTGCAGTGATACTGTCACCATTAATTTAGGTCAGTCTGGCTTAATGGTGACTGAACTAAAAACAAATTAGCTGCATCCTTAATCTTGGAATGTTTTGCTTGATGCAGCAAAAGGAGGATAACGCTTGGCTAAGTTGAAAGTTGGTATTAACGGGTTTGGTCGTATTGGTCGCTTGGTATTTCGTGCGGGTATTAATAACCCAGATATTGAGTTTGTAGGTATTAATGACCTAGTACCACCCGATAACCTGGCATATTTGTTAAAGTACGATTCAACCCACGGAATGTACAAAGGTACAGTCGAAGCAAAACCCGATGGTATTGTGGTTGATGGTAACTTTATTCCCTGCTTTTCGGTTCGCAATCCTGCTGAGTTGCCTTGGGGTAAATTAGGCGCCGATTATGTCGTAGAAGCCACTGGTTTATTCACCGACTACGAAGGTGCAGCAAACCATATCAAAGCAGGTGCAAAGCGGGTAATAATATCTGCTCCCACTAAAGAACCCGAAAGAGTTCAAACTTTCGTGGTAGGTGTAAACCATAACTTATTTGACCCAGCGAAGCATACAGTTGTTTCCAATGCTAGCTGCACCACAAACTGTCTGGCGCCTGTAGCTAAAGTTATTCACGATAACTTTGGGTTAGCCGAAGGGTTAATGACGACAGTTCACGCCATGACAGCCACTCAACCCACTGTAGATGGTCCCAGTAAAAAAGATTGGCGTGGAGGTCGCGGCGCCGCACAGAATATTATCCCTTCATCAACGGGTGCTGCCAAAGCTGTCGCGTTAGTGTTACCTGACTTGAAAGGTAAATTAACAGGTATGGCATTCCGCGTCCCTACCCCAGACGTATCAGTAGTAGATTTAACCTTCAAAACAAGTAAATCTACTAGCTATAAAGAAATTTGCGAAGCAATGAAAGCAGCTTCTGAAAATGGACTCAAAGGTATTTTGGGATATACCGGAGACGAAGTAGTATCTACCGACTTTCAGGGAGATTTGCGTTCCAGCATCTTTGATGCAGGCGCCGGAATTGAGCTAAATTCCAACTTCTTCAAAGTCGTATCATGGTATGACAACGAATGGGGTTACTCCAACCGCGTCATCGACCTAATGTTATCAATGGCACAAAAAGAAGCAATCTTGTAATGAGTGCTAAGTAAAGTTAGGAGGTAGGGTGTGTGACGCTATGAACAATCTTAAAACGAAGCGAGTAATTTAGTAGCGTCACGCACCTTACGAAGGAATGGCACTTACTTAAGGATGTTAATGGTGCGTGAAAGCACTTTGATATTCCATTACATTGATTGACAGTAATGGCTTTCACACACCCTACCCAATTTTTTTGACGGAGATTAGATTGTAAGCATCACGCACCTTACAAAGAGGAAAGGAGCAGAGTAAAAACTAAACACTCAGCACTCATTACTTAAAATAACAAGATGATTTAACAAAAGTGCATAAAAACACACTGTAAAATCTAACTCGGTCTGCCTAGAATAGGGCTTACGGGGGATAACTCAGGACAAGCGTGGCTTTTTAATTGCCATAAACAACGCGCTCTTACACCACAGTACTCCTGCCGACGCAAAACGCAATTGATATAAGTCCTGATAAACAAACTTCAAGAGGAATTTTATGTCTAGTAATTTACTCGACCAACTCAAGAAAATGACTGTAGTGGTAGCTGACACAGGAGATATCGGCGCCATTGCAAAGTTCACACCAAGAGATGCAACCACCAACCCCTCTCTTATCACCGCAGCGGCACAAATGCCTGAATATCAGGAAATTGTCAACGAAACTCTGTTAAAAGCAAAACAAGATTTAGGAGCAGGCGCCAAAGAAGCGGATATTTTAACCTTAGCTTTTGACCGTTTAGCAGTTGCTTTCGGTTTAAAGATTCTTGAAATTATTCCTGGTCGTGTTTCTACTGAAGTTGACGCACGTTTGTCTTACGATACCGAAGCAACCCTCAACAAAGCACGCGGTTTAATTGCTCAGTACGAAGCAGCAGGTGTTGGCAAAGAACGAGTTTTAATCAAAATTGCGAGTACTTGGGAAGGTATCCGCGCAGCAGAAATTCTTGAAAAAGAAGGAATCCACTGTAACCTCACCTTACTATTTGGTATTCACCAAGCAATTGCCTGTGCAGAAGCTGGTGTAACTCTAATTTCTCCCTTCGTTGGACGCATTCTCGACTGGTACAAAAAAGAAACCGGACGCGATAGCTATGCACCCGCAGAAGACCCAGGTGTAGTTTCTGTCGCCAATATCTACAACTACTACAAGAAATTCGGCTACAAAACCGAAGTAATGGGCGCCAGCTTCCGCAACCTTGGCGAAATTACTGAACTTGCAGGTAGCGATTTGTTAACCATTTCACCCCAACTGTTAGCAGAACTACAATCAACAATAGGCGAACTACCCCGCAAACTCGACGCAGAAAAAGCCGCTGCAATGTCAATTGAAAAAATCACCATTGACAAAGCAACCTACGACAAAATGCACGCAGAAGACCGCATGGCTTCAGAAAAACTCGATGAAGGTATCAAAGGTTTCACCAAAGCCCTAGAAACCCTAGAAACACTACTTGCAGACCACCTTGCAAAACTAGGAGCAACAGCAGGTCGCAAAGTAGCTTAAATTTAACTTCTCCTTGTGGAGCGGGCATCCCTGCCCGCCTCTACATCTTTGTAATGACGGGCAAGAATGCCCATCCCACAAGAGTTAAAATGCCCATCCCACAAGAGTTTAACTGCCCATCCCTTGCATTTAATTAAACCAAGCAGCAAACTGAAAAAACTGACCTCGGAACACCTGCATTAATCTTTGCCAAACACCAGCATCCGTTTTTACCCCACTTTCCAAATAAGGAGCAGCAGTTCTCTGTACCCACAAAACCAAATCAAAAGAACTTGGCTGTGTAAATACTTTATTTAAAGTAATACCTCTAGCTTCACGCTTTCGCCAAAACAGAACTAACTTTTTACCCGTAAGTAATACATCAGTCTATTCATAAAAGCCAACCAGTTATCAATCATCGGTTGTGTCACTGCTGCATTTGGAATAACGCCCTTTTGCCGAAGATTAGGCAACCACTCACGGTCATTATTGGTTTCTGCTAAAATTAGCTTCCAAGATTGACGACTCAACACAGTAACAGCTTGCAAATTTTGTAAAGCAGTAGTTAATACCGTTTCACAAAAACCTTGATACAAATACAGACCTGTAGAGACAAGGGTTCAATCGCGTCTCTACAAGATTCATTTGTATCGCCATTAACGTGAAATGGTATAAACGCTGTGGTTCGACAACAGGGAAATTAATTAAGTGAATAAATGCCACAATATCACTAATATCAAAATTGCCCCAATCGAAGGCGCCTGTACCTGCAGCCAAAAATGGATATGGTGTTTGTGGCGGGAGCAAATACGATCAGGAGCAGCAGAGTCAAACAGCTTACTTTCAAGAGAAAAGTCAGCAAAATTAATATTATTGTACTAATTGAACTAAGCCGCAAATTGAAAAAACTGTCCTTATAACACCTGCATCAACTTTTCGGCACCTGTGCAAATGGCAACCAATCACTCCCAAACTAATGTACCAAATTGACAACCAATGGTTGTCAATTTAAGGAGCTTTGCAAATAATTACTACTTTTTCTCTATTCCCAGTACTAACAAATTTTTCTAAAGAAATAATCCAGCCGCAATTCTGTACTATTGATTGAAAAGCTTGCCAAATTACCGAATCATGCTCACAATTAAGTTCTGATATACAAAAGTCAGACTTACTTCCATAGCTAGATTATATCAAAGGGGTAATGGTTGCTTGCCAATTGGTTTAGACTCGAACAAAAATTGGGATTCTTTCGATAGCTATTTTCAATTTGAGTTTCCATTCTGCGATAACGTTTTCTTTCCATTTGCACAAGCAATAAACTATGACTCTCCTTCATCCTCTTGGTGGAAGAAAAATAAAGATATTTTAGAGTTTACGCAAAGTGCAAAGAAAAGCCTGGAAGAAAAACTCACTTGTTCTCTAGACTGGGAAGATATTGGTTCTTGCGTATTTCCTATAAGCGTTACAGAAAAAGGCTTATACTTTGTGCTTGGTAGTGAGAGTCAACAAGAAACATCGCCAGTACTATTTTTATGGTCTGACTTAGTAGTTTCTATAAAATGGTCGAGCCTAACTCGTATGTTGTTTGCAGTGGCAGAAGTGATGGAAAGAGAAATACAGGCGCCAAAACCCTGTAAAGATGAACTACTTGCTATCTGGCGTAGTTATATGGAAGAAGTATAGTGCAACTGGCGCCTGTACAAGTGGAAAACATTAATTTCCAAACTAATGTACCATTTTGACAACGAATCGTTGTCAAATTAAAGTGCCACAATAAATAAGAACCATGATTAGTAAATTTGTTTATAAGTTAGCAACCGTGGCTAGACTTTGGGTAAGCTACAGATGCGAATTTTAGCCAAAGCGTCTTTATCGATTACAAGCTGGCTAGCATCATGAATCTACTTGCCTAAACCTTGTAAAAAAGTCTCATTACCGTCCTGACCAATTGTAACGATATCAAGAGCATCATCACCTATGCCTTCTGTTCGTATATAATACAAGTCTTGTCCATTGAAAGTTCCAACCACCATGTTTTGCTTTTTAAACAGAAAAGAAGGATGCTCGTAAAAAGTGAAAGTAGACTGTAAAGTTCTTTGAATATGCTAATGATTGTCGCTCTCTCAGTAAATTTATTAGTGTCGTAAAATTTTTGTTTCCTGTGGTTCGTTTTTCTAACATGTTTTTTTATATTTGATAGCTTGTCATTCTGAGCGTAGCGAAGAATCTTAATAATTTTGATTGTTATGAGATGCTTCACTACGTTCAGCAATGACATTTTTAATTGTTATGAGATGCTTCACTGCGTTCAGCATGACATTGTTGGTTATATAAGCACACGAGCGCACTTTCTACTCAAAATAGTCTCCTCCTGAACCATATTTCCATGCGTCTATACGACGGCGCCAGTAATATTGTTGTTTTAATGATAATCTTTTTATCCACTGTTCTATATGTTGATTTAATGAATATAAAATTGAGTAAATGCCAAGGTTGATATAATGCACTGTCCAGTCTAGCAATGCAATAATTCCAACTTGGGGTATTATTCTCATCACGAGCAAGGGATGCTGTAAACCTGTTTTAAATAAGGTTTGTGTCAACCCTGAAAATTGAATAACATCTTGCAAAAATGGTTTGAATATCGGTTCACCTAGTTTTTGCATCTCTATAAATACTGCTGATAACAAATTATTGATTTGATTGGCGCCTATTTTTTGCTCGATACCTACACTCATGGCTTTCTGAAATAACCATGTAACTGTTAAGTTGGGTTGATATGGTTGAAGTAATGATAAAGCTTTACTTGATAATTCATTACTCGCAAGTGCTTCTTCTACACCTTGTGTCAACCTGCGTAGATGTCGCACCATTGCCCCAAAACCACCAAAACTTAATGGTGACTGACTACCGCTACTGTCTCCAACTGGTAAGATGCGATGGAAAGGTGTTTGCAACGGACTTTCTCGATAGGATGGAAAATATCCAAATAATGCACGCTTAATATCAAGCTGTTTTAATTCCACACCTTGGTATTGAGGCATTAACTGGAGATAGTCCTCAAAAAGTGCTGCTAAATTAGGGCGCCGCAAATTTGCATCCATGTAGGTAAACATGTATGTTGTTCTACCGTGTCTTGCTGGGAATGCTTCCCAAAAGTACTGACACTGGTTGTGCAAGGGTGTGTTAGATAACAACAAGTCCCCGGTTCGGTTTTCCGGAAAACCTTGGGCACATGTTCCAACAACTAAACAAAGTGCATCGGGTTTTTTTCCGCCGCGCGCTTGTTGGACAATGGGTGAAAAGTGCCCCATCGCATCTATCAAAAGTCTGGTTTTATATTGCTTATTAATAATTACACCGTCTGGATGCACGACGGCTTCTTGGAATGGGGTACTTTCATATAACTTACCGCCTTTCTCTAGAAATTTTTGCTTGAGTGTCTCTAGTAGGTATGCTGGGTCTACTCCTATATTAAGTACGTCTTTTACCCAAACTTCTACACCTTCGTGAAACGCTACTCGTGCAGGATTATATTCTGTAACTATTGCTTTTTGTAATTCTTGTTCTGTAAGTAGCTCTAATTCTACAAATACCTGCAACTCATGGCGTGAGATATTCCACTCTTGTTCTCTTCCCTTTAAAATACCTCTTTCTAAGAGTACGACTGAGGCGCCTCGAAGTACTAAAGCGGCGCCTATCAATATTCCTAATGTACCACCGCAAATTACCACATCCGATTCAATATCACCAATACACTCAGAATTTTCTGTAACTACTGTTGGTACAGGAATATTACCTTGACGCAACTTTTCGAGTAAGGTATCAGCACGCTGTAACCCACCCCATACGTTACCTGGTAGACGTGCAAGAACTTCTTCTGTTAGAGACATGGTAAAAGCATTATTACAACTAGTACTAGTAATGGTAACGATATTTGACTCTATAGTTTTAAAAGTTAGTATTTTTACCGCTGTGTGAGTAAAATCACTGACTTTTGATAAATTTGCTGATAAGTTCGTATAAACAAACTACAAAGATATACTATGTGTAAATATTCGGGCTTGAGATGATATTTATTACCTAACCCTATTAATGACTGCTACATGTGCCTTAATAAACAGCATTTAAACAGCAAATAAGCTGTTACTTAAGCTATGAAAATTGCTTTTATAGTTGAAAAATTTCCTGTATTAACCGAAACGTTTGTTTTAAATCAAGCTGTTGGTTTAATCATGCATGGACATCAAGTTGATATTTACGCGCGTGAAACGGATGATACACCCAAAGTTCATCCTGATGTTCTAAGTTACAACTTATTAGAACATACATATTATGCTCCGTCTGTTCCTAAAAATTATGTATGGCGCCTGTTCAAAGCGCTAAAATTAGCTTTTGAGTTTCGCTCCTCATATAAAATAATATTGCGGTCGCTGAATTTATTAAAATACGGTAGGCGTGCAGCTTCGTTGAGGTTATTTTATTTAGTTATACCCCTACTACCATCACGAGCATACGATATCATCCACTGTCAATTTGGAATGTTCGGTATTGAAGGTGTCATATTACGTGAGATAGGCGCCATTCAAGGTAAGTTAATTACTTCGCTCCGTGGGTATGATATTAGCTGGTATGTTAAAGAATATGGAGATAATGTCTATGAAAAATTATTCCATAAAGGTGACTTTTTTCTAAGTAACTGCGAATTCTTCCGTAACCGCGCGATAAAACTAGGTTGTGATGAAAATAAAATAGTTGTGCATGGTTCTGGAATTGATTGTAACCGATTTGCTTTTCAACCACGTTATATACATGACAACGGTCAAATCAAAATTGTTACTACAGGTCGTTTAATCGAGAAAAAAGGTATTGAGTACGGAATACGGGCTGTTAAAAAAGTTATAAAGCAATACCCAAATTTTGACATTGAATACAACATTATAGGCGCCGGGTGTTTGCAAGATTATCTACAAGAATTGATACACTCCCTCAATATGAGTGGTAAAATTAAATTGCTCGGAAGAAAAAACCAGCAAGAAGTTATTGAAATTTTAGACAACTCCCACATATTTATAGCACCTAGCGTTACTGCAAAAGATGGGAACCAAGACGCACCTGTAAACACCTTGAAAGAGGCAATGGCAATGGGACTACCAGTTATCGCAACCCTCCACGGAGGTATTCCCGAATTAGTCCAAGATGGTATTTCGGGTTTTCTTGTACCTGAACGAGATGCAGATGCTATTGCGGAAAAAATAATGTATCTTATCGAACAGCAGGATGCTTGGTTAGAAATCGGAAAAGCAGCAAGAAGTTATGTAGAAGAACATTATGAAATTAACAAGCTTAATGATGAACTTGTTGAAATATATCAGAAATTGATCCCCCCAACCCCCCTTAATAAAGGGGGCTTTAAATCTCTTGTCCCCCCTTACTAAGGGGGGCTAGGGGTAGGGTGTTGACTTTAAGGGTTTTTGGACAATTTTTGCTCATGTACAACACGTGTTTCACAAAACTAGCGCAAAAAGCTTATAAAGTAAGGGTTTTAGAGCTTTGATTTGAGACACAAAAACTGTATGAACTTTTGAGCGCGCATTTCCCACAAAGTAAACACCCTAGGCTAGGGGGGATTAAATTAACTTGTTATTTAAACTAAAATCAAAATTATGTCAAATATATTACATCCACAAGTAACTATTATCGTCGTACCGCGCGAGCGATTTAGCTATACACGCGAATCATTAACAAGTATTTATACTAATACAGACTATCCATTCGAGTTGATATATATAGATGCTGGTTCACCTCCACATATAAAAAACTACCTAGCAACTGAAGCTAAAAACAAAAAATTTAAATTAATACGTACAGATTGTTACCTGTCACCAAATCATGCACGTAATTTAGGATTGCAGCAAGCGACTACCCAATACTTAGTTTTCATTGATAACGATGTTGTTGTTTCACCAGGATGGTTGCAGTCATTGATACAGTGCGCTAACGAAACCGAAGCAACTATAGTCAGTCCATTAATATGTCAGGGAACACCATTACATACAGAAATTCATTGTGCTGGTGGAGAAACAGGAATATTGCAACAAACCAAAAACGGCATAACTCGGCGCCGAATTATTGAAAAAATCTATATGCAAGGTAGAAAATTAGTTCAAACGCAGATTGAACGACAACCAACAAAACTTGCAGAATTTCATTGTGTACTGGTACGTCGAAACATCTTTACCTTAATAGGCAATCTCGACGAAAACCTACTTAACACCAAAGAACATGTAGACTTATGTATGCTTGTTCAAAAAGCAAAGGGGTCAATTTACCTAGAACCAAAATCAATCGTTACCTACGTTCCCACCACACCCTTACAACTTACAGACATACCCTTTTACATGCTGCGTTGGAGTGACGCTTGGGAAAAATCTAGTTTACACCATCTGTGCGAAAAATGGAATCTCACCGAAGACGAATATTTTAAAAATCGCTATAAACGCTTAGGATGGCGCCGTCACATGACTATTATCAACCCAATCACCAGTAAAATACCCTCACGTATCGGTGCCAGAATCACCAACAAAGTCTTACGTCTCATAGACAAACCAATAAACAAACTCCTAACCAACCACTACACCAAAAAATACCAACATTCCTCCTCTGCGCTCTCTGTGTCTCTGTGGTAAGAAAAAAAGATTTATTTACCACGGAGACGCAGAGTACACAGAGAGAATATAAACACTTATGAAACGAGAAATCATCTACACACCTCTAAGCAGTCTCCGACATCCTAAAAAACTACTTCGCGAAATGTGGCAAGACCTTCTCGCATCGCGTGAACTAGCATGGAGACTAATGGTGCGTGACATCAACTCACAATACCGTCAATCTTTACTTGGCATCACCTGGGCATTTCTACCACCCATAGTCATGGCAACAGGATTCACCCTAGCAAACCAAGCCAACGTTATTCAAGTCGGAAAAACAGATATACCTTACCCAGCATACGTCACCTTCAGCACCGTGCTTTGGCAAACATTCGTCGAAGCGCTGTCAGCACCATTACAAGCTGTAACACTAGCAAGACCAATACTCGCAAAAGTCAACTTCCCCCGTGAAGCACTAATTATAGCCAAATTGGGAGAAACCTTATTTAACTTCGCTATCAAAATTCTTCTAATTATTGCCTTATTTGTTTGGTTTCAAATTCCAGTTACCTGGACAGTTATTCTAGCTCCAGTAGCAATTATTCATTTAATCTTACTCGGAACACTAATTGGTGCATTACTGGCGCCACTCGGTCTACTATATCAAGATATTTCCAGAGGGTTAACATTAATAACAGGGTTTTGGTTATTTCTCACACCCGTAATATATCCAGTTCCCAAAACAGGTATTTTTGGAACCTTAGTAAACTTTAACCCTGTCACACCTTTATTAGTCACAGCACGCGAATTAGCCACTACCGGAAACTTATCGCAATCTACAGCATTTTGGATTGTCAGCATTATTACTTTTATTGGGTTAATCCTAACATGGATTGTTTTTCGTCTCGCGATGCCATTTGTTGTTGAGCGGGTAGGTTAGTAAATATGACTTATTTAACTGTAGAAAATGTATCCAAAAAATTCTGTCGCAATCTCAAACAGTCTTTAAAATACGGTGTTCAAGATATTATTACAGAAATAACAGGTACAAATAGAAACAGCGATAAACTACGTAATGGAGAATTTTGGGCATTACAAAATATTAGTTTACAACTAAAACCTGGTGAAGCGCTTGGTTTAGTCGGCGCCAACGGAGCAGGTAAAACTACTTTATTACGTTTAATTAGCGGTTTAATGAAACCTGACACCGGATGTATTAAAGTGCGTGGTAGAGTGGCGCCACTTATTGCACTAGGCGCCGGCTTTAACCCCATCCTTACAGGACGTGAAAATATTTATGCCAATATGTCGATATTAGGATTATCGACACAACAAATAACCAAGCGATTAAAAGACGTAATTGATTTTGCCGAAATTGATACTGCCATTGATGCACCTGTACAAACTTATAGTTCAGGAATGGCAGCACGTTTAGGGTTTGCTTGCGCTGTTCATATCGAACCAGATGTACTACTAATCGATGAAGTATTAGCTGTTGGTGATATAAAATTTCGGATGAAGTGCTACCAAAAACTAGCGCAGCTACGCGAACAGGGGACAGCTTTTATTTTAGTTGCCCATAATCCACATGTTGTACTGAATATATGTGAATCTTCGATTTATTTATCAAAGGGTAATATTATCACATCTGGTAACACTGCTGATGTGATTCGTGCATATGAAGACGATTTAAATATGGTAACTTACTCTGAGTCTTCGAGCATTATGTATTTACCAGCTAAACCTGAATCAGAAAGCATAGGTGTTGATATTACTTCATTATGCTTTAAAGATAATGAAGGTAAAATAATTCCAATATTAATATCTGGTCAACCTGCAAACTTAGCTATTAATTGCAAAGCTAATCAAAATATTGATAATTTAAATATTGGTGTAATAATTTCGGCTTTATCTGGACAAAACGAACGTATTTTATATATTACATCAGCAAGTGATAACAAATTAATTCAAATTAGTCGTGGCACCGTTGAAATTCAAATGCAAATGCCATATTGTTGCTTGCTGCCAGGTTTATACAACGCCAAAATCTATATTAAACAGGGGGTGCAATCATTAGATATTGTACAGTCATTTAGATTTGCGGTAAAAGCAAATCAAGTTATTAGCCAATCTCTATTCTACCAACCCCACACCTGGAAAGTGACAAACACCCCGTAATAAGCACTTCAGTGCTTACAGTGCTTACAACGAAAACTATTCATATAACTATATTATTATGTCTAAACTTGTTTCAATTATCATACCTTGTTACAACGCCAGTCGGTGGATAGCCGAAGCCATCGTAAGTTGTTTACGGCAAACTTATCCAAATATTGAGATTATCATAATCGATGATGGTTCTAAAGACAATTCTCTAGAAATAATTAAAAGTTACGCTCAACAGTATAACAATATAATCTGGCGCCGCATTCCCCACACAGGAGGAAACCACGCTCGCAATGTTGGTTTCTCTTTATCAAAAGGCGAATACATTCAATTTCTAGACGCAGATGATTATATTCTACCAGAAAAAATAAAACATCAAGTTGATTTCTTAGAATCAACAGGCGCCGACGTTGTTTACGGAGACTGGCGCCATCAATATCATTACAATAACGGTAGCTATAAACTTGGTGATATCAAAATTACTGGACAACAAACTGATACTCTCGAATCTTTACTTGGTACATGGTGGGTTGCTGTAGCAGCTTTACTTTACACACGTAAAACTATTGAACGTAGCGATGGATGGGATGAAACTCTTAGCACTGCACAAGATAGGGACTTTTTTATCTCTGTTGTCATGCGTGGTGCCAAAGTTATGTATCAACCTGGCTGCTATTCTATATATAGACGTTATGGTAACGTCACTGTCTCAACAGTTTCTCGACCACGTTGGGTAATGGGTCACTGTGTTGTTTTAGAAAAAGCAGAACGTAAACTAGTACAAAATAAACGACTTTCGAGTAATTACCAACGTGCGTTAGCTGCTGGTTACTTCGATATGGCACGATACTCACTTTTTGAAGACTACTCGCTATACCTCAAATTATTAGATGCTGCACTCAAACGCTGTCCAGATTTTCAAGGTAACAGCAAAAATGCTATTTATCGCCGTCTTCGAGCTATTATCGGTTTCCGACGCACCGAACAAATAGTTTGCTGTCTGCTGATTGCCAAAAAATATCTAAATTCAATTATAGATACACTTGCAGGACTTAAAAGAATATCTGGCGCCACACCTTGAACCGGGGCATGGGTGTTCATCACCAGTTCCTCAACTTTCTATCCACTCACGCACACGTTCATGCGGTACTCCAGAACCTTTACTACGATACGCTTCGAGTGAGGATAGGCTTTTCTCGACCATTTGGGTTTCAGTGAGTGGCTGAAAATTTAACGCAGTGTCAATTTCACCAAACTCAAATGCTTCCTCTGCTATTTGGTTAAGTTGATTTGTTAGTAATGGCTCAAAGTCTTCTAAGTCGCCTTCTGAATTAACTAGCCAATGAGACAGAAGAACTTTCACCTCTTGAGGCAATAATGATTCAATATGCTCCAAGATTTGCTGCCTAATGCCGCTCACTGCCATAAACTTTGTTTGTTTTTAATTCAGGTACTGTAATTTATCACTTCTAGTTTAGCATTGCTGTGACGTACATAGTTGCTTATTGTGCATTAGTATAAGCGGCACCAACTTAGGGGATGCGACGTAAAATTAATATCATTGCTTAAATTGGAAATCGAAATGAACCGCTCAAAAATAGTTGCTGTACTTACTGGCGCCATCTCTATTATTTTAGCTGTGGCTTATTTAATTATCGTCCAGTTTCTTGATTATAGAGGTGAAATGAAACCGGCACCTGTCGGTATGCTCAATAATCCATCGGTAACATATACCCAGACCGCTGATTTAAAGTTTACACCCTCATTCATCAAACCATAAATTTTTATATCTTGTAGGATAGGCATCCTGCCTGTCCTGACGTCTTTATATTAGAGCAGGCAAGGATGCCCACTCCACAAGGTTAATAATGATAATGATAATGATAATTACATTTGATTCTTATTTATCTAATTCTAGAAAAAGTTAAGTTATATTAATAAAAGTACATTTACTTATTTACAAAAATCTACATTTAAGCATTTAGAACAACTAAATACTTTTTCTAGAGTAAAGGTATTTCTAAATATAAGTAAAACCTAATAGTCAGGATAGGGATAACAAATACTTGGATTGGCGTGCGCGAAATATGATGGATAGAGTTAAATAAATCCATAGACGAGATACGATAGTAAATATTAGATATAGTGATGATGCTTGATATAAGAAAAAATTAGAGCATCTATCGCTGATTTTTTTCAAATAATAATTCCATTTTGAGCCATATAAAGTTAACCTATAACTAATAAGATTAAGTGAATATAAATTTGCATAAGTTGCAATTTTTGGGGTGCCTAAATTTAGGTTGATGGGATGTGCCCCTAAGTTAATGCTGCAAATCTAGAGGTAAGTTAATGATACAGTACTTGCTTGACACCATTTGGTTGGTGCCTTGCTATGCCCTTCTGGGCGGGCTTATAGCGTTACTTTGGTCGCCTGGGGTGAATCGTCTCACGGGTCCAAGACCGGCTGGTTATGCCAACCTAGTTATGACGTTTACAGCATTTATTCATTGCGTGTTAGCACTAACGGGGACTTGGAACCATCCACCGCAAGAGATATTTATTCCTTGGCTTTCAACGGCTGGGTTAAATATATCTATAGATATAGAGGTAACATCTGTCAACGTTGCTGCGATGACTGTGGTCTGTGGTTTGAATTTCTTATCACAGATTTACGCTATCGGGTATATGGAGATGGACTGGGGTTGGGGACGTTTTTTCTCTTTACTAGGTTTATTTGAAGGGGGATTATGTTGTTTAGCTCTTTCTAATAGTTTGTTCTGTAGTTATGTAGTGTTAGAAATATTAACGCTAGGAACTTATTTATTAGTTGGACTATGGTTTAGCCAACCTTTGGTGGTGACAGGAGCGCGCGATGCATTCCTGACAAAACGGATAGGTGATTTAATTCTGTTAATGGGTGTATTAGGTATATATCCTTTAGCACAAACTTGGAACTATACAGATTTAGCGCAGTGGGCACAAACTGCGAATGTTAACCCTACAGTAATTTCTTTAGTTTGTTTAGCGTTAATCGCTGGTCCAATGGGTAAGTGCGCGCAATTTCCACTGCACTTGTGGTTAGATGAAGCGATGGAAGGGCCTGTACCCAGTACAATTTTGCGGAACTCGGTTGTTGTTGCTAGTGGCGCCTGGGTTTTGGTAGAGTTACAACCAGTATTCAGCTTATCGCCATTTGTATCAAGTGTAATGGTAGCTGTTGGTTCTGTAACAGCAATAGGAGCTTCACTCATTGCCATAGCACAAATCGATGTTAAGCGCTGTCAGTCATACTCGGTAAGTGCTTACATGGGTTTAATATTTATCGCTGTAGGAACTCAGCAAAATGAAGCTGCATTGTTACTAGTACTTAGCCATGCTTTATCAGCAGCATTACTAGTAATGTCTACTGGTGGAGTTGTTTGGAATAGTATTACTCAAGATGTCACCCAACTCGGTGGTTTGTGGTCGCGTCGTCCAATTTCTGGTCTAGCTTTTATTGTAGGCGCCCTTGGATTGATTGGTTTCCCACCATTGGGTTCTTTCTGGGCATTGCTCAAACTCGCAGACGCACTTTGGACAACACATCCTATTTTAGTTGGAGTCGTTATTTTAGTTAATGCTTTGACGGCATTTAGCTTAACCCGTGAATTTGGTTTAATTTGGGGTGGTAAAGCTAAACAAATGAGTGAACGCTCTCCTGAAGTTTTCTGGCCAATGATATTACCAATGGTTATTTTAGCTGGATTTGTATTGCACTTACCATTGATACTAGAAAGCTTCTCTTTACTACCTTCTTGGGCAGTACTCAATAAAGATGTAGCTTTATTGCTGATATGGTCGAGTATATTTGGTGTAAGCATTGCTGGGGTAATTTACTTGGGTGACTTCATTCCCAAACCAGTTAAACTTCCGTTTAAACCTATACAAAACTTACTTGCTTACGATTTTTACACTCCCAAGCTGTACCGTGCGAGCATAGTATTGGGTGTCGATTTAATATCAAAACTTACCGATATTGTTGACCGCTTCGTCGTTGATGGTATCATCAACCTATTTGGTTTAATTTCCCTTGGTGGTGGTGAAGGACTCAAATACAGTAACTCTGGACAAACACAATTCTACGCATTAACTATTTTGCTTGGAGTTAGTCTATTAGGCGCCTTCGTTACCTGGCAATTCTGGGGAGACGAATTTATGCATTTAATGTCCGCTTCTGTTTCTTTACTTCCTCAATAAACCTTGTAGAGACGTTACATGTAACGTCTCTACCTTAGACCATCAATAAATGAATTTATGTTAAGTGTTTTAATTGGGGCGCCGATTTTAGGTGCGTTAGTAGTTGCCTTACTTCCGAAAAAGCTACCTGCGGGTAATGTTCGGTTTGTAAGCTTGTTTATTGCAGGACTAGTTTTTCTTTGGAACCTGTTTATCTTACTCAAATTTGATCTGACTAATCCAGGAATGCAGCTTACTGAGTATTTGCCCTGGAATGAAACTCTTGGTTTAAACTATCAACTCGGAGCAGACGGTTTGTCGATTCTGATGTTGGTGCTAAATAGCTTCCTAACTTGGATTGCAATTTATAGCAGCAGTAAAGAGACAGAACGTCCGAGACTTTTTTACTCGATGGTTTTGCTAATCAGTGGTGGAGTCGCAGGAGCGTTTGCTGCACAAAATCTACTGTTATTCTTCCTGTTCTACGAATTTGAATTAATTCCTTTCTACCTGCTAATTTCAATTTGGGGTGGTGAAAGACGTGCTTACGCAGGAATTAAGTTCTTAATTTATACTGCGGTTTCAGGCGCCTTTATTTTGGCAAGCTTCTTAGGAATAGTATGGCTGACAGGCGCTAAAAGCTTTGCAATGGACACTATTTCGGTTCAAGGTTTGTCAAGTGCATTACAATTGCTCCTTTTGGTTGGAGTTGTAATTGGTTTTGGTATAAAAATACCTTTAGTTCCATTCCATACTTGGCTGCCAGATGCTTATGTTGAAGCATCTGCACCTGTTGCAATTCTTCTTGGTGGTGTCTTAGCAAAACTTGGAACTTACGGTTTACTCAGATTTGGTTTAGGAATATTCCCCAATGCATGGAGCGTTATTGCACCAACTTTAGCAATTTGGGGCGCCACTAGTGCCGTCTACGGAACAGTCACCGCTGTTGCTCAAAAGGACATTAAGCGTATGGTTGCTTACAGTTCGGTTGGACACATGGGTTACATTTTACTCGCTGCTGCTGCTAGTACACCTCTTGCACTCGTTGGCGCCGTTGCCCAAATGGTGAGTCACGGTTTAATTTTAGCCATGCTATTCCACCTTGTTGGAGTCGTTGAAGCTAAAGCTGGTACACGAGAACTAGACCAACTCAACGGTTTAATGAGTCCTATTCGTGGTTTACCCTTAACAAGTGCTTTATTAGTACTTGGTGGTATGGCAAGCGCGGGTATTCCCGGAATGACAGGGTTTGTAGCAGAGTTTATAGTTTTCCAAGGTAGTTTTGCTGTGTTCCCCATCCCTACACTAATGTGTGTAGTAGCCACAGGTTTAACAGCAGTATATTTTGTAATTCTGCTCAACCGCACCTGCTTCGGCAAATTAGACAACAACTTAGCATATTACCCTCGCACATTGTGGTCAGAAAAAATCCCCGGTTTAATCTTGGCAGGATTAATTATATACCTAGGTTTCCAGCCCAATAACCTAGTACGTTGGAGTGAACCAACCACCACCGCAATGGTTGCTGCAATTCCAGCCATAGAAAAAACAGTCACCCCACAAGTAGCAATGAAGTAGAGTTAGGAGTTAGGAGTTAGGAGTTAAAATCATGAATCTAACTTACATACCAATTAGTCTTGTTATTTTAAGATTTCTGATTGCTCCATTCTTACTGTGGGACGCCATCGATGGTAAAACATCTATCTGGTTTATTGTCGCTTTTGTAGTTGCATTTCTCTCTGATATATTTGACGGCATAATTGCCCGCAAATTAAGTGTAAGTAATGCTCAATTGAGACAGGCAGATAGTTGGGCAGATTTAACTCTCTACATTTGTGTTGTAGAAGCTGCTTGGTTGGTACACGGCGAAGTTGTAATTGCTTGTCGTTTACCCTTACTAATATTGTTGGCAGCACAATTAATGTGGTGGTTAGTCAACCTTGTTAAGTATGGCAAAGGGGCAAGCTACCACACCTACTCCGCTAAACTTTGGGGAATAACGCTTTTAGTTGCAACAGTAGCTTTGTTTGGATTTAATCACGCTGTTACTGCTATATGGATAAGCTGTATTGTCGGCACCATTCACAGTATTGAAGAAATAGCAATGACGCTGATATTACCAGTTTGGAAACACGATGTATTAAGTATTTTTCATGCTTTAAAACTACGTAAAGTAACGGCGGGTTAACCAATATCTTTCTTTTATAACGAGAATATCGTAAACTCGCCCCACAAAAATCTAAAATAAGGGAATCTCGATGGTATTAACTCCTGAAAAACAAACTACTAAACTACCACCTTCAACTCACGAGTTTGCCGATGTCATTCATCGTTTAGAAGCGGGTGGTTCAATGCTGCCAGATACGCCAGAAAACCTAATGCAAATCATTGGTATATATAAAGCTTACGCTGTGCCAATGGATTTTTACTGGCGTGACTTGCTTTATATTGCTGAACAAGTATTCTTAGACCCATTCCCATTCTTCAAATACTTTATTTCAGATGAATACTTGCAGCGTCACAACCATTATGCTGGTGATGATGCTGACTTAAGAATTTGGCGTGGTCCTGCAACAGCGCACCCTGAACTTTTAGAGTTTATGGAAAAGGGTGAAACCATAAAAATGCCAAAGCTACTCCATCACCTTTTGCATGACCGGGTAAATATGGAGTTTGCCGAAGCTTGTATGCGCGCGATGTTATGGCATCGTCACATGTACGCTCCTGTCAACCAATTTGATGCGTATTTAGACTCTGACGAATACCGCGCTAACGCTGACCGTGCCATTAAAGCATACTTCAAACGCAACCCCTTAATGATGGGAATGTACAAATTATTCCCAGAAATGTTCATCGAACAATGCCGCCAAATGTCATATTACTCGAACCTAGGTTTATTCTGGGAAGTAATGGCGCCTGTGTTCTTTGAAATGTCAGATATTTACGACGAAGGAGGTTTTAAAGGTGTACCCGATGCGATGAACTTTTTGGTCAATGGAATTTTCGCCATCGCTGGGCGCCCAATTTACCACCACGTATACGTAGACGGTGAATGCTACGAAGTCATTCCTAAATCAAAAGGTTTTACCTGGCTATACGAAGCAGCACTACCTTACGTCGAAGCCGTCTTCTACCGTACCGCACCATTCCGTGGTACAAAATCATACAACGCCCAAGCAGGTCAAGTACCCGACAAGCAAACAGACTTCCACTACGGAATCCTTTACGCCGACGTATTCCCAGTAGGTACCGCTGGTATTCCACCAACATTATTAATGCAAGACATGTTGCATTTCTTACCCAAATATCTTAAAGATTATTATCTTCAACATTGCCGTGGTGACGAGGACATACTAATTCAATTAGGTATTACCTTCCAACGGTCAATGTATAACGTAACATCAGCAGTAATTCAAGCATTACGAACTGCTTTGTTATACCCATTAGATGACCCCAACCCCAAACACTTACAAGCAAACCGCGAATTCTTTGAAATGCAAATAGGCCGCTTCTGCCGTCCTGAATATGGAATGCGCGACGCCGCACGCTTACGCCAAATTCAAAGCCCAGATTATCGTTAATTGATCCCCCCAACCCCCCTTAATAAGGGGGGCTTTTTTTTGTAAATTGTCGTATTTATCCTTACCAATATCACAAAACAACCTCTTGTCCCCCTTAATAAGGGGGGCTTTTTTATATAAATTGTCGTATTTATCCCTTATTGCTTAAGCGAAAGCAGGGTTCCAAAGCGACTGTATTTCACCCTGCTTCGAGTAAAGAAGAGGAAAAAGAGCAATTTGAATTATTTAAACGTTTAGTTCAAGAGAAAGAAAGAAAATCTCATACTTAACTTTGACAAATTTGATCCCCCTAACCCCCCTTAATAAGGGGGGAACAAGAGAATTTAAAGCCCCCCTTATCATGCTCTGTTGGGGGGTTCAAGCTGGACTCCATTATTTGGCCTTGCTGCTGTTGTTGTAACTGGTGCATATGGTTAAATAACTTCCAACAGTATTCTTCTGGCAACCCACAAGTAACGGCGCCTCGTAAAACTATATTAAAATACCAATCGTTCGGTGCCACTTCAGTAGCAAGTTTATTAACTACTACATAAGTTCGCACATTTTTATAAACTTTACCGTGAGCGCGAACTTCAATTATTTCTTGACGATAACCACCTCTTGGCACATCTTCACGTTTGTCTAACTGTTCACTCAGGCGCCAAGGTAACTTGTACAATACACCTTTAACACTCGCTTTTGGGTCTGGCACTACATCCAATACACCACATTTACGAGTTTGTGAATAGCGATAAAAACCTAGTCGATAACCTTTTAGTGTTCCAGTACCTACAACGTAAAGATGAGTCTTTTCACCTAGTGACCGTTTTAAGTCCACTGGACACATGCAAGAACCATATGCAAAGTAATAAAATGTTGATTCTTCACCATGCTGCACTTCTTGCTGTACTTCCAAGTTGAAGTTTGCTTGGCTCTCGGCACCTAATTTGTTTTGGTGCAATTGCTTACCCAAATTATTCACCTAACTTTATATACAGAGACTACTGGTATTATTTTATCATTCTGTTGCGTGTCTTATGGTGTTTTTACGCAGAGAAATAAATAATAGTAGAAAGGGCATGGCGCCCTTTCTAGATTATCTATTGCTGAGTGTTGTTGCTGTTAAATCATTCCAAGCTTTTAACACAACCTTTAAGTTGTCTGGTACTTTTTGACTCGATGTATCATTATACTGAACTGTGCCATCTTCACTAGTCAGAGTATAAGTAATATAATCTGCGGCGCCGCTTGGTGCAGGATAAGTAACATTTTGGAATAGTTCTGCCTGCCGTTCTAATAATTGTTGAAACCGTTTTGTCTCAGAGAGTGAAAGTCGGAAAACTCTGCGCTCCGAATCATTTGTATCACCTAAACGAGTTTGAATAAGGCGCCCATCTTGGAGTAAAACGGTTTCGTAGGTTCTGCCAATTATACCACCTGTTGTTACATATCGGAATATTACACCGTTTGTTAATGCTGGTGGTAATTCACGTGTAGGTATTGGTACACCTCCATTTGCTACTCCATTTACAACCTTGCTAGCATCTTCATTTAATCGAAATGCAATTTTATTATTTGCACTGCCAACAAAGTTATTGGTGTGGTAAACAAAACGTTCTCTACCAACTGCTACGGTAATACGCCATCCTTTTACTGATGAAGAAGTAGTTGAGCTTCCATCTAAACCAAGATTACCATTCTTCCAAGTTACTTGTTCGGCGCCTGTAATATTTTTAGTAGATACGTTTACTTTCGCAACCGCGCGTTTCTGAGCATCTGCTAATACGCTATTTACTATTGCTCTTGGTATGCTAGCTACCGATAAGTATTCAAAACGAGTACTTTCTTTATCAACAGCGTATACCCAATTTTGCATTCCATCCGATACAGTTACTTCTGCATCAAATCTCTCAGTATTTCCTAACTTGATGTTTGTAACACGAAGGTCGGTTAGTTCATTACCAGAAGAACGTCTTAAAGCATCGCGTTTTATTACTTCTGCAAGTCTTGGCGCCAAAGCTGGAGTTTGGTCTTGATTTACAATCTTAGCATCTGCACTTACTAAATAAGTCCAGGCGCCAAGTCCACTATCAACCGTAACATTCCAACCTGGAGTAGGACGATATGACCTATCACATATGGGGTTGAAAGTTAAATTACAAGGGTTGGGGAAAATTACTTTTTGTGAAGAAGTAATTCTAAATGTATCTTCAGAACGTCCCGACCATTTAGAAGCATTACGCAATACAGCGTCAGCAATATTTATGGGTATATTTACATTGCTACCTACTTGGTCTTGTCTACCACCTTGCACTAGTTTGAGTTGTGACCCATTATCACTAACCAAATAAACCCATGCATCACGAACGTTATTTGGTTTAACGCTAACTTCCCAACCAGATACTGGTATCGGTGTACAAGCAGGTAAAGTTTCTGGGTCTTCACAACCAAAGAACCACTGCTTACGCTTATACGAAACAAGCTCAAAATCTTTTTGTGGTAACTCCGCAGTTTGGGCAGCTTTAGATAAAACTGCATTTCTTGCAGCTTTTGGTAAACCTTCTGCTAATAGCTGTAAAGACTCACCGTTCTCGTTACTCAAATAAACCCAACGGTCTTGCTCGTTACCTACAGTTACTTTCCATATATATAATGAATTACGTCCTTGTTCCCATTTTCCACTTTCGATATTAACAACCGATAATGCTGCTACTGGTATTCCTGTACCTTCAGAGACACGACGTAATATTCTATCACTGACAACTTGGGGCAATTTGATATTACTTGCAGCTAAGTTTAATCTTACTTGTGAACCATCTGGTTTTACATGGTACACCAGGCGCCGTTTACCTGCCTCTACTGTGACACGAAATGCAGGTTGTGCTATTTTAGTGCAAGCTTCATTTGGTCTTGCTAAACCCAAACAACCATCAACGGTTATTTGTTCAACACTGCCAATTTCTAAATCAGAAACTGGTAAACCTGTATTGCTAACAGCATCTCTTAAAACTGCGCGTTCAGCTTTATCAGACAAACCTTTGTTATTAACATCGCTTTCAGTTCTATTTAATCTAATAATAGAACCACTTTCGTTAGTATGGTAAACCAAACTTACGTCTTTAATACCAACAACAACACGCCAACCAGAAACTATTACTTGACTACATGCTCGGTTAGGTTCAGCGAGTTCCAAACATCCATCTTTCCAATCTCGCGATTGTGCTTGAGTAATATTAAGCTGTCTAGGTAGCACTCTTAAACGAGATGATGCAGCTCTAATTACAGCATCACGAACTCTATTGGGTAAACGAGTGTTATTGCTATTATCAGCAATATTTCGATTAGTAACACGTAAATTACGACCATTATTATTGGTATGGTAAATAACTTTTTCACGACCATTGGATACTACTACTTGCCACCCTGGTACTATCGCTTGCGTACAAAGTTCACCAGGCCCTGCTAGTTCCAAACAACCATTACGCCAGTCTCTTTCAGTAAATTCAACGATACTGATATTTGATGGTAAAATACCTTGGCGCCGGGAAAAGTCTCTGATAACCGCATTTTTGACCGAACGAGGTAAATTACGATTAGCACTGACTTTTATAGCTTCTTTTGTAACGTTTGATGCAGAATTTATAGGTGCCGCTGTAGCACTCTTAATTAAAGTGATGCTGCTACTAACTGACAAAACACCGCTTAATACCAAAGCAGTAACTTTTCGACGCTGATTCATGATAGAATTATTTTTGATATTGTTTTTCATAGTTACACGTAAAGAAGCAGTAATTAATCGTTAGTCATTAATTTCTGGTAGATGATTAATTGTCAACGACAACAAATTCTTCATCCTAAACTTATAGTGTTCGGGACGAAATATTAAACAAAATAGATATAGTATTGTTGCCCTAATATACCAAAATAGACGCAAACTTACTCGCCCTTTGTTCCTTTACTTTCACAGAAACTTTAAAAAGGGCGAGTGAGGCTTACGTATTTGTAGGGTGCGTAACGCTATAACAATATTTCAACGAAGCAAATAATTTCGTAGCGTTACGCACCATATGCTTTAAAAAGGACGAATTAAGCTTACGTGTTTATACGGTGCGTGACGCTACAGGTCTTGTCGCTACGCTGAAGTTTTTTCATGGCGTCACACACCCTACGCTGACAAAGACTGTTGATTAAACGACGCTGTAGCATCAAAACGAATTGTACACGCAGCCCAGTCTTTCAAATCAGGCGCCAGCCATACCAAACGGCGTACAATATCATCATTAACCCAAAGTACTAAAGGGAAATGGAACTGTTTACGTAACTCATCGCGCATGAGGTTCGTAGAAACAATTAACTGATTAATAGAAATGACCGATTCCAAACCCCTAACCATTAAAGCTTCAGGTTGAGTAGAACCCAATGTAGTAGCAATAGTCGTATATAGTGTATCAGATGTTGGAGTTAAAAGTATCTCTTTAATATCCACAGATGAGAACTCATGCAGCAAACTAACTATATCCTGTTGTCGCTGTGGAGAATTACAGCAAGCTAAAAGTAAGGAAAAATCACCGCTTGCTACCATTATTGACCTTACTAGTGTTTTTATGGCAGCAGTTGAGCTAGCTGTATCTCGTTTTGGTTCTCGTTGTGTTTTAAGTAGACCTACCATTTCACGCCCCTGACTATAATTTGATGCACTAAAAAGAAAATATCAGCAAAATTACTCAGAAAAATCTTCCTAAAAGCAGGTTATTGAGTAATTTTGTTGACATCTATTGGGATAACCTTGAATCGATTTTATTCACGGTTTTCAAATTCAGGGTGGGGTGGTTGACCCCACATTTTAGTAGGTGCGGCTATGCCTTACTTACAAGCGCACTCAGCACTTTTTACTGAAGATGCGGTAATACAAGTGTATGCTAAGTTCCTTGATGGGGAAGAATATATATGTCAAAGGGTTGACGGTGACGATGATATTACGAAAATCTCGCTTTGCTAAAAATAATATTCCTTTAGCTACAATTGGCGCCGACATAACACCATAAGGATTAAGCTGGCTTTTAAACGGGCCAAGGATTAATTTGCGTATGGTGCAAACCTTATCTAACCGTTTGAGGGTGATAATTTCTCCAAGAGCGCGTTTGCTAAGTTCGTAAAGCGGACTAAGTGCTGGAGATATTTCTGCTTCGGAGGTATTAACCCAAATTTCCTTTGTAGCTTTGGCCGAAACCCCGGTTATAGTGGTCATAAATATATCCATCAACCGCAACGCACTAAAAGTATTTACTTGATAAGAAGAATTTATTGCTTCTGAGGTGCGGGCGCCATATACGTTAATTCCGTGGTTGATAATCAAAATATCGACTTTCTGTAAGCTGTCTTTAAGCGCAGCTTCGTCACCCATCTGCCACGAAAGCACTTTTATTCCTTCTGTTGAAATTTGGTCTGGACGAGTTGTGAGAGCGACAACCTTAGCTCTGTGCAGCACAAGCTCTGCTATTAACGCTTGTCCTAAAGCACCAGATGCTCCAGTTATAGCTACTGTTTTGCCTTGAAGCGATAATCCTGTTCCAAGCACTTTATCCACCAGAGGAAAAACACCACTATAGTATGCATTCACATTATCAAAATGATGGCGCCAGTGATAGGTTCTATTTACCAGCCATACAGAAGGAACTTCTTCCAAAGGTCCAGGTAAATGTGTATAGTCTGTCTCAATACTTCCCTGAAAATACCTTAGACTCGCACCATACAGAAAACCCCAAGCATAAACTACTCCCAACCAAAACCCTGCTTGATGGATAACAAAAGCAAGCGGTGTAACAACTGCCACAAGTAAACCCGACTCTAAAATATCATGATATAACTGCGAATCTTGATAAGCTTTGAGCGAAACCACCGAAAAATCTCGTTTATACGCCATATGGTGCTTGTTGTGCCATTTCGCTAACCAACTAACTTGGTGGCACAAAGCGTGATAGCTGTCTCTCAACACCTCAGCAAGCAACAGCGATAGCAAAGCCCAAATTGTAAATTGAATGCAAGTGACTACTATAACAGCCCAGTTTACCTGAATTGCTTCTATTACGTCCAAACGAGTTAAAATCTCCATATCGTGCTACTGATATCTCTTTTTTTTCTTAATCATTCTTAATAATCCACCAAGGAAGGTCAAAAATCGAGTTTTAGAGAAGACTAAATTATTTTTTAATAAAAATATACTATTTTGTACATAACTATCCGCTACATCTGTTTTATCCGTTGCAAGCAACTTATGAGTAAAATATAGGGTCATACGTGTATCATGCTTTCAAACAATTAACACGAATACACAATGAGAAATTTGAAGTGGAGTGTGAGGCGCCCCATTAAACAGCGTTACTTTGCTGCACTGGTGGCTTTAAGTTTAGCGGTGACAATGTTATTTTCTTTACCAACTACCGCACAAATACCTTCGCGTCAACCAGCCAGTGAGTTACGGGGAGTTTGGCTAACTAATATAGATAGTAACGTCCTGTTCAATAAACAGCGTTTAGATAATGCTTTAAACCGTCTTAAAGAATTAAATTTTAATATAGTATATCCGACCGTATGGAACTGGGGGTGGACGTTATATCCAAGTAAAGTTGCCCAAAGAGTTATTGGACGTAACCTTGACCCTGAACCAGGACTACAAGGACGCGATATGCTCTTTGAAGCCGTAGAATTAGGACATGCAAAGGGTTTAAAGGTGATACCCTGGTTTGAGTTTGGCTTTATGGCGCCAGCAGACTCAGAACTCGCAAAACGGCGCCCACAATGGCTAACTAGTCGCCGAGACGGTACTAAAATTGTCAAAGAAGGCACACACGATAGAGTCTGGTTAAATCCATTTCGCCCCGATGTCCAGCAATTTATGTTGGATTTAATTGTAGAAATAGTTAAAAACTACGATATAGATGGTATTCAATTTGACGACCATTTTGGATTACCTGCCGAACTAGGCTATGATTCCTACACAGTAGCGTTGTATAAAAAAGAAAATCGCGGAAAACTACCTCCAAAAAATCCCCAAGACCCACAATGGTTAAGTTGGCGTGCCAATAAAATTACAAACTACATGAAACGGGTATTTACAGCAATTAAAGCAACCAACAAAAATTGCCTAGTTTCAGTATCCCCGAATCCACAGCGCTTTTCTTATGACTTCTTCCTTGCAGACTGGCAACGCTGGGAAAGAATGGGACTAATCGAAGAATTAATTATACAGATATATCGCAATGACTTAAAAGTATTTAACAGCGAATTAGACCGTCCAGAAGTCAAAGCAGCAAGAAGTCATATCCCCGTCAGCATCGGCATTATTAGCGGCTTAAAAAATAAACATGTACCAATAAAACAAATTCAAACCCAAGTCCAAAACGTGCGTGCGCGTAAATTTGCAGGAGTTTCATTCTTCTTTTACGAAACCCTATGGAACATGAGTAAAGAACCAACGCAGCAACGTCAAGCTGGTTTACAAAGCATGTTCCCCACACCAACAACATACCCACATTTACTAAACGGTTGGAAAGCTAGTAGATAATGGTTTGCAACGGATGTAACGGATGTAACGGATGAGTTAATCGTAGGTTGGGTGTAGCGGCAGCGTAACCCAACATAAAATATTATTGTTTATATTTTTTATGTTCACAACAATATACGCATGTCAAGTTACGACAATATATACAAAATAGTACGCCAAATACCCCAAGGAAAAGTAGCCACATACGGACAAGTCGCAGAACTAGCCAACCTTTGTGGTAAACCTCGTTTAGTTGGATATGCGCTTTACCGTGTAGACATATCATCAGATATACCCTGGCATCGAGTAGTAAACGCTAAAGGTGAAATATCTTACTCTCCACTACGTCAAGGTGGAGACCACACGCAAAAAGTCCTCTTAGAACAAGAAGGAATAGAATTTAGCCCCAGAGGAAAAATCAACCTACGTAAACACTTATGGCAACCAACACTTGTTATTTAGGCGCCAAACCATTCAAGTGCAGAACTTGCAATATCTGTAGGAACGGTGTGAAAACCATTAAATTCCTGATAAACTAAATCATAGCCCGCGCGCTCTAACTGTGGCACAATCTTCCGACTACAGTGTTCAATTGACAGAATACTATCCATTTTGCCGTGTGAGATAAAAATGCGCGGTTGCCCATGTTGTGAAGCTGGCGCCATAAATCCAGGTGAGAATGCGATGATATGGTTAAACAAGTCACCGTTAGTGATACCAATACTAAGTGCATAAGAGGCGCCATCAGAAAAACCTTCAACTGCAATGCGTGTGGGGTCAATTGCTACACGGCTAAATGTTTGTGCTAGTGCTTCATCGATAAATGCGATATCGGCGCCATACTCACTGTAAAGCATATCCCAGGTTTTTTGGCGTGAAGAAGTTGCCAGTAAAATTAGCCCAGCAGCATCTGCAAATTGTAGAAATGGCGCCAAACCACCATGTGCATCACCACCTGCACCATGTAGCATCAGTACTAAAGGTGCAGGTTTGTTAAGCTTATAGCTTTTAGGTATGTAAAGAAGTGCGTCGCGGTCAGCATCCAGTCCCAGAGGTTGTAAACCATACGATACTGGTAAGTTTTTTGGTTGTGAGGGTCGTACTGACAACCGTGCTTCTTCATATGCAAAGCTATAATTTTCTTGTTGCTTGTCTCTTATCATTTTTTCTCAACTTACTTAATATCAAGATTTTATTAAATAAAAGTATACGCACTACTTTATTATCTAGGATTATAGAAACGAAACCTTCATTCTTAAGAGTATTTGCAGTCAGACTTAAGTAATATATTGGTTAATTTAAATGTGTATAAATCCTGTATTAATGATTACATAATGATTGCAATCAGTTATTTGATACTGATTTAGGATGTTCAGGAATAACGGGAAAAATAAAAAATTATTATGCAAGATTCCTAATAATTTCTAAAAAAGCTAACACTACTGGTATAATATTCTCCCGTTTCCAAGCAATGCCTAACGCTGTAATCGGTGCTTCAGGATTCAGAACACGGTAAACAACACCTGTACGCTGAAAGTTTTTCACATGGGATGGTAATAAAGAAATACCAATTCCTGCAGCAACAAATCCCAAGATGACTTGCATTTCTCTAGCTGCACAAACAACATTTGGATGTAAACCTGCTTTTTGGTAAATATCAAAAATCTGTTCGTGTAATCCGCAACCCCTGTCACGGGAAGCTAGAATTAGCGGTTCGTTAGCAAGTGCGGTAATGGAAATTTCTGAGTGTGCAGCTAAAGGATGATTCTCTGGTAAAGCCAAAACTAAAGGTTCTTGAAGCAAAATTTCCAGTTCTAAATTTGCATCAGTGATGGGTGGTGTCACAAAACCAACATCCAGATTATTTTCTGAGAGCGCAATTACTTGTTCGCTGGTGGTCATATGCTGCATAATTATCTCCACTTCAGGGAAGCATTCGCGAAATAGTTTAATCGAAATAGGTATAATATCATACACTGAGGAGCCTTGAAATCCAACCGTTAATTGGCCACCAAAAGTTTCTCCCGTAGAAGTGGTCAGGGAAGCACTACAAGCAGTTGTGAACGGAGTAGAGGACGTTTATCCTGGTGAACAGGCAAAGCATTTAGCTGCACAGTTGTTGAGTGACCCCAAAGAAGTTGAAAAAGCTTTAGCGCAAATGTTACCAATGAGTTAATTTACTAGTATTTTTGTTTAGCTTGCTAATTATAGTATTAATTTAATACTAGTACACACGCGACAATACATTTTTTAAGAAAGCGGATAAACTATATATGACAAAGATTCTGCATGTTGATACTAGTCCTAGAGGGCAACGTTCTCACTCACGGACTTTAACTAGTAATTTTGTAACCAATTGGAAAAATAGTTATCTTAACTCCACTATTATTTATCGAGATATCGGACATCAAATTGTTCCCCCAGTCAGCGAAACTTGGATTGCAGCAGCATTTTCTCCTCCAGATACCCACACACCAGAGTTAAATACCGCACTGCAACTTTCAAATCAATTAATTGATGAACTGATTGATTGTGACCGCTATATTTTTAGCGTACCAATGTACAATTTTGGCATTCCCGCAAATTTTAAAGCATATATTGACCAGGTTTGTAGGGTTGGACGCACTTTTGCCGTTAATTTGCAAGGTGGTTATGAAGGATTATTAACAGGGAAGAAAATGCTAGTCATTACTGCGAGGGGTGGAAGTTTTCCTGTGGGAACTCCTGCTACTAGTTTTGATTTCCAAGAACCTTATATTCGGACTATTTTTGGTTTAATGGGTGTTACCGATATTAGCTTTGTTCATGCAGAAAACTTGGCAATGAAAGGTGATGCACGGGAACAATCTTTACAGTCAGTAAAAACTAAATTAGCAGCATTAATTACAGAGTGGAGTTAATGCTAAAAGTCAAACTTTCATCTGTTTCAGCAATACTTTTTCTGACAACTACAGGGATAAATTTATTGGGCGCCACAACTCCCTCATTTGCAGATACAACCAACGAAGTTATTCCTGTTACTTCCGCGAGTCAATTAAAAGATGTCGAACCGACCGATTGGGCTTTTCAAGCATTGCAATCTTTGGTCGAACGTTATGGTGTAATCGCAGGATACCCCGACGCAAGTTTTAGCGGTAAAAATGCCATTACTCGCTATGAATTTGCTGCTGGTTTAAATGCTGCTTTGAACGGAATCAATCAATTAATCAGTGCTGGCAAAGAAAATTTAGTTTTCTCTGAAGATCTAATCATATTACAAAGATTACAAAGCGAGTTTGCAGAAGAATTAGTAACTTTAAACGCAAGGGTTAATGTATCAGAAACTCGTAATGCAGAATTGTCAGCAAACCAATTTTCTACCACTACCAAATTAACAGGACAGGTAGTGATGGCAGTTAACGCTGGTGAATTTGCTGGAGAAAAAATTATTGCTCCTAGAGGTGCCGTAATTAGTCAAAATGACTCAAATCCAACCTTTATTTACCGCAGCAGTTTGGATTTCAATACCAGCTTTAAAGGTACAGATTTATTAAAGATTCGCTTAGTTACTGGAAGTGATGGTGCAAATGATAACGCGACAGGTTTTCTCGAACCGAATTTTGGTAGTGTTTTAGATTACTCAATTCAAGGACGAAATAATCAAATCAGTCTAGCTCGTTTATATTACACTTTTGCCCCTAGCCCGAATTTAAAAGTTTCGATTGGATCAGCACTAGTCGCACCCGATTTTGTTGATAAAAACCGCTACGCTAATGTTAGTTTTAAAGACTTTTCTACCCAAGCTTTCGCTAACAATTTCATTTTATTACCTAGAGCAGGTGGTGCGGGTGCTGTAATCGACTGGCATCTGAAAGGCAGTTCAGTAAAACTACGAGCAGTATATATAGCTGGAGATTCAACAAATATACTTCCAGATAACCAGCGCTTAATTGGAGGAGGAGGTTCAGAAGATATCCGTTTGTTCCCTAACGCTGGAGGTGGTGCAGATGGAGGTTTATTTGGAGACCCCTATCAAGGTTTTGCAGAACTAGAATATTCCCCTAGTAAAGCTTTTAATGTCCGTTTACAATACAGTGGTGGAAAAGTTTTTGGTAGCAGTTTTCAAGGAGTTGGTGTCAATTTTGACTATTCTTTGAATTCACAAATTGGTATATTTGGTCGCTACGGTTATGCAAGTTATACAAACACTAGTTTAGGTAATATTTATCCTAATTATTGGATGGCAGGATTTAGTTTACAAGATTTGTTTATCAAAGGGGGTATTTTTGGAGTTGCAGTTGGTCAACCTTTTATTGAAAGTGCTGTAGGAAATAGTACGCAAACAAACTACGAAATTTTTTATAACTTACCTGTGAGTAAGAATATTCGGGTTACACCATTACTGCAAGTTGTCACAAATCCCAGCAATCAAGATGATAATGGGAGAATTATTAGTGGCACCTTGCGAACAGTATTTTCCTTTTAATTTTTATTTATGATATGTTTTATATTCTCTAATTTTTCATAAATTTGGAATATTGAGTTATCGAAAAATTAAATTTTTACGTAAAACACAATGAGCAAAACGAATTCAAACTCAAATTTTACCAAAGCTACTCTTTTATTAGTTAGCACCCTTACAGTTATGTCGGGTGCAACGATTTCCCCATCCTTACCTGCGATGCGGGAATATTTTTCAAATGTACAAAATGCGGATTATTTAGTTAAATTATCACTAACTTTACCAGCTTTATTTATTGCATTGGGGGCGCCATTAGCTGGTATTATTATTGATAGAGTCGGGCGTAAACCGTTATTAATTATTGCCTTAATTATCTACGGAATTGCAGGAAGTTCCGGTTTAATTCTCAATGATTTGACCTTAATTCTAGTTGGACGAGCATTATTAGGTATTAGTGTTGCTGGAATCATGACGACAGCCACAACCCTAATAGCTGATTACTATATTGGTGTAGCACGAGCGCATTTTTTAGGATTACAAGCCGCATTTATGGGGTTAGGAGGTGTATTTTTTCTCTCAATAGGTGGTTTTATTGCAGAAGCAAATTGGCGTTATCCTTTCGGTATTTACCTATTCTCTCTACTACTTGTGCCATGCGCTTTGACCTTTTTGCTGGAACCAGAACGTAACCAACCCGTAAACCAAAATCACGAAATAGTTACACAGGCTCAGAAGTTGCCGTTTAACTTAGTAATTATCACCTATGGAATTGGTATATTAACCCAAATTGTATTTTATTTAATTCCCGTACAATTACCCTTTTATCTCAAACAGTTATTTGGTGCAGGTGCATCTCAAAGTGGAATTGCGATTGCATTAGCTACTCTATTCTCGGCGATGGCTTCGCTGTTATATAGACAAATCAAAACCAAATTTAGTTTTACTGCTATTTATGGCATCGCGTTTCTAAATATAGGTATAGGTTATTACTTTATTAGTATAGGAAAAGCATATCCAATGATTTTATTGGGATTAGCGATTGCAGGTTCCGGTTTGGGCTTATTAATGCCGAATATGAATTTTTGCCTCATCTCTGTTACACCCGATACGATGCGAGGAAAAATTCTTAGTGGGGTGACAACATCACTATTTTTAGGGCAGTTTATTTCACCTTTGTTAAGTCAACCACTGAGTGCAAAAGTTGGTTTAGCTAACACCTACGCATCTGCAGGAGGATTTATGTTCGTTTTAGCAGTAATAGCATTAATCACCTTGTATAACCTTAAAGGGAAAGTAGGAGATCAAAGATAATTTACCTGATCTCAAGTATCGTTCTCAAATGACTCCCTGTCAAGGTAAATGTATTTTATAGTACCAAATTCATGACGGAGAATACTTTATAATTTTTCGCTTCAAGAACAAGGACTATGCTATGATTATATTACGTATGCTAAGTAATCACACATGGTAATGACATCAGGTAGTGGGCAAGCAATTGCATCGTGGCAGCAAGTACTGGCGCCGCATGGTCTCGGTTATCGTATCAAGCTGCTTTCACAACTCTTAACGCGGAAGTTTACCGAAAAGTTGGAGCCGTATGGGCTTACTCCTTTTCACTGGTTGGTTTTATGTTGTTTATGGCAAGAGGATGGTTTGCCGACTTCGAGTATTGGTGATAAGTTGCAGCAGGTAGGTGGCACTTTAACTGGTGTACTCGACCGGATGGAAGAACGCGGTTTAGTAAGACGCGAACGTGACCCAAAAGACCGTCGCATTTGGCGCATTTGGTTAACCGATGCTGGACGCGAGTTCGAGACGATTTTACCTCCCCTTGGAGTTGATTTGCGCGAACAAGCCATGCAAGGTATTTCTCCATCGGAGCGCGAAATGTTTTCTCAAATCCTGAATAAAGCTATAGCTAATCTATCTTAGTACTGTTGTGCGTAAATCCATTTATTATACTTAAGCCGAAATGTATATACGGCAACTTCTTCTAATTGGGTGATGTAAACCCTGAAGATATTTTATAAAAATATTACGCATACGAAATGAATAGATATATAATTGTAGAATAAATATATTTAGCATACTAAATAACAGAGCTTAAAATAAATTTTTGTTCAAATTTACGAACGTGAATCAGGTGGTAAAAGTCATGGAAGCTACAGATACAAACAATTTCAACGTAAACGGACGTAACAAGAGTTCTGTAACTGTAATCGAGAAGGATATGGTTACAAATATTCAAGAGTTAGAAGCGCGTGCTATTGAGACGAAGGCGCCATCTGAAGCACCTTTTGTTGCTCCTGAAGTACCTCAAGATGAGAAGGCGGCGCCTCGTAAAGCTAAAAAGCCGTTAAAGTTAATATTGGCAGGGTTAGGAGTTGGCGCCGTTGTTGCGGGTGGGTTTGGATATCGCTATTGGCAGTTTGCGTCAACGCATCAAGAGACAGATAACGCAACTATCGCAGGACATATTCACCAAGTCAGCAGTAAAATTCCTGGTACAGTCAGCGAAGTGTTGGTAAACGATAACCAACTTGTACAGCAGGGACAATTATTAGTAAAACTAGACCCACGCGACTATCAAAACAAAGTAGAGCAAGCAAATGCTGCACTTCAAGCAGCACAACGTCAAGCTCAAGCAGCGCAAGCGAATATTTCTCTAGCTTCGCAAACAACTACTGCTAAAACAGCGCAAGCACAAGGTGATGTAAGTGGCGCCTTAGCTGCAATCTCAACAGCACAAGCTGCCGTTGAAGAAGCGAAAGCTGGTATTCCTGCGGCACAAGCAGATGTACAACAAGCTGAAGCTGGAATACCTGCTGCTCAAGCGCAAGTCGCACAAGCAAATGCGAACTTGCAAAAAGCACAAGCAGATTTTAATCGTTATAATGCATTGTTCCAACAAGGCGCCATTCCACGTCAACAGCTAGACACCGCAAGAGCAGCTTATGATGTAGCTGTAGCGCAAAAGAGTGCAGCACAACAAGCAGTACAACAAGCACAAGCAAAACTAGCATCAGCAAGAGTTGGAGTCGCAGCAGCACAGTCACGGTTAGCACAAGCGCAAGAAGGAGTAACGAGCGCGCAAGCTAAATTAGCAGCATCGAAAGGTGGACTCCAACAAGCTACAGCAGGTGGACAACAAACTAACGTCAACCAAGGACAGTATGAAGCAGCAAAAGCATCTATTAATCAAGCCCAAGCATCGCTCAAAGACGCGCAACTACAGCTTTCATACACTAACATCGCGGCGCCTGCTGCAGGGCGAATTGGTCGAAAAAACGTTGAAGTTGGTAACAGAATTCAAACGGGAAGCCCTCTAATGGCAGTTGTCAACAACGAATATTGGGTAGTCGCGAACTTCAAAGAAACCCAATTAGAAGACATGAAACCCGGACAACCAGTAGAAGTCAAGCTCGACTCGTTCCCACATCACACATTCAAAGGTAAAGTAGATAGCATCTCACCAGCATCCGGTGCCCAATTTGCTTTGTTACCACCAGATAATGCAACAGGTAACTTTACAAAAATAGTTCAACGCATTCCTGTCAAAATAGTTTTTGACCCTGCGAGTATTCAAGGATATGACTCAAGGATTACACCAGGGATGTCAGCAGAAGTTAGTGTAGAAGTCAAATAATTTTTTTAAACTACGGTGCTATTACCAGCTTTTCGTTCACGTAACTACCGCTTATTTTTTACCGGACAAGGTATCTCGCTGATTGGGTCGTGGATGACTCAACTTGCCACAGTTTGGTTAGTTTATAGTCTGACTGATTCCGCTTTAATGCTAGGAGTCGTCGCATTTACAAGCCAGATACCTAGTTTTTTTCTATCACCTTTTGGTGGTGTATTTGCTGATAGATTTTCTCGTCATAAAACTTTAATTGGTACTCAAGTTTTAGCAATGTTGCAGTCATTAGCACTAGCAGCACTTGAATTGACGGGAGCAATTCAAATTTGGCAAATCATTGCTTTAAGCTTGGTTCAAGGTTTTATCAATGCTTTTGATGCTCCTGCACGTCAAGCGTTTGTACCCGAATTAATTGAAAAACGCGAAGATTTAGCAAATGCCATTGCCGTTAATTCCACGATGTTCAACGGTGCCCGCTTGATAGGGCCTGCAATTGGTGGTTTAATATTAGCGCGTGTTGGTGCTGGTTATTGCTTTTTGATAGATGGTGTTAGCTACATTGCTGTAATTATTGGGTTACTAGCAATGCGAATTCAAGAAAAACGAATTCCCAAATCTGATGTTAGTCCAATACAAAGAATCAAAGAAGGTTTTATTTACGCCTTTGGTTTTCCACCAATTCGGACTATATTATTACATGCTGCCATAATTAGTCTATTTGGTATTCAATATACCGTGCTTGTACCTATTTATGCTGAGAAAATTCTTGGAGGTGGCGCCGAAACTCTAGGCTTTTTGATGGCTGCATCGGGAATAGGCGCCTTAGCAGGTGGTATATATTTAGCTACAAGAAAAACCGTAGCTGGACTTGGGAAAGTAATTGTTTTAGCAGCAAGTATTCTCGGACTGGGACTAATGGCATTTTCTATTTCTCGCCATTTACCGCTATCATTACTCACAATGTTATTCGTTGGACTTGGCACAATTCTACAAGTTGCGTCTAGTAATACAGTATTACAAACAATTGTAGACGAAGACAAACGTGGTCGAGTGATGAGTTTATTTACAATGTCCTTCTTAGGAATGACACCATTTGGTAACTTATTAGGAGGAGCGTTAGCAGAAAAAATTGGGGCGCCGACTACATTGGTTATCGACGGTATTATTTGTATTATAGCCTCAATATTCTTAGCCAAACAGTTACCATCACTTAGACGCTTAGTCATCCCTATCTACGAAAAAAAAGGAATAATTAAACACTCGTAGAGTCTACACACTTGTTCTAAGGAGTCCTCCCTGTGGCAAATCAACTCGTAGCAAACAAACCCAATTCTCCTGACTCTGTACCTCTAAGAACCTGGATTGGTGTATTAGCGAGTATGCTGGGAGCATTCATGGCTGTACTCGATATCCAAATTACTAACGCATCGCTCCAAGAAATACAAGCTAGTTTAGGAGCATCGTTAGACGAAGGTTCTTGGATATCTACATCATATTTAGTTGCCGAAATCATTGTTATTCCTTTATCTGGATGGTTATCGCGCGTTTTTACACTGCGAAGATATTTATTAGTTAATACAGCTTTATTTATATTCTTTTCTATCTGTTGCGCTTCTGCGTGGAATTTAAATTCAATGATACTATTCCGCGCGCTGCAAGGGTTTACTGGAGGAGTGTTAATTCCTAGTGCAATGACAGTTGTATTAACCAGTTTGCCACCATCTAAGCAGGCAGTGGGACTAGCAGCATTTGGAATAACTGCTGTATTTGCACCTTCTATAGGTCCAACATTAGGAGGTTGGTTAACTGAGAACTTTAGCTGGCACTATAGCTTTTATATTAATATTTTTCCTGGCGCCTTAATGCTTGCTGGTGTTTGGTATGGAATTTATCAGCAAAAACCTCAGTATGAATTATTAAAACAAGGTGACTGGTTTGGAATTGCTTCAATGGCAATTGGTTTAGGTTCTTTACAAATTCTTTTAGAAGAAGGTAGTCGTAAAGATTGGTTTGGTTCTCAGTTAATTGTGCGTCTAAGTATACTAGCTGTTATATTTTTGGCATTATTCTTTGCCATTGAGTTAACCCGCAAACAACCATTTATAAATTTAAGACTAATCAAAAATCGTAACTTTGGTTTAGCAAGTGTTGTTAATGTTTCTTTAGGTGTTGGATTATACGGTTCTATATATGTATTACCTTTATATCTTGCCCAAATCCAGAGATATAATGCTTTACAAATCGGTCAAGTATTAATTTGGGCAGGTGTACCACAGCTATTTATTATTCCATTTATTCCCAAACTCATGCAGCGTATTGATGTACGCTTTATGGTTGCGCTTGGAGTTGCTTTGTTTTCAGTCAGCGCTTTTATGAACGCGCGCTTAACTTATCAAACAGGGTACGACCAACTAATTTGGTCACAGCTAGTCCGGGCAATGGGACAACCATTAATTATGGTACCATTAACTTCAATTGCCACAGCAGGTTTACCACCAAAAGACGCAGGTTCAGCGAGCGGTTTATTTAATATGATGCGTAACTTAGGTGGTTCAATTGGAATTGCTGCGTTAGCAACTTTGTTAACAACTCGCGAACAATTTCATTCAAATCGACTTGGTGATTCTGTCTCATTATATAATTCACAAACCCAAGAAAGAATCAATCAACTTACACAATATTTTACTAATCGCGGCGCCGATTTAAGCACAGCCCAAGACCAAGCAATTAAAGCTATAGATAATATAGTTCGTCGTGAAGCATTTGTAATGGCTTTTAATGATTGTTTTTACTTCATTGGTATTGCTTTATTAGTTAGCGGTATTGCTATTTTATTCTTTAAGAAAGTAAAAGCAACTGGTGGCGCCGTTGCACATTAAAGCACAAGTGGAGTGGAACAGGCATCCTGCCTGTTTTAATAAATATAAAGTAAAATTTGCGATTAGAATAAAGAAAAACTAGTTAATATACACTACCTATGGCAACCCAACTTCGTGAAGCCAAATCTTCAACTAGACTGGTAATAACTTGGGAAGCGTTGCCCGACGATTATCAGTTGGAGGATGAACCAGTGGAGAGTACAGGTCACCCACTTGTGGCTGGTGCCTTACGTGAGAGTTTAGAAATTTATGGTTTGATTTTAGCACAGATGCTAATAGCCTCTAACTTTGCTTTGTGTGCGAATGTAAACGGGCAACCAGTTATAAAGGCACCTGACTGGCTATACGTTCCATCAGTTAAGGAGGTTTTAAGCGACCGCAAAAGCTACACACCTAACTTGGAAGGTGATGTTCCTGCGATTGTAATGGAATTTTTATCAGATAAAGATGGCGAAGAATATTCTTTTAAACGAACCCACCCGCCAGGTAAATGGTTCTTTTACGAACAAATTTTACAAGTCCCTATTTATGTTATTTTTGACCAAGATGGGGGTTTATTAGAATTCTACCAGCTTGAAAACGGTCACTATGAGCTAAAACAACCCGATGAGAATGGGCGCCATTGGGTTGACTCGTTAAATCTATTTTTGGGAACTTGGCAAGGAACAAAAGAACAAAGAACAGGTTACTGGTTACGCTGGTGGGATGCAGACGGCAATTTGTTATTATGGGCAGTTGAACGAGTTGAACTCGAAAATCAGCGTGCTGAACAGGAACGTCTACGTGCCGAACAAGAACGTTTACGTGCCGAACAAGAGAGCCAACGTGCCGAACAAGAAAGCCAACGTGCCGAACAGGAGAGCCAACGTGCCGAACAGGAACGTCAGCAAAAAGAACGACTGGTAGCTTATTTGTTATCTCAAGGCATTGACCCCAATAATTTGCCTTCTGAATAACGTATTTAATTAAGTAGTAACGCACCATTATCTATGGTTTGGTGCATTACTATTAGTGTTCTGTGTCATTAATTTTGGTGAGTTGATATTCTCTTACTCTCCTCTCTCTGTGTACTTTCAATAACTACCGCGCGCATTAAACACCTTTCTAATTGGCGCCACTCAATGGCACAGTTCTCCTTCACGAGCATTTTCTTTATCTAAGTACCTGGACAGAAATAATTACATCTTGAGTTCTAGGCTGAGTAAAAGTTTCAAGCCCATTTTTTTGTAATTAATTTTGTCTGGCTACTTATATATAAAAGCGTAGAGACTAAACATGTAACGTCTCTACCTATCCGTTACATCCGTTTATCATCCGTTGCAAATTAATCAAGCTGCTGTTGCATGAAGTAAAGCAGGCGCCAACACTTCGTCAATTTTTAGCAATACATCATCACTCAACTTTACATCTGATGCAGCTGCGTTATCTGCTACTTGTTCAGGACGACTGGCGCCAATAATAGCAGAGGACACTCGCGAATCTCTTAACACCCATGCCAAAGCAAGTTGAGCCATCGAAATATTTAAACCTTGAGCAATTGGCTTAAGATTTTGAACTGCACTAAGTACTTGCTCACTAGTAATATCACCCATAAATGCATTCATTTGCTTGTTTGCCGCGCGGGAATCTTGAGGCAGAACTTCTCCAGGTTTATATTTTCCTGTCAGAACACCTTGAGCAAGTGGAGACCAAACTATTTGACCAATGCCATTTGCTGCACATAAAGGAAACACTTCAGCTTCAGGTTTACGCCATAACATTGAGTATTGTGGTTGACTAGATACAAATCGCTCCACGTTCTTCATATTTAATGCGGCTTGAATCTGTGCCGGGTTCCATTCACTAAACCCAATGTAACGAGCTTTGCCTTGTTGTACAACATTAGTCAATGCTTCCATTGTTTCTTCTAACGGGGTATTCACGTCATAGCGGTGACACTGATACAAATCTACGTAATCTGTGCGTAATCGTTTTAATGAAGCATCGATTTGTTTATGTATTTGGGCGCCAGATAATCCTTGGTCAGTGGGGGACATCGGGAAATATACTTTGGTGGCTAAAACATAGGATTTGCGGTCAATACCCTGTAAAACTTCACCCAAAAATGATTCTGCGGCGCCTCGACCATATACATTTGCTGTATCAATAAAATTAATACCAACATCAAAAGCTTTGTGAATGCAAGCTTCTGCCTGTTGCCGCTCTACACCACCCCCATAAGTCAACCATGACCCTAAACTAATTTCCGAAACATTAAGACCACTATTACCAAGTTGCCGATACTGCATATTACTTTTCCCCTTAATTTATTGTTTTACTAATGATGAAGCTTGATTCCAACTACCAGAAAACACAAACTGTTCTAGAGATCTGCGCGTGCGTGGAGCTTGCTCTCGTTGCAATAATTTTTCTGACAGGGTTTCTGAATTTCCCAAATAACCTAATGCAATTGCTTCCACTGGCTCATAACCATTAGGTATACCATAAACTTCTTTTGTTTTCGGAACATCAAACCCTGCCATTTGGTGGATAAATAGTCCTAATGCGGTTGCTTGTATTGCTGCCGAGGCAACTGCCGCTCCAACGTCATGAAATGCATGACGATTTTCTATACCGTTGCGCTCAAAGTTAACCTTTGCCACTGATAACATTAATACTGGAGCATTTTGTGCCCATTCTTGATTACCTTCTGCTAAACAACTCAGTAAACGCTCGAATTCAGCTTGGTTATCTTTAGTTGCAACAATAAAGCTCCACGGTTGCTCATTAAAAGATGAAGCTGCCCATCGTGCTGCTTCTAATACACTGCATAACTTTTCTGGTTCAACCGCGCGCTCTGAAAAAGCTAGAGGACTCCAACGCAAGCGCAATAAATCATGGATGGGATACTGAGTGTCAGAGGATTTATCTATTTTTATCTCATTGGATTTTAGCATAATGTCAGTATTAAAAAGATTATTTTACTGCTGCCTCCTTTGTTTTTAAAGATAAATAATACCTACTTGCTCTATCTAAAGATATATAAAATTATATTTCTTTCATACTTAAATTTTTTGTATTTTTTCATACTTAACTTTGAAACAATTCTTAATATTAGTTCATGTTGACGAAAGTTTGCAGATAATAATTTTGATTTGAACATATATTATGTAGTCTTTAAATACATTTATTATGTAGTTTTCAAATACATTAAAATTTTCCTAAAATCTCTAATTAATCATATTGCCACACGTATTTATATCAATCGCGCGGTTCTTTGGGTAAAAACTAACCTTATCTACTACCTTAGATAGATAAATTTTATATCTATAGGTATAAAAATAGATAGTACAAAGATTTATACTTAAGTAACCATATAGCACTTCATTCATACGTGAAAATTCAACAACCTATTAGCTCTACTTCTCATCTTCTCAAATTACTGGACTTTTGTAGAGGATTAGCAATTATTGGAGTATTTTCAATACACTATCCATTATCTGAATTTAAAATTTGGTTTGGTTGGCAAGGAGTACATATTTTTATAATTTTAAGTGCTTTTGGGCTAACCTACTCTAGATTAAGTAGAAATAAAAATTCTTGGAAAGAATGGTTTATTAAACGAGCAGCAAGAATCTTGCCTAGTTACTGGTTAATAGTTTTAATCGGATTTTTACTAGTAATGATGAATTCTATATTAAATTATATATTTAAGCATGATAATTTAGTACATACAATCCATTTATTGGTGAGCACGACAGCTAAGGCTATTATAGATATTTTACTTCTAAGAAACTTTTTTGTTAAACTTCAATCAGGTTTTCCTAACCCTGCATTATGGTTTGTCCCTTTCATCATTAGCTTCTATTTAATTTTTCCTTGGTTATACAATCAAGTTGTAAAGTCTAGGAAAATTAAGGATTATATATTAGTATTGTCAGTAGCAGCATCTGTTGAATTTATCTACCGCGCTATTTCAATCTATTGGCTGCATAACATTCCTATTGCATATGTTTCTGATTTTTTACCAGCTTTACCCAAATCAGAATTGATAATTGGTCATCAAATACTTTTTGGATTTTTTCCTTCTCGAATTGGTGAGTTTGTTTTGGGAATGATTGGTGCAATTGTTTTCGTGAGGAATCAGAAGAAGTTTGAGAATTTTATTTTAAATATTTGGGTGGGAGTAGCAGGATTATTTATTTGTATAGCTGGTGATATTTTGCTACATGTGGGATTATGGGGCTGGGTATTTTCTGATTTCGTTATTGCTGTAGGTTTAATTTTCTTTGTTATTAATCTGGCTTTTGTAGCTCAACAGAGATTATCACCGTTATTTAGAGGTTTGAGTAAGCTAGGTGATTTGTCTTACTGCATTTATCTATGTCACTATCTTGTTTTCTTCTTTCTTACTACAAAATTTGATAAGTTTACTGTAGGCGCCAGTTCAGTGAATTTATCAATTATTAATTTTTTGGGACTTGGATTTACTATCATTGTAACAGCTATTGCAAGTTGGGGATTAATGAAATTTGATAAATCAAAATTTGCAAAGACCATAATTCCAAATCTTATCGCAAAGCTACGTTTAACTTCACCATAGTAACAAAATAACTGGTGGGTTGTTGGCGCCTACTTTGGGGAAAAAAATTAGTTATTAGCCACTCTCAGTTAGAATTTGATGGTGATAGTGAGAATCAAGTTGGATTGGCATTACTACGGTATCGTTTTCCTCTCGGCCCCAACACCAATTTTTACCTCGCTGGAACAGGCAATGGTTTTGTTGACCTCGATGCTTCCTCTCAATTAAATCCTTACTTTGATGGTGGAGCAGAATCTCTTTTTGCCCTACAGTAACCCCATTTACAATTACAGTGGTGGCGCCGGTGCCGGATTAAGGCACGTGCATAAACATACGATTATGCAGGCGCCAAAACAAGTATTAGTAATTGACGACGAGGAGTTGATACAAGAAGTCATCCAAGCCAGTTTGGAAGACATCGTTGGTTGGGAAGTAGTACTAGCAAGTTCAGGTGCTGAAGGCTTAACTCTTGCTGCTTCTGAATCTCCTGATGTCATTTTGCTTGATGTCTCAATGCCAATTATGGATGGAATTGAAACGTTCAAAAAGTTACAGGATGATTCCGTGACACAAACAATTCCTGTAATTTTTTTAAATGCTAAAGTACAGCCTAGCGATAAAGCAATTTTTTCTCAGCTTGGTGTTGCTGGTGTGATTGCCAAACCCTTTGACCCGATGACTTTAAACAAAGAAGTATCCGAGATTTTAGCATGGCAATCTTAAAAAAGTAAATTATTGGTGCCTGGAATTACTACTACCCAAAGGCGCATATCCAAATGTCGTATTAAACTGACGACACCAAATAGCAACCGATTTAAAATCTGCTAAATTAACATTTTCGGGTATTGCGTAGCGCTGAACACCATTTATTCTTTGTAAACGAGCAAGCTGCACATAATCTTTTTCTTTGATACCATCGGGTACTGTTGCATTCCGATGCAAAATGACGTACAAATCTGGTCCATTATCAGTTTTAAACTCTTCGCTAAATTCCACAAAGCGTTTTCCATTTTGATTCATAATACGCGCATTTCCTTGAGTTGGATGTTCTGCTGCTCTAAAACTTCCAATTGCCGCACTCGCAGTTTTTGATCTTGTTTGACTCGAAGGCGCCCTTTCTGTATCGGTCTGGTTAGTACTAACGGAAGTCGCACAACTTGCCATTAATACTGCAACGGCGCCAAGAATAACTAATTTATATTTCATATTCCGTCTAATATCATCCCATTAACTTTAATTTAAACCTTTTAGCAGATGACAAAATGAATATAAGCTGAAAATTTCCTTAAGTTTTATAATGAAGACCGATTTATCGCCATTACCGTATAAACACTTAAAGGTTTTATGTAATTATTAATTATTATTAAGATAAATGTAATTTTATAAATTGCATTGCTCCCCACCAATCGCAGAGTCAAAAATGTCAGTATCGCACTTAAAACCTAAATCTCGATGGAAAAGTAGCACCCTGCGCTTCTCAACGCTGATGTTAGTTGGTACCTTGATAATTTCAGGGTTAGTAGTTGCTCTCTGGTTTGCTGGTGAACACCGCATTAGTCAAATATTTGAGCAAGTTAATAAATTACAGCAAAACCCACCAATGTGGTTAGAAGCACCAATGGTAACTGGTAAATGTTTACTGGCGCCAACAATAGCATTATTTATAGGGGTGCTAGCTGTAATGCGGGTTTCTCCACAACCACGCACTTGGTCGCGACGTATTGTAGTAGGTATTTTAATTGTATTGACTTTGCGCTACGTCACTTGGCGCAGCTTATCTACACTCAACTTAGCCAACCCCTTGAACGGTGTGTTTAGTTTAGGACTTTTCGTGTTAGAGATGCTAATGCTAGTTAGCAGCACGATTCAATTATTCTTGATGCTAAACGTTAAAGACCGCAAGCGTGCTGCTGATATAAAATCTCAAGCTGTTATTGATGGCAGCTTTAACCCTACTGTAGATATCTTTATTCCTACCTACTCAGAACCAGCTTTTATACTAAGACGTACTATTATTGGTTGCCAAGCTTTAAATTATCCCAACAAGAAAATATATTTGCTTGATGATACAAGGCGCCCAGAAATGGCAGAATTAGCGAAAGAGTTAAAGTGTAATTATATAACCCGACTCGATAACCTTCATGCTAAAGCTGGCAACTTAAACCACGCATTAACAAAAACGGAGGGTGAGTTAATAGTCGTATTCGATGCAGACTTTATACCTACCACTAACTTTTTGACTCGTACCGTTGGCTTTTTGCAAGATAGTAATGTTGCACTCGTCCAAACACCGCAAAGCTTTTATAACGCAGACCCAATTGCCCGTAATCTTGGTCTAGAAAACATTTTAACTTCCGAAGAAGAAGTATTTTACCGACAAATCCAACCAATTCGCGATGGTGCAGATAGCGTAGTATGTGCAGGAACATCATTTGTAGTGCGTCGTACCGCATTACTAGAAACAGGTGGTTTCGTCACAGAGTCTTTAAGCGAAGATTACTTTACAGGTATTCGTCTCTCAGCAAATGGATACCGTTTAATTTACTTAGATGAAAAATTGAGTGCAGGTTTAGCAGCAGAAAACATTGCTGCTCACACTACACAAAGACTACGCTGGGCAAGAGGAACACTACAAGCATTTTTTATTACATCAAACCCGCTAACAATTCCTGGACTTAGTTTAATTCAAAGACTCGCACACTTAGAAGGATTACTGCATTGGTTTACTAGTATATCGCGGGTTTATTTTCTCATCATGCCTTTAATGTACTCATTTCTGGGTGTCATTCCCATCAAAGCCAGTCTCGCAGAGTTAATGTTCTTTTTCTTACCTTATTACTTAGTAAATTTAGCAGTATTTGCATGGTTAAACAATCACGCACGTTCTGCTTTACTCTCAGATATATACTCTATAGTACTGTGTTTTCCCTTAGCATTAACAGTCATTCAGGTAATGCTTAGTCCTTTTTCTTCGTGTTTTAAAGTCACACCTAAAGGAACAGTAAACAACTATACATTCAATTGGAAACTAGCTCTACCTTTAATTTCTCTATTTATTCTTACAGCCATCAGCTTGTGGCGAAATTTAGGCATGTCTATGATACAAGGAGTATGGGCCCCAGAAATTGATAATACAGTCAAAGGAATTGGTTTAGGTTAGCTATGGAGTACATATAACCTAATCATGATTAGCATTGCCTTATTAATACTTCTAGACGCACCCAAACCAGATATTTACGAATCGTTTGATTTGCGACGAGTCGTTAAATTAACCCTTGATGATAATCAAACATTATGGGGAGTAACAACAATTATTTCAGAAGCAGGCGCCGAAATAGCCCTTACGAAAACTCCCCTTAACCTACTACCCAACTCCACAGTACATCTAGAAATAGCAGAAGAAAACTTACAAATAGGCGCCGAAATCATCCAAACAGGAATTAATAACGAATACCATACTATCAGGGTCAAATATACATCACTTAGCTTGACACAACATCGGCGCCTCGTCAAAATGTTATTCTGTCGTCCAGGACAATGGAAGCGCAATAAAACACCAGGAGAACTTCAATCACTCTTACTAATATTCAGAATACTTCTAAAACCCCGCATCTTCTTTAATAGAAACCTAGAAGTTACCCCAATTGCACTAGCCAAACTCTAACACCTTTATATAAACATGAATTGTAGAGACAGCTTTGAGCAGGCGCCTCTACAATTACCATGTATTCGTTTTATACTTGCTTTATCCAGACAATCAAAAAACTTAAATGTATTCGTTTTGATTAACAGTTGCTGTGTAGGTATCCTTTTGTTCAGAAGAATCGTCGCCTTCATTACCTTGGCTATCAGCTTCTGTTTCGGGATTTGAGTAAGCTGCGTTTTTAACAGAATCAACTGTATTATAAGCAGCAGTTTTAACAGTGTCAGTAGTATTTTTAACGGTATCATTAACGTTGACTACTGTATTTTTGACTTTATCTACAGAAGCGTTAACAGTGTTATTAACGTCTACCGCTGTATCCTTGATGATATCCCCAACATTTTTTGTTGTATCGCTAACACCAGTTGCCACAATATTAACAGTTTCACCTATTGCTGTAACTGTTTGGTTAAAACCTTGTGCTGTGTTTCTAACAATATTAGTTACACCTTTTATCGTTTGACTCAGCTTTTCACCAATTCCTTTTATTGCTAATGTACCAGCAATTGCACCTACTCCAGCGCCAATTAAGCTTCCAATAATAACTTTCGATAACTCATTATTACGTGCATTATTTGCTGTGTCAGACTCTCCATTTAACATGTAGGTATTAGAAAGTGTATTTTGTGCTGGTATATTTTGTCTTTCTGGAGGTAATAATGGTTGATTGCTATTCATAACAAGCTCCTCATAAAAAATATTTTCTTGCTCTTGTGGAACGGGCATCCTTGCCCCGTCCTAAATATTAAATACAGGGTGACCTCAAGCCACCCTATATTAAACTCATCTATTCAAAAGCACTACCAGTACGGTTGATTTCTTCTTCTAATGAATCCATATCAATAGAAGCAGAAGATGTGCGCGCTTCAAGGTCTGAAGTTGGACTTACATAAATAGAGGCAGAACTTGTATCGCTCATTGGGCTACTCATACTGCTTGTAGATTGACCAGCATTATAACCACTACTATATTGACTACCTGAAGGCGCCTGTTGGGCTTTCTGCGTTTCGTACTTGAATGTGTCAGTTGCATATTGCACCGACTGATTCAAATTTTCAGCAGTATTCTGTACATTGTCAGCTCCGCTTTTAACAGCTTCGTTTAGACCACCTGCTGTATTTTGTACAGCGTCAGCTCCGCTTTTAACAGCTTGATTTACACCACCTGCTACAGCGTCACTTCCGCTTTTAACAGCTTGGCTAAGACCATCTGCTGTATTTTGTACAACGTCAGCTCCGCTTTTAACAGCTTGGCTAAGACCATCTGCTGTATTTTGTACAGTGCCAGCTACAGCTTTAGTAAGACCATCTGCTGTATTTTGTACAACATTAGCCCCTGCTTGAACAACTTGACCTACACCATCTGCTGTATTCTGTACAGCGTCCATTGCAGTTGACGCTACTTGTGTGGCGCCGTCAGCAAAACCTTTTGCTGTGTCTACTGCACCACCAACAACTGCCTGGGTTGTACCCTCAGCTACACTTTTAGCTGCTTGTCCTAAACCTTGACCTGTTTGGAGTAAACCGGAACCAATAACTTTGGCTGCCTCACCAAGACCTTTAGCTGTATGCCCTAAACCTTGAGCAATTCTTTTGCCAGCAAATGCAGCAGCTAATGACCCTAAAGTTCCACCAATAAGCCCACCTAGCAATACTCTGCTTAATGTATCGTTTTTCTCTTTTTCTGATGGACTATTTGCACCCATATTTGCTGAACCAGAGTTACCACCATACTGTTGATTCGATTGCTGATTTGACTGACTTGACTGACCGTATGGCTGATTTGACTGACTTGACTGACCGTATGGCTGATTTGACTGACCGTATTGCTGATTATATTGTTGACCGTATCCGCTGCGGTCTTCATAACCTTGACTATTACTTATGCTCGCATCGGTGCCTATTTGAGCCTGATAAGACTGATTATCGCGTTGTCCGAAGTTATCTTTACTTTCAACCATATTCTTAGACTCCTTGTAAAGGGAAAATTTGTTTCAATAATGCTAATTTAGCAATTTTAAATAATATATTAACCTTTCTATAGACAGAGCATATTATTTTTTTATCTACATCTATAGCGGTAGCATTTAATCAAATTTAATCGCTATCTTAATCGGTGATAACTAATAACACAGATTCATACTTTTATTTGAATAAATTATTAATTTTTACATTATTTTTTTATTTAATAACTTCTTAACCTTACGTAAATAGGACAATAAAGCTCCTTATCCAGAGGTCACTTATAAACTGTTAATTATAAATAATCCTAATTTATGTCTCAAAGTACTTAATAATATTTCCTTACCTAATATCTTGCTGCGAAAATTGCAGATTGTTAACCGTTACTTCGGATGGGCACTGCCTACCTTACTTTGCTAATTTTATCTTTACTTTTCTATTTATGTTCTCTTGTACTTTTTAATACATTTGTTCTAACAAGCTTACGGTAACTGGTATCAAAATGACTTGTTTTATGAAGCGCCATAATGATTTGATTTCCTCCGCCTATCTTCATCTCCTACGTTAAGAACTAAAACCCTTATAATCATCTTTCTTTAGGATGAGTTAGATTAATATTTAGATTGCAAATCTAGTAATAATTATGTATGTAAGGTCTGCTCAAAAGCTTGTATAATAAGGGTTATAGATAATATTAAAACATTTGTATAGTTCAAATGTGACTACTTACTTGCATAAATAAAAAATGTGACTATATTCTTGCTCCCAATGTTAAGTTAGTAGCTCCAAAAACGAAAACAGAAGCGAATGGCTTATAGTTGCCATAAAACTCATAAATCTAAATCAGAAATACATTACCTTACCTTCGTCAGATTTTTTTCTCATTGGCAAATTATATTGTTTATATAAGTAATACATATAAACTTAACCACGGAGAAACAATTGCAAACCTCAAAGCTACTGCGGGATATATTACAACGTCACTCAGCAGAACGTATATACTTAAGAGATTTAATTTCTGAGATGAAAGAACGTTCGTTTGCTGGGTTATTAATGATTTGTGCATTACCAGAAGCTTTACCATTACCTGTTGCTGGAATCTCTGCAATTATTGGTATTCCGTTGATGATAGTTTCTCTTCAGTTGCTTTTGGGTTTTCGCAAACCTTGGTTGCCAAGTTGGATAGCGAACCGTTCGTTAAAGCGTAAAGATGTTGAGAAGCTTTTCAAGAAAATTCTGTCAATCCTTGAAAAATACGAACGCGTAATTCGTCCACGTTGGAAATTTGTAACTCACCCAAACGCACAACGTTTGCTTGGACTATTACTTCTCATACTGGCTTTTATTATTGCGCTTCCCATTCCTTTTGGGAATATGCTTCCCGCGATTATTATCATTATCATTAGTTTAGGCTTAATTGAGCAAGATGGGGTCGTGATAGCTTTGGGTGCTTGCTTATCGTGTATTCTCTTCGCTGTTATTGTATATGCTCTACTTACTTTGAGCCAGTTTATTCCACAATTTAATTTTAAACGAACAGGGCGTGCCAACCGATAAATAGTAATTTATTTCTGGTATTAGTTGAATCTTTCTAAGGAACCTTTGATGTATTTTTTTCGACTAAAGTTCTTAGGCTAATTTAAATAGGTTCTTTATTGCTTGTTATGTTAAAACGACGAAACTATATAATTATCACTACTTTTTTACTAAGTGTTTACTTTTGTATTCTTGCTTCATATCAGACAAATGCAACTGAGCTAAAACAGTCAAGACTGCAACTGTGTAATAGCAAAAATATAGGTACTGAATTAGAGCCTATAGACAATCAAGAATTATTCCGTCCTGAAATTTTATTTAAAACTAAATCATTTGGTACATTATCCTTACCAGCGGTGCCTTTCCCAAGCATACACCCCACAGCAAAAAAAGCTAAAATTCCTGTAATGATGTACCATGATATTATACCAGAAAAGAAAGTAATTTATGATTTAACACCGCAAGAGTTAAATAAAGATTTTGAAATTATCAAAGCGGCTCAAATTACCCCTATCAGTATTAATAAATTAGTCGCGCACTTGCGAACAGGAAGTCCATTACCAAAAAAACCTATCTTGCTGACCTTTGATGATGGTTATGGTGGTCATTATGAATATGCTTACCCTTTACTCAAAAAATATGGTTATCCAGCAGTTTTTGCTGTTCATACTAGCGCTGTAGGAATAAATACTGGTCGCAGTCACGTTACTTGGCAACAACTAAAAAGTATGGTTAATGACCCACTCATTACAATATCTTCCCATAGTCGCACCCATCCTGCTCTCACAAAAATATCAGATAAACAGCTTGAACAAGAAATTATAGAATCAAAGCGATTACTAGAGTCGAAATTAAATAAAAAAATTATTTACTTTACTTATCCCTACGGAAATTATGATTCAAGAGTTAAAAAAATTGTTAGCGAAGCTGGATATGTAGCAGCTATTGCTTTTGGTACACCGTCTGAAATGTTCGCTGCACAGTCAGAGGATTTGTTTGCTATTAGTCGTTTTGAGAAGTCTCGTTTAGAAAGTGTAATACCTCAAGCTTCGGGCAACCCTACCTTCCCCAATTGTAATTCTTGAATTTTTTGATGACTCCCGAAATACGTAAATTATTTGTTACGATAGTAGATATGTTTGAAAGTATATGCCAATAAAACAAACATAATTACTGGTTTTAACATAAAGGCAGGTATATTAAGTTACAAAATTTTACCACATGCGTTTCTATATCTAATAGAATCACTAAAATAATCCTTTTGATATATGAAAAAACGGAAATAAAACTAAGACAATAGTCAATATAAATCAGGCTAAATAAATTATTTATATTCATTTAATTTATACGATGAAATTAATAGAAATAATACGTTTGAGATGGTATTCCTTTAAAAGGAAATTAGATAGTTATAAGTCGGCGCCAAGCGAGAAACCCCAACAATATAGAAAAGCCTCTTTATTTCCTAATGGTAAAGCTAATAAGGCTGCATTGTCGGTGGTCATGCGCGGTGTTGCCGAAGTTTTATCACAAAAAATGAATCTACCCTGGAAAGCTGAAGCCAGTAATAATACTTTGAGTTACGAACAAATTAATAGCGGCAAAGGAAAAATTTGTTATTACATCACCGATAACCCAGAAACCCCGCAACCAGATACTTTAGTTGAAGAAACTGCTCTTAATGTTATCGACCAATTCGACCCTAGAGCTTGCGCTATTCATTTAATATACTGTGCCCTTGCTGCAAACCTTGACAAACCTTGGGAACAGAGTTTTGTCATTGACGACAAACAGCTACTTGAGTATACAGGACTCGTCAGGCGCCGCGACTTGTGCAAACACGAACAATTGAGCATTTTATACGAACTCTTACGTCAACCAGCCCAAATATTAGCTCGTATAGTTTGGCCTAAGCAAGGAAAAGTCGGAGCATTTACTGTTGCAGATTTAAAAATCTGGGATATCACTGTATTAAGAGACTATCAAACCGACAAAGCTGGTAATACCAAGTTAGTTGGTTTAAAAGTCATTGGTAAAGCAGGCGCCTGGGCAAAATACTTTCTTAACAAATCAGACTATCATTACAGCACAGGTGTAATTACCAAAAAAACCGTCCAGAAACTATTTAGTATCGGTAAGCAAAATATTGGCGCCGCAAGAATGTTAGTATGGCTAACCTTCCAAGTTCAACCGGGTAGACAAGACAGTGTAATGGGTAAAACCCTAATGGAAATTGCTTATGGCGCCGAAAAAGTATCAAAGGTCGAACAAGACAGACAACTTAGACGCTCCTTGGCAGATGACTTTGAAACTGATTTAAAAGTAGTCAAAGATGCAGGTTGGCATGTGGAACTTAACCAAGGGACAGTCTGGCTAAAAAGTGAACACCCGACTAAAAGACCTATCGGTTATTGGAACGACTTATTAAACACCACATTGCGTATTCAATTACCAACCGACGCACAAGAATATTTAGCCTTACCAGAGAATCAACATATAGCAAACAATAACCAAGATACTCCCAAACCACCAACAGCAAATGTGATTAGAGAAGCAAGAAAAGCCAAAGGTTGGTCAAGAGCAGCTTTTGCTACTAGAATGGGAAAAAGTATATCTTGGGTTGATGCCATCGAAACAGGTCATCGTCAAGTTTCTCAAAAAGACTTACCCAAAATAATTGATGAACTTGAATTAGAATAAAAGGTATGTTGGGTTCCGTTCCTCCACCCAACCTACAGTTTATACAGAGAGTAAAACCTATCTGAGTAAACACGACTCATTTTAGAGTTATATACCCTTTCAATATTACGTTGCAACTGACTAGATGGATTCAACACATAAAGATTTGAAGATAAATTTATTACCCTCGGCGCCGAATTTTCTCTAACCAATAACAATCGTACTTCTGAATCCAACAAATAACTCAAAGAAAAAACGTTACCATAATTAATTCCAGCATCATCGCTTATTAAAACCGAGCGTGATTGGTTAATAATTTTAGCAACTTCAGGGTTTCCATAACTAACAACTTTATTCCACCAAGTATCAGCTTGAGAATTAACGGCAATTGAAATTATGCCAAGCGTTAGTATTGCTAGCGTCACTCTACACCAAATTTGGCGCCGTGAAAAAATACCGTCATTAACTTGATAGCACAAAAAGTAAGCAACTGCTATAATTATTCCCAAATATGAAGGTATTAAATATCGCTCAGAAACTGACCGCATTCCACCCAATATCAAATCAGGTATTACTAACGGTAAAGCTGGAATAAAAATTAGAGTTACAACAAACAACCATACTTTTATATTTGTTCTGACATATAAAAAGTAAATAGCATAGCTAACAAAACCCAAAACGAACAGCGCAGCTAAATATTGGAAAATATTATCTAAATTCCAATTAAAGTCAAAAAAAATGCGCGTGATTTGCAATAACCAAGATTGAAATAAATTTACTACAGGAATTGGCGCCTGTGTCCATTCAGTAGTAACATTAAATGTATAGAGATTAGTCACCACAATAATCAACCAAGGACTAGCAAACAAAAAACTAACCAACATCGCTGTAAAAAAAGCTTCTACAGTCCTTGTCCATTTAAATTTAGCTGTAGTAATTACATAAACAGCATGAGCAATTGCCACAAATCCACTCAGTAAAAATGTGTACATGCTCAATGCCAAACTCAGTGCGTATATTCCCCAATTAAAAACAGGATATTTTACATCTTGTGATTCCTCAACTTTTATCGCCCGTAATAAACAAGCACTCGATAATAAAATAGTTACAGCCCAAAGTATATACTCACGTGCTTCACTAGAATAAACAAACAACACTGGCGAACATAACGTTAATGCTACAGCAAAAGAAGGCGCCCCTAATGGTACTCTAAACAATAAATAACACAACCAATACATAGAAGGAATTAACAATAAACTAATAACAGCAGATAAACATCTAATAGCTGTTACCGAGTTACCAAAAATAGCCAACCAAAACCGCGCCAATATATAATAAAGCGGTGGATGCTGAGGGTCTTCAATAGCCAAAGAGTTAATAGTATCAGTCAAACCTCTATCATCATTAACACCTTGAAATTTAGCCAAACTATCGCTCGTAATTACACGACCATTAAACACTTCCCGCTTGACTTCACTTGCTGTATATCCCGATACTCGCAGCATTGTAAAAGTTTCATCATGCCAAAAAACTTTACCGTCTAGGTTAACGAAGCGAAAACACACTCCTAGCAGTAAAACCACAACAATAAAATACCGTAACCAATTAGGAGCAATTCGGAGATGCCTCATAAACCTTTATATAGCAATCGCAGTTCACATATGAATTTAACAAAGTTCACATGCTTCTCGAAGCTTGCTACAATAAATTAGCATATCCCTTGCTTGTTACCATAGTTATGACTCGTGAAATAGTATTGCCATCTTGGTGCAGTGATGCGGATTTAATGGAAATGAGCGCACAAAATCCAGAGATGCGCTTTGAACGTAATGCTGACGGAACTCTAGAAACTATGGCTCCTACAGGTGGATTTTCTGGCAACAGAGAATTGAAAGCTGGTGCATCATTATTGAATTGGGTGGAAAGTCAAGGACTAGGTGAGGTGTTTGGTCCGAGTACTGGTTTTAGACTCAAAAATAAAGCAATACGCTCTCCAGATGCAGCGTTCGTCTCTACAGAACGTTTACCTCAAGATTGGGAAACTAGGCAAGACCAATTTCTTGATTTGGCGCCTGATTTTGTTATAGAAATCCGTTCTAGCACCGACAGTCTGGAAAAACTTAAGCGAAAAATGCAAGAATATATAGATAATGGGGTACGCTTGGCATGGTTAATCGACCGTCAAAATCAGCAAGCTTTGGTTTATCGTAGTGATGGAACCGTTACACAATATCCTGCTGGCGCCACATTAAACGGTGAAGATGTTGTACCTGGATTCACGTTACCATTAAGTAAAGTACTTTAACTCATTAATATATTCTTAATCTGAGTTGAATAGATTAGAGGTAACTATCTCTTATATCTATGACACTGTGTATCAACCCAGATTGCCAACAACCAAATAACCCCGATACAGTTAAGGTTTGTCTGAGTTGCGGTAGTAAGCTTTTATTACTCGAAAGGTACCGACCTACTACTATTATTGGTAAAGGAGGATTTGGAAAAACATTTCTAGCTGTTGACGAACACAAACCATCTAAACCTCGCTGTGCGGTTAAGCAGTTAAGCTTTACTGCTACTGGGCAACTTGTCAATAAAGCAGTAGAGTTGTTCGAGCAAGAAGCAGTTGTTTTAGAGTCTTTAGGCAACCACCCGCAAATTCCCACGCTTTTAGCATATTTTAGCCATGAACAACGGCTTTATATTGTTCAGGAATTTATAGAGGGTGTGACTTTAGAGCAAGAATTGCTTCAAGGCGCCTATAATGAAGTTAAAATTCGGTGCCTGTTACACGATATATTACCCGTTTTAAAGTTTGTTCACGAACACAATATATTACACCGTGACATTAAGCCACCCAATATTATCATCCGGGTGAGTGACGGTAAACCTGTGTTGATTGATTTTGGTGTTGCCAAGGTTTTACAGTCATCAAGTTTTATTCAACAAGCAACTGCTCTTGGTACTTTACATTATGCGGCACCTGAGCAATTTAGAGGGTCTGTTTTTCAAAATAGTGATTTATATAGCTTGGGTGTTACCTGTATTAGTTTAATTACGGGTGTATTCTCAGTTGAAAAACTCTATGATGGCGCCAGTTTCGGTTGGTGTTGGCGTAACTTTGTACCTGCTACTAATATTATCAGCGATGGATTGGGACAAATTTTAGATAAATTACTACAATTTCAGCCAATACATCGGTATTCGTCAGCACAAGAAGTTCTGCAAGCGCTTTCATTGTTAACACCTATTAGTACACAGTTACACCCGACGCTACCTCTAGGCACATTTATTCCAGTTACAGTTCCAAGTAGTGCGAGTCAAACTTCTAAAATAGAAATATATTATATCAAACTTGAACTTTTACTTAAATCTCAGAAATGGAAAGAAGCTGACTTAGAAACTTGGAAATTATTATGCATGGTATTAAATAAACCTTTAGGAACTAAGATAAAAAGTAGCGAAATTAACTTGATAACCTGCGAACAATTACATAAAATAGACCAGCTTTGGATAGGAGCAAGTAATGCAAAATTTGGCTTTTGCATTCAGAATCAAATATTAGAGAGTGTTGGAAAAGACTACGTACTGTTTTGTCAACATGTACAATGGCAAAGCTATAACTCAACGTTGTTCCACCAAAGTCTCAAATTCAGCAACGAAGCTCCACCCGGACACTTACCTTCGCGAATTTGGGCAGAAAGTGATAAATATTGGCGTTACCTAGACATCATTGCTTTAAAGTTGGCACAGTGCAGCGTCACTACCATTTAGCAAGTTTTACTCAACAATTCTATTTAATATAATTATATGAATAAGACTAAAACTTCATTAAAAGATACACAAGAAGCGTTAGAAACAGCTAAATATTCTTACGAAGAAAACCTCCGCGAGTTACAAAGCATTGAGCAAAAAGCACATGCTGCTCAAGCATCTGGAGATGAAGCAACTGCAAAAAAACTGATGATGCAGGCAATTCAAGTTGAGGAACACCTTGAAGTCTTGGATGCTGATATCAAATATTTAGAAAGTCTTCTTAACGAAAAACCAAAGCCAAAGAATTTAAATATTATCTCACTGTCGTTAATTTCAATTGCCTTGATATTATTCGCTGGCTTAGGCTATTGGCATTTTACACAAAAGGCGCCGACTACTACAAGTTGTTTACCATCTGGCACCATACTACGAATTAATGGTTCCACCAGTATGGTAGGAATAAATAAAAAACTCAAAGGACTAATAGAGTCAAAGTGTCCTGGTTCGGTCGTCGAAACTGCATCGAATGGTACAGATGTAGGAATTCAGCAAGTTACCGCAGGTCAAGTAGATATTGCTGCTGTTTCACGACCGTTAAACGCACAAGAACAAGCAAAAGGACTAGTTGCCAATTTTGTCAAAGCTGATGCGATAGCTGTTGTAGTTGGTAAACAAAATCCATTTCAACAAGGATTAACAACTGCCCAAGTAGCGGACATATTTAAAGGTAATATTACCAATTGGTCGGCAGTTGGGGGTCAAAGTAGAACTATCCGGGTTATAAACCGTTCACCTGTTAGTGGTACTCATGATGCATTTCGTGAATTAGTTCTCAATAATGCCGCATTTGGCGCCACACCTAATATAACTACACACCCAATCGATGAAACAACTCCTATCCTTAAAAAACTCCAAACAGATGGTATTAGCTATGGTAGGTATGCTCATGTAAATCATAAGAGTGTTGTAAGAGTAGTCCCCATCGATGGTTTAATGCCAGACTTGAAGCAATATCCAATTAAGCGCCAGCTATTTTATATATATAGAGAACCGATGAGTCCTGCTGTAAGAACCTTCATAGATTTTCTCAAATCGCCCGAAGTTCAAAAAATCATCGAGGAAAACTAGAAACCGGGTTTCTTTGTTAATATCTTGTAATAAAAAGAATGATTTGTCTGCGACAATGAATGTGTAGAAATCCGGTTTCTGTAATGAAAATAATGATTTTGCGCGAGAAACCCGGTTTCTTTGATATGCTGGGATGCAGTTTGAGTTAAAGTAAGCCACTGTGAGCAGAATCCGCGAACCAATTGCTAGCCTCCTTCTTTATCATGCCCTCAAATGGTCGGTTGTGGCGCCTATGCTTCACATATACTTCCGGGGACTAATTCATGGTATTGAAAATGTGCCACAAGAAGGTCCCCTGGTAGTAGTTAGCAACCACGCAAGCAATTATGACCCTCCGATTGTGTCGAATTGCGTTCGCCGTCCTGTAGCATATATGGCAAAGAAAGAGTTATTTGATATCCCTTTTTTACGCAAGGCCATTCAGCTATACGGCGCCTATCCCGTCAGTCGTGGCAGCGCTGACACCAAAGCCATTCGTGCTGCGTTGGAATACTTAGAAAACGGTTGGGCTGTTGGCGTATTTTTACAAGGTACACGTACCGAAACTGGGAAAATAACTGACCCCAAACGCGGCGCCGCACTACTCGCAGCCAAAGGTAACGCTCCCATATTACCTGTATGCTTATGGGGTACACAAGAAATTGAGAAAAAAGGCGCCATTCCTCGTCCAGCAGGTGTGACAGTACGAATAGGGCAATTAATTGAGGCGCCAACCTCTGGTAGTAAAGAAGAACTAGAAGAAATAACCAAAAAATGCGCCAACGCAATTAATGCGCTACACGACTTAGGTCGGTAACGCTTCTTACTCCTGTGGATAAATTCAAATACGCTCAAAGGAAGTACTCACGCACCCTTTAATTTTGCTAAGTTAGCTTCAAATTAAAAAAAAGCGATAAATACTTAGTATGACAGGGTTAGAAGCTAAAAATATATGGTCGCGACTTAGCAGTTCATCGTTAGTTCGCTTTCTGCTATTTGTTGCATGTGGGTGGGCAAGTGTTCAACTACTAGCTTATTTTGAATCGATAATTGTTATTTTTGCATTTGCAGCAATTATTGCTTTTTTACTTAGCTACCCAGTCAAATGGTTAACACGTTACATACCACATAGTGTTGCGACAATATTAATTTTCTTGGTTAGCATGACTATTATTGCAGGAGTAACTGTTACTGTTGGTTTGACGATTATATCGCAAGGACAACAGTTAATTGACAGCGTTACTCGGTTTTTAGATTCATTAGTTCCCCTATCAAATCAGGTAGAAGAATTTTTCCGTAGTCGTAATATCCAAATTGACTTGTCTGTTTTTGAAGGACAGCTACGAAATCAAGCATTATCATGGTTAGCCACAAGTCTAACTATATTTCAAGGCTTTATCACAAATTTTGTCACATTCATTTTTATTGCAGTTGTTGCTTTTTTCATGCTACTTGATGGCGGAAAATTATGGGAACTTATAATGAAAGCTGCACCCAAGCAACGAAGAACACATATAACAAAAATAGTTAGGAAAAACTTTTTAGGCTTTTTTCGTGGTCAGCTAATACTTACTTTGTTTTTAACTCTGAGTACATTTATCGTATTTGCTTTGCTCCAAATTCCTTTTGCTTTAATACTATCTGTAATGGTTGGCGTTATAGATATAATTCCAGGTATAGGAGCAACTTTAGCGGTTGGTTTGGTAACATTAATCGTACTATCTCAAAGTGTTTGGTTAGCATTAAAGGTGTTGGTTGCCTGTATTGTTCTACAACAAATTCAAGATAATTTTATCTCTCCAAGGGTGATGCAAGGAGCATTAAATTTAAATCCTGTTGTCGTATTTTTTGCCTTATTAGTAGGTGCCAGAGTCGCAGGTTTATTAGGAATTTTTATCTCTATCCCTATTGCTGGTGTCATTGTCTCTTTATTTGAAATTGATGAAATGAAAGCAGAAGTTGAATAGTAAAGTATTTATCATCCATTTTTACATGAGGCGCCAAATTTTATAAAAATGATAAAAACTCCTAAAAATAAGGTAAAATAATAAATTAGTTAAGAATTATAAACACTAGAATGTCAAATATTAGAACAGAGTTAATCGAAAACCTAGATGAGGCAGAATGGGATTGGCTGGTTCCTCATGCACAACGGGATGCAATTATTTTGGTGTCATCACATCTTGACCTTCTCGATGTTGGGGTTGCCATTGCATCTGATAGTACTAACGAAGTCCAGGTTTGGATAGACGAAGCTTTAATTACTAAACCCTCACCTCAACAACTCGGCACCTGGAATACTGACCGCACTAAACGGTTTGATACTTTAATCGTACAACCTTATGTGCTGGTTAAAGAGAAATAAATTATATTATTGTTCTCGCAAAGAAACCTGGTTTCTACGCAAAATCGTCATTTTTATTACATGTTATCAACGTATATTCCAGGTTTCTAGGTTTTTATGCGTAAGTCCTGATATTATTGCTTTAACTGTTCTCCTTTCGCTCCTGTGTAACCTGTGGTTAACCATAATATAGAGCGAACTCCATCGCGGACACTTTTTTGTATTGGTTCTGGGGGAACGTCAGAAGGTATGGACACTGCTTTAAAGCCAATTCCTCTACTACCCAATACAATTTCGCCGATAACCGACGCGCGTCGCATATGATAATCTGAAGTCACTAAATATACTTTTCTAATCTTGCGTGCTTCGAGTTCATCCACAAGGGTAGTAAAGTTAGTTACAGTATCTACCGCATCGTAATCTAAGTGTAGGCGCCTTAAATCTACACCTTGCTTTGAAAATACTTTCTTTGTTGGCGCCTTTGGACTACCACCAGATATCCAAATAGGTATACTAGGATGCTCTTTAGCAAACTTAGCAGTAAATTTTTCTCGTTCCAGACTTTTAGTAGAGCCACCTAGAACTAAAATCGCTTCCGGTTGTATAAAAGTATTTTGCACTTCCCTGTAACCCAACAGCAACATTAGCGGTAGGGCAAGAATTGTAAACCGAGGAACACCTTTAAACACTAGCTTATTCAAGGTTCTATGACGTCTTGTTGTTTCTGCTGATGTCACAATTTTCTTTCAATAATATTAATACGTAGGTTGGGTGGAGGCTTTTCGTTCACGTAGTGTCCCGCAGGGAAACCCAACACAACCAAAATATTACGTTGGATCCCCCTGCGAGACAACTACGTTTACGTTCCTCGACCCAACCTACAGTTATTACAATTTAGGGAGACAATTTTCCCAGTTAATATAAAAAATATAATCCTATAACCCGATGCACTCTGAATTGTATCCGCAACCAAGAAAAATGCAAAGATTTGTATAATACTTTATTTTATTTTATTCATTAAGCAGGACTGGCCAGCCTCGAACTGGCGACCTAGCGCTTCAGATTTGTGTGAGTTTCCCCACTCTCCGGACTATATCTTCACCATAGGTATTTCAATACCGTAAGGTGGTGGCTGTTTAGTCTCTAGACCTTCCTAAAGATGTACACAGATAAATCTGTATATTACGATTAGGCTTGGCTTGGTATTACCATGAAGTGCTGTTCACTTTTTAGGCTTCACCGAGTTTAACCACATTCACGCACAAAGTTTCCTTTGTAGTGCCCGATTATTCAGGAGGCGCTCGCTCTATCCATCTGAGCTACAGCCCCAAAAGAGTTGTTACACAGATTATAGCAGCTCAGGATGGCATTGCCATGCATTATTCCAAGGACTACCGCCTACTTCTAATCCACATAGGTTACTAGTCGCTTTCAGGATAATTTTTCCTTCGCTACTACCTAATTCTCGAAGTTCTAAAGATAACATTCCTTGCATTGTGTCACTACAGCAAAAAACCAAACCGTTATCTGTCGGCGCCCGTAAGCGAGTTCCTGGTAAATCGGTTGTACCAATTAATTCAACTTCATACTCCGAATTACGTGCGCGTATTACCCAGCGTCCCCAAGGTGAAATATCCCATGTAACTTTTGAGTTCCAAGGCACAAACTCGTAAAATTTACCTTTGTAATGAATGCCAACCATTGCCACAGACTCCATCCACCATAAAACACCACGTCTTCCACCACCAGCAGTTAGCGCTAAGTCTGGCTCGTTATCAAAACAATTACAGTTTACCCAAAACCATCGTTTCGGAAAGGCGCCACCCCAATTTTTTTCACCGTAAGCGGGAGCATTAGTAAATTCGTAGCGTTGACCATTCCAGTCTATCCAACCAGTGGCAAGTCCATGTGCCATTAAAATTTGCCATCCCGGCTCAAATATTTGTAGCGATGATAAAAAACCAGCGGTTGACTGTTGGGGTTTTCCTGTACTTCCCCATCCATATATAGGTTCAATTTCATATTGCCAGCGAGAATAATTACCAGTTGCAGGGTCTTGAATTATTCCCTGATTTAAAGTCGCTGTAGCTTGATAACCAGATTGAATGTGATGCTCAAACTCTCTTGGAACTAAATAAAGCGGTTGCGTAGATAAATTACTTTTACCCCAGTGTCCCAAAGCTAACACGTCTCGACTCGCCCAAAACTTATTTACGTCAGGAAAAGTTCGCCATAAATACTCATCATTCGGTCCCAAAATCTGCGCGGCACCTCCACTGTGAGGTTTTCCACCAACCGGGTCTTCGATGGAATACATGAACGCAAAAGTTTGTCGAACTTCGGGAATAGTAACGCGGTAATACCAACCCTCAAAAAAGCGACGGTCACTCCCAGTGTGATGATAACCACTGTGGGGTGTTTGGATTGACAGAAGCGAATTTCTTCTTGTAGATAACATGGACTTGTTTGGCTGACTTTAAAAAAAACCCTTGAATTACTTAAATGGGTTATTTACTCCAGAGTAACTGACAACAAACCCTGAACGCTCCCTACCTTGGGATATTTTTTTTACCAGCAATAGACTTGCTATGCCATCATGACTAAACGCAACACTATTGATTTTCTCGAATATCTGTTGTTGGGACTCTGTATATGGGGTGCGTTCGCAGCGTTCATCAGTCAAGAGTATTCTTACGCTATTTTCCCCTTGACTCTCGCTATTGCATTAAATGTAGCCAATCAACAGCGTCTGCGCTTCTTACAACGACGCCAAGAAAACTCAATCGGACAATTAGGACAACCCAATTCCCAATTAAGCTTAACTCAACAGCAAGTTGAGCAACTGCGTAACCAAGAAAAACAAGATATAGAAGCAATCAACTTACGCTTAAAAAAACTCGAATCGTTCCGTATTGAAATATCTAAAACTCAGCAAACCCAGCAGAACACCGTGAATGCTATCAACCTGCGCTTGGCTCAAATTGACAATATTGCCCAGCAGTTAAACGCTACACAACGACTATTAGAGGAAATGCGCTCCTCACAACAGCAGAATATTGATTCTATAAATCAGAGATTAACGCAACTCGATGCTTTAACCAAACAAGCAAACCCAAATGCGCTTACTCAACGTTTGACTCAAATCGATAATATTGCCCAGCAATTAAATGCAACACAGCAGTATCTTGAACAGTTACGACAAAACCAGGTACAAAACGTCAATATTATTAATCAGCGCTTAACTCAAATCGATGGTTTTACACAACAGCTAAATTCAACAAAGCAACAGGTAGAGCAGTTACAGAACCAGCAAATAAACCTTCAAGAAATCAATCAGCGTTTTGCTCAGGTAGATAATGTGACACAACAAGTAGTGAATACGCAAAAGCAACTAGAGGAAATGCAAAAAAGCCAACAGCAAAACGTGCAAGCGATAAATCAAAGATTAGCCCAAATCGACTCAATGACTCGACAAATCAATACAAACTCAAATAAACAAGCAGAGCAATACCAAACAAATCAACAACTCAACATTACTGCATTAGTTAGTGGATTTAACCAACAACTAAGTACAACACAACAGCAAATTGAAGAATTACAAAAAAGACAGCAGAAAAATACAGAAAATATTAATCAAAAATTATCAGCCCTAGATATATTTACTACAGAATTAAGTTCTACATTAGCCAAACAAATCGAGCAGTTGCAAACGAATCAACAAGTTAATGTAAATGCAATTAATCAGCGATTGGCACAAATAGATAATATCGCGCAAAACTTCAATTGGATTCGTACATCAATTCAAGAACTACAGCAAACTCAGCAGCAAGCGAATCAAAAAACGCAAGAAGACATCTCGCAAATAAAATCTCAAATCGCGCGACTATCAGGTAGACTTGAGCCAGAAAGTACAACCAGTAAACCTTCCGTAGCTCAACAAGTAGAAAAAGCTAATGTAGCACCATCCCCACCACAATCAACACCACCTCAACCAACACCACCTCAACCAACTACCACAAACCAACCTGTAATCTCAAATCAATCTGTATCTTCCCAACAAGTTACCACATATCAACTTCCTACAACTCTCAAACAGCATTCTGACTTAATATTATCAATAGCATTTAGTCCAGATGGAACATTACTAGCTAGCGGCAGTTGTGACGAAACAATAAATATCTGGAATTTAGTTAACCAAAAATACAATACAATTTCTGGACACAAACAAACATCGTCCTCTGGTGGAGTAAACTCAGTTGTATTTAGTCCCAATGGTCAAATATTAGCTAGTGGTAGCGACGATGCAACAGTTAGATTATGGAATGTGCAAACCGGAGAAGCAATTAACACATTTAACGGACATGATGACCGAGTATACTGCGTTGCATTTAGTCCAGACGGTCGCATTATTGCCAGTGGTAGTAAAGACCAAACCGTTAAACTATGGACTATAGACGGTCGAGAAATTGATGTCCTCAAAGCTCATTCCGATGATGTTTTATGTTTAGCCTTTAGCCCAAACGGTAAAATATTAGCCAGCGGCGCCGGAGGGTATGATAATACAATCAAGATTTGGCACCTTGAGCAACATAAATTCTTAACTATAGCGCGACATACCGATGATGTCAGCGCACTTGCTAGTAGTCCAGATGGTAAAACCCTAGCAAGTGGCAGTTGGGATAAAACAATTAAATTATGGAACTTAGAAAACGGTAGAGAAATAAATACCTTCACAGGTCATGAAGACCGTGTTTATACTGTAGCCTTTAGCCCAAACGGTCGAGTTCTAGCAAGTGGCAGTCGTGATAAAACAGTAAGACTTTGGCAAGTTGATACAGGAACCTTACTAAAAACCTACACAGGACACGAAGACCATGTATTTACCGTCGCATTTAGCCCCGACGGTAAAATTCTCGCCACTGGTAGCGCAGACCGCACAATTATGCTGTTACCTGTTGGCGATATAGTCGGAAATGGTGCCGGTAGAACAAGTCAAATACCAAGACGAGGCAAAGCAAACGACTAATTTGTTACCATATGTAGCATCTAACTACATTACTGCCTGTGAACTACTATGAGCGACCGCATAGATATTAATCGTGCATATGAAGTTCTCGGATTATCACCCGGTGCATCACAGGAAGAAATAAAACGTGCATACCGTCAACTAATTAGAATATGGCATCCCGATAGTATTGCAGACCGAGTAAAAAAGCTCGAAGCAGAAGAAAGAACCAAAATAATCAATACAGCATATAGAACACTTAAATCATATATACCAACTACACCCACGGCGCCTCAACCCAAACGTACTAAAGTAAATTCACAATCATTTTCATCAAGCGCAGAGAGATTTTATCAATCAGGGGTTGCGAACGTACAACTGAGCAAATACGAAGAAGCTCTAAATGACTTTAGTCAAGCAATTCGGCTCAATCCTCTTTATATAGAAGCATACAAATATAGAGGACTTGTTTGTTCGCAACTTGGCTTAGAAATGCGTGCGACTGCCGACTTAACAAAAGCAGCAGAACTAGAACGGCGCCTACACGGTAAACATACCAAACCACCAGCGGCGCCAGCGAATTACAAATACTCATACTACCGTAAGCCTAAACCCTTTCATCAAAGGGTGTGCCAAGCCCTAAAAAGCTTGTTTAGATTAAAAAGACGTTAACAAAACTTTATGTTGCATATAAGCAATCACTATAATATATATAAAGCTAGTTGGCAAAACTTTGCAGAAAGTAAACAGCCATCACAAATGGTAAATATGTGAGATTTCCCCAGAAAGAAGTGCTAACTTAAAAACATGGCACAGAGAAGTTCAAGTTTCAATCAGTCTTCATATTGATGTTAAAGCCAGTGCCACCTTGCTTTAATATCGCCGCAATCACTGTTCTATAGTCGCATCCTTCGATAAATGTGTTTTCGCCTTAAGTTTCGTTTCATTGTTTTTGGAGGTTATTGAACGCACAGCCAAAAATGCCTGCCTAGCTGTAAAAAAAGGATGTACAGCATTATAGAAAAGAAATTGCGATGTATTTGTCCACACTAGTAAAGTAATTCTCCTGCTAATTTTTAACTACTACAAATTCATTCCACATATAGTAAACCGCTGTAAGCTACTGATGAAATTCGGTCGTAGCGCAGCGGTTAACTCTTTAAAGTTATGAGTGAAGAGTTATGAGTTATGAGTTATAAATACAAACTCCTAACTCCGCGCCTCGTAAGGTGCGTGACGCTACTAGTTTATTAGTTTTACTTCGCGATTTTTATAGCGTCACGCACCCTACTTCTAACTCCTAACTTTTATTGTGGCGCCTACAACAAGCAGCGTACCTAAAATAACAGACGGTTCAGGAACTTCACGGCTATTAGTACTAGATTTAGAATTTAATACAAACGCGCGTTCGACTGATGCGCTGCTTCTCGACCAGTTCTCTAAGTTTCCCAGGTAAGCACTCATGCCATTAGTGCCAAAACCTTTATCTGTTGTTTCCCAGTAAATATCATCACGGTCAAAGTTACTAGAAAGGTGTAAACCCAACCAATAGGTAGTATCCGCAGCTATTTTCACTGGCTTTTCTAAATCAAACGAGTAGCTATACTCGTCATAATAATTAAACAGCGAACGATTTGTAGCTTGCTTTAGTACATTAACTCCAATACCTGAAACAAAAGCTTGTGTATCAGGTGTACCATCAATATCTTCAAATAGAAAATACTTTAACGTACCATCCCATTTAGATTCAGGTGCCTCAACAGTCCAAAACTGAATATTATTCAACAAGCTATCTTGGTTAACTGCAAAATCTTCTGCTTGTATCCATAAAGTAGCCTCTCTTCCAGCAGTTAAACTAGGCGCCCCATTATCAAACAATACTTTTGGCTGCGTAGTCAGTTTTTGGGCGAATATACTTTGAGTCGCACTTGCCCTTCCAGTTTGTAAAAATCCTAATGCAGCAAATAACACTCCAATACAAACAGGGAAGAACTTATACAAAATAGTTAGCCGAGTCATTGATTTTCTCCTGAAACCAGGTAATTTTACTGGTAGACTTATCCGGCAGTAGTCGCGTGCTAGCATCCCCTGTGGTAAACATACTTGTTTATCATTACTTAATAAATACAAGTTTTTACGTATAAATACATAATATATAAGTTTATTTTAATATTTATTCTTTTCCCATAAACATTTCTTCTCAGCACTTAGCACTTAGCACTCAGCACTTTCCTACTCTCCCCTTGCCCTCAAAGCCTAGATTGCGTCACAATAAAAGTAAAAGTTGTAATTTGTCTTAACAATGGCGCAAGTAAAAATATCTCAAACTCTTGACACAGCTCAAATTACGACGAATCCTAACGGTTATGACTACGATCTAGTAATCGTTGGTGGTGGAATTGTCGGATTAACCCTAGCAAGCTCTCTTAAAGATTCAGGTTTAAATGTTTTGTTAATCGAAGCTCGTGTAGAATCAGCAGCAGTAATGAAAGGACAAGCGTATGCAGTACATATGCTCTCTGCTTTGATTTATGAGGGAATAGGGGTTTGGAAGAAGATTTTGCCCAATATAGAGACATATCGACGGGTACGTTTATCAGATGCAGATTATTCTGGTGTAGTAGAATTTAGCACTAATGATATAAATAAAGATGATTTGGGATATGTAGCAGAACATCAAGCATTGCTATATCCATTACAGGAATTTGTCAGAGATTGTTCTAACGTCACAGTACTTTGTCCAGCAGAAGTAGTAGAGACAAAATACTTAGCTGATGTTGCTGTTACAACTATCAAAGTCGCAGACGAAACCAAAACGATTCGTAGCAAATTGTTAGTAGCAGCAGATGGTTCGCGTTCACGTATTCGTCAAGCTGCTGGAATTACAACCCGTGGCTGGAAATATTGGCAGTCATGTATTGTGGCATTTGTCAAACCAGAAAAATCACATAATCAAACCGCATACGAAAAATTTCAGCAAAGCGGACCCTTCGCGATATTACCATTACCAGGAAACCGTTGCCGAATTGTTTGGACGGCGCCGCACGAAGAAGCGAAAGCATTATGTGCTATGAACGACGAGCAATTTTTAGCCGAGTTACAAGCACGTTACGGCGACCACATGGGTAAACTAGAGTTGCTAGGAGAACGTTTTGTTTTCCAAGTACAGTTAATGCAAAGTGATAAATACGTCAAAAACCGTTTAGCATTAGTCGGTGACGCTGCTCATAACTGTCACCCAGTCGGAGGGCAAGGTTTAAATTTAGGCATTCGTGATGTTGCAGCATTAGCACAAGTCATCCAAGAAGCGCATTCAAAAGGTCAAGATATAGGCAATATTAAAATATTGAAACAATACGAACGCTGGCGCCAATTAGAAAACCTCGCAATATTAGGTTTCACAGATATATTAGACAGAGTATTCTCCAATAACTTTTTACCTATAGTCATAGTAAGGCGCCTGGGTTTACTCGCCATGAAATACATACCTATAGTAAAAGTCCTCTCCTTAAAACTCATGATTGGCTTACTAGGAAGAACACCTAAACTAGCCCAAAGATAAACTGAAAAAATCCCCCCTAACCCCCCTTAATAAGGGAGGAAAAGAGTATTTTTAAGACCCCTTTAATAAGGGGGGAAAAGAGTATTTTTAAGACCCCCTTTAATAAGGGGGGAAAAAGAGTATTTTTAAGATCCCTTTAATAAAGGGGAAAAAGAGTGTTTTTAAGCCCACCTTATCAAGAGGGGTTGGGGGGATTAAACTAAGTTGTATACTTAGCAATATTAAAAAACTTAACTTATAACAGAAACCTTATAAACTTTATTAACCTTTTCCAATTTAAAAACCTTAGAATTAGTTAAAAACTTAACAAAGTTACTGCCTAACTTCAACCGTTTCAACGCTTTAGTAACGCCTTCTTTATGACGAATATTATACTCCTCACCTAACTTAGATAAATCAAGTGTTGTTTTATCGGCGCCAAGAGAACGAATAATATCTAACAATTGCTTTTCAATTACCGCGCGGTTTCGGTCATCAGTCTGAGTGCTAGAAGTTTTATTATTTGCTTTATTATTGGCATTAGTATGATTTTTAGCTTGTTGATCAAATATAAATGTACTACCGCTTGGATATTTAATAACTTTAATTTGATTATCTTGTTTTATGACTCTATATACTTCCAACTCTTGTTGCAACAAGCAATTACACAAACTTATACCAATTCTGCATAAAGTTGCGCCAAATAAATCCCGTAGAGATTGACATGTCAATCTCTACAGTCAGGGATAAAGCGCATCTTCATCGAGAAACGGTATTAGCATTACTGCATCTGAAGAACAAACAAAAACAGTTTTGGCTTTAGGATACAATTCGCGCAATTGACACCCAAAGGTAATCATTTTTCCGTCTGCCGCATCTTTGGCGCCAGGAACTTCAATTAAGTCATATGCTCGTTCATACAACGACTGGTCTATGTTTCCTAGCGTGCGCCAATTAGCAAAAGTCGTCGTAGAGACGTTACATGTAACGTCTCTACAAATTACGATAAACATCACGAAATAACTATTTTACCTGTTGGTGTTCAACCTGCACTGGCGCCTCTGATAATTTCCTTGCCATATTCAAAAACTCAGAAGGCAACATAACTACAGTTGTAGTATTGTTCTCGGCACCTACTTCTGTTAACATTTGTAAACGTCGTAACTCTAAAGCAGCAGGATTCTGAGAAATTAATTTTGACGCTTCAGCTAATTTAATCGAAGCTTCTTGTTCAGCATCAGCTTTAATTATCCGCGCACGTTTTTCACGAATAGCTTCAGCTTCCTTTGCCATTGCGCGCTGCATCGAAGTTGGAATTTCCACGTCTTTCATTTCTACCCGCTCAATGACAATACCCCACGGTTCGGTAATTTCATCGACGATTTCTTGAACTTTGACGTTTATTTTGTCGCGGTTCTGTAATACGTCATCCAAAATATTTTGCCCAACCACTTTGCGTAAAGTCGTAAGTGCAGCTTGATATACAGCAACTTGATAATTCTCTACTTTGTTTATTGCTTTCGATGGGTCAAGAATTCGGTAGAACAGAACTGCATTGACACGAATTGTAACACTATCTGCGGTTACTGTTTCCTGCGGCTCAATATTTACTGTTTTCGTGCGGATATCAACTTGTGCTTTTTGGTCGATAAGCGGTAATATTCAATACATCCATAGCCCCATAAAACCCTTATTTATACTTAAACGAAAAATAACTCCGCGTTGGTACTCTCTATCAAGCTTGATTCCTTATAAAGAAAGGATTATTAAGAAAGTGAAAAATGTATTTATAAGAGTTACCATAGATGCTGACGTGATAAACTATATCTCTATTTTATACTTTTTATACTGAGTGAATATGAATATTGTCTTAACACAAAATAATAAATATAATTTGTCAATTGATCCCCAAATTGCACGGTAGATTGTAAACTGTGTAGAGGTCACTCGGATGTTACTTTATGGAGATATTAATGCCAATAATAAAATTAAGATTAAAATTAAAATTTTAGAATTTGGTTCTCCTTGGCTCCAGTGATGCTAAAGTTGCATTCAATAAACGTCGTTTTCAGCGGGTCGAAATGCTGAAGAAGCTACAAAAAAAGCAAATTTCTCTGATTGCGGGTGCTGGGTTGTGTGCCTTTCTAGCTGGAGCTTTGGTTTCAGCCCCTGAGATTGGCAAAAACTTTGGTAATTTGTTTAAATCTGGTAGGGACAAACCTGAACTCCTAACAGAGGAAACCAAAGCCAAATCAGCCGTACTACCTCTGGTTGTACAATCCCCGCAGGAACGGACGGCTAAACTTGAGGCTATTGCCAAAGGTTCTCCCTCAACTGACCGCAACCGCGCACGCTATCTTTTAGCCAGCGATTTAATTGAAAGTAAGGATGCTAAAGGCGCCCTAAAGCATCTTGATGGGCTTGAAAATGACTACTCACAACTGGCGCCTTACGTCATTCTCAGACAAGCACAAGCGCACGAAATGTTAGGAGAAGATGGTAAAGCGTCAGATTTACGGCAAAAGGTAATCAAAGATTATCCAACGCACTCTGCTACAGGCAAAGCGCTTTACTTGATTAGCACTAAAGAATACCAAGACCAAGCAATTGCTCAATTTCCATCACATCCTCTAACTTGGGAAATTATCAAGAAGCGCTTGGGCGAAAATCCTAACCAACCACAATTGCAGTTAGCATTGGCAAAATACTCGTTTGACCAACCCGGTATTACTGAAGTTTTGAACAAACTTGTCAATGACCCAACTCTCAAACCCGAAGAGTATGAAATTTTGGGAACTGCATTTTGGGAAAATAATGAGTTTGGTAAAGCTTCAACCGTTTACAGTAACGCGCCTCGTACTGCTCGCAATTTATACCGTGCTGGACGCGGTTTACAAATTGGTGGACAGCGCGAACAAGCTGTTGCGACTTATCAGGCATTAATGAAAGAATTTCCGGAAGCACGCGAAACCGGAACCGCCTTAATACGCATGGCAGAAATGGCATCTAATAAAAAAGATGCGCTCTCATATCTTGACGCTGTTGTCAGTAGATTCCCTGATAAAGCAGGCGCCGCGCTAGTTAAAAAAATAGAAATTCTCAAATCACAAAACGATGGCAAAGGTGCAGAAGCTGCACGCAAGCTATTAGTTGACAAGTTTGGCAATACCGAAGAAGCTGCTGAATACCGTTGGAAAGTCGCTCTCGACAAAGCCAAAGCCAAAGATTTCAAAGCCGCTTGGCAATGGGCAGAACCAATTGCTACCAACAACCCCGATAGCATTTTGGCGCCGCGAGCAAGTTTCTGGGTCGGAAAATGGGCTTCATTAATCGGTAAACAAAACGAAGCCAAACAAGCCTATGAGTACACAGTTAGTAATTTTCCATACTCATATTACGCTTGGCGTTCAGCAGGGCTTTTAGGGTTAAACGTCGGAAACTTCAACAATGTTAGGAATTTAAACCCGCAAGTTGTCGAACTTGTGCGTCCTGTACCTACAGCAGGCTCAGAAACATTCAAAGAATTATACCTGTTAGGACAAGACCGGGATGCTTGGTTACAGTGGAACACCGAATTCCAAAACAAGATGCAGCCAAGTATAAACGAGCAGTTTACCGAAGGCTTAATGCAACTTGCAAGAGGTGAAAATCTTAAAGGTATTGACACAGTTTCGACGCTCGAAGACCGTGATGCACCTGAAGATTTAGCACAATATCAAGCACTAAAAAAACAGCTTATCTATTGGCAAGCGCGCTACCCCTTCCCATATATCGACATCATCGAAAAATGGTCAGCGCAGCACAAAGTCAACCCATTGCTCGTGACAGCAGTAATGCGTCAAGAGTCCAGGTTTGAGAAAAAAGCCAAATCAACAGCAGGCGCCACAGGCTTAATGCAAGTAATGCCAGCAACAGCCAAATTCATTGCACCACAAATTAAACAGGATATCAAGAACATTGAGCTTGAAAAACCTGAAGACAATATCATGCTGGGAACCTGGTATTTAGGACATACCCACGACCAGTACAAAGAAAACTCACTCCTGGCAATAGCATCTTACAACGCAGGCCCAGGTAACGTATCCAAATGGTTAACAACCCTACCAAAAGACGACCCCGACAACTTCGTCGAAAACATTCCCTTCGACGAAACCAAAAACTACGTTCGTCAAGTGTTTGGTAACTACTGGAACTATCTGCGTTTGTACAATCCTGAAATTTCGCAAATTGTCGCGAAATACTCAGCCGAACATCCCAAACTACCCCACGAAGGTTCACAAGACCAAGCAGCAACACAACAACCTGCTGCAGAAACACAACCAAAGACCGAAAAACCCAAACAATAATGTCATTCTGAGCGTAGCGTAAAGCGGAGCTTTAAGAGCAGGGTAGAATCTCGACAACTATTCACGATATAAGAGATGCTTCACTACGTTCAGCATGACATTTTAAAAATTACTTCAAAAACCTTTGTGATCGCCGTTCTTCCAGCATTTTCTCTACCTCCTTATCTGTTGGCGTCGGCTCCAGAGTTTTTAACAAACCCCGCATTCGTTCAATTGCGTTCGATTTTTCAGTTTGAGTATTGCTCATATTGGTAGTGATATTATGCTGTTATCATCTCAGGTGTCTTTTGGGGTGGCACAGGTTCAAATTGCAAAACCATGATTTGCTCTGGTCGTAAGCCAAGAGATTCATAAGTCCGTCCATTACGGTCACTGAACTCTACTTCAAAAGCACTACCACCAGCCAAAATCTCAACAACAGTGCCAAGTTGCCCACAGCATAAATTGTACTCTGGCAAATCAACCATTAATGCTACTACATCAAGTAATTTTATAGGCTTCGTTATCATTTTTTATTAATCTCCAAACCTTATAGCGGGTGACATGTCGTTAATCTTGGAGTATCCGAATTATCTTCGATAATCCAACCGCTCCGAACGGTCGCGCTTCTATTTTGCCATTCTAATATGAAATCCAACGTATATCTCTGCCCGAATTCGTCGCGCCGTCCTAGTTTTACTTCATGAGTTTTGACTACCTCTAAAAGAATTTGACGCAACTCCTCTGCATTTTCGCCAGTCATACCCAGGATAGATGAAAAAAGTCGAGCTTTGTGATTACCATCGTCGTGTTCTTAGTTTAAACAGTAATCTCGAAGCTTACGGATATCAACAATTGCATTCTCTGCGTATGGAATCAGCATTAGGTGTAGAACATTTGCTTGGCTTGAGTAGATATTTAAATTTTTTAGCCAATCGGCGCCAGTGGATAATTTTCTCTACAACGATAATATATAAGAAGATTTTATAAGAAGTTTATGAAATTTTGGCCGTGCTGTGGGAATCCTATAAAAGAAGCGATAGTATGCAGCACAAGGTGAGAATATGCCTTTAACTTCAAGAGTCCCAGGTTATGAAATTACGGAAGTAATTTATGAAGTTGAGAATACAACAGTATATCGAGCCAAATCGCAAAAAAATAACCTGCCTGCGATTTTAAAGGTTGTAAAGGCAGAATTTTCAACCCCAGAGCAGGTTTATCGGTTAAAACGCGAGTTTAAGATATGCGAAAACTTGAATTTGGAAGGAGTCGTCAAAGTTTATGGTTTAGAGACCTCTCAAAATCAGCTTATCCTGGTAATGGAAGATTTTGGCGGCATTAGTCTCAAAGATTTTCTCTCAACACATACTTTATCTCTAGAGATTTTTGTTCTGATAGCGCTACAGTTAGCAGAGTCTTTAGCATCTTTACACTCAAGACGCATCATCCATAAAGACATCAAACCAAGCAATATCATCATTAACCCACAAACGCTACAAGTCAAAATTACTGATTTTAGTATTGCTGCAAGGTTTCAAGATGTTGAACTTGATAACTCAACTCAACTCGAAGGGACACTTTCGTATATATCCCCAGAACAAACTGGACGGATAAACCGCAAAGTTGATTACCGTACAGATTTCTACTCGCTAGGTATAACATTTTACGAAATTTTAGCAGGACAGTTACCGTTTGCAAGTAATGACCCATTAGAAATTGTTTATGGACACACAGCGAAAAAGCCAACACCAATTAGAGAATTAAGTCAAAACTTATATGAGGAAATTCCTGAAAGTATAGCTTCAATTATTACTAAGCTTATGGCAAAGAATCCAGACGCACGTTATCAGAGTGCATCTGAATTAACAAATGATTTACAGAAGTCTTTAAATGAGTGGAATACAATGGATAAACTCACAAATAAAGCAGTACTATCCAATAATATATATAAAACATCAAGTACTACAACAAGTAAAGAAGTCTTAGACTTAGCGACGGTTATCAAAGCAACGAGCGCAATATCAAGTGAAATAGTTCTCGATAAATTGCTTCTCAAATTGCTGCATATTATTATCGAAAACGCTTCTGCCCAAATTGGTTGTATTATTCTCGAACGTGATAACGAGTTATTTATCGAAGTCGCTGACACAAATCAAGATGTATCGTTAGTTCAATTACAATCAACACCCGTCAATACTAGCAGTGATATTCCAGTTACAGTCATTAATTATGTTGCTACAACTAAAAAACCATTAGTATTAATCCATGCGAGTCAAGAAAGTATTTTCTTAAAAGACCCTTATATTCTCAACAAACAACCCAAATCTATTTTATGTACACCAATTTTTTACCAAACCAAATTTATTGGTGTAGTTTACCTAGAAAATAACCATTATACAGGCGCCTTTACCGAAGAAAGACTGCAAATTCTTCAAGTTCTGACCTCACAAGCAGCTATTGCAATAGAAAACGCGCGTTTGTTCAGCGCAGAACAACAAAAATCTCAGCAGCTTGCTGAATCATTAAATAAACTAGCACAGCAAGAAGAACAATACCGTAACATCTTTGAAAACACCATTGACGGTTTAGCTATTTACGATTTAAAGTCGGGTAAATATCTTGCTGTCAACCAAGCGGTTTGTAAAATTTACGGTTATGAAGCTTCCGAATGGTCAAATATTCAACCCCTAGATTTTATCCACCCAGACTCACAACATGTACTTGCTGAGTTTCTTGATGTTCTCAACGCAGGTAAAGAATTTTACTCTGAAGCTGTAGTTATTCGTAAAGATGGAACATTAATAGACGTTGAAGTCAAAGCTAATGCTATTACCTATAACGGTAGACGCTGTGCATTAGCAGTATCGCGCGATATTACCGAACGTAAACGAGTGGAAGCTGAACTGCGACAAAAAGAGGAACAGTATCGAGGAATTTTTGAAACAGTCACCGATGGGATTGGTATTTTTGACATTGAAACTGGAGAATTATTAGCGTCAAATCCTGCTTACTATACAATGCATGGTTATACCTATGATGAATTTATACAATTAAACCCTTTAGAATATATACATCCAAACTCACATCATTTGTTTGGCGAGTTTTTTAACGCTGTAAAATCGGGTAAGCAATATAGTTGTCAAGCAACAGATATCCGCAAAGATGGCACCTTATTAGATATTGAAGTTAAAGGTATACCGTATTTGTTGAACAGTAAACTTTGTGTTTTATCAGTGGTACAGGATATCACCGAACGTAAACGCGCGTTAGAAACACTATCGCAACGTTCCTATGAACTTGAGCAAACTCTATCAAAACTTCAGCGTACCCAATCTCAACTTGTCCAAACCGAAAAAATCTCTCAACTTGGACAACTTGTAGCAGGTGTTGCTCACGAAGTAAATAACCCCGTTAGCTTTATCAACGGTAATTTAGCCCATGCGAAACAATATATTGAAGACCTAGTTAACTTAGTCAATTTATACCAAGAAAAATACCCTAATCCTGACAGCGAAATAGAAACCGAAATCGAAAATATCGACCTTGACTTTCTACTCGAAGACCTGCCCAAACTAATCATCTCAATGAAATTAGGCACCGACCGTATTCGTGATATCATGCAGTCGCTTCGTAACTTCTCGCGTTCAGATACAGGTGAAAAAACTCAAATAGATATTCATCAAAGTATCGACACAACTTTGATAGTATTATCACATCGTCTTAAAGCAAAACCCGAACGTCCAGCAATTCAAATTATTAAAGAGTATGGAAAATTACCATTAGTGCCGTGTTTTTCCGGTCAAATCAACCAGGTATTTATGAACTTACTAGCCAACGCTATCGATGCATTAGAAGACTCAAATACTGGTAAAACTTACTTAGATATTGAGAAAAACCTTAATCAAATTAAAATAACCACCGAACTAGTAAACGATTCTACATCTTACATTCAAATTAAAATTGCCGATAACGGTTTAGGAATGACCGAAGAAGTCCGTCAAAAATTATTTGATGCATTCTTTACCACCAAAGTAGAAGGCAAAGGAACAGGTTTAGGACTATCAATAAGTAACCAAATCATCACAGAAACACATAATGGCACATTAGAATGTTTCTCATCACCTGGAAAAGGCGCCGAATTTGTTATCACACTCCCACTCACTAATTAATTCCCCCTTTCTTTAAATATTGCGCCACTCTCGCAAAGCAATTTTTGAAGCTTCCCTAACAACGGAAGTTAAATTACAGTGGTACAAAGCTGCACAAGAAAAAAAGCCAATCTCTACAATATAAGCTTTACCCTCAGAAATACAAAGGTCAAGTACCCAAATTGAATCAGGTTGCCAACCACATGCAGTAACCTCTTGGGCTAACAAATGTACTTGTTCTGGCATCCCTTCAGTATAAAAAGGTTTACCAAACTGTTTATACTGAGAGGCACCAATAATCTTCCCATCACTAACAATAACTCGCCACTCACCATCAATTTGTCTTTCTTTTGCTACAACAACCAGTATATTTTCATCCTCAACCGGAAGGCGCCGCATAAATTGCTGTAGTATACTTATTTCCGACAGTGAATATACATTTCCAGCAAACAGCTTAAGGGGACTATCAGGACGAACGAACAAACGTTTGGTTTCTTTAGCTAAATTATAAAGTCCTGGGTCTTTATTGGCAACTCGATAACACAAATCTTTCAAAGGAAAAATAGAATAAGGGGTGTTTAGCAACCACTTGGATAAATACTGATAATAATTCGTGCAGTAATAATTCTTAATTTCACCAATTACTCCAGGTGCCCAAGGTAAAATCAAAATTTTAGAAGCTACATGAATAGAGCCGTAAAATAATATACATTCTTCTTCTGGGAAAAAGTGTGTAAAATCTGTATCTTCTTTAGCATAATCAATGACTCTTACTTGATGTCCTTGATTTTTAATTTCTGAAACTAATGGAATAATCGAACTTCCAAACACACCATCTTCAACAATCCAATTAACCATATTACATTAAGGCGCCTTTCTAAAAGTAGAGAACAGCTTTTAGGAATTTAATTTACATAATATATAAAATAAAATCTTGTGGGATGGGCATCCTTGCCCGTCCCTTCATAAAACTTAAGAAGCTTACAAAGAACTAAAAAACCTCTCTCTGTGTCTAATAGGTCACAATTAAAAGCTTTCCTACGACAATTTTCTCCAACCACTGTATTCAAGGTTGACCTTTTGATTAAAACTGCACTTGATTTGGTTAATCTCAAACATCTAAAAAACTGGTTTACTAGCTGCTGTTACTGTACCTCATAAACCTGCAATATGCTGTATATTTGTATATATAGATAACAAATTAGGGAATGACTGCACATCTGGGACAGATGTGCCACCATATTAAGTGTTACTTGCTAATTGCGCGTGTTGGCGTTGCTGCTGACTCGAAGAATACAATCTATTCAGCGCATTCACATATGCCTGTGCTGACGCCACAATAATATCGGTATTCGCTGCATGACCCGAAAATACTCGCCCTTCATGTTGTAAACGAATTGTTACTTCTCCAAGCGCATCAATTCCCGCTGTCACAGATTGTACAGAAAACTCGATTAATTGATTAGGTACATTCGCCACGCGGTTAATAGCTTTATAAATTGCATCAACTGGTCCTGTCCCTATTGCCGCATCCGTTAATTCTTCACCCGAAGGATTACGTAACGTAACGGTCGCAGTTGCCCGCGCATGGTCTCCACATGACACCTGTACTAATTCAAGTTTAAATAACTCCGGCGCCTGTTGAATTTCATCGTTAACTAACGCCTCTAAGTCCCAGTCGGTTATTTCTTTTTTCTTATCAGCGACTTCTTTAAATCGAACAAACGCTTTATTTAAATCTGTCTCTGTTAACTCATAACCTAATTCCTTCAACCGAGTTCTCACTGCATTACGCCCAGAATGTTTACCTAAAACTATTTGATTCTCAGTTAATCCAATCAACTGAGCATCCATAATTTCATAGGTAAGTTTATTTTTCAAAACACCATCTTGGTGAATACCTGACTCGTGAGCAAAAGCATTGGCGCCTACAATTGCTTTATTCGGCTGTACTAACATTCCCGTTAAACTAGATACTAAGCGGGATGTTTTATATAGTTGACGTGTATCAATATTTGTTAATGGCTCAAGAGAATTAGCAGGTCTTCCTAAGAAGGGGTTAAAATACTGCCGACGTACATGTAAACCCATCACTAATTCTTCTAATGCCGCATTACCTGCACGTTCACCAATACCATTAATTGTACATTCGAGTTGACGGGCACCATTTTTGACTGCTTCTAAAAAGTTCGCCACTGCCAAACCCAAGTCGTCATGACCGTGAACGGAAATTATCGCTTTGTCAATATTGGGGACATTTTCTTTTATCCCTTTTATTAATGCTCCAAACTCACTTGGTGTGGTGTAACCAACTGTATCGGGGATATTAACCGTTGTGGCACCTGCATTAATAACTTTTTCTAATACTTCGTACAAAAACTCTGGGTCAGAACGCCCAGCATCTTCGGGTGAAAATTCTATGTCATTAGTGAAGCTTTTGGCATATGCGACCATTTCTTCTGCAACTGCTACAACTTCACTTCTAGTTTTTTTCAACTTATATTGAAGATGAATATCCGAAGTCGCGATAAAAGTGTGAATTCTTCCTTTAGCAGCACCTTTAATAGCTTCTGCTGCTGCCTTGATGTCATCATGCCGCGCGCGTGCCAAACTACAAATAATTGGCCCGTCTTCTGTACCCACAGTTTGGGCTATTTTGCTAACTGCTTCAAAGTCACCAGGACTTGCAAATGCAAACCCTGCTTCGATTATGTCTACACCAAGACGTGCCAGTTGCTTGGCTATGACTAGCTTCTCGTCGATGTTGAGCGTGGCGCCTGGAGACTGTTCGCCGTCACGGAGTGTAGTATCAAAGATGATGATTTTGTCTGTGCTGTTATACATTTCGGTATTCTTGTTAGTTTTTAGTAGCTACAAAATATTTTCAACTGGAAGCAAACTTAATGTTTATAAGTTTTAATATTGTAAATAAATACTAAGATTAAGGACCTTCAGTTTTTTCTATAACTTCGCGAATATCGTTTAAATCAATATACCTATCCGTAGCATTACGTAGCTCTCTTGCTATCATTCCTTCTGTTGATACAACAGTTATATGAGTATTTTTAGAACGTAATAATTCAATTGCTCGTTCAAAATCACCATCACCACTAAATAAAACAACCCGGTCATATTGGTCAACAGTATTAAACATATCTACAACAATTTCAATATCTAAATTAGCTTTTTGAGAATAGCGACCGGAAGTGTCATCATAATATTCTTTCAAAATTTTAGTGCGGACAGTGTAACCTAAACTGATTAGAGCATCACGAAAACCTCTTTGGTCTTGAGGGTCTTTTAGGCCAGTGTACCAGAATGCGTTGATGAGCGTCGTTTCGGACTGTTCGTATTTAAAGTATTCTAGTACTCGTCGCGGGTCAAAAAACCAGCCATTTTTTTGTTGAGCGTAAAACATATTGTTTCCGTCTACAAAAATAGACAGACGATTCATAGTAGTACCCATAAGAAAATAACACCTACATATATAGAATAAGAATTTAGATAAAACAAGAGGTTATAGCAATTTCAAATGATTAATTTGCTCTTAACAATAAAAATAGTTGACGTGTATAGCTTTTATCCTGCACTACTCCCAATTTAAATAATTTAAACATTTATTACAGTACTGCAATTGAGGTTTATACTTTTACCCAAATACATGGATAGTCATTCCCCACAATTGCAATCTACCAATAAATCAGACTTTATAACAGCATTTAAAACTGTATATCAATCCAGTTTACTCCTAAAGAGGTATGAAATTGGCAACTGCTGTGTTTATTAACTCAAAACCCATGAATCAGGTTTATACTAAGCGCGTGACACAGTTGAGCAAGCACAGCAAGCTCCATGACAAATGGAAGCAATTTCATGTTTTGCATAAGTTGCATGTCATGAATTGCACTGCGTACATTGACAATATGCATTCAATCTCGTATTGGTAGTGCTATAGTTGCGAGTAGCTTTCCTTGTTGGTAACAAATTCCGCTATCCGTATCTACATCATCTATTGTTCCCAAGATTCGTCAAAAATTTGCTTCGGACACCTGATAATACGCAGAGTCTATCCCATAAGCCTTCTTTGCCTTTGAATCGCTGTATGTGTAATGTCAACAAAGCTTTGAGAACTCAGGGGTGTGTAAAGTGGCAATTCACCGCTATACTTAGAGCTTAGTTTCTGGTGACTAAGTAATGATAATGAGTATAAATTACTAATGTATAAAATATTCATATAAATATCGTTCGCAGTTTGAGCCTTTAAAGTCTGTGTAAATAAATAATTGAACTTACGTAAATCAACTAGATATTACGATATGAACGAAGAACCTACACCTACCTTAACTAAAAAATATGTCCCGACAACAGACCAACAGTCAAGTAGAACCACGAAATCTACTTCCACGACCTTGGGGCGCCAATCAAAAAAGATAGCGCGTCTAGGTCATTGGCTAGCAGGAATGTGGACGGTAGGTGCAGCGTTACTGACTGTTTCCAATTTGCGATTACCGCAAATGATGGAAAATCAGGCACAATCGGCATTTTATCAACTTCGTGGCTCGATTGCACCGCCAAAAGACATTGTAATTCTGGCAATTGACGACGATTCGATATCAACACCAGCGGTATCTTACGCAACTGACCCGATAAAATATGGTCATTTGGAACCTTTAAAAGGATTTCCTTACAAGCGTGAAGCATACGGGCAAGTTACCGAAAAGCTGGTTCAAGCTGGAGCGCGTGTTGTCGCATTAGATGTAATCTTTGACTTGCCAAGTAGTCATGGTCTAGAAGACGACCGTAAATTCCAAGCGGTGTTACAACGCTATGGCAGTAAAGTCGTTTTAGCTGCGTCATATGAAAATTTTGAAACTCGTAGTGGTTTTGTAACACAATTACGTTCCCCCCAAGAATTACTCCGTGTTGGTTCTGTCTCAACTGGGTCTATAACTTTCCCATTAGAGGTTGATGGCAAGATTCATCGTTTCGCAGGTGAGTATACTAAGGAACTAAAAGAAACCCAAGGTAGCTTATTAGACAAAATACCAGATTTTAGTCTAGCGACTTTGAGGGCTGCCAATATTGACTTTCCTAAACCCAAAGGTGACCGCATTTATTTTCGTGGGTCTATGGGTAGTTTTGAGCAAATTCCATTTTGGTATGTTTTTGACCAAATGTTTTGGGATAGCAATTTACAGTCAGGGAAAGTATTCAAGGACAAAATAGTATTAATTGGCGCCACGGCAACGGTAGCGAATGATTTTCATGCAGTTGCTGTAAACTGGTTATTTCCCGAACGTATGAGTGGAGTGGAAATACATGCGAATGCACTAGCGACGCTCATGGAAGGTAACTCAATTAAAATCGCAATCAACAGTCCTTATGGCAGTAGTTTATTTGTCTTAGCATTAGTTGGTGGAAGCGCATATTTTGTATCTCGGAATAAATACAATCGGCTTCGAGTTTTTTCATGCTTCGGTATAGCTATTGTTTGGGGAGGTATTAATTATTTACTTTTTGTTACAAATCAATTATTTTTTCCAACAGCTGTACCTGTAACTGCACTTATTGCAATTGGGTTATCATATTTAGGTATTGAAATAGCAATTCAGCAATTACGCAAAATTCAGTTAGTTGATATTATTCAGAAAAATCCTTATTCTCGCATTGCCCAAGAGATTCTTAGTCAGCAAGAAGACCTGATAGATTTACTTAAAAAACGTGAAATTCAAATCAGCGGAAAAATTCTCGATGGTCGTTATCGTATCGTCAAAGTATTAGGCTCAGGTGGATTTAGTGAAACATATATAGCTGAAGATACAAGACTACCTGGTAATCCTTTATGTGTTGTTAAACAACTCCAACCAGTAAATAACAAACCTGAACAGATGGAGGTAGCACGGCGCCTTTTTAGCTCCGAAGCTCAAACTCTTCAACAATTAGGTACACATCTTCAAATACCGCAACTTCTCGCTTATTTTGAAGAAGACGAAGAATTTTATTTAGTTCAAGAATTTATTCTTGGTAATGCGCTTAGTCAAGAATTGCCATCAGGAAAACGTCACAACCAAGCTGTTGTCATTGATATCGTGCGTGAATTATTACAAATACTAGTATTTGTGCATCAAAACGGTGTAATTCACCGTGATATTAAGCCGAGTAACATCATGCGTCGAAAAAGTGATTATAAACTTGTGCTAATAGATTTTGGCGCTGTTAAGCAAGTATCTACAAACTTAATTGAAAGTCAGCAAGATACAGCATTTACTATTGGTATTGGCACAAGAGGTTACGCACCCAGAGAACAATGCTTTGGGCGCCCGCAATATAGCAGTGATATTTACGCAGTTGGAATGATTGGTATTAAAGCATTAACAGGAACACCTCCCCATGAACTTCAGCATGATGACAACGGTGAATTAATATGGATGGAACGTGCCGAAGTTGCAACTGGCTTTGCTAGCATCCTCAGTAAAATGGTGCGCGATAATTTCCAAGACCGCTATCAATCTGCATCCGAAGCTCTTAATGCGTTAAATCAATTAGTTTCTGCTGATAAGGTTCAATCTCTATCTTCAAATAATTCATTTATAAACACTTTATCTTTAGAAGATACAGATACTCCAACTACCCCTTGGGATGGAAATTAGCTGGCACAGGCATCCTTACCTGTACCACAACTCCTCAAAATTAATGACATAAACTACTACTGGTTCGTGTCATAAGTTTTGATGTGTAGATATCGATAGTAGATAGGGCTATGCCTCACATACAACACCCCAGAATTAATGAGATGGAGTATTACTACTCCATCTCATTAATTTTGATATGTTGGGTAGGGTGTGTCAAAGCCGTTACAATCTTCAATAAAACGAAAAATCATCTGCTTTGACGCACCACCGAGAATGACGGTGCGTGACATCAGGTGCGTCACGCTACCAAGTTGTTTTTAACGAAGCGAACTTCGGAGTGGCGTGACACACCCTACAAGTCTTTTCGTGAAACGTGGAATTTTTCCGCATAGGTCACACACCCTACCATACCGTAACGGCAGGCGCCAACTCCCCAAATCTTATGACACGAACTACTACTATAGGAATCCTGTTTGATTTTGAACTAACACGTAGGGTGGGCACTGCCAGCCCTTGATGGCGCGAACACTAGTACCAAAGTTTTTATCTAAAATACGTGTTGAATTAACCTCCTAACAACAACACTTGCGGCATATTCTTCAAAAAATGAACAATTTCTTGGGTGCCATGTTGACCATTTTTGATACGCTCTCGTAATTAAATTGGGTAATTAACTAAAAAACCTAACTTGTGGGTAACGCAAGAATAGGGGTTTCAAGCATCAAACTACTAGTACCTTAGTTCGCGTTGAAAGGGCTGGGTGGGCACTGCCCACCTTACAGATACTGAAATTTTTTCAAAAACAATTTAGGGTTCCTATAGTTAATATCATAAGCTTTGGCTGGTTCACTACTTTAAAATTCTTCCTTTGTGTCCTTTGTGCCTTTGTGGTTTATTATTCTTTTCTCTGTGAACTAAGTGTGCGTCTCTGTGGTAAAAAAATTATGTGACTGCACAGGCTTTTCGGCCTGTGCTACAACCTATCAAAGTTAATTATGCAGACCGTTATGTAAAGTTAAGTACTTGGTCTAGTTGATGGGTCTGTTGTTGAATCAGATGGTGGAGTTTCCTGTGTTGGGGGTTTAGGAGTTTCTTGTGTTGGGGGTTTAGGAGTTTCCTGTGTTGGGGGTTTAGGAGTTTCCTGTGTTGGGGGTTTAGGAGTTTCTTGTGTTGGTGGTTTGGGAGTTTCTTGTGTTGGTGGTTTGGGAGTCTCTTGTGTTGGTGGTTTAGGAGTCTCTTGTGTTGGTGGTTTGGGAGTCTCTTGTGTTGGTGGTTTAGGAGTCTCTTGTGTTGGTGGTTTAGGAGTTTCCTGTGTTGGTGGTTTGGGAGTCTCTTGTGTTGGTGGTTTAGGAGTTTCTTGTGTTGGTGGTTTGGGAGTCTCTTGTGTTGGTGGTTTGGGAGTCTCTTGTGTTGGTGGTTTAGGAGTTTCCTGTGTTGGTGGTTTAGGAGTCTCTTGTGTTGGTGGTTTAGGAGTTTCTTGTGTTGGTGGTTTGGGAGTCTCTTGTGTTGGTGGTTTAGGAGTCTCTTGTGTTGGTGGTTTGGGAGTCTCTTGTGTTGGGGGTTTGGGAGTCTCTTGTGTTGGGGGTTTAGGAGTCTCTTGTGTTGGGGGTTTAGGAGTCTCTTGTGTTGGGGGTTTAGGAGTCTCTTGTGTTGGGGGTTTAGGAGTTTCCTGTGTTGGGGGTTTAGGAGTTTCCTGTGTTGGGGATTTAGAGGTTTCTTGTGTTGGGGATTTAGAGGTTTCTTGTGTTGGGAGTTTAGGGGTTGGAGATGTGCTGTTTTCGTTTGAATTATTGCGTTGATTGGAATTCGGTTGAATTTCCAAATTATCTATTATATTGTTGCCTTTTTCAGCTTCTTGAATAAGTAATGCATCAGTACTTTCTTCGGGGGTTGTAGATAATTTGACAAATGATGGGTCTTTGATAGTACCTGGACCCGATATTGGTGATTGCTTGGCTAAAGCTGCTGAAGTTTCTGCTTGAACACTACTAAGCGCTGGGTCACTGGTTGCATTTGGATTTTGACGTGTTAAATCAAGTCCTCGCACTAAATCACTTGTGTCATAAAAAGTTCGCAGGTCAAAATCATATAGTCCCTGAAATTTACCCTTGACAACAACCATCATTTGCCCAGCTTGCAAAACTTGGCTGCTAGAAGCATCTTTGTTAAACACTTCAATTCCACTGTTTGTAAGGGCGCCAACAATTGTAGTATCTGTAGCTTTGTCATAACGTATAAACAACGCCGAACCACGAATTGCGGCAGCAGCACTTGGTGTTCTAATATTTGTTCTTCCTCGTCCTGGAGGAATAAGTAATAATACGGTACCGTTATTAAGCGTAAAATTTCTGGTTCGCGGTAAAAACTGAAATACGGCTTGTTCTCCAACTCGTGCCCAAGAACCGTCGTTGAAGCGCAAATCAGCTAATGACAATCTTCCTGTAGATAAACCATCCCCTGGTGTCATGGCATCCGAACGCTGTGCCCTACGTCTTGGCTGACGTTGAGGCATTAGCTGCACCAAGTTACGCAAATCTTGAATTACAGCCCTAGTTAAAGGTGTCTGGGCATTAGCTGGGTTCGATACAGGTATTGCTACCCCTGACAAACTAATCACCAGAAGTGGCAACAACTTACGAAACATTTGTTGCAGTTCGGAAATTTTACTCATACTTAACTAGGTAAAACAACTCAAGGGGTAGATTTCTAGGTCTGTTACTTGTTTTAACAAGTTTATATACGTATTTTTGCTGAAAATTATCAAATCTTAAAAATAAAAAACATTCCAGCAGGCTATAAATTATTTACTAATCGCAATTTGGTTAGCGGAAATACGTAAAACACAGCTATGCAAATTATATAACATCACTGCTACTTAAGTACAACCTCGACTCAACCCTGATATTAGCTGTGCGTTACACTCTGTTAGATAATTGAAACTTCAATAAATAGTTTGTAGTCTGACTCTTCTAAACGATGTCGTAAAGATGCAACCAAAGAAACTTAAAAACTGTTGGTCATTGTGGATTTCACTAACTTTCAGTACTACCTGTCAGTATCTGGTAAAACTAGATGCAGCAAGAGCGATAGGCGCCACACAATGGCAATTATCCCCGAATGTATCAAATATACCATCTTTTAGTGATAACGCTGTAAATTCGCATGAACAACAAACACAGACTACACAGGTGTTACCCAAGTTCCTGCCCAAGACTTATAGTCAACCCTTAAATTCAATCAATATAGAACAGCCTGATTTGGTACAGTCAATAACTATAGTTCAATCAACCCCAGAACAGCCACAAGGCACCAGCAATGCCCAAAAGCCAGCAGAACCTCCACAAGTTGAGGCACAACCCAATGAACCTGCGGCGCCTACCCCAACGCAAATAGAACAACGTTTAGATAAACCTGATATTGACTACAGTAAAAGGTTAGAAAGCCTTATACGTCTTCTTGAGAAAAATAAACAATCTGCGGCTGAAACTAGTAACGGAGAACTTGGACAAATTATTGCCAAACCTCAAACACCAGAACTAGGCACTATCGTCGCAAAACCAGTTGAACAACCACCGTTACCAACTCAACCTCAACAACCTGCAAAAAGTCCACCAAAACCATCTGAACCCATCGGGTATGTGCTAGGACGAGTTAGTTTTTTCCAAACAAATAACCTTTTTGCCTCAAAAGTAGACCCTATCGAAGACGGATTGATATATTCTGGCGTTACATTTGCTAGTACACCTTTACAACTAGGACCAAGGACATTTTTAAATGGTTCACTTGATGCCAATATTATTCGCTACATCAATCAATCGGAATTTAACTACAACCAAGTACGTTTAAATGTAGATTTATATCAACAACTTACTCGTCGCATGTACGGCGAAATCGGTTGGAGCAACCAACAATTGTTTTATGCCAGAAACAGCAAACGCTTTGGATTCGCATCTGGCGACCGATTTCTTAATGAGAATTCATTCCACCTATCATTAGGACGTAGAGACTTTCTGGCGCCTCCATTAGCACTCGACAGTTTTTACGAATTTCGCTGGAACCTAGCTGAAGTCCCCCAAAGACGTGACCGTATCACAAACTCGTTATGGGTTTCATTAAGTTATTATCTACAACAATCGCTTAACGTCGGTTTAAATTATCAACTTACTCTTTCTGACTTTACTCAGCGTAATCGCGAAGACTTGTATCATCGATTATTCACACACCTTAACTATAAAGCTACCGATACCAGTAGTTTTAGTGTTCAAGGAGGAGTAACACTAGGTAATTCTACAGAACCAAACATTAACTTCGATGGGTGGTTTTTCAGTATAAATTACAACTGGCAAATTGGCAGATTTTAATTTAATAACTAATCCAATCACTCCAACTACCAGCATAAAGCTTTGTATTACGAAAACCCGCTAATTCTAACGATAGTAAATTTACACATGCAGTAACACCAGAACCGCAGTAAACAATAATTTCTTCGCTGTTTCTTATATCTTGCCAGCGCTGTTGGTGGTCTTCAACATTAAGTAAGTACCCTGAACCATCAGTTACAGATTGCCAAGGATAGTTTACAGCACCCTCTATATGCCCAGCGATTTTATCAATAGGTTCCCTAATACCCAAGTAACGTTCTGTCTCACGGGAGTCGATTAAAACTACACCTGGCAAATCTTTACGATTCTTCACTTCGTCTATATCTACTACCATATTCGATTGGACTTGTTCAGTAAAAATAGCGTTTTGAGAACTGCATGATGCTTCCCTAACTTCCGAACTAACTGGATACGATAATGATAACCATCCGCTAAATCCTCCATTTAAAACCGCAACTCTTTCATGTCCCATATAGCGCAGTAACCACCATAAACGCGCGGCAAATCCAAGTCGTGAATCGTCGTATGCTACAACTAATGTTTGGTGATTTATACCCATTTTTGATAGCTTTGCTGCTAACGACGGCAAATTTGGTAAAGGATGTCTTCCTCCATGCGTACCCACTCTTGCAGAAAGGTCTTCATTTAAATCAAGATAATAGGCGCCTGGAATATGGCTTTGCTGGTACTGTTGTTTTCCTAAATCTGAGTCATTGAGCGAAAATCGACAATCGATAATCACGACTTCAGAATCATTTAGATGCTCAACAAGCCAGGGAGCAGAAACCACATTCATAATTACTAGTACTTGTATTTTTATTAATTCCTAAAACTATTATCGAACTTAATGCCCATAATGCCTGAACAATTTATTCCACAATCAACAGCAGACGGTTCTTTCACCTTCTTCTCCGAAGAATTTGAAGAGTCATATCATAGCCATTTTGGCGCCAGACAAGAAAGTTTTCAAAAATTTGTTGTTCCGACACAGCTATCCCAAAGAGCGACAAAAGTAGCAAAAGGACATTCCATCCGAATTTTAGATGTTTGCTACGGACTAGGATATAACACTGCTGCTGCGCTGCAAACCATTTGGCGCCAGAATCCGAACTGTCGCGTTGAAGTTATTGGTTTAGAGTTGAATCCAGCTGTACCACGTGCAGCGCTAAGTCATAATTTGTATGCTGACTGGGACTTTGAATATCTAGATATCTTGACAAAACTGGCTTCTACGTATTACGTAGAAAACGATAATCTGAAAGCATCTTTATTGATTGGCGATGCTCGAACTACAATTAAACAGGTACTAGTAGAGTCATTTCAGGCAGACGCTATTTTCCTAGACCCATTTTCTCCTCCACAATGTCCACAATTGTGGACAATTGAATTTATAGCGCTTGTTTGCAAATGTCTACACCACGAAGGATTACTAGCTACTTACTCATGTTCCGCAGCAGTACGTACAGCACTTTTGCTTTCTGGTTTAATTATCGCTTCAACACCTCCTATAGGCAGAAAAACTCCTGGTACTGTTGCAGCATATCCTGCATGTATCGAGTTACTAAACCAACAATCTCCCCTCTCAACTGCTGAACTCGAACATTTACATACACGTGCCGCAATTCCTTATCGTGACCCGTTACTTCAAGACCAAGCCCAAATAATTCTAGAACGGCGCCGACTAGAACAAAAGTCGAGTACGCTTGAAACCACGTCTCAGGCACGAAAGCGCTGGTCATCAAGGAATATAAATACTTAAAACATTTAGTATAATAATATACAAAATAATTCTAAAATGTTAATCGAGTATTATAAGCAATTGTGATCAGAATCACAGTAAAAGTGAATAAATGGTCACTGCGACAAGTAACTTTACAAGAGTTTGATAATTGCTAATAATTTTTTATGGGAAAATACATAAGTTGCTTATCAAAAAAGAAATACTGTATTGTTTAATTAGACCAAAAAAATAAATTTAATAAGACAAGCGAGTTATTTTGCACAGTCATGCGAACAAATCTCCGTATAAAACCTGATTTAAGATTTGCTCAAATTGCCCATACTAGAAAGATAGGTGGGGAATTTTGACCACAATTTTCTCAGATGCCTTAAAAAGATCAAAAACGCGCTGGTTTTGCTTAAAGATAAATAGATTAAGTTTGCATTGTATTGTAAGTCGATACGAATGTTAGGAATTTATGAAGGTGACAAGTACCAAAAGTCAAATGTCATTTATACATGACAATTGACAATTATTAAATTCTGACTTAACGTGAAAGATTACAGTATGACGTGAGACTATTTAAAACCGAGCTGAACAGTACAGTATATAAATTTAAATTGTTTTAAGAATTGGAGCGCCTCTGTGGTTTTGAAATCCAATTATACAGGTTCTACCGAAAGAGTTGCGAGTGGGTCAAACCCCTCAGAGAAAATAAATGATATCGGTTCAAATAATGCTTTAGGATTGCAAAAAGCACAAGTTTATCCCTTGGGCTTATCAAAACAAGACCTGATGCTTGAAAAAGTTGAAGCCATATCATCTTGGACAAACCAAAAGGCTGATTCAGGTCATGAATCATTGGTTTCAAGGACGCAGCACGCCGAATCACAAGTGGATATATTTGATGGTGATACACCTAAAATCCTCGTCGTTGATGACCATGCAGCTAGTCGAATGACATCTGTAGCTTTATTGGCAATGGAGGGTTATGAAATTATTGAAGCTGATAGCGGTTTTAGTGCAATAGAACTAATTGCTCATTCGTCACCAGACTTAATACTGCTTGATGTAATGATGCCAGAAATGGACGGGTTTGAAGTGTGCCAACGAATCAAGCAAAACGAGCAAACCCGATTGATTCCTGTAATTTTTATTACAGCTTTAAACGATAGACATTCTCGTATTCGCGGTATCGAAGTTGGAGCAGACGACTTTTTAAGTAAACCCTTTGACCGTTTAGAATTAGCAGCGCGCGTAAAATCGCTAGTGCGACAAAAGCGTTTGAACGAAGACCTCGACCATGCCGAAAAAGTATTATTCTCAATCGCACGGGCAATTGAGAGTCGCGACCCAAATACTGGGGATCACTGCGAACGGTTAATAAAGTTGGGTAAAGCATTTGGTGAATATCTAAAACTTTCGCGTAACGAAATTCGCGATTTAATGTGGGGAGGTAACCTGCATGATATTGGTAAAGTTGGTATTCCCGATGCGATATTGCTCAAGCAGGGCAAGCTGACGGAAGAAGAATGGAAGACAATGCGTCTACATGTGTTGATTGGGGAAGAAATTTGTCAGCCTTTGCGTAGTACACGTGGGGTGATACCAATTATTAGGCATCATCATGAGCGATGGGACGGTTCGGGGTATCCTGACGGTCTTAAAGGCAATGAAATACCCAAATTGGCACAAATTTTTCAAATTATTGATATTTATGATGCTTTAACGAGTGAACGTCCTTACAAAAAGGCTTATACACGAGAAGAAGCGCTATCTACGATGGAAGAAGAAACCAAACGAGGTTGGCGTAATCCTGAATTGATGAAGAAATTTGCTGACTTTATTCGCTCCTGGCAATCAAATGCAGCAATTAAATCCAACAATTAGATGCAACTAAATCGAAATGTAAGCGGTTAACATTTCGATTGTGGATGATTAGCTGGTATTATTTGAGCCTGAACGAACAAAGCGGAGTATCTCCAGCTTTGATAAGCAATTCACACATGCAGTATCGCTAATTATGGTAGTAGTAGCAATTCTGGCGGCGGGACGCGGCACAAGAATGAAATCCAGTCTGCCCAAGGTTTTACATAAATTAGGTGGGCTATCGCTTGTCGAGCGAGTCTTAAAGAGCGTTGATGAGGCGCAACCAAAGCGGCGGATAATAATAGTAGGGTACCAAGCTGAGTTCGTCAAAACTGCGATGGCGCCAATACCCAATATAGAGTTTGTTGAGCAAACTCAGCAGTTGGGAACAGGGCACGCCATCCAACAGCTACTACCGCATCTGGAAGGTTATGAGGGTGACTTACTAGTTTTAAATGGGGATGTACCATTACTGCGTCCCGAAACATTAAGTAATCTCTTGCAAACCCATCGAGAAAATGAAAATGCTGCAACTATTCTGACCGCGCATTTGCCCGACCCCAAAGGTTACGGGCGTGTTTTTTGCAATAGTGATGGTAGTAAAAAATTTGTGCAGCAAATGGTTGAAGACAAAGATTGTACAGCAGAGCAAAAGCTGTGTACCCGCATCAATGCAGGAATATACTGTTTCCGGTGGCAAGATTTAGCACAAGTACTACCTCATTTACAGGCAAATAACGCTCAGAAAGAATATTACTTAACAGATGCCGTTACACAAGTTTCACCAGTAATGGCGGTAGACGTCGAAGATTACCAAGAAATTTTAGGTATTAACGACCGACTTCAATTAGCAGGCGCCTACGAGATATTGCAAAACCGAATAAAAAATCATTGGATGGCAGCGGGTGTAACAATAGTTGATCCAAGTAGCGTCACAATTGATGAGACCGTTGAGTTACACCCAGATGTAATTATTGAGCCGCAAACACACCTGCGAGGTTCAACAATAATTTATACAGGCTCTACAATTGGGCCAGGAAGTTTAATAGAAAACAGTCAAATTGGTGAAAACGTTTCAGTACAGTTTTCAGTAATTACTGATAGTAGTGTTGCAGCAGGTGTTCGCATTGGGCCCTACGCTCACTTACGTGGCCATGCTAATGTTGGTGAAGGATGCCGCATTGGTAATTTTGTAGAATTAAAAAATACTAAATTGGGCACAAAAACCAATGTTGCTCACCTTTCATACTTAGGTGACACAACAACAGGCACCAAAGTAAACATAGGCGCCGGAACCATCACCGCGAACTACGATGGCTTCAAAAAACACCCAACTACAATTGGTGACAACACAAAAACAGGTTCCAATAGCGTTTTAGTGGCGCCACTTAACCTAGGTTCAGACGTATACATAGCCGCAGGCTCAACAGTAGCTCAAGACATCCCAAACGACTGCCTAGTAATAGCCCGTCCCCAACCAGTCCTCAAACCGGGCTGGGTATCAAAAAAACGAGAAGAAAATACGTAGGGTGCGTGACACCATTAAAAAACTCAAACGAAGCCACTAGTCTGGTGGTGTCACGCACCGACACAAGTTGATAATCGATACATACTGGCGCCGATTATCCTTAAGATGGTGCGTGAAAGCACTTTAACTTTTAATTACATTGATTCACTGTAATGGCTTTCACGCACCCTACTTAACTCTCCGCAGTTCCTACTTGTGGGTCATCAGGCAGTTCCAAAGTATCGTTCATCTTTTCGCCATTGTGATAAGCTGCCAAAAGGACTTCGCTAGTCTTACCCCATGCAATCGTCCCCTTAGCATCAATCGCAATGGCGCCAAAATCACGCTCATTTTGAGTTGCCTCATCAAACGAACGCTGCATCGCTTCAAGCAAAGACATTCCATCTGTAACCCGCACCACTATACGCGGCGCCAAGCATTCATCCAGAATATGCTCACCAATACCCGTACAGCTAACACCAGCATACTGAGTAGCATAATTGCCAGCAGGCATAGCAGAATCACTAACACGACCAATACGTTCAAACCCTTTACCACCAGTAGAAGTGCCAGCAGCGATTCTTCCAGAAGTGTCTAAAGCAACAACACCAATCGTGCCTCTACCAGCACCGCTTTCAACTAATTCTTTCTCTGCGACCACCCCAGCCATCGTCTTTTTGAAATTATCCTGACGTTCTTGCAGCCATTCTTCTAAACGTAAATCTGTAAGCGGATTATAACTAGGTACCTGTAACTCTCGTGTTAACTCCGAAGCACCAAAATCTGATAGTACTCGGTCGGGAGATGACTGGAGAAAATGCGCTAAATTAATTGGATTCTGTATCCTTGTGACATTAATGACACCACTAAAACTTTGAGAGGCGCCGTCCATTAGGGAAGCACTCATGCGAATTTGCCCGTCAGATTGCAGAACAGAACCAGTACCAGCATTAAAACGTGGGTCATCTTCCAACAATTGGCAACCATGTACTACTGCTTCTGCCGCCGAAGCGCCAGATACTAGTATTGCATAAACCTCTTCTAACACTTTATATAGCGATTGACGTACAACTTCAACGCCACCTTTACCTTTAAGCGAACCGCCTGCCCCACCATGAATAATTAATTTAGGTCGCACCTGTGTAACTCCGTATATTTTGTCATGAATCTTCAGTTTTAGCTTGCGAACGCCGACGACGGCATCTTTCAGAGCAATATTTTACTTCGTCCCAGTTCTTTTCCCATTTTTTACGCCAAGTAAACGGAAGTCCACAAACCGGACATATTTTTGTTGGCAGGTCAGACTTAGAACGAGCGCGTGCCATAAATGCTTTACAGAATAATGTTGAGATTTATCAAGGGTGGAACCATATTATATACTTTTCCCAATCTGCATAAGTTAAATTTGCCTACATCTATTACCGATTAACAAATAATCGTAATAGTTTTATGACATATCAAATCAACTTAGCCAATATTCAAGGTAATATTCTTACTGGTTTTAACAAAGACTTTCAATCTTTTTTATTTTTGACATTTACTGATACCGAAGAAGCACGTAGATGGTTAACGGATATCATTCCTGAAGTAGCAACAGTTGAAGAAGTACAAGCTTTCAAGAACTTATTTAAATTAGTCAACAAACGGCGCCGTGGAGAATTAGGAACAGTATCATCAACATGGATGAATGTTGCATTTACTCACAGTGGTTTCGAGGCACTTGGTGTATCAGGTCTTGACCTAGATAGTTTTCCCGAAGCTTTTAAAGCCGGAATGAAAGCCCGTGCTGCTGAAATTGGTGATGTTGGCGCCAGTGACCCCGAACACTGGATAGCTGAACTTGGCTCAAAAGAAATTCATGCTTTATTAATTTTCGCCTCTGATTCTCCGATTGAACTCCGTAAGTACATAATGCGGCACACCACAATACTAGAAAGTTATCAAAGCATTAAAATTGCATTTGCTCAAGACGGTATGGATAGAGCCGACCAACCAGGACACGAACATTTTGGCTTTAGAGATGGAATTTCTCAACCAGGTATTCGTAATTTTACAACACCTCAAAATCCAGATAATCAAGACCAAGGTATTCCTGGACAAGATTTACTACATGCTGGTGAATTTGTACTAGGATATCCAACTCAAATACCGCAAGCGAAACCAGACCATGACGGTCCCAACTCAGACCCAGGTGAAAATAGTCAATCTGGTCCAACTTGGACTGTAGATGGTTCATATTTAGTTCTCCGACGTTTACGTCAAGATGTGCCTGCATTTAAAAGATTCGTCGAACACATGGCAGCCAAGCTAGGTATATCCAAAGACTTAATGGGCGCCAAAATGGTCGGTCGTTACGCAAGTGGGGCGCCTTTAGAGCGTACAGAAAAACAACCTTCATACTTTACACCTCCCCAACACGACCCAGGTCTAGGCGACAAATCACTTCTTAAAGACGACAACATAAACAATTTTGAGTTTGGTGAAGACGAAGAAGGAAAAATCGTACCCCGCGCAGCCCATATTCGTAAAACCTACCCACGCGACCAAGGGGGTAACGACAGAGAAAGCGATACCCAAACTCATCGTATGCTTCGACGTGGAATACCATTTGGTTCTTCATATCGTCCCGAACTAGCCAACTTTTATCCCAATACCGAAGACCGAGGTTTATTATTTCTTGCATACCAAAGCGATATTGAAAGACAATTCGAGTTCGTACAAAAACTTTGGGTAAATAACGTTAACTTTCCTCAACCAGGTGACGGAGAAGACCCAATAATGGCTCAAAGCCCAGAAGGTTCATTTAAATTACCACTCCCAGGCAAAGGTGGTGGTTGTCCAGTTCACTCGCTATCAATAAAGCACTTTGTCACAACAACAGGAGGAGAATATTTCTTCCAGCCATCAATTGAAGCCTTACAACATCTAACCAAATAAATTAACCATAAGAGTGGAATAATCTTGTGGAATAGTCTTGTGGGATGGGCTTTAAGAATGCCCCGTCCCCTATAATTATTTAACAGCCAACGCTAGCAACAACCGACTAACAACACGATCATCAGGTAACTGGTAAAAGTTTAACTCTCCTCCCATTTGCCTTACCAAATTTTGACTAATAAACAAGTGTAAACCCGGATAATTATCTATATAATTAGATACAAGTACATCTGTTGAATTATCTTGATATAATTCTGCCAGTAATTGAGCATTGATAATACCATTATCGGTAATAGAAAGCTCTAATGTATTATCCTCCAGGCACCGACACCAAAAGTCTATTCTTCCTCCGGGTACAGAACGTTCGACAGCAGCTATTAAAATTTCATTTATTATTAATTCTATCTTCGCAACATCACCAACAACGATTAACGAGTATTGCGATAAGCTTAAGTTAGTTTTTCCTAATGTTAGTTCTGTATTACCTGTACTATCAACTGTGTTTTGTCCTAAACCATGTACTCCCACCCATAATTTTTTCTCCTTGAGCCATTTATCGACTCGTTCTAGTGAACGTTTTAATAAGCTGGCAATAGGCATTTTACCCTTGGTGAACTGTAACTGCCATTGTTCCTCTTCAAGTAAGCCAGTTACTGATGAATAAGTACTTTCTAACTGGCGTAAAATTTGCTGATAGCGCACTTGAGTAAATTCGTTATTCGGAACACCTAACGCTTTAATTTGGCTAATCAAAGACTTTGCTGTGCGCTGGTTCTCTTCAAATTTTCGGTGTTTATACCAGTTTATTTGCTGTAACTCTTGTTTTGATTGAAGTAATGTTTGTGATACTTGACGAAAACGTCGTGACCAAGCGAGTTGACTAATTAACATTTCGGCTGCACTTAAGCTTTGCTCAGACCAACGACGTGCAATATTATCACCTATCACTACTACACCTGTGGGCTTGTAAGCTGGGTCGGTACGTAATGCAGCTAGTAAAATTTGACCGATACCCGCGCCATGTAGCCATTTACGTGTATCTTCGGGCAAGTCTTCGGCTTTAATAAGCATCATTGGTTCACTGCCTAAAGCCCACTGTATCAAAGCTTCGCCTAATATTGGCACAGAAATTTCGCTCGATACGGCGAATTCTTGGTCATTAATTAAGCCAGGAATTATTTCAGCATATTCTGAGTTAGGCGCCCAAGATAGCATTAGGACTAAAGGACAGTTAAGAACGGCAGCAATTTGGCGCAAAGAAATAATTTCTAGATTTTTATTATCTGGTTCTGTATTGGCGCCTTGCGCTTGTTCCAAAATTCGTAACGATTCTTGCAAGCTTTGCATAATTTTAGTATTTTGCTCGCCGTTAAAATATAACTGCCACTGCCTAGTAATTACACCTAATTGCTGACCAACAACTTGAACTAATTCTCTTTCTCTTGTTGTCCAAGCTCGTTTGCTTTCGTGTGTAATTAGCATTAACGCACATGGTGCATTTCCACCCTGACAATTAGTTATAACTAAAGAGCGAACCCCGACTTCGAGCAAACAAGGCCGCCAATTAAAAAACCGTAAATCTTCTTCTAAGTTTTCAATTGCAATCGCTTCTTCTGAATGCTGTAAAAGTTGCCAATCTACCTCACGTAAACCTTCAAAGCTAAAATTAAACGGACGCCTGTTTTGTGGTTGAGTTTGAAACAAGATTTCGTACTTACTATAGTCATGATTATAGTACAGAAGCACAAATCGCATGCCGCCGAGTCTTTCCAGGATTTTTTTAGCGCAGTTGCTTAGGGTCTGCTCAAAATCACGTTCGCTATATATTCCTTTTGCGACTTCGCTAGTTAAATTAGCATCACCTCGAATTTGCTCAATTGTGTTTTCCATTTCTTCAGCAGGTGCCACAAGCGATACCAAACCTGCTGCACCTTGAACAAAGCTTTTATCGTTTTCTTTCCATATGCGCGCTTCCATTGCTTCGATAGCTAAAAAACCGATTAAATCCTTTTGGCAAATAATTGGCGCCGCTAATAAAGACCGAACCTGCAAGCGTTGCATCAACTGAGCAGTAAAATGGCTTTTGAGTGAACTTCGCCCTTCTCCAATCGCAACAATTTCATTCGTTGCCAAAGCATAGTAAAAGTCGCTCAACTCCTCAACCGTTATAGAACCTATCCCAGTTCGGTTTTTTTCATACTTTTGTGTGTTGCCATTTGAGTGACTGCTAAAACGGCGCCAAAAATACCGACCTTCGCGTTCATACCAGTAAATATTAGTACGAGTTGGGTCCGTGAATTCTTGTACAGCTTTAACTACAGCTTCTATACGCTGCATTAAATTATTAGAGGCTTGTAATTTTTGTAACAATTTTAATAAAGGTTCTTCGAGACGCTTAGTATGTTTTTGCTGCCAGTCAAGCTCATACTGGTGTAACGCTGCGGCTAATTCACCTAGTACCATCATCAATCTTGCTTTAGCATCAGTTGGTAAAAGATATCCCCAACGAATCGAACCAAGCATGAGTAAACCTAAACAGCGGTCTTTATAGCGAATAGGTAGAATGATAGTTCCTTGAATTTGATGCTTTTTAGCTAATTCTTGCCATACTTCTGCACGCGCTTCTGCTCGTAAGTCAGCAACACCAACAGGACGTTGTTCAATAACTACTTGTTCTAATAAATCTCCGGGACTTAGAACTAATCTCTGATTTAAATAACCATTATCATTTCCGGGTGAAAATCCTCCCTTGCCAATTACGATATGATTTAAGCGGTCGTAAAGCGCCACCCATACCAAGTTGTAGTCAAATTGTTCTTTGACAAAAGTAATAATAGTTTGAATTAGAACATCGATATTATCTTCTTCTCGGAGGCTTTGTAAGACACGCCCTAAAGAGATAATATTCTGTTCAGCGCCGATTGGTCGTTGTGGCTGCCCCATAGAAGCGGTCGTCTGGTAAGAATAAACGAATAGCTGGTTTGTACTTAAGATGCCCAAATACTATCGATAGTTATCAAAATGAACGATATATACCAACTTGCAATTCGCCCATTATTATTCAATGCGGTGAAAGCTGACCCGGAGAAACTACACTCTTCAACGATTCGCAGCTTAAACTGGCTGAGTGAGATTTGTTATAGTCCAAGCACAAGGTGGGTAAACCAACGTTTGCGGCAATCATTTTGCCTGTTTGATAAACGTTTAGAACAAAATCTGTTTGGATTACATTTTCCCAACCCAGTTGGTTTAGCTGCTGGGTTTGATAAAGATGGAGTTGCCGCACCAGTATGGGGAAGCTTAGGATTTGGGTTTGCCGAATTAGGGACTGTTACTTTTCATCCCCAACCAGGCAACCCAAAACCTCGCTTATTTCGTTTACCCAAAGATAATGCAGCGCTTAACCGAATGGGTTTCAATAATTCAGGTGCGGTTGATATGGCTTATAGATTAACAGAAGTACGAAAGAACCTAACTTTACCCATACCCATTGGTGTTAATCTAGGCAAATCAAAAATTACACCGCTTGAAGCTGCTGCTATTGATTACCGTGACAGTTTTCGCTTACTCAAAGATTGTGGTGATTATTTTGTCGTTAACGTTTCTTCCCCTAACACACCAGGATTACGCGCGCTTCAAGATGCTACTATGCTTTCTTCTATCTTGGAAGCATTAAGTCAAGAAAATTTGCTATCACAAAAAGCGATATTTGTCAAGATAGCGCCAGATTTAGAATGGGAGGCAATATCGGACATTATCGAATTAGCGCTCAATTATAAATTAGCGGGAATTATAGCTACAAATACTACAATTCGTCGCGATAACTTAAAAACGCAATTTATAGCAACAGGAAAATCACCTCAAGAAGAAGCTGGTGGAATTAGTGGGGCGCCAGTACGCGACCGTTCAACAGAAATAATTCGTTATATTTACAAACATTCTCAAGGACAAATACCAATTATCGGCGTAGGTGGAATATTTACTGCCGCAGATGCATGGGAAAAAATCACCGCAGGCGCCAGCTTAGTCCAAATTTATACAGGTTGGATATATGAGGGGCCTTGGATGATACGCCGTATTCTTGAAGGTTTGCTTGTGTTACTCGAACAACGAGGATTGACTTCGATAAATGAAGCCATAGGAATAGAAAGGGGTTAGTTAGTTGATTTTTTTGTCCCCTTTCTTTTCCACTTATTTCTCAATTGGGAAAAACTCCCTAGCTTTGCGGTCATACCTCCATGCGATACCGTCAGGGTCACGGTTACGGCTCCATTCGGGAAAATCAGGGTCATCACGCCGTTTAAAGACCGTACTGGAGTATACACTTAACCTTTTAGCAAGTTCAGATTGAATCAATGAACCAAACACTAACTGTTGCGCTAGTGTTTTTGTTGCTTCATGAACTTGTTCTGGTTCTTTTACTTCAGCTTGTGGTAATTCGGCTTGTAGCAATTCATCATCTTGTGAAAGAGCGTGCTTAACTTCTGCTTGTTGTACTTCAGTTTCTTTATTATCCGTTTCGGGTACTTCAGCTTGTATTAATTCAGCTTCTTTGACTTGAGGTGTTGCTGTTAATGTTTCTGCTACTAACGCAGGTTGTTTTTCCTCAATTATGAACGGCGTTGTCGTTGGTGCCGCTAAAAGAGGCATTGCAGTCGTCGAGCTTTTTCTTGGCTCTTGCTTAACAGGTTCGCTGCTATCAAATATGCTGCCAAGAATATTAGCAGTCATAAAGTAGTAAACTTGTTTTCCATCGTTAGTATTGAGGACACTGGCGCCGAATTCAGAAGCTTTCGTATCAAGAAAGCGTTTAGCCTTATCTCCAGAAAAATTACCCCTAACAGCTAAATCCATAGGAGTAACACTACCCTGGTTTTGCTGAATTAGCTGATGGAACATAGGATTAACTCCCTCGCACCACTTATCCCATTGGTAGCGTTGCCAAAGATTAATACTCGTTATCAGCAAAATCAGACCCAGCCAAATACGCCAGGTAGAAACCAGGAAAACAACCAGAAAAGAGATGGGCAAAAGCAAAACGAGAAAACCCTTCCCGTAGCTTTCAATTGTTTTTTCACTCATGCCGATTATTACCCAGTAATTATTTTGCGAGTTGGGAAATAATATCATCTTGGCAAAAAGTGCGATACATATTTGTATACAAGGTAGTTTTGCCGGAAAAATTCCCAGTCAAACAACAACCAAAGCCGCACTTTTGCCAAAAGATAAACATGGCAAAATTATAGGCAAAAATGTGAAAAAAATCTTTACTTGTATTATTAAATACATAGACACCGGGTTTCTAAGCAAAATAGTCGTTTTTATTACAAGTTATGACCAAGAAACCCGGTTTATGTACTGTTTTATGTACTAAATTATATAAGCAAAAAATAGATTCCCTAGTGTTAAATAGTACATTAGTTCAAAGTGTATTCATTCCTGTAGAATTTTGAAAGTTCATCTACACAAAATTTGACATCACATGGAGCCAACAGAAGCTCAATATCTAGTACTGAATGCGCTCGAAACATTGGAGTTACTAGAGGGTATGCTTTATGATGAAGAGAGAGGATTTTATCTTATTAGTACTCTTAGTTCTATTTTACCAATAGCACTTGTTCTACAAGATGGGGAAATAATTCCAACTTCGTGGGCATCAGATATATGAAAGAACCAACACAAAAGCAAAAGCAGCAATATCAAAGATTAAATGAACTTTTTGCCCAAGCCCGCTCCCGATATTTAGACGCAGGTGGAGACCCAAGGCGCCCAGTAGACAACAGTTACTTAACAGAGGAAGAAACGAAAGAAGCACTTGAACTAGGAGCGCAAATTTTTGGCGTTGAAGTTAAAGACAGCTACGTGTACTGTCAAGGACGTTCCTGGAAGCTAACAGATAAACAAGAAGTTAAAAACCCCTAATATTATTTTGATATCTTGTGGCACAGGTGTGGCACAGGCATCCTGCCTGTGGAGTACATCTGTTTATTTTTATCAAAGAGGCTATTAAGGCACAGAGGGAAGAGTTTTTTTAAGTTTGAGACAGGCGCCTGTTGGCAAAATGGATAAACAAGCATGGCAATTGTTATTTCAAGAAATGTCAATAGGCGCCATGCTACGTAACTTAGGTTCATTAACAGAAATAGGTGTACTACAAAGTAAGGAACCTACAAACTTAGACCGAGTAAAAGCAGTTCTTAATAACCTAGAACACCTACGCAAAGGACGTATCCACCCAATTGACGCACTAAAAGCACTCAAAACCTACCAGTCAGGAGGTGCATTAGGACGCAGTAAAAAAACTTGGCAACCAGTCGCGCGAATTATAGACATACTTGAAAAAACAGTCGAACTATCATTCGATGTCGTCGAACCTACAAACAAAGTCTTTATGCACGCAGTTGACATATCAGGTTCCATGTCTAGTTACGTTGCCGACATGGGTTTAACTTGCTGCGAAGTTGCCACAACAATGGCACTAGTAACGGCAAAAGCAGAAAAAAACTATGCAATTCGAGGCTTTTCAACCCAATTCATCGATTTAGGAATCACAGCCAAAGACAACTTTAGTTCCGCAGTTCAAAAAGCCAGCAATCTCAACTTTGGTGGAACTGACGCCTCTGTTGCTTATGATTGGATGATTAAAAACAAATTCAAAGCCGATGTAGTTTGCTTTTGGACAGACAGTGAAAGCTGGGCAGGAACAAAACACCCCTCCCAAGCACTCGCTGAATATCGCCAAAAAGTAAACCCCAACGTCAAAGCAGTATACGTCACCTTGGCGCCTTACACAATTACCTTAGTAGACCCAAAAGACCCAATGTCTTGGGACTTAGGTGGCTTTGACCCAAGTACACCGCGCATTATTCAAATGCTGGCTAATGGTGAATTGTAGAGGCGCCGTATAAACTGGGTTATCAGCAGGTTTCTGAAACCCGGTTTATTTTATATTGTTAAACTATAGATAATCGCATTTTAAAAAATTACATACCGGTTATGATTACAACCCTTCGCGTTGTCAAACCTATCGCGACCATGCAACTTGAACCCGGCAGTTTTGTCACTATTCCTGACGTTACCTGGGAAGAATTTGAGGCGATATTGGAAGAGTTGGGAGAAAAACGCTCCTCACGGGTTGCTTACCACCAGGGTACATTTGAAATTATGGTTCCATTACCAGAACACGAAAACCAAAAGATATAATTTCAGATATCGTTAAAATATTACTTAAATTTACAGGCAGAAGATACGAACCATTTGGCTCAACAAGTTTTAAAAAAGAAGGTGCAGCAGGTGTAGAGCCAGATGCTTGCTTTTACATCCAAAACTATCAAGTGATGATAGGTCGGCGCCGTATTGAATCGAATGACCCGGCGCCATATTTAGCAATTGAAACCGACGTGACTTCTAAAACAACTATCGATGCTTACAAAGCTATAGGCGTTCCAGAAGTATGGATTTATAACGGTAAAACTCTAACTATCCATCTACTTCAAAATAATAACTATATTAAATCAGACACTAGCCCAACTTTTCCAAATATAGCTATAACCCAAATTATCCCCACAATTATAGAACATAGCTGGCAAGTAGGTCATCTTGAAGCCTTAGAAGAATTTTAAGCAATTATAAGAATTTAAATTTGTAATATAATTATATAGCGTTTACATCAAATAAATAAAAATGGAAAAACTGCTTAATATTGACATTTAAAAATTGCCGGAAGGTGTATATCTGGCAACATCAGATGAACTACAAAGTTTAATTGCACAAGGAAGAACAGTTACTGAAACTCTAGAAATAGCTCGTGATGTTGCACGCAAATTATTAAAAGCACAATCTCAAGATAAACAACTTGATTATTTACGGACAATCGCTGATGAGTTTAATTATTCTTTAGTGATAGGTCAGTAAATAACTATATGCTCTACATAAATACGCTCATAGTCCACATAAGTGAGTGGCGCCTACTTAAGGAATATCTTCAGGCATAATAGTCATCATTTCTTCTTTACTAACTCCAGAAAGCATTACTAACCGATTTGCCTGTTTTTCAATTGTTTTTTCAAAGATATTTCTTACAAGTCTCCCATTGCCAAAATTTTTATCTCTTGTCGTATACAAATCTTGGAACTTGTTTAGTAGTCCTTCTCTGGATGCTTCATTTAAATTAAAATGATTTTTTTGGCAAACCTCCTCAAAAATACTTAATAGCTCTTGAGGTTCGTAATCATCGAAGTAAAAATATTTATTAAACCTGGACTGCAAACCAGGATTAGAGTTAATAAATCTTGACATTTCATCAGCATAGCCAGCTACGATAACTACTAACCTATCTCTATGATCTTCCATTCGTTTCAAAAGAGTATCGATAGCTTCCTGACCAAAATCATTGCCTGAACCCTGCGACTTTAATGCATATGCTTCATCAATAAACAGTACCCCATCTAAGGCTGACTCAATTAAATTATTTACCTTAACCGCTGTTTGCCCAACATATCCCGCTACCATTCCTGATCTATCTGTTTCAATTAAATGACCCTTCGAGAGTATCCCAAGCTCGTGATATATTTCACCCATGAGTCGAGCTACAGTCGTTTTTCCTGTACCTGGAGGGCCGCAAAATACCGAATGTAGCGTCACCGAAATCTTATTAAGCCCTTTTTCTTCACGCAGCTTTTGTATCTTCAAAAAATTGATGAGAGTATTGACCTCATTTTTAACATTTTGCATTCCAACTAGATGATTAAGCTTATTTGAAATAGCTTCTAACCCTAGGCGATAATCATTATAATCACTCTTATGTTGATTAAATGTGATATTTCCATGCTTTAACTCTGCTTTCATACGTTGAAGCTCGAATTCAATCTCATCATCCAGTAAAGACATAATTTCTCCCTATAAATAATTTTATATCAGATATTGTTTCATATATTATACTTTCCAATTTTGGTATTTGGTGCCTGCTGGTCATTTCCGTAAGCCGACTACAACAGCGTATGCTAATACTGTTACTAATGGTATTTAAAAGCTTTACCAGAAGAAAAATAGCAGATTGTTTGACATTGGATAAAATGGAAAAAATTTCTAAACGAAGATGTCAAATATGGAAATGCAAAACTTGGTATTTACAGGAAATTTAAAAGGACATTCAGATAAAGTTAAGTCAGTTGCGTTTAGTCCCGATGGACAAAAACTAGCAAGTGGTAGCGATGACAAAACTATAAAAATTTGGAATTCTAGAGGAGAGCTTCTCACCCTTAAAGGACATGGAGAATCTTCCTGGTTTGAAGGAAAGGTTAGTTCAGTCGCTTTTAGTCCAGATGGTAAGACATTAGCTAGTGGAAGCGATGATAAAACTATTAAATTATGGGATGTGTCTACAGGAAAGGAAATTTGTACTTTCACGGGACACGAAGAAATGGTTTACTCTGTTGCTTTTAGTCCAGATGGTAAAACATTAGCAAGCGGTAGTAAAGATAAAAAGGTAAAACTGTGGTCGCTAGATTTATCTAAAGAACTATACGAGTTACCTGGACATACTGATGATGTTTTATGTGTTGCTTTTAGTAGCGATGGTCAAATCTTAGCTAGTAGTGGTGCTGGCAATGATAAAAGTATCAAGCTTTGGAATTTATCACAGCAGAAAATTCTCACTCTTACTGGTCATTCTGATTGGTTTGGAGGTATTCACTCAGTTGCCTTTAGTCCAAATAGTAAGATTTTAGCCAGTGGCAGCAATGATAAAAGCATTAAGCTATGGGACGTAAATACAGGAAAGGAAATTAGGACTATCAACGCTCACTCTGAATGTATTTATTCTGTAGGATTTAGCCCAGATGGTAATATTTTAGCTAGTGCTAGTCAAGATAAAACGGTTAAGCTTTGGCAAGTGGATACAGGTAGAGAGATAGCAGCTTATACAGTTTGCGACAATACTGTTTATTCTGTAACCTTTAATCCTAATTTCAAAATCTTAGCAAGCGGTAATAGTGATAAGACTATTTCATTAATACCTTACTCTAGCTAGATGATTAGATTTTAAATAATCTCGAACGCTTTGAGCTAGGTGGAATGGCAAAATTTAAATTGTTATAAAGCAATTACAGTATAGAACATGCGACTGAACCAAATAAAATCCAGTTTGTAAATTAGTTTTTTACTGTTGCGAATGTAGCAGTTTTACTATCTAACGCTGTAAGAGCCTCTTGGATTAAATCAACTTCACGCGCTTCAAATAGTGTCTCACCACACTGGTCACAAACCGATGCAGGAATTGCATCCCAGGTTAAATGGTAGCCATTTCTGTCAATGCTAAAAGGACTGGTTCCACGTCGCATTTTTGATTTGCAGTATAAACATTCCATTCTATGAAAGTCTCCTTCTAAAATCTGATGACCATTGATTTGGGTCTGGGAGATAGGCTGTAATAATAGCGAGATAATCATCTTTTGGGGCGCAGACCACATGTATAGGTCGATTACTTTGAACCAAACCCAATATTAAACAACTATGACCTCTTGCATCTTCAGGATAGTCTTCTATAACCTCACCCGTCATCACAACTGTCTCAATCTCCGCAGTAGAAATCATTCGTTCGGGGCGTGACATTTGTCAAATCGTATGAGGCAGGAATAATAACCGCTTGGATGCGGCTTCTCTAACCTGCTCAAGGATATTATTAAAAGTCACCTGTATTACTCACACCTGTTTATTTATTGATTATCTAATTTCTAGCCATTTTTTAGATAACATATACAAATTTTATCCATACGCTTGTCATTCTAAATTTTACCTTATACTTTTTTGACTTTGCTGTCCACACAAAAAAACAGCCATTTCTATGTCAAGAAGTAGCTGTTTTTATCAGAGGCGGGCAGGGATGCCCGCTCCACAAGAAGTAATATTTATTTCCCTTTGTACAGGAAAAAATAACCATTATTTGCCCCCCTTATTAAGGGGGGTTGGGGGGATTAATTAATAATCGAAGTCGCCGCCACCCATACCAGCACCAGCACCAGCAGGCGCCCCATCTTTAGGCTCTGGCTTGTCAACTACGATACATTCGGTTGTAAGTACCATGCCTGCGATAGAAGCAGCGTTTTGCAGTGCAGAACGGGTTACTTTAGCAGGGTCAACAATACCAGCTTCAAACATGTCAACGAATTCGTTGGTTGCTGCGTTGAAACCAACGTTGAAGTCGCGTTCTTTAACACGTTCAGCAATAACGGCGCCGTTTTGACCTGCATTTTCAGCAATTCTCTTTAATGGAGCAGCTAATGCGCGCGATACGATTAAGGCGCCAATTAACTCTTCGTCTTTGAGGTTGCTTTGTGCCCAAGCTTCTAACTCAGGCGCCAAGTGTGCCAGAGTTGTACCACCACCAGGTACAATACCTTCTTCAACTGCTGCTTTGGTAGCGTTGATGGCATCTTCTAAACGTAGCTTCTTGTCTTTCATTTCGGTTTCGGTAGCAGCACCAACTTTAACGACTGCTACACCACCAGACAATTTAGCTAAACGCTCTTGGAGTTTTTCTTTGTCGTAAGAAGATTCTGTTTCTTCCATTTGACGACGAATTTGTTCGCAGCGTGCTTTTACTGCTTGGTCGTTACCTTCCGCAACAATTGTGGTGCTGTCTTTGGTAATGGTAATACGACGTGCTTTGCCTAGCATATCAAGCTTGGCAGTGTCAAGCTTTAAGCCCGCATCTTCGGTGATTAATTGACCACCAGTCAATACAGCGATATCTTCGAGCATCGCTTTACGACGGTCGCCAAAACCAGGTGCCTTCACAGCAGCTACGTTCAATACACCGCGTAAACGGTTAACTACTAAGGTAGCAAGTGCTTCTTTTTCAATATCTTCTGCCAAAATTACCAAAGGACGACCAGCACGCGCTACTTGTTCAAGTACGGGTACTAAATCTTGTACTAAGGCAATCTTTTTGTCGGTTAAGAGCAAGAAAGGCTCGTCAAATACAGCTTCCATGCGCTCTGCGTCGGTTGCGAAGTAGGGCGAAATATAACCCTTGTCGAAGCGCATACCTTCGGTAATTTCTAACTCGGTGGTCATTGATTTCCCTTCTTCCAAGGAAATAACGCCTTCTTTACCCACCTTGTCCATTGCTTGAGCAATCATGGCGCCGACTTCTTCGTCGTTACCAGCAGAAATTGAACCGACTTGAGCAATTGATTTGGAATCTTCAACTGGACGCGCGTGTTCTTTAATTTTCTCAACCAAGAAATTGGTTCCTTTATCAATACCGCGCTTCAGCATTATCGCATTGGCGCCAGCAGCAACGTTACGCAAACCTTCTTTTACAACTGCGTGCGCTAAAACTGTAGCTGTGGTAGTACCGTCACCCGCTGCATCGTTAGTCTTAGAAGCTGCTTGACGAATTAAAGCTACACCAGTATTTTCAACGTGGTCTTCCAATTCAATTTCTTTCGCAATGGTTACACCGTCGTTGATAATTTGAGGTGCGCCAAACTTCTTCTCTAATACTACGTTGCGACCTTTAGGACCAAGGGTAACAGCTACCGCTTCAGCCAAAATGTCCATACCGCGCTCTAATGCACGACGCGCGTTTTCGTTGTAAATAATTCGCTTTGCCATAATGTTTTTAGTTACTTAAAGTCGCAATTTATGAATGTAGGAGCGTGAATGATGGATTGCTAATTGCTAACTTTTATTCCTTGTTAGCCAATTAGCCAAACGAAGTTTTAGCTAACAACAGCCAAAATGTCTTTCTCTGAGAGTAATATGTACTCGTCGGTGCCTAGCTTGATGTCAGTACCTGCGTACTTAGAGTAGAGAACTTTGTCCCCTACTTTTACGTCCATAGCCACGCGATTTCCGTCATCTTTATACTTACCGTCGCCAACTGCAACAACTTCGCCAACTTGGGGCTTTTCTTGTGCATTATCGGGCAAGTACAGACCACCTGCGGTCTTCTCTTCTGCTGCGTTTACTTTGATGAAAACGCGGTCTCCTAAAGGTTTAACAGTGGATACGCTTACTAAAGATACAGCTGCCATAGGAATTTACTTTTTAGCACTCTCGATTCATGAGTGCTAATGTAACTAAATATGGCTGCTGTTGGCAAGAAATAACCATGTACGGGTTCCCGAACTTGAATAATATAGATTTAGAATAATTGAGTATAAATACTTAGAAAAACCCGAATTATGAGTAAATTCTCTTGGTTCACGAAAATTTTTGTGTCTTCAAATTTATTTGCAAACGGTGGAAATTGATATAGAACAGTAATCAGGATGTGTAGTTTAATCAGGAGATGATGCTAATCAAGGGCAGTAAAATACCAAAATTTACCAAGCTATCCGGTCAAAAAATCCTAAGTAATTCTGTAGATTTAAGGAGAGTGAGGGCAATATAGGAACAGGCTGTTTCTAGAGGTTGCTCTTGCTTCCATTTAATAGTCGGTTGCCCAAACCAAGATTATTTGGAATTATGGAATTACTTGAAAAACGTCTCAAAAAACTAAACTCGATTATTTACTTCCGGTTTACTCAGTTAATTTTCAGAACAATTAACGAACTGCTTGCGAGTTTGTTGCTCTCGAACGATAATGGTAGTTTACCCGGATGGTGCGGTCTTTTTCGCCCGCGAAGAGTAAAATGATTGAACGTCTTATTCAAGAACTAATTTAACCAGGACGCCTGCTTGATTACTCCAACAAGGTTTCTTCACCAACGCATGAAGGATATGAACAAGCAGTAAGCTATGCGCGACGCGGGTTTTTTACCTGGGGGCATCTAGTACCAATACCGATCCGGTAAACTTGAATAATTATTATTTAATCAGTGTTTTTTCACCCGCACTCTTCAAAGCGATATATAATAGCGCATTATAAATACTACTGCTCTACGTATCCTTACTGGACTTTTGCCCCAAGTCTTGCGGTTAAAAGAAGTGTTGGTCACTTTGGAAACTAAAAAGAGTATTGGCGAGTTTTGTGGGAAAACCAACATCTCAACCACTCAATACAGAGGATAACGAATCAAGACCTCATGGACCGAAGTGCGACAAGTGCCACTGCTATGAAAGAACCCAGCATGAAAGAACATAAACGACTTTTACTTATCGATGATGACCCCAACCTCATTTTGCTGGTAAAGGATTACTTGGAATTCCGAGGATACGAAGTCATCACTGCCGAAAATGGCCGCGAAGCTCTGGAAATTTTAGAGCAGGATATTCCAGACATGATTATTTGCGACGTGATGATGCCAGAAATGGATGGATACACCTTTGTTGAACAAGTCCGGCAAACTGAGCGCACTAGTTGGATTCCCGTACTATTTTTGTCCGCGAAAGGACAAAGTGCCGACCGTGTTAAAGGACTCAACAAAGGCGCCGATGTTTATATGGTCAAACCTTTTGAACCAGAGGAACTCGTCGCGCAAGTTGAATCTTCTCTCAAACAAACGATTCGTTGGAAAGAACACCAAGCTAAAGGAGGAGAAAATGGTTCTCGAATCCAAGTTCCCTTCGATGTACAGCTAACTCCAACCGAACTCAAAGTTGTTCAGTTTGTTGCACGAGGTTTAGCTAACCGCGAAATTGCTGAAGAACTCAACGTTAGTCAGCGAACTGTAGAAAGCCATGTTTCCAATATGTTAGGCAAAACCAATCTCCATAACCGTACCGAGTTGGCACGGTGGGCGATTGAAAACCAAATGGCTTAAAAGTTGGCGCCATAAATTTCAGTTCCATCAGTTCACTGTTGTGATGCTTTAATGTCCGAACTTCGGTCGCAATAAAGCTTCATACATGTCGCAAGCTCGCGCTCTTAAGGTTAGAGCAGCTTAAAAGCGAGAGCGCAACATGCCTAAAACCTTAAACTGGTAAATTTGAACTAAAAAGATGGTGTTAGCAGAGAATAAAAGCATTTTGCCGCTTTTCGTCCTCAACTGTTAACTTATCAACACCCTGAGTACTTGATCATCTGGACAATGATAAGTACAAATATTCAACTCGATTGCTTGTCAATAAAGTTGATTTTACAAGCGCTGGCTTCATCTACTGGTAAAGGTTGAAGTCAGCTTTTATTTTTTTGTCGTTGTCAAAATTCATTAGTTGTATTGTATCGATTGACCGCAAAAATGTAAATCCGTGTTACAGCAATAGTGTTACAGATAATACTGTTTTTCCTACGTATATAAAAATTTAACTCGCTATGAAACTAGAATCATTGCTCAAATTGAATCGAACAATCCGCGTCGTTGGTTTCGATGATGCGCCATTTATTCGCGGTTCAAAAGAGAATGTAAATCTAGCGGGGATTATTTGCGCGCAAACCCGGTTTGAAGGAATGGTGTGGGGACAAATTCAACAAGATGGTTTTGATTCTACCGATACAATATGCAATTTACTTATTGGCGGTAAGTTTCTGCCACAATTACATATTGTCTTACTCGATGGAATTGGATTTGGTGGATTAAATTTTGTTAACTTACCTGAATTGTGCGCGCGTTTACAAATTCCTTGTGTTGCTGTAATGCGAAGACAACCTAATTTAACGGCAATGTTAGAGCCAATAAATCGTTTACCTTATCCTGAAAAACGATTAGAGCTACTTAGAAGCGCAGGAACAATTTATGAATACCCACCTTTTGTTTTTCAAGTTTGTGGGGAACATGCTTCAGTAATAGCATCTGTACTACAGCGGTTAACTGACTGCGGTAAAGTTCCCGAAGCTTTGAGATTAGCCCATCTGATTGGAGCAGCAGTAATCCAAGGTGAAAGCGGCAGTTCTGCTTAAAATATAATTACTTGTGGTTTTATTTAACAGGGTAAAAACGTGATTCAATTTCAACCACCTGGTTTTGGGCAAAAAGTTATTCCAACGTCGCTTGGTTCAATAGTTTACTACACTCAAACAAGCGCTCCCTGGTTAATACACGAACATCAAACACCCACGCTTCTATTTCTACATAACTTTGGTGGTGGCGCCTCTGCTTACGAATGGTCTAAAGTCTATCCGGCTTTTGCCGCAACACATCGAATTTTGGCGCCTGATTTAATTGGCTGGGGAGATTCCGCGCATCCAGTTCGTAACTATACTATTAATGATTATCTAACCACGATTACAGAATTTATTAATCAAACTTGTGATTCTCCCGTTACGGTTATTGCATCTTCATTGACTGCTGCTTTAGCAATTCGACTCGCTATTACTCAACCAAGTTTATTTAAACAATTATTTCTTATTTGTCCTTCCGGATTTAATGACTTTGGCGAAGGCGCCGGTAGACGACTACCACTTGGACTTATTAGCTTACCCCTGTTAGAAGACTTGATATATACTTTAGGCGCCGAAAATGAACTAGCGGTTCGTAATTTTTTACAAAGTTTCCTCTTCGTATCGCCTCAACTTGTTACTCAAGAAATGGTACAAGCATATTTATATAGCGCACAACAACCAAATGCAAAATTTTCAGCATTAGCATTTCTACGCGGTGACTTATATTTCGATTTAAGTCTATATATTCAACAACTGATAATACCAACAACGATATTTTGGGGAGAACAAGCACAATTTACACGCCTCCGTCTTGGGCAAAGATTGTCATTGTTAAATACAACTGCTATTCAAAACTTTTACACAATACCCAATACCGGAATTTTGCTTCATCTTGAGGCGCCAGCCGTTCTAATTGGAATTTTACAAAGACATTTATAGACTCGCACTTCAGCACTAAATTTTAGAAAATTAACGTATAAAAAAATACTATTTATGGCGTAGTATGTAATATAATTAATGAACATGAGAATAATACTTATTAACATAGTACTTATCAGTAATAAAAAATTTAGCTCTGCTGGGAGCAATAAAAGTTTCAACTCAAACCAATATTAGAGTAATCTACATAACTGGCAGGGAGAATTGACTTGTTACTACAAATATTGAATAGTATATCTGACCCAATATTTGTCAAATATTCACAGCATATTTGGGTTTTTTTAAATGATGCTTTCTGTGATTTTATAGGACATAAGCAAGATGCATTAATTGGAAAAACAGACTATGATTTTTTTCCCAAGTCTATGCTAAAGAATATTGCCAAGACTTATTTAAATTCAGGACTTACGCAACTGGCACAATCAGTCTCGGCACGGCTTCGCCGCGCCATCAATACCCAAAGCGGTACAAGTTATATAATGCTAGGCGCCTGAATAGTATTGCTTTATGACAATCAGTCTTGGC
>JAESFJ010000049.1_pt1 | contig 205961 bp, 180 predicted proteins | sample 9266161 | NCBI WGS metagenome assembly JAESFJ01 (sample SAMN14506165, study PRJNA617096) | algae metagenome | isolation source: Calothrix sp. FI2-JRJ7 and co-occurring heterotrophs from granitic desert soil | place: USA: Red Pass Lake area, Fort Irwin, California | collected 2000-06-01 | reverse complement strand
CTAAAACAACGAAAATGGTTGATACATTAATCGCGATTGCACTTAATTTGTTCAACCCCAAACATTTAAGAAACTGGTTTGCTAACTGCTGTTACTGTACCTCATAAACCTGCAATCTGCTGTAATTCTATTATTCCAACCTCCACACACACCCGAAGTTAACCCAATTGAAAGACTTTGGAAAGAAATTAAGAAAGCTTTAAAATGGGAATGCTTCCAAACATTAGATGAGTTAAAAGAAGCTGTCTGGAAACAGTTAGATAAATTGACTGCTTCTCAAATTAAATCTATCACTGGATGGGATTTTATTTTATCGGCTTTATTTGTATCAGGCTTTTCGTGAAACGGTATAACCTCGTGGAACAGGCTTCCTATGCCTGTTCCTCTAAACCTATTAAATAAATAAACTATGTATAACAAACAAACATCCGGCATTATCATCATCGGTAGCGGCCCAGCAGGCGCCTCAACAGCCATCACCTGTGCCTTACAAAACTTAAAAGTAACATTAATCGAAGCAAAACCATTTCCACGCATACACCCAGGTGAAACCCTGCATCCCGGTACCGAACCACTATTCAAACAATTAGGAGTCCTAGAAGACATCCTAAAAGCTAATTTTATACGTCACCAAGGTAACTGGGTAAAATGGGAAGGAGAAAATAAATTCATCCCCTTCGGAAAAGACCAAGAAACATGGCAAGGATTCCAAGCAATACGCGCCGACTTCGATAATATCTTACTAAAACGCGCCCAATCTTTAGGTGTCAAAGTCTTACAGCCCTGCCATGCATCTCGCATCATTACCCAAAGAGGTAAAATTATCGCTGTTGAAACATCCCAAGGATTACTACAAGCATCAAAAGTTATCGATGCATCGGGCAGTAACCATTGGCTAGCTAAAGAATTAGGAATATCAATAAACTACCATTCCCCTCGTCTCATCGCACATTATGGTTACGCACAAGGCGAATGTCCACCATGTGATGAGGCGCCTGCAATAGTAGCAGACTCAAACGGTTGGACGTGGACGGCAAAAATAAAACCTCAATTATACCAATGGTCACGTCTAACATTAGATTCAGAAAAACTTGAAAAAGACTGGTTTCCTAAAGAATTTGAGCAATTACAGGTTTACCAAAAAACTCGCGCTAGTGACGTAACTTGGCGAATAATTTCCCAACCCGCAGGAAAAGGATATTTCACAGTAGGAGATGCAGCAATGGTTCTCGACCCAGCATCATCGCATGGAGTATTAAAAGCTATTATGTCGGGAATGATGGCAGGACATTTAATTACGTCAGAAGCGGCAGGTAAAATAACCGAACAACAAGCCATTCAACACTACAATAAATGGATTAATAATTGGTTTGACAGTGATGTAGAGGAATTAAGCAAGCTTTATAAAATGCTACCCAATCCCCCTGCATGGTTATTCGACTGTAATCATCGTAGGAATTAATACTTCATCAATAACGTGAATTACGCCGTTATCAGCAAGAATATCAGTTTTTAGTACATTAGCATTATTAACTTTGACCTTACCATCAGAAGATTCAATTGCTAATATAGAACCTTCTATAGTCGGCGCCTCATCAATTTGAGCTAAATCATCAGAGCGTACATCTCCAAACACAGCATGATACGCGACAATTCTCTTTAATTTAGGAATATCTTGAAGAAGTTCATCTAAAGTTGATTGTGGCAACTTATTAAACGCATCGTCAGTAGGCGCAAATACGGTCAAAGAATCTGCATGTTCAATCGTATCCAGTAACCCAGCAGCTTCAGCTACTTTGATTAAAGTCTTAAAATTACCAGCATTCTTTGCAGTCTCTAAAAGGTTTGCCATAAGTTGCTTCTAAAAGGGTGATATTACAAGTAACTTATAAATTCCTAACTGTATGTATATCCTCTACCTGGAGTAATGAATCGCGAGTGCTAAACTAAAAGTTGTTCTACTGAACCAGTGATTATGCTCAAGCGTTCAAAGTTCGAGACAACTCAGTCTCAGATTATGCACCGTGCTGAAGATTTGATACATGCAGCCTCAAATCGTTATCGCATCACGGTTCAAGTTGCTAACCGTGCAAAACGGCGCCGTTACGAAGATTTTGATAATGCCGATGATACGCTCATGAAACCTGTATTGCGCGCAATTATCGAAATGTCAGATGAGCTAACTCAACCGGAAATCATTGGTGAAGTCTAGAAGTTAAATCTAGTCCCCCTCTTGGGGGATTATATATTTGTACTAAATAAACTAATTCCAACAATGGAAAAAAATCCTATTCCCTTATTTATTCAATCTAAATTGTATTCTTTATACCCAGCGCGCCGAATTCTATATTTCGCTTTATTTGTAACAGTTTTGATTGCCGTGCTTTGCAGTGCCGAAGTTAGCCCACCAATTTTATCTAATATAAGCTTATTTGGCGCCCAGCCAGCAGTTGCACAGCAGCATGTTGTTATCGGTGATGTTTGGCAAAAAATTTACCAACAATTACCAGATTTACCCAAAGAAAATACTTATAAAGCAAAAGAGGGTGGTAAGGTTGCTACTGATAATACTTTAGTCGGTCGCATAATTCGCTACCACATCTACACAAAGGGACGGGCGCCGAACTTTCGTTTAGATTGGAAGTTAACTTTGGCAGATTATCTTGATGCCAACGAAATTATGTACGATTACAGCTATCCAGGAAAAGATAATTTAACAACAAACCCATTTGACGGTGATAGGGCTGCCGTAAAAAAACTTACCCGTAGTCAGCGTGCTGCTTTAGTACAAGCTTTAACAAACGCCTTTACAGGCAAAAGCTAAAATGGAACGTGTCATTAAAAGTGGTGTTGGTTGGCGTATTGGTTGGAACCCTTCGGCACCAAAATTTAAAGGATTAGTAGGTACCTCGGACTGGTCTGTTGAGTTGACAGAAGCTGAGTTAGATGATTTTTATCGGTTATCAGCACAGCTTGCTGACACAATGAAACAACTGGCGCCTGAGTTAATGGACAAAGAGAAAATTGCCTGCGAAGCCGAAAGCGATTTAATCTGGATGGAAGTAGAAGGCTACCATCACTCCTACAGCTTGCGCTTCATCATCAATAATGAACGCGCTTGCGAAGGGAAATGGGAGGCCGATGCTGTGCCTGGTTTACTCCAAGCAGCAAGTACGCTCAAGGTTTTTTAATTAAAGATGCTTTTTTTCTTCAGACTTGTGTTATTATAGCTAAGTTAAAGATTACAAAGTTAAATTTGTATTCTTCGGGGCGTAGCGCAGCTTGGTAGCGCGCCACTTTGGGGTAGTGGAGGTCTTGGGTTCAAATCCCAACGTTCCGATGTTTTTATAAAATTGTTTAAACATAATCTTGTGGGGTGGGCATCCTTGCCCGCGCTGAAATTGTAACAGGTAAGGATGCCTGTTACACAAAACAGTTTATTAAATTATAGCAATACAAAAGGCGCGCTCTCTGGTGAGAACGCGCGGGAGCAAGCTAAGACTTAAATCTTAACCTCTTTTTAACGATTAGGCAGGCGCCTACAGTCTCATAAAAATAAATTTACGGCTGATACATCAAAGAAAAGAATAAACCATTGTCTTGCAGTGAGTCACCTTGTCTAGAAATAGAAGTTAAAGGAATACCCCAGTCTAAACGAGTCACAAAGCCACCGATTTGCCAACGTAAACCTTCCTAAATTCTGTACCCACTGAAATTGACCCACCCAACTCATAAATCTACCATCAACACCAGTATCATTTACTGTTGCTCCTAATGCGCCTATTCCTAAACTAAATTGTGAGCGTGCAGCTAATACGCGGCTCGGTGTGCGGTTAATCCAATCTTGACTAAATCGTGATACGGTTACTTTTGAGTTTCCATCTTCTGGCCCTGTTGAGAATGAAAAGGGAATATCTTTAAGCAAATAAGTTTGACTTTGGCGTAAATCTGCTGAGAAGCCGAGTGTAAATTCGCTACTTGGTGTATTTACTATTGGTTGACTGTAGCCAAGTGAAAAGGTTTTTGTGCGACCAAAAATATCAAGTGGTGAAAATGGTTCTTCGATAATTTTACTGTTGCCGTCTGCATAACGAAAGCTTATAGCCCCATCCCGTGTGTTGATAGGAAAACTGTAACCAAGGTCATAACTATTGGCACCAAAATTTTTTGATTAGTAACACCTTTATTCAATTTGAAACTTTTAAGACATGTGTAGTGATAATACGTAAAGACATGTAAGTAATTTATCAGATGTCAGATTTTGTACTAAAGCATTAATACTTTGGGTGTTGGGTTCCGTTCCTCCAGCCAATCTACAATATGGGGTGATTTTAGGATTTTTATGTTTAAAACAGCGAATAAAGTTTAGATATCTTGTTTTTTATCGTTATTTCTTGTTTTTATGGCTTTACGTAACTAAACATATGACCGAGTAGGCACTTTATGAAATCTTTAGAAGTATTTTTATTTAATTAAATTCTGTATAGTATTCTATCAAAGAGTAGTAATAATTAAATAATTCATAAGTATAGTTAACATTGACTTGAAATTGAATAATATAGAGTAAACATACCGCTGAGGGTATTAAATGGAGCTATTGCAGAAACAGGTCTTGACTTTAAGCCATAAAGTCGATGCCCTCTACCAGGTTATTCAGCAACTTGAGCATAAAGTCTCTCAAGCTTTATCGACGTGTAATACAGAGAAAATCACCGTTAGAGACAGTTTGCATGAGTTAGGCGAAACTGGTAGCTACCAGTTGAAAGGATATACGCTCTCTAATCCAGAATTAGAGCATAAAGACGTTTTGGCTGATGCAATTTTTACGGATATTAATTTTCAAGGGGGAGATCGGCATTTAACACCCGAAATTCAAATTCAACGGTTAACTGCACAACTAACCGCAGCATACAACCGCATTGCCGCTTTAGAAGAGCAACTATTACTAAAACGAATCAATTATTAATAAACGTGTAGAGACCCGACATGTCGCGTTTCTACATTAATTTTGTTTCAATTTGTGAATTTGTCTTTCTATTGCCATTAATAGCTGCTCTTGTTGCCAGTTTTCATATAGATATGCAGCAATGCAAGCAGCACCAGCACCTACACCTTCTTTAACAAAGCCTTGCTCGTATACACGCAATTGCTCGTAACGAGAGTTAGTAAGATTAAGTTGGGTAGCAATTAGCGGAACATCGCCGATTAAAGAAGCTAATTCAATTGTGGCGCCAGAAGTATCGGATGCAACCCAACGAGTAGTACCTACTACAATTTGGTCTGGTTGCCACTCTAAGCTATAAAAATTCGCACATGCACGGGATAAAGCATACACTGCCAGCATTTGAGTACCTCCGGCAAGCATTACCCCACACAAACGACTCGCAGCTATTGCCATCCCAGCTACCACTACTTGCATTGGGTCTCCAACTGATGCAACTAATTCTAGTGGGTCATCAGAAATTTTACCCATTCTCTCTAGTCCTGTTTGTACTACCGCTAATTTTTGCGTGTGATTACAAACAGGATGACTGCTATTCACTTTTCCCGCAGCGTTAACTCCTAAAGCTGTTAAAATCGCCAAAGCTGTCGTCGTTCCACCAACAACGCACTCGCTTAAAATTAAATATCTTTGATTAGAATAATCTTTACCTAAAGAAGCTTCACGTCCTAGCTTCTCTCCCCACTCTAAACCTTGCTGGAATAAGTGACGCACTACAGATAATTTTATTGCGTTACCACTACTTACACATAGAGCATGTGTACCTTTTAAATCAATTGCACTAATACTTAAAGGCGGTGCCTTAATTAATCCAGCATTAAAAATATAAACAGGTAACTTTAGTTCTTCGACTACCGCACGCGAAATAATTACAGGTGATGCTCCTGCGGTCAATGGTGGTAAAGGATACTCAGGTACTCTGGAGGCGCCGTGATACAAGAACTCCGCATCAGCGCAAGCGGTGTACATACGGTCTTCTGGAGTTAGACCAGCGGCTGATATCCCTGGTATCAAAGCTGTCTCCGTAAATGCTAATACGCAAACAAATATTGGCAACCCGCAATGCTTACTTACCCAGGCTTTTCCTAGAGGAATCTGAGTATAGATATTAATCATAATCTAGTAAAACTTGTACCCAATGCGGAGGACGAGGTATAGGATTACCAAGACGGTCTAATAATAGCCATGCTCCAATGTGGACTAGAAACAAATATAGAAAATTATTGAATAGAACAAATATAAGGGCGCCGATTTGAATATAAAACGGGCTAGGAGTCGATAGAATACCTATCCTCAGAAAAATCCAGTCAATTATACCAGCTACTTGATTAATTATATAAATCCACAAATCTTCATCGGTTAATATAGATATAAACCAAATTCTAAAAAATACACCAATCGTCCCTAACAGCGCTCCTAAACTAATCGAAACAATCCAAGGAACACGACGATTCCATGTGACACCTAGTAATACTCCCATAAACGCGAACGGCATCACAAACTGTAAGCTGCGAATCGGCCCCATCAGTACCGATAACAGCAACCCAGATACAACAGCTGCCATCCAAGCTGCACGTTTGCCTCGACGCAGGTAAACTAACGCAATTGGAACCGGAAAAAATATCCGCAAAACAGGTGCAAACGCCGGAAAATACAAGCTAATAAACCAAATTAAACTGCCTGTACTAGCTAAAAAGGCAGTTTCTACCATTCGTAGTGGTGCATCAACTCTTATCTCTGGAGATTTTAATACTTCTTTTTTTTCAGCCGATTCTTTTTCTGGAACCATGATTCTCGCGCTCAGTTTAAACAATCATCCTTTCTAGTGCTGACAAATCAGGAATGCATATTGAATCTTGGTCACGCTTGATTAGTCCTTTCTTTTCTAACCTATTTAAAACTCTTGTTACAGTTTCGCGTGCTAATCCACTCAAACTGCTTAACTCCCGATGCGGTAGGATGGGTATTTCTATACCAGAATCTCCTTTAATTCCCTGCCCCTCAGCTAGAAATATTAATGTATCTGCTACTCTAGACTGACTGTCTGATTCGCGCAACCGCAGGCGCCGATTTACTTGTCGTAATCTTCGTGCCATTAGTTGAGACAACCGCACTCCTGCCATTGGTTCAGTTTGAAGTAACTTTACAAAATCTTGAGAAGGCATACTACCTATAATAGTACCCGTTAAAGTAATTACATCGGTTGAACGCGGAACTTCATCAAGTGCCGCCATTTCACCAAATAATTCACCTTTTCCCAAAATATTTAGCGTTACTTCCTTACCTTCAAGATTGTAAGTCCGAATTTTGACCCAACCCTGAGCAATAAAATATACTGAACCCCCCCAGTCATTTTCGAGTAAAATAACCTGATTTGCTGGATGGGTACGGGTAACAAGATGTGTAAGTGCCAAATCGATAGCAGTTTGTGGCAACCCTTGAAAAAAAGGTGACGACGTGACTATCGTAGGATTGGCAGGGCTGATTAAGCTATATCGGTCTTCCATTATAATATTTTTAAATATTGCAGCAACAGGCGTTAATAAACCTAAAAAGTTAAACTTAACCCTACGCTATCAAAGCATAACTGCTTTCAAAGATAAAGCGGAAAGTTTGTAACAAAGAACTGAAATCGAGTTGCTTTTCCGATACAAATTTTATCTACGGGTATAAAAAGATAAAGCTCTGACTCTAATTAGCTCTTAGCTTAGTGTAATTCCTTTCGAGCAAACAATATATTGCAAATATAATCACCAAACTACTTACACGCATTACACTAATTATACGCGTAGCATAACAAACCCGACTTCTAGTTTCTCAAATATAATTTTGGCGATAAGAGCGGAAATTTTGTAAATAATGCTGTACCCTAGTAGCGATTAGCAAACCACAGCATCGAATGCTGTCACACAACAAACAAGAAGTTTCCCAAAACTTCAGGGTTTGTCGTTAATGCTTTATAAGGCAGAAAAGCCCTCGCCCAGTTCTAGCTTAGGTAAATCACTGTGACTTCCCGCTCAACTGAAATTCAAACGCTAATTGCAGATATTGATAACTTGCTCGCCAATAATAAAGGTAAGCGCTTGGTTAGAGTTATCGCTAATCAAGGACAGGAACCCAGACAGGTTTTAGAGCGAGTTCGTGACTTTTTAGCTTCAATCGAAACCGAACCGCAGCCCTCCCAGGCAGCGTTACTGTCTCCCTTACTAGCTAAGTATATTGGCAGCGATGACTTACCCAATAATGAGCCTCAATCTCAAGAACTCAATTCCCCTTCCTCTCAAATAAACGACTTAAGAACGTTAATTGAGCCATTGCGCGTTGAAATTCAAACCATGCAGCAAGAGCGAAAAAATCTGGTTGAAGAAATTCGCCAGCTTGAGCAGCAGCGGATGCATAATTACTCCTTGGCAAACCAAATGGCAAACCAAGAGCAAATGATTGCCGAATTTTTACAGGTGCTAGCAAACAGAGTCTCAACTACCGCACCACAACTACCTGCTCCTGTACAACCGCTCTCAACACCAGAGCAAATGTACGTTATAGCAACTGCCCCACCATTAATTAAAACAAGTGAGGCGCCTTCTGTTATCGAAGCGCAATCAGCCGAACTATTAGAACGTATTTCGCGGTCTTATAATGAGTTAGACCAAAAAATAGTTGAGTTCGATGGCAATCTAAATCTCTCGTTTGAGACTTTACAGCGTAATTTAAATAATTACCGCTCGTCTTTAACAGAAGCACTCGTGAGTATGCAAAATGAGGGTGTGCAAAGTGAGCAACTGCTCAAAAATTGGATTGACAATTTAATGCAGCAATTGCAGTCTGTAAATATGTTTCTGTTGGAGCTTGCTAACAAGTCACAGTCATTGCAACAGCAAACGCAACAACAAGCTCAAAACGCGGTTTCGCTACCAGATATTGACGCTACTTTAGTCGGTGATGCTAACGTGACTCCCGATTTAGATGCTTTGCTTTTAGAGTTAAATCCGAATGTAAATAGTTTTAGTACAAACTTAAATATTCAATCATTACAAACAACTAAAATTAATACTCAATCTACTGTTGATGAAGTTGACTTACTTTATGCGAGCTTATTCGGCGCCTCGGATACACCAACATCGTATCAGCAAGTTAGCTTACCTCTTTCAAACCCCATCAGTGTTATCCCAGATTCGCCAGTAAATTTAGAGACACCTTTAACTCCAACTGAGCCAGAAGTCACTCCAGACACAGATGATATATTTGATACAGTTGATGTTGCCGCTAACTTAGATTCTCCAACTTCTCCCCCAAGCCAAGACGAAAAAATTATTTCCAGCATTTCTATAGAAAGTGCCTTACAACCACCGACTTTTGAAGAAACTACTAATATTACAGTTACTACATTTATTACACCATCAGCACCTGCTGAGTCACAAGAAACCGTGGAAACAGTAGAAATAGTAGAAACATCCTTGGCGCCAGAGACAGAAACAACATTTGTACCAGACCCTTGGCTTGATAGCGCAGATGCGGGACTACTAGATTTACAAGACTTTCAAGCTCCACAAGAAACAAGCATTGCAGGGCAAACATCAAATGCGTGGGAAACATTTGTTTGCATTGACCAAGCTTCGACACATTATGAACCAACTGCTGCCGATACAATTACCTCATTAACAGATTTAGTTTTTGAAGATGCATCTTCTTTAATTGGTATTGATATACCTGATAATCACATAAATCAAACAAATAATCTTATTACAAAGAAGCCAAAAGAAGCATTGCTTTCTGAAGCATCAGCTGAAGTTGATGCGGCAATGCCCAATATTTCGCTTGATGAAGAGCAGATACAGCGATTAGACCAAGATTTAAGAAAGTTTGATGGTGAGCAATATATAAATCGTTCTCCTCAACAACAAACTATACAACCTCTTGAAACACCAACAGAACCACCAATAGAACCCCAAATAGAACCACAAATAGAACCCCAAATAAACGTCGAAGAAAAACCCGCGTTTACATCTATTAATAACTATGAAGAGATACCTGATACAGTAGACTCAGCGTGGTATTTGGGTATAGATTTAGGAACAACTGGAATTTCTGCTGCTTTATTAAATCGTTTAACAGCAGAAGTCTATCCCCTTTACTGGTCAACAGACGATATTAATACAAACGGCGCCAAACGTTCGTTTCGATTACCCGCAGAAGTTTACTTACCTGCAAGCGCTGGTTTACTAATTGGTAGCCAAGATAGCACACCAACAGCCCAAAATCTCTTTTCTGCCGAACTTAAGCCTTATTTACAAATAGCTTTACCTTATAGAAGCGAAAAGCAAATTCAATTAAATGAAGACCAAGATTTGCCTCTAGACCAGTCCGGAGCAAAAACTTCACATAAATGGGAACCTGTACTGCAATTAAATGAAGTTGCAACGGTACCTTTAGTATGGATGGTACGCTCGCTATCAAAGTTACTGTTAACTCTCAAATCTGACCGTAATAGCACGACTTTGGGGTTAATGGCAACTGCTATGGGTATTAACCAAGAAAGCTTCCGTCGTATTATCGATAATATATCTGGTGTTGTTTGCTCGTGTCCGTCGAACTGGTCAGAGCAATATCGCTTTAATATTCGTGAAGCTTTACTGCTTTCAAAATTAATTGTTCATCCCCAGCAAGTCTTTTTTGTTGAAGAAGCAATTGCTAGTTTACTCAGCGAACTTGACGGCGCCAATGGTGAGGAAGTTAAACTAAATACTCGAAATGGTTTTCGCAGTGCCAAAAGCAGTGAACAATCACTACAAGGTAACACTTTAATCATGAATATCGGCGCCAGCGCTACCGAGATGGGACTGGTTGAGTTACCCGAAAACCTATTGGAGTTGTCTCACAATGACTTCATGCTTCATAGTTTTGCATACGGTGGTAAAGGTATCGAAATAGACATACTCTGTCAGTTATTACTACCACCAAAATGGCGACAACCTATATCTGAAAAGCCTTCTTCTGAGCCAATAGCAAGTAATGCTTTACACTGGCAACCAAACATACAAGGATTAGAAGCAACACGACTATCAAGCTTGAAATGGGAAGAGTTAACGTTACCGCGACCAGGTGAACCAGATATTATGGAGCGCATTCGCTTGTTACAGCGACTTGAAAGTTCACGTTTAGGACAAGCACTGTTAGATGCAGCAACTGCGATGAAACTAATTTTGCAGCATCAAGAATCATTCTCATTTGAATTAGCTGACCAGCGCTGGGTTTTGCAACGGCGTGATTTAGAGGGTCAAGTGTTTGTGCCGTTTGTCCGTCGTCTCAACCGTGAACTAAATCGTTTATTAGTAGCACGTGGTATTCCTACCGAAGCTATTAACCAAGCGATTTTAACAGGTGGGGTTGCAACACTTGGCGCCGTTAGTAGGTGGTTACGCCAAAAACTTCCAAATGCCAGAATAATTCAAGATTTGTATCTTGGCGAAAATGGCGCCCCTACATGTAGTCGTGTAGCTTATGGGTTGAGCTTACTACCACTTCATCCCCAAGTTTTAGAAGTGTCAAGACAACAATATACAGATTATTTCTTGTTTACAGAATTATTGCGCGTTTTACCAGAACATGCTTTAACGTTTGGCGAAGTCATTGCACTATTCGAGGAACGTGGTATTAACACCCGTAACTGCCAACAAAGACTACTGGCATTTTTAGAAGGTGAACTACCCGCAGGTTTGGTACCTGGCAACACCGAGTCAATGTGGTTAACTCAAGCTTCGTTAGAAAATTTTGATTACAAAGCAGCTACTGGCACCGAGTTGTTTGAGAAACAAGGTAGTCTTACATATCGTCCCAATATCCAGCAAATAAACACCTTGCGTCGTTTACTTGATGCTGTAAAAGCCAGCACCCAACAGTCACTAGAAGAACCTTACACTGTTAACTTTGCGGTTGGTGTGCCTTTGTAAAGCAGAAAGGGGAAAGGAATATTAATTATCTCCCTCCCCTTCCCTATTTTCTTTCTGCGTAATTTACATATATTGTCATATTTCTTCATACAAACTTTACAAATATGAATACTGAAAGTTTACTTTTCTGTTGCTTTATCCAAAGATTGGATAAAATTTTGAATTTTAGGTGTTGAGTAGTAAATTCACTTGACTATGATGGTGAAGTACGACAAAAACTACGTAAGAACCGAATTGAAAACTGTGTCTGCATATATTCCCGATACGAGTCCCTATACTCGCGAGTCAGTACTGAAAAATCAGTACTTGAGTCAGTATTTACAACAGCCAATACACCCTTCTGTTCTAAGCGGTACTAAAAGACTAATTGATATTATCGGCGCCATCGTTGGGCTGATAATAACAGCTTTCTTAGCAATACCGATTGCAATAGCAAACTTTTCCTACGACCGAGGGTCAGTATTTTACAAGCAAACTCGTTGTGGTTTACATGGGCAAACTTTTCAAATATGGAAGTTTCGTTCGATGGTCGTAAATGCTGACAAACTTAAGCATTTAGTTGAAAATGAGGCTCAGGGACACATCTTTAAGTGTGCTAATGACCCTCGTATTACTCCCATTGGTCGGTTACTAAGACGTTCGAGCTTAGATGAACTTCCACAATTTTGGAATGTTCTAAAAGGAGAAATGAGTTTAGTCGGTACCCGTCCACCTACAGTTGATGAAGTACAGAATTACCAAACTCATCATTATGTACGCTTGCAAGTCAAACCCGGAATGACCGGAGAGTGGCAAGCAAACGGACGTTCTAGCATTAAAGATTTTGAGCAAATCGTTCAAATGGATATTGACTATCAACAGAAATGGTCGGCAATGTACGATTTGAAGTTAATAATCAAAACCATTTGGGTTGTGATAAAAGCTTCAGGGGCATATTAACTTACCCTTTGACTCCGCTGCCAGCATCAGTGGGCACAATATATCGTTGTAGAAATAAAAATAATATCATCACAGGGGCAATCGAAATTACAGAACCGGCAGCTACCAAACGCCAGTCGAGTGAGAACGTTCCTGCTAATTTTGCCACGCCAAGCGGCAATGTATATAAACTCTCATCTTGAATAACGATGAGGGGCCACAGAAAATCACTCCAAGCTCCAATAAATACAAAAATTGCCAGGGTAACAAGTGCCGGACGGATTGCTGGCAACATAATATTCCACCACAGTCCCAATTCTGAACATCCGTCCATCCGCGCTGCTTCTTCAAGTTCTTTAGGAACACCCAAAAAAGCTTGTCTCAACAGAAATATACCAAATGCGGAAGCCAAACTTGGGAAAATCATTCCCAAGTAGGTATTCCGCAGCCCAATTTGCACCGTCAATATATATAGTGGAATCATGACAATTTGAAAAGGGATCATGATTGTCGTGACTATGGCAGTAAATATCCAGTCGCGTCCTGGAAAAGATAATCTGGCTAGTGGGTAAGCAGCTAAAGCACAAAAGATTAAATTCAAGCAAACAGTTGAGACCGCCACGATTGTACTATTGAACAGGTACTGTCCAAAAGGGTTAGTTTGCCAAACAGTGACAAAGTTATCAAAAGTAGGTTGGGCAGGTAATAATTGCGGTGGAGATTGGAATATATTCTCTGTTTGCGATTTAAAAGCAGTGCCAACCAGCCATAGTAATGGAAAGAGTGTTACGAGTGCAGTGGAAGTCAGCACTCCATACATGAACAAAGTTTTTATTCTAGGGTTTTTTAGTAGCATTTTAGATTTTAGATTATCTACTCAACACTCGTAGAGACGCGATTAATCGCGTCTCTACGAGCGCACTAACTTGTATTCGGTACAAATATTTTGTAATGGTTTATCCCAACTTTCAATAGGCAATTGTAGCAAGTAAGCAAATTCAAACACTATCCCAATAGTTGGTATAGATTGCCACTCTGTTTTACTTAGCATTCGGTCATAATAACCGCCACCGTAGCCTAAACGATATCCTCTATAGTCGCAAGCAACACACGGTACTAAAATCAAGTCAACTTCGTTTGGTTCAATTATAGGAGCATCGCTGTTTGGTTCGGTAATACCATAGGCGCCTGTGTTCGTGGAATCTCCAGGTTTCCAAACATGCCAAGACATAGTTTTACCAACACAGCGAGGAAATCCCCAACGGTAGTTAGAGTCATAAAATAAAGAACTTAAATCAGGTTCAGTACGAAAGCTAAAATACGCAAGAATGGTTTTGGCGTTCGTCAGTAATTGCGAATTTGTGAGGTGACTACAAATATCATCGCTTTTCTGGCGCCGTTCAATTAAAGATAATGCCGCGCGCGTTTGAAGTAGACAAGAGCGCAATTGTACTTTGTCGTACATAATGACATGAAGTATTAGCCTATTAATTATAAAACTTACAAAATCTTAGAAACCCGGTTTCTGCGTTGTAAGTTCGTTCATTATACTTAAGGCGTATTGACGTAAAATCACTTATACCCGAAGGTATACGTATTTTAGAGTAATTTATTATATCAATAAAAATAAAAATTTATTTTTTATAATTTATATGTTAAATACTAGGAACCTTGGAAAAAAGGTTATTGAGTAATAATCAAAATTTTACCTTCCCTTTGCCGCTTTACCTTTCGCGTTAAACTGCGGCAAGTACTGAGTTATAATTGTAAAGAATTTACAAATCAATTGTAAAAAATATAAAGTTTTTGGCAAGAACATGTCAAAGATGGTTGACTTACTGTGAATAAGTTATACACTGTTTAAAGCTCAAATGTGTTCTATCCATCAGGAAAGACTGTAGTAGGTTCTTTTCAACTGCTTCTGATTAGGAAGTGTATTTACTAAAAGCTTATGTAGCCGAAGGCACTTTTAATTGAGCAGCTAGTACTTACATGAAGTTTTATTGCATCGAATGGTGTTTTCAAAAATAGAATATGACGAATCTATGCTTTGTAGTTAAGTTCAACGTCGTAAGAAGTTTGCTCTTATTCAGTCTGTTAAAGACAAGTAAGAAATTATGACTAAGTTAGATTTTTAGTGGCGCCTGACTTAACAAATGCACATAGAAGAATAATAAAAGTAGTATTCTTCAATAACTATGCAGAAATTCTAGACCACATTTGAGGAATAGGGTCTTTGTGGTGTTTAAAAGTTCATAATGTTTATTTATTGACATTGATGAACTTAAAATTTCCTGTCATATAAAATTTTTGTCAAGCATTTGATTCCATTTTGTCATATGAATCGTACTGAACAACCAATAACTGTAGAAATCAAAAATTCTGAAGATTTAAACATAGATTTTCAGCAATACTGGTTTATTTTGAAGCGCCAATGGTTAGCTGCAACGGCAGTTGCTGGTGGATTCTTAGCTTTTAGCGTTGCAGGTGTAATGCTAATTTCAAAACCTAATTACGTAGCAGAAGGGAAAATTCTTGTTAAACCAGATGAATCCGCTTCTTTAACAGGTTTACTAAAAGAGGCAAAAACACAACTAACTCCTTTAACACTACAAGGTAATCCGTTAAAAACAGAAACTGAAATTATACTTTCTCAACCAGTTTTGAATAAAGTAGTTAATTCAGTAATGTCAGATGAAAAGGGAAACAAACCAATATCAGAAGCAACACTAAAAAATAATCTTAAAGTAGAAGAAATCAGAGGTACAGATATTCTACAAATATCTTACACAAATACTGACCCAGCGAAAGCTGCGTTAGTAGTTAATCAAATAATGAAAGCCTATATAGAAAATAACAGATTAGTTAACCGTTTAGAAGCATTAGCAGCTAGAAATTTTATCGATAAACAATTACCAGCAACTCAAGAGACTGTTGGTAAAGCTGAACAAGTGTTGCGAAAGTTTAAGGAAAAAAATAAGCTTGTAGACATAGACGAAGAAGCAAAACTATCATTAGAAACTGTTGAAAAGCTAAAAACAGAAATTTCGGAAGCAAAAGCCAAGTTTTCTGATGTTAATGCCCAAAATAAAGATTTGATTAATAAATTGGGTATGGATTCCCAAAGAGCTATTGTTGTAGCTAAACTTAGTCAGTCTTCTTCAGTTCAAGCAACATTGGCATCAATTCAGAAAACTGAGGATGAGTTGAAAGCTGGAAGAACTCGCTTGCAAGACGAAAATCCGCAAATTATTGACCTCAAGAATCGATTAACAACCTTGAGAAGTCAATTACAAGAAAGAATTGTTCAAGAGATTGGGAGTAATCAATTAATACCTGAAAGCGATTTACGTGCTGGAGAACTAGAATTAGGTTTGATGAAGCAGTTAATAAATTTGCAAGTTGAGGAAAATGGTTTAGCAAATCAAATACGCTCTTTAGAAGATAATTTGTTTAAATACCAACAGAGAATAAATAGCTTACCAAAACTAAAAGAAGAAGAGCGAGAAATACAACGAAGGTTAGAAGCTGCACAAGCAACTTACGAAACTCTCTTGAAAAAACTTAAAGAAATAGAAGCAGCAGAAAATCAAAACATAATCAATGCCAGAATTGTTGAAGCAGCATCGCAACCCCTGCGTCCATCTTTGGATAAAGGATTGGTTTCTTTATTAATAGGAAATAGTGCTATTAGCTTAGTGATTTTTATAGCAACTGTACTAATTTTAGAGAAAAGAGATTTTTCTTTAAAAAGTGTTAAACAAATTCAAAATATTTTCTCATACCCATTGTTAGCAGCAATTCCAGCTTTTGAAAAGAAAAAGGCTGTGCATTATCAAGGTTTAGAAAAATTGCACGCCCTAATACCTGTTATAGACGCTCCTCATTCACCCATCAGTGAAGTCTATAGGATGCTGCAAGCTAACCTGGAGTTTATTGACTCAGACCAAAAGCCAAAAGTGATTGTAATTTCTAGTTCAATTCCTCAAGAGGGTAAGTCAACTGTTGCAGCTAATTTGGCTACTGTATTTGCCGAATTGAAGAAAAGAGTTCTGCTTATAGATGCAGATATGCGTCATCCCTCTCAGCATGAGATATGGGGACAAACAAACGAACTGGGTTTAAGCAATGTAATTGTTGGTTGGTGCGATACATCAATGGCAACCAAAGAAATTATGCCAAATTTACATCTTCTGACATCTGGTGTTATACCGCCAAATGCAGTAACGCTATTGAAATCTCAAGCAATGGCTACACTTATCAACAATGAATCGAGGAATTATGATTATATAGTTTTTGACGCACCACCAATATTAATGGCTGCTGATGCTTTAATTTTAGGCAAGATAACTGATGGAATTTTAATGATATCTCGACCTGGAGTTATTGATTCTAACAGTGCTATCAATACTAAAGGTTTATTAGAACAATCAGGTCAGAATGTTCTCGGTTTGGTAATTAACGGCGTCATTTTAAATAATGAATCTGATAGTTATTTTCATTTCAGAACAAATTATTATGCTCCTGATAGTCCCATAACTAGCAAAAAAAGTGCTAATGCTAAAACCCCTGAAAATGCAAACAATCCTAAAAACCCGGTTGGTTTATCGTAGTTTAAGTCAGATTTTTTTCATAGATAGCCCATGTACAAACATCAAAGATTAATTGAAAAAATTTTTGCAGTCATTTCGCTCTTTTTTTATACAGGCGCCATTGAGCCATTCATTTCCGAAACTCACCTTTTATATCCAATTAAGTTGGTACTCCCTAATACTTGTTTAGTAATTAGTTTAGTACTCATTCTCACTAGGTGGAAAAGAGTTGTAAATATTATTACTAGGGAAAAACTATTGTGGGTTTTATTGGGAATTGCTTTAGTCTCACCATTTTGGTCTGACACACCAATGTTTACATTAGAAAAAATTATGCCCCTAGTACGGGTTACTGTATTTGGAGTATATTTAGCTACATGTTATAGCCTTCACGAACAACTACAAATGTTTACTTGGATGTTTGGCGCCGTTTCATTGTTAAGTTTATTATTCGCTGTACTTTTACCAAGTTATGGAGTTATGGGCAGAGGTTTTGTTGCCAATATAGAAGACGTAATACATACAGGTGCTTGGCGAGGTGTTTTCGTCCATAAAAACGACCTGGGAAACATTACAAGTTTGAGTGCAGTAACTTTCTTTTTAAATGCAATAAGTAATACTAAATTTCGTAAAATAATGTGGGTTGGGTTTATCATATCAACAGCGGTAATCTTAGGCTCAAAATCACAAACTGCTCTAGTCGTTGTATTAATAGTAATGGTTCTGACTCCTTTCGTTAAAGCTTTGCGTTGGAATCATACAAAAGCATTACCATTTTTGATTATCACAATTTTAATTAGTGGGGTTACTTCTTTACTATTGGTAAGCAATGCAGAATCTATTTTAAACAACTTGGGTAGAGATATGACTTTTACTGGTCGTACAGAAATTTGGCCTGTAGTTTTCAACAAAATTCAAGAGCGTCCTTGGCTGGGTTATGGCTATGAAACGTTTTGGTTAGGTAAATGGGAAGGAGAAACGGCAGATGTTTGGAGAGAAATAGGAGGGGGATTTGAGCCAATTCATGCTCACAATGGTTTTCTTGACCTTTACCTTAGTTTAGGTTTAATTGGATTGATTGCTTTAGTAATTAGTTTACTTACTATTAGCTTAAAAGCATTAATTTGGGTACGCCATGTTCAAGGTGCAGAAGGTCTTGTTCCGTTACTATACCTGACTTGCCTAGTACTAATGAATTTGTCTGAAAGTCGTTTTATGATAGGCACAATTCACTGGTTGCTTTATGTAACAATTACAATTTCAATGCACTCCACTCTTAACAAGTTAGATATTTGGAATCTTGCAAATAAAGGCAAAGTTCGCATTGTATATAACTAAAGTCAAATTAAATAATAGATACAGGTGAATTTGCCAATGTTAATTAATAAAATCAAAAAAAGGTTTTCTAACGAATTTGTCCGTAATCTTAGTTTTTTAGCTGGAGGAGAGTTTCTTAATCGAGTTTTTCGTTTAGTGACTACGGTAGTTATTGCGCGTTTATTATCTCCACATGATTACGGACTAGCAGCGATAATATTCACTGTTAGAGAATTCGCGGTTGTTTTATCACTTAAATTTGGAATTGCAAGTAAACTTATTCAAGCTAATGAAAAAGATTTAGATGATTTAATCAACACATCTTATTGCCTCAATTGGATATTTTGTATTCTTATTTTTATTTTTCAATGTGCGGCAGCTTTTCCTATAGCTTGGTTCTACAAATCAAATGAAATTATTTTGCCAATATGTGTTGTTGCTTTTTATCATTTAATCGTCCCCAACTTTGTTATTCAATGGGCATTGATTGAACGAGAAAATCGAATGAATTTAATGGCGTTAACTCAAACTACCGATTCAGCCATTAATAATTTAATAACACTGTGTTTAGCGGCATCAGGCATGGGTTTGTGGGCAATTGTATTACCCTCAGTTATCTCTTCTCCTTTTATATGGCTATTTTTTGCTTACAAATACAGTTCCTGGCGCCCAAAACGTACTTTTACACTTTATCGTTGGAAAGAAATATTCGTATTTTGTAGAAATATATTAACTGTACAGTTATTAGATAATCTCCGAAACAATCTAGACTACCTAATTGTAGGAAGATTTTTAGGAATTAACGCTTTAGGAATTTACTATTTTGCCTTTAATGCTGGGTTAGGGATTAGTCTAAGTGTCATAAATTCATTTATTATTGCTTTACTACCTCATCTTTGTGCTGCGCGCGGTAATATACAAGACCTCAAAAAACGATATTTAGATGGTTTAAAAACTATTGCAGCGGTGTTTGTACCGTTAGTAATTGTGCAATCGAGTCTGGCGCCATTCTATGTGCCAATAATTTTTGGACAAAAATGGGTAGTAGGTATTCCAGTTCTAGTCTTAATTTGTCTTTCCGCTTTACCACGTCCCTTTGCAATAGCAACTTCAACACTGTTACAAGCTGTAGATAGAACAGATATTAATGTCAAATGGAGTGTTATTTTTACCACAATTTTTGCACTATCGATATTAATCGCTGTTAAATGGGGAATTGTCCCAGTCGCAGTAGCTGTTCTCGTTTCTCATTTTGTTGCAATGCCAATCTTTACCATTTGGGGTGCTAAATATGCAATAACATCTAATTCTTAATCTACTTAAATTTTACTTTCACCGACCAACTTTCATAGTTTTTTTGTACTGGAGTGTATTTATGCCGACTATATCCGTAATTATCCCAACCTATAATAATCAAAGAACAATATTAGAAACTATAGAATCAATTCAGAAACAAAGCTTTTCTGATTTAGAAATTGTAGTTATTAATGATGGCTCTACAGATGATACTTTAAAGATTTTAAATAGTATTCCAGATGAAAGAGTCAAAGTTTTTACTTATGAAAATAGTGGCGTTTCTACAGCGCGTAATCGTGGAATTTCAGTAGCAAGAGGAAAATATATCGCTTTTCTAGATGGCGATGACTTATGGACACAAAATAAATTAGAGCTTCAATATTCAGCCTTAGAACAACATCCTGAAGCAGGGTTAGCTTATAGCTTGACTTATATGATGAGTGAAAACGGCAAGCAAGTTCACAAATGTGACCCTATATATTATGAAGGAAATGTTTATACTAAATTACTTGCTGGTAATTTTATTATAGGTATATCTTCTAATATCCTAGTTCGGAAAGCAGCTATCGATTCTGTTGGTATTTTTGATACAACCTTGAGTCATTATGAAGATTGGGATTGGTGTCTACGATTAGCGAGCAAATGGTCATTTGTTGCTGTACCTGAATATCAAGTTTTTTACCGTCTATCTTCAGGTTCTGCCTCAACTAATATCGAAGCGTTTGAAAAATCTGTACTCACAGTTATAAACAGAGCTATTCAAAATGCTCCACAAGGAATTGAATCTTTATCAAAAATAAGATCAAAAAGTATTGCAAATTGTCACTTATACTGGAGTCAGCTATATTTAACTCGCGTTCCAGGTTTCAAAGGTGTTACACAAGCTCGTTATCACCTGCTAAAAGCTGCTCGTTTATCCCCAATAGTTATCCTCAAAAAATACGCTCTTATTCTGGTAGTTAAGTTAATTGCAATGCATTTTCTTACACCTGAAGTTGCAGGAAGAATACTAAACTTTATTACTAATTCACGTGCAATGCCAGCCCAAAAGGCAAATCTTATCAAATCTTAGTTTTTCTTTTTATTGATTTTGTACATATTTACTGTAATATTAAATACAGATGCTAATGAGTTATGAAAAAAGTTTCCGTAATTATTCCCGTATATAATGCTGAAAAGTATGTTGCACTAACAGTTAAATCGGTATTATTGCAAACCTACAAAAACATTGAGATTCTAATCATTGACGATGGTTCTCCTGACCAAAGCATACAGGCTTGTCAACAATTCACTGACCCTAGAATTAAAATAATTCGACAGCAAAACAAAGGAGTTTCAGCAGCAAGAGATACAGGTATTCGTCATGCTCAAGGTGATTATTTTGCTTTTATAGATGCAGACGATATTTGGATACCAGAAAAGTTAGAAAAACATGTAGAACATTTAGATAATTCTCCTAACGTTGGAATAAGCTTTAGTCGTTCTGCTCTTATCAATGAACTTGGGCAATCCTTAAATATATATCAAATGCCTAAGCTGAAAGAGATTGAAGTGTCTGATTTACTCTATACTAACCCACTTGGAAATGGTTCATCTGGAGTGTTTAGACGAGAAGTTTTTGAAGCGATAGCTTTTAAAGAAGACTCTAATACAGAAGAGTATTGTTACTTTGACACTAAATTTACTGTACTAGAAGATATTGAGTGTTGGCTGCGTATAGCTATTCAAACCATTTGGAAGTTTGAAGGTATACCTGAAGTATTAACTTTATATAGAGTTAATCCAGAAAGCCGTTCGGGGGATTTACTAAAAGCCATAGATTATTGGGAAAAAATAGATGAAAAGACACGCTCATATGCACCAGAACTAATAGATAAATGGAAACATCAAGCTATGGCTTATCGATTGCGAGATTTAGCGCGCGAAGCTGTACGTAGACAAGCTGGTTCTATTGCCGTAAAAGTTATTAATCAAGCTTTAAAATTTAACTGGCGCCTGCTATTAACAGAACCGCTAACAACAAGTTTGACATTGGTAATGTCTTACTTACTTTGGCTAATGCCAAAATCTTTGTACTTTCAAGTCGAACATTTGATTTTAAAAGCAAAAGGCTTTATCCAAAAACACAAAATGCAAGAAGAATTTGGAAGATAAATTTCAAAAGTTGTTTACACTTGAAAAGTTTCTCTTTATATATTAATTTTCCCTGAAATGATTTGGTTAATTGTATGAAAAAAGTTTCCGTAATTATTCCTGTATATAACGCCGAAAAGTATGTTGCCGCAACAGTTGACTCTGTTCTGTCACAAACCTATCAAAACTTTGAAATTCTCATCATCGATGATGGGTCTCTTGATGGCAGCATAGAAATTTGCCGACAGTTCAAAGATTCGAGAATCAAGATTATTCATCAAGCAAATAGAGGACTACCAGGGGCTAGAAATACAGGCATTCGCCATGCTCAAGGTGACTATATAGCTTTTGTAGATGCGGATGACATCTGGACTCCGGACAAACTAGAAAAACACGTCAAACATCTTGACAATTCACCCACAGTAGGAATCAGCTTTTGTTACTCTGCATTTATTAATGAACAGGGCAATCTAACAGGACTTTATCAAAGACCTCGCAAGCTCCATGACATCACACCCTCATATGTACTGTGTCGTAATCCTGTCGGTAATGGTTCAGCAGCAGTTATAAGACGTGAAGTCTTTGAAGCAATTAAATTTCAAGATAATTTGTACGGCGCCACTGAAGATTACTACTTTGATGAAGCTTTGCGTCGTGCTGAAGATATCGAATGTTGGTTACGAATCTCTATTCTTACCCACTGGCGCCACGAAGGAATTCCAGAAGTATTGACTTTGTACAGAATAACTTCGGGAGGACTATCTGCGAATGCTTTGAAACAATTAGAAGCGTTAGAAACGGTAATAGAAAAAACTCGTTCCTATGCTCCAGATATCATCGCACACTGTGAAAAAGCTGCAAAAGCTTACCATATGCGTTATACAGCGCGTCGTTTGGTGAGCTTGGGTGACGGAATAACTGCTGCAAAGCTATTCAACCTTGTTCTAATCAATCATTGGCATATCTTATTAGAAGAACCAGGTAAAACTGTAATAACTGGTGTTGCAGCTTATCTACTCTGGTTCATAAACCCTATAAAAGCCACTTTCCGTAGACCAGAATTATCCACTTGACCTTAGCCAAAAACCCGGTTTTTTGTATTACTTCCCTATTAATTTTTCATCAATCAAAAGACCATCAGAGTATGAAAATCTGTTTCTTGATTCAAAGTTATAAAAATCCAGAGCAAATATATCGACTTATTCGTAATATTAAAAGCTCGAGCCCAAACTCAATAATTATACTGAGTCATAATTCTACTTATTGCGTTCTAGATATATCTAGATTGAAACAATATTCAAATATTTATTTATTTAACGTCACAACAGGTAGAGGAGATTTTTCAATACTTCGAGAATATTTATCAACTATCAACTGGATATTTAGTAATAATCTAGATTTTGATTGGTTTATTAATCTAACTGGACAAGATTATCCAACTCAATCTATTTCAGAGCTAGAACTTTTTTTATCTACAAATAGTTACGACGCTTATATTGAATATTTTAAAGTATTTTCTAAAAAAAGTTCATGGACTATTAAGCAAGGGTATGATAGATACTTATACAGGTATAAAGTAAGTTTAATCAATTTCCCTAATTGGTTAAACTTATTCTTAAAATCATTAAAAACCATTAATTACTTTCAGCCAAATTTGCGGATTTATTTTATTTATGGTCTGCTGATGATAGGAAGAAAAGTTAAATCTCCCTTTAATGATGAATTTATTTGTTATGGAGGCTCTTATTTTTCTATTCTTTCTAAAAAATGCCTTGAATATATACATGAGTTTACTCAAAAGCATCCCGATATTCTTGAGCATTATAAATATGTAATCAACCCTGAAGAATCTTTTATTCAGACTGTACTAGTTAACAGTAAAGTTTTCAATTTATCGAATGAATCTAAACATTATATAGATTTTTCTAAAACTACTTACGGTAGTCCAGCAACTTTAACCAAGGATTATTATATTTTGATGAAACAAAATCAATATTATTTCGCACGTAAATTTGATATTGATATTGATAGCACTATTTTAGACATTTTAGACCAAAGAATTTTGGTAAAAACTTGATGAGGTAACTCATTTTATCGAAAATAGCAGAAAGATAAACAGTTTCTCTGCTCAAACTGTCTCTTGCTTTCTAAAATAACTACTTAATTATATCATAAGACAATGAATCAAGTTCAACTATTCAATTTGACTATTGATAACATCACAATGTATCAATTACTGAAAAAACTGAAATTTGGTGGTATTGTATTTACTCCTAATGTAAACCATCTGATTCAGCTACAAAGAAACTTAAATTTTTATGATGCCTATCAAGAAGCAGATTACATAGTTTGCGATAGTAAAATTATTATGTTCACATCTAAGTTTTTAGGTATACCCATTCAAGAAAAAATATCTGGTTCAGATTTATTTCCAGCTTTTTATAATTATTATAGAGATGACGATGATATCAAAATATTTTTGTTAGGAGGAATTGGAGAAGTCGGATATACTGCCCAGCGTAATATCAATTCCAAAATAGGGCGTAATATTATTATTGCAACTTATTCCCCACCAATGGGGTTTGAGAAAAACGAAAAAGAATGTCAAAGCATAATAGAGTTAATCAATCGCTCAGGAGCAACAGTTCTAGCAATTGGAGTAGGCGCCCCCAAGCAAGAAATGTGGATTTCTAAGTATAGACATAAATTAAAAAATATCAAAATTTTCTTAGCAATAGGCGCCACCATCAATTTTGAAGCAGGAACAATAACACGGGCGCCAAAATGGATGAGCCAAGTTGGTCTAGAGTGGTTATATAGACTTTCCGCTGAACCGACTCGACTCTGGAAGAGGTATTTGCTCGATGCGGCGCCATTCTTCTGGTTAGTTCTTAAACAAAAATTTAGATTCTATAAAAACCCTTGGTCAGCAGACCCGAGTATTTCTGCTAATACTATTGCGGAATACGAGAGAGGCAGGTTGTAGTAACTATATTATTGCTCTCTTTTATAAATATGTCGCGCAAAAAAGAAAGTGGGTGTGGATGCGGGAGTATTCCAATCTCAGTAATTATAGCTGCTCTTGGCGGTGGTTATTGGTGGTTTATTCATTTAGGCAATTTTAATATCAGCAAATTCCTACCTAATAACCAGCAAATAACTGCTCCGACTTTGCCAAAGGCGCCTATAGTGAATGATACTGTTACTACCCCCCAACCATTGGCGCCGATTGTTGCAAATAGTACACCAACAAGCACTCCACAAGCTAAACCATCACCCGAAGCAACCCAAAAAGCACTATCATCACCTCAAACACCTTGGGATAAAAAAGTAATTAGAGGAATTTATTTAAGTAGATATCAAATAACGAATAATGCAGACGAGCAAACAATTCGTCAACGAGTTCGTAATTATCGCGCCCAAGGAATTAACACCATTATTCATGGAGTATGGGGTAATGGTTGTACAATGTATAATAGTGAAGTGACACAGCAAATTCTTGGTTATAAAAGTTGCCCCAACCAGTTTCAAGACCAATGGTTAGATTGGTTAATAGATGAAGCACATAAACAGGGAATGCAAGTTCACGCCTATTTCGAGAAAGGCATTAAAATAGATAAAAACAGCCCAATATTTGACTTAGCAATTTCTAAAAAGTGGATTGTACCTGGAGTCGATAGAACCTATGCAGGAATTGACCACTATGTATTAGATGTAGAAATTGCAGAAGTAGGTAATTTATTTAAAAGAACCTTAACAGAATTTGTTCAAAAATATCCCAACATAGATGCAGTCCAATGGGATGATTATTTAGGCTATCATGCAGAACTGCCAGGTCAAGTAGACCGCACTGCTCATCTAACCAACTTTGTGCGGCAAATGATAACAGACATGAAAAAAGCTAATCCCAAAGTTAGCTTCGACATTTGCCATCATAACCCTTATTGGGCGAAACGTTATTTTGCCGCTGATTGGAAAAATTGGGGTGTAGATAGAGTCTTCATTCAGGCATATAACAATGCCAACTTTAACCAAGAATTAGACTACGCAGAGAATTACGCAGGAGTCGCAATTCTAGATAAACAATTAAATCACCTAAAACAACTAATTGACAACACCAAAATCAAAAGCGTTTTAGTATTCCCCCTAGAAGGCAAACCAGAACAAACCGCAACCGCAATCAAAAACATCACAAAGTAGGGTGCGTGACGCTATTACATTTGTTATTTTATTGTAAGATCGTTGTGGCGTCACGCACCCTACAAACAATGGGAATAACACAAAACTACAAATTAAATACTATCCAGTGGTACCCAGGTCACATAGCCAAAGCAGAAAAGCAACTAAAAGAGCAGCTAAAGCTTGTTGACGTGGTATTAGAGGTGCGTGATGCGCGTATCCCAGTATCTACCCATCACCCACAATTACTAGAATGGATAGGAAACAAATCCCGCGTTTTAGTAATCAACCGCTTCGACATGATTTTACCGCAAACGAAGCAAGCCTGGATAAACTGGTTTAAGCGACAAAGCGAAGTCCCCTACTATACCAATGCTCAACATGGGCAAGGTGTACCAGCAGTACTCAAAGCCGCTCAAGCTGCGGGTGTAGAATTAAATCAGCGTCGCAAAAGCAGAGGAATGCTACCGCGTCCCGTCCGTGCGGTTGTAATTGGTTTCCCCAATGTTGGAAAATCGGCATTAATTAACCGTATATTAGGAAAGCGTGTAGTTGAAAGTGCCGCACGTCCTGGTGTAACACGTTCGCTACGTTGGGTGAGAATTTCTGATGAATTAGAATTACTCGATGCACCTGGAGTAATTCCTTTAAGGCTAGAAAATCAAGATGCTGCCGTCAAATTAGCAATTTGCGATGATATCGGTGATGCGTCGTATGATAATCAGTTAGTCGCCGCCGCTTTTCTTGATATAATTAGTTACTTAGAAGCAGTGGCGCCAGAACTATTACCAAAACAAGCATTAAACGAGCGTTATAAGCTAGACCCAACAGAGCATACAGGTGAAGGTTATCTTCATGCTCTAGCAGAACATCGTTACAAAGGAGATGTCGAACGCACCGCACGTCAGCTACTCACAGACTATCGCAAAGGATTTCTAGGTCAAATACCCCTAGAAATACCCACTCAATTTAGCGGTGACGAATAACGAAGGTTGGGTACAACCCCAACCCTACTAATTAATTACTCAATATCAAAGTTCGCGCTTTAAACACCAACACTGTACAAGCAGTAAAAAATACTCCCAGCATTAAATTCACCAAGCTAAAACTCTTATCACTAGCATGAATTAAAATGCTTTCAATTATCAAAGAAGGTAAAACGGCGCCACAAATAAGTAGAATCAAATTAAAGGCTTTGCGCTTAACTATAATAATCAACACTGTTAAATACAATCCTAACGGAATAAAAGTAATTGCATACGCAAAAAGTTTTAGATTATTAGGATACAGTTCTAACAAGTTAAATACATAAACATTTTCTGGTTTATCTACATTTACCTGAATTTTACCCTTCGCATAACTAATAATTATACGGCGTGGACTAGTATCAGAGAACACATTAGGCACCGACAAGTTAATATCCGAACCATTTTGTCCAGTTATAGGAGTTCGCAAACGCAGCGATAAATTAGTATTATCTTGACCAATAGTAAAATTTCGATGCAACGGGTCACCAGAAACAGAAATTATCCGCGCAGGTCCTTTCTGCAAAAGATTAGCAGACGCTACAGTTGTAATAATCGTAAATTCTGAAGTTTCACTAATTCTTTGATTAATTAATTTAACTGGTTCTTCTGTCTTTAACCAGCGACTCGAATCAACAGATATACCTTTTTCATTGCTGGTTGAACCGTTAGATACTTGTCCTTGCCATAATAAATCAGGTTGTTTCCCTGTAATATCGCGATAGCTATCTTTCCCATCAAATTCATATTTTGCTAATATCGCATCATTTGTACTAGCTAAATAATTAGGGTTAGAGAAAACTTTTTCAATTTCGCTATCTGAAAAAGCTTTATCAGCAATAGCTATTTGCGATACACTTCCTTGCCAAGGTCTATCACCAGTTCGTTCATTACCAATCACCAAAGGGAAATTGGTGTTCCATTGGTTTAAACTAATATTGTTTTCCCACGAAATACCAACAAAAAACGCCAAAATAATATATCCAGTCAAAAATCCTACAATACCAGCACGAGAATTACTAATGCGGCTATTTTGAATATAATCAAGCGTAGAACGAAATTGACGTGTGTCTAATATATAGAAACTAAGCAACCCGACAAAACTACCCAGCGTGTTATTAAAAATATCAGCAGGAGTAGGGTCTCGTGACGGTAAAAACGATTGTAAAAATTCTACCGTAAAAGATAAACAGGCACCAGTGGCAATCACAGCAAGTATTTGAATTAATGGCGAAACATTTTTTCTAAGTAAAATACTTGCAACACCAAAACCAAGCGGCATAAACAGTAAAATATTATTTACTTGGTCATTAAAAAAACTCGTGTTGTTAAATCGCTCAAAAATGGTGCCAAGCGAAAAATTATCTGGTACTGAAAAATTAAACGGGTATAATGTTGCGACTGCGACTGCTGCAATACCAACAAACACCAACAATAAATCTGCTGGAAAACCCCAAATTAGTAAGACGGAAGATGCTTTGTCTCTTTTCATTATTTATTAGTCGCTAAATTTTTTTGTCTATATAATATTGACTAAAAAAAGGTCAAGATAGAATAAAGCTGTTGTAAAGAATATGCGAAAATACTTATTTATATTTTTATTTGTGTAATAAATCACCGTGAGTCATGTGTCTCGCCTGACGTACACTACTCGCCTGACCTATGCCAATAAGCTATACTCTAGTTGAAATTACTCAGATGAAATTTTTTGTGTAAGCTATCTAGTACTTTTAACCTTGCGTTTCTGGAATTAGATTGCGAAAATATTATGTGCTTTATATTACTCATATCAAGGAGTGTGGGTTAAAAATGACCAGTCAATTACCAAGCCAACAGGCTGCTGAGTTAAGATGCTAGCACAACTTTGCCCTGGATGGAGTTTTCGTCACCCATGACCCACCTGAAGCTACGACTCAAAGAGGGAAACACCGATAGAACGGTAGAAGTGCATCAAGATGTGTTTACAATTGGTCGTCTACCGGAATGCGACTTATATTTACCGTTTGGCGGAATTTCTCGCTATCATGCTCGTTTAGTAAAAGCACCTGACGATACATGGACAGTTGAGGATTTAGGAAGCAAAAACGGGACACACGTTAATGATAAAATGATTACGGCGCCACAAAAATTCTATCATGGCGATGTAATATGGTTGGGCAACATCAGCCTGCTTGTTCTTCTCAAAGATAATGATTATCGTCTTCAGGCGCCAGGGTTCTCAGAAACAGGAGAACAGCGAACTATATTGCGAAACGTCAAGCAGTTGCGAGAAAGCTGGATAGAAGCACAAGGAAACTCAGGTAGCGATAGTAACAAAGACAAAACAATTGCGCGTCTTAAGGATTTAGTAAACATCGCGAAAAATCTTTCTGCTGCTGCGTCAATAGAAGAAATTTTTGCACAAGTACAGGAAGTTGTATTTCGCTACTTAGACAGTATAGACCGTTTAGCGCTATTAATCGACGTTAAAGGCTGTGGCAAGCTAGAATTAATAAGTGCAGCAGTACGAATTTCTGCTAAAGAAAAAAAACTCTCAGCAGATGGCAGTTGGGTAAGTCGCAGTATTTGCCAAAAAGTATTTGAAGAAAAAATAGCGATTCAAATTGCCGATGCCCAAAACGACGAAAGATTTGCAAGCGAACACAGCATATTAATAAACGATATACGCAGCGCAATGGCTGTACCTCTGTGGGATGAAAATAAAGTAGTTGGCGTTTTATATGCAGACGCGCATCTTTCTTCATACCATTGGGAAGCAGAAGGTGAGCAAGAGTTAAGTTTTTTCTCAGCGCTAGCAAATATCGTAGCATCGAGCGTTCAACGTTGGTTGCTAGCAGAAAAACTCAAAAGCGAAGAAGTAATACGTCACCGTTTAGAACGATATCATTCACCAGCAGTTGTTCAGCAATTAATCGAGGTTGGTGCTTTACCCGATGGACGTTTACCACCCAAAGAAAGCGAAATTAGCATTTTATTCGCCGATATTGTTGGATTTACGGCTATTTCCGAACGGATGACACCAACGCAAATTGCCGAAATGCTCAATAATTTATTTGAAGAAATGCTTCAAGAGGTTTTTGCCTATGGTGGCACTTTAGATAAATATATAGGTGATTGTATCATGGCTTTTTTCGGCGCCCCCGAACTACAGCCCGACCATGCAGAACGTGCGGTTGCTGCTGCACAAGGAATGTTAATTAGGTTAGAGAATCTAAATGCCAATAACTTCTGGCAAGAACCTTTGCAATTACGAATAGCAATTAACAGTGGTAAAGCCGTTGTTGGTGATGTTGGGAGTTCGCAACGGGTAGAATACACCGCATTAGGAGCAACAATTAATTTAGCATCACGTTTAGAAAGTGTATGTCCACCAGGTGAATGCGTCATAAGTGAAGCAACTTACCAACTTCTTAATTCCAATTCTTCATTTTACGAAATGGGCGAGTACCGCTTTAAAGGTATTGACCGCCTAGTAAAAGTATATCAAACAAGGATGCACTAATTTATAATTACATTACTTTCATCAGTACAAATACTGAATAAGTAAATATACAAATGATTGTTTTTAAATATATATACTAATTAACATTGTAAATTTTAAATCTAAAATAATTGCAATAAACGGGGTTTTTAAGCAAAATTGTCATTTTTATTGCAATCTAATAAAAAAACCCGGTTTATATAGGCAGACACTAAAATTATAATAGTGTTACACATAATCAATTTTTGCTCATTACCATAATGGTTAAGTCAAAAATAAATGTTATCTATAGGTGTACTTAACGGGAGGTGTTTGTCATGGCAATAGCCACTATAAATCCCGCTACCGGGGAACTAATCAGGACTTTCGAGCCGCTCAATGATACTGAAATAGGCGCCAAAATAGATTTGGCACAGCAGGTATTTTTGAAATATCGTCACACAAGTTTCGAGACGCGCTCGCATTTACTGAACTCTTCAGCAGAGATTTTAGAACAAGACAAAGCTAAATTTGCAGCTTTGATGACTTTAGAAATGGGCAAAACTTATAAAAGTGCTATTGCTGAAGTCGAAAAATGCGCTTTAGTTTGTCGTTATTATGCCGAAACGGCGCCGCAATTTCTAGCTGATAAAAGTGTAGAAACAGATGCAAGCGCTAGTTTTATTCGCTACCAACCATTAGGTATTATTCTTGCTGTAATGCCGTGGAATTTCCCGTTTTGGCAAGTCTTTCGCTTTGCGGCGCCAGCTTTAATGGCAGGCAATGTTGGTATATTAAAACATGCCTCGAACGTACCTCAGTGTGCAATAGCCATCGAAGAAATTTTCCAAAAAGCAGGCTTTGAGGCAGGTGTATTTCAAACTTTCCTCATCGGCGCCAACAAAGTCGCCGACATTATAACCGACGACCGCGTAAAAGCCGCAACCCTAACAGGTAGCGAGCCAGCAGGCGCCTCACTAGCAGCAGCAGCAGGGCAACAAATTAAAAAAGTCGTATTAGAACTAGGTGGAAGCGACCCATTTATAGTAATGGAGAGTGCAGACCTAGAGCTAGCAGCAACAACAGCCACAAGCGCGCGCATGTTGAACAATGGACAATCATGCATCGCAGCCAAACGATTTATAGTCACTGAAACAATAGCACTGGAATTTGAAAAATTACTCCTACAAAAATTTCAGGCTTTAAAAATCGGCGACCCCATGTCAACCGACACCGACATCGGCCCACTCGCGACACCCAATATCCTTCAAGATATAGACTCGCAAGTCAAAGCTGCCGTCAACAATGGAGCAAAAGTATTAACAGGGGGTAATCCTATAGACGATCGTCCTGGCAACTTTTATCCACCAACAATCTTAAAAATTTCTAAAGAAAACCCCATTGCTAAAGAAGAATTCTTCGGGCCAGTGGCAATGTTGTTTCGAGTCAAAGATATCGACGCAGCTATTGAACTTGCCAATGATATACCCTTTGGCTTAGGCGCCAGTGCTTGGAGTAACGATGAAAGCGAGCAAAAACGCTTCATTAACGAAATCGAAGCAGGTTCAGTATTTATAAACGGCATGGTAAAATCAGACCCCCGCTTACCTTTCGGGGGCATTAAACGTTCTGGTTACGGTCGCGAACTAAGTATCCAGGGTATACATGAGTTTGTAAATGTTAAAACAGTGTGGCAGAAATAATTAGAGAACAGGGGCAGTACATTATGAATACAATGAATACAGCAGAATTATTAGTAAAATGCTTGGAAAACGAAGGCGTACAGTACGTATTCGGTCTTCCTGGAGAGGAAAATTTACACGTACTCGAAGCACTTAAAAATTCCTCGATTCAATTCATTACTACCCGTCATGAACAAGGTGCAGCGTTCATGGCTGACGTATACGGGCGCCTAACCGGGAAAGCAGGTGTGTGTCTTTCTACACTAGGCCCAGGTGCAACCAACTTAATGACAGGTGTTGCCGATGCTAACTTAGATGGGGCGCCGCTAGTAGCAATAACCGGACAAGTTGGTACTGACAGAATGCATATAGAATCGCACCAGTACTTAGACTTAGTAGCAATGTTTGCCCCAGTGACTAAATGGAGTAAACAAATAGTTCGACCAAGCATCACACCCGAATTAGTACGTAAAGCCTTCAAAAAATCGCAAAGCGAAAAACCTGGTGCAGTGCATATCGACTTACCCGAAAACATTGCCGCGATGCCAGTAGATGGTCAACCTTTACGCATCGACAAACCTGACAAAACCTTTGCATCTTTTGCTAGTATCCGTGCAGCCGCAGCTGCTATTTCTCAAGCAGTTAACCCAATTATTTTAGTAGGAAACGGAGCAATTCGCGCCTTAGCGAGTGATGCAGTCACTCAATTTGCTACTCAACTAAATATTCCTACAGCCAATACATTTATGGGTAAAGGTGTAATTCCTTACACTCACCCTTTAGCATTATGGGCAGTTGGGTTACAACAACGTGATTTCGTTAGCTGCGGTTTTGATAACACCGACCTAGTAATTTGTATAGGTTACGACCTCATAGAATTTTCGCCTAAAAAATGGAACCCCGACGGCAAAATACCCATTATACATATCGGCGCCAACTCAGCAGAAATTGACAGCAGCTATATACCAACAGTTGAAGTAGTCGGTGACATATCAGACTCATTAAACGAAATATTAAAAGTAGCCGACAGACACGGCAAACCAAAACCCTACTCCCTTACCCTACGCGACAACATCCGCGAAGACTACGAACAATATGCTTCCGATGACGGTTTCCCAATAAAACCCCAAAAATTAATCTACGATATGCGCCAAGTAATGGGGCCAGAAGACATCGTAATATCAGACGTAGGCGCCCACAAAATGTGGATAGCCCGTCACTATCATGCCCACAGTCCCAACACCTGTATAATATCCAACGGCTTCGCAGCAATGGGTATAGCCATACCAGGCGCCGTAGCAGCCAAACTAGTACATCCCAACCGTAAAGTCATCGCAGCCACAGGAGACGGAGGGTTCATGATGAACTGTCAAGAACTAGAAACCGCACTGCGAGTAGGCACACCATTTGTAACCTTAATATTCAACGACGGAGGTTACGGACTAATCGAATGGAAACAAGAAAACCACTTCGGTAAAGGTCGCTCATCCTTCGTCCACTTCGGCAACCCCGACTTCGTAAAATTCGCCGAAAGCATGGGTCTAAAAGGCTACAGAGTAACATCCGCAACCGACTTCATACCCGTCCTCAAAGAAGCACTAGCCCAAGACGTACCCGCAGTCATAGACTGCCCAGTAGACTACCGCGAAAACGCCCGCTTCTCCCAAAAAGCCGGCGACTTAACCTGTAAAGTCTAATTAATCCCCCCAACCCCCCGAATTTCGGGGGGCTAAGAAAATATCTTAAAAGTAAGAGAAATTATAAATTGTCATGCTGAGGTACGTTAACGCAGTTTTCCCGCAGGGTAGCATCTTAACTGTCATGCTGAGGTACGTTAACGCAGTTTTCCCGCAGGGTAGCATCTCAAAGATTTTAATTTTTTAAAAGTAAAGTTATAACCCGTTCTTATTATATTTACCACAGAGACGCAGAGCGCACAGAGAAGAGAGCTTAGAATTGGTGCCTACCTCTAGAATTAATATAAAAATAAACAGCAATAACTTTAAATTTAAGTAATTATACTGCAATAATTCGGTAAATTTTGGAAGAAGATATATTGTCATCAGATATATCTTTTACATGGACTCATTCCAATTACCTACAATAAAAAAAGACTTAAATTATCAGATGCTTCTGTAGCTGGTAAAATTTGGGCGTGTTGAAGGAATATATGCGAGATTTAGAAGACAAATGCAGTTAAGTCTCTGAATATATAACTAAACATTAGATTCTTCGCTGCGCTCAGAATGACAGTTTTATATTTTAATAATAAAAAACCTCAGTCTATAGTAGACTGAGGCAACTGTTAATCAGGGTGCATCTGAAATTTATATTCGCTATGTAATTTCACAAATCTGGACAAAATTGAATATTTATTTGCGTCAATCAAGGCGCCCATTACATAATAAAAAACCGTGGCATAATACCACGGTAAAATATTAAATAATATCCCGTCAGAGATTAATCGCGGCTATTTAGCGCAATTAGTAAGCGTAAGATAAAAATGAACAAGTTGATGTAGGTTAGGTACATTGACAGCGCAGCACTTAAATATTGATTATCACGGTAAGCGCGCGGTAAAATGTAGAAGTCAACTACAGCTGCTCCTGCAAACAAAAATACTCCTATACCCGAAATACCAATTTCTAACCAACCTGGTGTATACACACCAAACATACGGAAAACAACTTGGGTTAGCATTACTACAAGTAAAGCAATTAACCCCAAGCTGATTGTTTTACTTAACGCCATTCCATCAGATTCACTCATGTTAGAGCCAATTTGACGGGCGCCAATAAAGGTGACTCCACAACCAAGTGCTGCAAACCCAATTCCTGCAATCCCTACGCCCCTTGTACCCAAAGCTACAGCGACAATGCCACTCAGCGTATAGCCAGATAAAAGGCTATAGGTTGCTAGTAAGGGTAGCGCTACTTTGTTGTTACCTTTCTCTGCAACGTTCTGGGCAACAAAGAAAAGTATGAGTTCTAGAACAAACGCCGCAATAAACGTAGGAAAGAAGATACTTGGGTTATTTTGGCGTATATACAAACCGCCATATGTGCCAACAGCTGTCAATACAAGACCCCCACCCACAAAAGGAAGGGCGTTAGCAATTACGTTTGGACCGACCAGGGCTTGATTTTTTGCCTGGTTAATAGCTTCGCGGAAGTTGCTGCTACTACTCATATTTGAAACAATTTTATTAATAGAGGAATTACCTTCTTCTATTTTGACCTATATTTAAATTATGTATAGTCGTGGTAATTGCTGAATTTGGCAAGATTATACGTTGGGTTGCGTTCCTCCACCCAACCTACGGTTAAAATTTGGCGCCCAACGATAGCAAACCTTGACGTTGTGCCTGTGTCAAACCAATAGTATTATCAAGCTGGCATCCTGTAACTAATGTATCTTGCCATATTGTTTCATTAAGCGTGGCGCCCGATAAATTAGCGTTACGTAAATCGGCACCAGTAAAATTAACAAATATCATGTCAGCTTTGACTAAACTAGTATTGCTTAAATTGGCGCCAGACAAATTACCGCGAATCAAATTAACTCCATCCAAAATTAAACCAGATAAATCTGCTCCTATCAAATTTGGAAACTTTAATCCTCTAGCATTTTGTAAATATCTCGTTACACAAATTATATTAGCTTCATTCAAACGCATTTGTAGCAAAAACGTATAGCGTGCGATTCCATATTGCTTAAGTATATGTAAACGCTGTTGAGCATCCTGTTCCAGAAATTCAGTTGCTGCTTGATATAAATATGATGCTGTATTACTTGTCATAATAGATACTTAGAATATTGGGTGCGTAATACAATAAAGCATCACGCACCAATGCACGCTACTTAGTCTAGAAAAAATTCTTCAAAAAAAGTATAAAACTTCGGCGCCAACAACTCAAATTTTTCTCCAACACAATCAGGAGTAGTAATTTTATACCCTTTCCCATTTAACCAGTAATGATTATTAAATGGCGTATAAATAAGGTGAGCCATTCCTTCAGAATAGTACCCGGATAAAGTCATAGTATTAATTTTTGGGAAAAAGCACACACTGAAGTTGACATTCTTGCCAATATGTTTTTCTTTTTTGAAAGTTATAGATAAGTTATTGCTACCAATTTTTTGACCTAACAAATGATATTGATTTTTTGGGAAAATAAAAGCAGCATCGAAACAGCTAGCCTGCCGATACAATAACTTGTACTCAGTATCAGGTAAAACCAAAGCCGCAATCTTAGCAGCCTCTGCTAGTAAATCTAATTGTATAGTATAAATTGCTTTGAGTGCATCACAAGACATTTTTTTACCCTTAAATTATTATAATTAAAGTGGGAATCGGTAATCCGAGGTCAACATAAATCGTTTTCTAATATCTTATAGGAGCAATCAACGTAATTTTATGCAGTACTATCAGGAGGTTATAAAAATTAATAATTTTCCCGCAATGTAAAATCACCATCCCTGCCCATTTGAAATTTAGGGTGGCTCACGACACCCCACAATCAAATTTTGAATATTTTTCTATTTATAAATCTTTGTAAAAGCACCTTGACAAACTTTGTTCTGCGCCGCAAAAGTTTTGTAACTATGTATATATTATCATTGAAAGTGCCTTTAAGCAAACCCAATGTAGCCTTTGGCACTGTTTAACTTGTAATTACTAAGCGATTTTGTCCTGCAAACGGTTTTCTTCTATTCGAGCAAGGTTGTTGCGATACTGAGCTTCACGATTAAGCCAAAATGCTGCTGTACTCCCCGAAACTTGCTCTAGCTTCAAGGCGGTTTCTTCGTTTATAGGCACCTTACCATTAATAAGTAGATTAATATGTTCTACTGTGTAACCCAAGTGTTCTGCGTTCCCGTGGTTGTGTCCAATTGCGCTCTTCTAAAAAGTCAGCAATAGTATCACCAGGGGGAGATACCCAATCTGGAGTAAAAGGACGATTTGCTTCAATCATGGTAATTTGGTGGTTTTATATGTTAGATGGTGCGTGATGCTTGAGGATTGTAATGTTTGTTGATGATTTGTTGTAGGCATCACGCACCCTACTTTACTTCCAAGCTATGTAGGGTAATTTTGCTGCGGTGGCTCTGACTTGTTCTGCTTGCGCTACTAGTTGTCCACATGCGTCCCAGGAACCAGAGACAAACATGTTCCTTGCTCCTTCATTTATTGAGACGGCGCCTGTAAAGTCATTACATTGAACTTGCATTGTTTCTAGATTTACTGTTACTGATATTTCTGGGTTTGCGCTAACTAGGTCTTGGATTTGTTTTACAGTTTCGCTATCGGCTGTTAAACAAGGGACTCCCATAGCTACGCAATTGCCGAAGAATATTTCGGCAAAGCTTTCACCAACTACCGCAGTAATACCCCATTTTGCTAAAGCTTGCGGTGCGTGTTCGCGCGATGAACCACAGCCAAAGTTACGGTTGACTACTAAAATATTGGCGCCTTGATATTGCGGTTGGTCGAAAGGATGTTGACCTTTGAGGGCAATACGGTCATCTTCAAAAGCATGGGCACCTAACCCGTCAAAGGTAACACAACGTAAAAAGCGCGCAGGAATAATACGGTCGGTGTCGATGTCATTACCTACTAAAGGAATAGCGCGACCAGAAACTGATTTTACTTCACTTGGCATACAAATTCTAAATATTTTTAACTGGAAATCTTGTGGGATGGGCATCTTGTGGGATGGGCATCCTTGCCCGTCCCTTATATATAGATAATCTTGGGAACCGAGGCACCTCCACCCAACCTACACTAGCTCGCGTACATCAAAGACCTTACCTTTAACAGCAGCAGCAGCAACCATTGCAGGACTCATCAATAAAGTGCGACCGCTTGCAGAACCCTGGCGCCCTTTAAAGTTACGATTAGAAGAAGAAGCACTAATTTGTCGTCCTTCTAATTTATCAGGGTTCATCGCTAGACACATTGAACATCCAGCTTCACGCCATTCAAAACCCGCTTCCACAAAAATTCTATCAAGTCCTTCTTCTTCTGCTTGTTTTTTGACTCGTTCAGAACCTGGAACAACAAAGGCTTTTATACCAGAAGCAACTTGGCGCCCTTTAGCAATTTTTGCAGCTTCGCGTAGGTCGCTAATACGTCCATTAGTACAACTACCAATGAAGCATACGTCTATTTTAGTGCCTTCGATAGATTGACCTGGCGCCAAATCCATATATTTATATGCTTCTTGGGCGATTACACGGTCATCTTCGCTCAACTGTTCGGGAGTTGGTACTTGTTGGTCAACTCCAATACCTTGACCAGGTGTAATTCCCCAAGTGACAGTAGGAGGAATATCTTCGGCTTTAAAAACAACTACATCATCATATTCAGCATTACTATCACTTTTTATCAAATCCCACCACGCGACAGCTTTATCCCAGTCTTCACTTTTAGGAGCAAAGTCGCGTCCTTTAAGATAATCATAAGTTACTTGGTCAGGATTAACATAACCACAACGGGCGCCACCTTCAATAGCCATGTTACAAACAGTCATTCGTTCTTCCATGTTCATCGCTTCAAAGGTAGTACCAGCAAATTCGTATGCATACCCAACCCCACCTTTAACACCAAGGATACGAATAACATGCAAAATAATATCTTTAGCATATATACCTGGTTTTAAGGCGCCGTTAACTTCGATTTTACGAACTTTGAGTTTTGCCAAAGCCAACGTTTGCGAAGCCAAAACATCACGAACTTGACTAGTTCCAATACCAAAAGCAATTGCACCAAAGGCGCCATGTGTGGAAGTATGACTATCACCACAAGCAATAGTCATACCCGGTTGAGTCAAACCTTGTTCAGGTGCAATAACGTGAACTATTCCCTGATTGCCCGAACCAATATTATAAAAAGTGATATTATTATCTTTCGCGTTATGCTCCAACGCCTGCATCATCTCTTCAGCAAGAGTATCAACAAATGGACGCGCTTGGTTGTCAGTAGGAACAATATGGTCAACCGTTGCCACAGTCCGTTCTGGAAATAATACCTTCAAACCCCGTTCGCGTAGCATCGCAAAAGCTTGGGGACTAGTAACTTCGTGAATCAGGTGAAGTCCTATAAATAGCTGCGTTTGCCCAGATGGCAACGTACCAACAGTATGTAATTCCCAAACTTTATCAAACAGCGTGCCCTTGCTCATATCTAAAATCCGTGTTCTTATTCTCTCGAATCTTAAATATTAACAAAAAATAGGTCTCTAAATTTAGAAACTCTGGGTGCCAAAGTCATGTATACTTTCCACTGGCATTTGATTTGTTTGATAAGGCACCCCTTTAAAATAACTAGTAAAATGACTACACCTGACACATCATCCGAATTTAACCAAGACGAATGGGTAATAGACCACAACAATAAAAGCGCGCTGTCAATTCGCGTCAAAGGAGAATGTCTTTTTAAAGAGCAATCGCCATTTCAAGTCGTAGAAGTATTTGATACATACGACCGAGGGAAAATGCTGACTATTGACCGCATGGTTATGTGTACCGAATCAGATGAAGCAAACTATCATGAAATGATTGTTCATGTACCAATGTTCGCTAATTCCAGTATCAAAGATGTATTAGTAATCGGCGCCGGAGATGGTGGGACAATTCGGGAACTAATGCGTCATCCAGGTATCGAAAAAGTAACAATGGTAGAAATTGACGAAGTTGTAGTACGCGCTAGCAAGCAGTTTTTACCCACAATATCATCAGCCCTAGAACATCCCAAATTAAATTTGCTCATCGACGATGGCATAAAATTCGTCAAAGAAGCCGCCGATGCATCTTATGATTTAGTCATTATCGACTCCTCCGACCCAGTAGGTCCATCAGAAGGACTTTTCAGCAAATCATTTTACGAAGACGTATACCGTTGCTTGCGTCCAGGTGGAGTAGTAACAATACAGAGCGAGTCACCACTATTCCATCCCGACGCATTCGTAGACTTAAACAAATGCCTCAAAGAAGTTTTCGGCACCGACTTCGTACATCCATACTTAGTATTTATACCCATGTATCCCACAGGAATGTGGAGTTTGACATATTGTTCAAAACAAGGACAACACCCAGTAACTAACTTTGACCGTAACTCTTCAGCGCAATTTACAAAAGAACATAACTTGCGCTACTACAACCCAGATATTCATCAAGCAGCGTTTGCACTTCCCGGTTATATTAAACAAAAAATAGAAATCTAAATCAATCATTTACAGGCTTATGCAATTGGTACATAAAAACGTAGGGTGCGTGACGCTACCCAAAAAATTAAACGTAGCGATAAGACTTGTAGCGTCACGCACCAATTCAAATTGATTATAACAATATCGTAAATCCTGGTTTATTTCCTTCTACCTAGTAAACCCAACTGCCTCAACTCACTTTCAGTATCATTAGACCACTCACGCACCGAACCAAAGGCGCCATCATAAACCGCAGTCAAAATCTTTTTTTCTGCGGGTTTGGCAAAAAATAAATAGCGGGCGCCAGTAGTAGTAATAAAATTATCACAGGAAGTTCTATTAAATCCCGTTAAAGTAACAATCCTTGAACCTTTACCTTTAAAATAGCGCTTGACTCGAACTGTCACTTTATCTTCATTCACTCGAATCACAGTACCATCAAAAACATAAGGAGTATTATCCACCCTTGCCGCCAAAGTTGCAGGTGTACTTCCGGGTGCAGGCTTACAAGCGCTAGCAGGTTGCGATAAAATTACACCTAAAACTATAGATACAAAAAAGCCGACTCCTACTAATTTTGATTTTACTAACCAATATCTAAAGTCCTTATTATTCCTTGATAACTTCAACATATTAAATAACTCTCGTGCATGTTATAATGTAAAGAAACCGGGTTTCTACGCAAAATCGTCGTTTTATTACAATATCTCAACAAAGAAACCCGGTTTCTAGAGGACTAGACGTTAATGTATAATTTTTGTTGCAGTTGTTACCAAGCACTTATCCGTTACATCCGTTACATCCGTTGCCAGTCTTGCCTATTCAACCAAAAACATGGAGAAATTCCCAGATATCCAAGATAGGCGCCTAAAATCATTATCAACGAAATCATCATGGGTTCAGGTATTGGGATACTTGGTTTAAAAAAAAGAAACGATAACTTAAACAGTTGGCGCCAATACTGAACATTATTATTACAGTATAAAAACAAACTATACATATAATTAATGAATAGCAAAAATACTGTCTAAAGGTAGAACTATAAATACAAGACAAGCCTTATCCTACAAGCAATTAGTTTTTTCTCATTGCCAAGATTAATAAAAAGGATGCCAAAAGTGCTTATAAATAGTCCAATCATTGCATTTACCATTCTTTTAATAGTAATATTTACAATCCCACCACTCTTCGAGCGGTTAAAACTGCCTGGGCTAGTAGGTTTGCTTGTAGCAGGTGTAATTTTGGGTGATAGCGGATTAAAACTTCTCAATCCTGAGTCAGAAACCATCAAGCTTTTATCTGAAATTGGCAAAATATATTTAATGTTTGTGGCAGGGTTAGAAATAGACTTAGAACAGTTTCGTAAAACCAGGAATCGTTCGATAGGATTTGGATTTCTAACATTTATAGTTCCAATGATAGCAGGTATTGCAGTTGGCAGAATATTCAATTTTGGTTGGAATAGCTCTGTTTTAATTGGCTCTCTACTTGCTTCACACACCCTTTTAGCATATCCAATCGTCAGTCGCTTAGGAGTGGTAGCAAATGAAGCGGTAACAGTTACTATCGGCGCCACCATTTTTACAGATACAGGTGCTTTATTGGTACTAGCAGTATGTGTAGGGATTCATGGTGGAGAATTTACACCTTTGAGTTTAATTACTTTACTAGGTGGATTAGCTATATATTCAGTGGTTGTATTATTCGGTTTTGATTGGGCAGGAAAAGAATTTTTCAAACGTACAGGTGATGAACAAAGTAACCAATTTTTATTTATTTTATTAGCTTTGTTTTTAGCATCAGTCGGTGCCCAAGTTATTGGTGTAGAAAAAATAGTTGGCGCCTTTTTAGCGGGTTTAGCAGTAAACGATGTTTTAGGGCGTAGTCCAGTTAAAGAGAAAATAGAGTTTATTGGCAGTGCATTATTTATCCCTTGTTTTTTCATAGACATGGGATTACTAATTGATATTCCAGCATTCATCAAAACCTTAAGCTCCATAGGTTTAACAGCGGCAATAGTCATAGGTTTAATAGGTAGTAAATTTATTGCCGCATATCTAGCTAAAGTTTTTTACCGTTATAACAATACAGAACTATTAACAATGTGGTCATTATCTTTACCACAAGTAGCTGCCACACTCGCTGCTGCATTAGTTGCCTATGAAACTGTAAATGCCAACAATGAAAGACTAATTAATAGTGGTGTTTTAAATAGTGTTATAGTTCTGATGCTAGTCACAGCTATTCTTGGTCCAGTAATAACAGCGAGGTCTGCCGCTTCCCTGACTGTCCCCCAACCAGATTTAGCTTCTGAACCTCTCTCAACTTGGTGGAGGAACTACCGCGATGATGTGGTAGATACAATTCATCAAACATTCACTGTAGTAGTTCCAATTTATAACCCGCAAACCCAACGTTATTTGCTAGAAATGGCGGCAATTTTAGCTCGTTACGAGTCAGGAAGACTGGTGCCATTAGCAATAACAAAAGGACATATCCAAATGGATAATCCTCAATTGAAAACGGAACTTGTACAAGCTAGAGAAAGATTAGATTTAGCCACAGATATAAGCAAAGAATTTGATATAGAAGTGGTGCCAGCTATCCGCATAGATGATGACATAGCTTTAGGTATTAGTCGTGTTAGTCGAGAGCAAGACGCAAACCTGTTAATATTAGGTTGGTCACAAAATATCGGTTTAAAGGCAAAATTATTTGGTAATATAATTGATAGTATCTTCTGGTCTTCTCACTGCCCAGTCGCCGTAACTCGTCTTTTAAAAAGTCCAACAGAGTTCAAAAAAATCCTCGTACCCGTCGGAGATTTAACATCTCAAACAACAGGCGCCATCAGGTTTGCTCAAATATTAGCTGAAGGAAATCAAGCAGAAATAATTTTATTACACATTCGTAACCCAAAAACCACGCAAATTCAAGTTGAAGTCTTTGAATCAAAAATATTAGATATAGCCTCGAAAAACCAATCAAAAATAAACACTACTATTAAAACAGTAAAAAGTAATGATATAGCCAGAATAATTACTCAAGAAGCATTAAATACCGATATAGTAATTTTGCGTTCAGTGCGCTACCGTACTGCTGGAGGATTAGCAGTCAGCGAAGTGACAACACAAGTAATTAAACAACTAAAAACTTCATTCATCTTACTAGGAGAAACAAACTAACAATTAACGCCGAGTGTAAGGTGGGCAATGCCCACCCTACAACCTTCCAAAACTTTACTGTCTATTAATGCTAATTAACTCGGTTAAAATGCTATCCAAGCTACCGTTTACTTGAATTTTCTCAATTTTCTCGGCAATTCGTTCTAACACTTCAAGTTCCTTCAACCGCAAAGCAACGGGGTTATCTTCCATAACTTTAGCGGTATTTAGCATACTACGAGTTGCGGCAGTTTCTTCACGGCGCCTAACCACGTTAGCTTGAGCAGCTTTTTCGGCTTCGACTACCTTACTCAAAATAGTCTTAATCTCACCAGGTAAAATAATATCCTTAACACCTACAGAAGCAACTTCAATTCCGTACTCTGCTGTTTTCGAGCGGATGTATTCAGAAATACTCGTGTCAACGGCGCCTTTATCTTCCAGCAAAGCATCCAGAGTCTTTTCACCAACAGCCCCGCGTAAAGCAAACTGTAATTCTTTGTACAAGAAATTACTAATATCTGACAAAGCATTTTTTGCTCGTAATGGTTCTACAATACGATAACCAGCCGTCAAGTTTAACCGCAAAGGCACTTTATCTTTAGAAAGAATATCTTGACCCGATACTTCCATTGATTGTTGACGCAAGTCAAAAACTTCAGTTAAAAAAGACCGTCCAAATATCCACCAAGCATGAACACCCGGTTGAAGTTCAGATTGATACTCTTGGTTAATATATAGTAGACCGATGTGCTGTGCCTTAACCTCGCACAAATGTAAACTCTTGCAAGCAAGATAAGTTACTTCAGGTAAACCAGAGTTTAACTCAGCAACTAAGCGAGGTGGTAATTTAGCATCTGTGCTGATATCAATAACTTCAACTTCCACACCTTGCCAAAACAGCTTGCGACTGGATGGCGCCAATATAGAAATAGCTTTACCTTGATATCGCACAATAGCGACTTGAGTACTCAGTAATTGCACTACCTCACAATAAGCAGCAACAAATTCAGGATGTCTTTGAATCAAAACATCTTCAAAGGGAAAATCTGGATTTGGGATAATTCGACTGAGAGTACGAACAGCTACATCTCTATCAAAAGTCCAAAATGCATACTCACCAGGTTCTAAAGGTCGAACAAAGTTATTTTGCAGATAAAGTAAACCAATCTCAGACTCAGAAATTAGGAATTTTCTAATTCCACCCAAAACCAGACCGCGCGTTTGTTGAACAAATTCAGACGGCAGCTCTAAGCTTTCCTCCAAGTTAAAGACGTGTGCTTCTACTTCAATAAAACCACGCCAAAACGCGCGTAGTTGATTTGGCGCAACGCTGACCCAATTTTGACCGAACCGTACCAAAGCTGCTTGGTTAAAAGCAGTTCGCACAATTAATAAATAATCTTCTAGCTCCAAACTGTGGTTTCGCAGCAACAACTCTAAGTTTTCAATCTTAGCTTCTGGCACATTCAGGTCATATGCTTTAACTTGCCAGTGACTACCAAAATAAGTATAAGTACCAGGTTGCAAAATTTTCTTAAAATCGCTGCGATGATACAAAATTCCAAGCTCGTTAGGTTTGATATAAAAAGTTTTCCACATAGGGATATTGATAGATAGTTTGGGTATTTTTACCCATTCAAGATTAAATAAAGCCATTTTGTATAACCTCCGCTTGGGGTTGAAAACCCAAAAGCTAATAGTTGAAGTCCACTGAAGCGGGCTATTTCTTTATGTAGTATATGTAGTATATAGAAATATTATAAACTCTGCAAGCGCAAGTGTCTACAGTTAAGGTGCGGGCAGATACATATTTTTCTACTGGATTAAGATTGTTGTTACTAAAGTACCTTTCGGCAGTTCAGCAAACAACGCTCACATATATCGTTCGGTTTGCTAATTCCAAATTCTATAAAGAACTTGGATGTTACAAAGGAAGGACATACTCAAGTAAGAGAAAATGTAAACGCACAGGCGCCTTCACTGTTGCGTTAACACTCATCACGAAGACGAGCAAAAACGCGCACCTGCACCACAGAGTTTGTAAAATAACGGAATCGAACCGTTGCGGGATTTCTCCCTCTTTCCATTTTTGTTGGAGCTACTTCCTCAAAGTAGTGTCTTTTGACCCGGACAGGGTTGGTTAAAAGTGTAGGAATCGAACCTACTACCAATCGGTTAAACGCCGACCGCTCTACCTAATGAGCTAACTTTTGGGGGTATGATAAAGGACTCGAACCTTTGTCCAGCCGATTCTTCGGATGCTCTGCCAACTGAGCTAATCACACGGTAAGACAGTTACTGCTAACGCGGCATACGCACAATTGAATCTTAAGAGCGCACCAGTTGGGCATACAGAACCCAAACCATAGCATCGCTTTGTATTACTGGCTTACTACATACTGTAGCATAAAAAGATGTGAGGCGCCAACTACGTCATGGTAACAAACAAAGCATCCCTTGTCATGCTGAGGAATGTAAAGCGGAGCTTTTCCCGCTTTCTTAGCATCCCTTGTCATGCTGAGGAACCTAAACGTAGTTTTCCCGCTTTCTTAGCATCCCTTATCATGCTGAGGAACGAAGCATCTCTGATTATTGCAAATCATGATCTTTCAATTTGCCTAGCTTATTTATTAGATAATTTTCCACTTGATGAAGTTGTTGCATCTTCTGAGCAACTTCTTCGAGTTTACGCTCAATAATTCGTATTTGTTCGCTTTTAGGAATAGAGCCATTTCCCCATTCGTCGAGCAATTGCTTCATTTCGCCGAGAGTAAAACCTAACCCCTTACCTTGATTAATCATTGAAAGACGTTCTACCATCTCTTCATCGTACTCTTTATAAATTCTGGTTCCTGCTTGCTTGTCAGTTGCAGTGATTAGCCCAATTTTTTCATAAAAGCGAATAGTATCCTTCGACAAGCCAGTTTTCTTCGATAGTTGACCAATTAGCATCCTAGTAACCAAAAATTTTAAATAAATACCACTTGACTGTGGAGTATACTCCATAGTTTACGCTGCTTCATAACGACATTTGGAAGCAAGCAATGAGTAAGACAGTTTTGATAACAGGCGCCTCAAGTGGTATTGGCGAAGCAACAGCAAAATATTTTATCCAAAAAGGTTGGAATGTTGCTGCCACAATGCGAACACCAAGTAAAGCACTTGATTGGACGAAAGCAAACAAAGTCATTTGTCCGGAACTTGATGTCACCAAACCAGAGACAATTACATCCGCAATCCACGAAACCTTAAAATACTTTGGCAGTATAGATGTATTGATTAATAATGCTGGGTATGCGCTTATGGGTTCAATAGAAGGTGTAACACCAGAGCAATTACACCAGCAGTTTGAAACCAATTTTTTCGGACTTGTATCAACTATTCAAACAATCCTGCCGATTTTCCGTTCATCTGGTAGAGGAACAATTATTAACGTCGCATCAATAGGTGGACGTATAGGTTTTCCGTTTACGTCTTCTTACCATGCAACAAAATGGGCAGTAGAAGGACTTTCAGAAGCTATGCGTTACGAACTGCGCCGCTTTAACATTCGTGTCAAAATTATTGAACCTGGTGGAATTAAAACAAATTTTATTAATCATGGTGTATCGTGGGCGCCTCACCCAGCTTATACTGAGATGGAAAATCATGTCAAAAACTTCATGGATATGATAAATGACTCCCTGCCAAAACCTGAAGGAGTCGCTAAAGTTATATATAGAGCAGCAAACGATAAATCAGGTAGACTACGTTATTCTCCTTATGGTGAAGCAGTATTTTTCTTACACGCCATACTACCTGATCGATTATGGAGATATTTAGTAGAAAGTATCATGCTGGGAAAAACTAGTAGTCCGAACCAATATTGATGCTAAAAATTTCGTAATACTTTATAAATAAACTTTTGTGCGCCTCCTAATTATTTAAGAGGCGCCATAATTATGAACCGATTTCATCAGGGTTTAAACCTAATTCGCATAGTTTTGCGGCTAGCTTGTCCGCGCGTTGGCGTTCTTGCTCCGCGCGTTGGCGTTCTTGGACAGCTTGCTCGCTACAAATCAGCAACATATTGCCATCTGCATCCCACCATCGTAGCCAATTCATTGTTTGGCACAGTCGCTCACCTTGCCAAATTCCTAGAAATAACTCTAACTCAGGAATCCAGTGGCGCCCCTGCTCGGATGGTTGCTGTAGTACGTACTGTTTATTTTGCAGGCGCCGTACTTCTAAAATTAGTTCGTAAGGGTCATAAGTTACATATGTGGGAACAGCGAGAACTTGTTCGTAAAAGTAAAGTTTTCCATATGGTGCAGTCGCACGTACAGAAAGTTCTCCATTATCCTCATTCGAGAGAAATTCCATTACAACTGCAACGGGGTCGCCCTCTAAATTCTGAGTGTAGCTACGGCGAATTACATCGGATGCCACAGGTTGCACATTTGGCACATAAAACCAATCTGGTGCTTTTACAACTGTTTTTTTATTAACGTTTGCAACAAGCCCAAAATTGGAGCCAATTAGCATCTGCGGTTGAATACGTCCCGCTGCACCTAACGCATCAGTAAGTCCAGCAGCGAGAGGGGGTTGTTGAATGTTTTCCACAGGGTCATCTGGTAGAGCAAAGTCGGCAGGAAGTGCTTCCCAAGTGATAGTTGGCTGCTTCTTCTGGGGTGGAGCTTGTAGAACCATAAGTTACACGCTGGTACACACACTCTATATAATAACCCTTTCTACGTTAAACCTTTACCATAGTAATTGGTTTAGTTCAGAATGTCGGAAGCGTGTTATGGGTAATCTCCAAGACTACAACCCTAGTGGAGTAGGTCAAGCGAATGGGAATCTTTTTGGTTTGCCGTTTGATTATGAGTCGGCGAACTTGATTGTTTTTGGGGTGCCGTGGGAAGTCACTGTATCTTACGGCGCCGGCACAGCTTCAGGACCGCAGCGAGTTTTAGAAGCATCACCACAGTTAGATTTGTTTGATTTTGATAATCCTGATGGGTGGAAGCAGGGAATTTTTATGCAGGAGATTCCCCAAGATATATTACAAAAAAATCAATATTACCGCACGCGCGCAGCATCCATAATTGAAAGACTAGAGCAAGGTAAATCACTCACAGAAACACCAGACTTAACACCAGTAATTACAGAAATTAACCAAGCAGGCGTCAATGTCAATCAATGGTTATTTCAAAACTGTCAAGAAGCACTCAATAAAGGTAAGCGAGTTGGTGTTATTGGTGGCGACCACAGTGTACCGCTAGGTTACTTCCAAGCGTTAGCTGCAAAATATTCTGATTTTGGAATTTTACATATTGATGCACATGCTGACTTACGTGACGCATATGAGGGATTTGAATATTCTCATGCATCAATTATGTTTAACGCCATGAAAATACCGCAAATCTCTAAGTTAGTTCAAGTAGCTTTACGCGATATTTGTCATGAAGAAGTTGATTTAATTAATAACTCAAATAATCGCATAGTGGCTTATTACGACTCAATCATCAAGCAAAGACAATATTCCGGCGCCACCTGGATAGATTTATGCCGAGAAATCATTAATAATCTACCCGAATACGTTCATATTAGCTTTGACGTTGACGGTCTAGACCCAAAACTTTGCTCAAAAACAGGTACGCCAGTACCAGGTGGTTTAGAACTAGAACAAGCTTTTTGTTTATTTAGAGAACTAGTAAACAGTGGCAGAAAAATTATTGGCTTTGACTTGTGCGAAGTTGGTGATGCTGAGTGGGATGGAAATGTTGGCGCCAGAATTGTTCTAAAGCTAGCAAACTTTCTAGATTTATCTTGGCAAAAATAAAAGGTAAGGTGGGCAGTGCCCACCCTAAAAATTAATTAATCCGACAGCGCTCTGTACACTCTGCCCGCTCTTGACGCTCTCGCACAACTGTCGCCAAATTTGGTCTTCCTGTTAAAGCAAGGCGCCAGTCTGCCCAAATACCATATATAAAATCAGCTATGGCGCCGATAACGGGCAACTTCGTTACAGCATAAACCCATCCCATCCCCAAAGTTTCGTAAATGCGGCGAAACACTTCAACGTTTTTAATGAGTGTTCCATCAGGTAATACTGCATGAATGCGACCCATTGCAGTTTCAAAGTCAACCCCACCGTTTGTATCGGGGTTATAGTTTTCATCCGCAATATCTACAAAAGCAACTAACCCTCTACCTGCATCGCGCTTCTTTAGAAAGTTGACTTCGCGTACACATAAAGGACACTCACCGTCATATAACAGCTTAATTTTCCAGTCAGATGTTTTTGTACTTAGTAATGACATAAGCGATTATTTATATCAGTATAGTTAAATCAGGCATTATTACCCATATACAATATTTTACAATTATTCACAAAAATAAATAAAGTGTTTGCTTAAGTACTTTTAATTCATTAGTACTATAAAAAATTTTTAACATATTACAGATGACATTTGCACATCCTGAAGGTTACAACGTATATGTTGCTAGGCGCCAGTCAGGTGTGAGAAACAATACCTTTTTGTCAAAAACACGGCAAAGTAAAATCTGAACGAAATATTACATTTTCGCTCGTTGCCTTGTATAAACTGTATTTTGTGTACGCGCAAAAAAAGCGCTTGGATTTTGACGACTCCTAGCGCTTCCCCGTATAACTTAATACCAATTCACTAGTTTGCTGCAACATTTCAGGTTTCGCCCTACCCCAGAGTGTAAGGAGTATTGCGAAAATAACCTGTGGCAAACATATGGTGAAGTGGTATCACTCCTTGCACTAACTTAGAATATCTCCTGTGTAATTAGTTGCGGAGTGAGGTGAGTGACACTTTTTCATCTGGCACTAGTCAAAAACTCACAGTGTACATTGAACAATTACGTGTATAGCTTTGTCTTACAAAGCACAAATTCTATGTAGTAGCAGAAAATATAGGGGTATTGTATCTATCTTGCGGTTAATATCTAGCTAAATGCTGAACGTAGTATCATAATTTTTCCGCATCCGGAAGTAAATATACCTAAAATGTCAATAAATTTTCACTCTTGCAGAACTTAGGAGCGACTACAGGGGAAAAGTAAGTTTTTAGATTTGAATTGGAAATTATAAAACCAAATAATCTTTCAACTTAATTTAAAGTCAGTTCAAATGCATTATATAATAAATTTAAATTAGTATAATATTTCTACCTGTTGGCTGGCAAATTTGGCTTGGCGAAAAATTAAAACTTCATTGACTTACGTACAGAAACCTAGTTTCCACACATTCATTGTCGCAGACAAATCGTCGTTTTTATTACAAATTATCGACCAAGAAACCAGGTTTCTAAGATTTTCATTTTATTACCGCGCTACCTAACAACGCGCGGAGCGTGGAATCATGAATTTTTGCGATTCAGGGGAAAATGTGCCACGAACCATTAAGTGTGAATCTCCGTCTAACATTTCTGGTGATGCTTGAGCTTTTGTGTTAAGGCTATCTGGGCTAAAGTAAATAGAGCAAGTTTGAATGGGTTGAGGTATTCTTTGTACAAGTTGTTGTAGAGGAAATATTTTTGGCGCCACTAAGTCATATAATTTAAGTTCGTTGTTTTGAATCGACATGCAGGCAATTGTGTCTATGTCTGGAAAATAATATATAGGTCTTGTCGCTTCGTTGACCAGAAATAAAGGCTTTTCGTTAACTATACCTACAATGTTAGATACAGGTGCCCGCGTTTCTAATAGTCGGTGTAGCAGTCTCACGTCATCAATATTATTAATATCAAGCAAACGTGTTCCGTTTACACTACCTTCTGAGTTGACGTTGGTTGTAAAACTGTGTTCTTGGACAAAACGAAATCCAAATGGTTGGTAATATTCTGGGTTGGAAGTTGTCAGTACTAATGTTTTGTAGTGTTTGTCGCAATAATCTAATACTTCATTCATGATTTCACGATAGTAACCGCGTCTACGAAAATTGGGATGTGTACATACTGCGTGAATTCCTCCAACTATTACGTTTTCTCCCATTAGTCGCATTGGAATTTCTAATACTCCGACGTGGGCTATTAAACTACCGTCATTATCAAAGCGTGCGAATGGTGTTGATGCATTTTCCCATGCGGCGCCTAGTTTTCTTGCTTGTTCTGCTAGTGTAGTAAGTTCGGCGCCTGGAAATACTATTTCTAGTAGGTTGAATAGTTTGGAAATTAGGGTAATGTCTTGTGCGAATGAGCTTTGATAACGATTCTGCATATGTTTGAATGGTTATGTGGGATAAATTTTTATACTACTTATACTACATGATTGTGATGGTGCGTGAATGCACTTGGTTCTCGTTTCACATGTGGTTTGTTGATGCATTCACGCACCCTACGTTTATATCTATGAAGAAGGGCTTATGAAGTTGTTTGTACCTGGGCGCCTGTGTTTGTTTGGTGAGCATAGTGATTGGGCGGGGGGTTATCGCCGCTATAATTCTGAGTTGGGAGTAGGTTATACATTGTTAGTTGGGACAAATCAAGGGTTGTATGCAGAAGTTGAAGCGCATCCCCATGAGTTGATTGTGCGTTCTTCTGTTGAAGGTAGGGAGATGTTGGCTTTACCGATGGAAAAACAGGCTTTATTGGATGAGGCGCAAAAAGGAGGGTTTTTTAGCTATGCGGCAGGAGTTGCTTATCAATTTTTGTCGTACTTTCAGGTGGGTGGTTTGGAAATTGACAATTATCTGACAGATTTACCTGTTCAGAAGGGTTTATCGTCGAGTGCGGCGATTTGCGTTTTGGTGGCGAGAGCGTTTAATCAGGTGTATAACTTAAAGTTGACGTTGCGCGGTGAAATGGAGTTTGCTTATTTAGGGGAAATTACTACGCCTTCGCAATGCGGACGTATGGACCAAGGGTGTGCATATGGAAATCGTCCCATCGCAATGTTATTCGATAACGAGCGCGCGGAGATAATTGAGTTAAAGGCACCGAAAAATCTGTATCTTGTGCTTGTTGATTTGAATGCAGGCAAAAATACTCAAGAAATTTTGGCTAAACTCAATGAGTGTTATCCTTTTGCTAAAAATTCGGTTCAAAGCAATGTTCAAAGATATCTTAGTACGGTTAGCTATAAAATTACCCAAGCGGCAATTGATGCTCTACAAGCAGGTGATGCAAAACAACTTGGTGATTTGATGCGAACTGCCCAAGCTGAATTTGACGCGCATCTGATCCCCGCTTGTCCAGAACAGTTAACGGCGCCTGTGTTACATAACTTACTAGATTATCCCCCAATTCAGCGTTATATATTGGGCGGTAAAGGAGTTGGTTCGCAGGGAGACGGAACAGCGCAATTTATTATTGAAAACGAGGAGAGTCAGCAGCAGGTTATCGACATCATCGAACGTGACTTTCCCCAAATGCAGTGTTTGAAACTAACGATTTATGCCAGCAAATAAAATCACAAAAGCAGTTATTCCCGCAGCAGGTTTTGGAACTAGGTTATTTCCAACCACTAAAGTAGTTAAGAAAGAACTGTTTCCAGTCATAGATAAAGATGGTAGCGCCAAACCTGTAATTTTTTTAATTATCGAAGAAGCGCTTAGTGCCGGAATTGAGGAAATTGCTATTATCGTCCAACCTGATGATAAACCAATTTTTAAGAAGTTATTTAAAAGACCACCAAGCGCTGCGTTATTTGAAAAGTTAACGCCAGAAAATCAAAAGCTTAGTAAACGTTTAGTTGATATTGGCGACCGAATTAAGGTTATTACCCAAGATAAGCAAGAAGGTTACGGTCATGCTGTATATTGCGCGAAAGAATGGGTAGACAATGAGCCATTTTTATTAATGCTTGGCGACCATATTTATTCATCGAAAGAGAAAAAATCTTGTGCAAAACAAGTTTTAGATATATACGAAAAGGTCAACCACAGCGTTATTGGTTTAACTACCGTTAATTCAGACCTTTTACATAAAGTTGGATGTGTAACAGGTACTTGGAAGGAACAAAACTCTATTTTATCTATATCACAAGTTTCTGAAAAACCAACAATTGAATACGCGCGTGAAAATTTGCGTGTAGATGGTTTGGGAGAAGATGAGTTTTTAAGTATATTCGGATTATATGCTTTAACACCGAGTATTTTTGATTGTTTAGAAGACGACATTAATAACAATGTCCGAATGAAAGGCGAATTTCAGCTTACTACTTGTTTAGATATATTAAGACAGCGTGCAGGTATGACGGGTTATGTTGTGCAAGGTAAGTTTTATGATGTTGGAATGCCTGATGCTTATTTACAATCTTTGATTGATTTTAGGAATAGATAGTTGGCAACGGATTATCAACGGATGTAACGGATAAACCATCCGTTACATCCGTTCCATCCCTTGCAAGTTATGCCACTGCTGGTTCTAACATTTTAATTACTCCTAAACTGGCATCTATTTGTACTTCGGCGCCAAGAGGTACAGTAAACTTATCTTTTATATGACCTATCATTGAACCATACCAAGCTGGAATGCCCAAAGGTTGAATATGGTCTTTTAGTACTTCTATTAAAGCAAATGTCGGCGCCTCTCCTGGTTTACAGTTGGTGCATTGTCCAAAAATGAGTCCAGATATTTGGTTGAGAATTCCTGCGTTCTTTAATTGTGTTAGCATTCGGTCAACACGGTAAACATCTTCACCGATGTCTTCTAAAAATAAAATGCGATGGTTCCATGAGGGAAGGTATATAGAACCCACCATTGCACACAGTACTGATAGGTTTCCACCGACCAGTTTACCTTTTGCTTTACCTGGTGTGATAACTTGAATATTGCCTGAAGAGGTTGTCGGGTTTTGCATTGTCACTGTCGCACCATCAAATAAAACAGGTTTGAGGTAAGAAAGTGTAAAGTCGTTCCAAGTTGATGTTGCAACTGGGCCGTGAAAAGTAATAATGCGACTACGGGCGCCAATCGCTAATAATAATGATGTAATATCGCTGTAGCCAAGAATTATTTTAGGATTGTTGCGAATACGAGTATAGTCGAGTAGCGGTAATATCCGATTACAACCCCAACCTCCACGCATCCCAATTATTGCCTGAACTGATTTATCTGTAAACATTGCGTTGATATCGAACGCTCGTTCGCTATCTTGACCTGCTAAGTATCCGTACTGTTTGAATACATACTTTCCTAGTTTGACTTTTAGCCCCAATTTGATCAAAGTCTGTTGTGCTGTATCAACATCACTTTGTTCAACAATACTCGCTGGTGCGACTAACCCAACAGTATCACCAACTCGTAAGCGCGGCGGTTTAATTATGGTTTGTGGTGGTATTCCTCTGACTTTTGGTGCCGATAAAATCGTGGATAAAGCTGTAATTCCAGAGCTAGTTAAAAACTGACGACGGTTTATATTCATGCATTTGCAATTTTAACATATCGTAACATATGTCTAAATGAAAATCTGGATTTATTGAGTAAGCTAGGAGCGCTCTCCAAGCATCGTTTTTAATGAATAATTAAATATGAAAGTTTTATAGCAAATGTATTGTGATTATTTGACTTTAAATTATCTAAAATATATATTCAGCAAGATATATATTTACGATTTATTTTATGGTCATCAGCCTCGGTAATAGCGATACTGTATCTATTGAATTAGTTCAAGATGCTGAACTCTTACATTTGGTTACTTCCGGCGCCGAGTTGGAGTTTTTACCGTTAACAGACTTCCCTATGTACCGTTTGGCGCCAGAGGTTATTAAAAAGTTAAAGCCAATTTATGATTTGAGTAAGATAAATGGTGCCATCATTACACGTCAGCCACATTTTAATAGATTAATTCAAATCTTAGTGACGGTTGGATTAATTAATTTTTATGGAAGTATTGAATATCCTGGAAACCCAAAATATCAAGCAAAAATAAATCGTATTGATTTTGAAAAACACAAGCAAGCTATGCTTAAAACTGCATACAAACATGATAAAGTTAATAATAATTTGCAGTATTATAATCAACAATTGAAATTAGGTAATTTTTTTCAAAATATTAGAAGTACTTGGGATTATATCAAGTTAAAACAAAAACAAAATCAAGTTTTACAAGTATATGACACAAGTAAAGATTATAATTATAATCAAATTGAACAAACTGTTTTGGCTATTTTTAATCGTCTCGAAACTTTGAATTTAGTAGAGGCGCCAGGTGATAATGTATTAAAGGTGGGAATTGACGGGTCAGTGCATGGTACTAATCAAGAGAATATAGATTATTACGAAAATCTTTATAAACAAAATCGAGATACCCGGTTTCGATTTAAAATTTATAGTGGTCAAGAAATTGGTTTTCCTGTATGCGAGTCGATAGAAGAAATAATTAATATATATGAATTTGTAGTCTCCACGCTGAAAAAAAATGGAGTCCACTTTTCTACAACATCAGGAGTACATTTACATGTAGGTATAAAAAATCAATATAAAACCACTGAAGAAATAATTAATCACCTTGCTAATATTACTTCTGTGTCTGCTGCGGTCTCTCAGATTTTAGAGCAAATTCTGCCACCTACAAGAAAAAGTAATATTTATGCAATGCCATTTGGTAATCAAGTCGATGAACATATAGGACGCTATAAAAAACGTTTGAGTAAATTAGAATATATCCAGAAAAAAATTAATATGGTTAAACTTACATCTTGCACCTTGCGCTTATTGAGAATAAAAGAGCTTGTAACCTTTATTTTTGCGTAGGGTGGGCACTGCCCACCTTACCCTTGTTGAGAAGGTGCAAGATGTCAGTAAACAGGGTGTGATTCAAGACCCTGATTTATTGGATGACCAAGATGCGGCAATCTACGAATTTGTACTTGGTGCCGCGTATGGTATAGCACCTGTGCAGCATGAGTATAACTACAAAAAAATATTAGGCATATCAGCAAAAACAACCCATGAAGTTTTACGTCAAGCTTCAATTATAGTCAGAAATCCTCGTTATACTTCGATAAATATCACCCCGTTTTTACAAAATACTTCAACTCCGACTTATGAATGGAGAGTTTTAGCGTCGTGTCAAGATACAAAATTACAAGGTAAATTTTTTACTTTCCTTTATCGCATTATTCAAAGCCAAAGTGAATGTGCAATTACAAAGCTTGTTACAGATTATGAAACTCATGAAGATTATATACATTTCCACTTTCGTGATGGTAGAATTGCAAAGATGGAAAATACTTTAAGTAACTGGTTAAGTTTTACTAAATGTGATGAATTATTTACTCAAAGTGATTATAACAAGCTTAAAGACGAAGCTTACTGGAAATACTATGATGTAAAAAATCAAAACTATATAAATCCAGAAGATAATCTAAATTGGGTAACAGGTCAATTTTATCAGGCACCGAACACAGATACAGACACATCACAAGATTTAGCAATACTAAGATTTCTAAATTATACACTAAATATTTAGCGTTTTAAGTTCTCAACTTGCTTGAGAACTGGGGAATCTTGTGTTTGTTGCACCCCTTGTCCATAGGTTCGTAGAGGTAATTTAACAGTAAACGTTGCCCCTTGGTTTACACCAGGACTTGCAGCACTAACACTACCACCGTGCATTTCTACCAAATGTCGTACTATTGCCAATCCTAAACCCAGCCCATTATGGATTCGAGTTGTACTACCATCAGCTTGACGAAACCTATCAAAAACATGCGGCAGGAAATCAGGAGTTATACCAACACCTGTATCACGAACTTCGATTAAAGCGGTAGGCGCCGAAGCTATAAAATCATTCTCGTTATCGAGGCATAGCTTGACTTGAATATTACCATTGGGTGGTGTAAACTTCAGCGCGTTACTAAGCAAATTACCCACTACTTGCTGTAACCGATTAATATCACCTGTAACTATATAAGATGCTCCCTGAATATCAGTGTGTGATTGTGTTGTTAATGCTACTGGAAGAGGTTCAATTACACAGTCGAGGTGCAACTTTTTAGCTTCTGCTTCGACATGTACAGCATTTACTGTTTGCAACACTAAAGACTCTAAGTTGACGGGAGTTAAATTGAGCTTTAGCTTACCCCGCATAATTCGCGATACATCTAAAATATCGTTAATTAGTTGGGTTTGTAAAAGAGCATTACGCTCAACAATCTCTAAACCCCGTGCAACATTTTTCTCATCAAATTTCTGACGCTGAAGTAGTTTTGCCCATCCAAGTATCGAGTTTAAGGGTGTACGAAGTTCATGCGATAATACAGCCAGAAATTCGTCTTTCAAACGATTTGCATTTTCTGCTTCAGTACGTGCTGCTTGTGCGCGAATCAATTCGATATGTTCAGCTTCAGCTTGTTTACGCGCAGTAATATCTTCAACGGTACCGACATGACCCATAAGATTACCCTTATCTGAGCGCATTGGCGAACTATGAGCATAAATCCAACGCTCAATTCCACTACTGGTAATAATTCTAAACTCGTCGTGATATTCTTCACCTCCACGTGATGTTTTATACCAATCGTTAATTACTCGTTCGCGGTCATCTGGGTGAATGGCTTGTACCCACCCTTCACCAATCATACGGGTTTCTTCAAGACCGTATATTTTTTGACAGGATGGATTTGTGTAAGTGCAAAAACCGTTTATATCAGTAAGAAAAATACCTACGGGAGAACAAGCGCTTAAACCACGAAATTTTTCTTCACTTTTTTTGAGTTCAGCGTTTATTGCCGCTAGTTCTGCTGCTTGTCGCTCGATTTCAGCAGTTTTTTGATATAAATCAATAAACGCGACCACTTTTGATTTTAATATTTCTGGGTGAAGAGGCTTGAATAAATAATCTACTGCACCTAACGAGTAACCCCGCTCAACCATATTATCGCTCGTGCTAAATGCAGTTAAAAAAATGATTGGTGTATGGAGCGAACGTTTACGTTGACGTATCAAAGCAGCAGTTTCAAAACCATCCATATCAGGCATTTGCACATCTAGTAAAATCACGGCAAAATCCTGATTTAGTAAGCACTTCAATGCTTGGGCGCCTGAAGTTGCTCGTACCAAATTTTGACCTAGACCTCCTAGTATACCCTCAAGTGCCAGTAAATTTTCTGTGTGGTCATCCACTAGTAGGACGTTAACTTGGGATTTTGACGACATTTTAAACTTATGGATATATGCCAATATGATAGGTTATTTCCTACGAATATGGCACTTTTGGCATAAGTCGAACACTATCTTTAGACGCAGATTACCTGCAATGTCCTATATCGCTACAATCTATCTCTATACTGTGTAATATTTTATACGACCAATTTTAATTAATAAATCAACAAAATTATACTTTGGATTGGACAAAATCACTCTTTAGTCTATACAGATTTTAAGTCCAGAGGTAGGTTATTTGAATTTAGCTAAGAAAGTACTTTAGTAGAACGATAAACAATAATACTGACTTATTTATACATTTTATTTATTTTATAGTACCTGAACTTTATTTTGTAGCTTTGTTAGCGAAATTAGTCGCTGCTAGCTCACTAAGAACTTAGCTTTGTATTTAAGGCGTATCACCATGCTTACCAATGTATATCAGAAGCAATCCCAGCCAAAATACCGTAAAAACCAAAAAGTTTCTTTTATAGGTGGTATGGGTAAAGTTTTAAATTACCATCAAGACTCTGGTATTTGGACTTATTTTGTAGAAATGGAAATGGGTCCGTTACCTAAAATGGGTAGAGTTGGGCCAGAGACGACTGTTCTGCTTTATGAAACTGAAATCGAGGATATGTAATTTACAAAAATTTACAATCAGAAAGTAACAATATTGCTTGAAAGTCAATATTTGTGATATACAGAAAAAGTCTTTGTTTCCGCTGTTTTATCTTTTCTGGTTATACTTTTGTCAGCCTGGAATGGTAAGCTAAATGATGAAATAAAAAAGCGATATAGGATGAAGTGTTAATGGGTATTTCCGCAAATACGCCTCATTTATTAAGGGCTGCTCGTGGTGAAGTTGTAGATCGTCCTCCTGTTTGGATGATGCGACAAGCTGGACGATATATGAAAGCTTATCGCGATTTGAGAGAGAAGTATCCCTCGTTCCGCGAACGGTCGGAAATTCCCGAAGTTGCTATCGAAGTTTCTTTGCAACCCTGGAAAGCATTTCAACCCGATGGTGTAATTCTATTTTCTGATATTGTTACCCCACTTCCTGGTTTGGGTATCGATATGGATATTGCCGAAGGAAAGGGTCCAATTATTCATGCACCAATTCGTTCACAGGAACAAGTAGATAATTTACACGCTTTAAACCCTGAAGAATCGTTACCTTTCATCAAAACGATTTTACAGGCTTTACGCTCTGAAGTTGGTACGCAGTCTACTGTACTTGGATTCGTTGGCGCCCCGTGGACTTTGGCGGCTTATGCTGTAGAAGGTAAAGGTTCCAAAACCTACTCGGTTATTAAAAACATGGCGTTCTCCGACTCCACGATTTTACATCAACTGTTGGAAAAACTCGCCGATTCTATTGCTACTTATGTTCGCTATCAAATTGAATGCGGCGCCCAAGTAGTGCAAATGTTTGATTCATGGGCAGGACAACTTAGTCCTCAAGACTACGAAGTATTTGCACAACCCTACCAAAAAATGGTTTTCGAGAAAGTTAAACAAACACACCCCGACACACCATTAATTCTTTTGGTAACAGGTAGTGCTGGTGTATTGGAACGCATGTCAACATCAGGCGCCGATATAATATCAGTAGACTGGACAGTTGACATGGCAGACGCGCGTCAACGTCTTGGTAAAACCATGAAAGTACAGGGTAATTTAGACCCAGGTGTTTTATTTGGTTCCAAAGAATTTATTCGTGAACGTATTTACGATACAGTTCGTAAAGCAGGTAACTGGGGTCATATCCTCAACCTCGGTCACGGTGTTTTACCTGAAACACCCGAAGACAATGTAAGATTCTTCTTTGAAACCGCAAAGCAGTTAAGTTTAACAGCAGTGTAAATTGCTATATATATGTCATGCTGAACGTAGTGAAGCATCTCTATAACTTAGTAAGCTTTAAAGATTGTTCGCTACGCTCAGAATGACAACTTTGATTAAGATTTTAATTCGTCGAAGTATCACTTTGTGATTCAAGTCCTGTTTGTGGTTGTGTTTCTGCTGTTGGTTGTTCTTTGCCCTTCATTATTGCCAATAGTGCAAAAATACCTACCATTGTTATAAAACCGTATTTATTCCAGAAGTTGCGCTGTACTTGATCAAAAGGATAATCTTTCTCTAATTTAGGTATTAACTCTTGTGGAATGTCAGCTATAGTATTTGTGCTTATATTTCCTGCTGTTAATTTACAGTCCCAAGTCCATACATCTGCCCAAAATAAGCCAAATCGTTGGCACGCATACGATATTTTATAATCTTTTAGACCAGGATATTGAGCAACCATCTCTTGAGGAAAATCAGCTACCTCGAAAAGTTCCTCCCCAGTATTGTAAATAATTAAGCCTCTTGCTTGTGCAGGTGCTGGCGCCAGTGTTGAAAGTGTTGCAAAGCTTATAGCCATCGCACCTAAGTAGCGTTTGCAGAAAATATTAAACGACATATTTTTAATCTTCCCGACTGTCTTGGTTACTACTAAATCTGATGGGTTTAACTTATGCAGAGTATCGTAGGTTGGGTTCCGCGCTTCGCTTCACCCAACCTACGATTTTTGAGTAACGGAACTTTAAGGTAATTTATTCATCGTATGTAATGTGCGGTTGTATTGGCTATGCACTTGTTTTGCCTTGCCTGTTGGGATATGATTTCTAGCTGATTTAATTTTTGTTTTATTCAAAGTCTATGTCTAAACGTATTTTAGTTACAGGCGCCAGTGGGTGTGTGGGTCATTATATTAGTGAGCAGTTAATTCAAGAGACTGAACACGAATTATTTTTGCTCGTAAGAAATCCAGATAAATTAAAAGTTGATACTAATGTTCGTAGTAATATCACTGTGCTGCAAGGTGATATGCAAGAGATAGAAAAGTTTGCTGATTTGCTGAAAACTATTGATGTGGCTGTTTTGACAGCAACAGCTTGGGGTGGTGATATTACGTTTGATGTGAATGTCACGAAAACGTTGCAGCTAATGAATATGTTAGACCCTGAACGATGCGAACAGGTAATATACTTCTCGACGGCAAGTGTTTTAGGTAATAATGGCGAACCACTTAAAGAAGCAGGTGAAATAGGAACTGACTATGTTCGTTCCAAGTACGACTGTTTAATGAAAAAATCGCAGTTGAAGATTGCACCGAAAGTTACAACTGTTTTTCCCACGTTTGTTTTTGGTGGAGATGCTAACAAACCTTACTCGCACATTACAACAGGTCTTCCTGAAGTAGCTAAATATATAGATATCATCCGATTTTTAAAGGCAGATGGTAGCTTTCACTTCATTCACGGTCAGGATATTGCCACTGTTGTTAAACATCTTGTCAATAATCCTCCTAGTGCAGAGCAAGAGCGGTCGTTAGTTTTGGGACAAACTAGAATTACCGCAAACCAAGTTATAGAACAAGTTTGTGCTTACCTTGGTAAAAAAATCTTGTTCCGTATCCCGCTGTCATTCGGTTTAGCGAATGTAATTATTGTGCTGTTCCGTATTCAGATGGCAGCGTGGGACAGATTTTGTATGGAATATCGTCATTTTACGTACAAAAATGCTGTTAGTCCGAAAAGCTTTGGTTTAAGCAACTACTGTGAAACGATGAGTGATGTTTTAAGACTTAGCGGTGTCAAAAGGTAAAGCTTGTACGTAAGGTATAACAGAGTAGCAAAAAAAAATAAGTAATAATGCTAAGGTACAGAGAAACCGGGTTTCTTGGTTTCTGAAACATATTCACATAAAACTCATCTATATATTAAGTGAGTTTACATTGATTTATAAAAATGATGCGGTAGGAGTAGAAATTTATGCGTGTATTGCTTGTCTATCCGGTGTTTCCTAAAACATTTTGGTCATACGAAAAAATCTTAGATCTAGTTAACCGCAAAGTTCTACTGCCTCCGTTGGGTTTAGTAACTGTCGCTGCAATATTACCCCAGGAATGGGAGTTTAAATTAGTTGACCGTAATATTCGTGCTGTTACTGAGGCAGAGTGGGAGTGGGCAGATATGGTTATTCTGTCTGCAATGATTGTTCAGAAGCAAGATTTACTTGACCAAATTAAAGAAGCAAAGCAACGTGGTAAGTTAGTTGCTGTTGGTGGTCCTTATCCTACCTCAGTTCCGCACGAAGTCCAAAATGTTGGCACCGACTTCCTGATTTTAGACGAAGGTGAGATTACTCTACCCATGTTTGTCGAAGCTGTAAATAAGGGTGAAAAGTCAGGAATTTTTAGAGCAACCGAAAAACCTGATGTTACAAGTACACCTATACCTCGCTTTGACTTGTTGGAGTTTGATGCTTATGACTCAATGTCAGTTCAGTTTTCGCGTGGTTGTCCGTTTCAGTGCGAGTTTTGCGACATTATTGTTCTCTACGGTCGTAAACCCCGGACTAAAACTCCAGAACAGTTACTTGCAGAGCTTGACCGTCTTTATGAGTTGGGTTGGCGCCGTAGCGTTTTCATGGTAGATGATAACTTTATTGGCAACAAGCGGAATGTGAAGTTGTTGCTCAAAGAGTTAAAAACCTGGATGGCTGAACATCAATATCCTTTCAGTTTTGATACAGAAGCTTCTATTGACCTTGCTCAAGACGAAGAATTAATGGAATTGATGGTTGAGTCTGGATTCAAAGCTGTATTTTTGGGTATTGAAACACCCGACGAAGACAGTTTGCAAATGACTAAGAAGTTTCAAAATACCCGTAGTTCTTTAACGGATGCTGTTGAAACCATTATCAGAACTGGTTTGCGTCCAATGGCTGGGTTTATTATTGGGTTCGATGGTGAAAAAAGTGGCGCCGGTTCACGTATTGTTAGGTTTGCTGAACAAGCTGCCATTCCTTCGACAACTTTTGCGATGTTACAAGCGTTACCTAATACTGCTTTATGGCATCGTTTAAGTAGAGAAGGGCGCCTGCGGGAAAATGCAGACGGGAACATTAATCAAACTACATTAATGAACTTTATTGCCACCCGTCCACTAGAAGAAATAGCCCGTGAATATGTTGAAGCGTTTTGTGCTTTATATGACCCAGTAGCATATTTAGACAGAACTTATCGCTGTTTTATGATAATGGGTGGGCCAAGTTGGACGGCACCTGCGAAAATGCCAGAATTGATTGTAGTCAAAGCTTTCTTAACTATAATTTGGCGCCAGGGAATTAAGCGGGAAACTCGCTGGAAGTTCTGGCATCACTTATTTAGCATTTTGAAACATAATCCAAAAGTGTTCGACCACTATTTGGCCACTTGCGCGCACAATGAGCATTTCTTAGAATATCGTCAAATTGTTCGCGACCAAATCGAAGCACAACTAGCTGAGTACTTAGCACAAGGCGCCGAAAAGCCTTATGTACCAGTTGTGAAAGCTGAAAAAGTAGAAAAAGCTGAAGCTGTTGCTTAATTATTACTCTTAACTTTTATATGGTTGCCAAGAGCGTGACGTGTTAGCGTTAAGACCATACTGCGCTACTTGGCTACCCTATATGAGGAATTTTTAAAGCTGACAAATATTAAACTCGGAAATTTTACGGTTGCTTACAATACAACTAACCGCAAGTTGGTTTATGCAATATTCGTTGACACTAGTTTATTTTTTGCTGGTGGCATGGAAGAATATCGGTTTGGTGAAGGTTCTATAGCACTCGCTAATGCTTTAGGTGTTCCCTCAAACCCTAGACATGGAGGAGTTCAAGAGGGATTATTTTATGTATTTTTTCTAGGTTCAGGTAACGGTAAACCTAGAACCATAGCAGAAATAACCGCAAAGGCACCAAATTATTTAAACAATGGGGTGGAATACCTCAAATAATCGCTTGTTTAAAATAACACACCATTTGTCTATACTCAATAATCTTAACTAAAACTCTATACTACATTCACACTACACAAACTTCGATATTATTGTCGTTGATGATGGTTCAAGCGATAACACCTACCAAGATGTAATTGAGACTTTCGCCCATGAACATCGAGTTAATGTTTTTACAAAAGCCAAGCAGCACTAGTTGCCTTCTGCCTTGAGCGAAAAGAAGACTGGAAGTTACTAATTTGGCTATTGCCCCATCGCTTCTTTTATAGACAACTAATGTACTATGTAGCGAGAAAGTCTACAATTACTGCTATTAAGGGTTCAGTGGTTGGTTGGGGTAAACTGGAACGTAAGGCAACCGTTTCGTAACAGTTCATTGCGAAGGCGATGTTGAAATGAAACAATATGATAAGTTTGGCAAATGTTAATAAATATTCGGCACGATTAATTAATCAAGGAGAAAACAGTGGCAACGGAATCAAATTTCAAAAGGGGCAAAGACGCGGTAAATGAGGAGTTCAGCGAATATGTTGCTCATTTACAGTTTCATATGACACTACAAGCTCGTAATCTGGTTCCTACTCTCAAGCCAAGCTTAGATGACAGTCGAGAGCTTTTGCTGCATCAAACACAAGCTAATTTTGAGAAGCAAATTTCTCGTCAAGCGTAGCAAGGCTTATACATTTTTTAACAAAACTTAAAATATATTTAAAGCAGACCTAGTTTCTTTAGGGTAAATTTATTCTAGCTAGGTTTGCTTTTTGGCGTTTAGCTTTAAATAAATACCTCTTATGATTTGGCGCCAAAGTGTCAAAAGCCGTTAAAATTAATGCAATAGATATATATTCTCAACACCATTACCTATGGCTGTGTAGCGGCTCGAATGAAAATGACTTCTTTATTACCCCAAAATCTAAGTGTTGTTATCCGACCAGTACAGTATCGTGACTTGGACGGTATTGAACGCTTGACTCACGAGTCATTCTCTGCCCTAACACCACAGGGAGAAAGTGACGGCACCAAGCAAGTACAATGGTTACGTCGTTGGTATGGGTTGCTGAAATGTTTAAGTTGGTTTCCCAACCCTTTAAGATATCGTCTGTGTGCTTATGTTGTAGAGCAAGGACGAACATTATTAGGAATGGTACAAGTGTCACCATTTAACCGGACACGAAGTACTTGGCGCGTAGACCGTGTACTGCTAGAACGGGGTAATGATAGATTAAGCATTGGCTCGCAGCTTTTACGTCATTGCTTCGAGTCAATATTGGAAGCGCGTACTTGGATACTCGAAGTTAATGTAAACGATGCAGACGCATTAGCACTTTACCGTCGCAATGGATTCCAGCGTCTTGCGGAAATTACGTATTGGGAATTAAAACCAGAATTATTATCAAGCTTGGCTTTGGCAGAACCCGACTTGCCAAACTTACTTCCTGTCAGTAATGCTGATGCCCAATTGTTGTATCAATTAGATACAGCATCAATGCCACCTTTGGTGCGACAAGTATTTGACCGTCAAACTTGTGACTTTAAAACAGGTTTATTTGAAGGGTTGACGGATGCTTTGAAACAGTGGCTCAATAAAAGCGAAGTTGTTAGTGGGTATGTTTTTGAACCTTCTCGCAAAGCAGCGATAGGTTACTTTCAAATAACTGTAGACAGAAAAGGAAATTCACCACACGTCGCAACACTAACAGTACATCCTGCTTATACTTGGCTATATCCAGAGCTACTTTCTCAGTTAGCACGCATAGCTCAAGATTTTCCTAAGCAAGCTTTACGTATAGCTTCAGCTGATTATTTACCAGAAGGAGAGGAATATCTAGAACGAATTGGAGCAAGCCGAACTGAGCATACATTAATTATGTCCCGGTCAGTGTGGCATAAAGTGCGCGAGTCGAAGTTTGTTTCACTCGAAGGTATTCAACTGCCTGAAGTATTACAAGGTTTACAACCTGCACGTAAACCAATACCTGGTGGAATGTCTTGGACTCAACAAAGTAAACCGTCAGTTCCGGATAGAATTGTCAAAAATAATACTGTTAAAGATTCGGTTGCATTTTCCTATAATCACGGTAGCGTAGAAGCATCGAATGATTTTGAAGGCGATGCTGACCAGGAGCAGTTACGTGGTTAATCAGCAGTTAAAGGAAGACAATGAAGTTTATTTAGTGTCTTCCTCATCTCAATCTAAATACGTTCTTGCTTTAGCATTAGATGTAGGAAGCAAGCGAATTGGTGTTGCTGGTTGCGACAAAACAGGACTTATTGCAACTGGCATAACTACTATTGAGCGCACTGCTTTCTCGAAGGATATCGAGCAATTACGCCAATTAGTTATTGAGCGCGAAATAAATGTATTGGTTGTGGGTTTACCATATAACATGGATGGAACTTTAGGGTTTCAAGCAAAACACGTTCAGAAATTTGCCAAGCGCGTTAGCAAAATATTAAACCTGCCAGTGGAATATGTTGATGAGCGTTTAACCTCGTTTCAAGCTGAACAAATGATTTTAGCTGAAAATGGTTCTCCATCTCGTAATAAAGGTTTAATCGACCGAAAAGCGGCAGCATTGATTTTGCAGCAATGGCTTGATGCAAGAAGGAATTTTGAAACACGACCAATTCCAAATGCATGATATCCTGAAGTTTGGTAGCCAGTTCGACTCAATTTAATTTACATTACCTGTTTAAGAAACAATTAAGCAGTTTTTGCAGTTGCTGGTAGTTAATATATTTGCATATATCGGCTATGTATTCCTCACAATTTCCTGAAGACAATGATAAAGCTCAAGCTGGTTCCATCACCTTGACGGATGAGCAAGGACGCACGCTTGAATGTTATGTCGAGCATTCACTTTCGGTGGAAGGGCAAGAATATGTTTTACTTCTTCCTGTAGATGCCCCCGTAGAAATCTTTGCTTGGCAAGGTGACGATGAGGAAGAAGAAGCAATTCTAGTAGAAGACGATGCCGCAATTGATGAGTTATTTGCCAACGCTCAAGCTGTGTTGTCAGAACACAATTTAGCGCTCAAAAATACAGCTTATGCCCTAACTGTAGCAGGTGAATTACCGCCTGTTGAAGATTCCGAACTTTTTACTCTCGAAATTGAAGACGAAGACGCGGATTTAGAACCTGAGCAATTACAATTGCTTGCGACCTTTTACCAAGATGAGCAAGAATACGCCATATACACTCCCCTTGACCCGCTTTTGTTTTTCGCACGATTAACAAAATCTGGTAAACCTGAGCTTTTATCTCCTGAAGAATTTCGTAAAGTTCAACCGCTTTTGGAAGAACAGTTGTTTAACGAAGTTGAGTAAAGAATTTTTTCGTAAAAATCAGTACTTAATGATGAGTTATCAAAAAAGAGGTTGGCAGGGGTTATTTATATTTAGCCTGCTGCCTTTACTGTTAGGTATTGTTGGCAGCACCAGTTGGCTTTGGTGGGGTTGGGCTATTTCACCTGTATCTAGTACCGCAAAACCTCAACGGTTCCAAATTCCTTCTGGTACAGCAACTCAACAAATTGGCGCCAAGTTAGAACAAGCAGGTTTAATTCGGTCGAAATATGCCTGGAGTTTATTGGCAAGATATAAAAATTGGCAAGACCCAAAAGGTGATTTTCAGGCTGGTACTTATGAATTATCTGCAAATCAGCCAATGAATGTAATCGTTGAAACAATTCGAGATGGTAAAGTTGTGCAAACTAGTTTTACTATCCCAGAAGGTTGGTCTTTGAGACAAATGGCGAGGTACTTTCAAGAAAAGGGTTGGTTTTCTGCTGAAGATTTTATAAAGGCCGCCAGTATTGTTGATAGGAAAAAATTTTCTTGGCTTCCTGCTGAGATTCCGATTCTGGAAGGTTTTCTTTTTCCCGATACTTACCAAGTTCCAGCGGAGAAAATTACACCTCAAGATGTTGTCGAGCAAATGCTTGAACGTTTTGAGCAAACTGCTTTACCTGTATACCAAAAAGAGAAAGGTAAAACAAAGTTTACACTTAAAGAATGGGTGACGCTTGCTAGTATCGTGGAAAAAGAGGCTGTTGTGGCACAAGAAAGGCGCCGGATTGCGGGTGTATTTGTATCTCGCTTGCAAAAAGGGATAAAACTGGAAAGTGATCCCACTGTTGAATATGCTTTTGGAATTACTCAAACTCCTGATAGACCTTTAACATTCGCACAAGTCAGACAAGCATCACCGTATAATACTTATGCTACGCCTGGTTTACCTCCTACTCCCATAGCGGCGCCTGGTTTGCCTGCCTTAGAGGCTGTGTTAAACCCCGAAAATACTGATTATTTATTTTTTGTTGCTCGCTATGATGGTACTCACGTTTTTAGTCGTACTATACAGGAACACGAAGCCGCTGTTACTAAAATTCGTAGGGAAAGACAGAAAAGATAGTTTGCAATTTCGCTTGTTATAAGGTGCGTGACGCTAGTAGATTGCTAGCTTCGTTGTAGGATTGTTGGTAGCGTCACGCACCCTACTGTTAACCTTAACTTGAACTAATGACCTGGAACGAATTACTACAACCTGATTTAATTCTCTCTTCTTCGATATTGAGCCTTACACCTGACATCATTCAACGATATAACCTTAAAGGGCTGGTGCTTGATGTTGATGAAACATTAGTACCATTTAAAGCTGCTGTTGCTTCGCCTGAACTCCAAGAGTGGGTGGCACAAGTGCGTCAAGTCGCATCGCTTTGGCTTGTCAGTAATAATATCAGCGAAAATCGAATTAGCAATATTGCCCGTGCGCTAGATTTACCTTATTATCATGGCGCCGCGAAACCGTCACGTCGTAAAGTCCGTGCAGCACTTGCTGAAATGAATTTGCCTGTAAACCAAGTTGGTATGGTTGGTGACAGGTTGTTTACTGATGTCTTGGTAGGTAATCGTTTGGGAATGTTTACAATTCTCGTGGAACCAATGATGCATCCTGGTACCGCATTGCGTTCTCACCCTGTCCGTAACTTTGAAGTGTGGGCATCTGAAATTTTAGGGGCTACAATTAGTCCAAAGGAAAAAAGATTTACAAAGCGTAATAAATTTTAAAGAAAGTAAATCTAAAGAAATAATTAAAAAAGGTTTGTTACAGACAAAAATAAGGGAATATGAAAATTAATAAGATGGGGTAAAAAAATATATACCCTAGGCATAGTAAATAACTTTAAAACCTGTAAAGCGCTAGTCCTCACGATAGAGGAACTAGCGCTTTAGTATTTGGGGTGGGGGGCGGGTTTACGAGGTGTTACGTGCTGTTTTAGGATATTGGTTAACCCGCCCTTACGAGGTGTTGCGTGCTGTTTTAGGATATTTGTTAAACCGCCTCTACGATATATAAAATGCCTCAGACTCTGGTTATCAAAATTGGAACTTCTAGTCTTACTCAACCTGAAACAGGATTATTGGCGCTATCTACTATTGCTACATTAGCTGAAGTGCTTTCGCAACTGCGCTCGAAGGGATATAGAGTTATTCTTGTATCGAGTGGCGCCGTAGGAGTGGGAAGTGCGCGTTTAGGTTTAACCGAACGTCCAAAAAGTATTGCTCTGAAACAAGCTGTTGCTGCTGTTGGACAAGGGCGCCTGATGCGGGTTTATGATGATTTATTTACGACGCTACAACAACCGATAGCTCAAGTTTTATTAACTCGTAGTGATTTGGTGCAGCGTAGTAGATATTTAAATGTTTACAACACGTTTCGAGAGTTACTCGAACTTGGTGTTATTCCTATCGTGAATGAGAATGATACTGTTGCTGTTGAAGAATTAAAGTTTGGGGACAATGATACTCTTTCGGCACTTGTTGCTAGTTTAGTTGAAGCTGATTGGTTGTTTTTACTTACAGATGTAGATAAATTATATTCCGCAGACCCTCGCTCTGTACCTGATGCTAAACCAATTAGTTTGGTAAACAGTATAAAAGAACTGACGGCTATGCAAGTTCAAACAGATGGTCAAGGTTCGCAATGGGGAACGGGGGGAATGGTAACAAAAATTTCTGCGGCTCGCATTGCTACAGCAGCAGGAGTACGGACAGTAATTACACAAGGACAATACCCTCATAATATAAGCAAAATTATTAATGGTGAGTCTATTGGTACGCAGTTTGAGCCACAACCTGAACCAACAGGAGCGCGCAAACGTTGGATAGCTTATGGTTTAGTACCATTAGGTAAACTGTATTTAGATAACGGCGCCGCTACAGCAATTTCTGATGGAGGAAAATCTCTACTTGCTGCGGGTATTACTGAAGTAAAAGGTGAATTTGATACGCAAGAAGCTGTAGGGATATTTGATGGCGACGGCAATGAAATCGCACGGGGATTGGTGAATTATAGTAGTAATGAATTGCAGAAGATTCGCGGGCGCCATTCTAGAGAAATTAGAGAGATTTTAGGATACGAAGGCGCCGAAACTGTTGTACATCGTGATAACTTAGTGTTGATTTAATATTACTAGAGGATAATAAATTTTGATTTATACTTAAATTATGCCGAAGTTAGACATAATCCATGATGCTATTAAAAACGCATTAATAAAAGATGGCTGGACTGTTAAAGCTCCTTATGTAATTCAGTACGGCAAAACGACTTTATACGCGGACAATATGACATTTACCTTTATGTGTTAGAGGAGATTGCTCCAGAACGTAAACTTTATATAGCTGTAAGCTCAATGCTGTATCAAACATTTTTTACTCAAGATATAGTTAAACTTATCCTCAGTAAGCATCAGGTTCCTATAATAGTTGTAGATATAGAAGCAGAGGAGATTGTACAATGGATAAATTAACTCAGTATCCGCAAATTATCAAAAAAATCTTGTCTGATTATATAGAATTGTGCAATCCTCATAATAACAATGGCATTGAAACCTTTTTAATAACGGACGAATTACAAGGTCATTATATTTGGATGAATGTTGGCTGGCAAAAAGGTGAACGTATTGCTGGTATGACGGCTTATATTCGAGTCAATGATGGTAAATTTTGGATAGAAGAAGATTGGACTGAAGAAGGTATTGCGAACGATTTACTTCGTCTTGGTGTACCTAAAGATGACATTGTATTAGCATTTCATGAGCCAAAAATGAGACAATACACAGATTTTGCAGTAGCTTAATGTTATTTGCCTCTTTTCTATAAATTAGCCATCATTCCCTCTGTGTAGGCGGAATTGTTTAGAATTGCTTGTGCTTTATGACTAACGTATACTCTTGAAGAAGCATTTCTGTGCGATTTTCTATTAAATCTTTGAAAGAGAAGTTTTTTGCAGTATTTCTTATTAAATTAAAAACTTCTGACTGCGTGTTTTTATCTCCACCAACAAAAGTCCAAAATTCCTTTCCTACAAGAATATATTCTTCTTTACTTGTTAATTTAGTAGGATAATAAATACATAAGCGAAACTCTTTACCCTGTTTAGCAGCATTATCTTTAGAAGTTGTTATGCTTTTTTTGTTACTGTTATTTTGTTCTAGTATTGATTTTATTTCTAGCCAGTATTCTTTACCGTCTTTCAAACGAAATTTTAAATCATAAGGTTTCCAGTCTTTTTTTTTACCTACGATTTCTCCACCTTGACTTTTCACTAAAATTTCAACAATATTTTCGATAACGTTACCCATAGTGGTAACAAATGAACGTTCAACTCTTTCCATAACGAAAAACGATATAAATTTTTGTGGATTATCGTAGAACATTTCTCTTATTAAAGGATTTTTATGATGGAGAATATCGTTTAATGTCAGCTTATTTAGAGAAGCTTTAACACTGGGTATTAGGCTTTCTAGATATTTACCTATTTCTCCTTTTGTTGTGCTAGATAAAGCCAAATTTACTCTCCTTTTAAGTTTTATTCAAAGTAGTCGCATGACAAATTCAGCTAGAAAGGAATATAACTAGCTGAAGTTTGAGTATGTTGTGTGTCAGTTATAACTTATGAAATTAGAAATGTACATAAGTCAGTGCGAAAAGATGCATTGACCTAATACTTGTAAGGTTTGTTGGGTTCCACGACGTAGTGAGCCTAACCTGGAAATTGTTTGTGTTTGTATAGTAAGGAGAATTATGTGACTGCACAGGCGCATGCAGGCCTGTGCTACAAGAGGTTATAGTGGGCGGTAGGTGCGGTAGTTGATATTGGGGAAGATGTTGTCCATTAGTTCAACTTTTTCTAGCCAACCGCTGTCTATTTTGCCAATTTTTATGTCTTCATATAGTTTGTTGAAGCGCATAACGTGAGAACGTGTTCTTCTTACTGCGTAGGGTACCATTGTTCCGGTTCGCATGATAAATGCCCAGTCGGATGATTGTGCTAAGAGTAATTCGCGTGCAGCTTGGTTGAGTGCGCGCCATTGAAGTTCGTCTTCTGGTTCTATTGTTGATATTTCTATCATGCGTTCGGCTGTTTTATGGAGATGGGGGTAAATCCACGCATTGGTTTCGTTTAACCAATATTCGTGAAAGCCTTTGTAACCCCAGCTTGATTGTGAGGGACGACAAACTTGTTGTGACGGTTCTGCACGCAAGTAGTCAGCGAGGTGTGTCATTTTATAGGTTTGTTGGTCGTACCATGATTTACGGAATAGGTAATCTATAAACCAGGGGCCTTCGTACCACCAGTGACCAAATAGTTCGGCGTCGTAGGGTGAAACTATTATTGGCGGGCGCCCCATTATTCCGTGTAAATGCTCTGTTTGCCGTTCACGGTTATACATAAAGTTGGCGGCGTGTTCTGCGGCTTTTTCTCTTGCCCAGTAAGGGTCATATAAAGCTTTATCCGATAGCCCTAGTCCACGTCCTGTAATTTTATGATATTTAATTCCAGTATTTTTACGTTGACCGTTGGGCATTATATACGGCTTGATGTACTCATATTCCGCTTCCCATCCTAGGTCTTTATAAAATTCGCGGTATTCTGCGGCGCCTGGATAACCTACTTCGGAAGACCAAACTTGTTGCGATGATTCGTGGTCACGACCGAATGCTGCTACCCCTGTTTCGGTAAATATTGGTGCATAGGTACCATATCGGGGACGTGGACGTGCGTATAAAATGCCGTGTCCGTCGATTAGGAAGTAACGCAAGCCAACGTCGGCGAGCATTCGCTCTAAACCTTCGTAGTACGCACATTCTGGCAACCAAATTCCTCTTGGTGGTTGTCCAAATGTTTCTTCGTAGTGTTCACATGCGACTTGAAGTTGTGCCCACACTGCTTGGGGGTACATTTTCATTAATGGTAGATATCCGTGAGTGGCGCCGCAAGTAATAATTTCTAGGTTGCCTGAGTCTTGAAATTCTTTGAACGCGGTTACTAAGTCTCCTTGATGACGCTCCCAAATAAGACGTGTTTCACTAAATTCTTTGGCGTAATGTTCTCCGAGATATTTTATATGACCGTTGTGGGCGTTATGCTCGATTTCTAACTCGATAAGCTCTTCTAGCTGCGCTAAATGGGCATCGTAACGTTCTTGTAATAAAGGGTCACGTAACATTGACACCAAGGGTGGTGTCATGCTCATCGTAATTTTAAAGTCAATCCCGTCCCGCTTTAACCCTTCAAATACTTTTAATAAAGGTACGTATGTTTCTGTAATTGCTTCATACAGCCATTCCTCTTCTAGCACGTAGTCACTTTCTGGGTGACGAACGAAGGGCAGGTGTGCGTGGAGAACGAGCGCAACATAGCCGATTGACATAGATTATTCCGGAGATAGTATGTGTTTTTGACGATTGGGGTGTGCCAACGGATGTCGAGTGATGAATCTCAAAGTAGAGCATCTCCTCCCTGATCGCTCACAGGCACCGTGGCATAAGTTAACAATATTTTAAGACTTAATTTTCACAAATTAGAATAAATCCGAGAAAGGATAATTTCAGTAGTTTCACAATGTACGGTGGCGTAGATACGTTTATAGAATGGTCGAATATCAAGCATTTACACCAAAAAGCGGTTCGATGCGGTCGCATGACATGTTCATTAAACCAAATTTTTGTTCCTAGTTCCTTGAAGCCAGGGGAAAATGAAAACGCGCTTAACAACTGATACTCCGATAGGAAGCTACGCACCAGATTTTGAACTGCCAGGTATTGACGGGCAGGTTCATCATCTCAGTCGTTATCTCGAAAAGTTCTACGCAGTTGGCGTCGTTTTGATGTGCAACTACTGCCCTTATGTTGGACATTACCTGGAACGGTTGAAACAAATTCAACAAGAGTTTTCAAGCTTTGGGTTTACGCTAATTGGCGTAAATGGCAGCGCTGCTAACCAAGACTTAGTAGAAAGTTTTGACCGGATGAAAGGTTTTGCCCAGAAGCATGAACTTAACTTTCCCTACCTATGGGACTCAACGCAAGATGTAACCCGCAGTTTTGGCGCCATGACTACGCCAATGTGTTTTTTAATAGATTCTGAAGGAAGAGTACGATATCGTGGGCAAATAGACGACAACCCGGAAAACCCGGAAGCAGTGCAGGTACGATATCTTAGAAGTGCTATAGCGTCACTGTTTGGTAACAATAATATAGATATTACAGAAACTGAGCCAATCGGCACAAAAATTATTTGGCGTGACTAAAATTTGTCACAAGTAGAGACATATTGTCGTCATACTGCTATCTTAAATTGGAGGAAATTACAACTTTTTTTCTTTGAAATAAAACGAAACTTCATGGGTACACATTACCGACGGGTTTTACTTAAACTGAGCGGTGAAGCCCTAATGGGCAACATGGGTTATGGAATTGACCCCGAAGTGGTCAAGAACATAGGACAAGAAGTAGCAGAGGTAGTAGCCACAGGTGTTCAACTCGCTATTGTCGTAGGGGGGGGCAATATATTTAGAGGTGTCAAAGCCGCGTCGGCAGGAATGGACAGAGCAACCGCTGACTACATTGGCATGATTGCCACGGTAATGAACGCCATGACACTCCAAGACTCCCTTGAACGTATAGGAGTACAGACACGAGTTTTAACCGCTATTGCCATGCAAGAACTTGCAGAACCTTATATTCGTCGTCGCGCCATCCGTCATCTTGAAAAAGGACGGGTGGTTATTTTTGGCGCCGGTTCTGGAAACCCATTTTTTACCACCGACACTGCTGCGGCACTACGCGCGGCTGAAATTGAGGCAGAAGTCATTTTCAAGGCTACAAAAGTAGATGGTATTTATGATGCTGACCCAATGAAAGTACCTGACGCCAAACGCTATAAGACTTTGACTTATTCTCACGTTTTGGCAAAAGATTTGCGAGTAATGGACAGTACCGCGATAGCCTTATGTAAGGAGAATAATATTCCGATTCTCGTCTTTGATCTAACCACTAGCGGTAATATTTACCGCGCAGTTGTGGGAGAATCGATTGGAACGCTTGTGGGAGGTTCTTGTGAAGTTAGCTGACGCTGAGAGTACCATGCAAAAGACCGTTGAATCTACGCTACGGTCTTTCAATACTATTCGCACTGGGCGCGCGAATTCAAGTTTACTCGACAGAATTTCTGTAGAGTATTACGGTACGCCTACATCTTTGAAATCGCTTGCGAACATTAGTACTCCAGATGCGACAACTATTTTAATTCAGCCTTACGATAGAAACACACTAACTCTCATCGAAAAGGCAATTTCACTGTCGGATGTGGGTTTAACGCCCAGTAACGATGGTTCTGTGATTCGCCTGAATATTCCGCAATTAACGACCGAACGGCGGAAAGAATTTGTCAAAATTGCAGCTAAATATGCCGAAGAAGGGCGCGTTGCAATTCGTAACATTCGTCGTGATGGCGTTGAGTTGATTCGTAAGCAGGAAAAGGCATCAGAAATATCTGAGGATGAATCTCGCGATTTACAAGACAAACTGCAAAAACTAACAGACAAATATACTGCTAGAATTAACGATTTACTGGCGGAGAAAGAAAAAGACATTACTACTGTCTAGCTCTAACTCGGTTATTCGTTAATACTTTGGGCTGTTGGACGGGGTAAAAGGAGAAGGGTGAAGGGTGTTTGTTCCTTTGCTTTTATCCTCTTACCCCTTTTTAAGCTTTACTTTCTATTGATAAGGCTTTATTCAGGTAGGTATAAAATTTTATGTATGACTGTATAATCGTCGGCGCAGGACCTGCGGGTGGAACTGCTGCGTATCATTTGAGCAAGCGGGGACGTTCGGTATTAGTTATAGAAAAAGAATCTTTACCACGGTATAAACCTTGTGGTGGTGGAGTATCTCCTCAGATCGCTGAATGGTTTGACTTTGATTTTAGTCCAGCGATTTCGGTTAAAGCTGATACTATTCGCTGTACTTGGAAAATGGAGGATGTTGTTGAGGTTGAGTTACAAACACCAGAGCCAGTATGGTTAGTTCGCCGTGATGTATTCGACCATTTTATTATTCAGCAGGCTCAAAAGCAAGGCACCGAACTACGCGATAACACCGAAGTAACGGGTATTGAATTTAAAAGCAATTACTGGGAAGTTAATACTAAAAATGGATGTTTCCAGGGTCGCTATATTATCGCTGCTGATGGTGCCTTTGGGCCAATGGCAAAATGGCTTGGTTTTAAAGATAGGTTACGTCGTCTAGCTGGGGCTTTAGAAGCTGAGGCGCCTGCTATTGTTGAAAGAAAAAATGTCATAGACCTGGAATTTGGCATTGTTAAAAACGGGTATGCGTGGAATTTTCCGAAAGCTGATGGTTATTCGATTGGTGTCGGCACTTTTATTGGTGGGCAAGCACAGAACTTTAAAAAAATCGTTGACGAATATGGCAAGAGCTTTAATTTAAATGTCAGTACATGTAAACAGTATGGTCATGCTCTGTGCTTATGGAACGGTGAACAAAATCTTCACACGACTAATGCTGTTTTAGCTGGTGAAGCTGCTTGTGTTGTTGACCCAATGACTGCTGAAGGTATTCGTCCGTCAATTTTTAGCGGACTAAAAGCTAGTGATGCTATTGATGATGCTCTTAGTGGTGATATCAACGCACTAGAAAATTACTCTAACATTATGAATTCTGAATGGGGCGCCGATATGGCGTGGGCTTCAAAAATAGCAAGTCTTTTTTACCGTCTGCCTCACGTTGGGTATAACCTAGGTGTTAAACGTCCAAGTGGTCCACAATTGATGGGCAAAATTCTTTGCGGACAACTACGTTATAGAGATGTTGCTGGTCGTGCTATTAAACGTTTAACTCCTTTTAGTGGTAGTTAAAAAATTTCTAGTTTTTGGGGTTGGGTTGCACCCAACCTACGTGTATTAACTTGATATTAGAGTGTTAATAAAAAGCTAGATGCAATGTGATTATTTATAATTAATTTTATTTATTTTTATTTTTAGAAAGAATATTTGGGATTAAGTAAGAGCAAAAATCAAAGCAGCCAGATATGACTCTAGCTGCTAAAAGTAACATTGAATTTTTTGCATTCATTCCCAACGTGCGTAGTAATGTGTCGGGAATGTATCAATCGGCTAAATTTAAGATAGGGAAAATTTCGGCAATAGAGTGCCGTTTATAACACGATACAGTTTGTAAGCCTGTGGTTAAAACTAGTTGATTAACTCTATTGCTGAAAATTTACTCTTCGTCATCTTCATCTTCATCTTCATCTTCATCTTCGTCGTCGATATCTGAGTCCTCTAACTGGGAACTCTTTTTATCGCCGTCAACTTGAATCAGATGAATATGTTTGTATCCAAGCTTAATTTCAAACTCATCACCAGGCTCTAAACCCATTGCTTTGGTATATGTTGCACCAATAACAATTTGACCGTTTTGATGGACACTAACACGGTACGTAGGTTCACGACCACGACCATCTTTGGGAGATTCTGGACTCAAAGGAATTCCTCGAGCCGATAGCAAAGCGTCGTAAAAATCAGTCAAGTTAACTCGTACTTGACCACCTTTAGTAGTGGTGTAATAACCACATTGTTTAGCTCTTTCTCGTCTTGGTAAAGTTGAAAGTTCTTTGACTTTAGCAAGCAGGGCTTTTCCGGTTAATGGCGCGGTAGCTGTTTCACTCATTCGATTCAAATTATCCTATAAAGGTCTCCAAACGTTTTAACTGGGTAATGGAATACCACATATTGAGCCAATTTTAATTTGCACGGCGGCCCATATCCAAGGCTTACGGCGGATTCCTGCTTATGAAGAACTTTGAGACTTTCTGCTCTGAAGGTTTCCCTTACACAAAAAGAGTTCAAAAATATCAGCAGGTTTGAAACGCGGTAATATTACGGCATTTGTAACCATCATTCGCCATCGGTCAGAGAATTCTTTTCTACGACTGGCATTGATGTGGCAATTTGACTTCAAGCCAACAAAGGTAAAATCGGTGGCTGAAAGATTGTGAGGAGGGGAGCGCTAAGTTCCAGAATTACATTCAGGAAAATTTGGCTCATCAAGATTCGATACCTGCTCATGTTCTATAACAGCTATGTTATAGACTTGCACATGGAACAGGCTTTTAACGACTGCACTTACCCAAATCGAGAAACAAGTCTTAGAATGCGCGCATTCATTAACTCACTTCAAGAACGAACAGTGCATAGTATATATCGAGGGTATTGAGGTTATACACCTTTTTCTCGTACATGTAAAGACGATATTTTCACGTCTTTACAATTACGAATAAACAAAGCGGTAATATTCGCACAGTCAGGGCGATTTACACTCGATTTGTCACTCCGTTATTTTATATTAAATACTAGCATGGACTAATAATAGCAAAATATTTATTTAATTTAGAATTAAATTTACGATACACTTTATATATAAATTTCTACCTTTAGGGTGAGTATTGGCTACTCAAGAAATCAAAATTCACCATCCGATGCCTTACATATTTCGGCAACATGAGAATCAGCGAAGGCTAAATTCTTGGGTATTGGTTGAGATGTTGACTTGGAGGCAAGACAATTTAACAATTCTATATATCCAACAACTACAACCTCACGGGTCAGTGTTGATGTTCGTGTCAAATACGTGTTTGAACATATTTACATATTGGAGACTTTACGTGAGTTATGGGTATGGAGAGGTTGATCTGCTTGTTATGGCTGCTTAATATTGCCTGTGTAAGCCCAAGCAACTCTTATAAACTTGTAGTGTCTTGGATATTACGGTTATGTAATTGAATCAGATTCTGAGCATATGGATTTAGATTTAATGGTTATACTTGGAAGATGTTCAAACCAATTGGAGGCATAGAAGTGAACTTTTATTACGAGCAGAGTGTTGTAGTCCGCGCGCTTGTTGGGCAAGATTCTTCAGCACCTAACTTTCATCTTAAGTGTGCTGTAATCAAGACATTTGCGGTTCTTCAGTACTAAAGAGCAGGGATTGATGATGTTGAGTGAGAATAATAGCCACTGCGGTGCGTAATAGATATTAACCGAGTTAAATACGATATATAGGATTTGTGTATATGGAAGTTATCTTTAAAATTATTCGACAAAAACCTAACTCCGAGCCTTCCGTGCAGGATTATTTGGTGGAAACCGAGCCTGGAAATACAATCCTCGACTGCCTTAATAAAATTAAGTGGGAGCAAGATGGAACTCTAGCATTCCGTAAGAATTGCCGTAACACTATTTGCGGTAGTTGTGCAATGCGAATCAACGGACGTTCGGCTTTGGCTTGTAAAGAAAATGTTGGCAGCGAGATTGAGTTCTTAAAATCATCATATGAAAATACAGCTACAAAAAATACCTACGAGGGTAAACCAGTTTTAACAGTGGCGCCTCTAGGTAATATGCCTGTTGTTAAAGATTTAATAGTTGATATGAACCCTTTTTGGGACAATCTTGAAGCTGTGGCGCCATACGTTAGTACTGCTGGACGGCAAGTACCAGAACGTGAATTTTTACAAACACCATCGGAACGCGCACTTCTTGACCAAACTGGTAATTGTATTATGTGTGGCGCCTGTTACTCGGAATGTAATGCGCGCGAGGTGAATCAAAATTTTGTAGGGCCTCATGCACTGGCAAAAGCATATCGAATGGTAGCAGACTCACGCGATAACAACACAGAAAATCGGTTAGAAAATTATAACGAAGATAGTAAAGGTGTTTGGGGGTGTACTCGTTGTTATAATTGCAACTCCGTTTGTCCAATGGATGTTGCTCCTTTAGATCAAATCACTAAAATTAAACAAGAAATTCTAGAGCGGAAACAAAAAAGCGATGGTCGCTCAATTCGTCACCGTAAAGTTTTAATTGATTTAGTCAAAAATGGTGGTTGGATTGATGAGCGTAAATTTGGGTTACAAGTAGTTGGGAATCAATTTCAAGACCTTAATGGTTTATTGAGTATTGCTCCTTTAGGACTACGAATGCTCAAGCGTGGAAAATTTCCCCTCAAATTTGAGCCATCCGAAGGAACACAACAAGTTCGTTCTTTAATTGAGGCAGTGAAGAAAGAAGAAAGGTAGGGTGCGTAACGCCATAACAATCGTGAAGTAAAACTAGTGAACTAGTAGCGTCACGCACCTTACGAGGAATGTTTTATCTTGGGTCTTGGGGGATGTTTAGGGGTTGTCCTGATGCTCGGTCATAAACCAAAATGTCCCACTGACCGTTTACTGTTGTCTCGAAAGCAACTCTACTACCATCTGCGCTAATAGTAGGATTGCGAACTTCTGCCTGCAAATTTGTCGTTAAATTGCGTGATTGTCGTGTTTCTCTATCGTAAATAAATATACCTGACCTACCTTGACGACTTGCGGCAAATACGATGTAGCGACCGCTTTCTGTAACGCTGGGATGTGAGGTAATTGTATCAAATGAATTTAAGCCGGGTAAATCTATTAAGAAGCGTGTAGCAGTATCAAACATGTATACATCTTGACTGCCTCTACGGTCGCTAGTGAAAACGATGTATCTACTTGATATTTGAGGATTTAATTCTGATGCAAAACTATTTAGACCTCTGCCACCTGGGTCGAAAGGATAGCTTAATATACGTGGATATCCACCACATCCACCTAAAAAGCCTAAGCTTAACAATAAGGGTATAAAAATAGATTTATTTGTCATGCTTTTATGTAGCCATACTAGCCATACTAAATATTAGGGTGGATTGATTGGCGCCCCATTTGGAATATCTAGCTCAATATTTGGACCTCGGTCGAGTACTTCAATATCCCATTGACCACGTGCGCTAGTTTCAAATACTACATATCGCCCATCTGGACTAATGTTAGGATTACGCAACCAGCCGCGATAAACTGGGGTGAGAATCTGCGATTGTTGGGCAGCACGGTCGTATAGTCCAACAACGGGTCTACCTTGGTCGCTTGTAATATAAGCAACATAACGTCCTGTGTAGCTTAAACTCGGACTCTCAATAATTGTATCGGGTCGGGTTAAACGTGGGATACGAAAGAATTCTTGCTGTTGCAAATCGTATACTAGTAGTTGATGGGCACCGTTACGATTTGAAATAAACGCTAAAAAACGTCCGTTACCGCTCAACGCTGGTTGTTCTTCGGTAAAACGACTGTTGAGCGATGTCGGACCTATAGGAATATTGTCAGAACTGCAAGAAGTAACGACTAAACTAAAAAGTAGACTCCAATGGATTTTATTTTGGAGCCATTTAGGTGTAAGTTTTTTCACCTTAACTATTTTCCATCGGGTTCACGCTCACCTATTTAAATTAAAATAGGTCAGTGTAATATTACTAGCTCATTGGCAAATCGTCATCATCAAACTTATTTGGTCGCTCTGGCCTCTCTTTCGGTTGCTCAAGCGGTGTATAATCAGCAGTCGGTATTGATTCATCTATATCGAAACTATCTGAACGCGATCCTTCTGAGGAAGGTCTTCTGCGTCTAGGTCTCGTTGGTGCGACATCATCATTAGGACGAATTTCTGGACGTTCGGAACTGCTGCCACGACGTGAAGTTCTACGTTCTTCGCTAGTTGAGCTGTCCCAATCTTCGTTATTGCCCCTTGAGGAGCTTGAAGAATTCCAATCGTCGTCATCAAATTTTTGGGAAGTACGACCTTCTGGACGAGATGGTCGGCGCCGAGAGGGTTTATCGGTGGTTAAATCATTTCTATCGTTACTACTGCGACGCGATGAACGACGTGAAGAATCTACGTCCGAATCTTGATAATCATCGTAACCGCTTCGAGGGCGCCGTTCGGGATTACTACCACGAATTCGAGGACGTTCTTGATATTCGTCGTCCTCATAATAAGGAAGTGGCTCTAAATCCATGTCTACCCTTTCAGCTTGGGTAGATTTACGATAATTACTGTAGGTTTTACTAACACGACGTTCATCGTCAACAATTGGTGTGTTGCGCTTTGCTTGTTCGGTTGCAATACTTCGCAAACGAATACTCTCATAAGCAAAAAACACTGTTGACCCTACAAGCATTAATTGACCGAATTGCAAAATCGGGTCAAGGCGCCAACCTTGAAATATTAATATAAACCCGCAAAGCAAACCAACTGCCGCGAAAAATATATCGTGGTCGCGCGCTAATTCTGGTTTAACGTTACGAATGAAATAGAGAGCTGCCCCAGCCACAGCCAGGAAAATCCCTAAAAAAGTAGCTGGGGTGGCGCCTACATTTACCTGAGCCAGAACACTGACGCTTGTCAGCCCAAAAATTAGCATTATCTTTTACCTAATCTCAAAATCTATGTTAGGGGCTTAATATTAAAAACTCTACTCTAACAAATCACAATAACAATATATGTACAAGAGGCATCATGATTAGATACAGTACTTTCCCCTAATTTTAGAAGATTTTTTCCAAAATTAGGGGAAAGTAGAATCTGTCAGGACTTTAGACAATTTTAAGAGTCACGCTGACTCTCAAAATTTAGCCGCGCTGGATTTTATCTTTTTGGCTGACAAATATCAATCCCACGGTTGCGGGAACGACGACAATCAATGTACCCGCAAGTAAACTCCAAAGAAAATTTGCTAAAGAAGGTGTCATAACTTTAAACCAACCTTTTATTACATACTTACTAACAATTCTAATAGTGTATAGCGTACTTGAAAAGGAGTAAAAGAAATTAACTGTACGAGTTCTGCCCATTTCACCTTCGCGCTAAGATGAAAGAAGTCTTAACAAAGCTTAAAGTTATTCAGTATACAAGCTATGACACCTGTAGATATTACAACTTTGATACTTGGTCCGTTGTTAGGACTAATGATTTTTCTGTTTATTTTCCGTATAGTCCTGACGTGGTACCCACAAGTAGATTTGAAGCGCTTTCCATTTAATCTAGTAGCGCTGCCAACTGAAATTTTCTTGATTCCGACGCGCAAAATTGTCCCACCTATTGGTGGGGTAGATATTACACCCATTATTTGGGTGGGTATCGTTAGCTTAATACGCGAGATTTTACTTGGACAGCAAGGGTTATTGACGATGATGAGTTAGAAAGAGTTATGAGTTATGAGCGCGGAGGTAGGGTGCGTGGCACCATAACAATCGTAAACTAGAACAAATAAGCTAGTGGCATCACGCACCTTACGAGGAGTTAGAGTTAAATTCCCAACTCCTAACTCCTAACTCTTAACTTCTAACTAATTTAGGGTTTTGCTTCGTTCATTTCTTGGACAAAGTTAGTGTATACCTCACCTTTGAGGAATTGAGGAGTTTCCATAATTTTTTGATGGAATCCTATTGTTGTGGGCAGTCCGGTGATAGCGCATTCACGCAGCGCGCGCTTCATTCGGGTTATGGCTGTTGGACGGTCGGGACCCCATACGATTAACTTACCAATGAGCGAATCATAATAAGGTGGTATTTGGTAGTCGGTATAAACGTGAGAGTCGATTCTTACACCTGGGCCACCTGGTGGAAGGTAGCCGCTGATACGACCTGGCGCCGGACGAAAATCGTGGTCTGGGTCTTCAGCGTTTATACGGCACTCTATTGAGTGACCTCGAAGTACTATTTGATCTTGTGTAAATTTTAATCTTTCTCCTTGAGCTATACGTATTTGTTCTACAACTAAATCAACACCAGTAATCATTTCTGTTACAGGGTGTTCGACTTGAATACGGGTGTTCATTTCCATGAAGTAAAATTGTCCCGAACGGTCAAGCAAAAATTCGATGGTTCCGGCGCCGCTGTAATTAATAAATTGAGCAGCTTTGATAGCAGCTTGTCCCATTTTTTCGCGTAGTTCGGGGTCTAATGCAGGACTTGGAGCTTCTTCTAATAGCTTTTGATTACGACGTTGAATCGAACAGTCACGCTCAAATAAATGTACTACATTACCGTAATTATCTGCTAAGATTTGAAACTCGATGTGGCGGGGACGTTCGACGAATTTTTCTATATAAACACCAGAGTTACCAAATGCGGCGCCTGCTTCTCCTTGTGCTGCTAAAAATAGTTTGATAAATTCACTTTCTGAATGTACCAATCGCATACCACGTCCACCACCTCCAGCGGTAGCTTTAATCATGACAGGGTAGCCAATTTTTCGTGCAATCGCTAATCCCTCACTTTCTGATTCGACTAACCCGTCACTCCCTGGAACTGTTGGCACAGAAGCACGCTGCATCGTTTCTTTCGCCGTTGACTTATCCCCCATTAACCGAATTGATTCTGGTGATGGACCAATAAATGCAATTTTATGGTCAGCACAAATTTCAGCAAAGCGTGCGTTTTCTGAAAGAAAACCATAACCAGGATGAATAGCAGTGGCTCCCCTAGTCAAAGCTGCCGCAATAATATTAGGTATATTCAAATAACTTTTAGCACTAGCAGGTTCCCCGATACAAACCGCTTCATCTGCAAGTTGAACATGCAGCGCATTGCGGTCAACCGTAGAATGAACAGCAATCGTCGCAATCCCCATCTCCTCACAAGCCCGGAGAACGCGCAATGCTATTTCTCCTCGATTAGCAATTAATATTTTGTCAAACTTCATCTTTATGCTTCAACAAGATTGAATAAATAGACCTACACGCTTTTTCATACCAGCGACTCAAGGGTTAATTCGCTTATTATGACAGCATTTGAGCTTTATGCTGTCCACAATAAAAAATTAAGTATCACGAACTGCTTCACTACGTTAGCAGCATTTTAAAACCTTGTTGTAGCGCAAGTTAGTTTCACTCATGTTAAATTTTTTTTTCACTCCCCTATCGCCATAACCAGATTTATGTGTTATATTCTCTATTTAGTTGAATAAGTTAAGCGGATGTGGCGGAATTGGTATACGCGCACGTTTGAGGGGCGTGTGCCTTTGGCTTGCGAGTTCGAGTCTCGCCATCCGCATTAGAATATTTTTCAATAATTTTCACATTGTAGAGACGTGATTAATCACGTCTCTACATTTTTTGGGTTTTTGTGCTTTTATATATATAGATAAAGTTTTGTAAAGAATGACTGCTATATTTACACCAGCGAATAATTTAATAGTGCCCAATGCTTGGCATAGGTTATCTCCTAGTTGGGCAGGTACTGACGAAGCAATTCAAAAGGGTTTGCCTCATAATCAGTTGGCGCCGACTTGGCAGCTGTTACTTTTGGGTGATGGTTCTCCGACAAGGCATTTACAATTGTTGACTGGCGAACCTACAGAGGTTGATGTCATTGATATGTCGTTAATTGGCATGGACATGGATGGGGCACCTGATTTAATTCAAGCTGTACCGGGACCAAGACTACGGCGCCAAGTTTGGTTACGCACAGCTTCGGGGCAACGTTTGGCATATGCAACTTCATGGTGGGAAGCTTCGCATGTGGATGAGTATTTACAAAATCGTTCGTTACCAATTTGGGCAAGTCTCGCACGCTTGCGTACAGAACTTTATCGCGATGTTCAAGGAATTTACCTTGGTCACTCTCAAGCATTAGAGTCAGGTTTTGATATGCCTGGACCTTTTTGGGGGCGCCATTATTTGTTTTGGCATCATGGGCAACCTCTAACGTTAATTTACGAAGTTTTTTCTCCTTATTTGGCAAAATATCTTGGCTCTCCAAAGCTTTGATTGATTTAATATCATATTTTTTATACCCGTTGATGTAGAGACGTCACATATAACGTCTCTACATCGTTATGGTTTTTAATAGGTAGTAAATAATACATCAATGTAGATTATGAAAGTGTTATAAGTTAAGCAGTATTACTGTGTAAACGAGTAGATGCTTTATTGTTAACATGATTAAAATTTACCGTTTCAAGCAGAATTTTGATATTAAACGCTTCTAATGGCTTGAATTCTGAGTTTTAGACGTTATTTTAAAATCTAAGAAACCGGGTTTCTTGTTGATATATTGTAATAAAAATGACAATTTTGCGTAGAAACCCGGTTTCTGATTAATTTAAGCAATATTGATGAGGTGTAAGTCCCAATGGCACGGCTAAGTGTGTCTGTCTCGATGAAAAAAAAGAAACCGTCTCTGATACTGACGTTATCTTCTGCTGGATTACTGATTGGTGGTGGTATTGCTGGATACTGGCTGTTAACACAAGGAAAGCCATTATCTAGGGATTTACCACCAGGAGCAACTATTATTCCTCAAGACGCATTGTTCGCTGTTTCGTTAACGACTGATGTTAGACAGTGGCAGAAGTTACGCCAGTTCGGAACTAGCAAGGTACAAGCAGAAATCGATAAAAATATAGTTCAGTTACGCGACCGTTTTCTTAGTAATAATGGTTACAATTTTCACAAAGATATCCAACGTTGGGTAGGAGAAGAAGTAACTTTAGCGGTTCTTGCTAATGTTGATACCTCTAAACCACCTGCTAAACCTGTGGCTGAAAATGTTAGAACTGCTAGTAGTCAACAGTTAGTTTTGGTATTACCAATTAAAAATGCTCAAAATGCTAAAACTGCTCTAACTCAACTTCAAGCTAGGAAAGGTGCCAGTTTAAAAGAACGTTCGTATAAAGGTATACCAATAAAAGAAATTGATATTAATTCCAATAACACAACTGAGGATTTTGCGGTCTCGGTTATTGAAAATAAATATGTAGTTATTACTGATGATTCAAAGGCAATGGAGAAAGCAATTGATGCTTACCAAGGAAAAACATCGCTTTCTACAGTTCCTGGGTATGCGAATAATATTTCTAAAATTTCTAGCTATCAGCCTTTTGGTCAATTCTATATAAATGTACCAACGAGTGCGAAAATTGCGAGTGCAGCTCCAAATCGTCAGTTTCCAGCTCAAGTGTTATCGCAATTGCAAAATAATCAAGGTCTTGCAGGAACAATTACCTTAGAGACTGAGGGAGTTCGACTTAAAGGTGTTTCTTGGTTAAGTCCTAATAGTTCACGAGTGCTGAAGGTGGATAACAGTGCGGGGGAAATGCAAAATCGTGTTCCTGCTGAAACGCTGATGATGTTGTCAGGTGGAAATTTAGCGCGTGCTTGGGCAGATTATAGTTCAACATCACAAAATAATCCTTTATCACCAATGCCGCCCGAGCAATTACGGAATGGCTTTAAATCTTGGGTTAATATGGATTTAGAGCGCGATTTTTTGAGTTGGATGAATGGCGAGTTTTCTTTATCGGTAATTCCTACTTCTAAAGATGCTTCAGAGGAAGCTTTCCGTGCGGCGTTAGTATTTATGGTAAGGACTAACAATCGTCAACGCGCTGATGCTGCTCTCAAACAGCTTGATGAAGCTATGCGTAGTCAGTACCAGTTTAGAATAGAAGAGAAACGAGCATTAGGTAAGCCGATTATTAATTGGATTGGACCATTTGGAACTTTAACTGCTAGTCATGGATGGATGGATGATGATGTTGCTTTTATAGCGTTAGGGGCGCCGATTGCTGAGAAAATTTTGACTATGAATCAATCGAATAACTCGCTCGCACGCGCGAAAGCTTTTCAAAAAGCAGTTCCATCAGAACTAAATCCAATTAACGGTCAATTTTTCTTAGATGTGGAACGTACCTCTAAAAATTTTCCGTTGCCTCGTTTGTTTCCTAACCAGCAAACATTTTTAGACGCTACACGTTCGATTGGAGTAACGAGTGCAGTCAGTGATAACCGCAGCAATCGCTACGATATATTTATCTCGCTTAAAAAAGGTGCGAAGCCGGCGCCTTTGCCTAGTCCGACCGTAACACCGTAAAGCAAAGACGCAATACATTTAACAAATCGTCAGAAAAAGTTAGGATTTAAATAATAGAATAAACTGTTCAGGAATTGACTGGGGAACACGTTTTATGAATTTTGTCAATCTAGTTGTCCTCCAGAACTGGCTGGACAATGCTTCTTTTGCAGTTTTGTTTATTACGATGCTGGTATATTGGAGCGGCGCAGCGTTTGGGAACCTACCCTTTTTACCTGCACTGGGGACTGCGGGAATGGCGATAGCGAATTTATGCATGGCAACATTGTTAGGAGCGCGATGGATTGAAGCGGGTTATTTCCCTCTTAGTAATTTATACGAGTCACTGTTTTTTTTGGCGTGGGGTATTACTACAGTACATCTTATCGCTGAAAATACGAGCCGTAGTCGTTTGGTTGGAGTAGCAACGGCGCCTGTAGCTATGGGTATTACAGCTTTTGCAACATTAACTTTACCGTCTGAGATGCAGAAAGCTGAACCTTTGGTACCTGCACTGAAATCTAACTGGTTAATGATGCATGTTAGTGTAATGATGCTAAGTTATTCAGCGCTAATGGTTGGTTCGCTGTTAGCAATTGCATTTCTTGTTGTTACAAAAGGGCAAGATATTCAACTTCAAGGTAGTTCGTTTGGTGCTGGCGGATATCGTAGTAATGGTTATCGTTTGCATAAAGCGGGTGAACTTGTAACAGAACCAGATGTAAATAGTATTACTGATAACAATGGCTATGCGCGTTACAAAGGCAGTAATAATAATGGAAATGGTTCTTCAGCGGTTTTAAATATTGTTGCGGCTGATACTCAAGCAGTAACAGCATCAACTTTATCACCACAACGTTTAAGTCTTGCAGAAACATTGGATAATATTAGCTACCGTGTCATTGGTTTAGGTTTTCCTTTACTGACAATTGGTATTATCGCAGGCGCCGTTTGGGCAAACGAAGCTTGGGGTTCTTACTGGAGTTGGGACCCTAAAGAAACTTGGGCTTTAATTACTTGGCTGGTATTTACTGCTTACTTACATTCGAGAATTACACGCGGTTGGCAAGGTCGGCGCCCTGCTATTTTAGCAGCTAGTGGCTTTGTGGTTGTGTGGATTTGTTATTTAGGTGTAAATTTGCTGGGTAAAGGTTTACATTCTTACGGATGGTTCTTTTAATTTAATATTTGTATGGTGGGCTTCAGTCCACCTTACTATTTGAAGTTTTGATTTAATTTATGTTAACTTGTGACTTTTATATAAACAATAGATATATTTAAAGTAAAAGTTATAGATGTCTATGGATAATGAATTTCATCGATTACATCACTATGAAGTTGTATCTATAAATACAGAAAATCTAGATAGCTTAGATGTATCAGATACCTTCAAAGTGATTCAACTGTTAGAAGCAATCAAAGAGCTAGTTGGGTTAGGAACAGCAGAGTCTTCATTATTTGATAAAGGTATTGAGTGTGAAGTATTACGCTTTCGTGCTAACAGTTGGAGACGCGGAAAAGTCAGACTATCGTTGGAATTTAAACCTGATGAAAATGAATCACCGTTAGAAGATTTTGCTAAAGAGTTACAAGATGCAGAAGTTCAGAAATGATAAGTAATAAACCTCTCTTCATCCTCTCCTCCTCTGTGTATTCTGCGTCTCTGTGGTAAACAAATAAAATTCCTGACCTTAAAAAACAGGAGTAGTAGCTGGTAATTGTGACAATGGTAGCTGGTGCGTGACGCTAAAGGTCTTATCGCTACGTTGAAAGTTTATGGTAGCGTCACACACCCTACGTTTTTTATTTGCTAATTACGTAAGTCAGCAATTTGGAATAATGTAGATAAGTACACAGTAATTGATAATTTACAATGGTGTGGACTCCTCTCCATGCAGCAGTACATCGAAATATTCGTGCGCGCAATTTACTCCAACCTAGACAAGGTTTACTTATAGCAGTGTCGGGGGGTCAAGATTCGTTATGTTTATTAAAGCTATTATTGGATTTGCAATCAAAATGGGAATGGCGCCTAGGTGTTGCTCATTGTAACCACTGTTGGCGCCAAGATTCAACGGCTAACGCGCAGCATGTGGAAGAGTTAGTAAACAGTTACTCAGTACCTTTTTACCTCGAAACTGCTGATAAACCTGTAAATACAGAAGCAGCAGCGCGGGACTGGCGTTATCAAGTTTTAACTCAAGTCGCACTTCAACATAACTACGTCTGTGTTATTACAGGACACACAGCTAGCGACAGAGCCGAAACTCTACTTTATAATTTGATGCGCGGTACAGGCACCGATGGTTTACAAGCTTTAACATGGCGGCGCCAATTAGCTGAGAATGTACAATTAGTGCGTCCATTACTTGAAGTTACTCGTGAAGAGACGGGTCAATTTTGTCAAGATTTTGATTTGAAAATCTGGGAAGATTCTACTAATGATGATTTAAAATACGCTCGTAACCGTATTCGTAAAGAGTTATTACCGTATTTACATCAAAATTTTAATCCTCAAGTCACGTCAAATCTTGCCCAAACTGCTGAATTATTACAAGCTGATGTTGAGTACTTGGAACAAGCAGCACGAGGGTTACGAGAGCAAGTAATGGAAAGTCAATACCCAATTAAATTAAATCGTCGTATTTTACAGAAGGCGCCACTTGCTTTACAACGAAGGGTAATGCGTCAAATATTACTCGAAATTCTTCCTCAGTCTCCAAATTTTGAACATATAGAAAAATTAATTGGCTTGATAACGGCACCAAGACGTTCTCAGACTGACCCCTTCCCAGGTGGTATTATTGCCTTTGTGGAAAATGATTGGATTTGTTTCAGATGACAATAAATAATATATTACCCAATTACATTAATGGGGAATGGGCGGCATCTAAAGCTACTAACCACTTAGAAGTTTTTAACCCAGCGACGAGTGAAGTTATAGCGAAAGTGCCTTTATCTACTACATCAGAAGTTAATGAAGCAGTTCAAGCAGCATCAGAATCATTTAAAACATGGCGCCGGACACCGCCTACTGAGAGGGTGCAGTATTTATTTAAATTAAGAACTTTATTATTAGAAAATTTTGATGATTTGGCTTCTACTATAACAACCGAGTGCGGTAAAACGCTGGCAGAAGCAAAAGGAGAAATGCAGCGTGCGGTTGAGAATGTGGAAGTTGCTTGCGGTATTCCAATAATGATGCAGGGTGTTAATAGCGAAGATATTGCACGCGGTATTGATGAAATGATGATACGGCAACCGTTAGGAGTGTGCGCGGTTATTTGTCCGTTTAATTTTCCAGGAATGATTCCGTTTTGGTTTTTACCTTATGCTATCGCTTGCGGTAATACCTACATCGTCAAACCTTCGGAAAAAGTACCGTTGACAATGCAAAAAATATTTCAGTTACTTGAAAAAACAGGTTTACCCAAAGGGGTGATTAATTTAGTTAATGGCGCCAAAGAAGCTGTAGACGCTATTCTTGATAATCCTAGCATCCGGGCAATTAGTTTTGTTGGTTCTACACCCGTGGCGAAATATATATATAGTCGTGGCGCCGCAAATGGAAAACGGGTACAGTGTCAGGGTGGGGCAAAAAATCCAATTATTATTTTGCCTGATGCTGATATGACCATGACTACTCGCATTGCTGCTGATAGTGCTTTTGGTTGTGCAGGACAAAGATGTTTAGCTGCTTCTTTAGCTGTAACTGTAGGTTCTGCAAAGCAAACATTTACCGAAGCTATTACTGAAACAGCGATGAAGCGAGTTGTTGGTAATGGTTTGGAAAAGGGTGTGGAAATGGGGCCTGTTATTTCTGTTCAAAGTCAACAACGTATTGAAGCTTTAATTCAGAAAGGTGCCTCAGAGGGTGCTAAATTACTAGTAGATGGGCGCCAACCACAAGTTAGCGGTTATGAAAACGGCTATTTTGTGCGTCCGACGATTTTACAAGACGTTGACCCAAATTCGGAGATTGCAAAGACTGAAATCTTTGGGCCAGTATTGAGCTTAATTCATCTTAATACAATAGATGAGGCGATATCGCTCGTGAATAGCGGACAGTACGGAAATATGGCTTGTTTATTTACTACTAGTGGAGGCGCCGCACGCAAATTTCGCTACGAAGCAGAGGCTGGTAATATTGGTATCAATATTGGTGTTGCGGCGCCTATGGCTTTCTTTCCATTTAGCGGTTGGAAAGAAAGTTTTTTTGGTGATTTACACGGACAAGGTAATCATGCAGTTGAATTTTTTACACAAACAAAAGTTGTTGTAGAACGTTGGCGCGAAGATTGGGGGCGCCAGTTTTGATACAATCTTTATGAATTATTTTGTAAATCAATTATAGATTTATTTAATATAAAACCAAGCTATTTGTTATGGTTTAACAATTTAGTGATTCGTGATGTGCTAATTGGTGTTATGCTGTTAGTAGGATGGAGATTTGACTCATCAGGGTGCAAAAAAAAACGCAAAGCTGTCCGCTTTGTGAATCAAATGCCCAATCTTCAGTTTTACTAGGGCTTTTTCCAGGGTACATTCACTATTAACTTTTGTAAAAAAAGGCAAGTTATAGCTTTAATTGCATAGGTATGGAACAGGCAGGGATGCCTGTTCCACAAGATAGATAGTTTTACTTTAGGAATTCCTAAACGTATTTTTGTGTAAATTCACACATTAAATCTACGCGACCTTTACGCAACATAGCAGGGTCTAGACGCTCTGTTGTATTACATGTCAATAAAATGACTAATTTTTGTTGAATTTGAATACCACCTTCATCGATGACACTTTGATAGAGTGTTCCGTCGAGTAAGCTAAGAATATGTTCGGTTTTGTTATTATACTGAGCAACTTCTGATGCACGATTTTGCGCTAAGTTATCGGCTTCATTAATAATTATACAAATGCGTTCTAAGTACGTGGGTGGAACAAAGTTTGTAATGGCATCGTGGTCTAGAATGAAAATTACATACCCAAGTGGTACTAATATTTCTTTGGCAACAGCTTGTGTCCATGCTGTTTTTCCTGTTCCTGGTTCTCCATGCACTAGAACCGCTAACTGATTTTGGTTTAAAACAGTTTGTTGTACGGTATCAGTGAAATTTTGAATACCATCCGGAAAGGTACGAATTGGATATTGACTTTGGACTTTGCCTACACGACTTTGGTATCCACTCAGCATTACCGCTAAATCATACGTCGCTTTGTTGATTAAAGGCGCCAAAGTTCTGGCCATCAAAGAATAATGGCGCCGTCCACGGTCGTATGGGTCAATTTGTAACCAAACGTCATACTGTGACCAGTAAGCGTAAACGGTGTTGAGAACATCAAGACGTTCCCAGCTAATAAATTTCTCTGGTGGAAAATAAAAATCACGCTCTGAGTAGTACTGTGTGATAATATCGGGACGACCAAGAATTTCTAAGCTTCGCAAAACTGTTATTTCTTGCAAACGGTTCAAAACGTAATCGATAGGGATACTATTGCGACTAACAAACTGGATGATGGGAGTTTCGGTACTTAAAACATCTTTGTAACGATGGTCGGGTGTTAAAGGTTGGGGGGTAATAAAATTCCAATACTTCTCAAACTCCGCACGGGTATAGTCGGAAGCTACGTTTAAGATGTTTGCCCACCAACTGTAGTCTCGTCGTCCTAAAGCATCAGCGTAAAAGCTTGCTAAATTAACGCTCCTTTGAGTTAACTCCTGTGTATCGTTCCAAAGTACTTCCCAAAAATACTTAACGTTAAAATCACGGTTAAACGGTCTCCAACCGCTAGCTAGCAGGTTGTGACGATTTCTATTTTCGGCAGAGCCGTCATTGCCTCTAAAATAATCAAAATCCATACTTCAGTTTTATAACACTGATGGAGCTAAATTGGGGGATACAAGTTTACATAACTATTTAGCGATTAAACCTTATAGCTAAAAGTAGACCACATTTTATACAAATTTTTTCAAGGATAGCTTTTTTTAGGGGGGTGTTTACAGGATATTGACTTGTCTTAGAGTTGAAACAAACATTGTATGCTACAACTCTTTATGTATTACATCATAATACATAAATTGTAATATGAGCAGGTGGTATGATAATTTTTAAGAAGCAACTTGTATTTCCTTTGCTTCGATTGTTAGTTACCCTACTGCTTTAATTAAATCAGTTGGTTCTACTGGTTTAGAAATAGGCATTTGAAAGCCTTGTGTGAGCGCTTGGATTTGGTCTTCATGTTTTGCACAAGCTGTTTTCATAGTCACATAACCTTGACTAAATTTTTAATAAGTAAGGTGGGCATTGCTACAAAGATTGAGTAAAAAAGGAGCAATTTCTGTTAAAGGTAAAATTTTTGCTTTTGGAACTGCGGTGATTGCTGATGTAGGCATAGTTGGACTGATTGCAGTATTTGGCTCTTGTATTATTGTAAAACCACCATAAGCTTCAATTTTAGCTAGTCCTCTGGCGCCATCATGATTTGCACCAGTTAAAATTACGGCAATGACTCGTTCGAGATATGCATCAGCTGCTGTTTCAAATAGTACGTCAATTGAAGGCCGAGCATAACAAACAGGTGGCTCAGTTGACAAGGCAAAATGACCAAATTCGACAAGTAAATGATAATTAGCAGGAGCAAGATAAATATTTCCAGCAACAATTGCTAGTTTATCTTCTGCCTCTATAACTGGCAATAAACTATATTTTTGTAAAGCACGAACTAATTCACCGTCTGAAGATATGTGACGGTGTTGAACAATCGCTATAGCTATGGGCAAACTTTTTGGTAAACCTGATAAAATCATTGAGAGTGCTTCCAACCCTCCAAGCGATGTGCCAATCACTGCTAGTTCATATTTCATAACGTCACCCTCCGAAAAAGTCTTTCTTGAGCATCTAATGCTTCATAATCTGATTGATGAATTGTGCCAAGCAATGATTCATGCCTTCCTAATGCCAAAATACCAAATCTTCTTAGGCTGTTATATAATAGTTCGTGAACCTGGTCTTGTAGCTTTTTGTTGAAGTAAATTAAAACATTGCGGCACAAAATTACATTAAATTCATTGAAAGACGAATCTGTGACTAAGTTATGTGCGGAAAACACAATATTTTCTTTCAACGAAGGTGACAACATAGCACCATCATAAGCTGCGGTGTAATATTGGGAGAAAGCTTGTTGACCTCCTGCTTGTTGATAAAGTTGGGTATACTCTTGCATTAAGCGCAGGGGATAAATACCGACTTTTGCCTTGTGTACAACAACCTCGTTCATATCAGTAGCGTAGATGCGGCAGCGGTGATATAGTCCTTCTTCGAGTAACATTATTGCCATTGAATAGACTTCTTCTCCAGTAGAACAACCAGCGTGCCAAATGCGAATAAATGGATAGGTACGTAATAGGGGAATAGCTTTTTTTCTAAATGCGATATAAAAGCTAGGGTCGCGGAACATAGCAGTGACGTTTACCGTCAAATTTAATAAAAAACGCTCTAAACAATTTTTATCGTGTAAAAGTCTATCTTGAAGGCTAGAAACAGTGGTTAAATTTTCTGCTCGAATTACATTCCAAATACGACGCTTTAAGGAAGCCATTGCATAATTACGAAAATCAAAACCGTAATAACAATATAAACCCTCTAGCAATAGTTGAATTTCAATGTCTTCTAGCTCATTTGGACGTAATGGGAACATAGGAAAGTTAGGAGTTGGGAGTTGGGAGTTAGGAGTTAGGAGTTGAAAGTCAAAAGTTAGGAGTCAAAATTCTCACTCATAACTCATAACTCATAACTCATAACTTAACGTTCAGTACTTACTTGTATAACCAAACTCTCAGCAGTGATAGTAACTGTTGAGTATCAACGGGTTTAGTAATATAATCCGAGGCGCCTGCGTTGATGCATTTTTCTCGGTCGCCTTTCATTGCTTTTGCAGTTAAAGCAATTATTGGTAAAGTTTTGAGTTTTTCCATAGTGCGTATGAATTGCATTGTTTCATAGCCGTCCATCCCTGGCATCATAATATCTATAAGAACAAGATTAATATCATGGGTTGTTTCGAGGATAGAAATACCGTCTCTGCCGCTTTCTGCATAAAGAGTTTGCATTTTGTAACGCTCTAACAAGCTGGTGAGAGCAAATATATTTCGCACATCGTCGTCTATTATTAAGACTTTTTTCCCGATCAAAACTTGGTCTTTTTGGTGTATCTTTTCAAGCATTTGGCGTTGAGGCGCCGATAAATTCTCCTGAACTCGATGTAAAAATAAAGCCGTTTCATCTAACAAACGTTCGGGTGAACGCACGTCTTTAATGATAATAGAGTCGCTGATACGACGTAGTTCACTTTCTTCCTGGGAAGTTAATTCTTTCCCAGTATAAATAATAATAGGCAAATAGCTTAAGTTAGCTTGCTGTTTGATCTGCTCAATTAGCTCGAAGCCAGTCATATCGGGTAGTCCTAGGTCTAAGACTAAACAGTCAAAGTGGCTGTTTTGTAAAGCTTCCAATGCTGCTCTACCTGTACCAACGGCTGTAGTCTCTACATCGCTATTGCTAATAAGTTCTAGAAGACTTTCGCGCTGGGTAGCATCGTCCTCCACAATCAGCAAATTCTTAACTTGACGTTCAACAAACTCTCGAATTCGACTCAAAGCATTTAATAGAGAATCACTATCAATAGGTTTTTGTAGGTAAGCGATTGCTCCTTGTTGTAAACCTCGCTGGCGCCCTTCGTCTATACTCATTATATGGACAGGAATGTGGCGGGTGCCAGGGTCATGTTTAAGACGCTCAAGAACTGTCCAACCATCCATAACAGGTAAGCGAAGATCAAGCATAATCGCTGTAGGGTTATACGAACGCGCCATTGCTAAACCAACATCGCCACGAGTTGCAACTATAACTTTAAAACCTTGCTGTTGTGATATATCCAGCAAAATGCGGGCAAAGTTAACATCATCTTCGATTATTAAGAGCAAATGTTCTCCAGGTTGAATATTTTCTCGATCATCGTCAATTGCTTGCTCACTTAACAATTGTGCTTCATCAATTACTGCCGGCTCGATTACTTCCGTAGCCGCAACTGTTATCGTATTTGTAACATTAGTCCTTTCATTGCCGTTGTTACCTGAAATAAAAGATTGATTGGAATAAGACTGGGGTAAATAAAGAGTAAAAGTACTACCCTTACCTAACTCACTAACTAAGCGGATTTCACCTCCTAGCAAATTAGCAATTTCGCGACTAATCGATAATCCTAAACCTGTACCATCGTATTTACGGCTAGTGGTACCATCTACCTGTTGAAATGCTTCAAAGATTATCTGCTGTTTATCACGGGCAATTCCAATACCAGTGTCGGTGACAGCAAATGCAATCACGCGCTCACTACGGTTCAAAATTTCTTTATCTGGATTCCAGCCAGAAGTAGCTAATGAGACATTTAAACTGACACAACCTTGCTCAGTAAATTTAAAAGCGTTTGATAAGAGATTTTTTAGTATCTGCTGTAACCGTTTCGCATCAGTAAAAATCGCACGAGGCAAATGCGAGTCAAAATGGATACGGAAGTCTAGTTTACGGTCGGCTGCTACTTGGCGGAAATTGATTTCAATATGCTGTTGTAAATCACGAAATAATGTTTCATGAATCTCTACTGACATTGTGCCCGATTCAATCTTGGCTAAGTCAAGAATGTCGTTTATCAATGCTAATAAATCATTTCCCGCTGAGTATATAGTACGACTGTATTCGACTTGTTTGTCTGTTAAATTTGCTTCGCTGTTCTCAGATAATAGCCCTGCCAAAATTAGTAAACTATTTAGTGGGGTTCTTAGTTCGTGGGACATGTTCGCGAGGAATTGCGACTTATATTTAGAAGTCATTGCCAACTGTTCGGCTTTTTCTTCTATAGCTTGACGGGCTTGTTCTATTTCGTTATTTTTGCGTTCCACCTCTCGGTTCTGTACTGCTAGCAATTCGGCTTTTTCTTCTAATTCTTCGTTTGTTTGCTGCAATTGCTCTTGCTGGCGTTTAAGTAATTCTTCTGATGCTTTGAGTGATTGCGCTTGTTGTTCAAGACGTTTATTAGTTTCAGTAAGCTCTTTTTGCTGAGTTTGCAATTCTTCTGCTAGAGATTGAGACTGTTTGAGTAATTCCTCTGTTCGCATACTCGCAGAAATAGTATTTAGTACGATAGCGATACTTTCGGTAAGTTGGTCTAAGAAAGTGAGATGGATTTCGCTAAAGCGGTGGAAAGATGCTAGCTCAATAACGGCTGTAACTTGTCCTTCAAATAATACTGGTAAAACAACGACATTTAAGGGTATAGATTCGCCCAATCCTGAACTAATTTTTATATAGTCGTCTGGTACCTGAGTTAATAAAATTCTCTCTTTTTCTAAAGCACATTGACCGACTAATCCTTCACCCAAAAAGAAACGATTAGAAAGATTTTTACGTTCGCGGTAAGCATAGCTGCTGATTAACTTCAAAAACTGAGGGTGATTCTCTACTGCTTCCATTAAATAAAACAACCCTTGTTGCGCGGTAACAAGCGGTGCCAGTTCAGATAATATCAACTTAGAAACAGTTTCTAAATCCCGCTGTCCCTGCAACATGCGGGTAAATTTAGCCAAGTTAGTTTTGAGCCAGTCTTGCTCAGTATTTTTACGAGTTGTACCTCGTAAGTTAGCAATCATCTGGTTGATATTATCTTTGAGTGCGGCAACTTCTCCTTGTGCTTCAACAGAAATCGACCGAGTTAAATCACCCTTAGTAACAGCTGTTGCAACTTCTGCAATTGCACGGACTTGATTTGTTAAATTTGCGGCTAATTCATTCACGTTGTCTGTTAAGTCGCGCCAAATACCTGATGCACCTGGAACTTTCGCTTGTCCACCCAGTTTTCCTTCTATTCCTACTTCACGCGCAACAGTTGTAACTTGGTCGGCAAATGTAGCTAACGTATCAATCATTTCATTAATTGTTTCCGCTAGAGTTTCGATTTCTCCTTGAGCATCTAATATTAGTTTACGTTTTAAGTTCCCATTAGCTACCGCCGTTACAATTTTGGCAATACCTCGCACTTGTGCCGTCAAGTTACCTGCCATCGAGTTAACGTTATCCGTCAAATCTTTCCAAATTCCAGCTACACCAATTACTTGAGCTTGTCCACCTAATTTACCCTCAGTTCCCACTTCACGTGCAACACGAGTTACTTCTGATGCAAACGAGTTAAGCTGGTCAACCATCGTGTTAATGGTATTTTTCAAGTGAAGCATCTCACCTTTGACATCGACGGTGATTTTCCTTGACAAATCACCACCAGCAATCGCAGTTGCTACCTCAGCAATATTACGTACTTGCCCTGTCAAATTACCTGCCATCAAATTAACGTTATCCGTTAAATCTTTCCAAGTACCTCCGACCCCACGCACGTAAGCCTGTACTCCAAGTTTACCTTCAGTTCCTACTTCACGTGCGACACGGGTTACTTCCGAAGCAAACGAGTTAAGTTGATCAACCATTGTATTGATGGTGTTTTTCAACTCTAAAATTTCACCTTTGACATCAACAGTAATTTTCTTCGACAAGTCACCAGTTGCTACTGCTGTTGTTACATCGGCAATGTTTCGCACTTGGTCAGTTAAACTACCTGCCATGAAGTTTACGCTGTCCGTCAAATCTTTCCAAGTGCCAGCCACACCTTTTACTTCTGCTTGTACTCCCAACTTACCTTCGCTACCTACCTCACGTGCAACGCGAGTCACCTCACTAGCAAACGAGTTAAGTTGGTCAACCATCGTATTGATGGTATTTTTTAACTCTAAAATTTCACCTTTGACATCAACAGTGATTTTCTTTGATAAATCACCAGTTGCGACCGCTGTTGTCACCTCAGCAATATTTCGTACTTGCGCCGTTAAACTACCTGCCATAAAGTTTACACTATCGGTCAAGTCTTTCCACGTACCAGCAACACCGCGAACCTGTGCCTGACCACCAAGTTTTCCTTCGGCGCCGACTTCACGTGCAACTCTTGTTACCTCCGAGGCAAAGGAGTTCAACTGGTCAACCATGATATTAATGGTATTTTTCAGTTGTAAAATTTCACCTTTTACATCTACGGTAATTTTTTTAGAAAGGTCACCTTTCGCAATAGCTGTTGTGACTTCAGCGATGTTGCGTACCTGGGCCGTTAAACTACCCGCCATGAAGTTTACACTGTCAGTAAGGTCTTTCCATGTACCCGCAACGCCTTTAACTTCGGCTTGCACACCTAGCTTACCTTCGGTTCCAACTTCGCGCGCGACGCGGGTTACTTCCGAAACAAAGGAATTAAGCTGGTCAACCATCGTATTGATGGTGTTTTTTAACTCTAAAATTTCACCTTTGACATCAACAGTAATTTTCTTCGATAAGTCGCCATTTGCAACCGCAGTTGTCACCTCAGCAATGTTTCGCACTTGCGCGGTTAAACTGCCAGCCATGAAATTAACTGACTCAGTTAAATCTTTCCAAGTACCTGCTACACCCCGAACTTCTGCCTGTACCCCTAATTTACCTTCGCTGCCTACCTCGCGCGCAACGCGAGTTACCTCACTAGCAAACGAATTAAGCTGGTCAACCATCGTATTGATGGTGTTTTTCAACTCTAAAATTTCACCTTTGACATCAACAGTAATTTTCTTCGACAAGTCACCATTCGCTACGGCAGTTGTCACTTCAGCTATATTTCGTACTTGAGAAGTCAAGCTACCTGCCATCGAATTTACACTATCTGTTAAGTCTTTCCACGTACCTGCAACACCTTTAACATCTGCTTGTACACCTAACTTACCTTCGGTTCCAACATCACGGGCAACGCGAGTTACCTCACTAGCAAAGGAGTTAAGCTGGTCAACCATCGTATTGATGGTATTTTTTAACTCTAAAATTTCACCTTTGACATCAACAGTAATTTTCTTCGATAAATCACCATTCGCTACGGCAGTTGTCACCTCAGCAATGTTGCGTAGCTGTGCGGTTAGATTACCTCCCATTAAATTTACGCTATCAGTTAAATTTTTCCACGTCCCTGCTACACCTGGAACATCAGCTTGTACACCTAATTTACCTTCAGTTCCGACTTCGCGCGCAACCCGTGTTACTTCTGAAGAAAAAGAATTAAGTTGTGTTACCATCGTATTCACAATGGTAGCTGTTTGTAAAAATTCTCCTTGTAACGGTTTACCATCAATTTCTGTAGGCACGGTTTGCGATAAATCACCGTTTGCAACTGCTCTAATTACACGAGTCGTTTCTGCTGTTGGTTGTACTAAGTCTGTAATTAGAGCATTAACAGAATCAATCGAACTTTTCCAGGCGCCTCTGGCATTACCAATAGAGGCGCGCTCAGAAATTTTACCTTCTTTACCAACAACAGTACTGACACGCTCTAACTCCATTGCCATGCGTTCGTTCATCTCAATAATGTCATTAAGAGTGTCAGCAATTTTTCCGGCAACTCCAGTATGGTCAAGAGGCATTCGTGAACTAAAGTTGCCTTTCTTGACTTCTGCAAGAGTTCTTAATAGCTGTTTAAGGTCGAGACTATCTGTGTCGCTAGCGCTTTGTAAGGTCGTCATTGTTGGTCAATAAACTAAATATATTTCTAATGGTTGAGTTTCAGAATAGGAGATTCGATTTAAATGAAGTATGTAGATACGGCAACGTGGAAAAACACGCTTCAACTGCAACCCAAAACATTCTTTATATTATCTATTTAAAATGGCTATTGTCACCTCTACCTATAGGTTATGTAAATTTAACTAATATCTATCCGTAGGTAGACGTTATTTTAATTTTTTTTCATAATATTTAGTTTTATAAAAATAAATAAAGATTTGATACGAAAAAGACTGGCAACGGATGTAACAGATAATTTACTCGTTGTAACCTACATTCCGCACCCCAAGGCGCCATGAACCTAAGAACATTTGTATATAGAACAGAATAACTACTGCAATGCGATTGTTTTATTTGAATAGATAAGAATTAGTTGCATTAACTTTAGAACTTAAGCACTAAATAGAAAATTTGTTAAGTAACGATTTAATTGGTTTAGTAGAAATAATTAATGGATTGTTAGGAGAAGATGTTTCGGAAAAAAATAGTTCAGGGCATGTTGTCAAAGCAATGATTTTAAATGGTTTAGGTTTTGTTTCGGCGCCTTTATACATGTTCTCAAAGTTTTTTGAAAGCCGAGCATCTCTTGCAAAGTTGGGCGGGGCGAAAGTGAAATAAAAGGAGATTATTTTCTGCTTTAACTTAAGTAGTATTTAGCGATTCACACAAAATACTAACAAAAACTCCTTGTAGAATAAATAAGCTTATCCGAATAAAATGAAGTAAATTCAGGTTAAATGAGTAAGTAGGTGAAATAAAAAAATACCAACTAGCTAAAGCACTTAAAGAAGTTGCACTTAAACCTGGTCGTATACCACCGTACCAAGCGCTTAACATGACTGCTTCATAAAACAGCAAAAATGGAGAAGCAGTCATGCTGACGAATTCACTAATACCAAGCATTAGTACTAATGAGAACATTACAGATAATAGAGTAACTGTATAACGCCTTGTACTTGAACTAGTAAGGTACATGACGCTATTTCGAGCAAAAATACATAAATTTATAAATCCTATGTATTTTGTATAATGAATCGCGCTCGAAGTATGTTAACCCTAGGGAACGAATTATATCTTCCTACTGGCATAGTATTATTTAATGGAAGTCCGGATGCAAAATATTAGCCTTGTAATTTTTGCTCTAATTTGTTAATCAAATCAATAACTTTAGCTTCTATTTGCCCCAAAGCTTCATCTACAGCAGTTTTGTCAATATCGTGGACTAACCAATACTCTATATTATCAACCCACTGTGGAAAGCGTTCGGTCATGAGTGGACGGTGTTCTTCTTCGTCGATAGCGATGACTTTGGTAAATGAGCGGAAGTCTTCTAGCAGGGCACTTTGGGGAAAGCGTTCTTCATCCAGTAGTGTGATTCCTTTTTGTGCTAATGCTGTTTTGGCATAATGAGAAATGGCGCCAACATTATTAGCACCACGTTCTAGTGCCAAACCGCGTGAGTCAGCCTGCCAGTTGAGTTCACGTTTACGTGCGAGGTAATTGAACAAGTGTTCTGCAAAGCGACTACGGTAGTAATTACCCGTGCATAGAAAAAGAATGGTTTGCATTGTTAAAAATCTTGCGACTTTATTAATGTAACTCAGTACCATCTTTACGGAGTAGATATCTATCACTAATTAATTTGATTACTACTCGCCCAATTTCTGGGTGTGTTCTTTCTTGTACTGGTTGAATTATTACTCCTTCCATCATACAACTTGGACACAGTACACTGTCTTTATTATTGAATTGTGATAATGTTTCCCAATTATAGGCGCCTTGGTAAAGTAAAGGTACTGTCGGAAGGGAGTGTGAGTTACAAAACTCAACAAATTCATCGTAGTTAAGGAATTCACTACCACGACGTACTGCAAATAAGACAATCGCAATTTTACCGTTGCTTAAACCATATTTAATGTCTTGTACACCATATATTTCTCCAAAGACTTGGGTATTTACTGGTAATTGTTGCAAAGCAGGGTTTTCATGGTAAGCACGAATATAAACTAGATTTTTATTGGCTTCGCTATTTTTCCAGAAGTAGTTGTGACTGCCAATTTTAACCACTCCCTCATCATCAACTAAAACAGTGAAGTTCGTGCCGTGTACTTTTTCGGTAACTACAACTTCTTCTCCGTCAACGAATACATCTTTATAGCGTTTGATGTTTTCGGGACTTGGAAATTTATATTGTCCAATATGATTTTCCATTTCTCCACTCATTCCGCGTGGAATAGGATATTCATATTTAGTCACACCAAAATGCTCGGTGTAGTCGTCACCAAGTTGACCTGTAAAATTGCCGCCAACAGGTATCAATAAACCTTCAGAAAAAATTCCTCGTAGTCTTGCCGCACGTAGTTTTTTTGAGTAATAGTTGCGAATTCCAAATTCATCCAAATACTTATCTGGAATAACGCTATCGATAGGAAAGTAATATGCTAAATCGCCTACTTTAAAGTTACCTTTGGCTGTAATAACTTGATATGCCATTCCTTCAAAGAGAGCAATATCCAATCTATCAGCATTAGGATGATGCTTAATTTCACTAATTTTTACAACTTCAACTTTTAAAACACTCATATTATTTTGTACAACCACCCGCACTTTATAAATTTCATTATGTATTACAATTGTAGTACATGAATAAAATTTGTCAAGTAAGTAGAATTCAGCCTGAAGATAAGCTTTTAGACTCAATTCTCATCCTTGCTAGGTATGTATCATAGGTGGAAAGATTATATATTAGTTAACTTATGGTCAAAATAGAGTAATGGGTGCAATGTTTGTTAGTTCTGATGACTGGGTGGAAATAGGAACGAGACTAGTTTTAGCGCTCTTTGTTGGATGCATTATTGGTTTGAATCGTCAAAAAGGTGGTAGAGCAGCAGGAATGCGAACTTTTATGTTGGTAAGCATGGGGTCTGCACTCTTTGTAATGATTCCTTTACAAGCTGGTACTGATACTGCTAATGCAGCCAATGCGCTGAGTAGGACAATTCAAGGTGTATCAACTGGTGTAGGATTTATAGGCGCCGGATTAATACTACATGAATCACCCAGAGAATCAAAATCGCTAAGAGTGCGGGGACTAACGACAGCAGCATCGATATGGCTTTCGGCAGGTTTAGGAGCAGCGATAGGTTGCGGTTTATGGCAAATGGCTTTACTCGCAGCGTTTTTAACTTTGATAACGCTGAGTGGAGTTAAGCGTTTGACGGAGTTTTTTAACTTTTGGGCAGATAGGAAGAAATTGGCAACACGTAGAACGGATGTAACGGATATTTAGTTTAGAAACCGGGTTTCTAGCGGAAATCTCGTATGTTATGGCTGGCTGATGTTTCGTCTGGTTTTTTACAAGCTTAACTTATACATAATATATTTAGCTAAAGTTATTGGGTTTGTCCATTAAAAAATTCAAATAATCGTCACAGGTAGTTCATGCCGAGTTGTTAGCTTGGATTAAGCAAATCTTAAATTTATTCTTATGTAGGATTGTTTACGCTTTGGTGTTGTTTAAATGGCAATAGGGGCGGGTTTACAAAACTTTTCATTTTTATGCAGGATATGGGTTAACCCGCCCGTACAGTAGTAGAAATTTTGATGTTTAGGTCATAAATTTAGTTTGTATGCGTTTATTCCTCAAGTTTCGACGGTCTATATTAATAGGTCTTTTTATTAGTTTTCTTTTGAGTGGTGTATTGTTGCCATCAAATTTTGCTTCTGCGGTTCCTGCGGATTCTCTGACTCAGGGGGTACAGAAAACGGTACTGGCGAATGGTTTAACGGTACTTACTAAGGAAGTTCATACGGCGCCTGTGGTTAGCGCGCAGGTGTGGTATAAGGTTGGTTCTCGGAATGAGAAAGCGGGTGAAAATGGGATTTCTCACCAGCTTGAGCATTTGCTGTTTAAGGGTACTACTGCACGTCCGGTACAGTTTGGGCGCCTGTTTAGCGCTTTGGGTAGTCAGTTCAATGCATTTACGAGTTATGACCAAACGGCTTATTTTGGTACGGTGCAGCGAGATAAGTTGCAGGCACTGTTAACTTTGGAAGCTGACCGGATGGTAAATTCGGTTATTAATGCCGACCATTTGACAAGTGAAAAGCGAGTTGTAATTTCTGAGTTACAAGGGTATGAAAACTCACCAGGGTATAGGCTTAACCGAGCGGTAATGCGTGCGGCTTTTCCGTCGAGACAGTATGGTTTACCTGTAGGTGGTACTAAATCTGATGTTCAACAATTTACGGTTGAGCAGGTTAAGAATTATTATCAAACTTACTATAGTCCTGATAATGCGACTTTGATTGTGACGGGGGATTTTGCAACGGAGCCAACTTTAAAGGCAATTCAAGAGACTTTTGGAAAGATTCCGAAACGTGCGGCAACTAAAGCCGATTATGGTAAAGAACAAAGTAATGTAATTGCTTCTGAGCAAAGTGCGTCTGTTACTGCTTCAACTACTGCTTCAACTAAGGCGCCTATTATATTGAAGGAACCTGGCAGTGCATCTTTATTACAAGTTGTGTATCCGTTGCCAAATTTAACGCATCCTGATGTACCAGCTATTGATGTAATGGATGCTGTGCTAACGGGAGGAAGAAGTTCGCGGTTATATCAAGCTTTGGTAGAGACTGGGTTGGCTAGTTCGGTTAGTGCTAGTCCAGCAGAACTGATAGAACCTGGTTGGTATGAAATTAACGTAACGGCGGCGCCGGGACAAGAGTTAAGTAATATTAGAACAGCGTTGCAAAAATCTTTAGACGATATACAGCAAAAGCCTGTTAGTAACCAAGAGTTAAATCGAGCGAAGACTCAATTACAATCTTCATTTATTTTGGGAAACCAAGATATTACAAGTCAAGCTACACAACTTGGATATAACCAAATTACAGGTGGAGATTATAAGTTTGCTGAAAAATATTTATCGGGAGTTGCGAAGGTGACTGCTGCGGATATTCAACGTGCGGCAAAAACTTACTTAAATCCTGGCAAACAAACGGTTGGGTTATTTGAACCAACACAACCAGATGGTAAACCTGGAGCTAGTGGTGGTGGTTCTGGAAAAACTGCCGAAAACTTTAGCCCTGGTAAACCTGTAGACCCAGCAGAACTTGCTAAATATTTACCACCTGTAACGAGTGCAACTGCTTCGAGTAAACAAGTATTGCCCGAACAATTCACTTTGAAGAACGGAATGCGGGTGCTATTACTACCTGACCGTAGCGTACCAACGATTAATATCAGTGGACAAATCAACGCAGGAACAATATTTGATAATAGTGCAAAAGCAGGTGTTGCGAGCTTGGTTGCTAGTAATTTAATGAACGGAACCAAGACCCAAAATGCGTTAACTTTGGCACAAACTTTAGAAGATAAAGGCGCCAGTTTAGGCTTTAGTGCTAGCCGTGAAGGTGTTGCAATCGGTGGGCAAGGATTATCTACAAATATTGCGGTGTTAGTAAAAACACTCGCTGATGTAGTGCAAAATGCAACATTTCCAGCCGAACAGTTGGAATTAAGTCGTAAGCGTGCGTTACTAAGTTTAAAAGCACAATTAGATGACCCCCGCTCTTTGGGTAGAAGGGTATTCCAACAAGCAGTATATCCAGAAAATCACCCGTTCCATATTTTTCCAACAGAAACTAGTTTGAAGGGAATTACACGCGATGATTTGGTTGGCTTCTACAAACAATACTACCGACCAGATACTACAACAATTGCGATGGTTGGTGATTTTGAGCCAAATCAAGTTAAAATCTTGTTAAATCAAGCTTTTGGAAATTGGCAAGCTCAAGGTAAGGCGCCAACGGCGAATATTACATCCGTATCTTTACCGCAAACTACAACACGTTTAAACCCTGTAATTCCAGGGAAAGCTGAAGCTGTAACTTATATTGGTTACAACGGTATTTCGCGCAAAGACCCACGTTTCTATGCTGCTACAGTACTCAACCAAGTATTAGGTGGTGATACGTTATCAAGTCGTTTGGGTACAGAAGTACGTGACCGTCAAGGTTTAACGTATGGTATTTACAGTGCATTTGCGACGGGTATTAATCCGGGACCATTTTTAATTCAAATGCAAACGGCGCCAAATGATGCCCAAAAAGCGATAACAAGTGCAGTAGCATTACTAAAACAGCTACGCGAACAGGGTATTACTGACGCAGAACTGAATAATGCGAAACGGTCACTTGCTAGTAGCTATCCTGTAGATTTAGCAAGTCCAAGCGAAGTATCAAGTATTATATTGAGCAACGCAGTTTATGGACTATCACCTGCTGAATTAAGGGAGTTTCCAAAGCGCATCGAAGCTGTAACAATGCCACAAGTGCAGCAAGTCATTCAAGAGCTAATTCAACCGGATAAATTGGTAATTGTTACCGCAGGTCCAGGAGAAACAGCACAGAAAAATTAGTTGATAAACTGTAGGTTGGGTAAGCCGCCTGACCTACTTTTTTGACTTATTTTAGAGAATGTTTTTATAATTGTAAATTGTCATTATGAGCACAGCGAAGAATCTAGGATTTTAACTATATTTTTATTTAAAAAACATCAAGATAACATTGTTTACACAGAAGTTGTGTTGCTTTGGTTTATATAGTATATAGCGTTTTCCGTTCTAATGAAGTACACAAAGGCGGGCAAGGATGCCTAGAACATAAGAAATTTATCAATTTGATCTGTACCTCGCTTGACTAAGAAGCGCTATATGTTGGGTTACGCTATACTTCACTCAACCTACTAGTGTATTTTTTAATTTAATTTCCTAACGTCAAAATACCTGATGCCATATCTACCAACAACCTTTTACTTTGTAACCACTGGCGCCCAAGTAAAATTTCAGATACTCCTTGACCAACATGTACAGGAATATCAAATAATTGTCCATCAACTCGAACCTTACCAAGATAAATATCAAATTTAGATTCACCTTTAGCAAGTCGCATATCTCTTTCGCCTAAATATTGCCAATTGGATCCGTCTAAATCCTGCTTATCAACTGGCATCCATTCTGAAAACCCTGTGTCAAAAAGAGCATCAATAGTAAATTCAGAATTAGGAGTAGCAATTAATGTTATTTCAAAGAATAATTCACCCTCACTACCGAATGTTCCTTGAATCATATAGTGCCGCCAACACCTGTTTCATTAACTTTAAATATAAAGACAGGAGCCTGGGGATGCTTCTGACGAGACATATTTATGGCTGTCATTTCATCTTTTTCGACAAAGTACTCTCCGCTTTCTGGTTCAACTGCCATATACCAGTTGTAATGAGTTTTAATTAATTCTGGTTGGGCTTGGTCAAAAATTGGTTTGCAGCGCTGATAAAAGGCTTCTTGTTTAGCTCTCCATTGTGCTATTTGCTCCGCAGTCCACTGCATTTCAGGGAAAATTCGTCCTCGACGTGCAGTACGAGTAAGTTTCGTTTCAGTCATGACCGTTTTTTTTAAAGCATAGTCTACTATCTTATATGCTACGATACACTTCACCCAACCTCAGTTATCTATTTTTTGATTATCCTGATACTTCTTTTAGTTGCTTTTCTAAAGATGGTGGTGTAAGTACGGAAGCTTTACTTGGTTGAGGAAACATTAATGTTGATAGTAATATGGTGAAGCTATACGCTTTTAACTTATTCATTATTATTTAAGTGTTTTTATTTAAATTAATGTGATTGTAGCAGTTTATATTTGCGGCAGTGAACAAATAATATACATGATATAGGTGTAGAGACAAGGGTTCAATCGCGTCTCTAGGAAAATTGTTTATATGTTGGGTTGCGCTGCGCTCCACCCAACCTACGTTTAGACTTTTTTGAGGCGTTTTGCTTTTGTTAGGGTGTTTTTGGTTTCGATTTGTTGGATAGCTGCTTGCCAGACTTCGTAACCGTTGAGACTGAGGTGTAAGCCGTCGGTTGTTAGTTCTTGACGGAGGTTGCCTTGAAAGTCGGTGAACCAGTGGTGAATGTTTAGGTAGTTGGCGCCTTCTTCTTTGGCGATAGTTGAGAGTTTTTGGTTGATATTACGGATGCGGGTATTGGGTATTGTTGGTAAGCGTGTTGGTAAGATTGATTGAACGATGATTTGTGTCATCGGGTGTTCTTCGCGTAGACGGCGAATGATGCGGCGATAATTTTTTAATATTGTTTCGTCTGTGGCGCCTCGACGCAGGTCGTTTATTCCTGCCATTACGTAAATTACGTCGGGTCTTGTTTTAGAGAAGGCTGATATTCTTTTTAATACGCCTGCTGAGGTGTCTCCAGAAATTCCTTGATTTAACCACAGTTTCCCTGAAGGTAGTTTGTCTTTAGGGAACCACATGCTTAGGGAGTCTCCTACTAGTACGCTAAGACGGTTGTCTCCTTGACCGTCTGACATTGCTCGCGCTTCTAGGGCTAGTAGTCCTTTCCAGTCTTCGTAGGATAGCTGACTTTTTCTACCGTCTGGTTCTTGGGTTGATCTTACTGATGCTAATCGGGTATAAATTCTGCCGAGTCTTAATGCTGCTAACCGTTGGTAATATAGTTGACTTCCAGATAGTGGTCTGGTGGCGCTTGGCTGCGTAATTCTACTAGGCGCCACTGGATTACTAACTGGGTTACTAAATTCAGGTACGGAATTTTCGGGAGTGGCAAGTGGTGGTAATTGGTTTTGGGTGGCGTGGGACTGCTGCAACTGCGAACCAACGCTGATGTCTACAGGTAATGGTGCATGTTGTTGGGCAATTGATAACTGAGGTAAAGCTGATGTGGGCACTGCCAGTCCTGTCAACACTCCCGCTGCTAACAGATATACATCCTTCATCGCTTTATCTCCCCTCTTAAATAATGAATATATTCCCTAATCTCGGCCAGTAGTGACCGATTTCAGGAAATTTCTTTGAATACTAATTTATTATTTTTATTTACACCGCCTCCAAATGTAAAGCCAGCTGCATCTGATACTTTTCACAAACTCTTTAAAAAAGCCTTGTTAGCTTGAATTGTTTGTGTGATTTTTAGCCAAGCTTCAGCGGATAATGCGGACTTTATCAAGATTAACATTTTCCACCACTCAAGCAAATACTCTTCGCTAAAACTTTGCTGTATTTGGTCGATGTAATAATTTTGCCACCAATCGGGCGCATATTTACTGTTCCAACGCTTTTTCCAACGACGGCGCCAACGCCAAAAAACTTGAGAAAAGTTTGCCCCAACAACAGGTGGGGGTGGAAAATCGGCGTAACTGATAAATCTACTGATATTAGCACCATGAACGTAAGCTACGTAGCAATAACAGTCAATTCGCTTTATTTCCTCAATTTGAATGTTGAACATCATCGCGATAGCTTCCTCTGTCACAAATCGTGCTAACGGATGTATAAAAGGAGACTTATAGCAAATTTTGGATACACGAATTGAGGGTGCTGCGACCCTGATTGTTGTTACCATAGGTATATTAGTCCCTTTGACAAGGGATGTGCTTGAATATTTGTAGCTATGAGTGAGATTACCGACGCATATAAGTGTTGTCGGCAATCTGACTAGCTTGGAAAAAAGGCTATTTATCTATAAATCGATAGTACATCTATCTTACCTTATAAATTCTGAAAAAATCATAAAAATTAGTATAAATATTCTATTAAAATTTTGGATTAATCATCGAAACGATACTGGCTGCCTATTACATAGTCTTCATTGAGTTCAAAACTAAGCCATTGGCGCCGTAGTGTTTCGGCGACAAAGCCTGTAGTGTTGGAACCGGCAAAGGGGTCTAGTACGATGTCGCCTTCATAGGTCAGGAATTTGATAAAAAATTCTGCGAATCCTGACGGGTAGCGTGCAGGGTGTGGTTTGATGTCGGCTTGTTTGCAGCGTTTTAAATATGGCGTGTTCGATTCGGTGTTGGCAAATTCGAGTAAATTGGGTGGAATGGCGCCTTCGTTGTCTTTTTGAAATTTGGTTGAAATATCATGACCACTGGGACGTAGTTTGGCTTTGTACCCATTTTTGAGTAAGTTTTTCATACTCTCGCTGTATGGTTTGAGAACTTTACGGTTATCTGCTCGTGGGTTGGGGGTTTTTGAGAGCCACCAGACGACGTTTACTGAATCTTTGACGCGAACTCGTCGAATATTGACCCACTCGGCTGGTGTTGGCAAGCGTGCAGGGTTGTAATGAAAGAATTCTTGTGCTAAATAGAACCCGACTTCTTTACACAGTCTTACTAGAAGTTCGTATTGATAAATACTGCGTATTGGGTTTCCTGGAAGATAGGCGCCGCCTAAATCTAATACAAAAGAGCCGTTTTCAGCTAAAACGCGCTTAAATTCGTGGGCAAATGGTAAAAACCATTCTATGTATTTTTCCGCACTTTCGTTTCCATATTCTTTTTTACGTGTTAATGGAAAAGGGGGTGAGGTTAAGATTAAATTTATACTATCATCTTGTATTGATTGAATTAAATTCAAGCTGTCACCCAGGTACATGGCGCCGTATGTTCGGGTGTAATATGAATTTAGTTGAAGCGCGAGATGCGATGTTGTAGAGTACGTGTCCAATCTGGTTATACTTATTGCGTCTGCAAATCGGAATATAACGCATAAGTAAACTAAAACACAATATGTTTGTGAAATATCTGTCATGTTGAACGCAGTGAAACATCTTATAACCTTAGAGATGAATAAGATTCTTCCCTGCGCTCAGAATGACAATTGTATAAATAACACTTATATACCTGTTAGAACTTGGGATAGCTCTTTTGAGAGGTCTACGTTTGATTCTTCTTCTTTGGTAAATAAGACTCCAGCTAGGAAGTAGTAGTCACCTGAATAAAATGCCATTTTATTGCTACGCATTTCTTCAATGTGATTTTTGACTTTTGGTTCTGAACTGTAGTAGCCAAATTCGATAGGCAATACAGTAAATTTGTTAACTGAGTAACCGTTGGCTTTTGCTTGTTCTATTGTACTGATGGGATTAGAATAGCTAGATACTAGTACTAAAACGTTTTCGTATCCCAATGTTAGCAGCTTGTTTGTAATGGCGGCGCCGTCGGTTCCACCAAAAAGCAATGGCATATAGATGTCTTCGTCTGGTGCGGGTAGATAAGGAGGGTTAGAGACGAGACATTCAGATTGACTTTGATTTGATTCAAACAGGCTAGAGTTATCTATTATGTATTTGTCAGTTAGACTATATTCGTCAATGGTTAAATTCGCAGCTTTCCATGCATCGGTATTTAACTCAAATCCATGTATTAAGCCTGCAAATTTATTGCGTAGTAAAGAGCAAATTACAGGACTGCCATCTCCAGAACCAAATTCAACGATATATTTAAAGTTTTGACGGTTTCTTAAAACGAAGTTTTCTAAACAGTTGGAGTAGAAGTTAGATTCTTCTGGGCAGTAAAAAATGTCTTTCATAATGTTAGGGGTTGGGAGAGGCGGGTTTACGAAACTTTTGATTATGGCTAGGTTATGGGTTAACCCGCCCGTACAGGGTTTCAGCTTGGCGGATTGATTTGACGACTGCTTTGGCGGCACGGTCTCCCATTAATTTTTCTTGGTCGTATCCAAGTAGGAGTTCCCATGCGTTATTGGGATAAAGTTCTGCTAGGGGTAATGCCACATCGTCAAGCATCCATTGACCGTGACGTTCGTCTTCACGAATATGGAGTTCCCAGTAACCCATTGCTGCATCTGACAAATTTAGTCTTTGTGCTGCGGTTAAATAATTACGATATGCACTTGGACCTGCTACCTCGAAGTACGTTAAAGCGCCTGAATAACGAAGGTAATAACGTTTGCGTTCTGTAGTTAAAAAATTATGATTTGCACATGCTAAAACTTCCCAAGGAACCAAGTCAAAGTAACCTTCTGGCTCGGTATTCAAATCAAATTCACTAAGCATAGCCGCAAAAAATGTTGAATGCTTACGGTTGAAGCGACCATTACCGTATTCTTCAAGCAATACTTTCACTAATGTACATTGGATGGGGTTTGCTGTACCGCCAAGAATGCGTGATAAACGACTACCTTCGACTAATCCATCAAATGAGCCTATAGCAAGTAAATGTTTATATCCTTCAACGCTCATTTCCTCACGAATGTAACGACTACCTTCGGAAATTTCTGGATTTAAATCATAAGCTACGCGGTCTCTCAATGCTTGCTTGACATCAAGTTTTTGTAATGACTCAACATCTATTTGTGCTAACTCCCATTTTTGCCAAGCTGTCTCTATGCTATTGCGAACTCGCTGCAAGTACAAAGAGCGTTCGTTTTCATAATTTTGTAAATCATCGTACCAAAAAAGATACAAACGATTTATTCTGTACAGAATTCGCTGAAGGAAGCGATGTGCTTGATAGTCTTCGGCGCCATCGTATGCGGCAGTTAACGCTGTAGCTAGAGCGAACTCGAATTCTTTCGCAATGTCAGGGTTTATATTTAACTGCTTGTCTAAATTTTCAACAGCCAGTAACTGCACAAACTGCTTTTCGGCAATGTGGTAGTTGTCACTGGGCGCGGTATTCTCTTGTAAATATTGGTTTTTTTCCTCGGAGTCAATGCGAGGTAGCTCAATTGAAATACTTTGCATGAAATTAGTGGTGCTTTATAGAAGCCGTAAAATTTATTCCCTTAACACTAATTACATTTTCATTTTGTAGCGCTAATTACCTCTCACCTTCGCCATAAATACCACTAAGCCTAAAGTATGATAAGAAACAAACTAATTGTAATCATTCTAACAGTTTCTCTTTCTACTCTTACTCTGCGCTCTCAGTGTCTCTGTGGTAATTTTTACACGAGTTTATTTTCTAAATATCTATAATTAATACAAATTTATCGTTTACTGAAGATGAAAAATAATATTTTATACTTCGTTAATTATGGTCAGGCTAAAGTAGTAGAGCAATTGTTTTACTACTTTAGCTTTACTGAGTTTTTTACCACAGACAATAGATTGTAGGTTGGGTGGAGGAACGGAACCCAACCTACAAAATTATAGGTAGTACTCCATGTCATAAATTTTGATATGTTGGGTAGGGTGTGTCAAAGCCGTTACAATCTTCAATAAAACGAAAAATCATCTGCTTTGACGCACCACCGAGAATGGCTCCATGTCATAAATTTTGATATGTTGGGTAGGGTGTGTCAAAGCCGTTACAATCTTCAATAAAACGAAAAATCATCTGCTTTGACGCACCACCGAGAATGACTCCATGTCATAAATTTTGATATGTTGGGTAGGGTGTGTCAAAGCCGTTACAATCTTCAATAAAACGAAAAATCATCTGCTTTGACGCACCACCGAGAATGACGGTGCGTGACATCAGGTGCGTCACGCTACCAAGTTGTTTTTAACGAAGCGAACTTCGGAGTGGCGTGACACACCCTACAAGTCTTTTCGTGAAACGTGGAATTTTTCCGCATAGGTCACACACCCTACCATACCGTAACGGCAGGCACCAACTTCCCAAATCTTATGACACGAACTAATAGTAGTTCATGTTATTAATTTTGATGGGTAATAGGAATAAACCACGCTCGTCACAAAGGACACGAAGAAAGAAGTAAATTAACTGCAATGTATACTCAAGTATAAAAGTATTTGCCTTTGTGACGAGCGTGTTCTTTGTGGTTAATTTTTTTTAGCTGCGCTCTGACCCACCATAATTAATGGCATAAAGCGTTAAGTGTTGGGTTCCGCACTTGCGCTCCACCCAACCTACAGCTGGGATGGTCCGACGGCTTCGATGGCTGCCTCTAGGGCGATGGAGATGTGTGTCCAGTGTGTGCCGCCTTGGCAATATACTACGTAGGGTTCGCGTAGTGGTCCGTCGGCAGAGAATTCTAGGGTGCTACCTTCGATAAATGTTCCTCCTGCCATGACTACTTGACTCTCGTAACCGGGCATTTGGTCGGGGATGGGGTCGAGGTAGGAACCGATGGGTGAGTTTTGCTGGATGGCTTTACAAAAGGCGATTAGTTTTTTGGCTGAACCTAGTTTAATTGCTTGAATTACGTCGCGACGCGGCACCATTGGGGCTGGGTTGACGGGATAGCCTAGTTTGTCAAATACGTAACCAGTGAGGTGAGTGCCTTTCATTGCTTCTCCCACCATTTGCGGCGCCAAGAATAATCCTTGAAATAATAATCTTAACTGGTCAAAGGTGGCGCCTCCTTCGCTGCCAATACCTGGTGCTGTAAGACGACATGCTGCCATTTCTACTAAGTCAGCACGTCCTGCTACGTAACCCCCAGCGGTGACGATGGTACCACCTGGGTTTTTAATTAAAGAGCCTGCCATTAAGTCGGCGCCAACGTGCGTTGGTTCTTGTGTTTCGATAAATTCGCCATAGCAGTTGTCAACAAAACAAACTGTGTTGGGGTTTTGTTGTTTGACGATAGTAACTATTTTCCCGATTTCTTCAACTGATAAACTTGGGCGCCAAGAATAACCACAGGAACGTTGAATAAGAACAAGGCGAGTGTTTTGTTTTATACTTTGGCTCAAAGCAGACCAATCAATCGTCCCTGAAGAAGTTAGATCCAATTGGCGATAACTTATGCCAAACTCTATAAGGGAGCCTTGAGAGCTACCCCGCAAACCTATGACTTCTTCTAAAGTGTCATAGGGGGCGCCAGCTACGGCTAGCATTTCATCACCAGGACGAAGCACACCAAATAAGGCGCAAGCAATGGCATGGGTTCCCGAAACAAACTGCACTCGAACTGCGGCTTTTTCAGCACCCATGACCGAAGCAAAGACTTTATCTAAAGTTTCGCGCCCAATATCATCGTGCCCGTATCCTGTGACACCTGCGAAATGGTGCGCCCCAACACTATGATGGCGAAAAGAATTTAGCACTCTAGTCAGATTTTGCTTGACTGTTGCGTCAATTCCAGAAAAAATCTGTAACAGTGCCTGTTCTGCGTCCCGCAGCTGCTCCAAGCTGTTCATTAGTCCCTCATTCACAATAAAATTTACTACTTTGTGGATTTCTAGCGCATGGCAGATAAAAGCTATGCTCAATATTAGGTACGCTGAACCTGAACAGCAAATTACTTTGTTTTCGCGCTTTTAAATCCCACTTAGGATACTGCATGACAATTGCTACATCAACCAAATCCGGACTTAATTGGGTCCACATTTTATTTTTCTCCAGTTTGCACGTTGGCGCCTTGTTCGCTTTACTTCCAAGTAACTTTAGCTGGCAAGCGGTTGGCGTATGTGTGTTCCTTTATTGGCTAACGGGTTGCCTTGGCATTACCCTTGGATTTCACCGTTTAATCACCCACCGCAGTTTTCAAACGCCGAAGTGGCTTGAATATTTTCTCGCTTTTTGTGGCACCCTTTCGTGTCAAGGTGGACCCATTGATTGGGCTGGTTTGCACCGCATCCACCATTTACATTCAGACCAAGAACAAGACCCGCATGACTCTAACAAGGGTTTTTGGTGGAGTCATATCGGCTGGATGTTTTATAGGTCTCCTGCCTTTGCTGATGTACCTCGCTTCACAAAAGATATAGGCGAAGACCCAGTTTACCAGTTTTTGCAAAAAAATATGATTTTGCTTCAGGTAGCTCTGGGCGTAACGTTACTAGCTATCGGTGGGTGGTCATTTGTTGTATGGGGTATTTTTGTTCGCCTTGTACTAGTATGGCACTTCACTTGGTTTGTTAATAGTGCTACTCATAAGTTTGGCTACAAAACATATGATTCTGGCGACCATTCCACCAACTGTTGGTGGGTTGCTTTACTGACTTATGGTGAAGGTTGGCACAATAACCATCATGCATACCAATACTCTGCCCGTCACGGTTTGGAATGGTGGGAAATTGATTTTACTTGGATAATAATTCAAGTTTTACAAATGCTTGGTTTAGCAACAAACATTAAACTGGCGCCGAAAAAGCAGTCAGGTTCCGCAGCATAAAATAATCTGCTTGCAATCTGTTATCCCCCGCTACTCAGATAATCTTTGTAGAACGGGGGTTTAAAATGTCGCGAAAATTGCGATTTTATTGATATAATCCAAATCGCGACCTTAACAAAACTTTACTCAAGACGTTACAAGTTAAAAGTTAGGACGTAGGGTGCGTGACGCTATAAAAATTATGAAGTAAAACCAATGATCTAGTAGCGTCACGCACCTTACAGTTAGGAGTTAGGAGTTAGAAGTTAAAAGTTAGGAGTTAAAACTCATAACTCATAACTCATAACTCATTAATTCTTAACTCATCACTCATAACTCATAACTCTTGATTGTGGGGAGTTTTTCATAATTTAGTATTCATGACAGTATCAATAGTTAAGAGCGAAGAGTCTCGCAAAAGCACTCAGACTATCGTCCCTGATAGTTTCGGTCAAGATAGCCTAAAGCTAAAGCATATTATCAAATCCATCCCGCGCGAGTGTTTCCAAAAGGATAGTCGCAAGGCATGGACCGGGGTGATTATAAATGTGCTTATGGTGGCTTTGGGGTATGCAAGTTTGGTAGTTTCTCCTTGGTATTTTTTACCACTTGCATGGATTTTCACAGGTACTGCACTTACTGGCTTTTTTGTAATTGGGCATGATTGTGGACACCGCTCATTTTCAAACCGTCGTTGGGTTAATGATTTAGTTGGGCATATAGCCTTTTTACCGTTAATTTACCCATTTCATGCTTGGCGTGTTGGTCACAATTATCACCACAAGCATACTAACAAGCTTGATTTTGATAATGCTTGGCATCCAGTTAGACCAGCGATGTTTGAAAGCAGTAGTCCAACATGGCGCCTAATTCTGAAAACGTTTTTAACAAATAAATTGTGGTGGGTCGGTTCTATAGGACATTGGGCGTTGATACATTTTAACGCCGAGAATTTTCTAGAGAAAGACCGTCCTAAAGTTAAATTATCGATTGCGGTTGTAACAATATTCGCAGCAATAGCATTTCCAGCGTTGATTTTTACAACTGGAATTTGGGGATTTGTTAAATTTTGGCTAGTCCCTTGGTTAATTTATCATTTCTGGATGAGTACTTTTACTTACGTTCACCATACAGCGCCGGATGTACCGTTTGAGAATCGCTGGAAGTGGAACGAAGCAATTGCTCAGTTAGCGGGTACTATTCATTGTGATTATCCACGTTGGGTAGAGTTTTTGTGTCACGACATTAATGTTCACGTACCACACCATATTTCAACAGCGATTCCTTCGTATAATTTGCGGAAGGCTTACCGAAGCATTAAAGAAAATTGGAATACGTATCTCCATGATGAATGTCGTTTCTCATGGTCTTTAATGAAGCGGTTGACTGATGAGTGCCAGCTATACAAAGAAGATAATGGTTATCTAACTTTTAAGCAGTACGAAGCTGGTAAATAGACGATATGTTCTGAGCCAAATACGCAAATATACCCTTGTCATTCTTGTGGAACGGGCAAGGGTGCCCATTCCACAAAAAATATAAACTACAAAAACATACATGACACAAACACAAGAAAAAACGCAAACAAGAGTAACTTATACTAAGAATCTTGGTTTTAGAAAAAGACTCAATCAGCGAGTTGATGATTATTTTGAATCGAATAATATTTCAAAGCGCGATAATGCTGCAATGTATTTTAAGACAGCAGTGATTTTAGGATGGGTAATTGGTGCTTGGACTTTCACCTTGTTTGGGCCAGCAGTAATTTGGGCAAAAATAATTGGATGTATTGTATTAGGAGCAGGAATTGCTGGTATAGGTTTTAGTGTAGGACATGATGCCAACCACGGTGGTTACTCAAGTAAAAAATCTGTTAATCGCTTTATTGGTTTGATTTATGATGCAATTGGTCTTTCCAGTTATTTATGGAGATTTCGCCATAATCATCTTCATCATACTTTTACTAATATTTTAGGTCACGACGTAGAAATACATGGTGACGGATTGGTACGAATGACTCCTGTTATGGAGCATAAGTCTTACCAAAGGTTTCAGCACCTATTTGTATCATTTATTTATGCGATTATTCCGTTCTACTGGTCTTTAGCTGATGTACACATAATTTTGTTTAAGCGTAAGTATCATGACCATGTAGTACCTGTAAATCTTAAAGAAATATTTACTTTACTCGTAGGTAAAGTTGTTTGGTTAGGACTTTTCTTTATAATTCCAATGGCTGTAGGATATACTCCGATTCAAGCATTCATTGGATTTAGCATTGCTTACATGACTTATGGTTTGTTGATATGCAATGTATTCATGCTTGCTCACGTGTTGGAACCAGCAGAGTTTGTTGAACCTGACCCACAGTCTAATTCTGTTGATGATGAATGGGCTATTTCACAAGTTAAGACAACTGTTGATTTTGCTCCGAAGAATGCTTTCTTAAATTGGTATTTAGGTGGTTTGAATTACCAAGTTGTTCATCATTTATTCCCTCAAGTTTGTCACATACATTATCCTAAAATCGCTCCGATTTTAGCGGAGGTTTGCGCTGAGTTTGACGTGCAATATTATGTTTACCCAACTTTTACCGAAGCATTAGCAGCAAATTATAGTTTACTCAAAACTCTAGGTTCCGGCGCCGACATTAATGTTGATTTGGTTGCTTCGTAGGTTGGGTGTAAGCGAAGCGAGAACCCAACATTATATACGTTGGGTTACGCTACCGTTACCCTACGGGAAAGCTACCCTTCGGGAAAACTTCGTTTACGCTAATACCCAACCTACTGATTAACTATATGTGCAAAAAGAAATATTTAGATGAATTATTTATTATAATTTATTCGCCGCCTAAGAAGTGTGTAATACGACTATGTTTATATACAGCTTCATCATAAATTTATATAAGCATATTTTGATGTAAATAATTCAGATGACTTATAAAAAATGGATATTTGTCATTTGACCAATATAATGCTAATAATACTAAAGGCTAATTATATTTATCAAAAGTGTGAACGATTGCAATTTGCAAATTTTTCACGTTTGAATTTTACGAACAGCAAAATCAAGTGACAGATACAATAATTTCTTCCAGCAATCAAAAAGGCTTAAAGTCGCCATTAGAAACAACTCTCCCTTTCACTCTTGGAGATTTGAAAGCAGCAATTCCAGCAGAATGCTTTCAACCTAGTGTTGTGAAATCGATGTATTATTTCTTTCGTGACATTGCAATCATAGGACTACTTTATGCAGTCGCTTACCATTTTGACTCTTGGTTATTTTTCCCAATTTTTTGGGTAATGCAAGGGACAATGTTCTGGGCACTATTTGTTGTTGGACATGACTGCGGACACCAATCTTTTTCTAAATATAAGTGGCTGAATGATTTAATGGGTCATATTTGTCACACACCAATTTTGGTACCGTATCACGGTTGGCGAATTAGCCATCGCACTCACCACAAAAATACGGGTAGTCTTGAAAATGATGAAAGCTGGTATCCTTCGAGTGAGTCAGATTATAACAAGTCTGACTTTATTACTAAGCTCGGACGACACTATATATTTTTGCTAGCGTACCCAATTTACTTGTTTATGCGTTCTCCTGGTAAAACAGGTTCGCATTTCCTTCCCAGCAGTTCGTTATTTAAGCCGAACGAGAAGTGGGATGTTATTACTAGCACTGTTTGTTGGAGTGCTATGGTAGGTTTACTAGGATTCTTAACTTACCAATTTGGTTTCATGTGGTTTGTTAAGTATTATCTAGGACCATATTTAGTATTTATAATTTGGCTTGATTTGGTCACATTTTTACACCACACCGAACCAACTATTCCTTGGTATCGCGGTGATGAATGGACTTTTTTGAAAGGCGCCATTTCTTCAATTGACCGTGATTATGGTTTTATCAACAACATTCATCACGATATTGGGACTCACGTTGCACACCATATCTTCTTAAATATGCCGCATTACAATTTAAAAAAGGCTACTGCGGCTATTAAACCAATAATGGGTGATTATTTCTTCGAGTCAAACGAACCAATTTGGAAGTCACTTTGGCGTTCTGCCGTTGAGTGTCATTTTGTACCAGATGAAGGTAGCAAAGTTTACTATACTTCGCACAAGCTAAAAGCTGCTGCACAGAAGTAAATTACCTTCCTTTTGTAGAACAGGCAATAATGCCTGTTCCACAAGAATTTTAATATTTTGATTTTATACTTTTATACTGTTTCCACTCTCCATAAGCGCCGATAATAAAAGCTGTTCCAATTAAACTAATAATTGTAGATTTAAACCATAATGCACCTGGAGCATTAGTACTAGCGTTATAAGCGTTTTCAGGGTCGTATAGAACTTTGACTTTGTGTCCAACTTTATAACTAACTGCGCTGTTTTGGTGGTATTCAATAATGTTTCCGTCTGCGGTGGTAAAGCGCACTTTCACGTGGGCGCCTGTGTTGTTGCGATGTATAATTTCACCATCTGCGGTTGAGGCAGTATCAACAAATTTTAATACAAATCAACTAACAATAATAGCTGTCATCCATGATAAGCAACCGAGGCTAGTGAAAATGAGAAACATAGCTTTACGGTCTTCAGGATTTGGCTGGCTGTACATTTGTAGTATATCTAACGTTTTAGGTATACTATTTATTACTATTTGGTTGTGGAAAATTACGCTCAAAATACAACATAGATATAAATCTTAACTAAAATCGTCCGTTACCTTGAACGATGTGTTTAACTGTTGTAAGACTTTCGAGGTTAATGATTCCGCGTCGGTGTCCTTTTTGGTTTGACATTCCTAAGAATACAGCGTCACTACGCGATGTGTTACGGGAAAAACGTGGGGATGCGTTGACGTATGTGGAAGCGCTATTAACACCAAGTGCAAATTGCCGACTTTCTTGATAAGATTCTGTCACAATGCAGTCAGCATGTCCGCTACTGTATTGATTTATCCAGTTGATGGCTATTTCTAAGCTATCAACGAGTTTAAATGCAACAGTTTTGTTTAAATATGGATTACCCCATTCGTTGTCACTAGCAAGTTGTAGTTGTCCAAAAGCTGCCGTTAGTTCTTCATCACCTTTAATATCAAAACCTTTTTCTTTCAAGCTGTTGAATAAAGTTGTTAGTGATGATGGTAAAGTTTGACGGTGTACTAGTACTTTTTCTATGGCGTTAACTGGGTCTGGTTCGCTAGAGTGACTATCTACAATTATTCCCCTCAGCATTTCTAAGCTACTGTTGAGTGACCAGTATGCATAGCAGTTACCCATTGCTGATTTTAGTACAGGCGCCGTTGAATTACGCACGACTTGCTGCACGAAACTTGGACGTCCGTAAGGTATTACCAAATTTAAATATTTGTCTTGAGTTATTAAATCACGTAACGAGGCGCCGTGTTCACTGGTTATTAGCTCAATGCTTCCAACTGGTAAACCTTTATCTAAGATGGCATTTTGCAGGACATCGACTATTGCAGCATTGGAATGACTCGATTCGGTACTGCCCTTAAGAATAATACTATTACCTGTTTTAATACACATCGCAGCGGCAATGGCGCCTAATTCTGGAAATGCCTCATAAATAAAAGCGATTACACCTAATGGCATTAAATGCGAATAAGTTTGAGAATCATCAAGCTGATAGTCAGCAGTTCTGACACGTCGCAAAGGGTCGGGTAACTCCCCTAAACGCTGCAAAATATCAACTGCTGCTTCCAAACGTTCTGGAGTTAACTTTAACCAATCTAAAATTAACTCAGGTACCGCCATTTCTCGACTGGCCTCTAAGTCAAGGGTGTTAGCCTCCAAAATATCATCAAACGCATTATTCAGCGCCTGTGCCATTGCCAGCACAGCGCGACTGCGGTCTATTCCCTTTGTAATACCTAAACGTAAAGAAGCACTATAAGCGCGCATCGTAATACGCATTACTTCAGGTACGTCATCAAAAGCATCAACACTCATTTGGGTTTACGGTCTATGGGTCAACCACAACATTAGTGCAGGTAAAAGCGCTAATAGTACCGCTAGCATTGCCCAAGCAACCCAACTTGATGTGTTTGCCAAGCGTAATGCCAATGGTAGCCATATAACCACTAGCACAAAAATAATGCCTAGCGCTACAGGTAAGTAACTTTCTCCCATCTTAGGATGAACAACGCTCCAAGCGTTACCCGACCAACGCCAAGCCTTTTTATAAGGATACGTGGTTGAAAGTTCTTCTAAAACATAACCGCTATCTTCGACGACGAAAATCCGCTGACAACGGTTGCAGCCAAAAGCTTCTGTCAGCGTAATCGCAGTTAACTGTCCCCGACGACGACAAGGACACGGGTACTCGTTATTAAAATCTATTTTTTCTGGTTTTTTGGATTGCACAAGCGAATTCGATAACTTGAGCGTGTTTATATATATAGTTACCACAGTAAAATATTTCAGTTAGCCTAAAATATCACACTGCGAAACTTTTTCTTATGATATTAGCCCTTATTAAGTGTAATGCATCTTACTGAGATTAACTAATTCATTAAAAAAGAAACTCAGAAACCTGGTTTCTCAAGATTTTAACCTGTAGGTGATTGCTTGTCCCAGTTGAATCCTTTCAAAATCGTTGTCTAGGTTCAAAGTGGTTTCACCTCCACCAAAGAACAAATACCCTTCTGGATGAAGTACTTGTTTTATTTTATACAGCATATCTTTTTTGGTATTGATGTCGAAATAAATTAAAACGTTACGAATGAATAAAATATCCACTTGCTCAAAGGGTAAGGTAGACCAAGGTTTAATTAAATTCATTTGATGAAAATTAATCATGTTAGAAAGTTTGCTGTCAATCTGCCATTCGTTGCCGCAAGAGTGAAAGTACTTTTTTCGTAAGTTAGCAGGTAGTCCTCGTCTAACTTCCAACGGACTATATATACCGCTACGTGCGCGTTTTAGTGCTTTATTAGAAAAATCGCTAGCAACAATTTGTAGGTTTGCCTCATTCAACATGGGGAAATGCTCGTGAATCAATATCGCAATGCTGTAGACTTCTTGCCCCGTCGAACATGCTGCACTCCAAATCTTGATTTTATCTGATTGATATGACTGGCGCCGCTGGATTATCTCCGGCAAAATATAATCTTTGAGAGCTTCAAACGGATAAATATCTCGAAAAAAAGTTGTTTCGTAATTGACTAGGTGTTCGACTGCTGCTATATGAAGGTCTCCAAATTTTGAAACCTTAAGATGTTCAATAAAATTTGCTGTTGTATCAAAACCAATCTGCCGAACGTAGTTTGACAAATGTAACTCAACTAAATATTCTTTACCCGCATCAAGAGCAACAGCAGAGTGTTCACGAACTAAATGACGTAGGTAGTCAAAATCTACGTTGCTCAAGCTCATTGTCTGATGACCACAGACTTTAAACATATATTCACGATAAATTTGATACAAGTTAACAAAAGATTATTATAAACTTTTGTTAATTGTGAGCTACTAATTGTAAAATAGCATCTGCCATTTTGCTGATAGGTAGGATAGATTCTGCTAAACCAGCATTTGCGACAAATCCTGGCATCCCCCAAACGACGCTAGAAGCTTGGTCTTGGACAAAAATATGACCACCACAAGCGTGAATATATTCAGCACCTTGTAATCCGTCCTTTCCCATACCCGTCAATACAACACCCAAAGATTTGTTTCCGTAAACTTTTGCAACCGAACGAAATAAAACGTCAACAGCAGGACGACAAGAATTTTCTGGTGGTGCTTGATTGGTTACGAGTTTTACAATGTTGTTATCGCGCAAAACTTCTAGATGATAATCACCGGGTGCAATCCAAACATGTCCTGGTTTTACAGTTGTGCCGGGTATAGCTTCAGCTACAGGAATGTGACATTTTGACGCCAAACGTTCTGCCATCAGCTTAGTAAACATTGGTGGCATGTGTTGAACTATCAAAATTGCGGCAGGAAAATCAGCAGGGAGTTTGGGTAAAATTTCTGCTAAAGCATTGGGTCCCCCTGTAGAAACACCAATTGCGACGATATCAATAGAGGATGTAGAGACCGAATTTATTCGGTCTTGGTTTATCGCGTCTTGGTTTATCGCGTCTTGGTTTATCGCGTCTTGGTTAGTCACATTTTTATATGACACTGTAGATGGTGGAGACGCGATAAATCGCGTCTCTACAGCACTTAATGCTTTTATTTTGGGTACTAGTTCTGTGAGGATGTGCTGGTTTGCTGCTTCTATGCTTGTGAGGTTACTTGGTTTGGTAGCATAATCGTTGGCGCCCAAAATTAAAGCGTCTAATGTGGTTGCGGCGCCTAAAACAGTTAAAGCACTAAACATAATTATAGGTAGTTTTGGATACTGTCGTCGAATTTCAACGAGTGTCTCTAAACCATCCATTTCGGGCATTTCCACATCCAAGATAATGATATCTGGATTGACTTGAGGAATTTTTAAAAGAGCAATTTTACCACTTGCTGCTACAGAGACAGCTTCGATTTCTGGTACGGTGGATAATATCTTGGAAACCCGATTGCGAACGATGACGGCATCATCTACGACAAGTACATGAAGTTTCATTAGTATATAAATTTACTAACTATTTTGTGTAAATCTACTGCCATGCGCGATAGTTCGTTGGCAGCTTGGGATGTATTTGCGGCGCCTGTTGTGGTGTTTTGAGCGTTTAAGGCTACGACAGAAATATTTTTGGCAATGTCGGTGGCGCCTTTAGCAGCTTCTGTGACGTTGCGGGCAATTTCATTAGTAGTGGCTGTTTGCTCTTCGACAGCACTGGCTATAGTATTTTGAATATCATTAATTTGATTGATAACGGTACTAATTTCAGCTATTGCATCAACAGCACTTTTTGTATCGGTTTGAATCGTTTCGATACGCTGACTAATATCATCAGTTGCTTTAGCAGTTGCGCGCGCTAATTCTTTGACTTCACCCGCAACAACGGCAAACCCTCGACCAGCATCACCCGCGCGTGCAGCTTCGATGGTGGCATTCAAAGCCAATAAATTTGTTTGCTGGGCTATTGAGGTAATTACTTTAATGACTTTGCCTATTTCTATACTACTATTACCAAGCTTGGTAATTGTGGTATTAGTATCATCAGCAGTTTTTACGGCACTTGTGGCTACTTGGGCGCCTTCAGCAGCATTTTTGGCAATTTCGCGGATTGAAACGTTCATTTCTTCGACTGCGGTAGCTACTATAATTGCATTTTGACTAACTTGGTCGGCAGAAGCTGAAGCACTCGTTGCTTGCTCGGCAGTTTGATTTGCGTTTTTCGTCATTTCTTGACTGACAACACTAAATTCTTCAGAAGATGAAGCTACAGTAGTTGCAACTTCGGTAATTTCTTGAATTGAACTACGCAGGTTGGTTATCATCGCATTAACGCTGCTTGTCAGTGCTTGAAATTCACCCACATTTTCAATGTCAACTGTTTGAGATAAATCGCCTTGCGATACTACAAGCATTATTTGAGCAATATTACGGAATTGGGCGGCCAATTTGGAAGACATGTAATTAATACTGTCGATTATTTCTTTCCAACATCCAGTCGCATTATTAATTATGACTTGCGAGTCTAACTTTCCTTCTGTACCTACTTCGTGCGTCATTTTGATGGTTTCGGATGCAAAATTTCCGTTAAAAGCGGCTAATTCGTTGAAAGCTTGATGTACTTCGCTTAGTTCGTTTTCTTCAACTGGTAATCGATAAGCAAAATCTCCTTGTTTCAATGCTGTTAATGCTGTTAAAATTGGCTGTAGTTGATTCATAATTTTGTCTAATTTTTAATATTTTTGGCTAAAAGTTTATCGACGTTTATAATTAATAAAAATTTGTCTTGTAATTTGTAGGCGCCTTTAAGTAAAGAGCGAATTTTACCTTTTAAAGTTGCAGGAGGTGGTTCAAATTGATTTTCTGCGACTTCAACTACGTCTCCAATGTCATCTACTATCAAGCTTACGAGTTCTGACTTATTATTCAAAATAATATTATAATTATTTTCATGATTATTTTCATAATTTTTTATATTTTGATTCATTTGTAATCGAGATTTTATATCGATAATAGTGACTATCTTACCACGTAAGTTGATTAAACCTAATATATCGGGTGGCGCCAGTGGTACAGGTGTTATTTGTGTAAATCTAATTACTTCTTGCACTTGTAGAACATCGATGCCAAAATAGATTTTATCTAGAAAAAAAGTACAAAATTGTTGATTCATATTATTTGATTAAATAAGGGTTCACAAGACTGATAATTTTTTCGATATCGAGAATTTCGGTAATTTCATTTTGAATAGTAGCAAGCATTTTCACACCAGGACGGGTAGAGGCGCCTTGAATTTTTAACGGTTCTTCTACAATATCAATGATAGAATTGACTATTAAGCCGTAGTTATGATGATTGAAAGTAATAACTACAACTTGAATGAGAGAATCTGGTAATATTTTTGAGCCGCCTAAAAAGACTTCGTTTAAATCAATTAAAGATATAATTTCATTGCTATATTGTATGACCTTTTGGTTGCCAACGATTTTAATGTCTTTGCTATCGAATTCTTCCAGACGGTTGGCAAGCGTGAGAAAAATACCCATACGCGCGTTTTCAACCCCTTCAAACAAGAGTACCGAAACGCGCTCTTCATTATCATCTATAAGTGTAATATTGAAACGTTTTTGAGCTTGAGGTGTGACACCCGCTTCTATCGCCAGTGCAATTGTATCTATGATTAAAGAAATTTTACCATCCCCAAGAATTGTGGCGCCTGTGAATATAGAAACATCTTTGAGTTGTTTTCCTAAAGGTTTAACTACAATATCCTCAGTGTCTTCGATTGAGTCTACAACTAAACCAAAGTGATATTCATCAATATTGATAACTACTATATATATAGTTTCTATTTGTATATTTTTTAGTACACGTAATGGTACATTTTCTTGAAATCCGAGAACTTTGTTCAGGTAGACCAAAGGTAAGATATTTCCACGCAAACGCAATACAGGAATATCATATAGTATATGAATACGTTCGCTTATTGCATCACCCTCAAGCCTGACGAGTTCTTGAACATTAGTTTGGGGAATAGTAAAATATTGTTGATTGGCAGTAATTATTAACGCACCAATAATTGCTAGAGTTAAAGGAATTCTGATTTTAAATAGTGTACCTTGTCCTGGCTGACTATAAACTTGTATTGAACCGTTTACCCGCTCGATATTTGTTTTGACTACATCCATTCCAACTCCTCTACCAGAAAGGTTGGTAACTTGAGGTGATGTAGATAAACCGGGTAGAAAAATTAAATTTATAATTTCAGCTTCGGTGAAGGTTTGCGCTTGTGAAGAATTAATTAAACCTAGCTCTAATGCTTTTGCTAATACAAGCTCTGGTTCAATACCTTTACCATCATCGCCAATTTCAATATTGACTGTACCACCTTCGTGAAACGCGCGCACGTACAACTTTGCTTCGGTTGGTTTGCCAAGTGATGTGCGTACTTCTGGTGTTTCAATTCCGTGGTCGATACAGTTACGAACTATATGCATGATTGGGTCTTTGATGAACTCGATTATACTGCGGTCGAGTTCGGTTTCGGCGCCAATAATATCGAGATGTACCCTTTTGTATGAAGCGACTTCGATATCGCGAACAGCACGCGGTAGTTTTTGCAATATTATATTTATTGGTTGCAACCGAGTTTTCATAACTACAAATTGCAACTCTGATGAAATTACATTTAAGTTTTGGCTGATTCTGGTAAAAGCAGTATCGTCTACATAATTTGCGAATTGCAACACTTGGTTACGCGATAGTATTAACTCACCTACTAAATTCATCATTTTATCGAGTACATCTACATCAACTCGAATAGTTTCTGAGGTGCTAAGAGTGGAAGCAACTTGAGAACTAACGCTAGTTTCGGGAAGGGGAGTAGTTTCGATAGAAGTAGTAGAATGTAATATATTTAATTTTTGAATCAAGCTTGAGTAGTCTTCGCTGCCTTCGTTATTATTAGATTCGATGGAAGTGAGGATTTTACGAATACTGTCAATTGTTTGAAGTAGAGTAGTGGCAATTTCGGTATTTATGGTTAAATTACCTGTACGCAGTTGGTCGAGTAAACTTTCACCAGCGTGAGCAAGTCTTTCTAACTTAGGAAATGCTAGAAAACCGCAATTACCCTTCAATGTATGTAAACATCGGTAAATTCGAGACAATGCATCAACTGACACCGATGCTTTTTCTAAATCTACAATATCATTTTCTATTTGATTAATATTTTCATAGCTTTCTGCCAAAAAGGCTTTGATGTCATCACTGTCGATATACTCCATGCAATTTGATATGTAGTCTAGGTAATAAAATATTCTACGATGAAAGTAGTGAAACTAGTATGCTTTCAAATTATATCGGAAAGTAGATATAAATTATGCCTTTAGGTAGAAGTTTATTTTTTTAATTAGTATCTAGAGATTTTTATTGCAAAAGTGTATCAAAGCTACTTGACAATTAGCAAACTATTGAATAGATGATAAACTATAATTTACTGTTATGCATGTGTAAAATAGTTAATGTATCATTTCAAGGCAAAATTTGAACGATGACATCAATCCTGATTGTTGACGATGCAGCCTTTTCTCGTAGGATGCTTCGTAAAATCCTCCAAGCAGATGGCTATGAAATACTCGAAGCTAGTAACGGTCGGGAAGGTTTAGAGATGGTACGCGCGCATACTCCAGATTGTGTGTTGACTGATATACTGATGCCAGATGTTGATGGATTTGGATTTCTTGAGATGTTGCGGGCAGAAAAGTTTAAGGTTCCGACTATTATTATTTCTGCTGACATTCAAGATGCTTCGCGTGACCGTGGTATGGAATTAGGCGCCACAGGATTTATTAATAAACCAGTAAAACAAAATGAAGTGCTGATGGCTGTACGTGAAGCTTGTAAGCATCAAGGAGCTTAATGATGGTATATCAGCTAACGGATACTCACTTGGATGCTTTACAAGAATTAATAAATATTGGTGTGGGTCGAGCTGCTGGTATGCTCAACCAAATGTTAGATTCTCGAATTGTTTTAGAAATTCCAGTTGTTACCATATTAACTTTGAGTCAGATACAAGCAGAGCTCGAAAAAAGATTTAATGGAGATTCGTTAGCGGCTGTAAAATTAAATTTTACAGGTTCCTTTTCGGGAAAAGCGAACTTAGTTTTTCCAACAGAGAGTGCAGCAACTTTAGTTAGCTTACTTACAGGAGAAGAAATCGATAGTCCAGATTTAGATTCAGTAAAAATTGGTACACTTAGCGAAGTCGGCAATATTGTAATTAATGGAATCATGGGGTCGATTAGTAACGTATTAAATCAACACCTCAACTATGCGATACCCATTTACATGGAAGATTCGATCAAGCACATATTATCTTTGGAATATGCAAGCGAAGAAACTATTTTTTTGCTTGCACAAGCGCGCTTTGCAATTAAAACGTTAGAAATTATAGGAGATATCGTTTTGATTTTTGAAATGGAGTCGTTTGGTACTTTGATTAGAGTTATTGACAAAGAATTAGAATTTCAACCTTCTTAGCACAGATATAATACCTAAATAATGCTAGAAATAATCGCTCAATCGCAGGAGAAATTTAGTCATTTTGACCTTATACCGTTGGGTTTGTGTATTTTCAAATCTGACTACACAGTAATTTATTGGAATAACTGTTTAGAAGAATGGACAAAAATTCCGCGTAAGTTGATTTTAGATACTTCGCTAACTCAGAGATTTCCGCATTTAAGTCAACCACAGTATGCAAGTCGGTTTGAAGATATATTTAAAGGTGGACCACCAGCAATCTTTTCTTCACAACTACATAATTATATAATTCCGGCACCGAGTAGCCAAGGAAAAAACCGCATTCAACATACAACTGTAACATCGCTACCTAGTGTCGATGAAGATAGTTATTATGCGTTGATGTCAATACAAGACGTAACAGATTTAACATATCGTGTTCAAGAATATAGAACAATGCGTGACCGTGCGTTAGCGGAAGCAGTAGAACGAAAATTAGCGCAAGAATCAGCAGAAGCAGCAAACCGAGTCAAAGATGAGTTTTTAGCGATTTTATCGCACGAGTTGCGTACACCGCTAAATCCAATATTGGGATGGTCAAAATTGCTAAAAACTCGGACTTTAGATGAAAAGAGTAAAAGTTTAGCAATTGAAACAATTGAACGCAATGCCAAATTACAGGTGCAACTAATTGATGATTTACTTGATGTATCACGAATACTACGAGGTAAGCTGGAATTAAAATTAGAAACTGTAGATTTGGGTTATGTGATTCAAGCAGCATTAGAAACAGTTAGGTTAGCAGTAGAAGCAAAATCGATTCAGCTAATTATCGAAATTAATTATGACGTCGGTAAAGTATTGGGTGATGCCAACCGTTTACAGCAAATCGTGATTAATTTACTTACCAATGCCGTTAAGTTTACACCTACAGGTGGAGAAGTTACAATCAGCCTTGAACAAATTGATACGCAGGTTCAACTAAAGGTTAGTGATACTGGAAAAGGTATTACGCGGGAGTTTTTACCGTACATATTTGAGTCTTTCCGTCAAGCTGATAGCAGTACTACTAGAACATTTGGTGGGTTGGGGTTAGGTTTAGCAATTTCGCGTCATTTAGTCGAATTGCACGGTGGCACAATTATGGCAGAAAGTTTAGGTGAAGGACTTGGGGCAACTTTCACTTGTTGTTTTCCTCTTGCAGCAGTTATGGCGCCACAAGTAAAACAAGAATTAGACCCAGATTTAACTTCGTTAGCTGAAATAAATGTGTTAGTAGTTGATGATGAAGCTGATAATTTAGAACTGATAACATTTGTATTAGAACAATATGGCGCTAGGGTAACGGCTTTTAATTCTGGTACTGATGCACTGGAAGCAATTATATCGAATCGGCCAGATGTAATAATAAGCGATATTGGAATGCCAACAATGGATGGTTATGAACTGATGCGTGAAATTCGCGCGTTGCCACAGTATCAAAATATATCAATTCCAGCGATTGCGCTTACAGCTTATGGTACGGATATAGACCATGAGAAAATTCTGGATATTGGTTATAAATATCACATAGTAAAACCTGTTGCTTTTGATGAATTAGTGCGGGCAGTTGTCCAATTAGCGCGCGTTGTAGTATAGGAATGGGCACCTGTTCTACCATCATATGCGAAAAACAGAACCATCAGGATGTTTAGGATTTGGAATCAAACGATGATTTTCAAAATCAACAACAAAATCTAAAGTTTCCAAGCCAATTTGACCAATTAGTATTTCATCTCCAACAACTAATAGAGATTCAGAAGTTTCTCTTCCTTGAATTTCAATAAGTACTGGTTCAGCTATTTCAACAGTTTCTGGTCTACCATCTGCATACTTTGCTACTTGCTCACTACGAATTTCTAAACCCAATTTTTGTGCTACATGCATTGGAATTACAGTGCGTACTGCACTAGTATCGATTAGTGCTGATGTTTCGTATACATGTAAGTCAGTTGGATTAAGAAATCCCCGACTAATTAAACCTTCGTCAATAGCGTTAGTGAGCTTAACCTTAACTCTGATTTCTCCTATCTCCTTATTTATCTTATGCTCTACTCGATTAAAATCTAACATCTTATTTCCACCTTTTAAAACTGAGAGTGAGTACAATCGAGTAAACCTTATATTAATTATATTTATTCAGGTGGCTAGTATATTTTGTCCCCGTTGTAATCAGCAAGTTGACTCACAAGCTGTAACTTGCCCTTTCTGTCGCACTGAGTTAAAAGCGTTTGGACATCCTGGTATTCCGTTGCACCGTGCTGGCAAGGGTGAGTACTTGTGTGATACCTGTGCTTACCATGTGGATGATAGCTGTAATTATCCGCAACGTCCTACAGCGAAAGAGTGTACTTTATATCAAAATTTTGAGGAGTATCAAGCGCAGAAGCAACAGCAGTATCGTAAACCCAGTTCTAATGAGAGTTTACAGAGTTGGGTACGACAGAATCAAACGCTGTTGCTGTTTGTGGCTTTGTTTGTTGTTTGTTTAATGATAGCGGCTTTTGCTTGATTCAAACATGAGGAAACGCATGAGGAGACGTGACATGTCACGTCTCTACATTCCCAACTCCTAACTCATAACTCTTAACTCCTAACTGCTCAACATGCAGCGCCTGTTGTTCTACAATTGATAAGTCGAACCAAAAGGTGGTACCTGTGCCAACTTCGCTGACTAGGTTGACTCGACTGTGGTGTTTGTCGATGATGTTACGGACTATTGATAGTCCTAAACCTGTACCTTCAAGGGTGTGTACTCGGTTTTCGACGCGAAAGAAACGGTCGAATATCGCTTCTTGGTCTTCTGGTGCAATTCCAATTCCTGTGTCGGATATTTCTATTCGCACTTTTTTTGCATCGAGTTGATACGCACGGAAGGCAATTTGACCACCGGGAGTGGAAAATTTGAGTGCGTTACCTATTAAGTTACCAAAGACTTGTAGTAATAAATCGTAGTTACCGACGACTAAAGGTATGTTAGGTTCAACTTCTTGAAATATTTCGATTCCTTTGTCTTTAGCGTTAAGTTGATAAGTACGCAGCGTTTGTTCGATTGCTTGACTTAAATCTACTCCATCTAAATTGTAAATGCGTCCTGATTCTAATTTTGATAAATCTAATACATCGTTTACTAATCGAGTTAAACGGTCTGTTTCGTGATTTACTGTTGATAAGAACTCTTTTCGCTGTTCGACTTCTAAATCTTCACCGTAGTCATGCAGTGTTTCAATGTATGTTTTGATATTAAATAATGGTGTTCGTAATTCGTGGGAGACGTTACTAATAAATTGACTTTTGGCTTCGTTTAGCTCAACTTCCCGTGTAATATCTTGAACGGTTATGGCAATACCTTTGATACTTTCGCGTTGAAGATTAAGAACTGTTGTCAATAAAATACGGATGGTACGTTTTGTGGGTTGACCGAGTGGAATACGAAACTCAGCACTTTCGCGTTCTCCTGCTGCCATTTCGTACAAAGGACGTGTAATTTCCATTTGTACTCCAGTTGGTAGCTGATGCAATACGTTACTACCTTCAACCTCAATATCGTCCCAACCAAAAATACGACGTGCATTTGGGTTGGCAAGAATTACCTGCATATTATTGTCAATCAACACGGCGCCGTCAGCAATAGTAGAGACGAGCGTTTCAAGTTTGGCTTTTTCAGCAGTGAGTTCCTCGATATTTTGTTCTTCGTAACGTTCCAAACGTTCTGCCATATCGTTAAAACTGAAGATTAATTCTCCAAGTTCTCCACCGAGAGGCAAATCGATTCGCTGTTGAAAATTACCAGCAGCAATTTGCTTGACACCTACTAAAAGTTCTTTAATAGGTTTAGTAATAGTTAAAGCATTAACAACACCAGCCAAAATTACCATTACCCAAATCGTAATAAATACGGCAATAGTGACATCACGAGTAAAATTAGTGGAAATAACTGCTGTCTGGTTGGGGTTTATACCAACTGCCATTACACCAAGGTACTTACCATTGATTGTTAATGGTACAAAGACATCAGTAACTTCTCCATCAGGAGATTGATGCTGACGTACCATTGGCTTCTCAGCATCAGTTGCGTAGTCGTCAGGTAGTTGTATTCGTCGTTGAATTGTAAGTGAGTTCTCAACTTCTGGTTCCCAAAAGGGAATGCCAAAAAAGATTTTTCCAGTATCGTCTGCATAGAGTATGTATCGAATGCTAGATGTACTGCTATAAAACCTTTGAGATAGTTGGGCAACCTCAGTTAAGTTATTATCGGCTATTAAAGGCGCCACGTTAGCAGCAAGCAATAATCCTAAGTCGCGACCAAAACGAGTATCATTCAAGCGCGCATCTTGTTGGATAGTATTGACTGCCCAAAACGTCAAACCGCTCATAACTAAAGATACCACCAGGGTGGCGGCAGCCAAGAGCTTAGTTTGGAGTGTAAACTGCGACCACCAGGAGGCAATCGCTTCTCGGATATAAGTAAAAACAGCGAGCATTTTAAATTTAAGTTGTTAGTAGTTTTTTATAAACAAACTGCAACAACTAAAAAATTAACAGTTATTTACATAAATTGCGAATGTACGGTGCGTGACGCTACGAAAAATCGACAACGAAGCCAATAATTTAGTAGCGTCACGCATCAACGAGAAGTGGAGTTAAGACCATGCTCTTAAATGTGTTGGTGCGTGACGCGATTATTAAACCTCATGTCGGTGCGTGACGCTACTAGGTGACTGGCTTCGTTGTCAGATTGTTGATGGCGTCACACACCCTACTTCCAATGTCTCTTCGATAGTACATGCCGTCGAAGTTAATTTTGGCGATTCCTGCATATGCTTCGTTGAGTGCTTGTTTAAAGTCTTCTCCCACACCTGTGACATTCAACACTCTACCACCATCAGTACATACTTCTGAAGCTTGTGTTGATGATTGTAACGTTGTTCCGGCGTGAAATACAGTGGCGCCAGTAGAAACAGCATCATTGAATCCTGTGATAATTTTACCTTTGGTGTAATCACCAGGATAACCGCCACTAGCAGCGACAACAGTAGCACATGCACCAGACTTCCATACTATGGGAAGCATTTGTGCTAGGCGCCTTTCTACGCAGGCTAAAAGAAGTTCTTCTAAAGGTGTTTCAAGTAAAGGTAAAATGACTTGTGTTTCGGGGTCGCCAAAACGACAGTTAAATTCTAAGACTTTAAAATTTCCATCATCAGAAACCATTAGCCCTGCATATAAGACACCTCGATAGTCAATACCTTTAGCTTTTAAAGCTGCAATTGTACGCTCTAGTACTTCAGTTTGGACTCTAGCCATTAAAGTATTGGTAGCAATAGGTGCTGGTGCATAGGCGCCCATACCACCCGTATTTTCACCAGTATCACCTTCACCAATCCGTTTATGGTCTTGTGCGGGTAATAAAGGACAAATAGTCTCACCATCAGTGAGTGCTAAAACAGAAACTTCTTGTCCAGTTAAAAATTCTTCAATAACAGCAAAATTGCCAGCGCTGCCAAACTGCCCGCCAAAAATAGCATCAAGTCCAGCATGAGCTTCTTCAATAGTTTGAGCGACTATTACACCCTTACCTGCTGCTAACCCATCAGCTTTAACAACAATAGGCGCCCCTTTAGATTTGACATACGATTTCGCTGCTTTCACATCAGTAAATACCGCAGAAGCCGCTGTAGGTACATGTGCTTCTTGCATCAATGCTTTTGCCCATGCTTTACTTGCCTCAATTTGGGCACCAGCACGACTTGGCCCAAATACTTTTAAACCTTTAGCTTGTAAAAAGTCTGTAATACCCTTAGCTAAAGGAACTTCGGGACCAACGACTATTAATGAAACACCCTCAGAGTGAGCTATTTCGTTAATACCTTCAAAATCATCAACCTTTACAGGAACGTTTTCGCAACGTTCCATACTGGCAGTTCCACCATTTCCTGGGGCACAGAAAACACGTTCAATTTGCTTCGATTGTAGAAGTTTCCAAGCCAGGGCATGTTCGCGCCCACCGTTACCAACAACTAAAACTTTCACCCTTTTCCCTCAATATGGCGCCACCATTAAGCAGACTTTGTGACAATTTTTCATATTACACCAATTGATATGTAGTTTCTCTAGGCTGTCACATTTATAAAAAATTCTTAAATAATCCTAAAATTCAAAGTTTATACTGAGGACTTTTGAAACAAAATCAAACAACCTAGGAAAAGAAGAAAAACATCGTAAACTAGTAGCGGTTATATTGGTATAAAGATTACGCTTTTTCAAATATTGGTCTTTAAATATTGTAGTTAATCATATTAAAACAATGAACATGAATAAAAGTATAGTAACAGGCGCCGCAGGTTTTATAGGCTCGCACTTGGTCGAAGCTTTATTAAAACAAGGGCAACAAGTAATTGGTATAGACGAGTTCAACAGTTACTATGACCCAGCGCTCAAACGTAAAAATATCGCCCATTTACACAACAACCCAAATTTTGAGTTAATCGAAGAAGATGTTCAGTTTGTAGACTGGCAAACGCTTTTATCAGACGTTGACGTGGTTTATCACCAAGCAGCACAAGCAGGTGTACGCGCATCGTGGGGTAAAGGGTTTCGTTCGTATACAGAACGTAACATTAGCGCCACACAAATCTTATTAGAAGCAGCCAAAGACGCAAAGCATCTTAAACGTTTGGTGTTCGCATCAACATCGAGCATTTACGGAGATGCGGAAACATTACCAACACACGAAGGTATTTGTCCGGCGCCAGTATCACCTTATGGCATCACCAAACTAGCAGCAGAAAGATTATGTGGACTTTACCATAAAAACTTTGGTGTACCATTTGTAGCATTACGTTACTTTACAGTTTACGGGCCACGTCAGCGTCCAGACATGGCATTTCATAAATTCTTCAAAGCTGTTATTGAAAACGAAGCTATTCCAGTATATGGAGATGGAGAACAAACACGCGACTTTACATATATAAGTGATGCAGTAGCAGCCAACTTAGCAGCAGCAACGGCGCCAGATGCTATTGGACATATCATTAACATTGGTGGTGGTAGTCGTGCAGTACTATCAGATGTACTTAATATGATGGAAGAAATAGTAGGGCAACCTATTAAACGGCAACATATAGAAAGAGCAATGGGTGACGCACGACATACAGGCGCCGACATTTCCAAAGCCAAACAACTTCTAGGATGGCACCCACAAATATCATTACGCGAAGGCTTAACCCAAGAATGGCAATGGGTAAAAGAATTATACGTAGGGTGCGTGACGCTACCAACAGCCTCACAACGAAGCGAATAATCTAAAAGCGTCACGCACCTTACTCAGAAATTAAAAAGTCAAGATTCCCAACTTTAAAAATAAATTGGGAATTTTACTACAACAATTCAAACCACCAATTATTAATTTTCTTTATTTATACGTTTTAATGCTGGAGGTGGTGGATATGCGCCAATTTTTATCAAACTTTGTCTCTCAGCAATTCTTTTATTACTATTAAACTCAAATATACGAGCAGTTACTTCTCCAATAACTGTTAACGGTTGAATAGTAGCTCCATCTAAACAAAAATGGTTGCTGTATTTGATAGGCGCCTAGATAGGAGTCGGTGCGTGAAGGCTATAAGTATTGTAACTACGTTGAAAGTTTTTCATAGCCTGATCGCACCCTACGTTTTTCTATTTGAGGCTGTGGAAATTGTTCAAAGTCATTTATTGAGATTAATGGGCGCCATATAATATCTTAATAAATCTTTCTTTGTGTACTCTGTGCCTCTGTGGTAAAAAACGAAATTAAAATGTTGGGTTCCGTTCCTCCACCCAACCTACAATGTAGTAATATAGGACAATATACTACAAGGTGATATGGCAATTCCAAAGAAGGGTTCTAGATTAATAGTTGTGGATGGTGAGGGTTATCGGTGGCGAGTTCGTAAGAAACCAACTCATGCTCAAGGTGATTATCCTGGGGTACATTTGACGGTGGGTGTTGAACATGCAGAAAACAGGGGCGCCAATTTGGTGGTCGTAATGCCACAAGGACATCCGAGCAGTTTTTGGACGCAGGTGATTGTTCCTGTTTATCCTGCTGATGTTAAGTGCGCGATAGAGAGGGCAATTTCTGCTGGTTGGCAACCGCAAAAACCAGGTAAACCTTTTGAGTTGGTTTATAAAGTTTCTAAGTAACTTAATAAGTCAGCCATTTCTTGGGTGTTGGGTTGAAATTTGGGCATGGGGGGAGTGTCACCACTTATAACTTGGTGAATTAGTCCGTAGCGAGATTTATGTTTGGAAACACCTTGCAAGCTTGGCCCAACTCTACCGGCAGCTTCCAAACCGTGACATCCAGCACAGTTGATTTGAAAGATAGCATGTCCTTGAACAGAGTCACCGTTGAGAGATAGCACTGTTTTAACGTATGGGTCGGAAGCTTGCACCACACGCACGGCAAACATGCCCAAAATAAAAGCAAGTACAACCGACAGCATGATTAACATCGCGCGCTGTACGAGAATTGAGGGTGTGGTAATGTGGTTATCCAAAAGGTTTACTGTTAAATGAGAGGTTTACAAAGTTTTTTTCATTTCATACACATAGCTTAAAAGTTCTTAGCAGTGTCTGCAAGCACAAGCGGATATTTTTCTCGCTAAATTTTAGCCGTAAGCTAGATGTAGAGCCGAAAGCTACGAAATTTGGTAGAATCACAAGACAGATACAAAAGTTTAATAATTTCTACAAGGAGATTAAAAGTGATTGAACCTTTATTGTGTGGTATTGTCCTTGGCTTGATTCCCGTTACTCTCGCTGGTCTGTTTTACAAGGCTTATGTTCAATACAAGCGTGGTGACCAGTTAGGAATCAACTAATGTATGTAGGTTGGGTGGAGGAACGGAACCCAACAAATGCTTAATTTTTAGGTTGGGTTTCCCTGCGGGACACTACGTGAACGCAAAGCCTCCACCCAACCTACGATTCTTCGCTTAATCGGTAGAATGTGAGTGCGCTGTTTCCGTAGACTTTTTCGCGACAAATTTCTAGGGTTGGTATTTGTAGCGCTTCCCATCCTTGAGGACTATGTTCGATAGCTATTTCACCCTCTAGATGTAAAAGGTGATGTTTGGCAATTATTTCTAGTACTGGTCTATATAAGTTAGCTGCATAAGGTGGGTCAAAGTAAACGCGGTCAAATTGTTGCCCAGCTAACTTTGGTAGTTTTTGCAGTACGTCTCCTCGCAAGATTTGAAACGTTTGCTCTTGTGATGCTAGTTGCTGCCAATTTTGACTAATTACTGCACACGCACGACTTGATTGTTCTATACCTACTACAAAACTGGCGCCTCGACATAGTGCTTCTGCTCCCATCGAACCGCTACCTGTACATATGTCAAGCCAGCTTTTTTCTGATATTTCACCCTGCCAAATATTGAATAGTGCTTCTCTTACCCGCGCACTCGTTGGACGGGTATCTAGCCCTGGTAAAGTTTTTAACAGTCGATTCCCGTGTATTCTCAGGCTCATTATTATTTTGGATTTTAGACTTTGGATATTAGATTGGGTTTAGTGTAATACACAAGGCAAAACATAAACAACTCATCTAAATATATAAAATCCAGTACCCAAATCGAATTTACGCGGCAACTCGTGTCCAAACTTGTGAAACAAAGTTGGACAGGATTTGTAGTCCAATATTAGAGGATTTTTCTGGATGGAACTGTACTGCCATTAGGTTGTCGCGCGCAATAGCAGCGGTGATTGTTTGTGAACCATGTGTAATAGTTGCCGCGCGTATACTTGGGTCAGTTGGGTCTACATAATATGAGTGAACAAAATAAACCCAAGGTTGTGGGGGTAAATGTTCCCACATTACACTTTTTGGTTGAGCAATTTGGAGTTGGTTCCAACCCATATGAGGAATTGTAATGTCAGCTTCAGGTCGAAACCTTTTAACTTTTCCTTTAACAATTCCGAGTCCTGGTTGAGTTCCTTCCTCAGAAGATTCAAAAAGAATTTGCAGTCCCAGGCAGATGCCAAGGAAAGGTTTACCTGAAGCTATCGCTGCTCTTATGGGTGCTTCTAAACCGCGCGCTCTTATGTGTTGAACGGCGGGGTCGAAGGCGCCAACACCAGGTAAAACAACTGCATCCGCTTGTTCGATAACTTTGGGAGTCGCTGTAATTTTAGGAGTTGCACCAGCTTTTTCCAGTCCTTTGCAGACTGAGTGTAAATTTCCCATGTCGTAATCTACGACTGCAATCACTGCCATTGACCTGCTCCCGATAAAAGGATTATTATGAAGTCTTTTTATATTGTAATTAATATTGTTTACGATGAAAAGATTATTATTAACTTCTTTTGACATTTGGCTTCCACATCACAAATCAAATTCCTCAGATGATTTGTTAGAGGAAGTAACTAGACTTGGCGCCCTACCCCATGCTTTAACGCTAGTACGAAAACTACCTGTAGATGTTAAAGGAGCAGTTGACCAAGTAATAGCCAAAATCCGCGAAACCCAACCTGACTATATAATTTGCTGTGGCATGGCAGAAAGTCGTAGCTGCTTAAGCGTGGAATCAAATGCTCGTAGTACACCCGCTTTCACTAATTGTAGTATGAGCATGTTACCAGAAGATTATCAAGAAAGTAGACTACATACCTCAGTCAATTTGGAAGAATTGGTGGCGCCATGCCAAGCGACAGAGATTAGTCACGACTGCGGTAAGTTTGTATGCGAAGGACTTTATTATTCGGTTTTAGATTACCTGCACTCAAGTTCGACAAAAAGCTCTTGCATATTTATACACGTACCAGTTTTGACAGAGAGTAATATACGGGTTGTTGTAGACGACTTCTTATTAGTTATAGACAGACTGGCACTTTCCGAAAGATAACAGCGTCTTGAAAAAGAAAAATATGTAAGTATATGTTGCCAATCTTACTAATCTCTCCTATTGCTCAGACAACTCCTACCCCACCTCCCCCCGAAGAAATTGTCATTCCCCAAGAAATAAGACCCCTTCCTGGTAGGTTGGATAGTGTGCCTGTATTTAACAGCAATAGTCCAGAGAAAGTAGTCAATGAAGGAATTCTGCTGTCAACTTTTCCAAGTGCAGGCAAAAAAAATCCCGAAGCGCATTTAAACTTTCCTTTCAACGGGAGGTTCGATGTTTTTGCCCACCACGTTTTTGGGGCGCCGACACCTGATAATTTGCGCTCACTTTACGTTGGCATCATCTTATATAATCCCGGCAAAAAACCTGTAACAGTCAGTGTTCTTCAAGGAGCAAGTTATCTAAGTCAACCAGATGCACCATTTATAGAGTTACCATCCTTTGCTTTAAACACAGAAAATAATGTTTATGCGGGTCCAGGTAGTCGAGTAATGAGCGATGTTTTACGAGGACTAAGACAAAATAATTTTCCTAAACAAATTGTCATTGCTCCAGGCGAGTATCAAATGTTGCAGAATGAACCAATACCTGTGCAAGGACTAACCCCTCCTTTAAATGGACGTTCTACTTATGCAAGGTTGCGGAGTAACGGCACATTATATATAGCTTCTTTAGCAACTCCCGCACGTACAAATACTGATGGAACCGAACGGGCGCCGACAATTCAAGAATGGCGTAATATATTAGATAACGGTACACTCTCCACACCCAGAGATATTGCACCTACCCCTCTTGCTCAACCAGGTTCTAGAAAATATGGACGAGTTGCAGGAGTAGCAAGAGGTTCATATTGGCGTGCGCTACTTACCGACACTCCTAAAACAAGATTCTTAACAATTCCTCAACCAGGACAAGCAATCTCCTACGGCATAAGCACACTTCATGGTGGCACCCTAGGAACAAATCAAATTCAAAGCGCACCCATGCTAGTTCGCTATCCAGATACGGCATATGTTGCTCATGGTAACTATGGCGTGCAATATAACTTAAGATTACCGTTATATAACAACAGTAAAAACGTCCAAACGGTCAGTCTATCAATTCAAACACCACTAAAAGAAGACCAACTTAGCAAAAAAGGACTACGCTTCTTTGCCACACCCGCACGTCCCACATTTTTTAGAGGGACAGTGAGAGTAACATACCGTGACGACCTAGGAAAAGCCCAAACAAGCTATGTACATTTAGTACAAAAACGCGGACAACCAGGTGAGTCATTAGTAGCACTACCAATAAGACCAGGACAAAGGCGCCTAGTAGAAGTAAACTTTCTCTATCCACCCGACGCAACACCACCCCAAGTTCTAACCATTCAAACCCTCGATGGTACAAAACCACCAATTCCCAGCATCCAACCCAATCCAATAAATCAATAATCTTGTGGATGCTTATCTTGTGGAACGGGCATTCGTGCCCGTCATAATATTAGATTTTAGGACGGGTAAGGATGCCCACCCCACAAGAGGTTTTGAGACATTTGTTAATAAAGCTTTAGTGTAATTAGTGTTTTTTATATTTAAATCACATTTATATTCATAGATTCTACTTAGATTAATCCTTAACAACTCTACTAAAGTTAAGAACAATCACTGTTTTTACTACACAGTTCTTGATAGACAAATTTGGAAAAGCGACGATGTATAAACTGTATGGTATGGTGGGCATTGCCCACCTTACAAATGTATAAATACCTATCCTACTCGTTGAATACCTACATGTTTAATAAATGCGTACCAATCTTGTGAAAACCCTTTAATTTCAATATCATCAAGTGTAAATTTGACGTGGCTGTCTTGAATTGGTAGTCTAACTGTATTAGTGTTGTCAGGTAAACTGGTAGCAAGAACTAATTCTGTACCAGCAGGTATTAACTGTTTAGATTGGTCGTTCAATACATTCGAGTCTATTGGTTGACGTTTAATAAATGTGTCAACGTTGAAAACTAGCTTGAGAAAACCTTGCTGAGTTCCGAGTGTGTTTCGGTCTACTGCAATTCTAGCGACGTTTTTCTCGGTTTGTCTGTTAACTACAGCTTCTACAGTGGTGGCAGCTACAATTGGTTCTTGAATGATTTGTACGTGGTCTGCGAATGCGAACCAGTTACTAAAACCTTTGAATTGAATGTTTTGCAGTGTAATTTTGTAGTGGTCGTTGTTGCCAGGAGGCAAACTGTAAGATTGTATTACGAATGTAGTACCAGCAGGGATGTTTTGGAGTCTGTTACTTGGTAATTGATTTGACTGGATTGGTTCTTGCTTGATGGTGGTGTTTGTAATAAAAACTATTCGGTTTAAAGCCATATGTACACCTGGTTAATTGATATCTATTTAATAAATTGAGCTTCAATTTATACACAGACGTTTTCGGATAATTTATATCTGAGTTGTTTATAAGATTACATCTAGCGGTAGATAGATTTTATACAAGTGTCTGCACAGGCAGGGATGCCTGTGCTACAACCTCTGCTGTGACACAATTGGTTAGGAAGAGAAGCCTTTTTTTGCTGCTGGCTTTTTAGCTTTGGATTTTGATTTGCTGACTTCTGTTACTGCTTCTTGGAAGAGGTTGTGTAAATGTAGGGGTACACTGGCAATTTCTGGGAGTTCGGGTTCTAGGAGTTTGTGGTTGCTTTCTAATAGTGTGTCGAGGTCGTTTTGCAGGTTGAAGTCAGGGCGCCCTAATATTGTTTGTAGAATTTTTTCTAGTTGTGCTGGATATTCTTTTGCTAAACGGCGCCAAATAAAAGCGTTGATAGTTTTGTCTTCGAGATAAAAGCGTACTAGTTTCTCGGCGCCTTCGATGCTTTGCCAATCGTCTGCTGTTAATATAGACTTCATCTTGGCGTAAGTTGGAAGAAGCATTTGTCCCCAACGTGGATGTGATATTGCTGTTAGTTGTTCTGCTTTTTTGAGGTCTGGTGGTAATTCAACTTTTGGCGCCACCATTTTACCTGTAGTGTTTTTAGCATCGAATAATTGTGATACTACACTGGAGTCGGCGCCTAATTCTGTTGCAGCAGCTTTAATTTCGTCTTCATCTACACCCGCAGATTCTGCCATTTCTGTAAGTGACTTGGAAGTATCAACACCTGCTTGTTCTAATTGGTTCTGCGTCAGAATTTCTTGAAACTCGGTCATTTTTTTACTAAGTTGGTATCCCGGCATTGTGACTTCATCACTACCAAAAAAGTCAACAAACTGTTGATGATACTTTTCTACAGATAGCCAAGCTTCTTCGAGTAAGTCGGGTGCATCACTATATAGATGATTACGATGATTATCTTTAAAGTTACCAATAGCTACAGCTAACTTTGGTCTACCTAATTTACCCATTACAGAACAAGGTCCGGAAAAACTCCAGTAAGTGTCTGTAACAGGGGATATGCGACTCAATAAAATTTCTCCAACTGTACATCTTGATAAGTCTTGTAACATCCGCTGATTATCTGGCTTTACAATATAGCGCTTCTCTGTTAGCCAGTTCGTCAACTCAAACCCATCAGGTAGTACTTCAGATACTGTAAATAAACCAATGAAACTACGGCGCCAGTTTTGAAGTAAGTCAATATCGGGTTGTGGTAATTTATTATCTTGCAAAAATATATCGAGCGGCGCCTTATCGCCAACTTTACCCTCGGTAATAAAGCCATCGATAATCATATCGCGTTGAACAGTATCACCAGAACCGCGACGTGCTTGAATTGCTGCATAGCTTTCCAAAGCTTGCGCTAGTGTACCTTCAGCATCCATAACAAAATCGATTAAATCTTGCTTGAGTTGGTGAGTGCGCTCTAATATTGCATCCACAAATTAATATCTCAAAAAACAACAGCAGTAAATTAAACTCTATCTTATCTATAAATTCATCTAACTAGAGCCAGATTAACTATAAAAATTCTAAAATTACGTGTATCTTATTAATCTGACCATAAAACACGGTTCCATTCGAGTGGTATAAAAAATGCCAGACCATTCCAGACCAATAAGAAACGCTGCTAAAGCACTCATCATCCGTGACAACCATCTACTGGTTATTACCAAACGTGATGTAAAAGGTATGTGGTATTTGTTACCAGGTGGAGGACAAAAGCACGGTGAGACTTTAGAACAAGCATTACAGCGCGAATGTTTAGAAGAAATAGGCGCCTTAGTAAAAATTCACAACTTGGTATTTGTGCGCGAGTTTATCGGTAAAAACCACTTAGAAGACTGTACCGATGTTGAATGGTGTAAGCTTGTTCACTCTATAGATTTTATATTTGCCTGTAGCATCCCTGAGAATTATATTCTGGGAAATGGGACACTACCCGATGATGGGCAAGAAAAAGTCGAGTGGTTGCCCATTGCAGAGCTACATAAATACCGTATATATCCCAGTGCGCTAAAACATTTATTAATCAATCAAATATATAACAAAGTTTACCTAGGAGATGTGAATTAGCAACGGATGATCAACGGATGTAACGGATAATTTATTTTAAATAAAATTTAATAAATATTTGTTGTAACATGCAGTAAGTTACCTGCATTAGTAGTCACAACATAACCATCATTCCAAGCAGCAACTCCAGATGGTATACCAAAACCAAGGGCGCCAAGGTCAGCAATAACAGAAACTTTTCCATCAGAGTCAACTTCTAAAAGGTTTCCAGTATTAGAAGTAATAATTAAATTGGCGCCGACTTGAATTAAATTAAATGGTATTCCAAAACCTGCATCAGCCAAATTTAAAAACGGTGTAACTTTCCCATCCAAACTAACACGCAATAACTGACCAGTTTCGCAACCAGCAATAAAACCATCTTGAGTTGCTATTACTGTAAAGGGAACACCAAAACTACCTGTGTCAGCAAAAATAGAAACACGACCACGCTGTACACGAATTAAACAACCTTGAGAACTAGAAATATCAGTAGCAATTGCGACAACATCAAAATCATTACCCGCAGCAACTCCAAAAGGTCCGCCAAAACTACCGCATACAGATTCTAAATTAGCAGCAGTAAAGAAAAATCCACTTTTAGTAACTCGTAATAACCTATCACCAATTTCTTCTCCAGATACGGTAACTAGATAATTTCCATTTTTCTCAACTATCCCAAACGGTATCCCATAGCGAGACACATTCGCAAGCGTTGTTACATCTCCGTTTTGACTTACACGTAGCAAACGGTCATCTAAAGTCGCCACAATTATCTCACCGTCCAAGACAGCGACCCCTTGTAAGTTAATAATTGGCAGTCCTTGAGCAATCAGAGATATTTGTACCATTTAGTTTTATTTATTCCATTTGAGGAAAAACCAAGAAACAGGGTTTATTTTACCGTAAGTAGTAAAATTTTCGTGCATACTATAGAAAAACTGATAAAAATAATTACAGCTTTTTTAAAATATTATCAATTTCAGAAAATTATACAGTGAAGTTACGGTTTCGGAAATTTCTGATGACATTGTAAATCAGCATACTTTAGATTCGTGTAAACAATAAATGCTCAGGATTCACCCTCAGTTTTGGCAGCAAGCAAATGATACAGGAGTAAAAATTTTAGATACAATCCAAGTTCAAATGGGTAACGTGAATCTTCACTCCCAGGAAGAAGCTGTAAAGATAGCTTCTAGTACCTGTATCAGGAAGGAAAGAGAGAGTCAAGCAAAAGTAGTTGCTTATGTTACAGCTTTATACATGCAGCATGAAATTCATAGAGCAGCACAGGTCGGTGGAAATTTGCTCAAGCGCTTTGGAAAATCATACTTTCCACATATTAAGGATAGAGAGCTTCATTTTGCTTTGGAAGTTGACTCGGAATTAGAAAATTATTTGTACACTCAAATTATCAATCAAAGTTAAAAATTTTAATTTAGACTTATAAACCCTATACTCACAGGGTTTATAAGTAACAAAATGGTTTGGACGAGCTTTTTTGTAGTTAAAGTTATATTCGTTTATTAGCATAACCGCAATAAAACCGTGTAGAGACGCTCACATGTGAGCGTCTCTAACATAACGGGTGATATTAACCATTAGCTTGAGGAATTGCTGATAGCAATGCTCGTAAAGCATTATTAACATCTTCGGATGTTTTAAAAACCTTGGCAACATCCGCATCAAGAGTTACGGTAACAGATTTATGTGTTTGTTCTGCAAAACGGTTTGGACGAGCTTTTTTGTAGTCAAAGTTATATTCTGGTAGCAAATCGTCATTGCCTTCATCAGGAGTTTGTGTATTGTTCATAGTCCCTACGCTCTTTTTTAGTTGCTAAACGCGCGCTAATAATACGAATAACACTCAGTCTCTCTGTAAAACAAACCAGTAAAAGGCGATTTGATAGGTCGTGTCCTATAATAATTTCCCGTTGTTCATTAACAGAGTGCCATTCGTCGTTAAAAATGTAAGCATCAGGGTCATCAAAGACAGTTTTTGCATCTTCAAAACTTACCCCGTGCTTTGTGAAGTTTGTTTGAGCTTTACGGTCATCCCATTCAAATTCTAGCTCCATGCTTCTGTTACATCTGCTCTATGATTTATATTTTCAGTGTGCATCGCCCCAAATCAAGAACGAGCAAACACCCCAAATCAAGAACGGGGCTTGCGATGCCCATTCCACAGATGGGTTAACATGTTTTTACATGCGTTCTAAAACTGGAATTCCTAGTAGGGATAAACCAAGTTTTAGGGTACGCGCGGTTAAATCACATAGTGCTAACCGTGATGTACGTACAGGTTCTTCTGATTTTAGAACAGGGCAGTTTTCGTAGAACTTGTTATATTTATCGCTCAAATCGTACAAGTATTCGCACAAGCGGTTGGGTAATAATTCTTGCTCAACGGTATTAATTACTTCACCTAGTTGTAGTATGTGTTTGGCTAGGGTAAATTCAGTTTCTTCGCGTAACAGAATTTTTGCGTCGGCACCGAATTTACTGAAATCAATATTACCTTCACGTCCAATACTTTTGACCCGTGCGTAAGCATACAACATATACGGCGCCGTATTACCTTTGAGCGAGAGCATTCTATCAAAGCTAAATTTGTAGTCGGTTGTCCGGTTTTGGCTTAAGTCTGCATATTTAACGGCACTTATACCAACTACTTTGGAAGTATTAGCAATAAATTCTTCTGTTTCGTTGTTTCCAGATTCTTTTAACCGTGTTTCCAAGTCATTGCGCGACCGAGTTACTGCTTCATCCAGTAAATCCCGCAACCGCACTGTATCACCTGAACGGGTTTTAAACTTCTTGCCGTCTTCTCCTAATACTAAGCCAAATGGCACATGTACGATTTCTACGTCATCGGGTATCCACCCTGCCCGACGTGCTACTTGAAACACTCCTGCAAAGTGGTTTGCTTGTCCAGCATCTGTGACATATATTAACCGCTTGGCGCCTTCGTTTTGTATCCGTTGTCGTAATGCTGCTAAGTCTGTAGTAGCGTAGTTATATCCACCGTCTGTTTTTTGGACAATTAACGGTAACGGTTTACCTTCTTTATTGGTAAATCCTTCTAAGAATACTACTTTGGCGCCATCAGATTCTTCTAATAAACCTGCTTTTTCTAAATCTTCTACAACTGCCTTTAAATAAGAGTTATAGAAAGATTCGCCGCGTTCGGTCAAGTTAATATCAAGCAAGTCATATATTATTTGAAACTCTTTGCGTGACTGCTCGCATAGTAGCTTCCAAGCATGAGTGGTATCTTCGGCGCCTGCTTGTAATCGTACAACTTCAGAGCGTGCGGTTTCTTGAAATTTTTCGTCTGCGTCAAACCGTGCTTTGGCTTTTTTATAAAACTCTACTAAGTCACCAATATCTAATGCGTTTGCGGTGGTTAACGCTTCGGGGTAAACTTCCCGTAAGTAGGTAATTAACATGCCAAACTGCGTACCCCAGTCACCAACATGGTTTAACCGCAGTACATCATGCCCTTTAAATTCTAAAATCCGAGCAATGCTATCCCCAATAATTGTAGACCGCAAGTGTCCAACGTGCATTTCTTTGGCAATGTTAGGACTCGAAAAGTCTACTATTTCCCGCTTGGCATGTTGTGATATTGGTACACCTAACCGCGCGTCTGCTTGTATTGCACTAAGTTGCGTTTCGAGATATTCTGTTTTTAACCGTAAGTTAATAAACCCTGGCCCTGCTATTTCTGGCGCCTCACAAATATCTGATACATCAAGTTTATCTACGATTGCCTGAGCTACAGCGCGCGGTTGCTGTTTTAACTTTTTGGCTAATGGTAAAGCTAAGTTTGCTTGATAATCACCAAATTTGGGATTATTTGTGGATACTAACATTACGTCAGTTCCCGATAAGTCGGCGCCGAACGCCGCAACAGTTGCCTCTTCTACTTTTAATTTTAGTTGTTCTTGTGTAACGTTCATGTGTAAGTATGAAAATTTCTAATTTCAGACGTATTGTACCTCTAGCACTTCGTTGTTATTGCTAGATTAGTAAAGATATATAGCTGGAATGCAATTTGTTATCCAGCAAGTTGATGAAAAATCCTTGCGGCGCCTATTTCTATTCTTTTACCGTCTTCGTCGCCACTTCATAAAATACATGCGTTACAACAAATAATTTTTATTATAGCAGAATATTTGGTAGAAATTCTTAAAATAGTGCCGAACACGAACGTTTGCAAAAAGAGCGGTTAGCTGCCTATTTAAAATCCCAAGGTATCGACCCTGATAATTTACCAACGTAATTTCCGTTAATCACAGTTTGTATAAAAGTACCCTCAATGGGTAATGCCGATAAGAGCTAGGCTTCGATAAGCTTTAATTGTGATACGGCAATAAATGGAAACATTCTGGTGGTTTAGATAATTATTGGTAAACTAGTAAGTATTAGTTTAGATTTGTAACATATCACACATTACAGATTTCTACTTGCTAGCTACCAATTTTTTATTCATCTGTGATTTTTGATACATTTAATTGGATTGATGGGCGCCACGTACCAAGATAGTCATAAGATTTCTATTTAAGGATTTCAGGAACACCAATATGCTGTAGTGCAAATAAACCATTAAATGTGAACCGTGGTTCACATTTGGGGCGCATATTAAAGTTTAATGCGTACAATTGTTTTAAATATTTGGTTTATTAATCCAAATTATCCAGGCAGACTCTACTTAGCAATTAAAGTTGATTAGAATTGATTTATAAAGTAAATATAAAACCTCCGTTTGTTGGGTTACGCAAAGCCTCCACCCAACCTACGTTTCAGCTATTTAAGATTTACTTTATAAATGACCTCTTAAGCTTGACAATATGATGCAATCAGTGGCGCAATATTCCTGTTAAGGTCACAAACTAAGTTACCACCGAGCGTTTGTCGCATACTTAATAAACTATCAAGGCTAAAGCTTTGACTCAACCAATAAGTTGCTTGTCGGTGTGAGCGCAGTAAAACTCCTTCATACGTTGCATATTCGCGCGCTTGTTCTCTAAACTCCGTGTTAGCAAATATGGCATAACATAGAGATCGACCATCTGCGGAATTACCTTTTCCCAATGCTGCCATGTACTGAGCAAATTTTCCTGTTCTCTGAAGGTCTCGAAATTTTGCATACTCTAATTGCACTATGTCTTTGTGTATATCAGCAGAACTCGTCTTTGCTTGTGCAAAAATACAGATTGACCGTGCTGGGGGTTCACTAAGTGGTGCTAGTACATAACGGCGGAAATCAATTGACCACTATTGTGGTACATTAAGCAATAAGCTTTAATTAGCTGTTTTAGTAAACAAATTAGGAATCAGGTGTGGCTTCCTTAACTCCAATCTCTATGCTTTAAATATATTATACTTATATAGAATGGCGTCGCAAATATAATGATTCATATGAACCGGGGCAGGTTTAGATGAATTGTTATTTGATGTGAAGATTTTGGGTTAACCTGCCCCTACGGTAATACGGTGATACGGTGATTATCCGCGTAATTGGGCTATCATTTCGGCTGGACTCCAATATGCGCGTGTTGTTTGTATTTTGCCGCTGTCGTTTATTTCAAAGATGGTGATTCCTTCAAATATAATGGTTTTTCCTGTTTTACTGGTGCCTTCTGTTTTCCATTTTACTGCTGCGGAGTTACCTGCTATGAATATTGACTCAGTGGTTGTAGCTAAGTTATCAAATACTGTTTTGAGTCTACCTATGAATTCTCCAAATCCTTCATGCACTTTTGCTGGTGGTTCTCCTACTGGGTCGTGACTAATTGCATCATGAGCGAAGTTTGCAAGTACTCCTTCGGTGTTCATTGCTGCTAGGTTGGTATAATATGAAGCTACGATGCTTTTAATTTGTTCTGGAGACATTTTATATTTCCTTGATAAAGATGCATAAGAAACCGGGTTTCTTATAGAGATATTGTTGTAATAATGAAGATTTTACACAGAAACCCGGTTTCTAAATTTAAAAATGTCTAACTTGAAATTTTCTACGCTAGTATCTCGAATTAGTTGGGGGTACGTAATTTTATTTACTTTGTGGATTTTATCGCGGTTGCTGTTTTTTGACCGCTTTTGGTGGTTGGCGTTAATTAATACTGTTGCACTGTATATTTTTGTACCATTGGTTTTGTTGTTGCCGCTTGCTTTATTATGGTGCCAGTGGAGAGTACTTTTAGGGTTGGGTTTTCCACTTGGTGTTTTTATTGCGTTTTACGGTTCGTTGTTTTTACCACAGTTACCTAATTTTGCGTATGAAGCTGTTCAACCAGAAATAACAGCGATGACTTTTAATATGCTGTTTAGCAATAATGACTATGATGAGATTGGCAGAATGATAAAAGCTAATGCTCCTGATGTTATTGGTATACAAGAAGTTCCACCGAATGGTGATGCTGTATGGATAAAGCGATTTTCAAGAGAATATCCTTATTATGCGTTTCGTCCAGTTGAGGAAGGTCATAATGTTGGTATTGTCAGTCACTTTCCAATTAAAGATGTGACTATGTTATCCAATCCTCCCATGCGACGTGCGTTATCAGCTACGGTTAATGTTAATAAAGGGCGTGTTACTAAGAGTTTACTGGTGATAGTCTCACATTTGACACCTAATTACCCTAGTAATGAATTTATTAAGTTTGCACGCGAATGGTATACTCGTCGTGCAAACGAGGTTACTTATTTACGCAGTTTAATACAACAACGGCGCCTGCCTACAATTATGCTGTGCGATTGTAATTATGTTGATACATCGCAAGCTTACGCACGTACACACGAAGTTATGCAAGATAGCTTTCGCGAAGTTGGATGGGGGTTTGGACACACGGTACGTGGTCAGTTCTTTCGTCCTGGAAGAATTGATTTTATATGGTATACAAAAGAACTTAAACCGGTGAAAGCATGGGTTGCCGAAGGTGGAGGTTCTGACCATTTACCTGTTGCGGCACGTCTACATTTTCATGCTTAGGTCTAACCATCTTGATTGTGTAATTGGTGCGCTAGTGGAAATATAATCTATTCCACTTTCTGCTACGCTACGAATTGTTTCTAATGTAATATTACCGGAAGCTTCGATTTTGACGCGACTATCTTGTTGGCGTATCATTTGTACTGCTTTTTTCATCATTTCGATGGGCATGTTATCGAGCATGATAATATCGGCGCCATGTAGCAATGCTTCTTTTACTTGGTCTAATGATTCGGTTTCTATTTCAATATTGAGAGGGTAGGGTATTTGAGAACGTACTTTTTTAATGGCGGCGCCGATACCACCTGCTGCGGCGATATGATTATCTTTGAGCATCACGGCATCATCTAAACCCATACGGTGATTAATGGCGCCACCTATTTGTGTTGCGTATTTCTCTAAAATGCGTAATCCAGGCGTTGTTTTACGTGTATCTACTATCCTAACAGGCAAATCCGCAATTTTTTCTACATATTGTCGGGTTAGAGTCGCGATACCACTTAACCGCATGACTAAATTTAATGCGACTCGTTCTCCCGTTAACAGCGCGTCCATCGAACCATGCATCCGCGCGACTATTAAACCTCGCTCGCAGTATTGACCCTCAACTGCAAACGGTACAAAACTAACTCTGTCATTCAGCAAATGAAACACCCTTGCTGCTATTGGTAAACCAGCAATTACTCCTGTGGCTTTAACTATCCACTCAGCTTGTCCTTCGACTGTATCCGCTAAAAATAAACTTTGGGTAGTGCGGTCACCTCTACCAATATCTTCTAGTAGCCAGGTAGATAGCATTTTATCGAGGACGATAAAAGGAGGTAACGCAGCAGTTGAATTCATCATTGTCAGAGTGTGAGGGTAGGGGAACTGAAATATAGCCGAAAAATACTCAGTCATTTGTGCGAAAAGCTGCTTTCTTACAAGGCAGTTTAAATCACAGCCATCAAATAAAGCACTAAGGAACATTCTACTCGCGTAACGATGAAATATACTTTTTTTTCAGAATGATTATTCGGGATAGGTGTATACAGAGAAATTGAGTAGATACAAGTACTAAGTTTTACCATTAGTAACTTTATCTACTCAACGCATGTGTAAACGAGAAGGAAAAATTTAAAACTTTTGATGCACTTTAAAATTAAGCTTTATGTAGTAAATATATGATTGGTTATGATAATTAACCGATATTTACTTTTTTACGTTGACGTGCAGAGATTATACCAGCAACAGCCAGGGCGCCTAAGCTAATGACAGTGCCAGGTTCAGGAACACTTACACGCATTGCTACACCATCACCAGTTTTAGGAAATAATTTGCTGTCATGATTGCCAAGTTGAATTACAAACGAGCTCACATCGTGGATAGTGATTGTCTGTCTATTGCTATCGGCGCCTGCAACAGCATTAATTTTAGTAGTCTTACCGTTAACTTCCAAAATACTTGTACCTTTGTCTTCAACGTCAAATAAATCAAAGGTTACAGAGCCAATATTTTTACCAAAATCAAACTTGAATCTACCAACTTCTAATTGACCGATTTCAAAAGTGCTTGTTAAACCAAGCATTGCTGAGGGACGCATCCACAGTTGATTTAGATCTGGGTTTGTACCTGCATCTTGTTTATTAAATGTAATACCAAAACCGTAATTGTTTTTAGTGCTGCGGTCATCAGCAAATAAGCGACTTTCAACAAATTTAGGATACTTGTTATCAAAATCGTATTTTAAGCTGGTTACTGTATAACCAAAAGGTAATCCATTCGCAGCAGCAGCAGTAGTATCAATACATTTATTCGCATTAAGACAACCAAGGTTTGTTGTTTTAATTTCACCTTCTTTGTTAGGTACTAAGGAAGCTGCATTTGCTGTGGAAGCAAAAGTAAGAACACTTAAGCCAAGAGTCGTTGCGGCGAAGATTTTTGCGAGTAACATAGCTTTTTGCATGGTTGTATGTACGTGTTTTCTCTGGTTGATATTTGCTATGCTATTTCCGCCTCCGTGCAATCGTCATCCTTTTTCTACAAGGTTTATATCAATTTGATACTAGTAATAATATTTGGACAATTACACAAGTTGCATGTGTTATTTGATAATAGTATATAAACATATAAGGTTACAAAAATAAATACGCTAGTAAATATTTTTACTGGCAAAATGAAACTTTTTATACTGCATATTTAAAGTTTTTTAAAAGCAAGTTGCTCTGTTGATGAAAAGTAATTAATATTACTTGGTTGTTTTCAACATATCATTCTTGAAAAGGCTTGTAAATGTGACGCTTTTCAAAGTGGTTGAGTCGCGCACGGGTATTTACTGCTATGTATAGTATACGTGGGTAGTATTATTGTTTACCACAGAGCCACAGAGAGAACAGGCAGGGATACGTGTTCCACAAGAAGTGCATTAGTTGAAGGCGCCCAGAAATATCTATAGATAGTGGTTCAGTTTTGTCGCTTATGTTGAAAGTTCCGCAGTTTAAGTCCAAATACCAGCCTATTCGCCGTACTCCAACGTTGTTAGAGATGGAAGCGGTTGAGTGTGGCGCCGCTTCTTTGGGGATGATATTGGCATATTATGGGGAATTGTGCCGCTTGCTGAGTTGCGTAGTGCTTGTGGCATATCTCGTGATGGTAGTAAGGCTTCTAATATTATTAATGCGGCTAAAAGTTACGATTTATAGGCGAAGGAAGGGTTTCAAAATTGATTTAGAAGGATTACGACAGATTGCTTGTCCTTATATAGTGTTTTGGAATTTTAATCACTTTTTAGTTGTCGAAGGTTTTAGTAAAAAGCAAGTTTTTCTCAATGACCCCGCAACTGGGCGCCGCTTAAGTACAATTCGTGATTGTGATGAAATTATAGTGTTACATCGCGGTAAAGTTGTGCAGCGAGGAACGCATGATGATTTGAGTAAAGTTGAAGGGTATTATTTAGAACTGATTAAAAGCAAAGGTGGAACCGTAGCATAGCGACTACGTTCATACCCGCATATGGGCAAGATTTTTCAATTACTGGGGCTGTTTTTACTGGGGGTTATAAAAAAATAGTTTAAATTACTGGGGTTTATTTACTATAACCCCCAGTAAAACATTATTCGTTTTCAAGCTCTTGAGGCGCCGTGAAATGGTTTATGCCTTCCTACACCAAATAATTGAGCGCATAAAAAGATAGTATTTCAGTTAAAATTAATACTATTTTTTAGAATTATTACGTAATTAGCGCAAAAAACACGTTATTTTATAAGACGAATATATGTATTTAGCTTATTTTTATACATCGCTGCACAGCTAAGACAGTACAGTAACCTTTAGTCGCACAGCAAGTATTATATAACAAACGAATATGAAAATCATTCAAATTATCGTTGTAGAATTATCTTATGGTTAAAGTTGTTACCATCAATATTTTGTTTGATATGGAGTGTTGGAAGAAACGAAGCAAACTCCTCGTTGATGAGCTTAAAGTAATAAATGCTGATTTAATAGCATTACAAGAAATTAATATTCAAGAACAAACAGGTCATTGGTTAGCACAACAACTAAATATGCCTTATATGTACTTAGTTCCTTTTCAAGCACCACCATATATAAATGGGCCTGAATATGGAATTGGTATACTGAGTCGCTATCCGTTCGTTTTGCAACAACAGCTTGATTTAAAAAGTCAAGGGCGCCTAGCTCAATATGTACAAGTTAATATAAATAATCAACCATTGATATTTTGTAATGGACATTATTACTGGCAACCTGGTGCTACTCCTGCACGAATGGAACAATTTAAGTTACTTGTAAATTGGTTAAGTGAGTTATCTTCATTGCCTATAGTTGTCGTTGGAGACTTTAATGCAACACCTGACACACCAGAAATAGAATTTATACGTGAACATTTTATTTCAGCTTATGCAGCATATCATGGTCAAGAACCTGAATATACTTGTCCTACACCTTTAATGAAAACTAAAAATAATTTAACTCGCACAATTGGGCACCGTGTAGCAAATATATTAGTACATCGTAAAATTGAACCGTGGCGCGGAACGCTAGACTATATATTTATTAACCAGCGTTTACAAGTTTATAACTGCGAACTGATACTTACCAAGTCGGCGCCAGATAATCAGCAAATTTATGCATCTGACCATTTTGGAATAGTTGCGGAGCTTAAAGTTACCCTATAACTATAATAATTACTTAATAGCTATATAAATAGTAAAAACAGAAACCTAGAAACCGGGTTTGTGTAATAAAACGATGATTTTGCGTACAAACCCGGTTTCTTGCTTGGATATTAAAAATATAGCAACATGAGAAACTCTACAGGCGCCTTATTAAAACCAGACGTTAAAGCTGCTTTCGCTGAATTTATAGGAACCTTTTTCCTAACATTAGCTGCACTTTTGGGTGGTACATCTTACGCAGTTGGTTTAACGCTTGCAGCATTCGTTTACGCTGTTGGAAGTATTTCAGGCGCCCACTTAAACCCAGCCGTCACTATTGGTCTACTTGTAAATCGAAGTATTACGGCTAGTACAGGTACATTATATATTGCGGCGCAAATCCTTGGTGCGTTGTTAGCAAGGTCGTTGGGTAACTTAGTCGGTGTTTTGGCGCCGTATTACTTTGCAGCAAACAGCTTGGCAGAATTTGTTGGTTTTGGTATTTTGATGCTGACAGTTTTGGCAGTTTATGAAAAGAATGTTCCTTCTTCTGGTAGTGGTATAGCTATAGGTGCAGCTTTAACTGCTGGGTTATTAATTAGTAAAGGAATATTAAATCCAGCAGTAGCAATTGCCATGAATCAAACGCTGTCAGCAGCAACTTGGGCTACAGTACTAAGTGGTATTGTGTTTACTGTACTATTTAGACTCTTTGTTCACAAACAGCAAACAACAATATAAACTCTTGTGGAACGGGCAGGAAAGCCCGTCCCAATACTAACCTAGTTACTACCCAAGACTTCCTTTTTAGTCGAGTCTATATTTTCTACCAGTTCCTTACGCGCAGAACTATTGATTAAGTAGCGGTAAACAAACCAACCAGTATAACCCATCCCTATTAACTCAAAAATTGGTTTTACTAAAGGAATGCTATTGATGGCGCCTATTACTGCCAAGCCAACACGAAGTACAACAATACCAACTACCAGTGCAACAAAGCTGAGGACAGGGAGTTTGTACTCTTGATAGAAGCGATTAACGTTGGTTGGTAGTTCTGCGAGAAAATTAGAAACTTGTTGAGTAATATGTTGCACTTGGCTATCGAATTGAGAAGTTGCTTCGTTTTGAAGCTTAGTAGCATATTCTTGTTGTTTGGTTTGTTCTTGAGTTTCCATAATTGACTCCTTTGTTCTAGTTTTTGTTCTAGTTTTTTCTACTGTTGGTTATTCACCACCTTAGTCTTAGCATTAGCGACAGTAACTTTCATCTCTACAAATGAGACACCTTTAATTTCGCGAGCTAAGGGGGCAACCTTGCCAAACTGTGAAGAATTTGCAACAGTTCCTGTAACATATATAGTTCCGTCCTTAGCAGCTTCTACAGCCAAGTGGCTATTGGGAATATTTGCTTCTAATTTTGAGCGTACCTGACTTGCTAAGTCTGTAGGGTTTTTTTGTTCACTACCACCTGCCCAATTATTTCGTTCTTCACGCGCACGAATATCGGCATTTAACTGCTGGCGCCTAATTTGACTTTGGGCATCATTTTTAGCTGCACCTGTTGCTTCTTGGTCAGTTATTTTAGTAGTTACATCAGTACGGTCTGGCGCCCTTGAGCTAGTTTTTGCAGGACTTTCACAAGCGGCAGCACCAATAATTAAAAAACAGCTAAAAAGAACCGGAACTGCTTTTTTCATACTAACTTCAATATTTAGTTATATTATCGATTTATTTAATTATATTTCCTCATATTCAAGCGAACTTATCATCAATCAATTGAATGAAACAGTATCTCTCAAAAGTTAGAATACAATGCTATGTAACATACATTAAATGCTAGAGCTTAGTCACAATTATTAATATCTTACTTAGTACTTTAGTCCTATAATGACTTATCTATAATTGACATAGAATGCTAGAAAGTAGTCACAAATTTATAGTTAATGATTATAATAGTATCTATAAAACCATCTTCTGAGAAATATCATTACCTTACATGCTCATATAAGCATCAAATTCAGCAAATATTAATAAATATTAAGAGGGTTTTATACCTAGAGATAGGAGCGTTTCATTCTCTAGAAAGATGGCTCATGGGTTTTAGATATTTAACATCGTTAATATATAACCCTAGAGAAAATAACTAATGGCACTCCATAAAATTAGCGATTTCGACACAGACTACCATAACACTATTCAAGGTAAAGACATTAAAGGAATGAGTGTCTACAGCCGAGGCAGTGATGAGAAAATTGGCACAGTCAGTGATATCCTAGTTGATGAGCAAGGACAGTTCCGTTATCTACTTGTTGATTTAGGCTTTTGGATTTTTGGTAAAAAAGTATTACTTCCACTTGGTCGCGCTCAAATTGATTCAAGAGAAGAGCGTGTGTATACTGCGTTAACTAAAAAGCAAGCAGAAGATTTACCTGAATTTAAAGATGATACAGTACTAGACTACGACTACGAAGAGCGAGTACGTGGAGTATATCGTACACCACTCGAAGCCTCGGCGCCTCTGGGTGCAGTTGGACGTACCACGCCAACTTACGACCGCAATACTTATAAGTATAGCCAAGACGCTGATTTATACGACACCAGCGTACACGATGATACAACTATTAGACTTTATGAAGAGCGCTTAGTAGCTAACAAACAGCGTCGTAAAGCAGGTGAAGTTGCAATTGGTAAGCATGTTGAAACAGAAACCGCACGTGTAGCAGTACCAATTGAGAAAGAGCGAGTAGTTATTGAGCGTATTACCCCCGCAGATGCAGGTAGAGTAGTTACTGGTGATGCAACAGCATTCCGTGAAGGTGAAGTAGCGCATGTAGATATTTACGAAGAAGTTCCTGACATTCGTAAAGAAGCGGTAGTACGGGAAGAAGTTCGTGTCCGAAAAGTTGTAGACCATGAAACAGTCGAAGCAACTGAAACAATTCGTCGTGAAGAATTGGATATAGACACCGACGGTCGATCTGTCGTTAACAAACAAGACCGCATTTAATCAAAAAACTTAAAGACTTTTTACATATCAAGGAGGTAAAGCGTGAGAATAGTTCAGCATTTCCGTCGTATTTTAACAGCATTTGCGTTAGTGCTACTACTAACAACTACTAGTGCATGTAGCTCAGTACAAGCAAAACAGCCAACATCACAGCTACCAGGTGCAACATATAGTAATAATTACTCACAGTTAGAACTGGGTAATACTGCACAAGGTCAAGACTTTGGTAACTGGGTAGTATCAACAGCAAAAGGAATCGTCTCTGACGCTTTTGTGCGTGATAACAACAAATTAGGTGTTGTAATTACACCTCAAGTTCGTCCCGCAGAAGTAAGACCATTGGCAAAATCTTTAGTGCAAGGTTTCCACAAAAACTTTCCAAATCAGGACTTGACTGTTTTAGTATATGCACCTGATAAAAAGCTGATTTTGACAGCTAAATATGATACTCAGTCAAATGAAATCGCGTATAACTCATAAAACGATTTTGATTGACCTCAAGCAAAACAAGAAGCTAGTTGACTTTAAATAAAATTTGAATGAAGGGAGAAACAAATGTCTAGCAGTGACCAATACAAACGTCAAATCATGAATGATTTGGCACAAGGAAATACAGAATCTCTTGATGATGCTCCCTCAGACCCTTCAAGAGAGTATCAAAACTTTGATGAGTTTGCACAACGTTCAACACACCAAGAACGGCGCCAGTTGTTCGGTCGTATCGACCACAACCAAGTTCCTCCAAGCCAAATGGAGCCAGAACTCAAGAAAGCAATTGAAAAAATTCAACCAAACGAAAGAGACGATGTAGCGCGTTCGTTCTTCAAGCACCTCAAAGAAAGAGGACTTGACGACCGTCATTTAGAAAAGCAATTGGGTCTTTCTACTCACAACCCCAACCGGATGACTGCTGATGATGTATCTAAACTTGCTTCGTTTACATACCACAATCATCCTGACCTCTTCCGTGATGTAATGGCAGAACAACCTGCTATCTTCAAATTCCTCAGCAACCCTGTGGTAGGCGCCGCATTAGGAGCAATTGCTTCTAAATGGTTTGGCAAACATTAATCATTAGTTAATGCTATGTGTCGTGTGTAGAGACGTTACATGTAACGTCTCTACATTTTGTTGTGTAAATGTAATTAAACAATATCGAAACATTATGCAGAAAAACGAAGTAGTCGTCGCAAAAGTAAATGACTTATTATGTAATTTTATTTACCACAGAGACACAGAGTACACAGAGAAGAGAGAAAGAGAGATTTCAAATTGGCGCCAACAGTAGGGTGCGTGACGCTACGAAAAAATTTCAACGTAGTAATAAGACTTGTAGCGTCACGCACCAACTCGTGGTTGTAACAGTATCATAAGTCCTAAAATATTCGTTCTATATCTTGGGTTGCTTGAGTAGAAATATTAAATCAGTTCATGGAGTTTTGTTCTACTCCAATCTTTAGCGTCCTCGTGCTTTAATCTCTTCAAAAAAACAAAGGAGCAATTCTTCATCGTACTCTGTATACTGACCATTATCAAGCTGCGATGGTTCCAATAGCTATTTCTCGTCGCAATATTTCTTTTTTGAGTGTCCTCAATTCTTCCTCCATACGTTCAAGCTTATCCATCATAAGATTGAAACGCTTGTACCTCCTAAACTACAACCTCAGCTTTCCCGTTAACTGTCAGCACAAGGGGAGATTTCGTAGCCTTTATTCGCTCTACGTAATCTTTAGCGTTTCGTTTAAAGTCGGTGAGAGTTTGAATATTTTCGAGATTAATTTTAATTTACATAGCATTTAATAACGCATTTTATAAGATGCTTTAGTTTATATCTGTTCAAGTCGAGGAAACCCAAATTTTACAGAAGCTACCAAGAAAGCAGGCGCCTGCTAGTTGTAAAGAATACACAAACATAATTTAACTACTTATAAGTTTTAAGATAAATCAAAACTTAACCTCAGCGCGGTATCAACAGTATTAAGGGTTATCGGCAATTCCTGGCGCCTAACTTTACACCTTCCACACATCCAGTAACTCTTAGATGTTCGTAATTCGTAGGTTGGCTTCGCTTACGCGCAACCCAACATGATGTCTATAAAACTCATTTATCTTTCTATTTGCCAGGAGACTTACTACAAATTACAATTGGTGTAGATTGTGACGGCAGAGGACACTAATTAAAAAATTGAGTGTAGCAAAAACAGATAAAAGCACTAAAATTAATATTTTATTAATTTAAAGCTGTCTACTGTCATTTTAACTTATGCTCTAAATTCGAATAGTACTATATACTTACTATAAGGCACTAAATGAATCTTTCTACGGTATCTTCTAAAGATAGTCAATTATCGTCACTAACATACACCGTTGCCGTTGAACAAAAAACTAAAACCAAGTGGACAGCAAAAGTTCTAGGATGGACAGAGTGTTCAGCAGAAGGCAACACCCGCTCGGAAGCACTAGAGAACTTAGAGCAACACCTCGTTGAGCAATTAGCAAAGGCAGAAATTGTTCAAATGGAAATTCCTTTACCTAAGCTTGAAAATCCCTTACTAGCGCTGGCAGGTAAATATAAAGATGACCCAGACTTTGATGATGTAGTCGCAGCGATACAAGATTATAGAGCAGAAGTTGATGCTGCAACAAATGGTGACAATGAGGTTAGTTGACAGTGTGGATTCTTGACACAGATAATTTAACCTTATTTTTGCAAGGGCATCTTACGGTAGTCAACAAATTCGCGGCAAAAAACAGTAGCGAAGTAGTTATAACAATTGTGACTGCCGAGGAGCAGATTTGGGGAAGACTAAGCGCAATTCGTAAAGCAACTCAAGCTTCAGACGCAGAAAAATTAGTGCGTACTTATCGCAAGTTTCATGAGGCATTAGATGATATTTTGCAGTTTGCAATTTTAGATTTCACCGAAGTCGCCAATTTGCAATATCAAGAGTTACGTCGCCAAAAAATTAGAGTGGGAACTCAGGATTTACGTATTGCAGCTATTGCATTGTCTGTTAATGCTACTGTCGTAACTCGCAATCAGCGAGACTTTAGGCAAGTACCAGGACTTAAATTGGAGGATTGGACGATATAAAAATTAGATAAAGTGCAATGTGCCAAAGGACAAGCTAAGGCAACGTGGAGGTGATAGGCGCCTAATTAAAAAACCGGATAACTTCTTGATAAACGTTGGGTAAGTAGGATAAATAGTAATATCACGTTTACTGCCGCTTTAACTGTTTAGAAAAACTAAATAGTGTTTTTTAGAGATTTAATTAATATAATTAGGTAGGGACAGGCAGGGATGCCTGTTCCACAAGATATTATTATAAATAGAAATATTATATTCAGTAGCTTGACTGAGTTAGTTAAAATACATTTGTATTAAAAGACGCAAAATTACGGAATACTTAATTAGGTCATAGTTGTATTGTGGAAACATACCCAACTCAGTACTACGTATGACAATTCAGTTTCCCTTAGTGACTAATGGTTCGCAGATAGTGGATTCGGATGGGCAAGTTATTTTACTGCGTGGAGTTAATTGGTTTGGGTTTGAAACAGATAATCATGCACCGCACGGACTGTGGACAAGAGATTGTACAGACATGCTGGTTCAGATTAAAAAGCTAGGTTATAATGTTATCCGTTTACCTTTTTCTGTAGAATGTTTGAGTTCTAATTGGGTAACGGGGATTGATTTTAAGAATGGTAAAAACCAAGCTTTGAAGGATAAGAAACCTTTAGAAGTGATGGATTTTGTTATTCAAGAAGCTGGGCGCCAAGGTTTGATGATTCTTTTAGATTGTCATCGACTTAATGACTTTTATACTCCGCAGTTATGGTATGGAGATGGTTTTTCTGAAGAAGATTGGATTGATGCATGGACATTACTAGCGAAACGGTACAAAAACCAAGCAAATGTTATTGGTGCAGACTTGAAGAATAATCCGCATGGCGCCGCAACTTGGGGTAGTGGAGATATCGCGACAGATTGGAGACTAGCGGCAGAACGTTGTGGAAATGCCATTTTATCTGTAAATCCTAATTGGTTAATTGTAGTCGAAGGAATTTCCGGTTCTGTTGCAGGGCAAAAACTTTCAAAACATTGGTGGGGTGGTAATTTAGAAGGTGTTCGCAATAACCCTGTTCGGTTATCGGTTGCGAATAAGCTGGTATATTCTGTACACGAGTACGGCGCCGGAGTTTTAGCGCGAGAATGGTTCCAAAAACCAACATCAGAAATATTAGACCTTCTCGAATACCGTTGGGAAATGGGTTTTAATTACATTGCTTCTGAAAATATTGCCGCATTGGTCGGTGCCAATAAAATTAGGTAGGGTGCGTGAAAGCTATTACTATCAATTAATGTAACGCAAAATACAGTGCTTTCACGCACCATTAGTACGTTAAGTAAGCTGGGAGAAGATTTGTAAAGACGCAATATATGTTTTTTCCTGTTCTAATGAAGTACATGAGGGCGGCAAGGATGCCCACCCCACAAGAAATTTATTAATTTAATCTTTACTTCACTTGGCTAAAAACTGCTATCTATAAACGTGCGGCAGAATTCATATTCCATACGCGCGCGGATATGGTTTTAGTAGTGTTTTTGCTTGATATACGTGAATATTGTTTACAACTACACCTCCGCGTTTAATTGGGACTTTTGCAATTTCGTTGAAGCTGTTAAAGTGAGATTTGTAGCTTGTCATTAAATCTTTTCTGGTGATGAATGCTTCGGTTGTAATATATAAAGCGTCTTTGCCTAGCCATTCATCTGGTTTTGACCAAAATGCAAACCCACGTATATCATAACCAATATCAAAACAGGTAATTGGTATGTTAGATATGGGGTGGAGTGCCATTGCGATGAGTCCACCATAATAGTAGCGGTTGGTAAATATAAAGTTAGAATTTTTTAAAGCTTCGCGTAATAGCTCAGACTCTGCAAAACCGCTTCGTACTTGTTGAATGTCTATTAATTCTGTAGAAGATGGGTCATTTTGCGGCGCCACAAATCCCCCAAGTATTGCAAAGTTACCAGGTTTTTGCAGTGTACCTGTTGTAATATGCAGTAAAAGAAATAATAAAATTGTTGAAACTGCAACACCTGTACCTGTTAACCATCTCCATACTGAACGTTTAGAACGATTATACCAAATTACAGCTTGCTGTCCTAGTAGTAAAGTTGCTCCCCAAAATCCTGGCATTGACCAAGCTGGTAATATCTGACGGTATCCTCCTATTAAGTTAAATCCTAAAATTAAGGGTAAAGATAACCACAATATAAATATGTTTTTTTGGTCTTTAAATTGTTTGAATTCTTTACAATCTGCATCTATAAACTTTTTAGAAAATACTTGACGAATTTGATTGATTGTGGTTTTTAATGTAATGCGCCACAATGGAAACCCTATAGTGGGAAATAAATAACCAATACCAACTAAACATACTAGTAAAACATTTAGAAAATTATAGCCGACTCTAGGCACCGCGCGCTCTGACTGAAAAAGAAACGAAACCCAGTCATGTTGAATATTCCAATATAAAATCGGTGATATAGTTAGCAAAAATAATCCAACTCCTAACCATGTCCAAACAGAACTAAAAACTCTGCGATGCTGCTGACTAGTTAAGCAAAAACCAACTAGTCCAAATCCTAAAATAAAACCGTGATATTTACTTAAACAAGCTAAACCAACTAAAACCGAAAGAATAGTTAAACGGTAACTAGGAATATATTCACTTGCTAGAAAATCTTCATCTTGCTTAAAAAACTCGCAAACCGCACAATATAAACTAGCAGACCAGAAAAACATTAGCGGATTATCGGGTAAAGCGAATGTACCAAACGCAAGTTGATATATTGGTGTTACTGTGGCAATTGCCAATGTTAATGTCGCTGCTTTGACTGAAAATAATCTGGCACTTGTTAAATACAATAGTACTAAACTACCTGTATGTAAAATCAAGGCGCCTAAGCGAATAGTAAATTGGGATACATTACCAGTTAACCAGGGTCCCAAACCAGTAGAAAAAGCTACGAGAAGTGGATGGTCGAAGTAACTCCAGTCTAAGTGCAGGCTGTAAACGTAGTAATATGCTTCATCAAAGCTCGGATAAAGCCAGAAAGCAATAAAACTTCTAAATATTAGTCCACCAAGCAGCAAATTAACCGCTAGCTTGTTAGTTTTCTTAGCCATCCTTTTCTGGGCTACTTGCATTCTTATCTCTACACATATAATTCCAACTTGAATAACCTAACGTAAAACTGTGCTTTTGTGTAACAAAATATTCGAGTACGGGTTTCATCTTACCAATGGTTCAAATTACATGCTCAAATTATACAAACCATAGGATGAGGTTTTTCCATGAGCTTAGGCAGTAGTTTAAAAGAACTAATTGATGGAATAAAACAATGTCACTTAAGGGTGTACTTTTAGATATTGATGGCACGCTTGTTATAAGTAATGATGCTCATGCACAAGCTTGGGTTGAAGCGTTTGCCGACTTTGGATATACGGTAGAGTTCGACCAAGTTCGTCCTTTAATAGGGATGGGTGGAGACCAGGTAGTACCGAAGTTTGCTCCTGATTTATCGAGTGAAGAAGGTGAAGGTAAAAAAATTGCCGACCGTCGTAAAGAGTTGATAATTAATAAATTTGGTAAAACTCTGGCGCCTGCACCTGGAACACACGATTTAATTATGAAGGTGCAAAACGATGGTCTAAAAACAATGATAGCTAGTTCGGCAACAACTGAAGAACTAAGCGTATTACTAAAAGCAGCAGGTGTTGATGACCTGTTGAGTGAAGAGAATGCAGCAACTTCAAGTGATGCAAAGTCCTCAAAACCCGAACCAGATATAGTTGAAGCAGCCTTAGAGAAAATAGGAATGGCGCCACAAGAAGTAATAATGCTTGGAGACACTCCTTACGATATCGAATCTGCGGGTAAAGCCGGAGTAAAAGTGATAGCATTTCGCTGTGGTGGTTTTGATGATAGCCAATTGCGCGACGCTATAGCAATATACGATAACCCTGCTGATTTACTTGCACAATACGACAATTCACCGCTAGCTAAATAAATAGTTAAAGCAAGATAAATAATTGAGTGCGGCTGTAAAGTGTAGTATATAATGCATAACAGCCGCTTCCAATACTGCAAGGGATAGCTTACAAACGCGAAAAATCGTAGGTTGGGTGGAGGAAGGGAACCCAACGTTTCCAAGACGCAAGTTGGGTTACGCAAAGCCTCCATTTAGTAGCGTTGGTGTTCCCACATGTAGGGTGGGAACTATTTGTTACACAGCCATTTTATACACTTACTACTTCCTTAACTGGCACCTGTTCTGCTGATTGTTGCACACGGTTGAGCCATTTTTCAGCTTTTGAGTAGTTGTCTTTTTGCACTTGTTTGATAGCTTGTTTGTAGTTGAGTGTTACACCCCAAACGTCGCTATGGAAGCGCTTTTCTTGTTTCATTTTGTCGAAAAAGTCTACTGCTTCAATGTGTGTTAACCCACCCTCAGTTTTGGCTATTGATAACATTACTTCAAATACATCGTCCGCCATTTTGGCATCTCCGCAAACGTAGTAGTGACATTTGGGATGTGAGAGTTGGCGCCAAAGTTTTTCTGGGTTTTGCTCCATGAGATTTTGTACGTACATTTTTTGGGCACCGACGCGGGAGAATGCTATCTCTAAGCCAGATAAAACACCTTGATTTTGCCACGTTTGTAATTGTTCTTGATAAATAAAGTCACTATGGTTACGGCAACCAAAATACAGACTTGCGTTGCTTAAGTGTTGTCCTTGTTGCAATAATGCTTGACGATATTGAAGGAAGGCAATTAATGGAGATACTCCGGTACCTGGCCCGACCATGAGCATAACTGCATCTGGGTCGCTGGGAGGACGGAAAGTAGAGGTACGCACGCCAATGCGAACTTTTGCTCCAACTTCTAATCGGGCTAGGTAGTTAGAACATAGTCCTTGACGAACTTTACCTACGTCGGTTTTGATTTGCAATACACCAACGGTTATTTGAATGTGTTGGGGATGAAGTAAAGGAGAGGAGGAAATTGAGTAAAGACGAGGTTTTTGCTTGGGTAGTAATTCTATTAAGGTGCCAAGGGTAATATTGACACTTGGGAATTCATCGAACAAGTCAATAACGCTCATGAAGTTATCTGTAATATTTTTCTTGAGCGCGTGCCCTTCGGGATGGTCGTCTGGAAGTCGAAGTAGTTCTAACCAAGTTTCCAAGCGTTGTTTATCTTCGGGTGCTGCTGCTGTATACATGTATGACAGCAGGTCGCTAAACGGTTCGCGTAAAGCTAAATCGAGTTCTTCTCTAAGTACTTGACCTACAGTTGTTGGTACTGTAAAGGGTGCCTTGCCATCGGTTGGTGTGCCATTGGCTGTTACGTAGTTAGCTGTAAAACAAGTGTCGCTTGTGACTCCAATTCGAGTACAAAGACGATTTACTATTTCTTCTGCATTACAAGGATAAACAGCTACGTGGTCGCCTGTTTCATATTGTAAATCAGTATTGGCAATGTCAAAAACGATATATCTAGTTGAACGGCTACCTGGAATTACTTCTTGAAGAAGTTCTTGATTTGCTACTAATGGTACTTCAATAGTTTTATCACCGCTTACTTGTATTGGTGTAATGTTTGCAGCATCATTAGCATTCAAGAATGTAACGTTAAGTTTTGGCGCCGTACTACTAGCATCAGCAGAAGAAACATCCTCACCTAATACGCGCGAAACTAGTCCTAGCCAATTTTTGAACGTATCGGCTTGTCCTTTAATTTCGTCACCTTTATGTAACGGCACAATAGAATTGGCGCCAGCTTTTGCTAACACCTTATCTAAAGTAATACCAGCAGCGCAGAAGTATTCATAAACAGTACTGCCAATTCCCAATACAGAATAATTTAAGCCTGTAAGGGAACCAGATGGCTGTTTTTTCAACCATTGCATGAATTTTTTGCCGTTTGAGGGTATTTCGCCGTTACCAAAAGTTGAAGTAACGATAAGTAGAAGCTTTTCAGATGCTAAGGTATTTGTATCATACTCATCAAGCGTCATTACCTTGGCACGGAATTTTACTAACTGACGGGCAGCTTTACGCGCGAAGGCTTCGGCTGTACCTGTTTCAGATGCATATAGAATTAATATGCGGTCTTGCTTATCTTCGTCTACGTTATTTGTAGTAATCAGTTTTTCTAAGTCAATACCGTCTTCAAGTGCCCAGCGGTCAGCGGCATGATGATAAGCTGGTTCGAGGTAAAAGTCGCGCATTTGATGGTGCCATACTGGACAAGCACTACCTCCAGCAGGGGGTACAACCCAACCAAAATCACCTGGACATTCGCGTCCTGCTTTTTTCTCGCGTAAGTCATGTGCCAAAAATTGCCGTGATGCTGACTGGTGGTCTACCATTGTCACTTTGGCTTTTTGGAAGGAATATAATACTGCAATATTAAGTTCTAAAGCCACTCTATCACGCCACAAAGTTTGTTCGGAACTTGTATCCAGTTTGAGAACTTTGGCAATTTCTTCCATTTTGTCATAACGCCAATCTTCCAAAAAGTCGCGCGCTATTTCAGTACCCATGTACCAACCATTAAAGGGTATGCAACCGTAGGTAATGCCACCAATATCCATTCGGAAGTTACTAATTGCAGGAACAGCATACCAACGAAAACCTAAAGATTTAAAATCGGCAACTGTTGGGTGTTCGATTTCAACTTCTAATATCTCTTCTAATGGTAATTCGTAAAGCTTCGGTGCCATGCCCGGTACTTCAATTACCAACGGTAGAATATCGTAAGGTGTGCGCGGTTGCGGTGGGTTCCAGCCTAATTTAATAACTGCTTTTGTTAACTCGAAATTGGCTTTGTCACCCATGATGCTACCATCTGGTTGTTCGTATGCAGCGTAGCGAACTAGCTGTGGATTCCAAATTCGAGGTCCCCAGTTTTCTTTCGGTTGCTTGGGACGAAAGGCAGTCATGGTAATTTGAATGTTACCACCGTTAGTAGCTAGCCGTAAATGCTCTACTAATTCAGTGAACATTTCGTCTGGGTCGGTAATATGGCGTTTATCACGCACTACCATATTATTCCACTGAATCCGCCCAATACATTTTGAAGCATTACGCCAAGCTAATTGGGCGCCATAAGCTAGTTCTTCGTATGTATGAGTATATGTACCTGTAGCTTGGACTTCTTCTTGAATTTCTGTCCAACGTCGTGCTTTATCTTCTGGTTCCCAAGCTTGTTCATGAGCAATAATATCTAAATATTGCTTTGCTTTTTTAAGCAGTCGCTCCTCATTTAACTTGGGCAACTTCATTATATTAGTGACACGATTAAACAAAGTTTGCCATGCCTGCCGCAACCCTAATGTAAAATCAGGAACGTACTTTTCAAAAAGAACAAACATCGTATCTGAAATCGCAGGGTAAGCACAGGATGGTACTCCTACACTACCGTGTAACTGCCCTAAATACCTTAATTCCATTAATAAGTCATTAGTTTTCTCACTTCTAAGGCATCGCATGAGAAATTCTAACGATTGGAACAAGTGTAAGGACAAATAATCCATATCTGCCCGTCCAAAAATGGGTAACACAAAGGGATACTTTTCAAACAAAGTTTGATAAAATACACTTCCCATTTCTTGCTTATTTTGGCTAAAAACTTGCCAAGAGTCTGCCATGCGTTCTAGCATTTCTGGAGGCAAAGCTAACTCGTAGCGTTCGAGAGCTTCTACCATTGGTAAAATTACATAAATATTGAAAAAGCGGTAAAGGGCAGAGTTGGCGCTCCTTTCTAAATCTTGACGGTCATATTCTTCTAAATAAGGAATTGACGGTAGCATCCACATCCATACTTGTCGTGCTTTAAGCCAATGGTGTGGACGCATTCCAAGGTCAGCGAACAACTGCCCATAATCTTCAACCGTATCTAAGCCATTTCCTTTTTCCGGAGGTACACCCATTAAGGGTTCTCCGACTATATTCTGAGTTTCTGGTTGAAGTTTATGAATACAGCAGTCAAAAAACTCGAAGAAATAATCGCTCATGCTGTCGATTGTTTCTCCAAAAACATACTCAAGTTCTGGCGCCTCTAACAGCAAACGCTTCAAGAATTTTTCCATTTGCAATTCTTTCCACGCACGCAACTTATTCCATACATCTTTGATAATTACTTCGTCTTGCGGTGTTAAAGGTACAGCTTCTGGAAGTTTAAATTCATCCTCAGCTTTATTCTCTCGACTCTGAATATTAAAATTTTGTTTATTATTTCCAAGCACTGTTACTGCGCTACCAGTTTCCTCATTGTTACTTTGGGTCAAGCGAGTTTTTATTTTTAGCTGCGGCGCTTCAAGCCATGTTGGGATAGCCCACTCCTGCTCACTACTACGCTGACCATTCAAACAATCCTGTGTAGCAAATTGTACCGTTGCTGCGTCTTGCCAAGGATGACTAATATCTCCTTTGCGATAGCACAAAGTAATAGCTATCGAACAGTCTCCTTTATTCTTGACATCAAGCAACCAGTTTGGTTGATTTCGAGTGAGCAAATCCTTTTGTAACAAAGGTTGCCCTTCATTTGAAATCACCTGTATGCGACATTTGTACTTGTAATTAGCTGAAGTAGGTAGGTCGATAGCGGACACTTCAGTTAAGTGGATAGTTCTCTGATTGCCATTTATCATGAAATTCAATTTCGCAGCTTAGAAGTTTGGTTGCCTGTGCAGCACACATGTTTAGTAAATATATTCTAATTTATTACCTCGTTATTTAACGAGGTTAAGTTACTAAGTTGACACATTTTCTTACTTTCCCTACCTTTCGTACTTTTCCTACTTTTTAATATTTATTATTGATTTCAAATTTTTCCTATTCTCTTCTCTGTGTCCTCTACGCCTGTGTGGTAAATATATACCCTTGGTTGTATTATCAGTGATAGTTGTAGTATTATTACCGTTTAAAGTTAAATTGTTTACACCATTTAGTTGACCTTGTAAATTCAATACGTCACTAACAAGGGTTAAATATTGCCATCTTGCCGTACAGATAAATTACCTTGGTTGCTAATTTGTGTTGGCCGTTGAGCGCCGTATTGTAAGATTCCTTTCATGAGGTACAATAAATTTAAATTTAGATAATTTCCTTATAAACAGGTACTGAACGCGACATTTTATTTTGTACCTTTTGTCGCGCGTCTTAAACCTTGACAATCAATGTCATTATTTAAGGAAATGCGGCTATTGTACGGAATATTTGCCACTAGTTCAGCATTGCCCTGCTTGTCAAGAACTAAAGATTGAGCTTCGATAATTGGTAGTTGATTATTCTCAATTTCTAATTCATTATTTCCATTACTTGCTATACTGCCAGTAGCGGTAGCTCGAAAATCTTGCAAAACTACTTGACCAAGCCGCGTTGTTTTTGGATTATCTGGTAGTCCTCCCCGTCCTGTGACTACAAAAGATGCATCTCCAGATGCTGGACAGCCTGCTGCAATTTGGTTGGTTGGGTCAGTTGGGACAGAAGGTAATTCTGTTAATCCCCTACTAGGGTCAACGTTTTCAATGTTGAAAATGATTGTACCGTTAATACCAAGCGCAGAACTGGCCGTGATATTACTTCTGTTAAAGCTCGGTTGGGCGCCGGACTCAAATCCATAAATGCCATTGGTGGTAATAGTAATGTTCCCACCTCTGCCAGTATACGCATTGCCAGTTATATTGCTATTTTCTATTGGTACAGCAACAACAAATCTAGAATTTATATTAATGTTACCGCCATCGCCGCCACCAGGAGCTTGTCCTGCGGTTGTGGAAATACTGCTGCCCCGACGTAAGAGTAATAAATCTGCTAAGTTCATAATTATATCGCCACCGTTACCTGAAGCAGTAGTAGCTAATACACGAGAATTATCATTTAGTTGTAAATTATTACCAATAATATCTATGGCACCTGCAATACCACCCTCTCCAGTGGCTTCGGTAGTGATAGCACTATTATTAATGTTTACAGAATTAGCATTAACTTGCAATCGCCCGCCCTCCCCATTAACGGTAGCAGCAGATACACGCGAGTTATTGCGTAAATTTAATGTGTTTGCAATATTAAGGTTAATGTTGCCTTCGGAGCCAGAATCGGTTTGGGCAGTAATTATACTACTATCTAGAGTTACATTGGTTGCCTTAACATGTAAATCTCCAGCATTTTGACTGTTAGCAGCTCGGACTGTTATTAGTCCTCCATCTCGTACTAATAGCTCTTTAGTATTAATACTTAAAAAACCTGCGTTTCCTTCCCTACCTAGAGCGCTAGAAGCTAGTTGGGCGCCATTACTAACAGAAAGAGAGTTTGCCGTCAGTTCGATTCCTTCAGCTTTACCGACTGCTCCAGGTTCCACATTACTGTAAATTCCACTATCGTAAAATCGGCTAATCCTGTCTAACAACACATCACCTTTAACTACAACCGAAATTTTACCTGCGTTTCCCTCTCCACGAACATTGGCAGTAATGCCTGCACCATTGGTTAGAGAAAGGGAACCCGCTTGAAAATCGATCTTTCCGCTGCTACCTACACCCACACCGTTAGTATTTCTAAGAATATCAATATTTGTATTACGGTTGATGTCAATATTGCTATATATACCACTGGTGAATCCCAGGCTATTTTCACCATCCGCGCGCGCGGCACCTGAGAGGTTGATTGTAATATCGCCTCCCTTGCCCTCTCCAAAAATACCCGTAGCAATTTGCCCGCCGTTGCTCAGGGAGAGGTTGCTTGCCGTTAGCTTGATGGCTCCACCGTCACCAATTACACCAGGAGCAACATTACTGGCAATCCCAGTGCCAAATCCTTTGCTCGTTTCCCCATCTAGCCGAACATCACCAGATACATTAATAGTGATATTACCTGCATTTGATCTTCCTTTTCCACCAGTAGCTGCGAGAATATTACCTCCCTTAGTTAGAGAAAGCGAACCAGCAGTTAGTTCAATATTTCCACCATTACCCACTGCCCCAAAGTCTACAGAACTAGAGATAGCACTGCCGAATCCGAAGCGGTTTTCTCCATCCAATTCGATGTTGCCCTTGGCAGTAATTTTTACGTTGCCTGCATTTCCTTCTCCAGTAACGCTGGAATTGATACGAGTCCCACTTTTTATAGACACCGAGTTGGCGGTCAGTTCAATATTTCCAGCATTACCCACTGCGCCACTGTTCACACCACTAGTAATCAAACTGGAAAATCCTTGGCGCCCTCCCCCATCCAACGAGAAATTACTACCAGCATTGATTGTAATGTTGCCTGCATTTCCTTGCCCAGCAGTGCTAGAACTGATTTGGGCGCCACCTAATACAGAAATCGACCCAGCAGTAACTTGAATACTTCCAGGATTACCTACTGCCTGCGAGTTTACTTCGCTAAAGATACCACTTGCTTCTCCTGCTATACTCTCCCCATCTAATTTGAGGTCAGATGCAACCTTAATGTTTATATTGCCCGCATTACCTCGTCCCTGAGTGCTTGCATTGATAAAACCACCATTAGTAACAGAAAGAGAACCAGCAGTTATTTCTATTGTTCCTGAATTACCCGTGCTGCCTTCAAGTACGCGCGTGCGAATACTACTGGTGTCTTGCTCGCTATTTTCCCCATCAATTTTAATTGCACCTGAAGCAGTAAGCTGAATATTACCAGCATTTCCAGCGCCAGAGGTTTCAGAAGTTAGGTCTGAACCTCTGTTAAGTTCTATTGTTTTTGCTGTTATTTCTATACCGTTAGCGTTGCCACTTGCTCCTTGTTCTACGTTACTTCTAATATTGCTATCTTCTGCTAAGAAGACTGACTCACTAGCTGCAACCGTCACTTTACCCGCATTACCCTGTCCATAAGTCCGTGCTATTAAGTTTGAGCCATTATTGATGAATATTGACTTTGCTGCTAGGGTAATATCACCCCCAGTTATACTAGGTACATTGGTATAGCTATTACTTAAAACGTTAGCGTTGGTAAATGAAATGTCACCATTGCTTTTTAAGGTAATATTTCCCCCTAATAAACCAAAAGAAGATAGGTCGGCACCATTGTTAAAGATAATGTTTCCTCCACTTAGTAGCCGTACATCTCCACCGTTATCAGAATATTTGTTATTAACTGCAATGGCAGAGGTATCAATACTACCATTAAGAGTAATACTACCTTTAGAGCCTATATTAACTGACCTACTTCCTGTTAGTCCGTTATTTAAAATCCCAATTGCCCCGAAAGTGTTGTTGATTTGAATATCTCCCTGTAAATTAGGGTTAGGGCGGTATTGATTAGTTAAAAATACTTGTCCTGATATTAGTGTATTTGCAGTGTTTGCAAATAAAATAGTACCAACTTTGATATCTGCACTTGTAGGAGTATTGGAGAAGTTTCTCGGACTGCCGAAACCAACGGCGCCTGTTGCTGGTAAGATAGGAGTACCAATAGCTGCTGGGTCTACTCCCGCACGGATATCTAGCGTTGGTCTAGCTTTACCGTCAATTGCAACAATTGTATTATCTGATAAAGTTATAGTTTCCTGTAAACCTTGATTAGCATCGGCGCCAGTAATTCTAATAAACTGGGGAATTTCAACTTTACCAGCGGCAATAATATGTAAAGAGGCGCCTATGTAACTACCGATTAAAACGTCTCCACCTGCTTTGATTACTGGGTCGTATAAACTAAATAATTCTCCTAGACCCCCCTCAGTCCCCCCTGTGAGGGGGGAGGTAATTAGGAAATTGCCTCTACTGGTATAATGGGCATCCCCAGATATAGGGTTGGCTGACCGTAAAGTTATATCTCCACCGGAGAAAAAACCGCTGTTTGGATGATTTAGGGCGAATATATCTAGCTTTTGATTTCCCTGAACTAGTAAATTACCACCAGCGGAGGCTATAAACGGTTGGGTTGTATTATCTCTGATTGTGGTATTATTACTGATTAAAGTTAAATTGTTTGCTGCATCAAGTTGACCCTGCAAATTCAATACGTCACCAACTAAAGTTAAATCTTGCCCCACAGATAAATTACCTTGGTTGCTAATTTGTCTTAAGGGTTGAATGGTGCCGTATTGTAAACCCGGTGTAACGTTAATTTTGAGTAAAGGTGGCGCCGTTGGGTTAGTAGCACTAAATTCATAGTTGTTAAAAATAAGACTATTTGCAGTTGTGGCAGTGAAAGAGCCTGCAACATCTAACTTCGCATTGGTGCCAAATATGATACCATTGGGATTGATTAAGAATAGGTTAGCGCCACCATTAACTCCTAATGTGCCAAATATACGTGAGATATTGCTTCCTGTAACGCGCGTAAGAATGTTATTAATACCTACAGGGTTGGCGAAATAAACTTGCTGCCCATTACTAACGTTAAATTCAGTAAAGCTATGAAAAAGATTATCATTGCGAATGGCGCCTCCTTCGATTACATCTTTTACACCAGAAGGAGTAACGCGAGACTTTTCGGCACCTAATGTTTTATCAGGGATTATCTGGGCAATAGTTTTAAAATTAAAGGCAGTAAATATAGAGCTAAAAATAAATAAAAATAATATTTCCCGTAACCAAGGCGATTTACGGATAGTTGTAATCATTCTCAACATTGTAAGTTTGGGATTTTAACATTAACTATATATATACCCTGATGGTTTAACTTTTAGCCTCTAAATAATACGTAGATAATTAATTGAGGTCAAATACCTTATAATTCTAGGAGCTATAACTTATAGGCATATCAAAATAAATTTATGGAATTGCGACATTTCTCTGAAGAAACGTTTCTAGGGCGGAATGATCGTATTTGTAACACTTGCCTTGGTGCCGGCTTCACGCCAAATCTGCATCTGTTTGCCGATAGCCATGCCTCAATGATTGCCCTCGTGACAGCAGGGCAAGGGGTAGCAGTTATGCCGAACGATGCAGAATCACTCCTTCATTCCAAAGTTGTATTTATCCCGCTCCACCATCCAATATACTATGCCCAATCAGTTGCCATGTGGAGGAAGGAAACACCATGCAAATCTTTAGATAAATTTTTAAAAATTCTGTTTGAGTATGTTTAATTATTTAAATATATCAATATCATGTTTTAAGAATTAAGCTACTTTTTTATGAATAACCTACTTTTCCCACCTTTCCTGCTTTTCAGCCCTATAAAAGGTGAAGTAGGGGCGCCGCAACCGCAGCGCCCCTACAATATCATAATTATGTATCTCTATCTAAAACAGATTTAAGTACTATGCAGTGAAAATTTTACCCGTATTATTGATGAAATTACTAGCAGTTTGGTTAGATACAACTGCAAGCAAATCATTACCTGCAGAAATACGTACACCGCTCGAACTGTCAGCAAAGCTCAAGTCATTAAGCAAGCTACCTACGAAGAAGCGACTTGACCCTAGTTGGAAGTTGTTGATAGTATCAAAGCCTTCACCAGTATTAAGCGCGACGGTCGCATCACCTGCACCTAAGAAAATGGTATTGAAACCAGTACCGCCGTCAATGAAATCACCACCACCGTTGCCGTAGATAGTATCATTGCCGGCGCCTCCGAAGATGATATCTGTTTGAGAACCTCCAAAAATTACGTCATCACCAGCATCACCAAGAAGGATATCTTTGCCACCATTACCGTAGATAGTGTCATTTCCAGCGCCACCACCAATGTAGTCATCAGTAGAAGCTCCAAAAAGCTGGTCATTGCCATCACGACCAAAGAGAGTGGTTGAGAATCCATTGCCAAAGATAATGTCATTACCCAAACCACCATTAAGAGTTGTAGTGCCACTGCTACCGTATAGAGTTTGATTGCCTGTTATGGCAGATGCAGTGACAGCCTCAGCTTTGAGGCTAACATTATCAAAGTCTACTTCAATACCCTCGCCATTGAGTTCATTAATTAGGTTGATAGTCAAGTTTTTACCAACAATTGACTCACTTGTGGCAGCAGTGAAGCTAATGGTGGAAGTAGCAAACTTGCCTTCTCCTATATTTAGAGAGTTGTTGTCAACAGCAACTATCTCATCACCAGCTCGCAATTCAACGCGATAGCCAGAAAAGCCAGCATAATCCAAGCCTGTAGCAATATCTGCACCCGTAGGATTGCCTACACCAACTGTCAAGGTGTAGCGAGTATTAGCAGCCACAACAGTGTCTAGAGTTTGAGCGATACCAGCAAAGCCACTGCCAGGTTTATCTATTAGGAATGCATAGCCAACATTTTGCCCGTCTGGTATTCCATTGGGGTAGTTGTCTGTAGATGGATTGAATGCTCCTACTGTCGAACTTTCATTAGTAATAACCTGTGGTATTGAACCGAAAGGATTATACAACTGCCAGCCTGGTGGAGGGGTGACAGTAAAGGTATTGTCTGCAAGAACAGGCTCTTCAAAGCTGGCATTGTCGATGTAGACAAAGGAACCAAATACATCTTTCAAGCGGAAACTAACGACTTGATCTGTTGCAGTTGTAAGTTTGCCAGTAGTTTGGTCAATTATGTTCACAGTATTGGCATTGCCACGATTTGCGATAGCTTCGCCTGCATTATTACTAACGGTGCTATTAGTGACAGTTAAGGTGTTGTTGTTGCTTCCAGGGCTGATTTCAATACCATCTTCACCGTTACCACTGATACCAACAGAAGACAAGTTGGCAATATTGTTGCTGCCATTAAAATCAACACCATCACCTGTGTTATTGCTGAAGCTGCCGTTGCTCGCAGTCAAGGTGTTAAAACCACCATCGAGTTCAATACCATCTTCACTGTTACCCGAAACATTGAAGTTCGTGAGGCTGACGTTGTTGTTGGCTGTGACAATATCAATACCATCACCTTTATTATTGGCAAGCTCAACACCACTGAAGTTAACCGTATTGCTACTGCCAGTATCGATATTGAACCCATCGCTCTCGTTATTGTTGAGGCTGCTATTACTGATGCTAATTGAGTTGTTGTTGCCGTCAACTTCAAATCCGTCTTCGGGTTCTAGTGCGGCGCCGACTCCGTTACCACTCAAACTGCTACCTGTGACAGTAACATTGTTGTTATTGCCATTAACATCAATCCCATCACCTGTATTCGCAGTAATACCAGCGTTGTTGATGTTTAAGGTGTTGTTGTTGCTTCCAGGGCTGATTTCAACACCATCTTCACCGTTACCAGTAATAGCAACAGAAGACAAGTTAGCGGTGTTGTTGCTGCCATTGAAATCAACGCCATCACCTTTGTTGTTGGTGAAGCTACCGTTGCTTGCAGTTAAGGTGTTAGAACCACCATCAATTTCAACACCATCTTCACTGTTACCAGAAATGTTGAAGTTAGCGAGGCTGACGTTGTTGTTGGCAGTGACAATATCAATACCATCACCTTTATTATTGGCAAGTTCAACACTATTAAAGTTAACCGTATTGCTACTGCCAGTATCGATATTGAACCCATCACTCTCGTTATTGTTGAGGCTGCTATTACTGATGCTAATTGAGTTGTTGTTGCCGTCAACTTCAAATCCGTCTTCGGGTTCTAGTGCGGCGCCGACTCCGTTGCCACTCAAACTGCTACCTGTGACGGTAACAGCATTGTTGTTGCCATTGACATCAATACCATCACCTGTATTCGCAGTAATACCAGCGTTGCTGACGTTTAAGATGTTGTTGTTGCTACCAGGACTGATTTCAATCCCATCTTCAGTGTTACCACTGATACCAATTCCAGACAAGTTGGCGATATTGTTGCTGCCATTAAAATCAACACCATCGCCTGTGTTATTGCTGAAGCTGCCGTTGGTTGCAGTCAAGGTGTTAGAACCGCCATCAATTTCAACACCATCTTCACTGTTACCAGAAACGTTGAAGTTAGCGAGGTTGATGTTGTTGTTAGCCGTGACAACATCGATACCATCACCCTTATTGTTAGCAAGCTCAACACTATTAAAGTTAACCGTATTGCTGCTGCCAGCATCGATATTGAACCCGTCGTTAGTATTGTTGTTGAGGCTGCTATTGCTAATGCTAATTTTATTGTTGTTGCCATCAACTTCAAACCCGTCTTCACCGTTACCTGCCAAGGTGACACTGGAAAGGTTTAAGCTATTACCACCGGAATTAACATCGATACCATCGCCTGTATTGTTGATGAAAGAACTACTGCTGACGTTAACAATGTTGTTACCGCCTTCATCAAAACTCAAGCCATCTGTACCATTTTTAACAAAGCTACTGTTGTTTATATTGATAATACTGTTTGTAGCATCGGCTTCCACACCATTGTCGCCGTTGCCAGTTACACTTACCCCAGAAAGCGTGATACTGTTGTTATTGCCGCCAATATCAATCCCATCATTTGCATTATTACTCAAGATGCTATTCGTAAGTGTCAGGTTACTATCACCTCCAATAGCGATTCCATCTTCACCATTAGCAATGGTCAATCCATTAATTATTACATTTGCGTTCTTGATGAAGAAGTTATCAAAGGAACCGTTCCCTGCAACCGTTACTCCATTACCGTTAATAATTAGGTCATCAGTAATTTCCAACAGCCCAGTTAAGTCAATTTGAAAGCCTGATGCCAGGTTGAATGTAATCGTGTTTTGTCCAGCTTGACTGTTCGCTGCGTTGATTGCTTCCCGCAAAGTGATGGCGCCATCTGTGGCACTAATTACATCTACAAGGCTGTTAACAACGAAATTAGTGCTAATTGGTAATTCACTTATCGTAAGAGGCACCAGTTTTGCTGTTGGGCTGGGGGCATAGTTTACACCTTGAGCCAAGGCTGTAGTGAAGATTTCATTGGACTCTATGGTTGTGTCCACTAACGCACGCGAGACAAGCTTTGCCTCGGTTACACCTTCTGGTACCGTCACCCGATAGCCGATTGAGACACCATTGTCAACGATAAACTCGAAGCCACTAATGTTAGTGCTGCCTTCGATGTTGTACTGGATATCACCGGGAGCCGGATCGTTATTATCCAGAATCGGCAAATTCAAAATCAACCCACCAGCAGGAGCAGGTTCACTCAGATTAAAATTCCAGGTAAACGTTTCTCCTTCTTGGACGATCGTTTTGTCTGCGGTAAAGCTAACAAATGGAGTCCCATCTGGAATTCCACCAGCACCTTCTGTCGGAGTACCCACTGGGTCGTCAATTGTGAACGATACCAGCTTTTGAGTTGGGTCAACAGCGTAGTTTGAACTTTGAGCTAGGGCGACTGTGGCAATCTCGTCAATATCGACCAAATTATCCAAAGCTCCCCGATTAACTAATCTGGCTTCAGTGGCGCCTTCTGCTAGGGTAACTTGGAATCCAACCACAGCAAGCTTTTCACGCACCACTGCAAAGTTCGTTACATTAGTGCTACCTGCAATATTAAAATTGATATCGCCTGGAGATGGATCATTGTTATCTAAAATAGGGATGTTCAGAGTTAGTCCACCAGCAGGTACGGGCTGATCGAGTCTGAAGAACCAGCTAAATTCCTCTCCTTCTTGGATAAAGGTTTTGTCGGCTGTGAAACTAACGAGCGGTAAATTGGTAATTGGTGAATTAGAGTTTTGGGTCATGTTTAATTTTCCTTGATTAACAGTTATTTACAAATGAGCAGATTCTGCTACTTTTTGATAAAAGTAGCAACGGGCAAGCTTGTAAAAGCGAAAACTAAAATTTTTCTGCATTAAATAATCGCTTACAGTTAGCTATAGCGTTTCCTAAACGGGTGAGGTACAGACAAATCTTTCCTACGAAAATAAGTAGCTTTAAAAATGTACTTGACTAGGCTGGGAAAGGCTATAATATACATCTAAAATTTCACTAATGATTTATCGGATGCACTCATAAATTTTAGAATGTATAAAATTTGAAATAATTTCGCTAACAAAGCAATTATTGAAAAATATCAGTCAATGATATTCAGTAATGGTGTTTGGTATTTTCACCACTAGTTAATTTTAGTGTGACTCAAACTCGAAGTCATTAAACTGGGGAAATTATATATGTAACTATTTTTTGATTACATACAACTTATAACATAGACAATTAAAAATATTATGGCAATCATTGTAAAGTTTTTATGAAGTGGGTTAAACAAACAACTTTTGATTTATTTTTGGAAAGCATAATTCAAGCTGGATTGTATACATAACAAGGCGATACAGTCTTTAATAAGTGCTAACTTAGCTTTAAACTTGTCTTTTTTTTTGATTAAAATATATTATTGATACTACCTTTAGTGTAAGAGTTTAATTTTATTTCTACTTTTCCTACTTTTCCTACTTTTTTCCTTTTATTGGTTTAACAAATATATTTGTATCTATTTTTCCTACTTTTATTACTTTTATTACTTTTTAATTATTTATTAACCTATATTTTGCACCATTATCAACAAGGCTAAAAAACCGGGGTTCTTGCTTCATGTTTTGCAATGAACCCTAATTTTTTACTGATATACCTAGTTTTTGTTTGAGGTAGATTCCATCTTTGTAGAGATGCTATTCAATTAGGTCTCTATACCATTTACCGAGATGGCTAATGTGCTATAATTATAATTCAGTAATTAAATAAATTTTTAAAATTTGACATTGCTTGTTTACGGACTGTAACATTCGAGTCACTTAGCACCTAAACTAAAAATTAAATGAGCAATTATCGGTACCAAGTTGGTGGTTGTTTAGCCACTGACAATTTGAGCTATGTAGAGAGACAGGCTGATGTTCAGCTTTATGAAGCCTTAAAACAAGGTGAGTTTTGCTACATCCTGAACAGCCGACAAATGGGCAAATCTTCACTAATGATTAGAACGATGCACCGTCTGCGGCAGGAAGGTTTTAAAACGGCGACTATCGATATGACGAATATCGGTAGTGAAAACGTGACTCCAACTCAGTGGTACAAAGGAATTATCAGTGAAGCTCTGTCAGATTTTCAAATATATGGAAAATTTAATTTAAAAACTTGGTGGCAGCAACAAGAAGATGTATCTTTACTTCAAAAATTAAATCGATTTATTTCAGAATTATTATTGGTACACTTTAGTAATGACAATTTATTGATATTTATTGATGAAATTGATAGCGTTAGAAGTCTTGATTTTCGTGTTGATGATTTTTTTGCGTGGTTGCGTTTCTGCTATAACCGCCGAGCAATGGCGCCAGAATATAATCGTATTACCTTTGCTCTATTTGGGGTGGCAACACCATCTGATTTGATACAAGATAAAAAGCGCACTCCATTTAATATTGGTAAAGCAATAGAATTAAAGGGCTTCACGTTAGAACAAGCCCAGCCGTTAGCTCAAGGATTAGATATTCAAGGATATAATGCTGGGGCAGTTCTCAAAGAAATTTTAGCTTGGACAAGAGGACAGCCTTTCCTCACACAAAAACTTTGTAAGTTAGCGGTGTTATCGAGCCAAGAAGCTCCGGAAGAACTAACTCTCAATGACGAAAAAGTTTGGGTAGAAACTATTGTCTCGTCACAGATTATTAATAAATGGGAACAGAACGATAACCCTGAGCATTTACGCACAATTCGTCATCGCCTTTCATTTGACGAGCTTCGGGCTGGGCGCCTGTTAGGTATATATCAACGTATTTTAACTGGTAAATATGTAGAATATGATGATAGTCAAGAACAAATTGAGTTACTTTTATCGGGCTTAGTTGTTAATGAAAATTCTCAACTCCAAGTTAAAAACCCAATTTATGAAGAAGTTTTTAACTTGGCATGGGTTGCCAAACAAATGGAAAATCTCCGCCCCTACGCTCAATATTTTAAAGCGTGGATTGCCTCTGGCCAACAAGATGATTCTTGTTTACTCAAGGGTATAACATTGCAAAAAGCGCTTGCTTGGTCGCATAATAAAATGCTCAGTGATTTAGATTATCGTTTTCTTGGTGCCAGTCAAGAATTTGCAAAACGAGAGATTGAGAATGATTTATTAGCAGAAAAGCAAGCAAGGCTAATTGAACAAGAAAAAGCTTTATTTGCCGTGCAATGTGCGAGACAAGCACATCAAATTCTAGCTTCCGCGCGCAAAACTGCTAAAACAAATACTCAGACATTAACTTTAGGTAAACGTTGTATAATTTCGATTGCCTCTATCGTTGCTGGTGGAATAATTATTTTGCGTTTGACTGGACTACTTCAGGGTATGGAATTAACAATACTAGATAGATTTTTTCAAGCGCGTCCACCAACTAAAATTGAGCGCCGTATCACAGTTATTACGATTAACGAGCAAGATATTCGCCAAATCGGTAAATATCCTTTGACAGATAAACTATTAGTAAATGCTTTGCAGACGTTAAAAAGATATAAGCCATCATCGATTGGGCTTGCTTTATATCGAGACTTACCTGTAGAACCTGGCTATCAGGAATTAGTACAAATATATAAAACAACTCCAAATCTCTTTGGCATTGAGAAAGCAGTAGGTAATCGAATTGCGGCACCGCCAATTTTAGATGAATTAAATCAAGTAGGTCTTGCCGACCAAATTTTAGACTTTGACGGTAAAGTTCGCCGCGCGCTGCTTTCAGTGGAAGATAAACATAAATTACGGTATAATCTCGGTCTACAATTAGCATTAGATTACCTAGAAAGGAATGATATTACCTATAAATCGCTTCCTAATAATCAACTGCAAATAGGAAAAGCCGTCCTGATTCCCTTTGCAGCGTCCGACGGCGGATATGTACGGGCTGATGAAGGAGGCTATCAAATATTGCTTAACTATTACGGTACTCAAAAACAGTTTCAAACCTTTTCAATTACCGATTTATTAGCCAATCGTTTACCACCAGATACAGTGCGTGATAAAATTATTTTGATTGGCTCAACAGCAGAAAGTACCAATGACTTTTTTCAAACACCCTACAGTAGTCGAATTTTTGATTTTCCACAGCGTATGGCAGGAGTATTTATTCATGCCAATATTACCAGCCAGATATTAAGTGCGGCTTTAGATGGGCGCCCAATGTTGCGAGTTTTGCCAGAATGCATGGAATGGATATGGATATTGCTATGGTCAGGGGTAGGAGCTGCACTAAGCTGGCAATTTGTCTCTCCTAAATTAATAATCATGACTACAATAATAGCAATAGGAGGACTTATAACAATTGCCTATCTTGCTTTTTTAGAAGGTTGGTGGATTTCTGTAATTCCGCCAATAATTGGATTAGTAGTTGCTGCTCAAATTCTACCTATTGTTACTGCTAAACACTTAGAGAAAATTCAATTGCGCCAAACAGTCGAGTTGCTAATCGCGATTACGAAAGAACAACCAAGCGCTGGCACTATTGCAATTGAATATCTCAAGCAAGCCGAAAGCCAAGACAACCAAGAATTAATAGAGCGAACGTTGGAAAATAGTCGTCAATCTTAATTACTACAAAGTTCTCTATCTGCCTCTTCAACTTCTGCGTTTGTTTGCAAATAGTCTCGCACCCAATTGCAGCCGTATTCTAACAAGTTAAGATTAAGAACGCGCGGTAAATTCCAAATAATTAAATTATTGTCTTCACCGACTGAGGTAATATAACTACTATCGGGGCTAACGGCAACCGCGCGTACTGCACCACTATGTCCTATTAGCGTTTCTAGTAACGCACCATCAAGTTTCCAAAGTTTGACTGTTTTATCACCCCCTGTGACGATAATGTTTCCGTCAGGACTAAAGGCAAGTCCACAAACTGCTCCATTATGAGCGGCGATAGTTTGTAAAAGTGTACCATCACGGCGCCACAGCTTAACTATACCATCGCTACTTCCTGAAGCGAAAATTTGATTGTCAGGGCTAAAAGCAACTTTACAGACTAAAGATTTATGCTCGGTTAATGTGGTTAGCAAAATACCATCAAAAGTCCATATTTCAATGGAACTTTCACCACTGGCAACTACAAAAATACTACCATCTGGACTAAACGCAATTCGTCGCATCGTTGAACCATAGCTAGTTAAACTTTTTTGTAAAGTACCGTTTTGATTCCAAAATATAATCGTATTATCGGCACCTACAGAAACAATACTCTCATTATTAGGACTGAAAGCAACGTCCCAAACTAATGTATTATGTCCACGTAGAGTATGAAGCAATGCACCGTCCAAACTCCAAAGTTTTACAGTGCTATCGTTACTTGCCGTAGCAATAGTTTGAGTGTTCTGGTTTAAAGCGATGCTAAATATTGAAGCATCATGCCCAATTAGCGTTGTTAGCAATTTACCTTCTCGGCTCCAAATTTTTACAGTATAATCGAGACTAGCGGTAGCAATAATTGAACTATCACAAGCTATAGCAACATTCCAAATTGGAGCGTTATGGGCAGTAATCGTTTTGTTGATTTCCGAGCGAAATTTCCAGACACGGATAATTCGTTCTGTAGTTGCCGATACGAGATAACTGTTATCGTGGCTTAATGCTAATCTTTGAACGGCGCCACCTGCACCTGTGAGAATGGATAATTCCGTGCCATTAATATCCCAAATTTTAATTGTTTTATCATAGCCTCCAGAAATAATAGTACTACCATCAGAGCTAATTATTAAACTAGCAACTCCATTACTCAACGCAGTAAGAATTTTTTGCGGTTGAGGAGCCATCTCCGTGCGGGGGTTGGGAACGTTGAGGAGAATGGCGTGTGTAGTTATCAAATCGTTAATATTCCAATACTTAATAGTATTATCGAGACTAGCAGTAATTAAAGTTTTACCATCAGGAGTAAAAGCAAACTGAGAAATCCCTGCATCGTGTGCTTGCCAACTATTAATTAAACTGCCGTCTCGGCGCCAAAGTTTTATCGTCCCTTCGCCACTGGAAGCAAACATCTGACCATTAGGGGTAAAGGCAATACAACCAACAAAAGCATCATGACCTTTCAAGGTTACTTCTGGTGAATTAGAAAATTGCGTTGTGTTATCTCGCTTCCATAATTTGATAGTTACATCATCACCTGCTGAAACAATAATTTCACCATCGGGACTAAATGCTATTGCCCGAACTGCACCCTCATGTGCTTTTAAACTTTGATAATAATGAGTTTCAAAATCACTTGTAGAAAGGCGCCACCAAAGTTTGATAGTGCCATCTTCGCCTCCGGATGCTAATATCTTATCATCGGGACTAAATGCTAATCCCCATAGCGAAGGAGATTCAGAGTGGAGTGTTTTTAATAGCTTACCGTCTCGTCTCCAAAGTTTAATTTTACTATCATAGCTAGCAGAGGCAATTATATTACCATCAGTAGTAATAGTAACTTTCCAAACCTCACTTTGATGTCCTGATAAATGATTGCACTCAGTAGCTCCATATACTGCTTGCCTAAGTACAGACTCGACTTGATTTGAGATTTCTGATTCTAATTTTGAATTGATTACAGCAAGTTTTTGTAGGCGCCGTTTAGCTTTGATTGCTTGTACCAGTGCATCTAAACGCTGGCTTGAGGCAAATAAAGCATCAGAGGTTTTAGCTATTGCTTTGATTTCATTAATTTGTGCTTCTTGCAATGCATTTGTGACGGCGCCTAGCCATAATTGCTGTAACCGAGCTGTACGCTCTTCTTGCTTTAACCGTGCTGCAACTTCTTTTGCACGCTCTGCCTCAAATCTGATTTCAGCTTCTTGTCGGTCTAATTCTTCACTTTTAGCTAAAAATTGATAATCTAAATCGTTTAAACTTTTGCCTTGTGCCCAAATTTGAGCATCTTTTAATGCTTGTCCTCGTAGCAAACGAGATTTATCAGTTTGATTAGAGGCAACCCAAGCATCAAGTACCTGAGAATAAGGACGTAAAGAAGCTAATTGTTGTTCTACCCAATTTAAATTAAACACCTCTTCATATATACGATTTTTAACATATAGAAAACCTTGGTTTTTAACTACTAAACCACTTAAAAGTAGTTCTACATGTTCTCGACTATCATCGCATTTGGGATTCTGTGCTTGTAGAATTTGTTGATAGATTCCTAACATCCTGCCCGCGCGCTGTCCATTTAGCTCAATTCTGTCACGAATTGTTCTCAAATGCTCTGGCTCGTCCTGAGATTCCCAATAATAAATAATATATTTCCTAATTATATTTTCTAGCCAATTTTTTTCACTATCTAACGGTATAATTATTTTATGATTAGTATCATTATTATTTAATTTAGATATTAAATAACATATTTTTTGAGTTAAAAATGGTTGTCCTTTAGTCCAGTTTAATATTTCCTTCATTAATATAAGAGGAGAAGCAGTAACTTTACCTAAACCATTAATTAATGGAGCAACCTCATCTAAAGTAAATCCGTCTAAAGGAATTGATTGACCAATATTAAAAGGAGTTTTGGTTCTGTCTTGTATTAAATCTGAGGGGGTTGCTACTCCAAATAAAGCAAAGGTTATACGCTTATATTCATGATTAATAGCTCGCTGGTTATGGCAAAAGCGAATCAGCGCAAAAAAATCATCTACAGAGAAATCCAAACCAAGAATACTGTCAATCTCATCTATAAATATAAAGATTCTTTCTTGCGGAAAATGAACTAGTAGTAATTCTTCAATAAATAATCTAAGCTTTGATAATAAAGATATGTCTTCTTGTTGGCTCCACCAAGATTTTAAATCAATTTTGTTAGATAATCTTAAACCTAACCATAAATAGCTTACTACAGTTTTATACCATTGAAGTGGAGTAATATTTGAAGTTCCAAGAATTGACATATCAATGACAATACACTTAAAACCTTCTTGTTCTAAACGATACTTTGTACTAATAAGCAAAGAAGATTTGCCCATTTGTCGAGAGTTGAATATGTAGCATAGCTCCCCCTGTTTTAGCGCTTTTTCTAGTTGAGAATCTGCTTGGCGCCTGACATAGCTAGGTGCATCAACCGTCAGACTACCTCCGAATTGGAAAGTATAATTGCTCATAGTTTATATTTTATATAAATTTTGGGCATGTAGAGACACGCGGTATGCTCCGGCGCCTAACAACTACAAAAATCTATTTATTTGCCTCAGACATTAATGCATCAAGTCCCTCTGATTGCAAAATGTTTTTCCACAAAGTTTCTAGCTGTGCATCTAATGGGCGCTGAAGTCTTGCTTTTATTATTCTATCTAACATATCGTACCAAAACCCTTCCTCGGCAAACCATGTAATCTGCCCAATTATAGATTTTTGTTTTAGTTGCTTTTCCACAGAGGGTGTGAGTGCTACTCGCTGTACCCAACCTTGAAATATAGGGTCATCGGGTTGTAAGTTATTTCCACAAACTACTGCTAAAGACCATTGATAATTTTGACCTGGAACTAGCGCTTTTTGATCTGAAGGTAAGGAGAAACGAACGATACCACCAGAATTTATTGGTAAAAATGCTCTTTGATAAGACTTCCGAGCTTCATCTTGAAACGCGATTACAACTCTCTGTGCTTTTGTTTGACGTGGCAGTTTAATATATATAGATGGACGCTCCTCATATGTTAACCCAAAGTTACCGCGCGGCATTAAAGCTTGAATCGTTTCCTCGTTTGCACATCTTAGTCCATCACGAGAACCGGCGCCGGAGCTATCTTTTGGTTTACTCGTCTTTGGTGGCTTAAATTTAGCTTGAATTGTAGGTTTTGGTAAATTTGTTCTTGGTATGGATTCAGCGCGCGTTGATGTTCCTATTATTAATAGTGGCATTAACGATAGACTCAAGGTTAAAAACTTGAAGAAATTGCAGGAATTCGTGACAAACATGCATTTACAAAGAATCGCGAGTTGACTTTATAGCTTTGCTGTAATAAACAAATTACTTTTTGCCTAATGTCAGCAACGCCAAACTTATTCTTTGTTTATACTTTATTATCCGGAGATTTGATAAAAATAGCTCATAAGAATCCCCCCAACCCCCCTTAATAAGGGGGCGTGTACACACAAGTCTCTTTTTCTTCTCTTTCTTCCCTTTGTTTGTGTCCTTCGTACCTTTGTGGTTCAATAAAGAGATAAACCACAAAGAACACAAAGGGCACAAAGGGGGATTCAAAACTCATATATTATCGCCAATTACCGACTAAAACAAATCCAGACCAGTAGTAAGGATGTTTGTATTGAGGTGAGTTTAATAAAGATAATTGACTTTTGCGTAGTGCTTCAGCTTTACTCATGCCCCCTTGAGTAAAATTGCGGTAAAATTCTGTGATAAGTTGAGAGGTAGAATTATCTTGTACTGACCAAAGCGTTGCTAGTGTACTTCTGGCGCCAGAGCGTATAGCAACCCCTGCTAATCCTAAAGCTGCTCGGTTGTCACCTTTGGCAGTTTGACAAGCACTTAACACTAACAGTTCGATGGGTTCACGAAGTCGTAGAGCAGCACTTTTACCTTGTCCTCTCAGCACTTGGTCTAAATCTTTAACTTTAATACGACTGTCCCAAGTCAACAGGAAAGTATCTTCAGCTTTAGAACTAAATTGACCGTGGGTTGCAAGATGAATTATAGAATATGGTGAAGCCTCAACTCGCTTTTCAAAGTTAGCTGTTGTAAAGTTTTGATTTAATAAAGTTTTAGTCGAAACTTCAGTGGTAACTTGTTCAATCTCTCTTTCTACACCAGGTAAAGCGGAGAAACCTTGTCGTGACTGCACTAAACCTCCAGCTAACGCTGTTAGTTTTTTTACGGTCAGCGCGCGTGATTCCAAAAGCTGCAATCCTGGGGTAAGGGCAATGTTATAACGCTCTACTATATATTGTTTGCCATCGTGGAGAACAGCCATTGGTAAAGAGCGTAAAAATCCATCAAGGACAAATACTAAAGTTTTAATCCCTTGACGCTCTAGTTCTGCGATACCAGGACGCAATAACCAATCATAAACTTTCTGTGCAGCAGGTAATATTTCTTCTGGTAAAAAAATCGGATTCAATGATTGTCGTAATTCTTCAAACACCTTTTCGGCTGCTTGTGATGATAAATTAGTACCATAATGCTGTAAAGGTTTTCCAGGAAGCGAGAGAACTACTTCTAAACGCCCGTCAAGAATGATAGGATATATTACCGCTGAGGAAGAGTCGATGGCATCAACTGGTTGAGCTTTGTAAGTTAAGCAGGCTTGACGAAAAAAGTTTTCTAACTCCGCAACTTGTAACCCCTCAATTACCTCTCTAGAGCGTTGTAGGTGTTGTTGTCTTGTAGTTTCAGGCAAGTTATCAACATTTTGTAATAGTAACTGTACTAGCTGGCGATATACAGGTTCTACCTCTTCCCTAAAAGAAAACTGCACATTAGAATTTATCGCTACTAAGTCCTGGCGCAGCGACTGTAAAATATTGACAGCTTGGTCGTATGATGTAATCGCTGATTGTAATTTACCTTGCGCGCGTAGTATTCGTCCCTGCTGCCAATAAATCGGCGCCGTTATATCTGCTGCCTGTATAGAATTAGCTATAGACAGTGCCTTATTAGTTAATGAAAGAGCATCTGACCATTGCTTATTTTGTTCGTATAAATGCCCTAATTCTCCTGAAGCATAAGCTTCTGCTCTTGAGTCTTGTAATGAGTTCGCTTGTTGCACCGATGTCGCTAATATTTGTGCAATGTCTGTAACCAAAGATTTATCACCAATGATAGATGACAATTTCATCATACTTTCCGCCAAATTAACTTGAGCGTAAACAGTCGCGCGACTAGGAGGTAAATTATAAACATGCTTTTGAATTTGGGGGAGTATCAGGAGCGCTTTGTCTGTTTGCTTGGCGCCAACAAAGATACTAAGTTGATTAAGTTCAGCTTCTACCCTTGTATAAGGATTTACTGCGGTGTTAAGTGCTTGTTGATAAAATTTTAACGCCGTATCAGTATCCGCCATTGCAAGGGCAGTATTTCCCAACCTAAAGTGAGTTTCCCCGATATCAGATGTCGAATTGAGCTTTTGGGCAATGGCTAAAGCTTTCAGCAAAACAGCTTGAGATTCTTGTAAATTCCCCATTAATTGTTCTATAGTACCAAGACTATGTAACAAAGAGATTTTAAGCGTTGAGTCTTTTAAATCTGTCAAGTCTTGCTTTGTAAGCTCTAACACTGTTTGCGCGCGTCGGTAAAGTCCTAAAGTTTGTAAAGCTTGAGCTTGATTAATTTGTGTGCTTATAATTCCTGTTACATCCTTGAGAGAACGATAACGGTTCTCTGCTTGTCTCCAAGTTTCCAGCGCAGCTTCTGAATTACCTCGATTAAATTGAAAGCTTCCTTGGGTGTTAAGAACTTGGGCATATAGTAAGGAGTCATTAACTATTTTAAGAAGGTTTTGTGCAGTAGTTATAGCTTTTTGTGCAGCTTCCCATTTTCCCAAGTCTTGATAAACAATTGCAAGATAGTTATAAGTCAATGCTTGATTACGTTGCTCTCCTTTTTGTTGAAATATTTTAACCGCTTGCTCCCAAGTTTGCGCTCCGGCAGTAAACTTTCCCGCATCATAGAATTGTTTACCTTGTTCAAGAAGAGAAAGCGATGATTTTTGATGGGAAGGATATTCTGAATAAGCTGGTGAAATAGTTATAATTAGCAAAAAAGTTACTAAAACTAAAACTAGGCACCTTATTGTACTCACAGACATTATTAAACAGGTTTTGATAGACTTATTAATTCTAGTAACAATTCTCTGTGCGCTCTGTGTCTCTGTGGTTTAAAAGTATTTTATATTACCTTATTAAGCACAGATTACACAGAGAGGAATTTGGCAAATGGAAAAGATTGTTAAATCATATTTAAAACAGGATACATATTAACACGATTGTGTCCCTTGCGTTTTGCGATAAACAGCGCATCTTCAGCAGCAGCAATAAGCATCCCGCTTGTGTTATGAGCATCGGGTATTGTAGTTGCAATCCCCAAGCTAACAGTAAGAACAGGCGCCGGGAACCCGTCCCAGTCAAATTGCGTGCGCTCAATTTGTAATGCTTCTACTTGACATCGAATATTTTCGGCAAGTTCTAACACTGTAGTGGTATCAGTTTGAGGCAATAGTGCAGCAAATTTTGTATCATAGTATGCGATAAGAGTTGCCTGATGTTGCAAGCAGTTTATGATACAGTTACCTATTTTTTGTAAACTTTCATTTCCAGCTTGAATACCGTTTCGGTCGTTGTATATCTTGAAGTAATCAATTTCACATATGATTAAATACAATGGTGTCATTGCTGCTTGCCACTGAAGCCACTTAGCTTCAAGATATTGGTTGAAGTAGTATAGATTAACAAAATTACCTAGTACATCGGCTTCAGTCAAACGCACGTATTTTTCTGGCTCTTGTTCGTAACTGTTCAGGGGGCGCCTTGATAAAGCTAATGCTAAATTTTGCTTTTCCAACTCTTGGCAAAAATAAAACCTGTACAACTCGCAACTAATACAAGCTCGATTACCATCTAACTGCACTAGTCCCATACTTTCTAATTTGTAAGCAGTAATAGCATCTAACTCAACTGCCTCATCGGACGTTAATAATTGGTGCATCGCTGACATTAATCTTGGTTCAGCAACGAGCAAGTTCAAGAGTCCTCGTAGGTGCTGCTTATAAATGCTTGTAGAGACGCGATTTATCGCGTCTTCAGCGAATGCGTCTTCACCTAGTAATACATCAAGCGTAATGTTTTCCTGACACAGATGATAAAGCGCTAAAGCTACAAGATAAGGATGTCCACCAACCATTAATTGTAGTCTTTCAAGATATAAAGCTCCTGTTTCTGAAGCTGCCCAATTTAAATCGTAACGCTGTGCTAAAGTCTGTACCTGTTCTAAGGTAAACGGTGGTAATTCAACAGTGATTCCAACGTTGAAAGGAGATTGATTAATTTTTAATTCAATATAGTTTTCTGTCGAGTGAGCCATCACTAACCGAAGTTTTCGCCATATATCAACGCGCTGCGCTGTCTCATGCCAATATCGCAGCATGGCAAGAAAGTCTATTGCAATATTTGGATACTCAAAAATTCGATTGAGTTCGTTAAAAACTAAAACCAGTGGACTATCAATTTGTTGGAGTAAATATCTCTCAAAGTAATTTTTACAACTCACCTTGCTGCCGATATCTTCATCCCAATAATCATCTAATTTAGGCGCCAGATGTAATTGACTACTAATATTGCCACAAAACCAGCGCAAAAATTTATCGAGCTTGGTAAAAAACGTGGTGTCAATTTCCTGAAAATCTAGGTAGACAGTTTTGTAGCCAGAAGTTTGAGCATGAGCGATGACGACGTTAAGGAGTGAGCTTTTTCCCATCCGCTTGGGAGCTTTGACGCGAACAAGAGATCCGGGTTGATGAAGGGTTGCATTTATCAGCTTTTCAACTGGGGGACGGTTGATGTAGAAAGGAGAATCAAAAGCTAAAGGGCTACCTGGATATCTAACAAAAGTTTCTACTGTTGAAGAAGGAATATATCTGCTTATAGATGCCTTATTAATTAATTGGGGTAAAGTTTGAGCATTACCACCGTTGCTTTCATCTTGATAGTATTGCTTTAATATCAATTGGAAGTTCTTCTTTGTAACCCTTCTTCCTGCTGCCTCTGAGAGTGATTTCCATAGTACTGAGCCAACTTCTTTAAAGTAGTTGCTACCATATCCAGAATTTTGCGCCATATCTTGATAGCCAGATCCTTGCCACGATTGAACGAGTATTAATTGTTCTAAAGGAGCAAGTTGCCGTTTAAGTAAAACTTTCTCTACCACTTCTAAAACTTGATTTGCGTCCATAATAATGTTATGAATATCTGGGATAAATTAGCAGAATCGCAACCGTTCCACATGGTAGTCACGGTTAGTTATTAAGTAAGTAAGATTAAGGAAAGCCGTGGTAATTAAAGGAACAGTTAATATATAATTTTTCATTTAAAATACGTATCCAGGCTTTGGGGATAAGCTATATTGCCCGCAACGGCGCTTTGACTTTACGCTAACTGACTCTTGTCTGATTCTGGATAAGATATTAAAACTCTTTCCATCAATAACTTGTAAAAACAAACACACTGGCTCTTATTAAACCACTTTTTGTCTGAAAAATAAGTATATAAAATTCATACCTTAATAGATATAGCTTCTACTGACCAAGCATTTTAAATACAAATGGGCTTGCGCTTAGTTACTTAGCGTGTTTCCTACCTATTTGGATGGGATGATTATCATTAGCTTTAATACCACACATGTTTCCAAAAGTCAATATAGTAAAGTAATGCTCTTGTTCAAAAAATTTTTTACAAACACAATAATGATTTTAAGATAGCTATATAGCCAATTTTTGAGGTCTAAATACAATATTATATTAACTAACTATTAAATTTTGTAGCCGAAAAATTAATAATGATTACTATAGCCATTTTCTATAGATTGCGTGACGCTCCTACACTCACCGGGAAGGTGTGGAAGCCTCACTTAGTTAGAATACCGAACCACATAGGAGAGCATTAAATTATTTGTGATGGTGGAAAAATGTCAAGTATTGAAGAAACAATTGATTTATGTCAAGACTTAATTCTTGAAAAAACTGGGAAATTGCTCAGTTTTATTCAAAAAGTTATACTACGCGAATCTTTAACTCAAACTAAAAAGACTTATGCTAAAATCGCGGTAGAGAATAACTACTCTGAAAATTATATTAAGCAATTTGTCGCTCCTAAATTATGGCAATTACTTTCAGATACTGTTGGTGAGAAAGTTAATCGAACCAATTGTGATGCAGTATTAAAAGAACGCTTAGAAAGTTTATCTTCTGTAAATGTATTACGGGATAATCAAGCATATAGAAGAATTTTAGAATTGCCTGAAGGATCTGTTCCTTTACTGTCTCCATTGTATATTGAGCGAGGTATCGAACAAATTTGTTACCAAGAAATTCTCCAACCAGGAGCATTTATTCGCATCAAAGCTCCAAGAAAAATGGGCAAGACTTCACTGATGGCAAGAATTCTTGCTCACGCTGACTCTAAAAATTATCATACAGTGCGCTTGAGCCTATATCGCGCAGAAACAGAAATTTTTGCTTCATCTCATAAATTTTTGCAATGGTTATGTGCAAATATTAATTTACAGTTAGGTTTAAAATCAAAGATTTCTGATTTTTGGGATGAGGATATTGGTGCTTTAATGAACTGCACTATTTATGTTCAAGAATGTTTATTAAATCACATTTCTAGCCCACTCGTTTTAGCCTTAGATCAAGTTGAACAGTTATTTGACTATCCCAACCTTGCTCGTGATTTCTTTGCATTGTTACGCTCGTGGTATGAAGAAACTAGAGATCTTTCGATATGGAGAAAATTACGGTTGCTGATTGTTAACTCAACTGACACATATCTTAATTTTAAAACTAATAAATCTCCCTTTAATATTGGATTAGCAATTGAGCTACCACCTTTTACAGGGATGCAAGTAGAAGATTTAGCAAAACGTCACCGACTTCAACTGACATCTTCTGGTTTTGATCAATTAATGGAGCTAACGGGGGGGGTTCCTTATTTAGTGCGATTAGCACTTTACCATAGTTTACAACATCAGATTTTTTTAGAAACATTAATGCAAAATGCTACAAGTGATACCGGAATTTTCAGTTCATATTTGCATGAACTATTATGGCATCTGAAGAAAAACCCCGATTTAGCTATTGCTTTAAGTGAAGTTGTGTTAGCGCAGGCACCAGTTACCTTAGAACAAGAGGTAGCATTTAAGTTAAAAAGTTTGGGACTTGTAAATTTAAAGGAAAGCAAAGCAATGGTTAGCTGTGGATTATACCAACAGTATTTTAGCACGCGCGTTAAAGAGTTAATCGAAAAATAGGAAACTTAGTTTTCATTTTTCACACACTTTTCTATCTTGTTCTTCTACTTCTGAGTTTATCTGCAAATAATCTCGTAACCAATTGCAACCGTATTCAAGTAAGTTGAGATTGAGAACGCACGCCAAATTTCAAATAATTAAATTATTGCCTTCACCGACTGAGGTAATATAACTACCATCAGGACTAACGGCAACCGCACGCACTGCACTACTATGTTCTATTTATGCTTGATGCTACAAATAATTCTCACACGAAATTAATTATTTGTAACATCACGCAACTTGAATTTACTACTTAATACTCAGCACTCAGAACTCAGGACTCTCTTGTGGATGTTTTTGTTGGTACGTGTTATCGCAGTATAATGCCCATGCGGCGCCAAACATTGCCGAGACAGAACCAGCTACAGCGGCAGTAACTCCCCAACCTAACGGACCAGTCCAGTTGATAATTTCTTTTAATACTGCTGTTGACGCTTTACTTACTACATAACCAGTTCCGGTGCCAACTGCACAAACTAAACCTAATTCAGTTAATATGTCTAAAATGCCTTTGCTCGATAAATCCTCTTCAAAATAAGTTTTCCATATACGCGAATACATTAAAACATCCGAAGCAGTCAAAAGAAACTGCTTGGGAAGTTCTACACCAGGTGTTGGCGCCACAGAAACACTGGCATTACCGAGCGCACAAGTTACAATTACCGAAGTTGCTTCTAATCTTTTTTTGCCTAACTTACTCACCGTCTAATCTCCTGCTAGTTTGAGAGACAATATTAATGACTTAGCTCAATTACATATTAACTGCCATAACAAAGTAACTCAAACTAACCTGAGCAAGTATAAACGACTACGAAGCTGATTTGGTAAAAATGCTCACCCAAAATCATTTTACTCTTCGTCTTTATCTTCTTGGTCTGGACGCTGAGTAGCAGCAGGATTATCTACGTACTCTTGAGTTCTAAAAGCTGCATTATTTGTAATATTTTCGGGCAAAACGTCTTTAGGGTCTATAGATTTATCTGCTGCTGAATTCATATTCAGTTCACCGTTTGCATTAACGTTAGGCTTATCCGAGGTTCCTTTGTGATTTGCGTGACCTGCTGGCATAATAATTATCTCCGTAAAAACATACGTGTATATTTAGCGTAAGCTTGTCGTCGCTTGCCAAACACTATCACAAGACGCAAATAAAATTCAGCACAAAGTGGGGTGCAAGTATTAGGCGCCGCTTTCTACAAACTGCACGCTTTAATTGGCAACAGAAACAGTTTCTTTCTCATCCTTGGTTTTAAATATTCTTCGACCCCAAGGTTTAAGAACTGAAACCGCGATAATTACTAAAATTAAACTTGTTTGAATTGCACCCCCAATTAAGGCGCCTTTCTGGTCAAATAAATATAACGGGTTATGCATCGCTTGTAGTCGTTCCGCTTCAGAAATACTTGTCATGGCATTAACCCAAGGACCCAGCCAAATAGTACCACTAACTATCAGCGTCACTGTTGCAACCCACTTAAAAATTACCCAGTAATGCTTAAAAAATCCCCATATAGTTAGCCAGCTAAGTAATCCACCCGTTAATAACGATAAGTTAGCAGATGGAATCACTACAAAATCATCAAGTACTTTCAATATATAGTTAATCGCGTAAAGCTCGTCACCATTCCCTGCTCTACCTCCTTTTGCCAGCGCGGTAACTACCATGCACAATGCCGCGCCGAACCATATTCCTCCTGATGCGACGTGGAACGATAGTAACCAGTTTTTGGGCTTTACACTCAATTTCTTCATATGATTAGCTAGTTAATAATTAGGCGGCTAATTATATTTAAGCTCTTAGAGTATGAAAAAGCAATACACTATGCTGGTAAAGTTTGTGTTGGGTTTCCCTGCGGGACACTACGTGAACGCAAAGCCGTAACCCAACCTACTCGCTCATGGCAGGCGCCCCGGCACTTACTTTTCCAAGTAATTCAATTAGCATGAGCTTTTCAGCGTAAGATAGATTAGCCATCAGTTTAGTAGTACGGCAAAAGTGGTCTGGTAACATACTCAATAATAGCTGGCGCCCTTTTTCAGTGAGATGTACAGTTAACATGCGCCTATCTGTTAGTGAAGGTTGGCGCCTGATATAACCATCGCGTTCGAGTCCATCAAGTAAACCAGTAATGGTAGCGCGCGTAACTTTTGCACGTTCTGCACATTCGGATGGTGTTAAACCTTGTTCGGGTGCATGAAGTAGCTGCATTAATAGAGTGAATTTACCCATTGAGAGGCCGTAGCGAGAGAAATGAGTATTTAAAGCAGTGTAGACTTCGGCAGTAGTATGAAGAAAAGCCAAGCAAGTTTCGACGGAGGTTACATCAAGTTCCGGAACCTGCTTGGCGAGATTTTCTAAAATTTCTTTTTCAACGAAAGGGCGTAGTGTTTCCACTTTAGATATAGATATTTACTTATTAATTAGCTGCCTAATTATAAATGATATTTTAGGCATCATTAATCTAATTCCCGGCGCCCTTCAAGTGCGCGCGCGAGTGTAACTTCATCTGCGTATTCTAAATCTCCACCTACTGGTAAACCAAATGCAATACGTGTAACTTTGGTAAAAGGTTTGAGAAGTTGACCGATATATAAAGTAGTAGTCTCTCCTTCAACGCTAGGACTAATTGCTAAAATGACTTCTTTGGGTTGGTCTTTACTAACCCGTCGTACTAATGACTGAATAGTAAGCTGTTCAGGGCCGACACCATCAATAGGAGATATTACACCACCTAGAACATGATACTTTCCTTTAAATTCGCGAGTCTTTTCAAGTGCAATTACATCGCGCGAGTCTGCGACAACACATAAAGTAGTGTTATCGCGCGTATTATTCCGACAAATTTCGCAAACAGGTTCAGAGGAAAGATGAAAGCAAACCTTACACAGACCTATCTTTTTTTTAGCTTCAATAAGAGCTTGGGCAAGTGCTTCGACTTCCGTTTCGGGACGCTTCAGAATATGCAGCGCTAAACGTTGGGCAGTTTTTGGTCCAACTCCGGGTAAGCGTTGCAACTGTTCGATTAACCGTGCTAAGGGGCGTGCGTAAACCGTAGTCGTATCTCCAGTAAATCTGTACTTTACTTATAATGACACCATTAGAGAATTTTAGCCTACTATTTTGCTAAAATTCAACAAGCTTCCATAATATTGTAGATTTGGCTTTTGTTCAAGAAAAGTTTGAACACAAATATTTAAATAACATTATTAGAAAATTTTAGTTTGTTTTTCGCCTGAAGTACTGACGATAAAACTTTTAGTAATTATGCGACTGTGTAGGGTTTCGATAAAAACGCTGTGGTACCAAAAGTCTTCAATTCAGCCATTCGCTCATTTGATGTTAGTCCGCTTGTGGGAATAATATTAACCTGTGGGTTTATTTTTTTAATGTGCGGATGGTAGTTAAACCATCCATCTCTGGCATCATCATATCCATTAACACTACATGAATTTTAGCTTTATGTTGTGCGTATAGTGCAATTGCTTCAATTCCATCACGTGTAAATTGTAGTTGCTTGTCTAAAGTTTGTGACATGTTATATTCTCCAACGGCTTATACTTGATTTTGGTCAATGTAAATTAGGCACCACAAAGACGAAGTATAACTACATATAACTACTTGTTAGGTAAAATAATTCTTACAAAAACTTTTTAATGTTGACTTTAGCGCTCGGCGATAGAATGAGCAATATAGATAAAGAATGTTAGAAAAAATACTAAGAACTATTCAGGAGAAAATACGCCTGCAACAGTATATTATGACTCTTCATGCCGAGGAAGAGATGGAAGACGACGATTTCAGTATCTATGATGTTGAAAATGGAATACTTACAGGTGAAATTTTAGAACGTCAAAAAGATCAAACGAGCGCTGAGTTAAAATATCGTATACGAGGAGAAACGGTCATGGGTGAAGGCATCGAAATAATTGTTAAACTGGGTGCTACAGGAAAAGTCGTTATCACTACTGTATATGCTTTATTAGGAGAGGAGGGTGATAATGAATTGTGATGTTTGTGGACAACAAGGCACTCGTGTTCGTAAAATATCGAGGGCTTATGGCAAAGGTGATAATTTACTAGTTATAGAAAATATTCCGCTTATTAGCTGTCCCAATTGTGGAGCTAGCTATTTTACGGCACAAACGCTACATGAAATTGATCGAATTAAGGCTAATAGACGTAGTATTGCTATTGAATGTCCAGTTAAAGTTGCCCATTTTTCTGAACTTGAGCAGGCTAGCTGATCAGCAATTCCCAGTTGCAGCATCACGGGTTTGTCTCGGAGGACGGCGCCCAATACTAGAAAGGTTTTGCATGAAAAACAATGATACTCTGGTTGGGTTGTGCCTACCCTTCAGGATATCCTACCAGTAAAGGGAAAACTCCGTTTACGGATAACGGCATACTACGTAAACGCACTCGCTGACACCTAACCTACAAGAATTTTAACGGCGCCTATTCCAAATAAAAAAAGCGCCCCTATTTCTAGGAGCGCTTTTTTATCAGTTATTTAGTTGTTATTCAACTATTAACCATTAATAGCAGGCGCGGTTAATGCAACAGGTGCAGCGTCGCCAGAAGCTAAGTCAAGTGGGAAGTTGTGAGCGTTACGCTCGTGCATTACTTCCATACCTAAGTTAGCGCGGTTGATGATGTCTGCCCATGTGTTGATGACGCGACCTTGGCTGTCAATTACTGATTGGTTGAAGTTGAAACCGTTCAGGTTGAATGCCATTGTCGAGATACCTAAAGAGGTAAACCAGATTCCAACTACTGGCCAAGCAGCTAAGAAGAAGTGTAAGCTACGGCTGTTGTTGAATGAAGCGTATTGGAATATCAAGCGACCGAAGTAACCGTGTGCTGCAACGATGTTGTAGGTTTCTTCTTCTTGACCGAATTTGTAACCGTAGTTTTGGCTTTCGGTTTCGGTTGTTTCACGAACTAAAGAAGAAGTTACAAGTGAACCGTGCATAGCACTGAACAACGAACCACCGAATACACCTGCTACACCTAATTGGTGGAAGGGGTGCATTAAGATGTTGTGTTCTGCTTGGAATACCAACATGAAGTTGAATGTTCCGGAGATACCCAAAGGCATACCATCGGAGAATGAACCTTGACCGATTGGGTAGATCAAGAATACTGCGGTTGCTGCTGCTACTGGTGCAGAGTAAGCTACGCAAATCCAAGGACGCATACCTAAGCGGTAAGAAAGTTCCCACTCACGACCCATGTAGCAAAATACGCCGATCAGGAAGTGGAATACTACCAACTGGTAAGGACCACCGTTGTACAACCACTCATCTAAGGAAGCTGCTTCCCAGATTGGGTAGAAGTGTAAACCGATAGCGTTAGAAGAAGGAACAACTGCACCAGAGATGATGTTGTTTCCGTACATCAAGGAACCAGCTACTGGTTCGCGGATACCGTCGATGTCAACTGGGGGTGCTGCTACAAATGCGATGATGAAGCAGGTGGTTGCTGCCAACAAGGTAGGAATCATTAGTACGCCGAACCAGCCGATATAAAGGCGGTTCTCGGTGCTAGCGACCCAACGGCAGAACTGTTCCCACACATTGGCGCTTTCGCGTCTTTGTAAGGTTGCGGTCATGTCTTTATGATTGCTCTATGTGATGAATAATTTAAGCTAGTTGTTTAACTTGCTTAATAACTAAGTTAAATCTTTTATTGAGTTTTGTAAAGGTATTTAACTTAACATTTTGTTATGTATAAGTGAGTATTTATATGGTTTACATTATGAAATGTAAACTAATTGGTTAAATATTTTACGTGTATAAAAATGTAGAGACGTTACATGTAACGTCTCTACAAGAATCGGCGCCTTCTATAAAAACCCTACACAGCAATGATTCCAGGACATTAAATATTGATACTTAACCTGGTGGCCAACTAAGCGGGCGCCCACCTAATATATGGAGGTGCATATGGAAAACCGTTTGACCACCATCATTGCCAGTATTAATCACAACTCGATAGCCGTTAGTAAGTTTTTCATTTTCGGCAACTTTCTTAACAGTCTGTAACAAATGACCGAGAAGTTCAGTGTCATCGCTTTGAGCATCGGAGAGCTTGGGTATAGGCTTTTTGGGAATTACAAGGATATGTACAGGCGCCTGAGGGTTAACATCTCTAAAAGCAAGCGCTAAATCATCCTCATAAACAATATCCGCAGATATTTCGCGTCGAATAATCTTGCCAAAAATCGTGTCTTGGTTGGTCATGTGTAACTTAATGATTCGATAAACCATTTGTCATTTAACAATTGTCAATGATAAGACAAAGGAATATTGCTATAACCAATAGTTTAAATATACTAATAGCTAAAATCCGTACTAATATAGATACATTACTTCATATTAGTTAAGAAAAGTTAAGGTTATGTAGTCTGACCGTTCCACAACACTTCTCTGAGGGATTTTTACTAATATATTTAGTAATATATTAATATTATCGTAGGTAAAATCAGCATGAGTCCAGAACAAGAGTTATTAGAAAAGTGGCGTTCTCTCCCGGAAAATAAACGAGAGGAAGTGCTAGATTTTGTGGACTATCTTCATTTAAAAAATTCAGCAAAGAAACCTCCATTAGGGGCACGTCTACGAAAAATTCGTGAAAAGATTGTTGCTTCGGGTAAACACTTATTAAATGAGGATGAAATAGAAAAAGAACTTGCTAGTCGTAGAGGTGGACTACAGAGTAGAGGGGAATGAAAATAACTTATATTGATTCAGGGGTATTATTGAGTGCTACAGACGGTGTAGGTAGTATTGCCGAGAAAGCTTTAGAAGTTTTGGGAGATTCAAATCGTGAATTTGTTTCGAGTCAATTTGTTAAGTTGGAAGTAACTCCTAAAGCCGTCTACAACAAGCAAACAGAAGAAGCTCAATTCTATGAGGAATTTTTTAGCGATGTTACATATTGGGCTAATAATTTAGAACAGATAATGCAAGATGCCTATAACATTGGCTGTAGGTACGGTTTAGCGGCAATGGATGCTTTACATATTGCAGCAGCTCTTTACGTTGGTGCGGATGAGTTTATAACTACTGAGAAGCCAACCAAGCCGATGTTTAGAGTTACAAATATTCAAGTAATTTCTATTTTTAGTTGATATTGCCTAGAAAGTTGGTGCATGGCGCCATAAATTTTTGGTTTATAGCAGTCCGTTCAGGAATTGTAAAAAATGCCTAAATGTACTGGAGTTTAGACTAGTTCCCGGTGCGAAACTCAAAGATAAATTTAGTCTTTAGTTTTGATTATTAGGGGAGATGTCCCGCTTGAGTTAGATTGAGTATTGAATTTCCATAAATAGATAATTTTT